>ERZ1066117.65-NODE-65-length-129352-cov-16.022205_pt1 | contig 129352 bp, 119 predicted proteins | sample MGYA00382764_ERZ1066117 | MGnify/ENA primary metagenome ERZ1066117 (study PRJEB33369, sample SAMEA5778347) | biofilm metagenome | biome: Industrial cooling water; feature: Water cooling tower basin; material: Biofilm | place: United Arab Emirates | collected...
TTTGCTCTAACCTTTGCTCTATCTAGCTTTCAACCCGCTTGTCACCCCGTCAGCTAAAGTCCACATCATACCTCCAATGAAGATCTTAGGTGGACTAAATTCAGTATATCTACCCTATTCAAATCCACAGCTACCTTCACAATATTTTAATTGAAGCAAGTATAAAATCTTCATCATCTGCATTACTACCGATGGTTACTCGACTCAAAAAACTGATTGACCAGCAGCAATATCCTTAACTTGCCTGATCACTGATGCGAATTGTGCCGATCATTCCAGCTTCTGTGTGACCGGCGATCGTGCAGCGCAAATCATAGCTTCCCGGTTTCAGGGTGACAAAAACCCATTCTGCTTTAGCCCCTGGTTTAAGTTCCAGTTCGTGGATGGCTCCCTTAATTTCCACATTGCCCGCTTCCACCTTTTGTGTCCAGACTGCATCGGCAAAATCTTTAGCGGTGAAGTAATGCTTCTGGGGGCTGGGATTGCTCAGAACCAGCTTGTAACGGGTGTTGGCCGCTAACTGCAATTGATTCGGCACAAACTTCAATTCCCCCGTCTCCGTTCCCATCAGCACTTTCACTTCCGTGGCCGGTTGCTGGCTGAGGGCGATCGCCGCGGCGGCTTCTACACCAGGCCCCCAGAGCAACAGACCAGCTATCAGAGTCAGGCTAAAAACCAGCACGATCGCACCCCTGAGCCAGGAATGGCCATTGCCCGGTGGGACAGGCAGACAAAACATCGGTGATCCCCCAAAACCCTATATCTAATACCTTACCGTTCCAAAGGAACCAAGCCCCAACCGATAGATCCGCTGCGGTTCCATTCCCCCCATGCACTGATGGATTAGACTGCCGAGCTATGCTTGTTTTATTGTTGAAGATGCTGGATAAGCTCTATGCGCCTCAGCGTAAATTCTCAATGCCACAGTCATTTGTTGTTCGGCACTTTCTCCTTGCGCCTGAAACCAAGCAAACGTCTCAAAATCGATTTGAACTGCTACTTTAATAGATGGCTGGGGCATTCGCAACTGTGCTTTGGCAAAAAACTCCTCTGATAGCGGTGGAATATCGGAGGTATCAATATCCTCATCAGTCATCGCATCAATTCTAGCCCAGTCGGTTCCTGAGGTATTGCTCATAGCGTCTGCGTTCATAGGACAGTGCTTTTCGTAACGAAATTATACGAACTGTTTCTTCGTCAGGCTCAGTGTAAACAATGACTACAACTCGCCCATCTAATGAACCAATGCCGATCCATCGATCTTCACCATAATCTTTCCGATCATCAAATTCAACAACCATGGGTAGGTTAAAGATACGAAAGGCATCTGCAAAGTCAAAACCGTGCTTTGAAAGGTTACTTTGATTTTTGCGATCATCCCACTCGAACTTCATAGATTTATTGAAAATACGAGCTAAGTGTAGAGCAGAATGTACCAAGATTTACACATCAAGCAGAATTGGAGTCTTCTAAGCATGTTCATAGCAGACTTATCCTTACTTTAGATCTGAGGGCAGCAATATCCTTAACTTGTCTGATCACTGATGCGAATGTTGCCAATCATTCCCGCTTCGGTGTGACCGGCGATCGTGCAGCGCAAACCATAACTTCCCGGTTTCAGGGTGACAAAAAACCATTCTGCTTTAGCCCCCGGTTTAAGTTCCAGTTCGTGGATGGCTCCTTTAATTTCCACATTGCCCGCTTCCACCTTTTGTGTCCAAACTGCATCGGCAAAATCTTTAGCGGTGAAGTAATGCTTCTGGGGGCTGGGATTGCTCAGAACCAGCTTGTAACGGGTGTTGGCCGCTAACTGCAATTGATTCGGCACAAACTTCAATTCCCCCGTCTCCGTTCCCATCAGCACTTTCACTTCCGTGGCCGGTTGCTGGCTGAGGGCGATCGCCGCGGCGGCTTCTACACCAGGCCCCCAGAGCAACAGACCAGCTATCAGAGTCAGGCTAAAAACCAGCACGATCGCACCCCTGAGCCAGGAATGGCCATTGCCCGGTGGGACAGGCAGACAAAACATCGGTGATCCCCCAAAACCCTATATCTAATACCTTACCGTTCTAGAGGAACCAAGCCCCAACCGATAGATCCGCTGCGGTTCCATTCCCCCCTGCCTATCTCCATCGTCTAAACTGGCAAAGAGTCCCTGATTAATCAGGTTTTTGTCCCTCAGATCTAAGGATTCAGATGGCCCCAAACAGTTCTGCTCACCCTTCCCTGAATCGTCTCAGCCGTTTTGATTTCAAACTCTGGAACCGTTTTGTCGCAATTACTCAACCCTACTGGTATCCCTACGAACGGGGCAGCAGCAAAATATTTTTCGGACTGGTGGCCCTGCTATTGGTCTTTCTGTTTGCCCTCCTGTTTGTCATCGTCAGTGGGGTTACCCTGCTCTGTCAGCAGCTTTTTCCAGAATTGACCCAGGAAACAGCGGGAGGGTTAGTTCAACTGATTCGCGGCATCATCGGTTCCCCGGCGATCGCGATCGTCCTGGCAGGCTTATTCATTCCAGCGGTCGCGTTCTTTCTAGCGAGGGACAAAGTTTTACCGCGCTGGCAACAATGGGCATTTCTGGGACTGTTGCTGCTCCTCTCCCTCAGTGTGAGTGGCATGAACGTGGTGATCAGCTATGTGGGTAACTTTTTCACAACTGCACTGGCCGAAAAAAATCAGCCGATTTTCTGGCGATTCTTCTGGGTCTATGCTGGGGTTTTTGCCATCGCCACACCCTTTGTCGTCTACTACGGTTACGTTCAGAATTTACTGGGACTGCGCTGGCGACAGTGGATGACGGGGGAATTTTTGGGTCAGTATTTTGGGCATCAATCCTATTACAAAATTAACTGGGACAAAGACATTGATAACCCGGATCAGCGGATTGCCCAGGACATCAATTCGTTTACGGTCACGAGCTTAAGTTTTCTATTGTTGATTCTGGGATCGGTGATCGATGTGCTGTCGTTCACTGGCATTCTCTGGTCAATTTCTTCTGTGCTAGCGATCGCCCTGGTGGGTTATGCCCTGTTTGGCACGATCGTCATGGCCATCTTAGGTCAGCGATTAATTGTCCTCAACTTTAACCAATTACGTAAAGAAGCCGATTTCCGTTACGGCCTGGTCCATATTCGCGATAATGCTGAAGCGATCGCCTTTTACCGGGGAGAGCAACAGGAAATGGGCCAGGTGGGGCGACGCTTTGTCGAAGTGGTTCGCAACTTTAACTTCCTGATTGGCTGGCAGCGAAATCTGGCCTTTTTCCGTACCCCCTACCGCTATGCCACCTATATCCTGCCCTACGTGCTGCTGGCTTCCCTGTACTTCGGTGGCCAGATTAAATTTGGTGACATGACCCAGGCTAACTTTGCCTTTGCCCAGGTGTTTGAAGCCTTTGCCCTGGTGGTTTTACAAATTAATCAACTGAGTGAATTTGCCGCTGGCATCAACCGTCTGGAAACCTTTACCGAAGCTCTGGATACCGCCGAGCAACCCCCCGCTTTGGGTGAAACCGCCATTGATACCTCAGAAGACTCCCGCATTGCTCTGGAACACGTTACCCTGCTCACCCCCACCAGTCAGCGGCTGTTAGTTCGGGATCTGTCAGCAGCAGTCCCTCCCGGTGCAGGTCTGGTAATTGTGGGGGCCAGTGGTGCAGGCAAAAGTTCAATTCTGCGGGCGATCGCCGGACTGTGGAATTCTGGCACCGGCAAGATTATTCGGCCCAAAGCTGAGGAAATGCTGTTTCTGCCCCAACGCCCCTACATGATTCTGGGCACCCTGCGGGAGCAATTGCTTTATCCCAACACCAGCAGCGAAACCTCGGAGACCGAATTACAAAAAGCTTTGGCCATGGTCAACCTGAGCGAGTTACCGGAACGAGTTGGCGGCTTTGATGTTGAACTGGACTGGGATGATGTCCTCTCCCTGGGAGAACAACAACGGCTGGCGATCGCGCGGTTACTGCTGACCAAACCTGCCTTTGCCATTCTGGATGAAGCCACCAGTGCCCTGGACCTGAAAAATGAACAGCAGGTCTACGAGCAAATTAAAGCTACGGCTTCCAGTTTTGTCAGTGTTGGCCACCGTCCCAGCTTGTTGCAGTACCACCAGTATGTTCTGGAATTGACCGGAGATAGCCAGTGGCGACTGTTGCCAACAGCGGAGTATCAACCCAGTATGGAAGCCTTTAGTTAGCCCCTAACACCGAAGCCCTATGGTTGGCTCGCTTATCTCCCGTATGGATGCGGTGCAGTCCCCTGTGATTCCGATCGTGGGTGACCTGATCCGCCGTCATCCCGGTACGATTTCCCTCGGTCAGGGCGTTGTGTACTATGGCCCACCCCCGCAGGCGCTCGCCCAATTGTCTCAAGCCTTCCAGGACCCGAACAACCATAAGTACCAATCCGTCCAGGGGATTCTGCCACTGCGCCAGGCGATTCAAACCAAACTGCAGCAGGAGAATGGCATTGGGGCTGATCTAGAACAAATTGTCGTCACCGCTGGCAGCAATATGGGCTTTGTCAATGCGGTACTGGCCATTACCCAGCCAGGGGATGAAATTATTTTGCTATCTCCTTACTACTTCAACCATGAGATGGCAATTACGATCGCAGGCTGCCACCCCGTCATTGTCCCCACAGATGCCAACTATCAAATTCAAATTGACAAAATCCAGCAGGCAATTACGGCTAAAACCAGAGCGATCGTCACCATTTCCCCCAACAATCCCAGTGGAGCCGTCTACGCCAAAGCCAGCCTGCAACAGGTGAATGAGCTTTGCCGGAAAGAGAAAATTTATCACATCAGCGATGAGGCTTACGAATACTTTACCTACGACGGGATTCAACACTTTTCCCCCGCTTCCCTACCCCAGAGTGCAGCTCACACCCTTTCCCTGTTTTCCCTCTCCAAAGCCTACGGATTTGCCAGTTGGCGGATCGGTTACATGGTGATTCCCCCCCATTTACAACTCGCCATTCAGAAAATTCAGGACACCATTTTGATCTGTCCCCCCGTTGTTTCCCAGTACGCGGCTGTGGGGGCCTTACAGGCGGGAGTTGGTTACTGTCGGGAAAAGTTAGCAGCACTTCTGCCCGTCCGCCAGTTACTCCTGAACGCCTTCTCCAGCCTGCCCCGCTGTCAATTTTCTGCGGCTATGGGGGCTTTTTACGTTCTCCTGCAGGTGCAAACAGACCTTTCCCCGATGGAAATGGTAGAGCGACTGATTCGGCAGTATGGTGTGGCTGTGATCCCAGGGGATGCCTTTGGCTTGCACACAGGCTGTTCTCTCCGGGTGGCTTACGGTGCTTTACCCCAGTCTGAGTCCATGGAGGGGGTGGGGCGATTAGTTCAAGGGTTGGAGGCAATTCTACGCTAGTCCAGCCAGGTCAAGGTTTAAGGATCGGCAGCCTGACTTCAGACCCTTAATCCCTGCGAAGTGTTTAGGTCGATCGGTCACCATTGTCCGCTCGCTGCCGAGAAGAGGAGTGCCCATAGTTCTGCTCAAGCCCACAACACCCAGGTCTGAAAATGTTCAAAATCCCACGACTGGCGATCGCCCTCAGCCTGCTGGCCTTCCTCACCCCACTGCTCATATTTAACCTGTCGATCGGCCCCGCAGCATCTTTCCGGGAGGTGAGCAGCTTCAATTCCTCAACTCTATTTGACCAGGTCTGGCAAACAATCAATACTCAGTTCTATGATCCCCAGTTCAACGGCGTTGACTGGCAGGCCCTGGGCCAACAGTATCAACCCCAGGTGAAACAAACCCGCACCCGCGAGGAGGCCGCCGCACTGATCAATACCATGCTGGCGAAATTGCAGACCTCCCACACCCGCCTCTACATCCCAGAAGAACCTGCCTATTATCAACTGCTGGGGATCTTTCAGCCCCGCCTACCGGAGTTGCAGAAACAACTCAAGCCCTTTTTCCCAGAGGGCAAGATCACCTATCGCGGCATTGGCATCTTTACGCGAACTCTGGATGGAGTCCCCTTTGTCAGCGGTGTTTTAGAGGGCAGCCCGGCGGCCAAAGCGGGGGTACGGGTGGGCGATCGCATTGTCAGTGTGGCAGGTCGTCCTTTTCATCCGATTCGATCCTTTCAGAACAGTGGGGATCGGGTTGAAATGGTGATTCAGCCGACCGCCAGGGAAGACAGCCGCCAAACCCTAACCGTTACGCCCAAACTCTTTGATGCCACCACCATGTTTCTGGAATCTCAGCTTGCCAGTACTGAGGTCATTCAACGTCAGAACCGTAGGATTGGCTATATGCACCTCTGGTCCTATGCCAGTGATCAATATCAAGAACAGCTAGAAGATGAACTCCTCTATGGGCGGCTCAAGGATGTGGATGCATTTGTTTTAGATCTGCGCGGAGGCTGGGGGGGCGCATCTCCCACGGTGCTCAATTTCTTTACGGGCCGGGGCCCCAGTATTACCAGCATTGTGCCGCGTCAAAAGGTTCGTACCACTACCCCATCCCATTGGCCTAAGCCCGTTGTCATGGTGGTGAATGGGGAAAGCCGCAGTGCTAAGGAAATTCTGGCCTATGCCTTTCAGCAGTACAAAATCGGTCCTGTGGTCGGGGCCAAAACTCCGGGGGCAGTGGTGGCGGGTCGGCCGTTTTTGATGTCCGATGGCAGTGTGTTGTACGTGGCGGTCGCAGATGTGTTAGTGGATCAGACCCAGCGGCTAGAAGGAGAGGGCGTTGTTCCAGATCTCCAGGTGGACATGACCCTGCCCTATGCTCAGGGAGCTGATCCGCAAAAAGAACGGGCGATCGAGACCGCAGGGACATTAATCAAGGCTTAACATCGTCTCAGCCCTTTGCTGAAATCTCTCCAGGGGTAGAAATCAGCATCAAACCCCCACTGCTGAGGTCAGGTGAGGGTCGCTCTATCTAAAATGGAAACTAGATTTAACCCCTGATCCCAGGGTTAAGCTGTTGTTCGCCATTTCCCCATTTATCGAGATTCTTCATGCCCTCTTCCCCCCCCCTGTCTACCCCCTCGCTTAGTAAAGATGTTCAGAAACATTGCCTGGCCAATGGCTTAACGGTTTTAACCAAGCAGGTTCGCACGGCTCCAGTGGTGAGTGTACAGATCTGGTATCGGGTGGGGTCACGGAATGAGCCTCAGGGATTGAATGGCATTTCTCATCAGTTAGAGCATTTACTGTTTAAGGGCACCAAGGATCGTCCGGTCCAGTTTGGCCGTCTCTTCAGTGCCCTGGGTAGCAGTTTTAATGCCTTTACCAGCTACGATATGACGGCCTATTTCAGTACGGTCAGTCAGAACAAACTGGGTGCGGTCCTGGCCCTGGAAGCCGATCGGATGCTGCATACGCTGATCACGCCGGAGCAACTGGCCAGTGAAAAGCGGGTGGTGATCTCAGAACTGCAGGGGTACGAAAATAGCCCAGACTATCGCCTCACCCGCGCTGTGATGGAGGCAGCCTTTCCCACCAGTCCCTATGGTTTACCCGTGGGGGGTAGTAAAACCGATGTGGAAAGTTTTACCTTAGCCGCCGTTCAAGACTATTACCACCGCTATTACTCTCCCGCTAATGCCGTTCTGGTGATCACCGGGGATTTTGAGACCGATCAGGCCCTGGAACTGGTAGAACAAACCTTTGGGGCTTTACCCGCTGGCCCGTTCGTCGATCCCCCCAGGATAGCTGCCCCAGCCCCTGACCCCCAACCGACCCGAACCCTTCTGTTAGAGGAAGCCGGGGGAACCCCACTGCTGGAAATGGTTTATCCCCTGCCGGCCATCCTCCATCCCGATGTCCCGGCGATCGAGGTAATGGATGCCGTCTTAAGTGCCGGACGCAATTCCCGCCTCTATCAAGCTCTGGTGGAAACCGGTTTGGCCAGCCATATTCAGACCTATGCCCCGATCTTGATTGAGCACGGTTGGTATGACATTGCCGCAATTCCGGTGGGCAGCCCAGAGGGGCAGTTCCAGGATTTAGCCCGGATTGAAGCTACCATTCTGGAGACGATCGCCCAGATTCAAAAGGAGCCGATCAGCTCAGCGGAACTGCAGCGGGCCCGCACCCAATTACGCGCCAGCTTTGTCCTACGCAACCGGGATATTGATAATCAAGCCAGTCAGCTCGCCTACGACCAGATCATTACTGGGGATTACCACTATAGCGATCGCTATCTGGCCAGCCTGGAGGCGGTAACGGTCGAGGATGTGCAGCGGGTGGCTCAAAAATATCTCCAGAGCGATCGCCGCACGATCGGACGATTTCAGCCCTTACAGCCAGAGTTTGATCCCAGCCTGAGTGGGGGCTCCTCCCTGCAGACCAGCGAAAATTTTAGTCCCGGTGAACCGATCGATCCGGCGGAAGTGGCCCGTTATTTGCCCCCTTACCCTGCCCAGATCAGCTCCAGTACCCAACCCCTGCCCGAACGCTTTACCCTGCCCAACGGTCTGCGGGTCTTACTCCTGCCCGATCACAGTACGCCCACCGTGACCTTGAGTGGGTATCTGGCGGCAGGTAGCCAATTTGATTCCCTCAGCCAGGCGGGTTTAGCGGATCTGGTGGCAGAAAACATGTCCAGTGGAACGCAAACCAGAGATGCCCTCACCCTGGCCGGATTACTGGAAGCGCGGGGCGCGAGTTTAGACCTGAATGCTTACCGGGAAGGCGTTGACATTGAGGGGTATGCCCTGGCGGAGGATCTGCCCATTGTCCTGGATGTGCTGGCAGACGTTTTACAGCGCTCTACGTTTCCGGTGAAGGAACTGGAACTGACCCGCCAACAAACGTTGATCGAATTACAACTGGAACTGGACGATCCGGCCCGGTTGGGACGACGGGTGTTTCAACAAACCCTTTATCCTTCTGACCATCCCTTCCATAGTTTTCCGACCGTAGAAAGTTTATCGCGCCTCGATCGCAACGATCTGATCAGCTTTTATCAGCGCTATTACCGCCCAGAGAGCACTATTCTGACCCTGGTGGGCGACTTTGATCCCCTGTCCGCTCGATCGCTGGTGGAGCAATATTTTGCCGATTGGCAGCGGGGAGCATCGATCGCAGCGGTGGAAGGGAATGTTGCGTTTCCAGCTCAACTGGTTTACCAGAATCCCACCATTGCAGGAAAATCCCAGGTGATTACCTATCTCGGTCATCCGGGCATTCACCGTCAAGATCCCCGCTTCTATGCCGCCATTCTGCTTAACCAGGTGTTGGGGGGCGATACTCTCTCCAGCCGTCTGGGCAACGAAATCCGCGATCGGCAGGGCTTAACCTATGGCATCTACAGCTACTTTGCCACTGGAAAACTGGCTGGGCCATTTTTGATTCAGATGCAAACTGCACCGGAAGATACCCCAGCGGCCATTTCCGCGACTCTGGCATTACTGGAACAGTTCTGTCAGGAAGGGATTACTGAAGCTGAGTTAAAGACGGCAAAGCGATCGCTGATCGACAGCTATGCAGTGGAACTGGCCAATCTGGATAATCTCAGCCGTACCCTTCTGCATCAGGAAGTGTATGGCATACCCCTGGAAGAAATTCGCACCTTTCCCGATCGCCTGGCTGCGGTGAGCTTGGCTGAAGTCCAGACCACGATTCGGGAGTTAATTCACCCCGATCGCCTGGTTATTGTCACCGCCGGGCCCACTGTCGCCCCCTTCACCCCCCCCAGGAGATGACCTATTGCCCCAACCCCACCTGTAACCAGCCCTTTAACCCGAATAATGCTAAGTTTTGCTCCAACTGTGGCACTAAGCTGCTCCTGGGCGATCGCTATCGGGCTGTGCATCTCCTGGGACAGGGTGGGTTTGGGCGCACTTTTTTGGGGGTGGATGAGTACAAGCCGGGCCAACCCCCCTGTGCGATTAAACAATTTATCCCCCCCGACCTGAACCGCTCTCAGCAGGATAAAGCCTTAACCCTGTTTGCTCAGGAAGCCGAACGTCTGCAGCAGTTAGGTCAGCATTCCCAGATCCCTGAATTACTGGCTTACTTCCGGCAGGAACTCTGGCAATTCCTCGTACTGGAGTATATTTCAGGTTCCACCCTGGCGGAGGAATTGGAGCAAAAGGGCACCTTTTCAGTCCAGCGGGTGGAGCAATTGTTAGCCAATCTCTTACCTGTGCTGGAATTTGTCCATCAGCACCAGGTGATTCATCGAGATATCAAGCCAGAAAATATTATTTATCGCAGTGGGGATAAGCAATTTGTCCTGGTGGATTTTGGGGCCGCCAAGTTTGCTACCGAAACTCTCTTACACAAAACTGGCACCGTGATCAGTACGGCCGGATATACCGCTCCCGAACAACTGCTGGGCAAAGCTGTTTTCGCCAGTGATCTGTACAGTTTGGGCGTAACCTGCATCCATCTGTTAACAGGCACTCCCCCTGTAGATCTATTCGATAGCAGCGAAGATACCTGGTTCTGGCGCAAATATTTGACCACTCCCGTCAATCGCTCCCTGGCAGGAATTCTAGATCGGCTCTTAGAGCGGGCCACCCGTCGCCGTTATGCCACTGCCAAAGCCGTACTGGAGGATCTTCAGGTTCACCCGTGCGATCGTAGGGGGAAACCAAGCCAGACCTCGTCTTCCTCTGCATCCACTTCCCCTCAACCGGCTGCTCACTGGGCCTGTGTGCGAACACTCCAGGGGCATTCCAGTTCGATCGCCGCCCTGGCCCTGACGACTGACCAGACCCTGATTACCACTGGAGCCGAGGGGACGATTAAACTCTGGGATCTCTCAACCTGCAAGCTCACGGGTGTCCTGGGAGAACATGCTGGGGCCATCCAGACGATCGCCCTCCTGTCTGGGCAGGCAAACGCTTCACCACACCAGGGGCAGATCTTGATTTGCGGCGGTGAGTCTGGGCAATTGAGTTTCTGGCAACTAGAGACGGGGGAACTGCTTAGCCATCTTGCGGCCCATCATCGATCGCTAAAAACCCTGGCGGTGGGTGGAAACTGGTTAGCCACGGTTGGTAAGGAGGAGCCTGCACAAACTTTCAAAGAACGATCAACCCTCGGTATCCACCGGATTAAACTCTGGGACCCCTTTACCCAGGAATTACGGATCACCCTGGCGGCGGAAACAGCGGTCTATGCCCTGGCCCTCAGTCCCGATGGTCACTATTTAGCCAGTGGTGGCTACGACGGGATGGTACGGGTGTGGGAGGTGGAGACGGGAACCCTGCTGCAACGGATGTACTGGCAACTCGGCCCGGTGCAGGCGATCGCCATCAGTCCCGATGGCCAGTTTCTGGCGGCGGGTGGGTTTGACGGTACGATTAAAATCTGGCAGATGGAACAGCGGCGCATCACCACCTGGAAAGTGTTGGCCAAGCATCAGCGATCGGTGCTATCCCTCTGCTTCAGCCCGGATTCCCAACATCTAGCCAGTGGGGGAGAAGACCAAACCGTCAAACTCTGGAGCCTGAACCACGGTCGGCCTGTAGTTACCCTGCAGGGCCATACCGCTCCCCTCTCTGCTCTCTGCTTCAGTGCCGATGGCCCAACCCTGATCAGTGGCAGCCAGGATAAAACAGTTAAACTCTGGCAGGCAATTCCCCAGTCCGCACCTTAATCCGTTGTTCCAGTCTGGAGGGAAGCCTCACTGATTTCCGTCCATTCCGTATGGAACACGCCAGCTTTATCCGTGCGCTGATAGGTATGGGCCCCAAAGAAGTCCCGCTGGGCCTGGGTCAGGTTTTGGGGCAGGCGATCGCGACGATAGCTATCAAAGTAGTCCAGAGAAGCACTGAAGGCCGGTACGGCAATCCCCAGCTTGGCAGCTTCCGATAAAACTTCTCGCCAGGCCTGTTGTTTATCCAGGATGGTTTGTTTGAACTCCGGTGCCAGCAATAGATTGGGCAGTTGGGGATTTTCATCAAAGGCGTGTTTGATTTTATTCAGAAAGGCTGCTCGAATAATACAGCCCCCCTTCCAGATCCGGGCAATTTCTCCCAGGTTGAGGTTGAACGTAAACTCTTTGGAGGCTTTGGCCATCAACGCCATGCCCTGAGCATAGGAGCAGATTTTAGAACAATAGAGGGCATCGCGGATTTTGTTGACAAACGCCTGAGTATCCCCCTGGTATTTGCCGGTGGGGCCAGTTAAAACTTTTGCCGCTGCCACCCGTTCCAGTTTCTCAGAGGACATAATGCGGGCATTTACCGCCGCTGTGATAGTGGGAATGGCCACGCCCAGGTCCAACGCACTCACAACCGTCCAGCGTCCTGTCCCTTTCTGTCCCGCTTCATCCAGAATGACCTCCACCAATGGCAGTCCTGTATCCGCATCCAGGTAGCTGAAGATTTTGGCGGTAATTTCAATCAAAAACGAGTTCAGCTCTGGGGTTGTGTTCCACTCAGAAAAAATTTCATGGAGTTGAAGATGATTCAGTCCCAGGGCATTTTTGAGTAGATCGTAGGCTTCAGCAATCAGTTGCATATCGCCGTACTCAATGCCGTTATGCACCGTCTTGACGTAGTGACCGGCACCACCGGGGCCAATGTAGGTGACACAGGGGCCATCATCCACCTGGGCAGCAATTTTGGTCAGAATCGGTTCAAGGGCTTCGTAGGCTTCCCGTGTACCACCGGGCATTAAGCTGGGGCCATTCAGGGCACCTTCTTCCCCACCACTGACCCCCATGCCGACAAAGCGTAATCCTGCCGCTTCCATGTCCCGTACCCGGCGGCTGGTGTCTGCATACAGAGAGTTACCGCCATCAATGAGAATATCTCCCGGTTCCAGCAAGGGTTTGAGCTGGTCAATCATGTCGTCCACGGGCTGGCCAGCTTTGACCATGATTAAAATGCGGCGGGGACGTTCCAGGGCCGCTACCAGTTCTTCAATTGAGTAGGTCGCTTTCACATTCCGTCCTTGGGCCCGCTCCGCCATGAAGGCATCGGTTTTGGTCGGGGTGCGGTTATACACAGCGATCGGAAAGCCATTCCGCTCCACATTCAGGGCCAGGTTTTCGCCCATGACGGCCAAACCGATCAAACCAAACTGCTGCTTAGACATAAAACGCTCTGGGGCAATTGGTGGAATTCTTACCCTTCAGGTTAACGTGATCCCCACCTGGCAGTCTGGAAGAAGAGATTAAGAGATCGAGGATTTTGACCCTAAATTTGCATGATCCCTGAACTTTTTCTTAACTTTTCCTCTGTGTTGCTCGGCCAAACTGCCCCATAGCAAAAAGTCCAGAGATCTCCCACTGGAAAACCGCTCAATATACGGCGACTTCTAGAGCAGGATCGAACTGGACTGATGGATGTTGAAAGATCTGGAGCAGGACTCAAAAGTGAGGTCTTTAACCTGAGTGGAACCAGGTAGAGGCATCGCCAGCAACAGCTTAACTGGCCAGGTACTCCCGCACTTGCAATTTGCGCCGACGGAGATGATCCAGCGCCTGCCGTTCCAATTGACGCACCCGCTCTCGGCTGAGACTCAGTTGCTCACCCACCTTAGCCAGGGATAGCTCTTTGCCATCCTCCAGCCCAAAACGCAGGGTTAAGACTTCCCGTTGCTGTGGGGTCAGCTCGGCCAGGAGATGGTTGACATCATCCCGCAAGGCTTCACCGGTGGTGTACTGTTCGGGAGAAGGGCTGTCATCTTCCAGTAGATCGCGCAATTCCGTATCCTGGTTATCCCCCACCCGCAGATCCAGGGATACAGGTTGACGGGCCAGGGTGAGGTATTCCCTGATTTGTGAGGGTTCCAGTTCCAACTCCTGGGCAATTTCCGCTGGGGTGGCGCTCCGTCCCAACCGCTGGGAGAGCACCCGCTGAGCTTTTTTGATCTTGTTCAGCTTTTCAGTGATGTGAATGGGAAGCCGCACTGTCCGAGCCTGCTGAGCGATCGCCCGGGTAATGGCCTGGCGGATCCACCAGTAAGCATAGGTGGAGAATTTGTAACCCCTCGTGGGATCAAACTTTTCTACCCCTCGCTCCAGCCCCAGGGTTCCTTCCTGAATCAGATCCAGCAGTTCCAGATTGCGCTTCTGGTATTTTTTGGCTACGGAAACCACCAGGCGCAGGTTGGCTTCAATCATCTTCTGTTTAGCGCGCTGTCCCCGCCGCACAGCAGTGTTCAGGTCGGCTACACTCAAATTAGCCTGTTCAGCCCATTCCTCCGCCGTGGGGGAACGCTCAAGACTGGTGGTCAGTTTCTCCCGTGCTTCCATCAGTTCCATTAATTGTTGTACCTGCTTACCCAGAACAATTTCCTGCTCGTGGGTTAACAGCGGCACACGCCCAATCTCGTGCAGATAGGTACGAACCATGTCGGTACTGACCATCGCGTCACGGGGCTGAGTTTTGGTTTTTAGAGTAGACATAGTCATTAGGGAAATGGGATGAACGAGCGGAATAGGTTAAGGAATAAGAATTTTTTTAGGACAAGGCTGAAAGAACTGTATAGAGCGATCTAGGCTGAAAGTAAGGAATTTTGCTGGTTAGTCCCTCAGAAAACACGAAGTCGGTATGAGTTCACTGTTAAACCTATCTTAACACACTATTGAGGGCAGAACTTTCGTTATCGTCGGCATAACCGTACTGAAGGGGTAGGGTTATCTCTCTCAGGGCAGGATCTTTAGGGCAAGAACAGGTTCGGACCGGACAAAGAACGGCATAAAGGTTTAGACTTGATCATGCCCAGAAAGTTGCCGAATTTTAACTCAATATCTATGAAATAAAAGTTAAATTTGGACAACTGCTAGAGGGGGGATTTAACCAAACTAAACCCGCCTCAGAGTTAAAGCATCCTACAACAGAGTGAACCGGAGGGGTGAGCGGCTCACCCTTTGGTTGTAAATATCCTCTCAGTACAGCACTACAACCCCAAATCCGCTTTGGCCGCTTCTGCTGCTTGAAATAGGGCGGCGGCAGGCAAGTCTTCCCAGCACAGATCAGCGACTTCGGCATAGAAAGTTTCGTCGTAGGCACGGGTACGGACAACGACAGGCATGGGGACGGCATGCCCCAGAATCAAGGCTTGCTGTTTAGAGTCCAGTTTGGCCAGAACGGAGCGCAGGCTTTGTCCTCCAGAAACGCCGGTAAAGATTGCTTCAATATCTTTTTCATCGTTGAGCAGGGCAGTAATGCGGGTGCCGATCTGGGACATCACTTCAGGGTCAATCCCGGAGGGGCGCTGATCCACCACCAGCAGGGTGACAAAGTATTTCCGCATTTCCCGGGCGATCGTGCCGAAGATGGTTTGTTTGACGGTGCGGGGATCGAGAAAGCGATGGGCTTCTTCGATCGTGATCACCAGGGGTTGGGGGCGATCGCTGATATTTTTGGTTTGCAAAAACTTTTCTGCCTTCCGCACATAGCTGGCATGAATCCGGCGGGCAATCACATTGGTGGCCAGCATATAGGAAAGCATATTCGCTTGAGAGCCAAATTCAATGATTACGTGCTTACCTGCATCCAGCCCATCCAGGATCTGGCCAATATAATTCTGCGGACTGGTATTGCGAATATACTTGAGGTCATCCAGGCGGGTAAGTTTGCGCTGCAGAGCCATAATCGAAGACTTGCTGCCCATTTTAGTTTCACAAAATTCTTGAATTTCCTGATTTGTCATTGTGAGCAGGCGGGTGATCCAGACCTTACCAAACTCATTCCGCAGAATAATTGCATTTTCTAAACTAGCTTCAGAGAGATTCAACTCTTCACGAACTAGCATCAGGTCTTCCACTTCAATCTGGTCATAGCTGATGTAAAGTTCCTGGGCATCCCGCACCCCTCGCCGTTTGGTGGATTCCGGGTCAAGGGTGTAGATCTGCACCTGGGTGGGAAACAATTGCCTCAGCCCTTTAACGGTACTGAAGGTTTTACCTTCCCGAGTGGCCTCCCAACCGTATTCCGAGTGCATATCGAAAATTAAGTTGACTGCGGCTTGTTTACGAATAATTCCAGAGAGCAGCAGGCGAGTTAAAAAAGATTTACCCGTACCGGATTTGCCAAACACGCCATTACTGCGCTCAATTAAGCGATCTAGATCCAGACAGATGGGCACCTCCATGTCGATCGGTTGGCCAACGGCAAAATTGCGGCGATGGGGATCGTCTTCCCAACCAAAGACGGCCCGAAAATCCCACTCACTAGCATCAAAGACCTGACTGAAATGGCTGGGAATGGTTTTGACGGGCAACAGTTCGATCGCGGCACTGGATTGGGCCGGGAAAGCGGCATAACTGGAAGAGCCTTTACGAGATTTTCTCGGTTCGGGTTGCAAGGGGCGATCGGTATCGGACTGATTGATCATCAGCATGGGGGTGAGATTAATCGTGCTGTAAGTGCCGCTTCCCGCCAGAACGTCCATTAAAAAGCTGTTGTTGGGGTCCGGGGGGTCCGCTAAAATCCGGGGACTGCTGGTGCCCAGGGTGACATCAGTGAGCATACAGAAAAACCGCGATCGTCGCCCCTGAACGACCAGAAATTTGCCCACTCGCATGTCTTCGACGGAAACATCGGGGTGCAACCGCACTTCTAAACCCTGGCTGAGGGAACCCTGAATCACCGATCCTAAAGGCTTGTCTCCGTTCATCACCGTTAACCCCGTATCTGCTAAACCAGTCCTGAAACTTAAGAGCTTCAATCTATAGCAACTCTAAATAGGTTTGAGAAAAAAGGGTCTGGGGTTCTCCACAAAATGGGTTCCACCCCTTTACCCATTTTATTTTTGAAGAAGATTGCTATATAGAACTGCTGTACTTAGATTAAATTAACCTATTCCTGCTAGCTTCCACCCTACCCTGGTTTAAAAGCTGAGACTTGTGTAGCAACCCTAAATGGGTTGAAAGAAAAGGGGGTTGAAAGAAAAGGGGTGCGGGATTCTCCACAAAATGGGTTCCCTTCCTTTACTCCGTTTTACCTTCAAAGAGAATTGCTGTATCACTTGTTTGGAAGTTGCCCTAAAAGTGAAAGGACGGATTGTTGCCCATCAATTCATCTGCTCAACGGGCCAATCCACCCCCGCAGTTTTAAGCAAGGAACCTTAGCTAGTTAGCAATTATGGATTAGCAATACAACTGCACTCAGAATTGTTACACAAACTTCATCAGATCTTAATATTTTTGACATATCTTACGAGATATACTGTACCCTGAGAAAAAGCTTAAGTGAAATAAGCATTTGGGAGTAAGTAGGAAAGCAACCATAGTTTCTACACATTTAGGCTATTCATTTCTACCACCTCCTACTTCAGAGTAGGAATTGTGATACCGCCCTCTGACAATAATTAATTTTAGGAGATTATTATGACTCAAGCACTGGAACAATTTAAACAGCAAGTGCTGCAAGACCCAACTCTTTCCGAGCAATTCAAGGCTGCTTCCAGTCCAGATGAATTTGTGAATTTAGCCGTGCAATTGGGACAGCAACTGGGTTACAGTTTCACCGCCGAGGACATTCAAACTGCCCTATCTGAGCAAAGTGCTGCTGGTCAAACTCAGGAATTGGATGACTCCCAATTGGAAGCGATCGCTGGGGGCGGGGACGACTATGCAGGCGACATGGCTAACATCACCCTTGCCTGTGGCCAAACTGCTAAGCGTTGCCGTTGATCCTCTAAATAGCTGTTTAGGAAACTGTTTATAGGGTTAAAGTTAGGCATTTACCTTAACTTTTTTCAGGGACAGTGTTCCTTTTAATTTAACTGCTCAATACCGTTTCCTGTTGTTAGTTTTATCCTGTATAACCAACTCAATTGGTGTGGAATAAGTATGAATCTATCGTTGGAACAATTTAAACAGCAAGTGCTGCAAGACCCAACTCTTTCCGAGCAATTCAAGGCTGCTTCCAGTCCAGATGAATTTGTGAATTTAGCCGTGCAATTGGGACAGCAACTGGGTTACAGTTTCACCGCCGAGGACATTCAAACTGCCCTATCTGAGCAAAGTGCTGCTGGTCAAACTCAGGAATTGGATGACTCCCAATTGGAAGCGATCGCTGGAGGATCGGACCTCGATCCCACTTACGCTGCTGACTGTAAGCCTGGGACTGTGGATAAATGCGCCACCTATAGCTGTCCGTTCCCCCGTTAGGTGTTCAATACCAAGGTGAAAACCGGCTGGAAGATAGGTCTCTGTATGGGTTTGATCTTCCAGCCCAAAGTAAAATAGTTCGTTGATTAAGTTTGTTGGTTAAAGCTACTGGAGCTCATCATGAATCAATCCTTGGAGCAATTCAAACAACAAGTGCTGCAAGATCCTACTCTATCAGAGCAATTTAAGATGGCTTCCAGCCCTGAGGAGTTTGTCAATCTGGCAGTACAATTGGGGCAACAATTAGGCTACAACTTTACTGCTGCTGACGTGCAAGCCTCTCTAGCTGAACAATCCTCTACAAGTTCAGTTGAACTGAGCGATGCCCAACTGGAGGTGATTTCTGGAGGAGAGCAAACCGAAGGATATCAACTATCCTGTGGATCTGGCTGTCCAACCGTTGTGAATTGCGGGAAGTAATATTGATGGAGGAGATTTGAGTTGCCCTGCGCCCTGCATCATGCTCCTGTTGTGTTTAATTGCAAACGTTTCAGCATCCATTCAAAACGAGCTGCTCCCAGGGTGAGCTGATCCAGTTCTGCCAGATCCAACTCATTTTCATAATTGACCTCGGTTGCCAGGCTGGAACCGACCTGATAATTACCCCGCCCATAGCCCAGACGATCCACCAGTCCCTGAAAGCGGGCTGAAAGTAACATGGCGACAACCCGATAGAAACGAGCGGCAAAACCCACATCCTGCTGAAGTTTGAGTAAGAGTTGTTGCCGAGATATCGTCAGGACCAACACAGGTTCTAAAGCTCTAGTCGTGGTAGTGGCCAGGCGATCGTCAACAATTGTCATTTCTCCAGACATTTCCCCCGGTTCCAGCCGCACAAATTCACTGTCCAGACTCGTCTCCTCGATACCCTCAGCTTCCAGAGCTGCAAAAGCACGGGATAAGGAGCGCCGTTCAGGACTAACGCTGACTCCCAATTTTCCTTGAAGTAGAATGTGAAGGGAGTCGGGTCGCCGTCCCGCTGTAATTAAAACATCTCCTGGGGCAAAGCCTTGCACCTGTCCCTGTTGAGCCAGCCAATCAACATCACTATCTCGAAGTTGAGACAACAGCAAGGGAACGTTTTGCAAGGGTTTAATTTGCAGGCGTTTTTTCAGGAGTAATTTCTGTACCAATGTTTCCATGCGATTTAGGAGCAACAGAGCGATCGCCCGGTAAAATCGAGCCGCAAAAGCCCAGTCTTCTTCTAATCGTTGCTTTAATAACTGATAGGGAACACACAGTAACTTTACGGGTTCTAAAGATGTGATTTTGAAAGGGAGAGATTGGTGGTTGAAAAGTAAAGTTTCGCCAATTAACTCACCTTCTCCCAAGTCGGCCAATTCCATATCAAGGGGTTGGGATTCCAGCGCTGCAAAAGCACTCCCTAGAATACTGTTCTGCCCCCCCTGGGTTGTCAGTTGCACCTTGCCGTCTAGAACAATGTAGATTTCCCCAGACTGAATGGATGACAGGACAACTCCGACAGGTGCTTGCTGGTGTTTCCCAATCTGAGCGAGCCAGTCAATATCGCGGGTTGTTAAGGCTTGCAGCAGTACTTCTGACACAACAACCAGAGTTGCAAGAGCAGGAATGAGGAGTTCGAGCTAATTATACCCTTCGATCCCACCCTTCTGTTCAAGCAACCTGCAAAAATGTTCTTCAAGACTGCAGATATTGGTTGAGAAAGAGCCGATCTGTTGTTAGGTGTTCAGGTGGGGCAACGTTGATAAATACTAATTCGCTGTCTGAGCTAGCAGAAAGACTGTGGATAATCCCAGCGGGAACGACATATAGGCTTCCAGCTGATACAGGTATGCGTCTCTCGTTGAGCATACTCTGGCTATCCGCACTCAAATCTGCCAGCAATAATTCTCCATTTCCCTGCAGGATACAAAATATATCGATGCCCTCACGGTGATAGTGAGGAATACCCTGCCGTCCAGCCGGAATTTTTTCAGAAATAACTCCCAGTGAACCTAAGTTTTCAAGCTTGGCTAGGGAAAAGCCCCGAAAATCTGGTGAAGCTTGAGCCGGAGCTGCCAAGGAGTTATGGATAATAATATCTTGAGCTGCCATCTGGAATCACCTTAACGATGGGTTTGCCTAGTATTATCTCAGAGTTAAATAGCTAATTCATTAAAGTTCACAACCACCCGGTGCCAGGATCATGGCTTGCAGTAGTAATTACCTAATATCCTGATCAATAACCCCAGTTATAAAGTGGAGCAGCGCCAGACTGTACCTCGACGTTCATACTCCAAACTTTGCTCTACTGCATGGGCAACTTGAGGGTTGAAATAGCGTTCAATCAGCCAGAGGGATAAATCAATTCCAGAGGTTACACCGCCCGCAGTGACAAGATCACCATCATCTACAACACGCGCATTGATAATTTCGGCACCAGTTGCTCTCAAGTCTTCGATCGCAACATGATGGGTAATCCCTGGACGGCCTTTGAGCAAACCTGCCCCTGCTACCAGCATTGCTCCAGTACAGACGGAGGCGATCGTTGCACCCCTCTGGTGGATCTGAGCAATGGCAGTTGGGATCTCACCCCGTTGCACTTCACCCCATGCGCCTTTTGGAGCACGGTTTCCCCAACCGCCACCGGGCACAATCAAAATATCTAAGGGTTGATCTCGCTCAAGTTTGCCACTCGGCTGAATTCGCAAGCCATGGGCTGCAACCACTTCTGTAGAGCCATCCAGGGTCACAAGTTCAACAGTTAGATCACATCCCATCGCTGCTGCGGTCTGCAACACTTCAAACGGAGCGATCGCATCTAGTTCATCAAATCCATCAAAGATAATAATTTGTATCTTCATGCTGTTTGAGGCTTACGCAATTGGCTGACCTTGGACTCTGCAGACCAACAGGCTAGACCCGACTCCCAGTTTCAACCAGGGGAGGATGCAAAGCGGCGCGCAGGGCTGGAATATTTTCCTCCCATTTACGGGGCGCACTTTCGCGGCGAATATTACGCCAGATTTGGGTGGCCGCCAGTGTACCATCAGCCACAGCCACAGAGACTTGATTGAGTCCTTGTTTAAGATCACCGAGGGCAAAAATTCGGGGATGGCTAGTCTGACACATGGTGTTGGTAATTAGATTTTCGCCATCGTACTCTAAGCCCTGAATGCCTTTGAGGTATTGGTTATGGTAGATCGAACCCATATTTACCAGTCCGGTGGTTGCTTCGACGATCGTGCCATCGGCCAATTTCACCCCACTCAATTGATGATTTTTGCCTAAAAACTCGCTAATCGGTTGCTCATAGAGGGGATAACCATGCTCCGCCAGCTTTTGTTTCATCCCATCACTGACTTTAAGCCCATGGGTCAGAACAGAAATATAGGGCGTATACCAATTCAAGACAAAGGCAGCATTGATCTGGGCTTCTGTTTTAACTAGCAATACGGCTTTTTGATCCCACATGTCAAACCCATCACAAATCATGCAGACATGCAGGGTATAACCGGCATAGTCATACACATTTTGCATATTTTCTAATTGCGGTAAGACATCAATCACCCCAGAGGCTGCAATTACATATTTGCTCCGAAACGTTACCTCTTTAGAATCGGACTTGCCAATCTTCACTTTGACGGCAAAGGTTTCGCCTTCTTCCATCACTTCTTGAACAAAGCCGCGCAGAAAATCTGCCCCCCACTCGATCGCTTGCTTGGTGGCGTGCTGAAGAATATCCCGTCCCGGTGTATCTGGATCAAATCCGACAAAATTACGCAGGTCTTGCATCCAGAAGGACCGACCCTTTCCCTTTTCGATCACCAGGCATTTCAAGCCATAGCGGGCCAGATAAATTGCGGCGGATAGACCCCCCATCCCACCCCCAACCACGATCGCATCGTAAACCGTATCGCGGCGAGTCTCCAGATTTTTGCTCGAAAGTTTCATGATGTACTTACCCACCTCATCGGCGATCATGGATTGAGGGACTGGGGAACCGATTCTAGTCCGATCCCCCAGCGTAAACAATTTAGAGCGTTTTAACCGATGAGCTCTAACCGACAAAGGCGAGACGAGGTGTTGACACCCCAGCGGACTCAGAACCCTTTAAGTAAGCCAGCATTGTATCAGCATCTGATACTTCAAACGGATCGATCGGGCAGTTATCGCCAAACTCTGACTCAATGAAGATTTTCTCAATCTTGCAGTCGTCAACCAGCATGGAATAACGCCAGGAACGCATACCAAAACCAAGGTTGGACTTGTCCACTAACATTCCCATCTTGCGGGTAAATTCACCGTTCCCATCGGGCAGCAGGAAGACGTTCTTGGCCCCAATCTGCTTGCCCCACTGGAACATCACAAAGGCATCATTGACCGAGATACAGATGATCTGATCAACGCCCTGGGCTTGGAACTCTTCGTATAGCTCTTCGTAGCGAGGTAAGTGGTTGGAGGAACAGGTTGGGGTAAAGGCACCCGGCAGGGAGAAGACCACGACTTTCTTACCTTTGAAAATTTCTTCCGTGGTTAAATCTTGCCAGCGGTAGGGATTGGGTCCGGGCACCGATTCGTCACGCACACGGGTTTTGAAGGTCACATTCGGCACACGCTCAATAACAGCCATAGTCGATACCTCTATTTCCTTGGGCAAAGTCAAGTTGGAGATTGGTTACCGGAGTTTATCCCGATGCAAATCAGAATAATTCTGATTTAAGAATCAGTCAATAAGTATAATTACTTAATTTTAAGAAAAATACTAAATCTAGAGCTATTCCCAAAACAAGAATGTTATGCTATGGGTTAAGAAAGGGTATAAGGGGGTTGAGTGAGCCAATGGCACAGCAAAATGCAATCATCCAAATGCTCAAGCAGAAGGGGTTAAGGGTTACCCCTCAGCGCTTTGCGGTGTATGCCAACTTGCTGAAACGCTGTGACCACCCCACCGCCGAACAGTTACTGCAGGACTTAAATGAAACTGCTCCTACTTCTTCCCAAGCGACAGTTTACACTTCTTTACAGGCGCTATGTGAGGTGGGTTTGGTGCGGGAGGTCTTATTAGAGGAAGGTGTGCGCCGCTACGATGCCAATATCGCTCCTCATCATCACTTTCGCTGCCGTTGCTGTGGCAGAATCCAGGATGTTCCCTGGCAAGGCTTACAGGAGCTGGTGATTGGGCAGGTGCTACCGGGGGTGCAGGTTGAATCCTATGAGGTGACCCTGCGGGGGTGCTGTGAGCAGTGCCAGTCCAATTAATCCATCCTGAGCCAACCCTAACGCTGATTGATTGAGCTGATCAGCTGGGTTAATTTCTGCTCGACCTTGCCTTCCTGCAGGAGAGTTGTTGCCCTGGAGATGCCATCCCTCAGGTCGATCGCAGCCCCACACTGCCAGAGATAAAAACCACTATTCCACAGCAACGAGTCGCGCAGGTCAGAAGCCTGGTTGTTCAGCACAGTGGCCATCATTGCCTCCCACTGCTCTGGACCCTCCAGCCCAACATTTTTACTGCTAAAGCCATATTCCTGGGGATGGAGGTGGAGCCGCTCAAATGGGTGCTCGATTCCGGTTAGCCCAATGATCGCTGTGCGCTCCCGCGGCAAATCACAACTGCCTTCCAATCCCTTAATCGTGATTAATCGTGTACAGTGTGTGCTGCCCCGTAAACTCATCGCATCCCGCATAAAAGTCTCGGTGGGGGGATGGACAAAGCCAGCAAAGACCTGGGACTGCCCTGCGTAGGGAGACCAGAGCAATTCTACTGTGGCAAAGGGAGGACGTTTACCAATTTGCTCCCGGTAAGTCACTAATCCCTGGGCCAGGGGGAAATGGTTAGGCAGGTAAATAAATCCTAAACCTGTGTGGTTAAACACTGCCTGTACCTGAGCCAGGGAAAGTTTTGTCCAATCCACCCCCAGGTACTGCCAGAACTGAACTAAGGGAGCTCCCTCCTTGGTTGGCATGCGATCCCCTCCATGCAGAATCACCGGACAGCCAGCACTGGCCAGCACTAAAGCAGTGAGAGGACTGAGGGCAAAGGTCCGATCGCGGCCATCGTAGGGCGATCCCAGAACGCTCACAGGATGGGAAAAATTCCCAGGTTGAATTTTGGGTCCCAGAGCATCGTAGGCATCCAGCATCCCTGCTAATTCTGCCCCGGTCGGCCGTTTGATCCGATGGGCAATCATAAAGGCACCAATTTGAGCGGGCGTCGCTTCCTGCAAAAGCATCATCCGGGTCGCCGCTTCTGCTTCCGATCGGGTTAAGTCTTTGCCCGTATGGGGACCACTACCAATTTTTCGCAGCAGATCTCTAAACACAGAACTCATAGTCCGTTGGACAGGAAAGGGGAAGGGGAGAGGAAAACTGTTCTGTCACCAGGGTGTAGAAGTGTTTAATCGGCGGGATTTGCAGGCGATCGGGGGTGGTCACTAACACCACTTCACGGGTGAGGGGGGGATCGGACAGAGAATCGGCCCCACCACCACTGAGGGAACGAATCGCCAGCGTGGGATCGCTGTAGGCCTCCACCAGGGCTGATTCTGGCAGCAGGGCAACCAGGCTACCTCCCTGACGAATCACACCACGAAAGCCATCTAGGGTATTGAGTTCGAGCGCGGGTTGGCAGGTCATTCCCCGGCGGGAAAATTGCTCCTGCACCAGCCGTTGCATACCATAGCCATCCTTAAACACCACCTGCGGGTAGCGGGCCAGTTCAGCCCAGGGAACCTGCGAGTACGCACTCAGGGGATGGTTGGCTCCCATCAATACTCTCAATGGTTCATTGTAAAGGGGTTGGACAATAATTTCTCCACTGCTGCTCAGAAAGCGATTATGCATCACAATCGCCAGATCCACCAGTCCGTCTTTCAAAACCTTCAGGGCCCGATCGCTGCCCAAGGCCGTCACCCGTAATTGCACCTGGGGGTAATCCTGACAGAACCGCTGCAGGACAGGGGGCAGTAAGTAGGCACAGACGGAGTGAATGACTGCGATACAGAGTTCCGGTTGCTTCCCCGCCTGCAAATCGGTTAGTTCCCGCACCGCCTGTTGCCATTCCTGAACGATCTTCCGGGCCCGGGGTAAGAGGCGTTCCCCCCCGATCGTCAATTTAGCTTGAGCGGTACGGTGGAAGAGGGTAATCCCCAGTTCGGTTTCCAGGGCCTGAATCTGACGGCTGATTGCAGACTGGGTCACACCACACTGGCGGGCCGCCTGCTGAAAACTTCCAGTTTCGGCGATCGCTAAAAATGCTTGCAGTTGCTCCAGGCGCATGGTTGGCTTCACAGCCCTCTGAACTCGTTCTGTGACCTTAACGGATTTGTCCCCAGGAATTATGTAGATAGTGATACAGCCTACCGTTTTAGGGGTCACCCGGTGGCAGAAAGCCTACAAAAGTTGAAGGATAAGCATTGAGCAAAGAAGCCCAGCGCAGGTTGCCCTCAACAGGGCGGTGGTTAAGTTAGCTCGAAATAAGAGGGCAGCTTCTAAGCGGCTTGTAAATCGGCGGCATAGGGCAGGGCATCGGATAATAATTAGTCGCTGAACCAAGCCTGGGTTTCACTATCTCGGAAAACGCTGTAGAGCTAATCCAACCAGCTTTGGGCAGATCTTCATCCAGTTCAACCAAGATAGAACTGATCAGTTGGGCTTGTTGATCGCCAACAAACTCTACCCTGAGAAATGGCTATCTACCCATATCAGTTGATCTATGTCTTAGATCTAAGCGTTAGAAAAGAGAAGAATTTCAAGCTTATTTTTGCAGATTGATTTCAGAAATAATCAAGAAAAGGAGTCTAAAAATCTCCTGTTTCTCATTGTATTTGCTGACATAAATCAATCGTTTTCTCGCTCGCTTAGTTAATAAGGAGAATTGAATGTTTTATCACACCAAGCGGCTACAGTATTACACTCGTCCGGATAACCCGGATGCCGTTTATGCCAAAAAGCTCCAGGAACTGATCGGCGGCCCGGTGGGGGAAATGACAGTGATGATGCAGTACCTTTTTCAGGGCTGGAATTGCCGTGGCCCGGCCAAATACCGCGATATGTTGCTGGATGTTGGCACGGAGGAAATTGGCCACATCGAAATTCTCGCCACAATGATTGCCCATCTGCTGGATCGGGCCCCGCTGAAATTACAGGAAAGTGGAGCCAAAGATCCGATCGTCGGTACGGTGATGGGAGGCGGAAAGGCCAGAGAATCGATCACTGACCTGATGTGGGCTGGGATGAATCCGCAGCACGCGATCGTCTCCGGTCAGGGAGCCCAGCCTGCGGATAGTACAGGTTATCCCTGGAATGGTCGGTTTGCGATCGGCAGTGGCAATCTGCTGGCAGACTTTCGCTCTAATCTCCATCTAGAGTCCCAGGGACGTCTGCAGGCCGTTCGGCTGTATGAAATGAGTGATGATCCGGGGGTGAAAGATACCCTCAGTTTCCTGATTGCCCGCGATACCATGCACCAGAATCAGTGGTTAGCGGCGATCGAAGAACTGCAAGCCGATGGGTTGGAAACCCCGCCTGTCCCCGGCAACTTCCCCCAGGCAATGGAAAAATCAGATCATGCCTATCAGTTCTGGAATCTGTCTGAAGGTGAAGAAAGCCATCAGGGCCGCTGGGCAAAAGGCAAATCGATCGATGGCAAGGGGGAATTTGAATATGTTGCCCACCCCGAACCGCTGGGTAAAGCTGAAACTCCCGACCCTGGAGATCCCCGCCTGCATGGTACAGTTCCGGGGGTCAGCCAGATGGCCAATGTTGCCAGTGCCGTCGTGGATACCGTCAGTAATGTTGCCCATCAGGTTGGCTCTGCCTTCAACCCGTGAGGTTAAATGGCTGCCCAGTCCCCCCCCATTGAACTGCTGCCCACCTTGCCTGAGTGCTATTCCTGCTCCAAAGAACCAGCCTGGCTCGTGTTGACCCGTCAAGCTGCTCTAGTCGTAAATCCTGCATAATTCTGGTCTAGAGCACCTAAACCATTTACAATCACTGTTGGTTGTGGTCTAACTTCGACAGCCATGACTGAGGCCATCCAGCGGGAGCATTCTGAAACAGGCATGAGTAGCACAGGTTTGCAGACGGACAATCAACAAAGTAACCAGAGCGACGACAAGGTTGTTGTCCAGAATTATTTCAACAGTGTGGGCTTCGAACGCTGGCAACGCATTTATGGTGAAGGCGAAGTCAACCGGGTGCAGCAGGATATCCGGGTGGGCCACCAGCAGACGATCGACACCGTGCTGGAGTGGCTACAGGCTGATGGGAATTTAGCAGAACGCACCTTTTGTGACGCTGGCTGTGGGGTGGGTAGTCTCAGCATTCCCCTGGCAGCGATGGGGGGACGGGTTTATGCCAGTGACTTGTCCGAAAAAATGGTTGAAGAAGCCCGGCAACGGGCCAAAACAGTACTGGAGCAAAGTGAGAATCCCCAGTTTGGAGTTCAGGATCTAGAACACCTGCAGGGTCAGTACCACACCGTCATTTGCCTGGATGTGCTAATCCACTATCCCCAGGATCAGGCTGCGGGGATGATTAACCATCTCAGCTCCCTGGCGACGAATTGCCTGATTCTCAGTTTTGCTCCTAAAACCCTTTGCTATACCGTGCTGAAAAAGATCGGTGATTTCTTTCCCGGTCCCAGCAAAGCCACCCGTGCCTATCTGCACCGGGAAGACCAGATTCGCCAAATTCTGGCAGCAGCGGGTTGGCAAATTCGACGCACCGGGATGAGCAAAACTCGTTTTTACTTTTCCCGTTTACTGGAGGCGGTTCGCGACTAGGAGACGCAATGATCACTCTCCTGGAAATTACTCTGCTCGTTTTGGTTGCCGGTTCAGTTGTTTTTTATCTGTTCTGCGCCCTCTGCACCTGGCAGTTTTTCCGCAGCAAGGAACCCGTTCTGTCTCCAGGGGAGTCTGGGGGCATTTCCGTACTCGTGCCTGTGCGCGGACTGGAGGAAGGGGCCTGGGAGAACTGGCTATCGCTTTGCACACAGAATTATCCGAATTACGAGGTTCTGTTTGGTGTTACCGATCCTGCTGATCCCGCCGTCCCCCTGCTGAAGGAGTTAGCCAAACGCTACTCTGAGCGAGTGCAATTATTTACCAATCTGGAACCACGGGGGCTGAACCACAAGGACAGTAACCTCAGCTATCTCCTGGAGGTGGTGCAGAACGATATCCTGGTCTTTGCAGATAGCGATATTCGGGTCAGCCCAGACTATCTCAGCCGGGTCACTGCTCCCCTGGCCGATCCGACGGTGGGGATGGTCACCTGCGCCTATATTGGCTATCATCCCCAATCGATCGGGGCAGCGATCGCCTCCATTGGGCGGTGTTTTGATTTTATTCCCAGCGTGCTGATTGCCCGTCGCCTTGATCAAGGTCTGCGGTTTGCGATTGGGGTGACGATCGCGATGCGTAGATCTACGCTAGAAGCGGCGGGGGGGCTGCATTTTAACCGGATTGGCTCCGACTACAACCTGGGTAAGCGGGTGGCACAGGCAGGCTATCGAGTCGAACTCTCCCACTATGTCCTCAACTCCGATACCGGGCAGGAAGGGATTGCGGAGGTGATGCAACGGGAATTACGCTGGGCCCGCACCATTCGTTTCAACCGTGGCCCCATCTATTACACCATGGTGTTCTGCTACGGCACGGTCTACTGTTTACCCCTCCTATGGCTGGCCGGTCTGCATCCCTGGACGATCGCCATTACTGTGGTTACGCTGCTGATTCGCTATGCTCAAGCCCTGGTCAGTATCTTCAGCATGAACTGTAAGGGTCTGATCCCCTGGCTATGGCTGATTCCCCTCCGCGATCTACTCAGCCTGGTGGTCTGGCTTAACGGCGCTTTTGGTCAATTTGTCTACTGGCGGGGGAGAAGATTGCGAATTAGTGGGGATGGGCTACTGGTTGAACCGGATCAGCCCAAATAGAAGCTTAAAGCTAATTGCTCAGGCTGATTTCAAGCCCCATGGAAAGCTACCAGCTATCGTTACTTCTTCCCCACGGTCTCAATCCGCCTTAAGCCAGCAGTTTAGTGTAGGTGGGCAATAAATAACCAGGTTTGAACTGGGTAATGAGGTAGCCAGCCCCAATCAACAGCAGGGCCACCAGCATCAGGGGGATGGACAGGGGAAAAAATAAAAGATAGCGAGGGTCGTCTGCAATCAGTTTACGGAGTCGATCGACAAACACCTGCAGTTCATTTTTCTGGTTAGAAATCGGATCGCGATAATTCCCTTTATCTTGATCTTCGCTGGCCAATAGCTGCTTCTGCCAGTAGTAGTCATGCCCAATCAGGAGAAATCGCCAGAAAAAGTGAGACAGGCCATAGGGAGGAGCATGACAGGCCCGCGCTTGAGGTTGCCGCCAGAGCTGATAACCCTTTTGGATCAAGGAACGGGCATGGAGGACACAATTACCGCGATAGAGAGGAAGTTCCAGGGGAATGGGATGCGCTAAGAGAAACTGCCGCCGAAACGCTACATTGTTGAGAAAGTATTGCTGGGTGGGAGCCGATTGTTGTTGGCGAGAGTAGGGAGGAAAGATATACACCAGCGCCATGGCTGCACCGTAAATATCCAATCCCTCAGCCGGACCACGGGTTCTGGTTTCTCCGGCCACCACCTGAATATCGGGTTGGTCAAAGCTGGTCAGGATTGTGCCTAACCACTGGGGTTCGTAGATACAATCTGAGTCACAGTAAACGACAATCTCCCCTGTTACCAGCCGGGCTCCCAGCATTTTGGATTCATAATAGCCTGTTCCCACAGGGGCTTGATGGACTTTCAACCAGGGGAACTGAGTTTGCATCTGGGCAATCACTTCAGCTGGAGCGGCACCATTGTCAATGATCACCACTTCCTTGGCCTGGGTGGGTGGCACATCCTGGGACAGTAGAGAGGAGAGCGATCGACTTAAACCCTCCAGGTCGGCATTGATCAGGTTTTCAGTTTCTACAATGATCGAAAAACTGGGAAGGGCCCTTTCTAACCCCACCTCTGCCAGGGTTTGCGTCTCAACCACTCTTTCCTCCCACCCAGACTGTATCTCACGACAATAAAATTTTAACCGACGACGGCAACCTGACGGGGCCAGCGCTGCACTGCTTCACCGATCACTGCCAATTCCGGCACCAGGCGATCGAACTGGTCAGGGGTAAGGGATTGGGGGCCATCGGACAGGGCTTTAGGCGGGTTGGGGTGAACTTCAATCATGAGGGAATCAACCCCCAGGGCGATCGCTGCTTTGGCCAGGGCCGGAACGTAGGGGGCCCAACCCGTCCCATGACTGGGGTCAACCATGATCGGCAGATGGGTAAGGCTACGCAAAACCGGGACCGCCGCCAAATCCAGGGTATTACGGGTGTACTGGCGATCGAAGGTACGAATGCCCCGCTCACACAGAATCACATTGGGATTACCCGCAGCCAGAATGTACTCAGCGGCCATCAGCCAGTCTTCGATCGTCGCCGCCATGCCGCGCTTCAATAAAACGGGTTTTTCCTGCGCCCCCACTCGCTTCAGCAGGGAGAAATTCTGCATATTGCGGGCTCCCACCTGCAGGACATCGGCCACCTCAGCAATCTTTTCCAGATCGGCAGTGTCCATCACTTCGGTAATAATGCCCAGTCCCGTTGCCGATCGCGCCGCTGCCAGTAACTCTAAAGCACTTTCACCATGGCCTTGAAACGCATAGGGAGAGGTGCGGGGTTTGTAGGCCCCCCCTCGGAGGAATTGGGCCCCAGCGGCTTTGACCCGCTTCGCCGTTTCCACAATCATGGCTTCGTTTTCGACTGAGCAGGGACCGGCGACCAGCACAACGGGATGGGATTCGCCAAAATGAACCGGCCCATTTGGGGTAGGAACAATGACCTCACTGGCTTCCCCATGGCGGTATTCCCGGCTCACCCGCTTGAAGGGTTGTTCGACCCGTAATACCTGTTCAATCCAGGGGCTGGCTTCTTGAATTTGCAGCGGATCGAGTTCAGCGGTATCTCCGACCAGACCAATGACCACCTTATGCTTACCGACAATTTTTTCCGGTGTAAACCCCAAACTGGTCATCTCCGCATTAATCCGGTCGATTTCCACCTCTGGCGTTCCGCTTTTTATCACGATGATCATATAACCGTCCCCGGCATTGTTGATGAGTCAATCCAAAGATGATCTTATCAATCTCTTCAAGAGGATTTTGGGTCGCGATCGCTCCAGCTCTGTCTTAGCCGCCCAAAGTTGGTCTGGAACTCCTGCCAGCCCAGCCCTGTTCCCCCTTGCCCTTCATCCCAGGAAGAGGACAAAATCCCATAGCTCAAGCCCAGAGCGCCCAAGCCAAAAAAGCCGAGGCTGACCAGCACAACTGCAGCATTGGGGAGTTCAAACCAGGACTGGCTCACCACCACATAGCAGAGGGGAAAGGTGATCAAACCCAGCAGTGTGGGAATACCGCAGAAGAAGGCCATCCGCCGCAGCATCCGTTGACTGACAACTTCAGGAATGGCCGGCTTGGGGGAAGTTGGGCGGGTAGAGGAAGTAACGGCCTGGACAGGCTCCGGTTTCGCCTTTTCCTGGGGTTCGGGTTTCTTTTTGTTCCGAACAGGCTCAAAGGGTAAGCGTTGAGAGCCAGACCCAGGAGATTTTTCACTTTTGAAAGGAGATTTGGGGCGTTGGGATTTCTTGGCCATAGTTATTCAGAGCTAACGGTGCAGAGTGAACCAATGTAGCCTTAACCAATGTAGCCTTAACTATGGGTTAGCCACGAATGCCCAGACGGGTAATAAGGGCGCGATATCGCTCAGGATTATGCTTGAGAATGTAGGCAAGTAAGCGCTTCCGCCGTCCAATCATCTGAAGCAGTCCCCGCCGCGAGGAGTGATCCTTAGAATTGGCCTGCAAATGGGTGGAAAGCTTGTTGATCCGTTCCGTCAGCATTGCCACCTGGACATCGGCAGAGCCGGTATCGGTTTCATGGGTCTGATAATCGGAAATGATTTCTTGTTTGCGCTGTTGTAATAATGCCATAGAGGTTGATCGATGAGTTGGCAAATCCCTATCGTACCACAGTTACTCAAGCTGAGTTAATCTCCCCGGTCCATCGCTGCGAGGAGAGCTTGCTGACTGACCTGCTGGTAAATTCGTTGCAGTCCTTCCATGATCAGTTGTTGCCCCACCGGACTAGCTCTACCACTGTCTTCTGCTGGGGGCAGGGGGCCGAGTACATCCAGTACTGTTTCCTGACCGGGGGGAGGGGCAATGACGACGAGGGAAGGATCGAGCTGCTGCTGATAGGACCAGAAGGATCTGTCCAGACGGGGAGGGGTAAATTTGACCGCAGGAAATTCTGTTGCAGAAGTGTCGGTCGCAGTTGGGTTGGTCCTCAGTTGGCGCAGTCGGGTGATAATTTCCTGTTTGGACTGGCCCCGCAACTGGAACAAAATAAAAGGATCTTGACTGAAATGATCGCCAAGTAGATAGTAAACTGCCCCAATGTGTTTACAGGGATTGACCGGATCAGGACAGGAGCAGTGACTATGAATATCAAATTTGCTGAAGGGAAAGAGGCTTAAGCCACTGGCGATAAAGGCTTCTTCAATATTTTGGGGCATTTCTCCCGCCAGCAGCTTTGCGGCAAAAATTGCCCGTCGTGACATTTCTTCGATCGCATAGTCCCACTGTTCGGCACTGAAGGGGTCGAGGGACAGGTTGACATCGTAGGGTTCGGGGGCCGTTCCCTGCACTTGAGCCACAACTTTAGCGCCTTCAAAGCTGAGATTGAGCACCCGTCCTTCCCGCAGGTAGCTTCGGGCCCGTTCCAGCCGCCGCCGCCAGCCAAAGGATTCTAAAACATCAATCCAGCGTTGGGCCCACCATTCCCTTCCCCCAGATTGAGCCTCCGAGACAGGGGCAGGGGTATCGGGAATGTCCATCACTTTTTCAGTCGGAGCTGGTGCTTTAGCGACTCCCCCTTTAGCAATTCTGATAATTTGAGGCTGGGCCATGGCTTTATTCTTCCTCCTCAATAACAGCGGTGCGATCGAGCAATAGTAAACTTCTCAGTTGGTCCGTATCCAGTTCAGTCAGCCAGTTTTCCCCGGCCCCCACCACCTGCTCAGCTAAGGCTTTTTTGCTTTCCAGTTGTTCGTGAATTTTTTCTTCCAGGGTGCCGGTAGAGACAAATTTATGCACCTGGACATTGCGTTTTTGCCCAATCCGAAACACCCGATCGGTGGCCTGATTTTCCACCGCTGGATTCCACCATCGATCGAAGTGAAAGACATGATTGGCCCGAGTCAGGTTTAAGCCCACTCCCCCTGCTTTCAGGGAAAGAATGAAAATTCGCGGGCCCTGGGGATCTTGCTGGAAGCGATCGACCATGGCCTCCCGCTGCGGTTTGGGGGTGCTGCCGGAGAGGAAGAGGGTTTCCCAGCCCAGGTGTTCGCGTAAATAAAGTTGCAGGAGTTTACCCATCTCGGCAAATTGACTGAAAATCAGGGCTCGATCGCCTTCCGCCAGCGCTTCCTCTAGCATTTCTTCTAACCGTTTCAGTTTGCCAGAGCGGTGGGGTAAATCCTGCAGGCTAGTTTGGTGCAGCAATTGGGCGGGATGGTTACAGATTTGTTTCAGTTTGGTCAGGGTAGCTAGAATTAATCCCCGACGCTGAATTCCCACTGCGGCTGAAATCGCTGCTAAAGAGTCCTGCACCGTGGCTTCGTAGAGAGCGGCCTGTTCCGGCGTTAGCCCACAGAAAACGGTCATTTCCTGTTTATCCGGCAAGTCCTGAATGATCTCCCGATCGGTTTTGAGCCTTCGTAAAATAAAGGGTTGCACCAGCGATCGCAGGGTTTTGAGGGACGCTGTATCCCCATAGCGTTCGATCGGGGTGGCAAAGCGACGCTGAAAGAAATTACGCGGACCCAGATAGCCGGGGTTGAGAAAGTCCAGAATTGACCAGAGTTCCGTCAACCGATTTTCCAGGGGCGTGCCGGTGAGGGCAATGCGAAATTGGGCTTGCAGTTGACGCACGGTTTTGGATTGGCGGGCCTCCGGGTTTTTGATATTTTGGGCTTCATCCAGAACCAAATTACGCCAGGTCAAACGACTGAGGGTGGCTTCATCCCGGTAAACCAGAGCATAGCTGGTAATAATCAGATCGTTTTCCTCAACAATTTTGCTAAACTTTTGCCCCTGGGATCGACCGCTACCATGGTGGACCAAAACTTTTAATTGAGGGGCAAATCGCCGCACTTCCCGCTCCCAGTTGCCCAGCACCGAGGTGGGACAGATCAGCAAGGTGGGGCCGGTGAGTTTCTCTTCTGCTTGGAGATAAAGGAGAAACGCAATCAGCTGGATCGTTTTACCCAGTCCCATATCGTCCGCCAGGCAAGCCCCTAAACCCCAACGCTCCAGAAAGGCCAACCAGCCTACCCCTCGGGCTTGATAGGGACGTAATTCACCGCGAAAACCGGGCGGACGATCGATCGAGGCAATATTTTGATTACCCGTTAAGGTTGAGAGTAATTCCTGCAGGGGACCGGCGGCTTCAAAACTGACAACGGGCAGTTTTTCCAGGGTGAGAGTGTCTCCAGTACTGAGGCGGAGCGCATCTTCCAGGGATAGATTGGTTTGATTTTTGCGGTTAGCAAAAAAGCTTTGGGCTGCTTTAATATCCTGAGTCCGCAGTTCGACCCATTCGCCATTTATTTCTACCAAAGGGGTATTCAGAGCGACCAGGCGATCGAACTGGGTTTTGGTTAGGGTTTGCCCGCCGATCGAAAGTTCCCACTTGAAATTGAGCAGACTATTTAATCCCAGAGCGGCTTTAAGATCGGGGGTCTGGGCGCGAATTTTTAGCCCTAAACGATTGGCCCACCCCTGCTGATTGGACAGGCTGGGAGGCAGAATCACGCCAAATCCACTATCTTCTAAGCGCCAGGCCGCAGCTTTAAGAAATTCATACACCTGGGTGGGATTGAGGTGATGCTGGCAGGGACGAGCAGACTGAAGACTGGCATCGAGGGGAGGATAAACACGGGAAGCCAGACCCAGCCCCATCAGCAACGTTTCCTGGGGGCGCTCGATTCGGTGGCCTTGATAAACCAATGCTTCACCGGGCGTATTCCAGATCCGATCCGCTTCGATCAAAATCTCTGGTTCATCCGCAGATTGAAGATAATAATTCAGACTCCAGATGCGATCCTCGTGAACCGGAGGTTGCAGCGAAAAACAGGTGCGCCAGAGGTTTTGTTCTCCTAAGCTCTGTTGCAGGAGGCCAGTCCAGCTCTCCAGGGCGCGGGCCAGTCTGGCAATGGCTTCCGGATCACTGGGAAGATGGTGATTGTCCAGCCCATGCAACCACTGGATTAAAGCTGGATCAACTCCCGCTTTTAGAGCTGCGGCTGACCAGTCTGCGTCTACTGCTACATCTACTGCGGTTTTAATCTGCACCCCCATCACCCCGGTCAAAAAGGCTTTAATTAGGGCGATCGGTTCCGGCGGTATGTCAACAGCGACCTGGGCAACAGTGTGGGCAGAGGCGGTGCGACAAACGGTAGGCATTCCCTGGGCAAATTGTTTCAGACGAGCCCGATCGATGGCACTATCAATCAGTGGGGGCCAGGTAGACTGCCAGTGGTTCTCGACTTGAACTAACCCCGGTAAAAACTTAGCGCGCACGAGCAGATCGGCACTCCAGCGGTTCAGATGGGACCAGTAGAGTAAATCCCCACCCATAAACTGATCGAAACCCGTTTCCAAGCCCGGCGCAGCAGCCAGGGGTAGACTGGCCAGGAAAGCAACAGCGATGGTAGGTTGGAGGTAAAGGCCAGGAACACACCAGGGGTAAAGGGCAACATTGTCAGCAGTCCAGGCCGTTGAATAACTGACCTGCAGGGTTTCTCCCACCGGGGTAGCCGGTAAAAAAAGCTGCTGTTCTCCTGCGTGCCAATCCGTTGTTACCCTTGCTGCCAAGGGGGATTCAGCAACCGTTTTTTTCTTTTTTGTTGAAGTTTTGCTAGAGGCAGGGGCTGCAGTCCTTTCACCCGCAGAAGCTTGTGCAGAGGCAGAGGAGTTCAGTCCTCTCCTGAGGCTGGGGGGTAAATTGAGCTGTCCTTTTTGACTGAGGGTTTCTAGAAAATCCAGCAACTCCACCTGGGTCATAGCCAGAGGATAGGTTGGCACCGCCTCAAGCATCTCCGCCTGCAGGATGGGGGTTGACGATCGCCAGGTTTCTGCCCAGATAAACAAAGCCGGAGCAGCAGCGGCAAGCGGGTCAGGGCTAGATGTGGTATTCCTCGCTAAACCCTGGGGGGATAACCCCAACCAGATGCCATGCAAAATCGCCATGCCGATCGCTGCCTCAGATCAAAAATTGTGGGAAGTGAAGAATGCCCCAGGGAGTTCGCAATAAACAAAATGAAGATCTGAGTCTACAGATCTATGGTTTCGCTGCTTTCATGCTAACAAGCCTGAGCTGAGATTTTAGCGAAGAAAATCTTTGGAGCTAACGCCCCTTCAGGTAGGATCAAACTAGCTCAGATTCTCAGCCTCTCCATGAAACGGATTCTGCCGGACTCTCTTCCCCTCCAGTTCCAGCACCTGATCGCCCTGATCTGTCTCACTTGTTTTTGCTGGTTTAACCTCCTCAGCCTGCCCATTGCCCCAGGTTGGGCTGCAGACTACACCAAAGAAAGCTTGGTCGGCGTAGACTTTTCCGGCAAAGATCTACGCGATTCTGAGTTTACCCAGGCAAATCTGTCACGCAGCGATTTCAGCCAGAGCGATTTGCGCGCAGTCAGCTTTTTTGCCGCCAATTTAGAATCAGCCAACCTGTCTGGGGCAGATTTACGCCTGACTACCCTGGATAATGCTCGCCTCACCCATGCGGATTTAACCAACGCAATTCTGGAAGGGGCTTTTGCCTTCAACGCCCGATTTCAAGGAGCGACCATTACTGGAGCCGATTTCACCGATGTCGATCTGCGCCAGGATGCTCAGACCATACTTTGTCAGGTGGCCAGCGGCACTAATCCCGTTACTGGCCGTAATACCCGCGAGACCCTAGGCTGCGATGATTGATTCTCACTGGAGTACCTAAAGAGGCTGATAGCGCATTCCCGGTAGCTGGTTGATCAGCCCCAGTAATTCCAGTTGGATCAGCGCACTGGAGGCTATACCGGGGTCAAGTCCACAGGTTTGCACAATCAAATCAAAGGGTACGGAAGACTGGGAGAGATCTTGAGTTAGCTGAGTCAAACTGGCCAAGACCGTAGCCAGATCAGGAGCCAGATCAGGGCGGGGAGGGGGTTGATCCAATTGGGGAATGGTTCCCAGCAGTTCCAGCAGATGGCCTTCTCCCAGAATCACCTGCGCCCCCCGATTGATTAACTTCAGGCAGCCGATCGCCCGATGATTATCCAGGGAACCGGGGAGAATATAAACATCCCGGCCGTAATCGTTGGCCAGGTGGGCTGTGATTAGAGCACCGGATTTACTGGGAGCTTCCATCACTAAAACGGCCCGGCAAAGCCCAGCAATAATCCGATTACGACGAGGAAAATGGCTACGTTCGGGCTGCGTTTGGGCCGGGTATTCACTTAAAACTAAACCCTGCTGAAGTATTTTTTCGTAGAGAAACTTGTTGCGGGGTGGATACACTAAATCGACCCCCGTTCCTACCACAGCGATCGTTCGTCCCCCCGCTTCCAGACTGCTAATATGTGCCTGGGTATCGATGCCCTCCGCCAATCCAGAAACAACGGTAAAACCATTACGGGCCAGGACGGTGGCAATGCGATGGGTCCAGCGTCTGCCGTAATCGGAGGGTTCACGGGTGCCAACCATGGCGATCATCCGGTTCAGACCCTGGTTTTCTTTCAAATCAACCTTTCCCCGGTAGTAGAGCAGCGCGGGAGGATCAGAAATTTCCAGGAGGATTCGGGGATAGGAGCTATCGGCCGCTGTCCAAAAATGGGGATTGGTCTGGGAGTGTTGCTGGAACAATGCTTCTGGATCGGTTTTGGACCGAAAGCTTTGAATCTCCTCCAGGGTTTGCTGGCCAATCCCGGCAACTGTTTTTAATGCCTCTGGAGGGGCAAACCATGCCTCTGAAAGGCTACCAAATCGTTGTTGTAATCGCTGGATCAACACTGGCCCCACTCCGGGAATTTGTGACCAGGCTAACCAGACAGCTTGTTCTGCTCCCATATCCTGTCCTGCAGCGGGTTATTATGCAGTTTAGTATAAAAAAAACTTAGCGAATTCTTGCTCTGAGGAAATATCAATCTTATGGGATGATGAACTATCGTAACGATGGTACTGCTCAAGTCATTCTTGTCATCGTTCAGGTTGGATTAGCTTCTTTTTCTGTCGCCAATCTTTTCTCATCTGTAAATTTCTAGAGAACGTTCATGGCCATTCTGGATTCGCAAGGTCGTTTGTTCGGTAAACTCAGCATTTTAGATATTGGGGCGGCTCTGGTGATCCTGGTGGTGATCATTGGTCTGCTTTTCGTACCTGGCAATTCTGGCACCTCGATCGCCCAGATTACCACCAGCAAAGCGATTGAAGTGGATGTGCTGGTGATGGGATTGAGTACACGCAACCCTCAGGGACTCTTACAAGCGGGCGAAAAGACGAACTTTATTATCCGCAATCAACCCTATGGACAGGTGGATATTAAAGAGGTAAAGCTACTCCCTAAAACGGTGACGGTTTCCCAGCCCGATGGCTCCGTTAAGGCTTTACCTGACCCCAGACCAGAGATGGGCTTTAGTACCAACATGCTCCTGACCCTGGTGGGTAAGGGACAGGTATCGGCCAATGGTCCCGTTCTGGGTAACAGCAATGTTAAGGTGGGAACCCCGGTCGAAATGGACGGTAAGGCTTATAACTTTAAGGGCAGTGTAATTGAAGTGCGGGTGCCCTAATAGCTCTTTTGGGCTGTAGACTATTCCTCTGCTGGCAGACGTAGTTGGGAAAGATCCGGCAATTCCAGTGGTTCTGCGGCAGCGGTGGGCAGAGGTAATTGCTTCAGATCGGGAAGTTCCACCAGGACTTTTTCGGTGTCCTTCAAGGCGATCGGCAGGCGCAGGGGTTTGACCTCTTCCAGCCAGCAACTGGCCAGGGGCAGGGTTTGATCCAGGTCATCCAGGGGACGGGGAACGAGCATGACGGCATGAAGTTCACCGATCCGCTCAGCTTCTGCCATGCCTGCATCCAGGGCCGCCAGAGCGTTTGAAACAGACCCCCGCACAATTACTGTACACAGTCCGGCTCCAATCGTTTCATAGGCAGTCAGGACTACATCTGCCGCCTTTAACATCGCATCTGCCGCCCCCACCATGGCCGGAAAACCGCGCGTTTCCAGCAGTCCCACGGCTTGATTGCTGAGACGACTATCTCTGCCCGCAGCCAGTTGAGCCAGACGACTCCCGATCGGCAAAATTGCCTCCAGGTTGGCAGCAGGGCGGGGCAGCACCAGGGTCGAGACTTCCTGGCCAAATTGTTCCCCCCGTTCCGCTCCCTCTGCTACAGCTAAACGAACTTCAGCAACCGACCCACGGACGATCGCTGTACAGTAACCACTGCCGATTTTTTCATAGCCTACTAGTACAACGCCAGCAGATTTCAGCATATGGTCAGCCACACCAACGATCGCCGGAAAACTCTGGACGGAAACCAATCCTAACGCCGTATCAGTAAAGTCAGTCGGGTGCATCAGCCAGGCAAGAATTTGCTTACATTCTACCTTTAAGAGCCTGTCCCACCCTCAGCACTGCCCTTCTCCCCATTTGGAGATTGAGTTAAAGGCGGAGTGCGGGGCATCATTCTCTGCATCATTCGATTCACGTAGTCCTGACCATAAACAGAACGGGGTGGAGCACCAGTCTGCTGCTCAGCTTGAGGGGATGGGCTAGAGTTCGTTGCAGCGATGTTGCCAACTGTTTCAGGGGAGGCAGCCTTGAACTCATCCTTCTCCTCCTGAGATGGGCCTTCCTGGGCCTGGTCGGGCTGAAGTTGACGTGCTTGGGACTCGTCGGGCTGGGATTGGGGCTGGAGTTGGGTTGGACCTTCCTCCTCCAATGCTTCCGTCTCAGTTAATTCAGGCAGGCGACGACTGGGATCTCCAACCAAACTACCGGGAGCGACCACAGCAGCCGGGTGCAGATCAGTACTGATTATAGTGGTGGTCGAACCAATACAGGCATGGCTACCAATCCGGGCCGTTCCTACAATCAAGACCCCTGTACCCAGGTTGGCTCCTGCTTCTACATCCACTTTGCCCCCATAGGCGTGGAGAATGCTGCCCATTCCAATGCAAACCCCCGCCGCGATCGTAATCTGACTGTCGGGTTCGGCATAGAGCAGCACTCCCGGTGCAATGACGGCATTCGGATGAATCTGAACATCACCAATCACAGAGGTCGGACCGTGGCTCAGCGGTTGGGGGGATGGCAGATACATTGGGAGACTATCCCTGGGCTAGGGTCTATCAATGACGACTAAGGCTGCTGAATCACAATTTCGGCGATCCGCTTTTTGGCTTTGGGATCAGTCCCAATCAGCCGGACATACTCTCCCTGAAAACCCTGCAGAGCCGTAGCCAGAGCTGCGATTGCCTCAGATTCGCCTGCAGCTTGAATGGTGCCACCACTTAACCAGGAACTGGTGCGGTAACGACGGGCATCCGCATGTTCCAGCCCGAGACGGCAACCCTGGCGCAGTAATTGGCGCACTTGATCCTGGACATCTGATTTGAGGGTACTGTTAGAGTGAGCTGGGGCTGGGCTGCTGGAACGACCCGTAGAGCTGGGCGCAAACCCTTTACCCGCAGTGCTGCCATTCTTGGCCGGTTTACCATTGGGACGATGCACGATCGTTTCGGCGACTCTTTTCTTCCCTTTCGGATCGATGCCGATCAGCCGGACATAATCCTTAGCGTGCTCAGCCAGAAAAGATTCCAGAGCAGCAAAAACTTCAGACTCCTGTCGGGTTTGTAATGTTGCCACACTTTGCCAGGAACTGGTTCTAAACCGACGTTCATCGGCAAACTCCAGCCCAATCTGACACCCCTGAGCAATGAGCTGCCGCACCTGCTGCACCACATCTGCCTCAATGCCGCCGCTGGGCGCAGATGTATAACTCTCTCCCCCAAAACTGGAAGCTGGAGCAGCTATTTTAGGTGCATGGCCATTACTGCCGTTGGGACGATGGACGATCGTTTCAACTACCCGTTTTTTTACCTTTGGATCGATGCCAATTAAACGCACATAGTCCCCGGAATGGGTCTGGACAAAGGCGTTCAATTCTCCCAGTACTTCGCTCTCCCGTTTTCCCCGCAAAGCCGGGCCACTCTGCCAGGAACTGGTCTTAAACCGGCGCTCATCGGCAAACTCTAGCCCAACCTGATACCCCTGGGATAGCAGCTCATGCACCTGAGTTTCTGCACTTTGAAGTGAATGAGCTGAAAATGCAACCGGCGCTGGGGATGCTTTAGAGGCAACTGAGCCATAGGAGTTGGGGGCCACTGCAGGCGAGGGCTGATCGGCAGGACGCTGAATAATTGCTTCCATCACCCGCCGCTTTACCTTTGGATCAATCCCGATCAGGCGGACATATTCGCCTTTGTGCTCAACTAAACAAGCATTCAGGGCCGCTAAAACTTCAGATTCTTCTCGGGCTTGAATCGGAGAACAACTTTGCCAGGAACTGGTTTGGAAGCGGCGACTATCAGCGTGCTCAGTCCCAATTCGATAACCCTGACGGAGGAGTTGACGGATTTGCTCAATTGTAGAAGTATTCAAGGTTAAATCCTTCCCATTACCATTATTAGATGTAGAGGTTTGCCCTGGCTTTGCCCGATCAGAAGCGGCCGGTTGAGGAACAGGCGGGGCAACCGGAGTCTGGCCCATTAGATGGTGAGCCAAATGAATATCGGCTACTTCCACACCGGGCAGGCGATCGGCTTGCTGCTGGCTAGTAATAATTGACCCCGAAGGCACAAATTTACCAGGGGGAATTTCTACATCCTGCACCAGCGCGTGCATCATCACAACAGAACCCCGACCGATGCGGGCATTGAACACGGTGGAGCGAAAGCCAACAAAACATTCATCCCCGATGTAAACCGGCCCATGAATCAACGCCATATGGGTAATGGATGTATTCCGGCCAATCCAAATCGAGTAGTGTTTCTGATCATCACCGACAACCCGCCCCTGCTCCAATCCATGCAAAATGGCCCCATCCTGGATCTGAGTGCCCGTTCCAATGTGAAAGGGAAAGCCCTCATCCGCCCGAATGGAAACCCCCGCCCCAATATGAACATTCGCTTCAAGTTCCACTGCACCAGTCACCGTGGCAAAAGAATGGACATAGGCGGAGTCCGCAATGCTGGGGTCAGGTAATTTTTTTGCCAGAGGCGGTGGAGGAGCCGCATAACGACGGACTGCCATTGCCAAATTCTCCTAAAAATATCAAGACAGCACTAACGATATTGATCGCGTTTGCTGTACAACAGGTGGTTATCCACACTCACCGTATCAATGATTGCCACCACCGCAGCATCGATCGGTCGCTGTTCTCCTCCCGGAAGTTGACGTGCAGCACTACCCCGGCTGACCAGCACCCATTCATCGACACCAGCCCCCACGTTGTCAACCGCGACTTCATACTTCGGCAGTGGCTGTCCCGCTTCATCCAGCAATTGCAATACCAGGAACTTGGCACCTCGGAGACTGGATTCCTTTTGGGTGCTCGTGACCGTGCCCAGTACCCTGGCAATCTGCATCTTACGGTCTACCTAAGGGACGGATACCACTGACGCTCTCGCGGAATTGTTCCACCGCTTCAGTGTAACGAATGGGCAGGACGTACTCCAGATTTTCATGGGGACGGGCAATGATGTGGGTGGAGAGCACCTGCCCACCATTCACGCGCTTGACGTTTTCAATCCCAGCGGCAACAGAAGCCTGAACCTCAGAAACATCACCCCGGACGATTACCGTGACCCGACCGCTACCAATCTTTTCGTAGCCCACCAGAGTCACTCGTGCCGCTTTCACCATCGCGTCTGCTGCTTCCACGACTGCGGGAAAGCCCAGGGTCTCAATCATTCCAACTGCAATTGCCATTAGTTTACTCCGTAAAAAATCAAACCATTGCAAATTAACTCGCTGAGGCAGTACCTCTGGCCGTCATCTGATCTACCTTAATCAGCATCTCATGAACGGAACGGTTCTACCGCTTCGGTGTAACGAATGGGTAGGACGTACTCCAGATTTTCGTGGGGACGGGCAATAATATGAGTGGAAAGCACCTCTCCCCCATTTACCCGCTTGACGTTTTCAACTCCAGCAGCAACAGAGGCTTGCACCTCAGATACGTCACCCCGGACAATCACGGTTACCCGACCACTACCAATCTTTTCATAGCCAACAAGTGTGACGCGGGCGGCTTTAACCATCGCGTCAGCAGCCTCTACTACCGCCGGAAAGCCTTTTGTTTCAATCATTCCAACAGCAATTGGCATCGCTCTCTCCTACGAAACGAATTTGTAAGTCAATTTGATGAAAGTTATTGACGAAAGCCTGGAAACAATAGCCGCCGTGTTATTACCTGTTTAAAGTTTAGACGGGGATGGACATCATTTCTAAATTCATCAAGGCACTTACTATCTGTATTAAAGAATAGAGTTCTTGTGATCTTTTGACAATGGAAAGTTCGATAATGATTACTGCTTTTAAATATTAATAAACCTAATGCCATATATTGTAACCAAACTAAGCAAACCCAAGTTTGATGTTTTATTAATTATTTTTTTGATCAGAATGGAATGGGAAAATGGGCGATCGCGATAGAGTAGAGCAGCTAAACCCTTACTCTACCAACGGATTGGCTCCATAGCCCCAGGGTTGACCCTCCCTCAGCCTTTCATATTTGCAGCGGTCAGACCCTTGAGAATTGGCGTTTTTAATGAGCCAGGCTTGCTTCATAAACTAATGTCTATATTGATATCGATCAACCTCTGAAAATAGAATCAAAGCCGCATCAGTTTTATTTTACAATGGCATTTAATGTTTTCTTTTCTATTGTTTACTTTTCCAGAATCTAGGCGTTAAGCTGCAGAAAGGGAGGAACCACTAATTCTGATTTTCTTGCGTCTTTATTTTGATTAAATTCTATAGCTTCCCCTGTTTGCATTGAAAATCTGATAAAAATCTAACGATTGGTCAGGATGCATTTATTTTTGTTTAAGTTATAAGGGTTTACGCTGATGATGCAGTTGCTCCTCCAGACCAGTTGGTGGGTTCCCTGCTACGGGCTAATTGGTGCTGTGCTCACCCTGCCGTGGTCTACAGGTGTGATTCGGAAAACGGGCCCTCGGCCAGCGGCCTATTTTAATGTGCTGATGACCGTTCTGGCCTTTGTCCATGGTCTGCTCCTGTTTCGGATTACCTGGAGCCACGAGCCGCAGGAGTTGATTTATCAGTGGTTCAATGTGCCTGGACTTAACCTCTCCCTGGCTTTCCATATTTCCGCTGTGACGATCGGTGCGATGGAGCTGGTGACGGGTTTGAGTCTGCTGGCCCAATTGTTCGCACTGGGCTATATGGAAAAAGACTGGGCCCTGGCCCGCTTTTATGCCTTAATGGGGTTTTTTGAAGGAGCGATGAGTGGCTTAGCCATCAGTGACTCCCTCTTTCTCAGCTATGCCCTGCTGGAAATGCTCACCCTCTCCACCTACCTGCTGGTGGGCTTCTGGTACGCTCAGCCTCTGGTCGTCACTGCCGCCCGCGATGCCTTTTTAACCAAACGGGTCGGTGATGTGCTGCTGTTGATGGGGATTGTGGCTCTGGCTACCCTGGCGGGAGATCTGAACTTCCCCGCGCTCTACGACTGGGCCGAAACGGCTAACCTCTCCCCTGTAGTTGCCACCCTGCTCGGTTTGGCCCTGATTGCTGGTCCAACCGGCAAATGTGCTCAGTTTCCCCTCCATGTCTGGCTGGATGAAGCGATGGAAGGGCCGAATCCGGCTTCAATTCTCCGCAACTCTGTGGTGGTGGCCTGCGGGGCTTATATTCTGATCAAGCTTCAGCCCATCTTGATCCTTTCCCCAGTTGCCCTGGCCACTCTGGTAGGATTGGGAGCTTTAACTGCGGTGGGTGCTTCCCTGGTGGCGATCGCGCAGATTGATATCAAACGAGCCCTTTCCTATTCCACCAGTGCCTATCTGGGCTTAGTCTTTATTGCCGTGGGTATGGGTTGGACCGATTTTGCCCTTTTCATCCTGCTCACCCACGCGGTAGCTAAAGCTCTCTTATTTATGAGTGTTGGCTCGATCATTGTCACCACCGCCACCCAGGATGTCACCGAGTTGGGGGGGCTATGGGCCAAAATGCCAGCCACAACAGCAGCGTTTGTGGTGGGGTCAGCCGGTTTAGTGGGATTGCTACCCCTGGGGGGATTCTGGGCTTTGCTACAGGGAATCCATGTCTTTGCCTACGATCAACCGGCGCTGGTCATCGTGCTGTTACTGGTGAATGGGCTGACGGCCTTTAACCTGGCCCGAGTGTTCCGGCTGGTGTTTCTGGGTCAACCGCAATCCAAAAGTCGTCGCGCTCCAGAGGTACCCTGGCCCATGGCGGTCCCAATGGTCTCCCTATCGATCATTACCCTGCTGGTTCCCCTCATGTTAACCCGTCTCAGCTTGCTGTCAGATTGGTCTGATCTCAATCCGGTGGAAGTCTCGCTGCTGCTGGGTTCTGGTTTACTAGGCTATACCCTGGGGGGGTCGGTGCAGCTCAATCGAATCTGGGTCCGCCCAGCCCAACCCCTGCTGCGAGTCATTCAAGATTTACTGGCCTATGACTTTTATATTGATCGGCTCTACCGGGTGACAATTGTGCTGGTGGTGGACCTCACTGCGCGGCTGAGCAACTGGGTCGATCGCTATCTGGTGGATGGCATTGTTAACCTGGTTGGTCTCCTTTCCTTAATGGGAAGTGAACTGCTGAAGTACGGTGTTCCCGGTCAATCCCAGACCTATGTGTTAACGATTCTGGTCAGTCTCAGTGCGATCGCCGCCCTGTTTACCTGGTCGATGATGAGTAGCTCCCCCTTTCAGTTATTGAGTTTTCACTTCTAGCTCTGATCTGTCTAAACCTGAGCACTTGAGAGCCATTCAAGCAGCCCGTTTCCAACGTCCATCAACGTTTTTCATCCAAGCCCCCGTCTATGCTGAGTCCCGTGCTTTATCTCCCCCTGCTTGGTGTGGCGCTGATCGCACTTCTGCCCACGCTGTCCAGTCAAGCGACCCGCTGGTTATCCTTTACAGTCATGGGGTTGACCTGTGTCTGGACTGGAGTTCTGGTCAGTCAGTTTGATATTCAAGCAACGGGTCTACAGTTCAGCGAGAATTTGAACTGGCTGCCTGAACTGGGTCTAAGCTACCAATTGGGCTTAGATGGGCTGTCTCTACCTCTCCTTTGCCTGAATAGCCTTGTCCTCTGGATTGCCATTTACTGCACTGGAGAAAACATCTTTCGCCCGCGCTTGTACTACTCCCTGATGCTGCTGATTGCCACGGGGGTTGCCGGTGCTTTTTTAGCCCAGAATTTGCTGCTCTTTTTCCTGTTTTACGAACTGGAGCTGATTCCGCTCTACCTGCTGATCAGCATCTGGGGGGGAGAACGGCGGGGTTACGCGGCTATGAAATTTTTGCTGTATACGGCAGTGTCCGGGATTTTGATTCTGGCCGCCTTTCTGGGAGTCACCTGGCTGAGTGGGGCAAATAGCTTTGCCTATGCTGAGATTCAAACCCAATTCCTGCCACTGGGTAGCCAGGCCGTCCTCTTGACGTTGCTGCTGATCGGGTTTGGGATCAAAATTCCTCTAGTTCCCATCCACACCTGGTTACCGGATGCCCACGTTGAAGCCTCCACCCCGATCTCCATGATTCTGGCTGGGGTGCTGCTGAAACTGGGAACCTACGGGCTGCTCCGGTTTGGTTTAGGGATGTTTCCGGCGGCCTGGCAGGGGGTGGCCCCGGTGCTGGCGATCTGGGCGGTGGTGAGTGTGCTGTATGGCGCGTTAACAGCGATCGCTCAGACTGATATGAAAAAGATGGTGGCTTACAGTTCGATCGCCCACATGGGCTATATCCTGCTGGGGGCCGCCGCTGCCACTTCCCTCAGTTTGCTGGGGACAATCATGCAAATGGTCAGTCATGGTCTGATTTCAGCCCTCTTGTTTTTTCTGGTTGGCGTGGTACAGAAAAAGACCGGCACCCGCGATATTAATGTTTTAACTGGCTTACTGGCTCCAGAACGGGGATTGCCTCTGGTGGGGTCATTGATGATTCTGGGGGTCATGGCCAGTGCTGGCATTCCTGGCATGGTCGGGTTTATTTCAGAATTTGTGGTTTTTCGGGGCAGCTTTGCGGTGTTTCCCGTCCCAACCCTGCTCTGTCTGGTCGGCACTGGACTGACGGCTGTTTACTTCCTCTTGCTAGTCAACCGCACCTTTTTTGGCCGTTTGAGTGAACAATTTTCCAGTTTGCCCCCAGTGAAGTGGACAGAGCGAGTCCCGGGAGTTGTCCTGGCTCTGGTCATCGTTCTGCTGGGTCTTCAACCAGGCTGGATCACCCGCTGGAGTGTGACGGCTACGGAGGAACTCGCCCCTACCCAAGCCGCTGTGGCTGCAGTTGTCGATCGGCCCATGCCACCGTCAACCCATTTGCCCACCTGATTGCCGAAGTCACTCTAAAGCCGAAGTCACTCTAAAGCCGAAGTCACTCTAAATCCAAGGAACGACCTATGCTATTGCTGAACCGCACTCAACCGCCGGCCAATCACCTGATGGCAGAGATGATCGATCGGCTGGAACGAGGGGGAGCTCTACTGCCGGATTCACCCACCAATGTACTGGAGGTAGTGGGCATTCTCAAAAGTTACGGTATCGTCCTGGATGCCTACTGGCGGAATTTACAGTTCATTGCCGAGCAGCAATTTCTGGTCCTCTTTCCCTTCTTTAAATATTTCAATGGAGAGATTACTGTCCAAAAACTCCTCCGCCACTGGTGGCACGATCGAATTAACTACGAGTTTTCAGAATATTGCATGAAAGCAATGCTCTGGCACGGCGGGGGCGGACTGGATGCCTACCTGGATACACCAGAATTCAGCCAGCGGGCAGCAGCAGTGATCCGAGCCAAGGTCAAGGGCAATCCTTTAATTAAAGCTTTAGGGCAGGTGTTTCCTGAATTTCTACCAGAGCAGGTGCGGCAGTTGACCTACTACAGTGTGCTGGGCCAGTTCTGGGAGGTAATGAGTCCTATGTTCCTGGAACTATCCGATCGCTACGACCGCGGTGAAATTCAAACCATTCCCCAGGTGGTCGCCCATGTTCTCGACGGGCTAGTTGCAGCGGCAGGTAATCCCCTCATCTATGCCGTAGAGGTCAACGGACAGACCTACGAAATTATTCCCAAATCCGCCGGACTCACTTTTCTGATGGATGCCGCTGTTCCCTACGTAGAAGCAGTTTTCTTTCGGTCTTTCCCGTTTATGGGAACCGTTTCCTACAACGCCCAGGCTCGGCAAATTTCCCCCGATCAGAGCCGGTTTAACTATGGTGCCCTCTATGCCGACCCTCTGCCGATCGGCGGTGCAGGCATTCCTCCTACCCTGTTAATGCAGGATATGCGCCATTTTATTCCCCCTTACCTGCAGGAGTTTTACCAGGCAGCCCCCAGAGGAGAAACAGATCTGCGGGTGCGGGTGTGTGTCAGTTTTCAAAAAGCCATGTTCTGTGTTACTACTGCCGCCATCCTGGGATTAATGCCCTATCCCCTTCAGACCACTGATCCTGAACAACAGCAAGCCAATCGCACTTACCTGGAGGGGTGGATGGAGCGTTTCCTCGCTTCTCGTCTGGCAGCCGTCCAGGTTTAATGAATTAATCGCTGGCAGAACCATCAACGGTGGCGCTGATCAAAGACCTGGCCAGGTCTTGTATCCGGGTGTAAGAGGGTGAGTTTTTTGCAACCCGTTTACTTAGCCAGGTGGCCGCTTCCCCCTGACCCTGTTGGGCAGTCAAAATTAAGACTCCCCAGGTGATTGTGGCTTCAGCAGGCTCAGCGATAATCTCGGTCTGATCTGGATTAAGACTTAAGGCTGCTTCTACCCGCTGCATTAACCCTCCACCCTTCCTTTCCAGAACGGTTTGCATTGCAGCGCGATCGCCGGGACTGGCTTGATAGAAGGCTAAAGCCGCTTGCCACGAACCATTGATTAACAAGGCGATTAAACGGTCTGACGGATTAAGCGCGGGTTGTTCAGCTTGCTTCTGAGTAACTTGTGCATGCAGCCGAATTGCCTCTAGTTGGGACTGGGCTAGGGTTGACCAGTATTGCGGGTGCTGTTGTTTAACGTGACTGAGCAGCAGCAGCGTGGCAGACCACAGTCCAGACCTGGCCAGTTGCAGGCTTTGCTCAAAGTCGGCATTGGCAAAAGCGGGGCGGTCCAGACTGAGCAACTGCAGTTGGAAGCTATGGTTCAGTCCGGGGGCTAACTGGTAAATGTCAAAATGGGGTTCTAAGCCAAGGGACTGATCCACCACCAGTTCAGCCGGGGCCTGGTCTCGCTGTTGCCATTGAGGAATTTCCCCAGTCGAACTTTGCCAGGACAGCAGCCGCTGCAGCCGGGGTCGCTGAGGATCAAAATAGAGAATTTGCCCATAGGCAATCTTGCCGCTGTCGTGAGTCTGTACACCAGACAGGTGCAACCAGGTTCCCCCTGTAGACGGACTGACCAGGTAGGGTTGAATTTGAGTCAGAGGCAGAAGACGAAGAGAGGTGGCACGGTTTGGGCGGGTCATCAATTCTGGAGCGATCAGGTCCTCCGTTGACAGTCCAACCACAGACTGTTGCTCCAGCAGCCGAAAATGACGCTGGGTCTGAAATAACTGCAACAGCGGCGGAATCTGGAGGGCCCGATAAACTTGTAACTCGCTAATCTGCTGGGGACAATCCTGACACTCGGGGGGATGAGTCAGCAATGGCAGCAACAAATCCGGTTGAGTGGACAGAATCAGGCGATCGCCGGGGGTATAGCCCTGGGACTGCAGACTGTGCTGAATTTGCTCTGGGGTTTGGGCAGTTGTGGTTCCTGAGCGACTGGGATTGACTGTGGGGAAAAATTGGTTGATCCAGATTGAAACATCAGGATTGATCAGGGCTTCATAGCCAAACCAACCACAGCCAAGGGCCACCCCGATCGCTGCAGCGTGAACCAGCAGGGTAACCATTTGACTGGAGGTACCGGATACTGAACCCTCCCCCTGAGCTAGGGAAAGAGTCGGGGCTGGGCCAGAATCGTTGACGGCATCTGTAGAGAAGGTGTAAATAACCTTGCCATCTCGTACTTCCCTGACCAGTTTGGACTTTTTCCTCAGCACCACCCGTCAAACATCCTGTTGCCTACGCCATGTCTACAGTTGCCGTTGAAATTCCTCCAGAATATCCATCAGATTCACCATCGACTGCATGGGTAACAAATCTGTGAGGGGCAGTTCCCGTCGTCCCCCCCCCAGTTTAACCAGGATCTGAGCTAAAACCTGGGTAACCTGGTCTTCAGATAGCTGTCCAGGTTGCAGCAGAGGGTAGAGTCGCTCCGCCAGAACCGTATGCAGATGAGCTTCTGCCAGATAAAGATGCCATTTGGCAACGTCAATATAGACATTTTTGCCAATATCCGCTGCCAGGTCTTCAATTTGTCGAGCATTGATTGAAGTAGCCATGGGATTTAGTGAGGTGGAATACAAAGGTATGTGATCTGGAAATATAAAGTCACCTCAGGCTTTGCCCGCATCACTGTAGTCTGCCAGGGTAAAAATATAAATGCCGTGCAGGACCAGTAACACCGCCCAACTCCCCGTAAACCAGAGGGTCCAGAGCCAGGATTGCTCGCCCACTGTGCGGAAAAACCAGATCCCAGAATTGGTGGCAGCAAAGATAGCGACATGAACGGCAAAGTTCATCCGGTCATCTAAACGACGGTAGGCGGGATCGCGGCGATCGGGCTTGCGCGGCCAGCGGGGGGGCATAGGCTAACCTGAGAGTAGAATTTACTACTTAATTCTAAAAGTATTTTTGTTCCCAAACCTGATCCTGAAGCAGTACCTTCCCAAATATCCCCTATGCCGGATTCTCCTTCCCCTCCACCCAGTGAAGCTCCAACCGATCAACCCCAGGCAACTCCCCTTTCCCGACGACGATTGATCCAGTTAGCCCAATTTGGGGGTCTGGGGGCCCTTTTCTATGGCTGTGTACCGGGGGGACTGGAAGCCTCGCTCAATCAAGTTTGGCAGCCGCTTAATCAAAAAGTAGAAGAATTGATTTTTAACCCTCAAAAGCTGGCCAGTGAATTTCCGCCTGAGGCGATCGAACCCGCTGCCCTGCTGGTAAATGACACCCAGACCAATGCGGGTCTCCCCACCCCCCTGATTGACCCCTCCACCTATCATCTGGAGGTCGGGGGCGAAGTGGCCCAACCCCAGAGTTTTACCCTGGCAGATTTACAGACCATGGCTGCCCGCACCATGACCATTCGCCATGTTTGTGTGGAAGGCTGGGCCGCGATCGTGCAATGGACCGGTATTCCCCTGCAGGCGATCGCAGCCCTGGTGCAACCCCAGCCATCGGTGCGCTATGTCTATTTCTTTGCTGCCGATGGTTACTATGAAAGCTGGGATCTCCCCTCGGCCCTGCATCCGCAAACGCTGCTGGCCTACGGTATGAACGGTGGCCCCCTACCCAGGGATCATGGTGCTCCCATCCGCCTGGCTGCCCCCATCAAGCTGGGCTACAAACAAAGCAAGTGGGTGACTGCCATCGCTTTCACCAGCCAGTTAGCGGACAAACGGGGCTACTGGGAAGATCAGGGCTATGAGTGGTATGCTGGATTGTAAACAAATTATAAATTTCTAACCATCGTTATAAGTTTTATTAAATTACGTTGATAAACTCTGGCTGTTCTTACCATACTCATGAGTAAATCAACCAGGGATCAAGGGATTTGATTGAGTTTGTCAGTCCCTTGCCCTGCGAGCGGCAGGCTTGCCGACGTGCTCATCAGCTTGACAAAAAAACCATTTAGTCATCTAAGTTAACCCTATGGCAGTCTCCTTCACCCTTGCGCCCCGGTATCGCCTTGACGATGAACTCCCCTGGTTAGAAGGGATTGATCCCTCTCGCCATTACTGGCTCTGGGTGAATGGGGAAAAGACACAGTCCGTGGTGCTAGATGGGTTGATCGCAGCAACTGTAGCAGAACTGCGGCAGGTAATGGCCCAATTTCACAGCCTGCAACCGGGGGCAGTCATGCAATTTAACCGGGCTGCCACTACGATCACCATTCATTGTGTGGCTGACAATTGTTATGCGATCGCAGATACGGTTGAATCTGCCCCGATCTGGCATTTGTTTGATCAGGAAACCCTGGAAAGCTTACTGATGACTGCCCACCCCGATTGGCAGTGTGCAAGCCGCGATCTGGAATTGGGACGGCGATGGTTAATGCGCTCCTGGAGCCAGCCCGTAGCCGTTTGAAGCTGGAGTCAGCCTTAACGCCGCAGGGGCAGTAATTCTTCCAGAGAAGCCAGCAGGTTAATGGTGGCGCTGTTAATTTTACCCTGGGCATTCAAAATAAACTGCCAGCCCACATTGACCGTGAACAGAGAAGTTTGCACTTTACCTTTCACCTGAACCGCGGTACCGTTTGCCTCCAGAAAAACAACGCTGCCCTGGTGGGGATGGAGCTGCATTCCGGCTGCTTCTGCCTGGAGATATGCCGCGATCGCCTCTCGCCCAACTACGGGTTCTTCAAACGGAGGATTTAATACACCATCAGGTGAAAACAGAGCTGCAGTTGCGTGATAATTACCGGCATTTAAAGAGATGAAATAGTCCAAAACGGCAGGCTCTGCGACCCCGGTAATTCTGTCCTCTAGGGTGGGAGTGGTCTCTAAATCAGCCATAACCATAAGCGTTAACCCGTTGCAAATAAAACATCCCTCTGTAAGCTACCTCTGCTCAAGGGAGAGCAACTCCCCGTTCAGACAGGTAAGGGCTGGTTCAGCCTCAGCTTTGAGAGGGATGTGGAGCCGTGATGAAATCAGGAGATGGACTCGAAACGCAAGCTAGAAATTAAGCAGCCAGGGCATCCACACCCATATTGACTGCAGCTGAACGAAGAACGGTGATCTGTTGACCAAAGTCCAGTTGTTTGATCGCGTTAAGCACTCGATCGGCATCTCTAGAGAGCTGGTAACCAGCTGGAACTGGAACCACAGTACCCTGGACCATCCATTCCGCCAATTGATACCAGAAAGCGAGTTTGGTATTGGCACTGAGAACGCTGTAGGCACGGGTCAGGGGCGTTCCCACTTTAGCCACCAGATCGCGCATGACCTGGAGTTGCTGGTCATGGGACATGGCCTTGATTTGCTCTAATAAACCTTCAGCTAGTTGCAGACGGGCGGCTCCGGGAGCAGCGGGGGTAATGGAGCGGCCAGCTTCAGTGTAGAGGAACCAGAGCAACCCCAGCTTATCGTCCACACTGAGGCAGTTGTAGAGAGCGATCGTGTCCTGAACTGCGTTGTTCAGTTGATTGGTGAAAGTAAACGAATCAGCAGTAAAGGTCATTGTCGTGATGGAGATCCTTGATGATGGACAAACTCGGAACTCTGAGTCATAGGAATCTCTTCCTCCTACACCGATTATGTAACACAACTTTATAAATTGCAAATAAACTTTACATATGGATGGCCTTGAGTATCCTTATGGATGGGAGGCTGTAGATAAACAAAATTTATATTCGCTTTAAAATGGAGACAGGGTTGTAGGTCCAGAGTTCCTGTGCAGATGCAATGGCGATAAAGATTAGCAGTGAAGGGGTGAAGCAACAGGCCCTGCGGCTGGGGTTTCATAAAGTCGGCATTGCCCGCGCCGATACTGCTGGGATGGGGCAGGCAGTGGCACACTTACAGTCCTGGTTAAACAAAGGCCAGCAGGCTGGGATGGAGTGGATGCAAGCTCCCCAACGTCAGGATATTCGTCAGGTCATGCCAGAGGTGCAGTCTGTCATCTCGGTTGGGTTGAACTACTACACCCCCCATTGCCATTCCACGGTTGTGCAAAGGGCCAAAATTTCCCGCTATGCCTGGGGACGAGATTATCACAAAGTGATGCAGCGACGGCTGAAAGCTCTGGCCCACTGGCTAACTGAGCAGGGGGAAGGCATTCTCGTCCGCTACTATGCCGATACGGGGCCAGTACAGGATAAAGCCTGGGCAGAGCAAGCCGGCTTAGGCTGGGTGGGCAAACACAGCAATTTAATTTCCCGCGATTATGGTTCCTGGCTATTTTTGGGAGAGGTACTAACGAATCTACCCCTGGACCCCGATCGCCCCCATACCCAACACTGCGGCACCTGTACCCGCTGTCTGGAAGCCTGCCCCACCGAGGCCATTACTCAACCCTTTGTGGTGGATGCGAAGCGCTGTATTGCCTACCATACGATCGAAAATCGGGCTGAAACCCTACCCGCAGAAATTGTTCCCCACCTGCAGGGCTGGGTCGCGGGGTGCGACATTTGTCAGGATGTTTGTCCCTGGAATCAACGCTTTGCCCAGGTTACAGATGTGGAAGAATTTCAACCTTACCCCTGGAATCTGGCACCTTCTGTCTCCGAATTAGCCAACTTATCGGACGAAGAATGGGATCGGCGGTTTCGGGCCTCTGCTTTACGTCGGATTAAACCTGCCATGTTGCGCCGTAATGCTAAAGCGATTGCAAGCAAAAGTTAAACTTAATAATGGGTTCGCGATCGCATAATTCCCAGGCTTAACTATAGCAATCCTATTTGAGATCTAACCGGGGTAAAGGGTTAGAACCCCACGCCCCCTTTTTCCCAACCCATTTAGGTTGCTATAGGTGTTTTATTTATCCTGTCAGTGATATTCCTGATCTGGATGCAGAGCTTAAGCGGAATATCCGTGATTCAAGAATTAGAGGAGTTATCAGTCATGCAGTATCCCGACTCAACCTTAGAGCGAGCTATACGGGCCGTGCGGTGCAGTCCCTTTCAGATCAAGCTGTTTGTCGATATGCAAGTCCAACAGGTTTCGTTAGCAGAGATTGCTGGAGCATCTGGGGTAGACAAACAGTACACCTTACAACCGCTTACGGAAATGGGAGCAGAGAATGCTTTGTTATGGTTGATGCAGGTTGGCCTACTGCGGCGGGAGGTGGATGGGCAGGGACTCACTGATAGCTTTCGCCTCACTCCCCTGGGACGACAGTTGGTGGAAAAATTCCAACAGCAACCCTGGCACCCCCCTACCTCTGTGGAGCAGTTTCAGAATCTGATCAGCCGCTGGCGGGGAGTCTTTTCAGTCTGATGGGTGCCGGTCTTCTGCTCACCGAAACTTGGCTAGGGCCGCTTTGACCTGATTAATCCCTTCCTGGTTATTCTGACTTTGATAAAGCTGGAGAGCAGTTTGTAATGCGGCGGTGGCTTCCAGATTGCGATCGCGCTTTTGCAGGGCCAGACCTAATTTATAAAACCCCTGGGCATTCTGGGGGGCTAAACGGGTAATTTCGCGATAGGTAATAATTGCCTGGGTATAGTCTCCGGTGGCCATCAGGACATCTCCCAAGCCAAATTGAGCGTCCAGTAAATTCGGTTGCGCGTTCACTGCCCGGCGGTAAGCCACTAAAGCACCCTGGAGATCGTTCTGGCTTAAACGCCAATCCCCCATTTTGAGGTTGATTTTAGGGTTGCGGGGTTCGAGTGCAATTGCCCGTTCCAGAGCCGCTGTTCCATCTGCTACATTGCCCTGACTGAACCAGGCTAAGGCTAAATTAAGTTGCACACTGCCACTGCGGGGGGCCAGGAGTTCGGCTCTTTTCAGGGTGGCGATCGCCTGAGCGGTTTGGCCCTGCCGTAACAAAATCACACCGATCGCTTCCTGGGCTGACCAGTTGCGGGGTTGAAAGGCCACAATTTGCCGGTAGGTATCCAGTGCTCCCTTCACATCTCCGTGACGACTGAGGACCACACCCAGCCCCTGATAGGCCTCAATCTTGCGAGGATTGAGTTGAATAGCCTGACGGTAGGCGGTGGCTGCGGCTGGGTTATCCCCTAAATTGGCCAGGCTAAAACCAAGGGCATAGTAAAAGTCAGCATTGTTATTTTCCAGGGCAATAGCTTTCTGGTAAGCCAGGGCCGCTTCAGCAAAATCCCCCTGTTGAGCCTGCAAAAAACCAATGGCAGAAAACAGTCGGGCATTGCCGCTATCCAGGTTTATGGCCTGTTGATAAATGGTCAGAGCCTGGCCATACTCTCCTTTAGTGACTAATTGACGGCCCTGCTGCAGCAATTCTGTCAGTTGATCCGAGGCAGGTGGAGTTTGAGCCGTCGCTCTTTGGGGCAGCAATGTACCAACAGAAAATAGCAGTAAAATTGCACCGATCCATAAACTTTTTTGAGCCAATTTATCCTCCTGATTACAAAAGGCTAAACTACTTTACCCTTGTTCATTCCTGTATTAAAACAAGCTGCGATTTCCTGTCAGCCCTATCTGATTCGGGTTAAACAGAGATTAAGAACCCAAGTCAGGGTTCAGGTTCATCGCCCTTCAAGTTTGAGCTAAACCTATGGAACCAAAAACCATACAGGAAAAAGATATCCGTAATATCGCCATTGTGGGAGCTTATAACAGCGGCAAAACTACTTTACTGGAAAGTTTACTTTACGTCACGGGGGCAATTTCTCGCAAAGGTCGCACGGTGGATGGCAACACGGTGGGAGACAGTTCGCCCGAGGCCCGTGAGCACCACATGGGAGTGGAACTTAATTTGGCCAGCACCTCCTACGCTGGAGTGGAATTCACCTTCATCGATTGTCCAGGTTCCGTGGAATTCAGCCAGGAAACCAGCCATGCTCTGGTGGGAGTCGATGGGGCGATCGTGGTTTGTGAACCCGTAATTGAGCGCGTCTGCACCCTTGCTCCCTTGTTCAAACTGCTGGATGACTGGAAAATTCCCCATCTGGTCTTTGTCAACAAAATGGATCGGGGCAGCAGTTCCTTTATGGAGGTCTTGCAGGCTCTCAAAACCGTTTCCAGCCGTCCCCTGGTCCCCCACCAGTACCCGATCGGCCAGGGTGAAGCGCTACTCGGCTTTATCGATCTGGTCACCGAACAGGCCTATCACTACCATCCCGGAGCACCCGCCGACCCCGTACCCTTCCCCGCCAGCCTGGAGGAACAGGAAAAAGCGGCCCGTAGCCAGATGCTGGAGGAACTGGCCAATTTTGATGATCATCTGCTAGAGGAATTGCTGGAGGATATCAATCCCTCTGAAGATGAAATTGTGCAGGACTTAAAAATGGAACTGGGGGCCGACCTGATCGTGCCGGTCTTTTTGGGGGTTGCCGATCGGGATTATGGGGTCCGTCCTCTGCTGGCAGCCCTGCAGCGGGAAGCTCCCTCAGCCTCCACCACCCTGGCCCAGCGGGGCATTGATCTGCCCGGAGAGGGTCTGGTGGCACAGGTACTAAAAACGTTCTATACCCTGCAGGGGGGTAAGCTATCCTTACTGCGGATCTGGCAGGGTAAATTGACGGATGGCAGCAGCCTGAATGGCGTTCGCAGTGGTGGGCTTTATCGTTTGTTAGGGCAACAACAGCAAAGCCTCTCTGAAGCTGTGGCCGGCGAAATTGTGGCAGTGGGTCGGCTGGAGGGAATTAAAACTGGCACCACCCTGACCGCCAATGGTCAATCCCCCCTGGAACTGCCCAGAGCCACCCCCCTCTCCCCGGTCTATGCCCTGGCGATCGCCCCGGAACAGCGCAACGATGAAGTCAAACTGAGTGCTGCTCTCAACCGCCTGATGGAGGAAGATCCGGCTCTAGCCTGGGAACAACACGGGGATACCCACGAAGTCATTCTCTGGGGCCAGGGCGATCTGCACCTGCAGGTGGCCTTAAAACGCTTGCGACGCAAATATAACCTGCCCATGAGTACCCATCTGCCCCAGGTGCCCTATAAAGAAACGATTCGGCGCTCTGCCAATGGTATCCATGGTCGCTATAAACACCAGTCCGGTGGGCACGGCCAGTTTGGCGATGTCTATCTGGATATTCAACCCCTGTCCCGTGGAGAAGGGTTTCAGTTCCGGGAAACGATCGTCGGGGGTGTGGTGCCCAAACAGTATATTCCCGGTGTGGAAATGGGGGTGCGGGAGTCCCTCGGCCATGGTCCCCTCGGTTTCCCTGTAGTGGATGTGGCGGTAACCCTGACGAATGGCTCCTACCACTCCGTCGATAGCTCTGAACAGGCGTTCAAACAGGCGGCGCGGCTGGCCATGCAGGAGGGGATGCGTAAATGTGAACCCACGCTCCTGGAGCCGATTCTGTCCATCCAGATCTGTGCTCCCCAGGAATTTACCAACCGGATGTTGCAATTGCTGACGGGACGGCGGGGACAGATCCTCGGCTACGATGCCAAAGCGGACTGGCCAGGTTGGGACCAGGTGGAAGGCTTTTTACCCCAGGCGGAGATGCACGACTTTATTGTTGAGCTGCGATCGCTGACGATGGGGACGGGCTTTTTCCACTGGCAGGTGGACCATCTCCAGGAAGTGCCACCCAAACTTGCCGATCGAGTTCTAACCCGGACTTAAGCGGCGATAGTTTAAAGAACTGCATCGACTTGATGGAACAGGAGGCAGACTGCAACTTAACCTGATACCTGCACTGCCTCTGCTGTTTACTTGCTACTGGATAGTGAACGTTTTAGAGCAATCCCACTTGAGTTCTAAAGGGGGTAAAGGGGTTTTACCACCCCCCTTTTTTCTCACGGTAATCCGTTAGCTAAGTTTCAAGTTTTGCTCTAGAATTAGCGTTAGTAGCAAGTTTGAACAAGTGTACTAATGCCAGGGCAGCCCCTCAATTCCAATCAACCTGTAGACAGTAAATCGTCTGTTCAGGAAGTGCAAACTAAAATTTTACTGGGTGACTGCCTGGATAAACTTGCCTATTTCCCAGATAGCACCTTTGATTTGATCATAACTTCACCTCCCTACGCCGATAGCCGATCAAAAACCTATGGAGGTGTCAAACCTGATGATTATGTTGAGTGGTTTTTGCCTAGAACTAAAGAGTTTTTGAGAGTGCTTAAACCTAGCGGAACATTTATATTAAATATCAAAGAAAAGGTTGTTAACGGGGAAAGACATACTTACGTTTTAGAGTTAATTCTGGAGATGAGAAAACAAGGATGGCTATGGACTGAAGAGTTTATATGGCACAAGAAAAATTGTTATCCGGGTAAGTGGCCCAATCGGTTTAGAGATGCTTGGGAAAGGTGCTTACAGTTTAACAAGAGCAAAAAATTTAATATGTATCAAGAGTCTGTAATGGTTCCAATGGGGGATTGGGCTAGTACTCGATTGAAAAAACTAAGTGATACAGATAAGGTTAGGGATGAGTCAAAAGTTGGTAGTGGCTTTGGGAAAAACATTTCTAATTGGCTGAATAGAGATAAAGTTTATCCATCTAACGTTCTCCATCTATCCACTGAATGCAGCAATAAAAATCATAGTGCAGCTTTTCCGAAATCCCTACCAGAATGGTTTATAAAGCTTTTTACAGAAGAAGGGGATTGGGTACTTGATCCATTTCTAGGCTCTGGAACTACTTGTCAAGTTGCTCAAGAACTTTATAGAAATTCTGTTGGCATTGAGATTTCCCCTGAATATTACGATCTAGCCACATCCAACCTCCAACCGACGAAATGTTTATGCCACTGTTGAATTGTTCTGAATTGTCCGATCGATATAGCAAACCTAAATGGGTTGAGAAGAAGGGGGTGTGGGGTTCCCCCACAAAAAGGGGTTCCGCCCCTTTACCCCGTTTAGATCTCAAATAGGATTGTTATAGCAAACCTAAATGGGTTGAGAAAAAGGGGGTGTGGGGTTCCCCCACAAAAAGGGGTTCCGCCCCTTTACCCCGTTTAGATGTTTAGATCTCAAATAGGATTTCTATAAGAAAGAAACTGAGCTAAAGCCTGGCAACTATTGATTGGAAGGGTAGGATTTTGAGGTTGTCGATACAACAGACAGGTGGAAAGTGTTACCCAGATCTTGCAATTGAAACTCGATGATAAAACGCTGATTATCGGCGAAGAATTCCTGTTTTCGAGCGATGAGGATATCAATGACCTCTCGTGTCTCCCTTCTAGCCAGTGGATCGCCTCTTTTGATCGCTTCATTGCGTAACTGGTCAAGCATGGATTGCCGCTCATCCTCTGGCATAATTGCTAGATTCCAGGCAAGCACTGCTATGTTAAACAACCTTTCCCTTGCACTATGGGTTTTGATAGCCTCCAGATAGGGTTCAACAAAGCTTTCCAGGACCTCGGACATTTTGACTTCGCCTTTTGGGTTTCTCACTACCCCTGCCCCCACCCCCATGTCCTGTAGCTTTTGCTCCAACTGATCCAGAGCTTGTTGTTGAGCTTGATCTGCTTGTTGCAACCTGCGAAGTTCAGCAAACCCTTTAGATTTTTTCGCCATAGTTATCCTTTATTTCTTAAACATGACTGTTCTTAAAGCATGGCTGTTCTTAAAGCATGGCTTCCAACCTGGCACTCACAGGTTTCTATTAAAGCCTACCTCGATCCCCAGGAAGTCCACTCAGTAGAAAAGGAAGTTCGCAGCGATCGGATAGAACTGAATCAGCCTTAGCAAAAAGTCCTTATAGCTCAAAGATAGCTTGACCCGGTTCAGAGGTGGCTCTACTCAGATCAAAACTGGCTTGACTCAGTTGCAAAGCTGGCTTCACCCAGTTCAAAGATAGCTTGACCCGGTTCAGAGGTGGCTCTACTCAGATCAAAACTGGCTTGACTCAGTTGCAAAGGTGGCTTCACCCAGTCCAGAGGTGGCTTCACCCAGTCCAGAGGTGGCTTGACTCAGATCAAAACTGGCTTGACTCAGATCAAAACTGGCTTGACTCAGATCAAAACTGGCTTGACCCAGTTCGGAGGGGGCTGGACTCAGCTCGAAGGTGAGACAAACCAGTTCGGAGGTGAGTTAATCAGCTCTACAGGTTAACTACTCATCTGCATCCAAGGGGGAGGAAGAGGAAGGCTTACCATATCTGTTGCCCATGCTCTTAAACCGCTCCCCCAACTGCTCCGCTACACTTTTTAAGCCGGGAGTTTTTTTCGCTGCAGTTTTAACGTAATCATAGACATCCAGACTGGTTCTCATGGCTTCACTACCTACCGCCATCAGCGTATCGTCTACCTCTTCCGTCAATTGCTCTAGTAGGGTCAAAATTTCGGCCAGGGCGGCAGCTAGCTCCGTATCTCTAGCGAATTCAGCAATTTTTAGGCTAGCAGGCAAAATATCTGGATTATTCTGGGCAACGGTCAAACTATTGGTTACAAAGGACAGGCTTTTATTTCCCATCTTAGGCAGTGCGCGTCGTTCCTCCGCCGTTAGCGAAATCAGAAAGGGGAGTTTGGACTTAATCGTAGCGATCGCCGCTTTAATGGCTTGCAGATCAGCGTCAGCCAGGCTGGCAGAGAGGTTCTGATAGGGCATATATTCTACCTATATCCGGTATTTGTGTACCAGATTAATATGGCATAAGTACAGCCAGGCTGAAAAATTTTATCTATTCTCTTCGGATTCTCCGATCGCCTGCTGAGTTGCATGGCGAATATGAAGAATTCTTACAGTCGGGCCAGGCCGTACTTTTGATTTTGTTCATCAATGAATTCTTCCAGGCTGAAAAACTTCCCTTGTTCAAAGTCATCCAGTCCCTGCTGAATACTATCTAAAGCCTCAAAAAAGTCCCTATCATCCAGGCTAAGACCAAAGGCAAGAACAGCCAGAGCAATTTGATTTCACTGCAGTGATTGAGCAATGGACAGCATTCACCTTACTCTGGAAACTGTAATGCCTCTAGCAAATAGTGCCTCTGTAAGACCATGCCGCCCCTCGCCCTCTTAAGTACCTCTGACAAGACCGGACTGGTGGAGTTTGCCCGCAGCCTGGTGAACGAGTTTGGCTTTCAACTGATCAGTAGTGGCGGAACTGCCAAAACTCTGATTGCTGCCGGTTTACCTGTGACCAAAGTGGCGGACTACACGGGATCGCCAGAAATTCTGGGCGGACGGGTGAAAACGCTGCATCCCCGCATCCACGGTGGCATTCTGGCCCGGCGGGATTTGCCCACGGACCTGCAGGATCTGGAGGACACCGGCATTGCACCGATCGACCTGGTTGTCGTCAACCTCTATCCCTTTGAGCAGACGATCGCCCAACCGGATATGACCCTGAGTGATGCGATCGAGCAGATTGATATTGGTGGACCAGCCCTACTGCGGGCCTCAGCCAAGAATTTTGCCCATGTCACGGTGTTGTGTTCTGCGGATCAGTACACGCCCTGTTTGGCGGAACTGCGGCAACAGCAGGGGCAAACCAGCCTGGACTTCCGACAAAGCTGTGCCCAAAAAGCATTCTGGCATACGGCCACCTACGACCAGGCGATCGCCACCTATTTGACCAGTAGCGATCCGGCCGAGATCAGCTTACCCCCGCGCTTGAGTGTGACGGCCACCCAGTTTCAATCCCTGCGCTATGGCGAAAATCCCCATCAAGCGGCGGCCTGGTATCGCACCGGAACGGCCACGGGGGGATGGTCTGGAGCGACCCAACTGCAGGGCAAGGAACTGAGTTACAACAACCTGGTGGATCTGGAAGCCGCCCGGGCGATCGTGGCTGAATTTACAGAGCATCCGGCGGCGGTGATTATTAAACATACCAATCCCTGTGGGGTGGCAGAGGGAGACAGTCTGGTAGAAGCTTACCGACGAGCTTTTCAAGCAGATTCCACCTCAGCTTTTGGCGGCATTGTGGCCCTCAATCACCCCCTGGATGGGGAAACCGCTAAGGCTATGACGGAGACTTTTCTAGAATGTATTGTGGCCCCCGGTTGTGAGCCTGAAGCCGAAGCCATCCTGAAAACCAAATCGAACCTGCGGGTGCTGGTTTTACCAGATTTGAGTCAGGGGGCCAATTTGGAAATTAAAGCGATCGCCGGTGGATTTTTAGTACAGCAGCCCGATCGCCAACGGATTCAGCCCCAATCCTGGCAGGTGGTCAGCCAAACTAAACCCACAGTGGAGCAGTGGCAGGAATTGATTTTTGCCTGGAAAGTGGCCAAGCACGTCAAGTCCAACGCAATTGTGGTCACCGCCGATCGGGTCACCCTGGGGGTAGGAGCAGGGCAGATGAACCGGGTGGGTTCCGTTCAGATTGCTTTAACCCAGGCGGGAGAAAAGGCCCAGGGAGCGGTGCTGGCCAGTGATGGCTTTTTCCCCTTCGATGACTCGGTTCGGGCCGCAGCCGCAGCAGGGATTGGGGCGATCGTCCAGCCGGGGGGCAGTAAGCGAGATGCCGATTCGATTCAAGCCGCAGATCAACTGGGTCTGGTGATGGTCTTCACACACACTCGCCACTTTCTCCATTAGGCTAGCCTCTAGCAGTAAACTTTTAGGATCGATTCAGCGTCAACTTAATAACCCTTCGTTCCGGAGTTCATTTCAGCTGCTGGAGTTAACCTTAGTAAAATTGCTATTGGCACTTCGACCCCAAAATGACCAGTCGCTATGATTGGCCTTTGATCTCTCCTCCCCTCGATCGTTCTCCTGGATTTGACAGCTCCCTGGTTCATTGATTCAAGTGAGAAATATTATGTTTAATCACTCCCGCTTCGTGACCGCTTCAGCCCTTGCTTTGACCGCTACGGCGTTAGGTTATTCCCCTGTACTGGCAGCAGAAACGATTTTGATTCCAGTTGGCCCCTTGCAAATCAAAATCCCTGTATCCGACATTGAATCCTTTGTCAAAACAGGTAATGCCGGACCGGAACTGGGTCCCATGCTGGCAAATTTACCACCGGAGCGGGTTCAATCGATGAAATCCTTGCTCACCACCCGCCTGCCCCTGGGATCGGGAATGGTAGAAAAAATGCTGAAATCCCCCATGGGCCCCATGCTGCTGGGACAGATGGCAGATGTGCTTAAACCCCCCCCTGGGAGTTCCATTTCTGGCACGGAAGCCTGGGAAAAAGCGCTGAAACGGGCCGCCCGCAGCGATCGCCTCACTCTGCTCGATTTGATTCGAGAGTATCCCACCGAAACCGTGATCTTCGATCAGCAGGTGGCTCAGCAGAAGATCAATACCTTTCAAGCCCTGACCGGGGGCATCATGGGCAAGGGAAATCAGCAGGGCAGCGATGCTGAGCAGAATACGGCTGGCAATAGTTCTGGCAATAGTTCTGGTAGTAGTTCTGGCAATAGTTCTGGTGGCGCTGCTGCTGGCCTGCCGTCCTCTGGCAATGGCAACGAGTCGGAAGGCAATTCCAGGGGTGGCATGGGAGGATTTGCCAGTTTACTGCTGAACAATATGGGAACCCTGCAAAATCTGGCCCAGAGCTTTGGTCTGTTTGGGGGTCAATCAGATAATAACTCTGCTCAAACCTATCAGCGTCCTGCTATCCCGGCTCTTCCCGGTGGCACGAGTGGGGGACGGGGCGGCATGATGCAGATGATCCAGGGGATTTTTCAGCAGGTTGGCCCAATGCTACAAGATAAAATTAAATAGTTATAGCAATCCTGTTTGAAATTAAAACGGGGTAAAGGGGTTCCACTCCTTTTTTCTCAACCCTAGATGGGGTGCTATAGCAAGCAGGTAACAAGCATCTCTGGTTCCAGGCCAGGCTGCTGCTTTGGAGAGTTGTCCAATCAAGCTGGATCTATGAATCTACAATTTCGCTTTGGAGTGCTCAGCGATCCTCACATCGGTCTAGCCCAGACAATTCGCGATCAAAAAAATCGTTTTCACCTGGTTGAAGTCAGTATTCCTGCCCTGGAACAGGTTCTGCAGCAGATGGAAGCGGCGAAGGTCGATTTTCTCCTGATTCCCGGTGATCTCACCCAACATGGCGAACCAGATAATCATGCCTGGTTAAGCGATCGCCTTGCCCAGCTCCCTTTTCCGGTTTATGTTATTCCCGGTAATCATGATGTCCCGGTGCCGTGCAGGGATGGGTATTCCATCGGCTGGAGTGAATTTCCTGGCTACTACCGGGGGTATGGCTATGGCAACAGCGATCGACTGTATTACACCTGTGAACTTCTGCCAGGGGTGCGCTTAATTGCTCTGAACTCGAACCAGTTCGATCGGGAGGGGGTGCAGATTGGGGCAGTGGATGGCGAACAGTTGCGCTGGTTAGAAGCCGTGCTGGCAGACTCCCCGGCCAAATTACATCTGGTGATGATTCACCACAATGTGATCGAGCATCTGCCCAATCAAACCCTGCATCCGATGGGACAACGCTATATGTTGCGGCAGGCTGAGACCTTACTGCAGATTTTACGAGCCGGAGGAGTCCAACTGGTGTTCACCGGGCATCTCCACGTCCAGGATATTGCAGAGGCGGACGGAATCTATGACATTACCACCGGCTCTCTGGTCAGCTATCCCCATCCCTACCGGATTGTCCAGATTCAAACTGATCCGTGTGGGCAGATCCAGGTGCAAATTGAATCCGATCGAGTTAAATCTCTACCCGACTGGCCCGATCTGCTGCAGGTATCCCGGCAATGGATGGGCGATCGCAGTGCCCCCTTTATGACCCAGTTCCTCACCCATCCCCCCCTCAATTTACCCCTGGAAGAGGCTCAACAATTTGCTCCTCACCTGCGGGATTTCTGGTCTACGATCGCCGCTGGAGATCCGGTGTTTCAGTTTCCCCACCTGCCAGCGATCGTGCGGGAGTACCTGGAGGGGTTTAGCAGTGCCATCCCCAGGGATAATCAGACCAAAATCTTACTGAAATAGGGTGACTGGAATAGGGTGACTGGAATAGGGTGACTGGAGCTACACTACTGAACCGCCTTAGCCACATCGCCCACCTTGAACCCCTGACCCCGCAGTACCTTGCCAATAGAAAAATTGGGTTGGACTTGCATCAGTTGCACCCTGCCCAGGGGGGTCGTTTTGCGGGTCAGAACCTTGCCTGTGGCCGGATCACGAATTTCACCGCTCACCCGTTCCACCTGTAAAATCATTCCCGGTCGCAACCCATCCGTGCCCCCCTTATTAAAGGTAATTTCTGCTCCCGCTACATGAGCAACCAGGGTTTCAATCAGGGGAACCACCGGGGGCAGGGCGGCCAGCTTATCCGCTTCAGAGACAAATTTGGTTTTGACTTCTTCTAACGCTTGTTGAGCAGCGGTGGCCAGGAGGCGATCGGAGGCATTACTCCCCTGCGCCGTGCTACCGTACCCACCAAAGGCTAGGGATTCATCCACTTGAGTGGCTTCCCCCTTCGCTTCGGCCACACTGAGAATTTCCCCAGTGGTGGTGCTAACAATCCGGGCTGCTAACTGCACCCTGGCAATCTGAGTTTGTTTTTGGGAGCCAAAACCAAGAATATTCACTCCTCCCTTTTTCTGCTCCAGCCCAAACTCGGTAACAGAACCGATTACTACCGCATCTACCCCCAGAATTCGTCCCACCTGGGCCGCGGTTGTGGGTTCAAGCCGCCCCGCCTGCCCCAAATTTTGTTCTGCCAGAACGGCATCAATCCGGCTGCGTTCAATCACAACATAGGTACCATCTTTAACCAGCAGGTTAGTCAGCAGCGTACTCACGGCTTTGGAGGGGCCAGCACTATCAGTAAAGGAATAGACCGCTCCAGTTAAACCAATATTGCTGAAGTCAAAGTTGAGCACCGCAATCCGAACTTTAGGACGGGCCTGCAGGGGAACTAACCCAGGTGAAGAGGGAGCCGTAGTTTGAGCCAGGCTGGGGGAAATCATCAACAGAGCGGCAAGGGCAATCAGACTCGCGGACGAACGGTGCAGGGCAACCACGGACAACCTCCTCAAGGATTAAGACAAAGGAATTTTAAGGCTTATTTTAATACTTCTGACAAAGTTTCAGGAGAAATCTCCGATAGTTGCTTTAATCGTGAGGGAACAGGAGGGGCCGTTTAGCGATCGCAGATGCCATAGATCGACATGCGGCACTCTTTGCCGGCAATTTTCAGCGTCTCCATCGCCTGTTGATAGCCTTGCTGATCCCCCTGCTGCTGGGCTAACTCTGCCGCTTTCCGCAAATCCTCTAGTGCCGCCGTTTTGTTGCCCTGGTTGTAGTAAACAACCCCCCGGTTATAGTAAGCCAACCCATAGGACGGACTCAGGTCGATCGCCCGACTGTAATCCGCCAGGGCCGCCCCCCGATCCCCCGACTCGGCAGCGGTCAATCCCCGTCCCATATAAGCTGACACTAAGGTACTGTCGAGCCGGATCGCCTGATTAAAATCTGCGATCGCCCCCTGTAAATCATTCTGATTCAGCCGCACATTGCCCCGAACTACATAGGCAGCGGCAAAATTAGCATTGGCCCGAATCGCCTGGTTGGCTGCAGTCAAAGCCTCCGTTCGCTTCCCACTGCGGGCAAAACTTTCTGCCTGGACAAAGTAGTCAGACGCAGAGGTAGCTGTTTTGACAGGACTGGGGCGGGGGCTGTTCGTCATTAACCCCAAAGCGGTATTGATCGGAATACCCAGGTTAAAGCCCGTTTTAATAAACACCGTTTCGCTCTGCCGCTCCAGCCTTTGCCCATCCGCCAGTCCGTGAATCCCAATTAACTGTCCCTGAGCATCCAGGACTGGACCGCCACTCATCCCTGGTAGGGTGCGATTGGTATAAACCAGGGCATAGCCTTTATCCGTGGGTTGACTGGCGCGGGCGGTGAGTTGGCCACTGGTAAAGTTGTAGACCGAAGCTTTGATCACGGAGTCCTGACCGGGAAACCCAGCCACAAAAACTGGAACCCCTTCTGTGAGTCGATCGGAGTTGCCCAGATTGGCGATGGTATAGGTTTGACTGCTGTTAAATTGCAACAGGGCCAGATCGACCCCCGGCAACTTTTTCACCGTTTTGTAGTCCAGCAGATAGGTCTTCCCTTCCGGTGCAATAATCTCGTACTCATCCGGCGTGGCAACTACATGTTCGGCGGTGAGAACAGTATAGGTACTGGCACTCCGCTGTACAATGACTCCCGTACCCGTACTTTGTCCATCAATTCTGACCGTAATCTGTTTGGCAATTTGATTGACGGCCGGGGCACTTAGTTGAGTGGTTTTGGAGGCCGTTGTTAACGGGAACAGCCCGATCAGGACACTGCCCATTCCAGCCATGACCCAGGCGAATAGACGCATAATTCTTCCCTACCACTTCGATAGACCTTAATTTATCCCAACCCCCGCCCCCGGCCAAGCCTATGGTTTTTGATATTGATTTCCACGATCGCCTCGCTGCTGCCCTTCCCAGGCTGATGCATTATTTGGATCGATTTGATCAGGCCAGGGTGCTGGTGGTGGGGGATCTAACCCTAGATGAGTTTCTCACCGGCCAGGTGGAGCGGGTCTCGCGGGAAGCCCCCGTGCTGATTTTACGCCACGAAACCACACGCCAGGTGCCAGGGGGAGGAGCCAATGCCATTTATAATCTGGCAACCCTGGGGGCACAGGTCAAAGCAGTCGGTTTAGTGGGTAAGGATGAACAGGGAAAGGCGTTGCGAGGCATTTTTCAGCAAGCTGGCATTGATACCACCGGAATTTTAGCGGACTCCGATCGCCCCACCGTCACCAAAACCCGCATCTCCGGCCACGCTCGCCAGTCCGTTACCCAGCAAATTGTCCGCCTCGATCGCAAATCCGATCAACTGCCCGATCAGGACTTACAGTTGCAACTGGCTGAATACATTCGGGGCCAAAGTTCTGGTGTAGACGCTATTGTTTGTTCGGACTATGGCGATGGGGCCCTAACCGACCCGGTGATTCAAGCTGCTCTCGCCCACCCCTTGACGATCGTAGATACCCAAACTGAGCTGCCGCGCTATCAGGGGGCCAGTCTCTTTACCCCTAATCTGCCAGAGGCGGAAGCGGCTGTGGGTTACCGCATTCGCACAGCTCAGGAAGTCACTCAGGCGGGTCGAGATTTACTGCACTTGACTGGGGCCAGCCAGATCCTGATTACCCGAGGTGAAGATGGCATGAGCCTATTTGACCGCAGTGGCAAGGAAGAAGCCATTCCTGCGTTTAACCGAACTGAAGTTTTTGACGTTACGGGGGCCGGCGATACGGTTGTTGCTGCCCTGACCCTTGCCCTGGTGGTGGGAGCCAGCTTTTGGGAAGCCGCCGTTCTGGGTAATTTGGCCGCTAGTTTAGTGGTGCGTCAGTTCGGCACAGCAACCACAACCCCTGCAGCAATGAAAATAGCTCTGGAAGCACTGATGTCTGAAGAATAGACTGTGTTACTCTGCGATCGCGGCTCTGGACAGAAGAATGCCCTTAGTAACTGGCTCCGCGATAACGTCTACGACTGGGATTATCAGCGGGAGAGTTGCTTTCGTTGGTAGGGTTGGCAGGCGCTGGCGATCCCTGGTATCGGTTGGGTTCTGAGGGAGGTACAACGGGCGAGACTGGAGTAAGGGGCTGTTCGGACATCGCCGCAGTTACATTATTTACACTTAAAGCTGCTAAAACGGGCATGAGTTTGTCCTGGCGCATAGGCAGCAATTCCAGAACTTCCAGCACCCGATTCAGACAGGCGATCGCTCCCGTAATCAGGGAATTCTGCTGCATACCCGGTAGCAAGTCTTTTGCCCCCTGATAGATCGCCCATTGCCGCTCAGCCGCCGCAACTTCTTTTTCTTCACCTACTGTAAGAATAATATTTAATTCAGGGAATGTTTGACGACAGGTTTGGCAGAGGGTATAGGGATTTAAGTTACGCATCCCCATATCCACCAGGAGTAAATCAGGTAAAGGCAATCCGGCAGAATGCATTTGGGTTAAAACTTGCACCAGATCGGCATCGATAGTTTCCCAAATCACTGTCACATCCTGAGAGGTTAGCATCTCATGCCAGATTTCACCCTGCCGCTGTAGAGCTTGGGTCATCAACACTATTTTTTGCAGGCTAGCCATAACAGAGCTGATGGTCAGTTTGAATATAAGTTAAGTTACCCATCTTTGCATTTCTGTGCATCTGAGATTGTTCCTGATGAACAGTTGCTTTCCACCAGGAGAAAGACCGGCAGTTCAGTTTCAACCTGCACCTAATGGTCTGGGGTAGTAACCTTGCCGTCAGCGATCGCGCTCATCAACTGGGTCAGGGCTTCAATATCTTCACTATCGCACTCACGCTTCCATAGTAATTTGTTAATCTGGCTTTCCAGGGCCGAAGTCAGCACCTGAGTTTCCAGTACCCGCTCCACCAACCGTTGAATCATCATAGAATCTTTGGGGAAACATCAATGCTAATTAATCTTAGCAAGGGAAAGTATAAAAGAACAGATAACGGTAATTTTGGCCCACGATCTCAATCTGAAAGGCTTGGTCTGCAGCTCAGACAAAATGCTATACTCAGACAGTTGAGGGCATGTAGCTCAGTGGATAGAGCATCAGATTCCGGTTCTGAGGGTCGGGGGTTCGAATCCCTCCATGCTCGCTAGGGTCAAAATCATCAAAAGCAATGATTTCAGGGGGTTTCAGGCTTCCTGAAATTTTGTTTTAGCCGTTCTAATATGTATATAGTTACTAAAATTGGACATCAACGGATAAGTTTGGGATCATTACTGGGGTGAAGCCTGATTCAGTTGCTGAACACAAGTTAGCCATTGCAACGTTGTTCTCGAAAGTCTTGAGGTGAAATTCCTGTCCAGCGTTTGAAGGCACGGGTAAAATTAGCCGGATCTCGGTATCCTAATTCCAGGGCAATTTCATTAATCTTCATCTCTGAGTCTTGTAAATTATTGATTGCTTCATCAAAGCGCACTTTTTCAACTAGGCGAGAGTAGCTCAAACCATTCTCAGCTAAACGTCGCTGAAAACTGCGAACATTCATCCCAGCGATTTCTGCTACTAGTTCAATAACCGGATAACCTTGAGGTAATAAAAATTTTAGTACCTGTTGAGTAGCGACTGGGAATTCTAAAGCAGGGGAGGTAAGCTGTAGAATATTTATATCTTGCAGTTGATTAAATCTATCGTAGCCGGAGCAATAGTGGATGGGGCGACTTAAGTATGCTTTTGGAAAAGAGATAGCAATTTTGGGATGATTAAATTGGAAATGGGTATTAGAGAATAGTTGTATTTCATGCCAAAAGCTATTTTCCCTACTCATTAAGCAAATTTCTGAGGGTTGCCAGTCTCGATCGGCAACTAATCTGATGCTGTTTAAGCAATGCATCATTAGATAATGAATCTCATGTTGAGAGAAATAATTATTTGATCTGAAACTATAGTAATATAACCAGGCTTTATCTTCCTGGCAGCAAATACGAAGATTATCCCCAGAGCAGTACAGGGGAACTAGCTTTTCGGCGGTTCTTAACAGCTCATACAGGGTGAATGAATGCCGAATCAGCCGTCCAAAAGCACCCAATTGTCCTAAAGAGGTGTTCAAGCCAACTTCTATTCCTAAGGTTTCTTTTCCTGCACAACGGGCAATGCTTTCAATAAATTGGCAGACCAGGGCCAGTGGGACGAGATTTTCTGGATTGTTCAACGTCGAAACGGGAATTCTGGCGGCTTGCAAGATTTGTTGTTTTGGTATAGCGAATCGATCAAGATAGGAAATGAAAGGGAAAATTACGTTAACTCGAACGAGAGAAATAGATCTAGCCATCGAAATACTTCGTTACAAATATACTGTCATGGAATGACAAGACAGAGTATATCATCTCGCCACTAAAATATATAGTCAATCTTTGAGACCAGCAGGCTAGAGCAGAAGAAGATCAGATGGCTTTGGCTCTGTTTTTATGTTTCAGGAAAATTATCCTGATTCAGGTGGAATTTTGGAGCTTTTTTAATGAACTTTCGTCCCTTTGCTTTTATCCCTTTCACCGCCATAGTGATGGTGACTGTTGCTCAACCTTTATTGGCCAGTCAACAAGCTGCGATCGAGAGTGTGCAGAATGCCAATCAACTGTTTGTTAGGGAGATGTCTAATCCCCAAACTCGCATTCCCAGCTACGTACTGAAGAATGCTTTGGGGATCGCTATTATTCCCAATGTCATGAAGGCAGGCTTTATTGTGGGTGGTACACGGGGTGCAGGGGTTCTGGTCGTCCGCGATTCTAAAGGACTCTGGAGTAATCCTGCCTTTGTCACCCTAACAGCGGGCAGTGTTGGTTTTCAGGTCGGGGCCCAGTCCAGCGATGCAATTATTATTTTCAACACTAAGAGTAGTCTTGAGAAAGCTCTCACCCAGGACTTCAGTATTGGTGGCAATGTAACGGCTACGGGGGGCCCTGAAGGGGTTACACCAGTCAGTGGCAGTTCCACAATTCCTGATGTTTATACCTATGTCCGCAACCAGGAGGGCCTATTTGCTGGGGTTTCTTTACAGGGCACAAAACTAGGGATCAGCAACGATCGCAATGCTGAATTTTATGGGCAACCCACTATAACTGCCCAGCAAATTCTAACCACCAATCTTCCCGCTCCTCCCGTGGCAGCTCAACTCAGGGGGTCTCTCAACAAGCTGGCTCCTCGCAAATAAACCGTTGATTTGGAATGAAAACTAGTGAGTATTAATGGGATGAAAAACATAGTTCGGAGATCGAGTAGGTTGATCTTTGGCTTCCTTCTTACAGTTTTGACCTGTGGCATAGCCTGGAAGTTGCTCATTCTAAATCAGCAAGATATGCCCGTGGCGGTGGCTCAGCAGCCCTCCCAACCTCCCCATATCCTCTTTATTATGTCGGACGATCAGGGATGGAAAGATGTTGGCTTTCATGGTTCCGATATTCGAACCCCACATCTGGATCAACTGGCGAAGACGGGTGCACGGCTTGAACAATACTATTCCCAGCCCATGTGTACACCATCCCGAGCGGCACTGCTGACAGGTCGATATCCCCATCGCTATGGCCTGCAAACTTTAGTCATTCCTTCCGCAGGCAAATATGGTCTTCCGACCGATGAATATTTGCTGCCCCAAGCCCTCAAAGAGGCTGGCTATAAGACTGCAATTGTGGGCAAATGGCACCTCGGTCATGCCGATCCCAAATACTGGCCCCGTCAACGGGGATTTGATTATCAGTATGGCCCACTCCTTGGTGAGATCGACTACTTCACCCATTCCGCTCATAGCAAGGTTGATTGGTATCGCAACAACCAGTTGATTAAGGAAGAGGGGTATGTGACTACATTGCTGGGTCAGGATGCGGTAAAACAGATCGAAAAACACAACCCCAAAACTCCACTCTTTCTTTATCTGGCCTTTACCGCTCCCCACGCTCCCTATCAGGCTCCGCAAAAGTATCTTGACCAGTACAAAACCATCGCTGATCCTAACCGTCGTGCCTATAGCGCCATGATTACAGCCATGGATGATCAGATTGGCCAGGTTGTAGCTGCGTTGGAAAAGCGGGGAATGCGGAAAAATACTCTTATTGTTTTTCAGAGTGACAACGGTGGCCCACGCTCAGCTCAAGTTACGGGGGAAATTGATACTTCCGGGGGTACAATTCCAGCCGATAACGGGCCATACCGTGATGGCAAAGCGTCGCTTTATGAAGGTGGGAGCAGGGTCGTTGCTCTGGCTAATTGGCCAGGTAAAATTCAGCCGGGAACAGTAGTCAATCATCCGATCCACATGGTGGATATGTACCCAACTCTGACGGGCCTTGCCGGTGTTTCGACAGGTAAAAATAAACCGCTCGATGGCTTAAACATCTGGCCGGCCCTGAGTGAAGCTAAGCCCTCTCCACGTGATCAGGTTGTCTACAGTATTGAGCCTTTTCGTGCAGCTCTCAGTCAGGAAGATTGGAAATTGGTCTGGAAGGCAACTCTACCCTCCCGTCTCGAACTCTTCAACCTGGCCCAGGATGTTTCCGAGCAAACCAACCTGGCCGAGCAGAACCCAGAAATTGTGTCCAGACTAAAACAACAGATCGAAGTGCTTTCTCGTGATGCTGTTCTCCCACCCCTGTTCTTAAAGGAAGCCGTTGGTGCAGCAAAGAGTACACTGTTTACCTCAGTTTCTACACCCGAAGATTCAGCGGAAATTGAAAAACAGCCCTGATTGATTACACCCATCTAATCAATCATTTGGTTTTGATCGAAAGATCAAATATAGCAACCCTAAATGGGTGGAGAAAAAGGGGGTGTGGGGTTCCACCCGTTTACCCCGTTTGGATCTCAAATAGGATTGCTATACTTCTTGATCATTTTGCAGTTGTAGGTGAGTGGAGTCATTAAATGGGGTATTCGTTGAACATTATTTTGAACAGCAAAGCCTGGCTTATTGTTGCGATCGGTTTATCTACTGTTGCATTACCGACCCTGGCAAATCCTAAATCTGAGCCAATTTCTGCTCAGGCTAATACAACCATTAATACGACTCCCTCCCGGACTCAATCTGAGGCTGTTTCTGTTCCTAAAAATATTGATTCGATCGATCGCTTGCTTGTTCCTCCTTCTCCATCCCCTGCGTCCCTACAGCCTGAAACTCCTTCCCCTCAAACATTTGGACAGGTTACATCAGTTTCTCAGTTATCTGATGCTCAACCCGGTGACTGGGCCTATCAAGCCTTACAATCGTTAGTGGAAAGATATGGCTGTATTGCTGGGTATCCCGATGGCACTTTTCGCGGGAATCGGGCGGCAACTCGGTTTGAACTGGCGGCCGCTTTAAATGCCTGTCTGGATGTGATCAGCGATCGCTTTGCCACTAAAGAAGACCTGGAGCTTGTCAGGAAGTTACAAACTGAATTTGCTGCAGAACTGGCGACGATTCGGGGGCGAGTCGATAGCCTGGAAGCCCGGACGGCCCGAATGGAAGCTCAACAGTTCTCAACCACGACCAAGCTATTTGGAGTAGCAAATGTTTGGCTGGCTGGTACAACCAATAGTTTTACGGGAGATAGCAACAATCCCTTAGCGGAATCAACCTTTGGTGAGAATAACACTGTGGTGCAAACGCGGGTCAACTTGAACCTGTTAACTAGCTTTACGGGAAAGGATTTGCTGGCTACAAGCATATTTGCCGGTAATGTTCCCCCTTTAGCCACTGGTTTTAACCTACCTGGAGAAATTGTGAATGGCGTTCCGATCGCCTCAGCAGAAGGAACTTTAGCAACCCAATTCGCGGCTAATAGTCAGGGTAAGTTTTATCTGGCAGTGATGCAGTATAAATTTCCAGTTGGTAAGAAACTCAGCATTGATGCGGTGAGCAATATTGGCTTTTTCAATAGTATTGCCCCAATCCTGAATCCCTATTTGTCTGATAATTATGCTGGCACGGGTTCTCTCTCTGCATTTGGGCAGGGAAATGCCATTTATGCCTTAGGAAGTGGCACAGGTCTGGGACTTAATTTTCAGATTAGTAAACAGGTTCAGTTCACAGCCGCCTACCTGTCTGATTTTCTCTCAGCCCCCGACCCGCAAAAGGGATTTATTGGAGGTGGGTACTCAGCGTTAGGACAGATTACCTGGCGACCCACTCAAAAACTGGGCTTGGCAGCAACCTATATCCGTTCTTACTATTTACCTGGACGATTTGGCTTCAATTACAATGCCCTGAATGTGATGGGGACGGCTGTTGCCAATACCTTAGCTGGGCAAACGCGTCTGACTGCATTTCCAGAAGGGTTCAATCTGGGTTCAGTAAGTGTTGATTCCTATGGTGGGCAATTGACCTATCGAATTAATTCCAAGTTTACAGTCAGTGGATGGTTCGGAGCTAGTTACCCAACCCTGATGGGCCAGGGAAATGGGGAAATTCTTAACTATGCGGTGAGTTTTGCGTTTCCAGATTTGGGCAGGCAGGGCAATTTACTAGGTGTGGTGGTTGGAGCAGAACCCTACCTCACCAACTTTAAGGGGGGCAATCCTCAGTCTTTTAAGGTCGATGTACCATTGCACATTGAAGCCTTCTACAAATATCAGGTTAATCCGGGTATTTCAGTCACTCCCGGCTTTATTGTCCTGACTGCTCCTAACCAGGATAGTCGTAACCCTGCTGCATTTATCGGCACGATCCGAACCACGTTTACGTTTTGACCCTTGAAACTTTACTGCTGGTAACAGTGGGATTATCCCTCCTTTTAAGAATCTCCCAAATTTATTTGGTGGCAGTGTTAATAGCAGACTAAGCCCCACCCTAAACCCAAAAGGCAGGCCAGGCATGGGGCTACATGTTCAGTGATGCTGAATCAGCTCAATTTTGGAACCCTGGAGCAGTGCTGCCGATCAACACCTAGGCGCTGACTGGCACCTGAGCCATGGGATCCGCTTGTTTACCATCCGCCCGTAGAGCTTCTCCTTCAATGAAAGACCGCAGCATCCAGGCCATTTCCTCATGCTGTTCCATTAAGCCGGTGAGAAAATCTGCCGTTCCCTGATCGTGGAACTCGTCGGCACACTGGTCAATGTGCTGGCGTAAATTGCGAATAATTTGTTCATGGTCATTCACCAGATGGTCAACCATTTCCGTTGCCAGGGGAACCGTACCGGCCTGCTCCTGAATTGAGGCATATTGAATAAACCCTTCAGCCGAACCCACAGGATAACCCCCCAGAGCCCGAATTCGCTCTGCGATCGCATCAATATTGGTGCTGAGGGCTTCATATTGCTCTTCCCATAGTTCGTGCAGGGAACGGAATTGCGGTCCAACCACATCCCAGTGGTATTTCTTAGTTTTAATCAAAAGCAGGTAGGCATCCGCCAAATCGTGATTGAGTAGATCGGTGACACCCTGCAACTGCTCAGGTGATAAGCCAATATTTAACTTTCGCATTACTGTTTCTCCCAAATAAAATAGCTTGGATGAAAGTCTCAGATTCGAATGGAAAAACGTTGTTGAAAAAGAGCGATTATATATGACTAGATTACAATCGCTCTTCCCTTCATATTAAGCCAGATTAATAATTAGCTGGACATATCTTTAGAAGTGTTTTTGAGACGATCGGCTGTTTCTTCGGCTTTACCCTGAATGTTTTCCAGAGCTTTCTGGGCAGTTTTTTCCACCGTTGTTCCCTGGCTATTGGAAGGGCGTTTCATTTTATCCAGATCAGCCGCTCCCTGTACTTCATTTAAGCCTCGATTAGATTGTCTCTGCACTTTATTAGTGGAGAAGTAGCCCTTAGAATCCATGAATTCCCTCGACTGCTCCAGGATGCCAGAAAGATCCTCTTCCCCTTTGGTGAGATTGCTGGGATTGTTTTGCCCACTGGTCACAGCAAAAGCAGGTAGGCTGAGAGCAAGCAGTAAAAAAATACTGAGGGAAACGATTCCGAGCATCCGCAGGGAATATCCAATAAAATGCATAAATTTGACCAGGACAGACTTCATATTTAAATCCTCCAATCCATAGACTTAGTTTAAGTAGTTACAAATTTAATTGTGTAACTGACTTAATTGATTACCACTTTTCTATTTGCTTTTAATTTGACCAGATTTACCTCTGCTTTCGGGCAGATTTATCTGGCAGAATTTTCGTATCAATCCAGTGCAATAATTCCCAGTTAACCCGATCGGGGCATTCATCATGGGCGCAATGGCCAGCATTCTCCAGCTCGATCAGGTGGAGGATGGGGTTACAGGCAGCTAGATGGCGACCGAGGCTGAGGGGAATCATTCGATCCTGTTGGCCCCATAGCAGTAAGGAGGGGATGGCTAGACTTTGCAGTAGAGGGCGAACCTGGGGACTAAAGCAGGGGTTGAGCATTGACTTGAGCATGGAAACAAAAGCAAGGGCAGCATTTTTGTCCCTGGCCGGGGCAGTCAAAATTTCTACCAATTCATCGGTAATGGCTTCCCGGCGGACATAGGCAAGTTTGGCCCAGTGCTTCACAATACAGGGGTGGCGGATCAGGTGAAACAGGGGTTGCAGAATGAGAGGAGAGATGAGCATGGCTCGTAGGGAATCCAGCCAGGGGGCAGAAGGATGCTGGTTTGACTGATCCGGTAAGCTGATCATGGCTACCCCTCGCACCATTTCTGGATGGTAGTTCGCGATCGTCAGACAGGTGAGGGAGCCGATCGAATTACCCACCAGCACCGCCGGAACTCGAATAAAATCCCGCCAGAATTCATAGACCTGCTCAGCCCAAAGCTGGATTGAATAGGGCGTTACAGGTTTTTCAGAAGCCCCAAAACCAAGGAGATCTAGAGCGTAGACCTGATGATGGGCCCCTAGGGCAGGAATATTATGCCGCCAGTGACCGATCGATCCGCCAAAACCATGGAGTAGAATAATCGGAATTGAGCTTTGTGGGTGAGCCACATGGGTATAGGAAATTCTCCAATCCCTCCACAGCCAGTATTGTTTGGGCTGATCGAGATAGGGCTGCTCAAGGTCAGTACTCACAGTGCTCGATCCAGTGATTTTCCGGTAGGTTTGCTCATTTAAAACCTGTTGAGTTCCCCAAATAAAGGGACTACCGGCAACGAAGCAGACCAGGGTAATCCATACATAAAAATCCTTAATGCAGGCCTGTCCTAGGGCAACACTGAGCAAAAAAGCTGAGAATGGAATCGCGACCAATCCCATTGCTAAACAGGCATTTTTATCGATCGTTAGCTCTCCAGGTTGTTCAGCTTGATTAGCGGTCAGATAACTTTCTAGTTCAAGGGCATACATTGGATTTGTAAGTTAAAGGGCAACTTGACCGTGGCACCAAGATTCAAATCTGGTGCTCATATCCTGATGGAACCATTCTGTTTTCTATGCCTGTTTTAAGGCATTGCGGCAACCTTGCAAGTTCAGGATAAACCTTTAATCTCTGAAGTATGTAGTAAAATCGTTGTTTCGTTGCCTACTCGACCGATCGCTGGAGATGGCCCCATTTCCATTTCCACAATATAGAGTTGGCTACTCGAATCAGTAATACAGCCCTTGATTATACCCACGCCACCAATGAAGCGTACTTTCTGGTTACGTTCAAACGCCGGCTTCATCTTTATAGCTGTGTTTATCATCGCTCTGATCAGGGTATAGGAATCGATAGTCCCAGTTTCCCCTGAAATTACAGATTTCCCCTCTGCCCACAGGCAATTTCTGCTGCAATATTGTTCTTTCTTAAGTGAGGTTATTCCACTGGGGTTGTGGTAACTTGGTTATTGTGATTTGAATAAAATTAGAATTATAAATTTAATCTGTCAGACTAATTATAAAAACCTATCTCGATCACTGCAACTGATAAACCCGTCTGCGATCGTTTTCGCCCATTGAAATAGATGAACACTGCTACCCTCCGGTATGGGTGATTGGGGAAATTGCCCCGTCCTCTACTGTTAGAGATGTGTCAGTGGAAAGAAGCCTTTAGAAATAGATTGAATCTAGGAGAGTACTCGGAGGAGATGGGCAGAAAACTGTCGATCGCTCCAGGGGATTCAACTCCAGCAATGGCAATTTTGAAACAAAGCAAAGCTTTAAAACGATGAAGGGATGAGAAGCCATGGAGTCCATAAACTTCATCATCCCCTTGCTTAGATCTGAACTGAACCTTAAGCAGGCTTTGAGGCTATCCTCAACTGTTGTAATCGCTGAGGAATCAACGCTTTTTCTAGCAATCCGATCAATGTGCCGTCCTTGCTTACAACAGGTAGGGCTGCTAAGCGATTCTGCTCCAGTAGCTTCACAACTTCAAGTAGGGGTTCATCTCCCTGAACGGTTTGTGCGATCGGCCGGGTCAGGGCTTGTACCGACGTTTCTGTCCAGCGATCGACAGCAACCGTAGACAGGTCATCCAGAGAGACCATGCCGAGTAATTGTCCTGCCTGAGTGGTGACTAGAAATTTGCGCCATTTACCCGCAGCCAGGATCTGTTGATCAGCAAAGTCCCGCAGGCTCAGGGTTGCTAAAACCACCGGAGTGTCTGAGTCCACAGCATCAGCGGCAGTCAATCCCGTCAATTTATCCTGAACCGTAGCGTATTGAGCTGCTTGACCCGCATTTTGGAGGAGAAACCAGCCAATCAGGATATTCCAGAAATTAGCTGTACTCCCTAGTAGCACTAGAGGTAACAGACCAGAAACGATGGCTATGACCCCAAAGAGCTGTCCTACCCGGCTGGCAAACACGGTTCCCCGATAGGGATTACCCGTCAATTTCCAAACAGCAGCCTTGAGAATGTTGCCCCCATCCAGGGGTAGACCCGGAATCAGGTTAAACAGGGCCAGGGCCAAATTAACGGAAGCCAGAACGCCGAGGATGGCTGCAACAGGGCCCGTAACGCCCAGACTGACCCCGGTCAGGGTGATCAGCCCAAATAACCCTAAACTGACCAGGGGGCCGGCGAGCGCCACCCAAAAAGCTTCTGCAGGAGTCCGGGACTCTTTTTCCAGACTGGCCAAGCCGCCAAACAAAAACAAGGTGATGGACTGCACGCCGATGCCCTGCCGGATCGCAACCGCACTGTGTCCCAGTTCATGGGCCAGGACAGAAGCAAACAGCAATAGAGCAGTGATCAGTCCCAACAGCCAGGGAAGTGCCGGGGGTAGAGACGGGAACTGTGCTGCTAAGCCCTGTCCATAGGTCAGTGTAACCAGTCCCAGGATCAGGAACCATGATGGGTTGAGATAAAACGGAATCCCAAACAGGCTACCGATTCTTAAATTTCCATTCATTGCGTTACCTCCAGCCATGGTAAGGAGCGTTCCCGTCCCCTGCCATGACGTTAATGGTGATGATATTGGCATTGTAACGAAATATTAAGGATTTTTAATCTGGCGACCTGGGAGGTTTTCCGACCCGATCGATGCGGTTATCACGGTAAGGAAACTGGGGAGAAGTGGGGCACCGGTTGGATGGCAGCCAGTTTTAGAGCGGGTCAGGGGGGTGCCTGCCTCCAGCCATCCATCGGCAATGGATTGACTAAATGTTTGTCTTTCTAAAGTTACCAACAGCAATCATAGGAAATTTGCTTATAACAACTTGTTGCAAACTACCACCAATGGCAGGCTTTGGGTGGACAATTCAAGTAGAGATCGTTGTACATAGAAAGAGGTCAGTGTGATGCGATCCACTACTCTTCTCCCCAAAGGTTTGAGAGATTTGATTATTGCGCTAGTGGCTCTGGCCCTGGCGATCGTGGTCTGGTCAGTTCTCATTGTTCCAGTTGCAATTTAGCTGCATCAGCAAGAGATTATCTGATTACTTGTTTCCGAGCACTTGTTGAGTTAACATTGCTTGCTTTGCTTGCAGCGCAAGGTGTTTGTGTTTCTTTGTATAGCAATCCTTGTTGAAATTAAAACGGGATAAAGGGGTGGAAACCCTGTTGTGGGAGAACCCCACCCCCCTTTTTCTCAACCCATTTAGGGTTGCTATATACAGGTTGATAATTTGTCGAATTGCGATATACCCTTCATCATTACAATTCCCAGTGGAGGTCCTTATGGTTACTAATAGTGCATCGAAGCTTAGACCGGGTTACACCATTGATGGAGAAGGTCGTCTTAATATCTATGCGATCGAACCGGAAATGTATATTAAAGAACCTGGTGACTTGAGGAGACAACAGGCTGAAGCAATGGCTCAACGGCGGCGTGACCTGGAGGCCCTGCAGGAAGATGAAACCTGGAGTCTGACCATGGACTATGATCTACGCCACAAAGGGCCGGGGCTGATCTAGGGTAGGTTTTTAAGGTCTAGGGGCGGAGTGCTCCAATCTGTGACAGGACATCCCAGATGGATTTATGTCTTGTTAGAATTTGAAGCAGTTCCAGTTCGTTGGGTTGCCCGTATTGAAGCAGAAACGTTCCGATGCTTTGCTGTTGGCCCTATTGAATTCCCTGGCAGATTTTGATGGAGAGCTCTCTGAGGCAGCTCTTGGGCTACTAGAGGAGTTGAAATATAGAGCAAACCGGCTGCCTCCCCTCTATGCCGATGTTTTTCTCCTTCCTCATACAGCGACCTGTGTGGATCTAGTCGATCGGATTTGGTCGTTGTCCCCAGAGCAGGTGGCGATCGCCAGTTATGCCTTTCAGGTTTTTCGCTATTATGAGCAAATTTTGAGGGCCCAGCCTGGGGAGGGTTCAGTCTCACAACAGGCCGCCTATGAATCCCAGGTGGCACGAATTCGGCTTTCTGTAGCGCGAACCAAAGCAGCACTGGCGGAGTCCCTGGGAGACAAGGGGTAACTTTCCTGCTGACATTCTGCTGACATCTGGAGTCTAACCTTTGACTGAAAAGGGAGAAGAATATAGTCTGGCGATCTTAAACTCCAGGTGGGTCATACCCTCTGCCCAGGTCAGTGTTGTGATGATTACATCTGCATAGGCCATCCATGTCTGATCAACTAAAGGAATGGGAACGTCGATCGGAAACAGTCTGTACCCCTCTTTTTGACCGATATAGCTGTTCTCCGGTTGTAATGCCGTTGGATAGCCTTGAGCGGGCTTGAGCTTGAGGATGCTATTCACTTCACAGGGCATTCCCATGACATCAGCCTCCTTGTCCCCTAATGTTTACTTAGTTCAAACATACCCCTAGACGCACTACTTGTTTGCGGGTCAGTTGCAGTTCCCAAAAATACTTTTCAGCGTTCGTTGATATCTCTCTGACTGGGGGGACTTGCCTGATTGATAAAAGAACTGCAATTTACGGCGACACATGAACTTGTCCCAATGGCATCTTTGCAGCTACTGATTAGCTGACTTTTTGACAACTAATGCGTCGCTACGGACATATAATTTGTCGCTGTACACATGGAGCTAAGGAGACTCGAACTCCTGACCCCCTCAATGCCATTGAGGTATCACAAAAGGCTGGAGTGCTGAACTGGCAAGACTTTTACTCATTCTCAATAAACCATCCGGGTAAAAATCCGGGAAAAGTTAAAGGTGATCACAAATTTGAAGAGTATTTTCTGGGGGGATAAGAACCTCCTTCTTTATTGGTTGAGACCGTTTCTTGGGGTCAAGGCTTGACCTCAGGATCCTCGTTCAGCAGTTCCTGCTGTGCTGCCTCGACAATGACCCGCCGTAGCCACTCCGATCGATTGGGTAATGCTCGCACAGCGTCATCCACAGGGAGAGGTAAAGCGACACATACTGGGTTTCCCAGAACCACACCTGCTGGCAGGTCTTTAGCAGGGGGAAACTTCTTTGCCAGGAATTCAGGGGTTTGAACGGGGGAAGGATTCCCTCCAGGTGTTCCTTTCTTCTTTGGCATAGTGATCAAAAACTAAGAGACATGTCAGATTATAACGGGTTATAACGGGAAAAACCATCAGGCTTACTTATAAACTTCCCGTTATAACGCCAAAATCTTGATTGGCTCGGCCTTGTAGTTCCCATTATAACGGGATATATTGAATTCATCTAAACAAGAGAGAGGCTTGCTGCCTGGAAAACAAAAAGCCTCTCCCACCCCAGTTAAAGGAGTTACCTATCATGATTGCCTCAAATATCCATCAAGACAACTTTCTCTCTGACCTGGAAATCCTGGCTATCCGCATCAACGAGTATCTGGAACTCCGGGAACGGCTGGAAGCTGACGATCCAAAGCTCACCGCCAGCCTGAACAATGCCGTCCGGTCTCTGGAAAACACTTCGACTATCTACACCACCTTGCTAGAAGATCATGATGCTGATCGGGTTGCCTTCGAGTGGCAGCTTCGCCGCGATATGCTGACCGCTGCCTAACAGAGGAGAGAGGGAGCTTTGGCAACTGCTGAGGCTCCCAGGAGGTCACCCGATGGAAAACGAAGCAATAGATTACCTTCTACCTGCCACCTGGAACGCCATTCAATCAGCCATCTACCAGTTAGAGCGCAATAACCCCGAACTGGCTAAGCAGTTCCTCTCATCTGCTCAACGCACGTTAGATAGGGTAATTCACCCGACCTGATCAATCCGTATTTTCACGATTCCGGATCTTAGCAGTAGGTGGTTAGACTGCTGAGAACCAACTGATGAGGAGAATAAATGGGCGCAAAAGACTTTGACAAGCAAGAGTATCGCCGAATCTGGACTGAAATCTATGAGTATTTCAAGAGCTATGTTGATGAATTGGGAATGGGCAGTTATGTAGGTGCAGTCAATCTTTTCAATCCAATTACACTTGAAAATCTTAGTCTTCCTGCATTGCAAGCGATGCAGGGCGAGTTAGCAAAAGCAATAGAACGGAAAACCAAAGCCCATTCGTAACTTTTTGGTGTACGAAATTTACACCCGATGGTTAGACTACCATTCTGCTTTCCACCAACCTTACTTGAGGAAATTAACTATGTACATTTTTGGAACTTCCCACAAAGGCGTTTTGATTGGCATTACTCAGGGGATGCAGGGCTACAGGTATCAGCTTGTTTTCGAGGTTGGTAGTTCATCCAGTGATTGCACTTATCCCGTCCTGGATGAAGCCCTGAAAGCTGCCATTGCTGATGCTGAATCCCATGTTCAGTACGATTCGGGTTTCCTGGCCCATGATCGGGGTGAACCACTGCCTCAAAATGCTCCTCTTCCCTTTGTCCGTGGTTGGAAAGAAGCCAAAGTTATGCAGGATGAGGATTTAGCTGCTTAATTCCCCTCTCGAATATCCCCATCACCCCTACCCCTGGTTAACCGCTGGGGGTTATTCATTACTAAAGATATTTTTGATTAAAGGGAATACACGTAAGCTTCCCACCGGATTTATCCGGTACAGTAAAACCGCTATCGCCTTCAGAACAGGTGATAGATCCAGTAATTCGGGCTTTTATTGGGGGAAATGCTTAAGGATCTGGCTTATAGTTAGCCTTAAACTCGTCTAGTGCAGCCACAGCTTTCTCATAACTGGAATCAATAGGAATCCGAAGATCTATGTACTTATTTAACAGTTTAGATCTGGCGGCAAAAGTGCCTGGTTCATCATCGGGAAGTTTGGAAATAATTCCATCATTTAGCTGATCTTCAAATAGCTTCAAGTCTTCCAACTTGGCATCAACAAGATATAAAGCAGTTAATTTATTTACTTTAGCCAATCCATGAACATCCGGCGTAACTGAGCATAATTCATTAACCCTCCCATTGGTCGCGTTCAATGCCCGTAAGCATTTTTTAGCAATTTCCCATCTAACTTTTCTTCTCGCCAAGTTTTGTCTTTGGACTGTGACTTCATCTTTAGCAACTGCAATAGATGGCATTTGCTTATTTGTCCTCTCCTCAGAAAAATAAGCCACTAAATTCATGCCGCTAATACCCAACATAACTCCAACAAAAATCAGCAGCATATTCTTCATATTTTTCACCAGCGCATGGTAAAAGTATACCTGCAAGGGGGGATTATTTCCTGTCCCAGAGTAATCCACCAGAGGGGCCTGCTCCAATTTCCGTCTGAACCAGATCCTTTTCGTCTAGGATTGCCCCCCCTTTCAACCGTCACCGGGCTTGACCAAGGGCATAAAGTCTGTCTGGATCGACGCATTCTAGCGTCGATCGATGACATTGGCACCAATGGAGCTGAGTAAAGCTGCAATTAAGGTGTGAACTTCCTGACGGGGTGACAAGCGTTCTGAAACCCTTGCGGCAAAACCACTTGAAGACTTACACCTTGCAAAAGATTTCTGTAGTACAAATGCTCGGACTAACGAAGGAATGGTATTTTCAGGCTGTACTTATTGAGAATAGACTTAACAATAGCTGGTTTTCTTCAAAATCTTTTTGGACCTCAATGGCTATAGCCTTTACATAGTAGAGCTTTTAAGCTGGTTGTCACCCCTTCAGGTGAACTTCCTCACTAAGATTTGCTTGAGATAGAAAAATACTCAAGCCCTAGTACTCTAATTTTTTTTTCTAAACCTATTCCTGTCCAACTTCTGGGGGTTCTTTTTCTGGTTCGAGATCAGGTAGTCCTGACAGGTTTAGATCCCCCCAATCCTCATCAGGATAATCGTTAGCAAATACTAAGGTCATATCTAAAACTGGGCAATCATTCTCGAAATCATCAACCGATTGCTCTAAGTTTTGACCGGGCTTAGAGTTTGGCATATTTTTTGCAATTCTCATTGCCTCAACCTTTACCTTTCTATTTTCAACACTTAAAAGCTCAAAATAAAGTTGAGTAGCCTCTTTCAACTCAGCTAATAACCTTGAGTGAGTTTTCTGATGCATCCACAGTGGTTTTATTGGAGCGAATTCGTACCCCAGTAAAGGACCTGCTCTGAGCTTTTTCCGCAATCGGTCTACTCTCAACTTTGCCTGCCCCATGGCATCGCCTGACCACTGGCAACTTTGATAAGTCAGGTCGCAACATCTTCGGCAACGGTAGTACAGGTTTTCCTCAGGCTGATAAAGCTTCCGTACCCGCCCATCACATTCAGGGCAAAGGAACCAGGGTCGAAAGCCACCGAAGTTGCAGGCTGTCCAATCGATCGTGATGGTCTGAACCGCTGCCTGTGGATTCCAGGTAAAACGCCCGAAAATCCTTACCTCAATGGCATCAGGAGGGATTTTTAGATTCCCGATGTCAACCACTGAACCAGCACGATCAACCGTTTGTTTTCCCTGTCCCCCTTGCCGTCCCGATCCATATCCGCCCATAGATTTTCCCAAAATCATTAAGCAAATTTTCGATTGTAAGTCGCTAGAACCAGGACAGGACAAGGGTTAATCTGCATTGAAACCGGGTCTCAACCACCCAATCGCAAGCCGACCAGCAAGATCCGGTGAACCCGCCTGGCATTCAGCCAGCAAACGCACCTTCTGAGAAAAGTTCAATTGTTGCAGGAGAAAATCAGTATCAGAGACAAGTCGCCATCTCCTCAACTCCCCGTCTAATGTCTCCTCATCCAGGGCTTCTAATTCCTGCATTTTCCAATGAACCAATGGGAATGGAGGTATCACTTTATCCACCCCCGTTGCTGTGCATCAGTGATGGTTGAAACAATAATTTTCCTGTCCCGCTCACTATCGACAACAGTCAGGTGCGGTAAGTTTTGGAGTTGCCATTGTGGTTCAAGCTGATCTTTGGTTAACAATTGGAGGGGACGCTTACCATTGCCATAGACCTGCTCCCACAATTCAGAAATGGAAGTGTCTGCTAGGACATCTTTCAAATCATTAAGTTCATCCAGGAACTGCTGAAGTAGGGAATTGCACTTTTGGGCTTTTTCTGAAAGAACTTGAAAATGTTTTTTTGATTCCTCACGGGCGGCTTTCTCCTCTTTTGAAAGCCGTTTCTGGCAGTCATCCAGACTGTTCTTAAGCCGTTGAAGATTCTCCTGTTTGTTTACTCGGCTCTCAAGAATTGCCTTCCGCTGGCTCTCCAGTTCGGTTGCTCGATTTATGTCTTGCTGCAAATCAGCTTGGAGCCGTCGAATCTGGTGTTCGATTTGGTTAATCTGGATCAGAGTTTCGCTCATACGTTTTCCTCAATTAAGGTTTACAGTCCCTCTCTCAAGCCGTGGGTGCAGCATTGATTCTCTGGATTAGTTCTTGTTTGACAAGTTCAAGAGTTAACTCCCAAAGCTCCTCTAAACCACGCTCACCATCCACACCAGCCGCGGTAAAGACCTTAATGGAGGGATACCAGGAGGTGCCACACCATCTCATCTCTGGCAGTCCAGGCGACGGGTAAATTACCCAATCAGTCCTACCCATTGCTCCGCAGAGATTAGCCAGAGCAGTATCGACGGTAATCACCAGATCAAGGCATTGAACCGCCGCTGCTGTCTCTGACCAGTCGGCAAGGTAAGGAGCCAGGTCTGTGATTGCTCCCATGCCCTTCAGTACCTGAATATCTGCCTCAGCCTGAGGATGATGGGACAGCAGGCTGAAAAAGCTTATTCTGGGGATATTTAGCAGCCTGCCGAAGTTCTCAGGACTTGTCGATCGACCAGTTGCCGAAGCTCTCCAGCAAATTCCAACCTTTAACCCTGGATAACTGGCCAGCCGTTCCTGCCAGACCTCCACCAGTGATGGATCAGGGTGAACGTAGGGGGGAAGGGAAATCTGAAAGCCAAAACGCCGGGGTAAAAGCTGCATTGGCAATCGGCTATCGAATTCCTGAATCTTTTGAGAAGTCAATTCCTCAACCACTTCAAACGGCAAGTGTTTGGCCAGTCCAGCCATCCCCTTCGGCAGCAACAGCGTGATTTCCTTGGCTAAGGTTGGCAAAGCCTCAAAGTATCGCCAGAAGAGGAACACATCACCCAATCCTGGGAAAACATAATCCTTATGGGTATAAACCAGTAGATTCTTTGGGATGTAGATCTGTCCCTGCCGGTAGAGGGGGATGCTGGTAATTGGGTCTGATGACCGTAAATCCTTCCTGTGAATATCAGCTTCGAGCAGTTCCCAGCCTTCCTTCAGCAGTCCCACTTCAAGCAGTGGATGCCCAAGTTCGGCTCTCCTGAGCGGTAAGAGCTTTCGGCAACTTCCTTGAAGGTCTGGGAGGTGATTGCTCCCAATCCTGGCAAAGACTGACCTCCAACCTTGCCAGAATCCCTCATCATTGGGATGAGCCAGGAGAGCCTTCGTGTAGGTCTGGAGAGCTTCAAGGCATTTGCCCTGCATCGACTGGCTACCACCGAGAATATCGAACACGATCGGTCCAGTGGAGCCACCCGTCAGAAGGGATTGAGCCAGTGCTTCAGCCTGAGCAAAATTACGGTTGCGAAAATCCTCAATGGCAGCAATGGCAGGGTCAATCTGGCTCATGGATACCTCCTATTCGCTTTATAGGCGGCAAACATCTGGCACTGGCCCAAGATTCCCTGGAGCAATTTGGCTGACCCGGGTCTGCTAGCCACTTTGGGGAGAATCAGCACGATTTCGGCAATGAGCCGATCACGCTCTCGAATGGCCTGTTCACCGGTCTGGCTATTAATTTCCTGCCAGTTGGGAGAGGTTTCCGTCATGCAACTTCCCCCCGGGTGCTAATTAACTCAAGGTCTTCAAGCGGCACAGTTTGAGATACTCCACCGGGAACACTGACCAGCCAGTAACCCGGGTCCAGTCCTGGGGATTGCAGGGTTAGTGTTTTGCCATTGATCGCTCGGTTTAGTAGAGAGTTCCGTCCTCGGTATCGGACACGATCGCCGACCTGCGGTATCCAATGAGATCGCTGGCTAGCGTTGCTTACTGCCTCCAGAGAGCAAAGCTGATATGTGGATAAGGAGGGTTTTTCGCCTACACTGCCTACACTGCCTACATCCTCCGGCTGAAACCCTTGCTCTAGCTGAGTTTGAGGGATGACGGCAGGGTGTAGGGAAGGTGTAGGAGAGTGTAGGAAGCCTTCATTGCCTACACCACTGCCTACATCACTTGAAACTCCTTCGCTGTTTGGATTCTGGGGGTCTGGTGTAGGAGGTGTAGGGAATGTAGGCAAATTCCCTATCCTATCCAGGCGGTATTGCATCCCTTCCTTGTTCCGTTGGCTGGAAAACTCAATCCCCACTCCGCGCAGATCGGGAGCCAGTCGGGTTAATGCTCGACCCAATGCGGCAGGGGTACTGGGCCATAGCCGGGACTTCAGCGTTTTCTCTGCAGTAAGAGGTTCAAGTTCAGTCAGAAGTTGCGTCGCTGTACCACTCCAACTGTTGCGTTTCTCCATCAACCTCATAATCGATACGGCTAATGGAGAAGATTCCAGAGCGACCTCGTGGGCAGTCTCCCGATTCCCGCAATAAGCCATCAGGAAATCGCCCTGTTCAAGTCCCAGTGCTGATTCAGCTGCGATCGCAAACCGAGCAAAATCGGCCATACGTGGAAGCCGCTCTGGGCTAGTGTTTGGTAGTGCCACCAGCGTTTTACTCAGTGCCGTTAACAATGCCCCGAAGATTTTGCCCTTAACTCGCTCGAACTCTGCCATCAACTCAGCTTCTGTTTTACGTTGCTCCTCTGGAATCAGGGTTAGGCTTACCAGGATTGCCCTTTCCAGTAGGTCGCCACGGGTCGCCAGTGAGTCGATACCCGTCAAGATCATGGGGCGGATAAACTCGAAAACCGTTTCCTCAGCGTTCTCGTAGAGGGTACGGCAACTGAACCCCCCACCAGTAGAGATTCGGCATAGAGCATCACTGACAAGTGCATTTATCCCGGAGAGGTTATCGAATGCAAGCAACCAGCGATTATTAGCCGCGATCGCCAGATCCCTCAAGTCCTTTGGTTCCGGCATTAGGGGGGATTTACCGGGGTCGATGAGTGCCTTCAGGAGTCTGGCGCGAAAACTCTTACCGGTCCCCTGTTCACCATGAAGAATGAGTATTGGGTGCGGATAGTCTGGATAGAGGCTGAAAAGGAGCCAACAGACCAGAAGTGTCCAGCTATCCCCCTCCAGGTTCATCAACTCCTTCAGTGCAGATAGATCACCTTCTGGTTCTGGAACGGGCAAGGCAAGCTGATGAGAAGGACGGCGGAAACGCACTGGGCAATTATGGTATTCAATGATTGTCCAGCCCTTATCAGCGGTAATTTTGACAATTCGCCAATCAGCAGTTCCCAGGTCGTAGTAAATCATGCCATCCACGATCGCCACTCGAAGGTAAACCTGTCTTTCAGGGGCATCGTGAATTGCTTTGGCTTCAAGAACTAAAAGCACCTGCTGGAGAGTCTCGCTGCCAACGGTACGATCGTGGCGTTTGTAGAGTTCCCCCGTCAGCAGGGTTTTAAATGGCTTGCTACGTACACGATAGGTTTCCTGATGGTGGTTTATTCTTAGATCTGCATAAGCTTCTCGCTCGTCGTTGTGCCAGTATTCAAATTCTTCAGCAATCTCCAGCAGTAGTTGGGCTACCGTCTGCTTGGTTTTACCCTCACCATCTGCCTCCTCTGGTGGTAAGACTTCCGCGTCAACAGATTTTACTTCCTCCTCAGGATCGGGCATCCAATCATCAGGCTTATCAAAAAATCCACTCGCGGCGACTTGCTCAGTAATGGCTCTAGCAACCCTTTCTTCAAGGGGAATGGTTTTAGGCTTGCCGTTGCCCCGGTAGGGTTCTTTGCCCACAAGTTTGTCGATCGCTGCTCGGATCTGCTCTGACTCGCATTGTTCTTCAAAACACTTATAGGGTGCTGGATCGCCTTTGCCGATCTTGAAATTCTTGGATCCGCAGTTGGGGCAGTAGAATTCACCGTGTTTGCCTTTGCCCTCTACTGGAGTCAAATATTCGATGTAATCGAGAATTGAATAAGCCATAGCTACACTCTCCCTGACTGGTAGGAGAGCCACAGCGCATCGATATAGTCAGGTGGAACCCTCTGCCTCTTGGCCTCTCGGCAAAAGCAATCCATTGGAGAATTAGCTGATTCAACACAGAATTCCAAAACCTCAATTAGTTCCGTTAAGGAAGGGAGTTGATCTGCTAGCTCCTGCTCACTTGGATAAGAGGAGGTATGTTTTGTTTTAGACGAAGCCCGACGTAACATAGTAATTAGCCCATCAATCGAATAAGAATTTTGGCGATTACCTAGCGGGGTAATCGCCTTTCGCCTTAAGCAGCTTTGGGTAAAGATTTCAGATACGACTCAACCAAGCGTTGATGCTCTGGGCCATCACCATTCAAGAGATAGTCCCGGACTAAATGCAGATTCCAGAGGACTTTTCGATCTGGCTGAATCCAGTACAGGGGTGAGGGCAGCTTTTGCCGGAGGACAGCTTCCCCGAACTTGCCAAGCTGGAAGTGCTTTCGGAATGCTCGAGTGTCGACGAAAGGGAATGACTGGGGGAGGATAGAGTTAGCCTCCTTAGTCGCTAACTTAGGCAAATTAAACCTCCTTAATTGGTGGCTATAGGTTGGGGATTGCCGATTGCTGATCGTTGGGGAACGGAGGGCAATCGGCTTAGAAGTATTACTTGGTAAGGCTTTTGGGGCTAATGAGTCCAGTAAAGCTTAAAAAACCTGAGTCTCTGGAATTGGATTAAGTGTTAAGCGGTTTGTTACAATTTCTGGCCGTTTGACACCGTATAGGAACGGGCATAGCGAGTATGAAGGCTTGGGTAAACCCATTTGCCCAGAAAATCTGCTTCATCCCGGCAGTTATCCACTTTTTTCTGCAGAATCTCATCCGAAGCTGCAGAGTGTTCACAAGCCGTAAGACAAAGCTCAGTTACCCGTCGATATTTTCTAAAAGGCTGATGAAGCTTTTTGATTAACTCTATGTCTTCAGGGTTTTCTATATCTTCATCTTCAAGTCTCAGAGCTTTTTTGTGCTCAGCCGGGCTAAATTTATAGCCTTTCCCTAAAACAGGTTCAGTCATGCAATCAGACATTTCAATAATTGCTGTCCTGAGAATTCTTAGTGGCATCTGAGGATTGTCGAACTGCTTAAGAAACGACTCTAAAAATGCTCTATAGCTAGCAAGCTCTGAAAGCATTTTTGGTTCATTTGTGGATCGAATTTTCTGCTTGATCTCTTTCAAAGCAATGTCAGCAAAATCTAATATGTATTTGCCTCCATAGCGCACCATTTCGTAAAATTCCACATACCACCCAACCAAATGCCCGTAAGTGCTTCGCAGCTTAGGGGGCAAGTTAGGTAAAAGCGACCACTCACCTTTGAAGTGATTCTTGATCTCAGTTTCGAGAATAGCTAGATGAACCTGGCGAAATAATTCAACCGTTTGGTTTAGTTGCTCTTTCTGGTAATCAGTCCTGGCTTTGGCGAGGGTCTTAGCCTGTGGAAGCTCCTTGAATGTTTGCAAAATCTCAGTTTTACCTGGATGTTGAGTAATCTCCAACCATACGGGGCGGAAATCATAATTGAGTGGATGTTGTAAATCAGCCAGGAAATCAATTAGCACTTCCCATGTTTCTTTAGACTCTGATGTTGATGTAGTGGGATCAGTAGCTATCCTGACAAGACTAGAAAGATACTCTCTAGTCAAAAATTCTACATGGCAGTTGGGCTCTTCTCGATTGCTTGCCAGTTCTTTATTTAAAGAATTCTGTTCTGGTGGCATTTTGAACTCTCCTCATCAAAACTCGACAAAAACGCTCTTAGCTTCAATCACACTCGCGTAGCTCTGATAGAGCACCCGTGGATCATGTCCGGTCTGCTCTGCTACTTGGATATGGTGGGCCCCTGCTGCTAGGGCGTGGCTGATGGCTGTATGCCTCATTCCATAAGGCTTACGGTAGGGGATGTGGAGTTTCTCTAAAACTTTCCGCCAGGCTCGACGGTTGAACAGCCGATCACAAATTGGGCCACCTTTCGGAGCCGGGAATACTAAATTATCCGGCTTTGGTTTCACTGCTGCAAATCTTTTCCTTAGAAGGGATTGAACTGAGGAACTGAGCAGAATGGTTCTGGCTTTCCCGGTTTTGGTTGTTTTCCTGGTTCCACGGCTCACAGATTCACCAATCCAGGCAGTTTGAAAATTATCTGAGAGATGTTTCCACTTTAACCCTGCGGCCTCTCCGATACGTACCCCTGTACCAAAAATGAAAGCGACGAAGGGGTAATAGTGCTGGTAGTGGGGATCGCCCTTAAACCCGTCTAGAATTGCCCGTACTTCCGCCGTGGTGAAGGGTTTGACCTTCTGCCTGGGTTGAGGCTTAATCTTCTGTACCTGAGCCATCCAGGGGTTGTCCGGGGCAATGTGATATTTGTCCTTTGCCCAATTCCAGCAGGCATTCAATAGGTAGAGGTAGCTTTTGGCAGTAACACCACTGGCTTTTTCCAGCAGGTAAGCTGCAAAGTTTCCGGCAGACCGCTCCCCCACACTTTGAGCAGGGACGTTCAACCGCTTCTCAAGGTGAGATTCTACACAGGAGTATCGCCGCAGAGAGCCGGCCGCTAAGTCCTTCTCCCGTTGCATGGCTTGGGTGAAGCGACAGAATAGCTCAGGCACACTTATTTCTATGCCATTTTTCCCCAGAATTTGGGGCTTATATTTCAGCAGGGTTGGGTCAAAGTAGCCCGCTATGATGTCCCGCTCAATCCGGGCCGCCCGTTCCCTGGCTACTGCCCGACCAGTGGGGTTATCATCCACCCCCAGCGATAAACCATATCGCTTACCCTGGTGCTGCCAGCGGAGCCGTAACCGCCCCCGATCGTTCTCAATGGTGACTTTGCTCATGGGTGTAATCCTTCCGGGTCAAAATCCGGGTAAACTTACCACCCAAGCAAGCCTTAAAAGCCTATGTTTAGTGCCTTGTTGACAATGCAAAAGGGCTTTCAAGAGTTGCTTGGAACTCCCAAAAGCCTTACCAATTATAGGTTCCCCAACCTATGGAGCTAAGCGGACTCGAACCGCTGACCCCCTCAATGCCATTGAGGTGCGCTACCAACTGCGCTATAGCCCCTTACCTGGACTTCCTATAATGACGCAAATGTAGGTCATAAGTCAAGTCAAAGTCGCGAGAATTTCAACCAGCTGGTCAGGATCGACAGGTTTGCAGATGTGTTTCTGAAAGCCTGCCGCCATAATTTGCTGTCGATCTAACTCTCCCGCATAGGCGGTTAGGGCGATCGCTGGAATATTTTTCACCTCAGCAGCAGAACAGGCAGGTGGACGGATAGCCCCAGAACGTACCTTTTGAATTAGTTCATAGCCATCTAGATCTGGCATACCAATATCACTGATTAATACATCTGGATGAGAGGATGCTAAGACGGCTAGAGCTTCCATTGCAGAGCCAACTGCTGTGACATCAGCTCCCAGTTGTTCAAGTAAAAAGGTTAAGAATTCCCGCGTATCAGTATCATCATCTACCAGGAGCACCTTCAGCCCTTGTAAATCCACAGATTCGACTAAAGTGTTGCCCTCGCTCGGCAGGTGGTAGTCCCTAGACATCAGGGGTAAGTGAACGGTAAAGGTTGCCCCCTTGGCTTCTCCCGGACTCTCGGCTGCAATGGTTCCCCCGTGAAGTTCAATGATATGACGGGCGATCGCCAGTCCCAAACCTAACCCGCCAAATTTCCGAGTAGTACTGCTATCGGCTTGACGGAAATAATCAAAGATATAGGGCAGGAACTCAGGCGTAATTCCTTTACCTGTATCGATCACGGAAATCTTGATGGAGGGAGAAGCAGATTCGAGAACAGGGAAAAGCTGGGAGGGGCTAGCTGGATTTAACTCCTCTGACTCTTGTGCTCCTGACTCTACCCTGATCTCAATCCTTCCCCCAGAAGGAGTAAACTTGATTGCATTGGAAAGGAGATTCCAGATAACTTGCTGTAATCGCCCTACATCCCCCCTCACCAATCCTTCTTCAGCCAAAAATCGAGTTTGAATCTGGATTTGCTTGGCTTCCGCGGCTAAACGCACCGTTTCGATCGCTGCAGTAATGACGGCTTTCAAATCCACGTCAGTGATCGTGAGACTGAGCTTACCCTTGAGAATCCTGGAGACATCCAGCAGATCATCAATCAGTTGAATCTGGATTTTGGCATTGCGTTCAATGATGCTAATCGCCTGTCGGGTCGTTGGTTCGTCAACCCGCCGATTTAGCAGGATTTTTGCCCAGCCCAGAATTGGATTGAGGGGAGAGCGTAATTCGTGGGAAAGAACTGCTAAAAACTCATCCTTGATCCGATTGGCTTCCTGAGCATGGTAATAGAGTTGGGCATTGTCAATGGCTAGAGCAACTCGATAGGCCAGATCTTCGGCTAAACTCAGGTCAATGGTGTTGTAGAAGCGTTGGGAAGCATCGGTGAGGGCCAGAGTTAAGGCGCCCAACTGCCGGTTACGGGCAGAGAGAGGTAGGATCAGCAGCGATCGCACTTGACTCTGCCAGGGAAAGGCAGACTGCTGAGAGGGAGCGGCAATTCTATGCAGCCAGTCTGGGGTAACCTCTTGCAGCAGCAGGGGTTGTCTACGCTCGATCGTCTGTAAAATCGGATGGTGGATATTGCTTGGAGCGGGAATAAAGTTCTGTTCCTGGCTAAGCCAGAGGGACTGGGGAAGATCGCGATGGTGCCAGACCAGACGCTCTAAAGTGCCCTGGGGCGAGAAAATGTCAAATAAGCAATAATCCGCCAGGGCGGGAACTAGCAACTGGGTCAGATTGGTCAGAATGGTTTGTTCATCCAAAGAAGTGACCAGAGCCGCACTGATGGAGGCAAGTATGCGTTGGGACGCTTCCCGTTGTTTACGCTCTGTGATCTCTTCACAGATAGCACCGGCCCAGGTTAGACCTCCCGGTAAATGGATCGGAAAATAACTGACCAACCAATTTCTTTGCTTACCTGGAGCGGCCGGAGTTTCCCCGCTGGCTTCCTGTTGCAAGAGCGGTTCTGCACGGGTCAGGACTTGGCGCAGGGATTCGGTGACATTGGTGCTTACCCCAGGCAGAAGTTCAGCAATGGTTTTGCCAACATGCAGGGCCAGGGGTAACCCATTCATGTCCGCCAGAGCCTGGTTCAACTGGACATAACGCAATTGTTCATCCCATACTGCGATACCGATCGGCGCATTATTAATCAGCGTATCCAGAAGAACATGGGTAGATTGACGCTCACGAATTTCCTGCTGGAGCTGTTCATTGGCTTTGACCAGGGCCGCCGTGCGTTCCTCTACTCGCTGTTCCAACTGGTTCTGGATTTGCCGCAGTTGGGCTTCAATCTTTAATCGCTCCTGGATTTCGGCCTGCAGGTTGCGGTTAGCCTGTTCTAATTGGGCTGGGCTGGGTAAGGCTAAGGCTTTGGGAATGAGGGGAACCAGTTCGATCGCTGTCACCATCGAAACCATAGCGGTCAGAGCCTTGAGTACCCCGGAAATCCAATAGTCGGGATGCCACAGGGTCCAGACCTCCATGACATGGGTGGTCCCACAGGCAACAATAAACGCAGCAAAGAGTAAGAAGATCCAGTTAAACGGTAAGTCCTTGCGCTTGTAGACAAAGTAGAACAGCGTCAGAGGGATGGAGTAGTAGGCCAGGGCAATGAATGAATCGGAAAGGAGATGCAGCCAGACAAGATCTTTCTGCCAGAGATAACAGTGACCGTGGGGAATAAAAGGCCCAGAGGTAAAGAAGTTGGAAAAAAGGCTCATGCAATCTTTAGGTTGCTCAAGTAGGGTGCTCAAGCGAGGCAACAAAGGCAGAAGGGCTGCCGGGGCTGGAGTGGCCAGGCGATCGCTAAGTGAGACTGAACAAACCTGGAATAGACTGCCTCCAGAAGTAGATTAGCTCTACCAGCAGTATTAAATTATCTGTAAAAAGGGCAACCTATCAGTCTACCTTAGGGAGGATCTTTAGCTGCTGTGTAATCACACTGATCAGATCACAGCGTACTACTCCCTTTTAGTACTACTCCCTTTTCAGAGACTGAATGTGAAGGGCTGCCCCAGTTCAGTCAGAACCAGGATATGTACCTAGAGTAGGCATTGCATCATTATTCCAACCATCTCAATCAGAACAACTAAGCATTGGGATTTAAGGTCCGCCGTTTAGTAACCATCTGGTAGGCTTCAATTTGGTCACCCTCTGCCCAACCTTGGAAGTCATCCAGACGAATACCACACTCGTAACCGGCATTAACTTCCCGAGCATCTTCTTTAATCCGCTTGAGGGAGTTTAGAGCACCACTGTGGACAAGGTTGCCCGAGCGCAGCACCCGAATCTTACAGTTACGGATTAATTTACCAGATTGGACATAGCAGCCCGCCACAAACCCTTTGCCTACAGGGAACACTGCCCGCACCTGAGCCTGACCGAGGGGCTCCTCTACCAGTTCTGGCTCCAGCAAGCCTTCCATGGCTCCCTCAATATCATCCAGAAGTTTATAGATGATGTTGTACTCCCGAATGTCCACGCCCGTTTGATCAGCAGAAGCGCGAGATCCACTGGCCAGGGTGGTATTAAAGCCGATGACAACAGCATTACTGGCGGCAGCTAAATCTACATCCGTTTCGGTTACCTCACCTGGAGCGGCATAGAGGACACGGAGTTGGACTTCGTTTTGCGGAATCTGCCCCAGAGCATTCAGAATGGCTTCTACGGAACCCTGAACATCGGCTTTCAGAATCAAGTTCAGTTCCTTCAGTTCACCCTCGCGGGCCTGATCAGAGAGACTGGTGAGGGACACACGGCGGGACGAAAGTGCCTGTTGCAGACGGGAGAGCCGTTGCTGATTAGCCCGTTCATTGGCAATCCCCCGGGCTTCCCGCTCATCATTGAACACTTCGAACTCATCCCCGGCCGCCGGTACGTCTCCTAAGCCCAACACTTCCACCGCAAAGGAGGGCGTAGCTGCTTCCACCCGTTGACCGCGATCGTCGATCATCGCCCGCACTTTACCAAGGGCCGAACCCGCCAGCAGGATATCGCCCACCCGCAGAGTGCCATTTTGGACTAACAGGGTGGCAACCGGACCGCGCGCCTTATCCAGGTGAGCTTCAATCACGGTGCCACGGGCAGAACGATCGGGATTGGCATAGAGATCTTCGACCTCTGAGACCAACAGGATCATTTCCAGCAGGGTATCGAGATTTTCCCGATTAATCGCACTGACGGGCACCATAATGGTATCGCCGCCCCACTCTTCCGGGACGAGGTTGTACTCGGTCAATTCCTGCTTGACTCGATCTGGCTGGGCGGTGGGTTTGTCAATCTTGTTAATCGCCACAACGATGGGAACTTCGGCAGCCTGGGCATGGCTGATCGCTTCCACGGTTTGAGGTCGGACTCCATCGTCAGCGGCCACCACCAGGATGGCAATATCAGTTACCCGTGCGCCCCGTGCCCGCATAGCTGTAAAGGCTTCGTGACCGGGAGTATCCAGGAAGACGACCTGCTGAACCTGGTCCTCGTGTTCGACATCGACATGGTAGGCCCCAATGTGCTGGGTAATCCCACCTGCTTCTCCCTGGGCAACTTTGGTCTGACGAATGGCATCCAGAAGAGTCGTTTTACCATGGTCAACGTGCCCCATGATCGTCACCACTGGAGGTCGTCGCTGCAGATTTTCTAGATCGTCTGCTTCCAGCATCTCCGTGACTTTACGGGCAGTAGATTCCACTTCTGGAGTTTCCACTTCTATGCCCATCTCACGGGCCACCATTGAGGCCGTTTCCAGATCGAGCATCTGGTTAATTGTGGCTGCAATCCCTTTGAAGAAAAGAGTTTTAATGATTTCTGAGGTGGGCAGAACCAGCCGATTGGCCAGTTCCTGCACGGTTAAGTCTCCTGACAGAATGACACTGGTGGGCCGCTCCTGGGTTTCTTCTTGTTGACGACGGTCGCGACGGCTGAGTTTACGTCCACCCGTTTTGGGAGCACTAATCCGGGTTGTAGCCACCGCAGCCGGTTTAGCTGATTTGGCAGCCTTCTGCTTGGGCGGACGCACAAGGGATTGGCTCACATCCACAACGGCTTGTACATTTACTTCCGCGCTAAAATCGACATCATCTTCATCTTCAAGCTTTAACTGGGGCCGCCGCTTCAGCTTAGTTGCTGTCTTCGGTGTTTTGGCTGCCAGTTCTTCCTGCAGTTCATCCTCTTCTTCGGCTTTAGTTTTCGGCCGTTTAGTACCTCGACCAGCCAGTTTGGGCAGGGAAACATTTTGCAGGACTTCGATCGCATCGGTTTCTGTACCGGGAGCTTCTGGAGCACGAGCGACCACTTTTTCACCCCGACGGGCTCCATCTTCCGAAGTTTCAGAGCGCGGACGGGGAGGGGCTTTAAGTTGAGGAAGTTCTCGACGGGGAGGAGGGGTTAGTTCAACTCGAGGGGGAGCAGGAGCTGTTGTCACCGTGGTCACTGGAACAGATTCTACCTCTGCCTGCGGTGATTCAACTTTGGGACGTTTCAGCACAGGTCTTTGTGGGCCAGGCTGCGGGGGTTCAACACGACCACCCATAGCCGCCGGACTGGGGGCTGCTTTAGGAGGAAGTACTGCAGGCCGAAGTGGCTCTGTGCGAGCTGGGGAAGCAGGAACGGCAGGTTTAGGAATCGCAGGTGGCGTTACTACAGTAGACTCAGAACGGCTGGGGCTATTGCTTCCTGGGGTAACAGGGCGAAAGGGTCGTTGAGGAGAGGCCGTTTTGGGTGGGCCTGCCTGCGGTTCAACAGGACTGCGGGAAACTGGTGTAACACTCGACCCAGCGCTGCCGGCAGCAGGTTCAGCAGGTGTTTGATGTCTACGCAGCTCTAAAATTTGCGGTACCTTGGTTTGCGGCACTTTCGGCTGAGGTTTACCAGGTTGGGGGGGGAGGGGGCGAGAATGACTCGTAGGTCGGGTTGGAGGCATGGAGTGAGTAGAAGGGGAAGGCACGTATTTTTCGGCAGCAGCTCGAATGCGATCGGCTTCTGATTCTGAAATGGTACTGCTATGGCTTTTGACAGGGATATTCAGCTGTTCACAGATAATTAATACATCCCTGTTATCCAAATTCAAGTCTCTTGATAGGTCATAAATTCTCACTTTGTTATTACTCATCCAGTCTCCTCGATTGACAGTTGGCGTTGTTACATGGGGGATATCCTGCTACTAAATTCACTGAAGGTTTCCATAGGTTTATTTGAACACAGTGGGATTGAGCCTAGATTGCGTCAGCGGGGAGCTGGGATCGTGGGGCTATATAGTCTGGATGCCGTTTATTCCCGGAGTAGCACTCTACGATCGTAACATCACCGCAAGCCTAGATGGAATTCTTCACAACAACTTATAACCCGAAGAACATTCTGAGCCATGCAGTTCAATAGCCAGAATGTTTATCTTGTGTTGGGGGACAAATTTCCTTTTTTCTGGGTTAATTCTTGGTTCTGATACTCCATGTCCCTACAACGGTCTCCGTGGCTCACTATCGCCATTATCAACGATTTTGCTCAAACTGACTGCCAGAATTAAAAGATCAGCAGAAAGATAACCTGAACTCCGTCTAGGAAATCCTAGGACAGAGGGGAAAGACGCTGGCGGAGCTGCAGGTAGATCACTGGCGGAACCGAGGTTTTCAGCGCCCGACCCAGACGGTTTTTCTTTTGGGCTAGTTCTAAGCAAGATAATTGGGGACAAAGATAAGCCGAACGCCCGTTTCCCTCATCCAGGCACACCTCTGCGGAAGGATAAACGCGGACAATTCGCCAGAAGTCTTGCTTCGGTCCAAGGTGACGACAACTGACACAGCGACGATAATTGGGTTCCACTCCGTCTGACTCCAGCTTCTGCTACTCTAGCTCCTCTAGCTCCTCTAGCTCCTCTAGCTCCTCTAGCTCCTCTAGCTCAAAGTCGTCTTCGTCCTCTGGTTCCACGGCCTCTTGGGCTGCTGCTTTTTCGGCCGCCTCAGCTTCGGCTTTGCGATTTTCACCTTCGTAATCGTAGGTGGCAATATCTTTGATATCAATTTTCCAGCCCGTCAACCGAGCAGCCAGACGCACATTTTGTCCTTCTTTCCCGATCGCTAGACTGAGTTGATCGTCCGTCACCAGGATATGGGCTTGCCGCTCTTCTGGATTCATTAACCGCACCTCTTCCACCCGGGCCGGGCTGAGGGCATTAGCAATGTAGGTGGCGGGATCGGGAGACCAGCGAATCACATCAATCTTTTCACCCCGCAGTTCGTTGACCACAGCCTGAATTCTAGATCCGCGGGCACCAATACAGGCTCCGACGGGATCAACGTCCCGTTCCAGGGTATCAACGGCAATTTTGGTGCGAGGGCCCACCTGGCGGGAGGGGGGATTAGCTTCACGGGCCACAGCCACAATCCGCACCACCTCATCCTCAATTTCTGGTACTTCATTGGCAAAGAGATAAACCACCAGACCGGCATCCGCACGGGAAACCAGTAATTGAGGGCCCCGGTGTGGCCCTTCCAAAACTTTTTTCAGATAAACCTTAAATGTGGCATTAGCGCGATAATTATCGTTGGGTAGCTGCTCTTTTTTTAGTAATTCTGCCTCCACCTCAGGTTGACCAAAGCCGCTGCTCACCGCCATGATCACGGAACGTCGTTCAAACCGCAGCACCCGAGCCTGCAACACCGTACTTTCCAGGTCCTGGAATTCTTCTTGTACCAGTTTCCGCTGTTGATCCCGCAGTTTTTGAGCTAAAACTTGTTTGGCTTGAATTGCTGCCATGCGCCCAAACTCCTGCTGTTCTGGGGTAACATCCAGAATCACGGTATCTCCCAGTTGAGCTTCTGCTGCAACTTCCTGCACTTCAGATAGGGAAATCTGATGGTCTGGGTTGTCCACCTGCTCCACAATCGTTTTGGTGGCCAGAACCCGGAACCCTTCCTCTTCCACATCAATTTCTACGTCAAAATTTTGGAAGTAATCTTCATCAAAGTGTCCTCCCTCCAGGCGCAGGGTGCGACGATACCGCTCATAGCCTTTCATCAGTGCTTCCTGCAAGGCCCCCTGCACTGCATATTTGGGCAAATTCCGTTCCCGGCTGATGGCGTTAATCATTTCGCGTAGACCGGGCAAACGAACCATTGACATAGGTTTTCTCCACTAACTGATAATTTAGGAGCGCTTTTCGTTCAGCTGCACCTGGGTGACGAGGTGACGGGGAATATTGATAGCACGTCCTTTTTGGTTCAAATAGACAAATTCCTCATCCCGCTGCACCAGGTTGCCCACCCACTCCCGCTGGCCGGCAATCGATTCCCGGGTACGAACAATCACAGAAAATCCTCGGAAGGAAACAAACTCGCGATCGCTGCTGAGCAGGCGAGAAATGCCCGGACTGGAAACTTCTAACACGTAGGTACCGGAAACCAGATCTGCAGCATCCAGCGCAGTTTCCAAACGGTGACTCATCCGCTCACAATCTTCTAAACTGGTATCTGCTGAAAGATTGCGAATATCCACCCGCAGGACTGGGGGATTCAAATGGGTATGAAACACTGCTCCAACTACCTCCAGATTGAGGTCAGCCGCTAGCGGCACTGCCAGATCGAGAATCTCTGGAATTAAAGGGTGAGTCATAGTGAACCGTTGAAAATAAAAAAAGTGGGCTGGACCCCACTTCCACGCAAGCAAGTGATGTTGAAGCCAGGATAAGGTTTGGCTTCATCCCAATCTTAACGTATATACCTGCTACCGGGCAGACTAGGGAGAAAGTGCCCATAATCGGTTGGAAATTAATTGATCTGGTCAAAACTGAAAAAAAGCAAAATACCTGGGGATTGACCCTGCTCCGTACAATAGTTTTGGTAAAGCTGTTATTCAGGAGACAAGCCCATGAGCAGGGCGGTCGGTATGGTTGAAGTCAGGGGTCTGCCCCCAGCCCTGGCAGTGGCGGATGTAATGGTTAAAGCCGCCAGGGTCACACTTGTTTATATGGAAAAAGTAAGCGGAGCCTATGTCACGATTATTGTTCGTGGAGATGTTTCCGAAGTGCAACTGGCAGTGGAGGCGGGTGTGGCTGCTGCCAAAAAGATGTATCCCTGCAAGGAGGGGGATAAGTTGTTTCTCTCTTCCCATGTGATCCCCCGCCCCCATGAAAATCTGATGGCTGTATTGCCGATCGACTACAACCGCAGCACCGCAGATTTTATTGTTTGAGGTTTAAAAGTCGGCGGTGCCGAAGGGGGACAGCATTTTCGGTATGATAGAGGGGCTATTCAGCCAGTAATGCTGATTTGGCCAATCTTTTTGTTTTAAGCTGCTTCACCAAATTTTTCCTATGGAAACCCTCAAGATCACCGTATATATTGTCATCACCTTTTTTGTCCTGTTGTTCGTTTTCGGATTTCTCTCTGGAGATCCCTCTCGTAATCCCAAGCGCAAAGATCTGGAGTAAGGCGTTCTTTCCTTTATAAAGGGGGCAACTTTCCCGTAAAGTAACGGAGGCAGTACGTTTGGGCTGTTTGGCAGCCAATTTTGTTTAATATGCCCTTTTCGCTTACGTCATCCCTTCCTCCCCCGCCACCTCCAATCGTTTCTCAGCAGGATACTGACCAGGCTTCTGCTCAGGCTGACCTGTTGGGCCCTCCCCTTTCTCCCTCTATCGATAATTCGGCTAACTCTGCTCCTCTGAGGACAAGTTACCCCAACAGCCCTGGGATGGACTGGCAAGCTTCGCCCCAGAGGCTTTTTGCTGAAGTTAAATCCTCCTCCCTGCGCCTGTCGGGACAACCGGCCCCCGATCAGGCAGAACCCTTGGAAACCGTTGCCGATCGCCAGGAGTACGATGCCTTAAGACAAGTTTTTTCGGCAGTGGGCAATGTAGTGCTGCAGTTTCGCCAGGCAGAGCTGAAGGCCGATCGGGTTCAAACCGATGTGGCCAACAAAATTCTCGTAGCAGAGGGGAACGTCAGCCTCAGTCGGGGAGGACAGGTGTTACGGGGGGAGCGGTTGGAATATAACCTGGTGCAGGAGCGTGGCAGCCTCTCTAAAGCCAGTGGAGTGATTAACCTGCCCCAAGCCCAAGGGGATCTGGATCTATCCTTACCCACTCGGGTGACCACAGATGCCTTGCAACCCCTGCCGGATCAATTTCCTGCCCAACCCACGCCGCTGCAACCTCAGGCAGAGGGGCAACTGGAGCGACTGCGATTTGAAGCCGATCGCATCGAGTTTGAAGCCGGAACCTGGCGGGGCAGCAATGTTCGCATTACCAATGATCCTTTTTCTCCCCCAGAATTAGAGTTTAGAGCGACTCAGGCAATCCTGGAGCGTATTTCCCCCACAGAAGATCGAATTACCGCCCGGCGGGGCCGGTTAGTCTTTGACCAGAGGGTTGCTCTACCCTTGTTACGAGAGCAGGTGGTACTGAGTCGGCAGGGGCGAGACATTCTACCCTTCGACTTTGCCTATGACCAGGATCGGGGTGGTCTATTCGTCGGTCGTAGTTTTCAATTGGTTGACAATCGTTCTACCTCACTGGTGGCCACCCCACAATTTTTCCTGCAGCGGGCCATCAACTCCAGTTTTAATCTGGCTGATCCCGACCTCTACGGGGGGACATTGCGGCTGAGAAGCCAGCTAGGAGAGCAGACCAGGGTGACGGGTTACCTGAAATTAACCAGCCTGGATCTGACTGAATTCAGTCAAACTGCTCGCTCAAATCTGCGACTGCAACAAGGTTTTGGTGACTATCGCTTAAACCTGGAGGCCTCCCTGCGGGATCGGCTGTTTAACGGTTCCTTGGGGGAGCAGGATGTCCTGAATAGCGTGGGGGCGGTTTTCTTTTCTCCTGCCCTCTCCGTGGGTAACTCTGGTCTGAAGCTCAGCTATCAGGTCCTCAGCCAGTATGTTACAGCCGAAACCGAACGCTCTGGCTTGAGAAGCCCGGCCAGTTTAGGGCGATTTCAGGGGAGTGTGGCGGTGCGACGGGAATTTAATCTCTGGCAGGGCCAGACTTTACCCCCCACTCCAACGGGTGGTCTGCGTTATACCCCTGCACCCGTACAACCTTATGTTCAGTTCTATACGGGCGCTTTAGGGGTGTCCACTGGCTACAGCAATGGAGACGATCAGCAGGTGCTGAGGGGAACGATCGGATTTCAGGGCCAGTTTGGCAATTTCTCCCGTCTCTATGGAGACTACACGGGTTTTAATATCAGTTTTTCCCAGGTGGTCAATAGCGGCGAGTCTCCCTTTTTGTTTGACCGGGTGGTGGATTTTAAGGTGCTCTCGGTGCGGTTGTTGCAACAAATTTACGGGCCACTGCGGGTGGGGGTGCAGGGTTCAATGAATGTGGATACGGGACGGACGTTTAATACCGATATTATTCTGGAGTACAGTCGTCGAACTTACGGTGTTGTCTTTCGCTACAGTCCCGATCGCCAACTTGGGGCTTTAGTGCTGCGGATCAGTGGGTTTAACTGGCTGGGCAATACTGATCCGTTCCTGGCCCCCGATATTCGGACGGTTGAGAGCGGTGTGGTTGTACCTGACAATTAAAAACGATCCCAGGGGAAACGATCGCGGGGAATGCTGAGGCTGGCCCAGGTAATCGTCAAATCTGCTACAGAGAAACGGGAATTTTAGTCTGTACTGTAGCTTAACCCCAGGGCGATCGCTTTGAGAAGCTGAACCATTTCAGTAAACTGAGACTAACCCTTTTGCCTGGGTAGTGTTGTTGAGATTTGAGTTGGTTATTGTTGAGATTTGAGTTGTTTGTATTGAATCAGCCCCATGAACGATCCAGGTAATGAATCTGCTCTCAAAGCGGCGGTTGCTCTCTTAAGTCACTATAGTTTTGATCAGGCCGGTGTCAGCAGTGACCAATTGCTCGATCGCTGGTTGCGCCGCTTTCCCCCCCGTTGGGTACGCTTAGCCCTGATTGAAGCCCTCTACCTGGGACGATACAAGGCAATCTCGGTCGAACAAATTTTAATTCTGTGGCTACGGAGAGGACAGCCCTCTTATCATTTCAATAATGAATTTGAACGGTTGGTCTGTTACAACCTCCCCAAAAATCTGCTACTAACTGCTCCAAAATCGAGCACGGCGGCACCTCAGGAGACGGAGGTAGAGTTACTGTCTTGGGAAGGAAAGACAACTGAAATCCCAGGGGAGGGAACCGAGGGCACCAACAATTCCCCGGCTCAGTCGGTCGAAACCTCGCAATTGTCTGCTGGCACCAACTTGAAGTTTCAGTCTCTTTCCCAGTCCCCTATTCCTCAGGGAGAGTCTACCCTGTTGCAATCAACGGTACATAAACCAATCCACGAATTTCAGCCCAATCCAGGCCCCTCTGAGTTTTATACCAAACTAACGACCATTGCCCGCAACTGGAAAGAAAGTCGGGAGGAAATCCTGCCTAAAAATCCGAAGTGAAGGGGTGAACTGGGCAGTGGTCAGACGGAACGACTGGTCGAGGAGGCGCTGGATTCCGAGGCCGCTTTTGTCACCCCCAGGCGGATTTCTGAGGTAAAGGAGGCCATGCTGAAACCACCAAAGCGTTTGAGAATACTGGTGCGTAAACGCAGATTGGGGCTAGCAAACCAGAGCCGCTCTTCGGAATACATGGTTTCGTACTCAGTGATCAGGGTGAGGGCATCATCGCCGCCCATTTTGTAGCGTCCGGCAACGGGAGCTTTTTCGGCATAACCCATTTCCCGCAGCAGTTGACCTTCTCCAGGGCAGTCTGGATCGGCGATCGCCACCAGAACCGTTGCTCCCTGATGCTTTTCCTCATCCCATTCCATTGTGCCATCCCAACTAACCCGCGCCCCACAGAAGGCCTGAACCGGGTCGATATTGTACTGGTGACAGAGCTGGATGACTGCAGGATCATCGTTGGCTAAAGATTCAATTCTTAGTTCAGATTTACCCCCTTCGGTTTGCTTGAATGCCAGATGGTGGCTGCTACGCTGGGAATACCATTTACCGGCACTCAATTCAAAAAATTCTTTAATATCCATGTAAAATTCGATCGGCAAAGACTTAAACCTATTTTAGGGGATTTTCGTTCTCTACTGATGGGGTGTCTACTCCCGTTCAGGGCCAGAGACGAGGGAGCAGGATCAACGGAGTGATCGTCAGGATCAGGCATAAGCAATAATGAGGGCTGAGTGTGTAAAGGGGATGGGTTTTGCCATGGGAGTTGTGATGAAAACTGTTCTGATGCTGCTTGCTCTCACCGGGCTGGCCACTAGTACTGCGGGTGAGTTAGCCACCCGAGCTGAATCTCCTTCAGCTGCAGTTGAAATGATGCAACTGCCCGCCAAAATTGCTACTGCCCTCAAGGAGGATCTGGCCCAAAAAACCAAAATTCCCCGTAGCCAACTGCGGATTTATGCGGCTACCCCCCAAACCTGGCCCAATGGTTGTTTGGGACTGGCCCGCCCCGGAGAAATGTGTACGCAGGCGACTGTCAGGGGGTGGCAGGTGGAAATCACGGATGGGACTCGTCTCTGGACCTATCGCACCAATGCCACAGGAAGTTCTATTCGGGCGGAAAATTTGGCATCCCCTAAAGTTTTGTTGCCCAGCGCGATCGCCAATCAGGTTTTGGTGGATGTAGCGGCACGATCGGGCCAGGCGATCGCAGACTTGAAAATTACGATGGCTGAGCCGAAAGTCTGGTCTGATGCCTGTTTAGGGTTGGGAGGTTTGGATTTACTTTGTGCTGAAGTTCTCACTCCCGGTTGGCAGATTGTTGTCCAAACTGAGCGGCAACGATTAGTTTATCGCAGTGATCAGACGGGCAAAGTTCTCAAACTGGATGAGGCGGGCAGTCAAATGGTTGGGCAATTGATCCAGCCTCCGGTCCAAATTCCCAGTGATCAACTTCCTCCCCCTGCCGCTGCAGATGTAGTGTTTCGCGAGATTAGTAGTGGGGGGTTGAGGGGACGGACGATCACCCGCACGTTGATGCAGGATGGCCGCCTGCTGGAAAGTGAAGTTAGTGCCAGAGGTGAAACCTCTTCCCGTCAGCTTGCCCAGGCTGATCCTAAACAGTTAGACCAGTTTCAATGGTTACTCAAGGAACGCCGCTTTAGCCGGTTCAACCAGTTAGATTATCCTGCTCCCGCGGGTGCTGCAGACTATATCACCACGACCCTGTCTACCCCCGATGCCACCGTCCGGTTTGCGGACATTGAGGTTTTTAAACTCTCAGAAGACTTACAGACGATCCTGAGAACCTGGCAAGACCTCAGCCGCAGTCCTAAGCCTTAGGGCTGAAGTTACTTAGGCTGAAGTTACTTAGGCTGAAGTTTGATTAAGGGCCAGACCAGACTTAACGAATCGACCGGCGATCCTTCGTTAGGATCAGGCTATGGGACATTTTAGGTTTATCCGTCAGCTTAGTTCCTCTCTTGACAGTCTTGATCCAGTACTGGGGCCAGGAGAAAGGAGGGAGTGGGCATTTGCGTTGAAACGGCAAGGTCGATCGTCCGGGTTATTCTTTGCCGGGTTATGGATTGCCCTCACACCCATGTTTCCTCCCGTCCGTCCGCCGCTCACTGGGGGGTATCAACAGCAGATGCAGTACTGGCGATGGCAGCAGCAACAACAAATCAATCAACAAATTCAGCAATTTAACCAGCGGCAGCAACAACAAATTCAGCAGTTACAGCAATTTCAGCAGCAGCAACAACGGCAGATTAACCAGCAACTCCGACGGCAGCAACAACAAACGGCGGACCAGCAACGGCAGCAATTAGAGCGTTTGCAAGACCAAATGGGCGATTAATCCTTAGGCTGCTAAAGTTAGCGCGGCAGCAAGGGCAGGAGTAGGGTGACAAAATAAAAGACCAGGGGGGCAGTAAAAACATAGCTATCAGCCCGATCGAGAATGCCACCATGGCCGGGAATGAGCTGGCCAGAGTCTTTAATCCCGGCATCTCGTTTCATCATCGATTCGGTTAAGTCTCCCAGTAAACTGGCAATCCCAATCATTAAACCGAGGGAGGCTCCAGCAATCTGCCAACTGGGCCAGTCCAAATACCAGGCCCCACTCAGCCCCACCCCAATGCTACCAGCCACCCCGAATACCGCTCCTTCCACCGTTTTTTTCGGACTGATTTCGGACAGTCGGGTGCGACCGATCGATTTGCCGATCAGATAAGCACCAGTATCTGCCGCCCAGATGCAACCAAAAGCCAGCAGGGTGACACTCAACCCCAGGGGAAAGGAGTCAGGATTATTCCAGGCGATCGGTTGTCCGGCCAGCCAATTTTCCAGAATGGAGGGGTGGTCAGCCGTACCCAGGGCCCGCAACCGCACCCAGTAACTGGGCAGATAGCCGCAGTAAAACAACCCCATAATCGAGGTGGAAATATCGGCGATGGTGGCAAATTTAGGTTGAAACAGCAGATAGAAGCAGATCAGCGTTCCGGCGACGGGAAATACAGCATCGGCCAGGGTGGGACCGAGATTGGCAACCACTAACAGCACCTGACTGACCACCAGGGTTGTTTTTGTGGCTGGCGCAATCCCCTTCGCCCTGGCCATTTGAAAGTATTCCAGTTGCCCTAGCAAAATAATGATGCCAAAGCCGACAGTGAAAAACCAGCCGCCGAGAACAACCATTCCCAGAGCCAGGGCGATCGCCACAATTGCGCTGAGGATACGGGGCCAGGGCATAAGCATACAAACTTGGAAAGGGGGTTGATTGATAATTCTCACACAATAGCTGAAGAGAAGGTATTCGAGATCGCGCTGAACCCAGGCTATACTGTGAAAGTTTATGTAAAGTAACCAGAACTTCCCGGTTTCCAGGCTTATGAACCCGAGCGTAAAAATCTTGCAACCGACAGGTTTGTTTGGCGGTACCTATGTCACAACGTTTCGCCAAGAAATTCAGGAACTAGTGGCGACGGGAACGGTGATTGTCCTGGTAGATTGTCAGAATATTTCATTTATGGATAGCTCAGGCTTGGGAGCCCTGGTGGTGGCTTTGAAAATGCTGCGGGCGGCGGATGGGGAGTTGTTCCTCTGTAGTCTAAGCAAACAAATCAAAATGTTATTCGAGATGGCCAGTATGGATCAGGTCTTTCGGGTACTGGCAAATCAACGGGAATTTGAACAAACGGTGGTCGCTCGCCTACCCGCTGACTGAGGATGGGATACTGAGGATGGGATCAAGGGGCAAATTCAATTTTCAGTAAAGAGCAATCGTCCTCGAAGCTGCCCGTCGCATTGATCGCCTGGATCTGGGCAATGATGGCATCTAAATTCTGGCTGTGCTGCTGGCGATCGTTGACCAGGAGTTGCACAAAGCCATCCACATCCCAGACCTCTCCGTCCGCCAGGGTAATTTCATAGATGCCATCGGTGAAAACAAATAGGGTACTGCCTGGCTCTACGGTACAGACCCCGGATTGAAAATTGCTGTGGGGAAACAGACCGATCGGTAAGCCAGGGGTTTTTAATTTTTGATATTTTACAGGCGTATCGCCCCCCCCCGAAAGTAAAATGGCAGGGGGATGCCCGGCACTGGCATAGGTGAGTTGAGCGGTGCTGCGACTGTAAACGCCATACCAGAGGGTGAAATATTTCTGGCTGTCGTTGCTCATTGGAAAGGTCTGATTGAGAATCTTCAGAATCGTCTCGGGCTGATAATAGGTGGTCCCAATGGTAGAGCGCGATCGCAGCAAGTTCAAAACCGAAACCGAGGGCAGGGCAGCTCCCAGACCATGGCCCGCTACATCCAGCACATACATGATTAAATGATTCTCATCTAGCCAGAAATAATCGAAGCAATCCCCACCTAGCTCCCGTGAGGGTAAAAATCGAGCATCGATCGGGAGGGGATAACTGAGGGGTGGAGGTAATAACGAGCGCAGATAGTTTGCCGCTTCCGCCAGTTCAGCTTCCAGCTTTTGCTTCTGTTGTTGTAAGTCCTGGCTTAATTGATGCAACCGCAAGCCGGCCTGTACCCTGGCCCGCAGTTCATCCATTTCCAGCGGTTTGCTGAGGAATTCATCTGCCCCGGCATCCAAACCCTGAATGCGATCGGCAATATCATCCTTGGCGGTAAGCAGCACAAAGAATGTGGTGGCAAAGCGGGGATCAGCTTTGAGGCGACGGCACACTTCCAGTCCATCGATCATCGGCATCATCCAGTCACAAATTACCAGATGGGGTAAAAATTTTGCTGCCTGTGCTAATCCCTCTGCTCCATTCGTTGCCACCTCGACCCCATAGCCCTGCTGGTTGAGCTTGCGGCTGAGGAGTAAGCGGGTTGTCGGATCGTCATCAATGACCAGGATGCGAAACATTAAAGCTCTGTGGGAGTGTCCGGAGCAAATTCTACCCCGTCTCTGCCCCTTGGTTGCCCTGGGATCAAGTCCGAAAGTTCATCAATTCTGACCCCAATATCCTGGCAAGCTTGCTGCAGGCTTTGCTTAAAGGTATCCACATCCTCTCCATAACCACAGAGATGACTGGCAGTGGCAATTCCTTGTTTGGCATTTGCTTTGGCACAATCAATCAGTTCGATACCCTGAAGGGGAGTTGAAGCAGCCATAGTTATACTGAAGGTTGGAATTTGAGGATGAACGGGTTTGATCGGTACTGGGGTGCGCTGAAGGTGATTCAGACTTTGCCCCGGATTTAACACAGTTTTAGACTTAAAAAAACTTTAGGATAACGGCTATCCCACTCAATCAACCCTTAGGGTGAAATGACACAGGAGGAAAAGTGGCGAAACAGAATCAATTGCTGCACCAGGCAATGCCCTCGATCGCCAGCGGCAGGATTAGCAGGGAAAACGACTGGAATTGAGTATGGCTGGACTGAAACCCTGGCAATTGCGCGATCGTTGGTTTGATTGGGGACAGCGCACTTACCTGATGGGCATTTTGAATGTTACCCCTGATAGTTTCAGTGATGGCGGCCAATACAATTCTCTCACTGCAGCGCTGACTCAAGCCCAGACCCTGGTGCAAGCGGAGATGGATCTGCTGGATATTGGGGGGCAATCCACCCGACCCCAGGCGATAGAAATTTCTGTTGAAGAGGAATTAGCCAGGGTGATTCCGGTGATCAAGGCAATTCGGCAGGCACTGGACATTCCCATTTCGATCGATACGACCCGATCGGACGTTGCCACCGCTGCAATTACTGCTGGAGCGGATCTGGTCAATGATGTGTCCGGGGGAACGGCCGATCCAGAGATGTTCGCCACCGTTGCGGCCCTGCAGGTTCCCATTGTTCTGATGCACCGCCGGGGTACACCGGAGACAATGCAGCAACTTACGGACTATACGGATTTGGTGGGGGAGATCAAGCAGTTTTTTGTCCACCAGATTGAGGCGGCCGAGCGGGTGGGGATCAAGCGGGAAGCGATCGCCCTGGACCCAGGCATTGGGTTTGCCAAAACGGCTGAGCAAAGTTTAGAGCTGCTACGGCAACTGGGGGAATTTCGCCAACTGGGGTGTCCGCTTTTAGTTGGGCCGTCTCGCAAAAGTTTTATGGCCAAAATCCTCAATCAACCGGAGCCAAAACAGCGGGTTTGGGGAACAGCGGCGGCCTGTTGTGGGGCGATCGCGGCGGGAGCGGATCTGCTCAGAATTCATGATGGCGCTGAAATGCGAGATGTTTGTCGAGTAGCAGATGCAATCTGGCGACCTTCTCAACCCACAGCCTGACACTGGCTTAACCCTTTTGTAGTTTGATTCAGTAACAGAAGCGTTATAAGCCTAATAAACCCAGCGGCCTGGCACCCAAACCCAACCATAGGGCCGCCAACCCCAGTGCCCTGGCACCCAAACCGCTGTCGGATGGGGAGGTCTTTCCCAGTGGCCGGGAACCCACACCCAACGGCCCTCCCATTGCCAGTAACCCGCTACCCAGAACACATCGTTACTCGGCCGGTTAGGGACCACTTCTACTTTGGCAACAGGGGGCTGCTCTTTCACGATCACGACTTCTTGCGCTTTAGCCAGTTGAATAGTTTTGAGCAGCACAACCGGCGTACAGAGGACAGCAGTAGCAGCAAACAAACTTAATGTCAGTTTTCTCATGTCAAACACACCACGGAGTCATAGCTTGTCATTGATCCGGAGTATGGGTTTAACCTGGCTGGCTATTGCCACTCGAAATAATTCTTAACGAATGCAAATTGGCAGAAAAGCTTAAGGTCCGTGATCCGTTGGAGCGCAAAAGGGGATGGAGTGTGCAAGGTTGAGGTCATCGCTCTCAGTTTGCTGAACTCTGGACTGCTAAGCATTAGTATGCTCAATTCCAGTCAAATCATTACTTGGGATGACATTAGCCACCACCCGGCCCGCTCCCCGCACCTGGGCGTAGTAGGCTTGCGTGACCTGATCACCCTCTGGATGCAAAGCGTCAATTCCAATCCCATTCCTGCCCTGCTGTTGCCCGGAACTGTGGATATACTTTCCCTCGCCCAGATAAATAGCAACGTGGGTGGCTTTCTCAGGAGTGCCAAAAAAAATTAAGTCGCCTGGGATTAGGTGAGGAATCAGATCGATTGGCTCACTGCCAGGGTTGGGGATGGGTTGGACAAAGGCTTCCTGCTGGTAGGCATCCCTGGGTAAGGCAATTCCCTGACTGGCAAAACTATGTTGCACCAGACCGGAACAATCGTAGTTCGGCCCTACAGTGCCACCCCAAAGGTAATAATTGGGTTGCTGCATGGCTTGCAGACAGAAGGCAATCACCTGGGGAATCCGAGCCTGAATTTCAGCAGCGGAGAGCAGGGGGGGCAAACTGGGAGGAACAGTGGGTTGGAGGTGAACAAAATCGGCGATCGCCAGCCAACCGGGATAATCATCTTCCCAGAGACACACGGTTAAGGCATGGTTGGTCTTCTGATTGTCAGCTTCAGTTGTACTGTAATGAGCTTCTGGTAAGGCCAAAAAACGCAGGTAGCGGCCCGCTGCGGCTTGGCTGGCCAGTTTTTCTAACGCCGGAGAGTCGTATAGATTCAGCGCCGTTTTGACCCGATAAAACTGTCCAGGCACAGGTTTAGTTTCTAACGGTGGAGAAAATTGAGGGCGATCGCTCATAACATTACTTTTGGAGAACAGTCCCAGTCTGGACAGGGGTCAGATTGTGGACCATGGGGATGAATGGCACAGACCAAACGATGACCCCCATAGGTGAGACCGTAGTAGTAACGACAGGTGGTGCAAATTCTAAACGGGTTCTCAGGATAGGCAAAGGCCAGGAGTCTCAACCGTTGCTGGGAAACAACCTTTTCCACACAGGCCGCCATTCGTAGCCGCCGAACTGTCTCGTTTACAGAAGTCATCATCCTTGACCTCAACCCCGTCCCGCTACTTTAACAATATCTTCTTTAAGGGTCTCTGTTTTTGGCAACTATCCGGTGACGGTTGTGTAAACTGGCAAGGCCAAAGGTTGCTCACGAGCATTAGCGTTAAAGCATAAGAGCAGAAAAGAGGACGCTAAATTCAGATACGGATTCAGCGCAAAGAATATTACAGGATGTAGATAAATGCTTCCGGCAAATATAAAATTTACCAAGGAATGCTCTACACGATGTTAAGTTTACGATGATAATTTTTGTAAATCATCCAGCCGCCGCTCTAGCAAGCTGAACCTGCTCAACCTGGGATCTCGCTGAATCAGTTTATCAAGATTTCTTTGCACAGCAGGATCAGTAGAATTAGGCGCAGCATCCAGGGTATTTATTACGTACTGAAGTATTTTGTTCTCTAGCAGTAGCATCTCGTAACGGCACAAATTTAAAAGGGAATCGATGCATTGGTTCATAGTAGGTTGATAACACTTCTCCACCTCCTTTAAAAAAGGAGCAAAAACATCTAAATTATCAATTGACTCCTGCTTAGACATGCCCTGTAAGACGGAGAGAGCTGAGTTAGCACCATTCGATTTTGCTTCAGAGTAAAGTGCTTTATCTGGATCGGTAATAATAGTTAAGCCAATTCGTTGACTAACTTGCTGCATAGTCAGCGCCATATGATGATCGATCCAATTATGAATAAGTTCCTGAATTTCAGCAGCTTGAACTAATTCAGTACATTCTCTCTCAATTCCCAACGCGATCCCAGCTGAGTTAATTTCGGTTGCATACAAGTGAACAATAAATCTACCCAGTGATGGAACTGAGAACGCCAGTTGATGCCATAAATTTGCTTCAGTATCTCCCAAAACCTGTTCATAGCTAACTCCAAGATACTGTTCTCCCGTTAGGCGATGGGTGCCAACACTGACAGCTCTTTTCCAGATCTCTGGCATATCTTCTTTAAGTTTCTGATTAATCTTAAAGCACTCTTTATCAGCTTCTCTCTTTAGCTGATCTCGCCAGCGAGGGAAATGGTTCTTTAAAAGGTTCTTTCTGAAGGCTATAATCTTGTCGTATATGGTCTTTTTGGTATCAGTAAGAACAGCAATGATTTTGGATTTTGGTGATGAAATACCTGCGGTTGTTCTGATTTCCTCTAATTCCTGTTGGTAGCTAGTTTTGAGGGTGTTAAAAATCCAGTCAATCGCCTGTTTACCTTCAGAAATTTGTCCTTCAATCCGACGATCGCTAGCAAACTTGGAAAGCTCCTCTACCAATTTAGGAATCTGACTAGCAGCAAGAACCTGTTCAGGAGTACCATTTTCAACCCCTAGTTTAGTTTTACTTGCACGATAGGTATCAGGATTAGAAATTGGTTCCCGTCGCAGTTCTTTTTGCGCCATCAAGCCTGCCAAAGCACAGGTCATGAAATAAGGATGATCCCCTCCTCGCATAGCCAGTTCTGTTTTAGCGTAGTCAGGTACTAGTTTAGCCATTAAATCTCGCATGGCTTTATCCAGATCAGCAGGTACCTTATCGGTACTAATTTGATCAAGAGCATTCAAAACTAGAAAAATTCGTTCTCCAGCTTCAACATTATTATTTGAGCCAATATATTTTTTGACCCGATCCATTAAGTAATTGTCACTGGACAGGTTGACGCGGGGAATCCGTAAAATGAAGATCACAGCATCAGCATCTTTAATTCCTTCAGTAATAATCATGTCGTGCAAAGGACTACCATCCAGACCGGGAAAGTCAACCAGGCAAACGTTACCAGGAAGATTCAAAGGTTGAACAATTCCATTACTGCTGCGTGATTTAAGATGATAGGTTACAGACTGCACTAAGCCAATACGTCGAAATGGAGAATTGCGTTGATTTTGAGTACTATTCTCGTCAACCAAACTACGTAAGTCATCAAAGTCTTGTTGTCGATTAAGGATAAATTCAGTTTGCAAGTTTTGGCCAAGGTTGCTATCAAATTGTCTGACCAAATCGGCAAGGGATTCGCGCAATTCGTTAAAGTCGTTGGCAGCACTATCAATTGTTTTTACATTAGAAGTCAAAGCCTGGATTTGCTCCGCCAGATTTCGGCTCAGAGAACGTTCAAATAGTTTACGATCGAGTTGATAACGCTCAGCAAATTCAAACAATAGCTCTCTGATATTTTCTTCATTACGGTACTCAACAATTGCTCTCTCTACCCCATGTGAGGGAACATCCAGAAAGATTTGTAATTTAGCTCCTGTTACCGAACCTCCATCCCTGGTCTGTAATAGATCTCGCCCTAACATGGCATTGAGCAAGGTACTTTTCCCGGCTCCAGCCCGGCCAATCACAGCAATCCGGTAAGGTTGTTTATAGTTAAGGGCTTTTACGGCCCGTTGAAAGTTGTCTTTGTGCAGGGCAAGTTCACTGGGATACTGTCTGAAGAATGCCTGCAAATTATGGAGCCGTTGCAGTTGGGTAGAAAAGCGATCGGCTTGATTAGGAGTTGCATCAGTAATATATTTGCTAATTTCTTCAGGGCTAGCAGGTTCGATCGGTTCAGCAAACAAGTTAACTTCTGGGGATTGAATCTTTAACTGACTGGCAATTTGATGAAGGATTTGCATTAATTGAGGAAATGCATTGATGTCATAGTTTTTAGCTAGATTATTAACTGCATTTCTTACATCATCGCTAGAGATGGCAGCAGCTTCGACTTGACGAAACAATACATTGTAATCTGGTGTTTGTTGACTAGCTTGTTCAACTGCTTGGGCCGCATTAGGATCTACTCTTCTTAATGAATTTAGAAATCGATTCGCTTGTTCAACAATTGATTGACCAATAAAATCACCTACACGAGTGCCCACAGTCGTTGCAAGGGCGACCAGAATATTCGTAACGATGGGATCCATAGTTCCTCCTGAAAATATGAAGACTTAAGATAATTTACTCAAAATGCAGCTCACCTTTACCTACTAATCTATAAACTTCAGAGCCATCTTCTGAAGCTTTCTCAATAATGGCTGGGTGTATTAGGATAACCTTAGTGTAATCAGGGTGGTAATTATGACATGTAAAAATTTTTCCAATATTTTCGAGATATTGGTTATTTGAAATATTCTGACTTGAAGGAGCAAGGCAATAATTGCCGTCAGTTAGTTCAAGAATTCGGAATAATCCAGCTTGAGATGGCTTAAAGTCAAACTGTACAACACCAGCCTTAGCGCGATAAGCCATGCTTGTAGAAGTTTCTGAAACTGAGATAGCATCCTTTAAGTTCTTAAGTCTATCCGCATTATACTCCTGTAACATCCATAAATAATTAGAATGCTCACGTAAGCTCGAAAAGGGATCAGTATTTTCTTGTAAAGTATCTCGACCTTGAAGCTCAAGAAGCTGAAGATAAAGTAGTTTGGTTCGCTCAAGTAAGTTTTTTTGACTACCAATTAGAGAAAATAACTTCTGATTTATTGCTGGTTCAAGCTTATCTATTCGATCAAACTTGTCTTCTAGATATTTCTGCAGCAAACCAAAATTAGCCTCTACAATATGGTTCAACTCACTACTTACTATTTGAGAGAGATCATTTCTGACAATCTGTTTAAGCTCTTCAATCATGCTTTTCCGTAGATGATGCCCCATAGAATTCACTTTATTTTCAAGTAGCTCATCTAGCTGATAAGTAGTTTGTCGACTAACCTCACTAGCCAAATGACAATAAAGATATTGTTCTACAGAGTCAAGCCGGGATAACAGATTAAGGTTAACAGCCCATTCAGCCTTCTTATCGTCTTGATAAATTGGGCGTAAAATACCCAGTTCGGCTTGTTCATACTCGCCTGTTTCAGGTAAAAAAACAACTCTGGCAGGTCGAACAACCTCTAACAATATGGATGAAGTACTATTACAACCATCGCATTTGTACAATAAATTAATTAATTGATAGTTGCTTGGCGATACTTTTAGAAGTGGTTTAGGAACAAGCCAGTATAGTTCGCTGTTCTCTTGAATAACCCAAAAGATACCATTAGTTTGATTAGCTAAAACAACTGGTATGTCCCAGGGGCTATGTTTTCCACGCCTAATATAACTTGACTCAGTTTCAGTTACAGTTACAGGTTTATAGCGGTGCCAAACTTCATTATCATCTTCATACTTAAATGCTTGAATGACATCTTTCAGAAAGGTACTTTTTTGCATTTTTAATCTTCCTCAACACAAAGAACTACTCAAAATGCAGCTCACCTTTACCTACTAATCTATAAACTTCAGAGCCATCTTCTGAAGCTTTCTCAATAATGGCTGGGTGTATTAGGATAACCTTAGTGTAATCAGGATAGTAATTATGACATGTAAAAATTTTTCCAATATTTTCGAGATATTGGTTGTTTGAAATATCCTGACTTGAAGGAGCAAGGCAATAATTGCCATCAGTTAGTTCAATTATTCGGAATAATCCAGCTTGAGATGGCTTAAAGTCAAACTGTACAACGCCAGTCTTAGAGCGATTAGCCATGCTTGTAGAAGTTTCTGAAACTGAGAAAGCGTCCTTTGAGTTCTTAAGCCTATCTGCATTATACTCCTGTAACATCCATAAATAATTAGAATGCTCACGTAAGCTCGAAAAGGGATCGCTTATAGAGTCGTTTATTATGGGAGGCTCTGTTACCTTAATCGCTTCATCATGTGAAGAATTTTGAAAATTCCCTTGCTTTCTGTGTGGTTCCGTTACGTTTTCGTCACAAATTATTGGTTCTGCTGGAATCCCTATTCCTTTAAGCTCATGCATGAGCAGGCTAATTTGCTCAGATAATTCATATGCGCTGGTAATACTTTCTTGGTAATGCTGTAAATTGTTGATTGCACCAACAACAGTTTCAAGCTGAGTTTTTAGTTCATTTAGCTCTTTTCCTAAGGAATCTCCGAGTTCTTGAGACTGTTTAATATGATCTAAAAGATTTTCGACAGCATCTGTTGACTTCTGGTTTGCTATTTGAATTTCCTTCTTAATTAAATCAACAACCTGTGGAACTGTTGAATTATTTGTGTCTGCAATACTATTAGATTGATCTGGCATTGCAGTTGAAGTTTTCTGTCTAAACTCTTGAAGAATTTGCTCTAAATAAGTAAAAAGCTTTTGATCAGACTCTTCAATCTTTGTCGTCAGGTTATTGATTTTGTTTTGACTCGCAGAAGGAATATACTTTTCAATAAAAGGTAATTTACTAAGTATATATCCGGCAATAAGTACCAAAGTGATAAGATTGAGGAAATTAGCGGAACTTAAGTCGTGGTTGATACTGTTCAAAGTAAGGGTGTTTTGATCTGGCTGGCTCTGAAAAGAAAGCGCTCCTACTTCATCATTTAGTCTTCTGGCAATCAAAAATAAAGAACTTGGTGATTTAATGTCGAAAGAAGTATTTTCGCCAAATTCGGAACTAGAAGATGATAGAGCAAGGCTAGAAAGCTCTGAAACTGTCAGCTTAACTTTATTGAGTTGAGTTTTAAACTCTGGGTCAAAATTATTTTTTGTGTCTTTGCAAGAATCTTCTGATAAGACAGATTGAATTTGAGCGATTTTATTGGGGATGTCAGACTTTGTTTTGGTTGAGGAAATTAGCTGTTCAAGTAAAGCGGATGTTTCCTTCTCAATATTCTTAGAGCACACTTTAGAGGAAGGGGGTGTATCTACTGCTTGCGTTTGGTGCATACAAAGCAGAGTCGGCAAAACTAAAAGAATGATTTTTGAACAAAGAGTTAGTTTGCTTATGGTCTGGTTGCCATTTTTTATAGATAAGAATGTAGCCATAATTCTTAACCTCCTCATCTTTCAGATAGTCCCCTCAGAAGGGCTTTGAGAACCAGAATAAAAGGTGGTTCTAATCGCACACTTTTATCCTTGCCAATTTGTGTTGAAAGTAAATTCTCTTTCAGCTTTCGCTCGACAAGTTCAAAGGTACTATTGTCGTACTTTAAGGGTTTAACTCCAGCTATACCAGCACTTTCAACACTTTCATTGAAAACTCTTAAAAAGTGGCGCAATTGCTCGAATTCTACTCGAATCTCAAAATCTGTAATCTCATGCTGAGAAGGTAAGAAGCTCATAGGCTCACAGACTTGCTTATTAATAAAGCACCACTCTCCTGCCACTAATTCCCGCCTTGCATCCAGCCCCCAGAACTTTCTCCAACCTTCTAGAGGGGTACGATCAAGTACCAACCCACAGGCAGCTTCGTCTTTAGGTTGGCGGCTGACCCGTGTAGTAATCAGTTCAGCGGTTGTTTCAAATCCTGAGCCAGCACGGAGCATTGCCGTTAAAAGTTTATTAATCTTGCGTCCCTGATCAAAACGGCCACCTTCGGATAACCAGTCCAGCAACTTAGCACCATTACCCCCTAAATAGATTGGCGTAATTTTGTTGCGATACTTATAAGTCTCGTTCTTAGCTAGAACCTGAAGAACTATGCCTACGTAATAGTACAATCCAGCGAATCCTAGCGCCATAAACTGTAATAAACTGGCAAACTCGGCATTTTTCACAGCTTTATCCCGTTCATTCTTCAGCCATTGCGCACTTTGGTGGCGTAGCAGCACATCTAGTTTGGCTCGAAAGTGTCCGGGGTTATCAGCTAATTTCTTCCAACTTTCAAGATTATTCATGTCCGAGGGTTTAAAGATATCCTGTAAAAGTTTGAGCTGTTTTGACAGCAGTTGTGTCATCAGGTCGTAACCAGCAAACTGGATAGAACACTGATGGAGCATAGCATTATCCTGCCATATAGAAATATCCGATGTTCCACCGCCAATATCAATACAGGTTGAATAGATTAAATCATTTTCCTTGTCCGCAAAATACTGAGCGATAACAACGCTTTCGGGACGCCAGTGATTCGAGCGGTTTTGCTCATCACTTTCATTGGGATGAACATAATAGTGTTTAATACCAGTTTTACCAGGTAATTCCGCAACAATTATCATCCATCCATCTCCATAAACTGAGACATCATCCGCTGAAAAAGCTGAAGGATAGGAAAAATGCCACTCTAGTTCACTGACCTGGTTCTGTGCTGCCTGGGCCGAAATGTATAGGGCTAAATGCCTTAAAAACAACTCCGTTGCATAATGATTACCCGTTGCTGCTTCCCACTTCAAGTTTGATTTAATCAGTTCGTTGTCAAATCCCTTCTCATCACCCCGATCAGGAACATACAACCTGCCATCCCGAAATGGAACTTGCTGGATTTGCTGATTTTTAGTACTGCTATTAACCAGGAATGAGTTTTCTATTGTTAATAGACTTGAATAAAATGGTTTTAAGTCTTCAGCATTATCCAAGCTAAACAAACGTCTGAGTACTCTGCGCCGCTCAGAATCTTCACTCGCAGTTATTCTTAGATTTAAAGGTGTTGAAGGTAATTTCTCAACTGTTCCTTGATTATTGTTATAAAAAATATTAGTGAAAGAAGTGCCAAAATCTACACCTATCTTCCATTTTCGGGCTATTATCGGTCTAAGAATTTCCGGCGGTTTTAATAAAATAATTCCTAATATCTGGGGTTTATCCCCAACACTTTCACACTGGATAAAGGTAGGAAAACTACTGAGCTGAATTAGTTGACAATACGCTCTATTATCACGATCTTCAAAGGCATGAATGCCAATCTGATGCGGGAGTTTTACCCGATAGGTATTTTTACCGTCTTTAGATCCATAGTAAATTGCGTGGTAATCTTTCCATCCTTCAAAGCGAAAGTTGGGCCAGATTTCCAGAATAGGTCTTTCATGATTCAGTTGCCGCTCTGGTTTTAGCGTATATTCTCTTTCACAGTAATAGGTTTTGGGTGATTCGTTGGGGAATCCTGATAAAGGTAATTCCAGCGTTACGGTCACATTTATGCCATCGGCTTCGAACTTGAGTTTTTCTACCAGATCTTCTGGAGTTAAGTAATCTAGTAAACGTGGATTAACAGGGAGTAAGGGAGTGATCGATTTACCTTCAAATACTAAAGATTCAGTTCCTTTTGGTAATAGAGCGGGCGGTAAAGCTTTTTCCAGTCCGATAAAGCTCAGATCCGGTAGCAGTAGTTCCTCAGCATCAATCCACTCCACTAAAGGCTTGTTATTACCGGGGTTAGCAAATTTACTAGCTTTGACATCCTCTAGCCAGGTGCGGCTAGCCATTGTTACCCGTTCATTAATCCAGATGTTCTGGGGTTGCTCATGCCATTTAACCGGTAATTCTGGATCAATGATTAGTAGTTGTTTGGTTGGTTGCACCCCTGTGCTGGGCAGCAAGGTAATACTAGACTGTTGTTCAGGTGCTTTGATTGGTCTAAACAGTAGATCGATTGCACCTCTATTTCTAACTTCTGTCCCGAAATATCTTTTGTTGTTACTAAAAGCTAGTTCCTGTTTGGGAGCCTGGGTTAATTTGTTGCTGAAGTTCTCCAGTAGGCGTTTGGTCATGCTGCGGGCTTCCTGAACACCACGATAGTTTTCCAACTGCTCAGCCAGATTAATCAGCCATTTAGCCAGTAAGTCTTTTTCTATTGCGTTTAAAAAAGGCTTGGAAGAAGCTGATACGGGGGAAACTAATTTTTCTTGATCGTCATACCAGGGCAACCCTACCCAACGGCCCGCTTCAGAAGGGCAGATGAGCGTACTTGGGGAGGTTAAACCCACTGGTTTGTCATCCCAGAGAATAACGTAGAACTGTCGCCACGGATTATAGTTACTTAAGGGTTGCTCATTCAAGCAGTATATACAATAGGCGGGTTCCGGTAAAAGTTGGTTCAAAGCTAGCTCTAGCGGGTTACTTGTATCTTTATCTTCAATAACAATCGGCTGCACTTTAATATTAAATTGTCGAACTTCAGCCAGGGCAATTGCTGCCAGCATCCCTTCCCATTGTTCAATCAAGGCATTACGAAGTAACCGAGGGTAATTCAGGTTGTGTAAAGCGGTTTCTAACAGCAGCGCTCGGGCCCAAATATTAGGAATTGACGTAACACTGCGCTCGGCAGAACCTGCCCCTCCCAAATCTAAACTTTGAGCAATCGTCTGGTAAGTAATAGGGGGATGAATTGTCCATTCTCCGGGTTTACCTGGTCTTAACTCCGAGCGATTAGGGTCAAGCTGGGGAAGTAGAAAAGCTGCTGCACCACTACTAATCTGATTCACGATCCGTTCATCCTCCAGGTTTACTGTTCACACAAAGTATACAGAGAGCGGGCTAGTCCCACGACTCCACGGTTAGGATTCAATACTACATTCGGTCGTAATTGGTTTTTGAGCCGCTCGATCGTATCTTTTTCATTATGCACGCTACCGACTACTAACTTAAAGAAATTTCGTGAATCCTTCAGCAAGGTTCCTTCACTGTCTGTTGAGTTATTCTCATCTGCCTGAGAACCGGATGTACTAAAGAAATGGGCATCTTCAAACAGTTGAACTTGGGGGCTTTGACTGGAGGTATGGATATGGCCAAGCCAGCGAAGATAGCTTTCACACCATTCAGTGATTGCAGGAACTAGGCTAAGTTGCTGGTTAAAGTCTGGTAAATCTTTACGTCCTATGCGATGGGCAAAGTACTCAACTGACCAGGGGGCTAGTTTGGGAAAAGCTTCAAAATTCATTGTCCTGGCATCTTCCAGGGTTTGCTGTATATCTGATAACCAGGCAAAGGCGAATCGGGTGGCATTGACTAACTTTTGCTTCACCTCGTTCCCAGGTAGGTCCCGCCAGCTAATCACCCCCAAACTGGAGTGGCTCATAACACCTGCTTCTCCCTTTTGCTTCGGCTGATGAGTTTGAAAATGATGAGCCGCTAGAGCCGCATACAGTTCAATAAAATGAGGAGCATTGCGCTGGCTGCCCCGTCCCAGGCTGAAGTTATTTACATGGGCTAAGTTTTGGCTACCTAACAAGTAAATCGTGTCGAAGGAATTTTGTGCCTGAATGCGATAATAGCGTAGAGCTGCTTCCGTATTTAATAAAAACTGCTCCGGGCGGGCATAGATTTCTGTGCTGGCAGCATATTGGGGTGGAATCGAAAATTCAAAATAGGGCAATACTAAAGCTCCGCCAATCTTGACTTTCTCATACCCATCTTTGTTCAGTTGGTTGGACAGAATTCTCCCCAGGGTTGGAAAACCCGCTGCCCCCGTCCCCCCAAAAGCCGAACCTAACAGAACTATTCTGGCTTTACTACCATCCAGTTGCAGCCCCTTAAATAAGTTGGCCCAAGGTTGGAATTTGCTTAAATCGACTGCTGCCAGATCGAGTTGACTCATCACCGCTGCCCCAATCGCTGGCCGACCGCGAAACCCCTCATTTAGCTGTAGTTCCCGTTCTTCAGGTGTATAAAGAACGTCAAACAGATTCCTTAAGTCATCGCCGCTCTGGTAGTCGTAGTAATGGAACAAAGCTTCCAGCGTGCGGTTATCAGACTGGCTGAGGGGAGACCAAACATCCGGTTGGTAAAGTTCGATTGGGGTTTGCATCCACGAACAGGACTTGGCTGCTCTGGCATTAGGGTTCTGGGGCTGTTCCTCTGGGCCACTCGCAGTGATGACTCGATGACAGTTTTGATAGATACTGATCGTTTTTCTTGCCCGCTCCAGATTACCGTTTGCTTCATCCGGGTCAACAAACAAAATCCGAATTGGCTCCGTTCCTAACAAACCTATTGCCGCCAGATGAACAACTGCCTCAGCACACTTGGCCCCTGTACCGCCGATCGCTATTAAATAAAGTGTCATTATCTTCCCACTCCTGGATTAAAGATACGGCGGAACAACATCGAGCCGGGCGGTAAAAACCTTAGGGGCCCAGGTGTACATAAAACAGTCGGCAAATAGTACATAAATATGCCATTAATAAAGAAAAAAGGTATAAGAGTGGAAAGTACTTCTGGGCTGCCATCAGTATCTAAACTACATTTCCATAAGCCAAGCAGGTAACCCAAAATACATATCAGCACGCCAAACCACCAGTTGATACTTTTATTTGCGGCAGTACGGTGGTCACCTATAAATCGAAGTGCAGTCCAGAACCAAAGCAGTTGGGCAACAAGGGCAGCAGCAGCAAAGAAGATAGCTCCCCACATGTACTTATCAGCTACCCAGGTTTCCGCCTCCACATCAGTAGGTGCAAGAACAGAAGTGTAGAGGTAGGGCTGTAATACACCGATTAATCCAAAGCCAATCAGAGTCAGAATGACAGCAAAGACAAGTTCTAGTTTCATGGGAAACACGCCAACAGGTATTCAAAGACGACCAGAGTGAGCTAATTGATCCAATTAAGCTTTCTCAATGACACGGCAAATTTTTTGCAATAGTAGGGTTACAGATACTTAAGAGCCATGATGCCATAACTGCGCTGATGTTTCCACATACCAGCAAATCATTTAATTTGCGATTTGAGCAACAATGTGTATGATAGGTTAAAAATCCTCATTAGCACAAGATTGTATCGATCCAATGACCTGTAAGCCTTCACCGCTCAACCGTTTAACCCTGTTGGTAGTCTGCGTTACAATTCTCGGCCTTACGAGTTGCCAGCCCCCGCTTAAGCTAGAGTGCCAGTCACCTGAACAGCCTCCTATTAGCCTAGAACCTTCAGAAAACATTAATATTGCAATTCAGGTTGATGCAACGCCTTCTATGGCTGGCTTTGTTAAAACCGATCGTCAAAGTAATTACGAACAAACGCTAGAGATACTGGATACAACTGCAGCGGCAAGCTGGGCTAGAACTAAAGCAAAAATTAATTATTACGCATTTGGTACAGAACGAAGACAGATAACACGTAGCAGTTATATTCAGGCTAGAAAACCAGATTTTTATAATATTGGTGGTGTTTTTAATGATGGACAATTAACGGCTGCCATCTCTAAGTTAAACAAAGGGAAGTCTCCATCACTATCAGTTATAGTTACAGATCTTTATCAAACTGACTCAGACATTACTTCTGTCTTAGAACAACTAAAAAAACTTTATCTCCAGCAGGATATGGCGGTTGGTGTACTGGGAATTAAAAGTCAGTTTGCCGGAACCGTTTTTGATATTGGCATCAACAAGCTAACCAGAGTCTATCGCACCACGAACGCAAAGCCAGATACTTATCGCCCCTTTTATGTCATGTTTTTAGGTAAGTATCATGACATTGTTTATTACTTTAGAAAACTGCAAGAAAAAAACTCAGAACTATTTCCAGGTGAGAATTTCGTAATTTTCTATCCTAGCTTAATCCAGCAGGTATCACAGTTTGACTTGAACAGTCTTCCCTCAGAAATTAGCAAAACCAAAGACGATAAAAAAGATAAAAGTCTTAGAAAGATCCGTGCTATTAACTTTAGAGGTATCAACGGTCGGGTTAATCAACCTGGCAAATTAGAGACCTTAAGAATTTCGGCCGATGCTAAAGATGCATCTGAGGTGAAGTATAGAGTCCGTTACTTTCCTCTACCCTATACCTTGCCAATCGATGTAAATGGAGGTATTCAAGCTCAACAGTCAACGCAACTCTATGACAATAAAGAATTTGAGCCTTACAATCGTGAGATTATGCAATATAGTGATTGGTCAATATCAAATAATGGCGATGAAAAAAGATTGACTTTTAATACAATTTTTAATCCCGATCAAATTGATGATGGGATTTATCAAATTAGAACCCGCTTAGTGATTAATAAAACAGCAGGAAAAGAATGGTGGGAAAAGTGGAATTTTGATGAACGACAGTTCGATCGTACAAACTCAGCTAATTTTAATGGTGCTACCACCCTCAACCTTCTGCCTTTTATGCAAGGGCTTAAAGGCATTGTGGACGACCTGAACACCCAAAAACCCTCCACCGCCGCCGAGCTTTGCTTTGCCATCCAACGAGATTGATTAGATCTTTCTGTTACTAAGATGAATAACACTGGCAATAGATCAAACTTCTACATCAATCGTGATGAAGATCAGGAACTGCTTATCCGTTTGCGAGAAGGGCATTCATGCAGCATTTTTGCTCCCCCCAAAATGGGCAAGGATCGCTTAATTAAAGAAGCTTTAGTAATTTTGAGCGCCGAAGGAATTAGAAACTCAATTGTGGATTTCAAAGAAATTCATAATGAAACTAGTAATTCAAATACTGATTTATTTTGGGCAATTGTTGTAAAAGTTGCTTCTCAGTTGAACCTAATCAATCATCCGAAATATAAGGATTTTCTTGATAAAAATCCAAATAGTGCAGATACAGTTTTTATTCAGATCATTCAAACATTAATCTTAGATAGTAATGAAGACCCAAACCCTATTATTCTTGCATTCAATTCAATTGAAAAATTGACGGCTTTTGATCAAAAAAAGGTCTCAAAATTTTTTACGTATCTTAGAGAGCTTGCTTCTGATTATTATCGAAATAGATTAGTAATTGTCATTTTATCAAATAGAGCTTATAGTGACTTTCTAAAGGATGAAAGATTGAGACTTTCAGGAATTTGTCACGCCATTGAAATGCAAAATTTCATGCTAGAACACATTATACATCAAGACCCAAATGTAGGCTATTCAATCGTTAGAGAGTTGTCTGAACGGCATTCAAGTAATGGTAGAGAAATTATTAAAGAAGTTTTTTATTGGACACAAGGACAACCTGGTTTAACTTATAGGCTTTTAGAGCTGCTAAGACATGAGCCTAGAATTAATATTAATAGTGAGAAAGAAATAGTTACTAAACTAGTTCAAGGTCGGATAATTAAGAATTGGAGATCTAGCTACGATGAAATTCGTGAGCATATAGAGACAATTGACGATCGTTTAAAAAACGAGCCTCATCTAGCTAACGAATGCCGCGCGATCTTAAACAATTCAAGAAACTTAGAGAGCTTACCAGAGAAAGTTAAGTTATTAGGCATTATTAATAATAACGGCAAATGGTCAAACCCCATTTACAAAGATATATTTTATAGTACTATATACACCGAAGAAGTTTATTTCACTGGAAAGCTATCAAATATACTGAAATATTGGGACATTGCTAAGGTTGCATTTGCTGAGTTGATTGCAAGATTCGTGCCTACTTTAGCCTTGTGCTTAGGAATAGTTGTGGCACTTATTATTGAAAATAGACGATCTAAAAAACTAGTTGAATACTTCAAACACAATAAAAAACGAATTATTTCTACAATCTCGTTTACACCTTTCGTTATACTTTTGTTATTTCTTTTTTTACAGTATATATGTGTTGTTCAAAACAAGGAATGTATAGATAAAAGAATTAGAACGGCTCGAACTGAGTTCTTTGATAACCAGCAGCAATTAGAAGGTTTAAATCAACTGCTGAATCTCGCAATTGAGACAAAAGATTATCGTTACCCTCTAATCGACTCTATTTTAAAAACACAACCAAAAATTATTGCTGATATAACAAGTAACCTAAATACAATGCTTAACAATATTTCCTCTGTAGGTTATTTAAATTCTGATGAAAAGCTCAATACCGTTTTGGTTATGTCAGGTAATAGAGTTATGGCTGGTGGTAGTAGTGGAAATCTTCTTTTTTGGGATCTTGATGATAAGAGAAATTATTCTAAACCCACCACCATGAAAGAGGTTACAAGCTGACGGGGTGACAAGCGGGTTGAAAGCTAGATAGAGCAAAGGTTAGAGCAAA
>ERZ1066117.68-NODE-68-length-127361-cov-13.063964_pt1 | contig 127361 bp, 89 predicted proteins | sample MGYA00382764_ERZ1066117 | MGnify/ENA primary metagenome ERZ1066117 (study PRJEB33369, sample SAMEA5778347) | biofilm metagenome | biome: Industrial cooling water; feature: Water cooling tower basin; material: Biofilm | place: United Arab Emirates | collected...
GGCTTGCAGCTCGCGGAAGATGTCGGTCGCCAGGCTGGCCGAGCGGACCTTGTCGATCGCCTTCAGCCGCACGCGTGCGGCCTCGGCCTTGTCGAGCTGGGCCTGGTCGGCGGCGAGGCGGCCGAGGTACTCGAGCGAGTAGACGACCATCTGGTTCTGCGCGCCGTCCTTCTCGTTGGCGGCGAGGAACGCTTCGACCTTCTGCACGGCCTCGGGATACTTGGCCAGGTCCTTCTTGCGCTTGAGCTCGGTGCTGCCGCGGGCCTCCATGTAGGCCATCTGCACCTCGGCCCAGTCGGCCTCGAGCATCGCCACCTTGCGCACATCCTGGCGGGCGGTGTCGCGCGCCTCGATCTCGTTCTCCTTGGCGAACGCCCGGTAGGCCGCCAGCGACTGCCGCGCCTTGTCGAACTCGCCGAGCATCAGCTGGGCGCGGCCGATGTTGACGCGCGCACGCTCGTAATAGAGGAACTTGGCGTCGATCTGTTCGAACTGCGCGATCGCCTCCGCGTACTTCTTCTCGGTCTGGAACAGGTCGTTGCCCTGCTTCCAGAACAACTTGGCGCCGCCGCCGACCGAGTAGGTCTTGATCAGCTCGGCGGCGTCGCGGTAGAGCGCCTCGAAGTAGGGGTCGTTCTTGCTCTGGCGCTTCAGCGCCGAGATGGCGCGGTCGAGGGCGTCGGCGGCCTCGCTGGCGCGCTTCTCGTCGTCGCCGGCGTGGCGCTTCAGGCCCTCGCCGAACGCCAGGATCGCCTCGATGTAGCGCTCGCTCTGGCCGTAGGCGGTGCCCAGCATCTGCCAGGCTTCGAGACCGAACTTCTTGGCGTCGTCGCCGGTCAGCGCCGGGATCGCCTTGTGCAGGCCCTTGATCGCGGCCTCGAGGTTCTTGTTCTGGAACTCGCCCTTGGCGATCTCGAACAGCAGGCTGCCGCTGACCAGGCTCTGCTGCACGGCGAGGATGTCCCGCAGCACGGCCTTCGCGCGCACGCCGACGAAGTCGTTCGGGTGCTTGTCGTTGATGCGCTTCACCATCGCCATCGCGTCGGCGACCTTCTTCGGGTCGCCCGACTCGGCGAGGAACTTGCTCTCGGCGAGCAGCATCAGGTGCCCGAACTGGTCGCTGACGACGTCGAACAGGTCCGCGCCCTTCTCGCCGAACTGCGCCACGTGCTTGCGGAACTCGGCGAACAGGTCCGGGGTCTCCGGGCTGCCCTGCTTGACCATCACGTCGCCGACGCGCTCGTAGACCTCCTGCAGCATGTCGAACATCGCGGCTTCGAGGTCGCGGCCGAGTTCGAGCTCGCCCTTCTCCGAAGCTTCGAGCGACGTCACGATCGTGCGGATCGTGCTGCGGTAGCTCTCGATCGCTTCGCCGGTCTTGCCGTCGACTTCGCGGCACTGGGCGATCTCGAACAGCGCGCGCATGCCGACGTAGGTCTCTTCTCCGGCTTCGTAGATCAGCTCGGTCAGGTGGTTGATGGCGCGCGTGACCAGCACGCTGCGGTTCGCCTTGTCGGCGCGGCCCTGCTCGCGCATCAGCACGCCGGCCTGCAGCCACATCTGGTAGGCGCGGCCCTGCTTCTCCGGGTCCTCGCTGCCGCTGAAGCTCTTGCGCACGGTCTCGCAGGCATCGATGCCGCCGTCGAACACCTTGGCGGCCTCGGCCTCGATCTCCTTGACCTTCTCGGGCGATTCGGTGCGCGCGATCTCGATCTCCTCGACCAGGAACTTGCCGTAGTCGGCGGAGGCTTCGGCGAGCGTCAGGCGGGCGCCGAGCTGCACGCGCTCGTCCTTCGACTGGTCGACGAGCTGCTTGCTCTTCTCGATCGTCTCCTTGAACAGCGCGCGCTGCTGGTTGCGGTCGCTGCGCGAGCGCGCCCCGTAGTAGGTGATCTCGACCGACAGCTGCGCGACCTTGTCCTGCTGGCTGGCGTCGCGGAACTGGGTGGCGAGGCGCTCCGCCTCCGACTTGGCGAGCTCGATGAAGCGCATCTCGCGGGCGAGGCCGCGGACGAACTCCAGTTCGCGGTCGAACTTGTCCTGGGCGAACGCGAACGGCGCCATGGCACCGAGCGCGATCACGCAGCAGAGCTTCTTGAGGTCGACGACAGGCCTGCCGTGGAAACCGATCACTGGCGACTCCGGAGATTCGAAGGTTCGGACGTGTGCGGGGCCTTCCGGGCTGGCGTGCCGCGAACCCGGAAGGGGGAGGCGGAGCCAGGCGCCGGCGCCGCCATCGAGGGGGAACGAACGAGCATACCGACGCGTTCAGTCGATCCCAGGCAACCCTTGGCGACCTGGGCTGCAGGGGCGCTGCGTGGGGGCCGGACTGCGTCGAGAGCCCGGAACGCAAGCGGCCGCCGCATCCAGGGGACGAGGCGGCCGCACCGATCCTGCGGGTCAGTTCCGCGTCAGGCTGCGCGCGCTCGGCAGCGTCAGCGGGTTCGGCTCGTGCTCGTCCATCAGGACGATGCGCGACGTGATCAGGATCAGGATCTTGCGGTTCTGCAGCGACTGGCCCTGGCGGCTGAACAGCCAGCTCAGACCCGGCAGGTTGCCGAGCAGCGGCACGGTCGACTTCAGGTTCTGGCGCTCGACCAGGCGCATGCCGCCCAGCATCACCGTGCCGCCGTCCGGCATCGTGAGCGTCGTCCGCACCGTCTGGCGCGTGACCTGCGGCAACTGGATCGAGATCGGCTGGCCGACGCCGAGCGTCGTGGTGAACGTCGGGATCGGCAGCTGCAGCTGCATGACGGTGGGGCGGACCTCCATCGTCACGAACTTCAGCTCGCTGTCGACGACCGGTCGCACGTCCAGCGCCACGCCGTCCTGGACGACGCCGATCACCGGGTTGGCGACGGCGGCGGCCTGCGCGATTTCGACCTCGAAGTCGCGGATGTAGGCGATCTGCCGCAGGTGCAGCATGTGCGCCCGCGTGTTGTTGTAGATCAGCAGGCGCGGGGCGTCGATCTGCTCGCTGCGCTCCTGCTTCGACACGGCGCGCAGCACGACCTCGACCTCGGTGTCGTCGAGGAACGCATACTGCAGCGCCAGGCCGCCGGCGTTGGTCAGACCACCGTTGCGGCCGCCGAGCGTCTGGTTGTAGAGGTTCTCGACGCGCGCCATGGCGTCGCCGTCGTTGCCGTCGTCGAAGAAGATACCGGGCGAGGTGCCGGTGCCGACCGTGCCGGGCACGGCGGCGTTCTGCAGCTGGCGCGGGCCGAAGTCGTCGATGCCGGCGTTGCTGCGGTCCCCCTGCTTCTCGAGGCCGCGGCCCGCGATGCCCTGCGACGACTGGTCGCCGAGGCCACGGAGGTCGACGCCGACGTCCTCGAGGAAGTTGTCCTCGACCTTCAGGAACCGGGTCTCGACATCGATCTGGATGCCGACGTGGCGGCGCAGGTCCGCGAGCAGCTTGGCCACGGCCTCCTGCGACTTGCGGTCGGCGACGACGTAGAGGGTGCCCTGCTCCGGCGACACGGTGACGGCGAACGTGCTGTCGGCGAAGCGCTCCGGCTCGATCGTGTTCTTGATCAGGTCGGCCAGCTTGGTCTCGTCGAACACCGACGGCTTGTCGGCTTCGATCTCCGGCTGGAACGTCGGCTGGTCGTCGCCGGCGGTCGGCAGGCGGAGGTTGGGGCCCGGGCGACCGTTGATCTTGACGATCAGCTCGTTGACGGCGTAGGGCTGCTGGTAGAGGTCCCCGATCGCCTTCTCCGGCGTGACCAGGTGGACCATGCTGTCCTTGATCTTGTAGGCGACGCCGGTGACGAGGCGGATCGCCTGCAGGGTCTCGGCGATCGTGCGCGAGTCCATCGCGAAGTCGGTCAGCGTCGTCTTGTCCTCGGGCAGGTCCTTGACCTCCTGCGAGACGAGGAACGTCACCCCCGAGCGCTCCTGGAAGTAGAGCGCCCAATCCTTGACGGTCGCGCGCGAGATGCGCACCGGCTCGGCCTGGCGCTCGAGGCGCTTGCGCACCTCGGCGTCGCCAGGAGCCTCGGCCGAAGCGAGCGAGTCGTAGCTGGCCGGCTTGCGCTGGCTGACCTTGTCCCAGATGTTCGGGTCGAACAGCACCGTCTCCGTCTGCGGGACGATGGACTGCTTCAGCTCCTGGAACGTGCGGTGCCAGTTCTCGCGGTAGCGATCGCGGTGCTCGTTCATCGCCGCGTTGTGGCGGGCGCGGTCGGCCAGCTCACGCAGCGAGATCGCCATCGGGTGCGTCGGGTTGAGCAGCAAGGCTTGATCGAGCTTGGCGATCGCCTCGGTGTACTGCTCGTTCATGAACATGACGTTGGCGGTCTCGAGCAGGCTCTCGACGCGCTCTTCGCGGGCGATCTCCTGGTCGCGCAGGCGGCGCGCCAGCTCGGCCTGCGACTCGACGCGGCTGCGTTCGGTCGACTCGAGCTCGGCCTTGCGCTTGCGCTCGACGGCCTGCTGGAGGCTCAACTCGGCGCGCTTCTTCAGCTCGTCGTTGGCCTGCATGTAGGGGGAGTAGAGCGACAGCGCCTTCGCCGTTTCGTAGCGCTCGAGCGCGCGGCCGAACTCGCCCTTGTCCATCAACGCATCGCCGAGGCGCAGCTCGTTCTCGATCTGCGAGCGCTCGCGCTCCTGGCGGATGCGGTCTTCCAGCACCATGTCTCGCACCTGATTGGTCAGGCCGACCCCGCGGTCGCCGCCGAGCACGGCCGTGCAGCGGGCGAGGATCTCACGCGCTTCCGCATTGTTCGGCTGCAGCTCCAGCGCATAGGCCGCGTCGTCGCGCGCGTCCTCGAACAAGCGCAGCTCGAGATTGCCTCGCGCCTTCTCCAGCACCTTGGCGACGAGAGCGGGCGTGTCGCGCGGGTCCTGCATCCCCGGGCTGCCCGCACCCTGGTTGGCCTGCGGGTCCTGCTGACCGGCGGGCGCCGTCAGCGCCTTGCCGTCCGTGCCGCCGCCGGCGCCATTCTTGTCGACTGCTTCCGTGGGCGAACCCGAACACGCGGCCAGAGCGAGCAGAGTGGATGCACAGAGGCCGCGCAAGCGCAGGGACTGGACCTTGATCATGCTGAGAAGCCTGCAGAAGTGGCGATCGGGGAGAGGGGGCTGCCGATTCGAGTCGTCCGCGGCGCTGCGACAGACACGAGAGCGATGCGCACCGCTTCGTGAGGATCGCTCCGGGAGAAGGGTGTTGTCGCGGCCGGACGAACGAACGTGGAGGGCAAAGAACGATCGCGCGTCGAGAGAATGCGCGTGCCGCCGCACGACGTCTGCATGCCACAGACACGCGCGGAGGGGCGACGCGCACCGTCACGAACGAACGAATCCTGGGCCGTCGAGGGACGCTACCGGGCCGCAGGGTCGCGGGACCGTAGCGACGGCACCGGGAGTGGTCAAGGTTGCTGCCACCGCGATCGCAGCCGTTTCCGTCGTTCGCGTCGGCGGCTCCGGCGGCCGTGGCGCGGGCTTCGCGCCGCAGAGTCGTCGACAGATCGCCGCGGAGCCTCGGCGCGGTTGCGCAGGCAGCCGCCAGAGCGGTTGCCGGGAGGCCGTGGCCGGCTTCCGCTCGGCTCTCAGGTGCCAGCGGGGGGCGGCACTTCCGGGCGACCCAGCAGGCGGTTGACCCGCTTGATGTCCTCCCAGGTTTCGCGCTTGTGCACAGGCTCGCGCAGCAGGTAGGCCGGGTGCCAGGTGACGACGACCGGGATGCCGAGGTACTCGAGTTCGCGGCCGCGCAGCGCCGTGGTGCTGGCCGTGGTGCCCAGCAGGTTCTGGGCGGCGGTGCGGCCGAGGCAGACCAACACCTCCGGGCGCACGATCTCGATCTGCTGGCGCAGGAACGGCAGGCAGGCGGCGACCTCGTCGGGCTCGGGGACGCGGTTGCCGGGCGGTCGGCACTTGTTGATGTTGGCGATGTAGACGTCCTGCCGCTGCAGGCCCATCGCGCCGGTGATGATGCGGTCGAGCAGCTGGCCGGCGTCGCCGACGAACGGCCGCCCGCTCTGGTCCTCGCGCGCGCCTGGGGCCTCGCCGATGAACATCACGCGCGCGCGCGGGTTGCCTTCGCCGAACACCGTGTGCTGGCGACCCTGGTGCAGCTTGCAGCGCGTGCACGGCAGCACCTCGTTGCGCAGCGCCTGCAGCTGCGCCACCGGATCGTCGCTGGCGGCGGGCGGGGCGGCGTGCACCGGGGCTGGGGGCGGACTCGCCGGCGCCGGGGCGGCGGCCGCAGCGGCTGGCCTGCCGGGTGCGGCGCCCGCGGCGGGAACGGCGGGAACGGCGGCACGAACGGGCGCCTCGGGGGCGGCCTTCGCGGGCGGCGGGGCCGGAGCAGGTGCGGGGGCCGCGGCGCGCGGCGCCACCGTGCCGACCGGCAGCGGCAGGTCGGGGCCGTACGCCTGCGCGGCGAGTTCGAGGTGCTGCTGCAGGTGCCGCCGGTCGATCACCACGGGCGGCGTTCTAGCCGCGCCACGGATCGGCGGCCACCGGATAGTCCGGCTGGCGGGCGAACAGGCCGTAGCTGTGGGCGAGGCTCGGCTGGTCGCCGAGCGCCAGCACGCTGTGCCAGGCGACGTCGTCGATGCCGTGCGACGGCAGCAGGATGCTGTCGCCCGCCTGCAGCACGAACAAGGCGCCGCGGGCGGCGAGTTCGCCGGTGAACGCGGCGTCGCGGTTCAGCACGCGCCACAGCTTCTGGTCGTCGCCCTGGTCGAGCCGCGCCATCGCCGCGCGCTGGTCGCGGGCGTGGCCGGTGCGCACCAGCAGCTGCGCCAGCCGCCGCTTGCCGATCGACAGCCAGGCGGTGTGGCCCTGCAGCTGGCTGAAGCAGACGCCGAGCTGCGCTGGCTCGGCATCGTGATGGAACACGGCGCCGCCCTCCGGGTGGTTGTTGTAGAGGATGCGCTCCGACATCCGGTACGGGCGCGCGAGCAACCGGTCGAGCGTGCGCCGCAGCGGCGCGCAGGTCAGGATCGTCTGGCACTCGGGGAACGCGCGCGAGGCGAACAGGTCGACCCAGCCGGCGGTCAGGTCGGTCGCCTGCATCCAGTCCTCGACGCGGTCGGCGCCGGCCGAGAAGCGGATGCGCAGCGAACGATCGCTCTCGTCGTGCGCGATCCACGCCAGCATCGCCCACAGGTCCTTGGCGACGACTTCGCCGTTCGGCTCGGCGTCGACGAACACGCGTTCGACCTCGCGCGCATCGGCCTTGTCGACGGTGCTGCCGGCGTAGCGCAGCTCGTCGTCGTCGGCGAGGCGCGCCTCGAGTTCGTCGAGCAGGCGGCCGCCGGCCCGCAGGCGGTCGAACATCGACAAGCTCGCGGCGATCGCGCGCGCGTGCCGCTGCGGCGCGCTGCCGAGCACGCCGGGCAGGAACACCGGCTCGCCGGCGCGCCAGCGTTCGTCGGCCTCGGCGGCGGTCGGCGCGCGCCGATGCCGTTCGACGGCGAAGCCGAGGTCGGCGCCGCGCCGGCGCAGCGGCCAGACGGCGCGGCCGCGGCGGCGCAACGCGGCGACCAGGTCGTCGTGGGCGGGCGCCAGATGACGGGCGTGGACGGGGAGCAGCACGCCGCGGAGATTGCCGCGCAGGGGCTGTGGCGCAAGCATTCGTCGCTACGCTCTTCCGCCCCGCATGAGTACGGACGCGCAACCGCTGCCCGCTCCACGCCCGCCCCTGGTCGTCCTCACGGTGGCCGCAGCGCTGCTGCTGTCGCTGCTCGCCTACCTGCCGGCGATCGTCGGCAGCCAGCTGCTGCGCTTCGACGACCCGTTCTTCTTCCAGGCGCCCGCGAACGCCGTCTTCCAGGCCGGGCTCGGCGCCGTGCTCGATCCGTCGCAGCCGATCGCCAACGCCTGGCTGCCGGTCGCGCACCTGTCGCTCTACTTCGACTACCTGTGCACCGGCAGCGGGCCGTTGTGGCCGCACCTGCACGCGTTGCTGCTGCATGCGCTGGCGGGGGCCGCCTTGGTCCGGCTGCTGCTGGCGCTCGGCCTGCGCTGGCGCGACGCGCACCTCGCCGGCGCCTTGTTCCTGCTGCACCCGGCGCTGGCCGAATCGGTGGCCTGGGTCAGCGGCCGCAAGGACGTGCTGTCGGGCCTGTTCGTGTTCCTGGCGCTGCAGGTCGCGGTCGCCGGCGCGCGCACCGGGCGCCGCCGCCACCTGCTGGGGATGGCGCTGCTGACGACGCTGGCGATGTACAGCAAGCCGACCGCGGTGGTGCTGCCGCTGCTGGTCGCGGCGGTGGTGGCGTTCGTCGGCGGCACGAAGGCCCGGTGGGCGCTGCCTGCCGTGTCGCTGCTGGTCACGCTGCCGATCGCCTGGCACCACCAGACGATCGCCGTGGCCGAAGGCACGCTCGCCGCCGGTTCGATCGGCGAGCGCTTGCTGCAGGTGCCGGGCGCGTTCGCGCACTACCTCGGCACCGCGCTGTGGCCGCTGCACCTGAACGTGCTCTATCCGGAGGTGCAGACGCTCGAGCGCTTCGCCGCCGCCGGGGTTGGTGCTCTGCTGTTGCTGGTGGCGTTCGTCGCCGCCGCCGCCGCCGCCTGGTGGCGGCCGAACTGGCGGCCGCTCGGACTCGGGCTCGGCGCGTTCGTACTGGCCTTCCTGCCGTTCAACACCGCATACCCGGCGTCGTCGATCGCGGCCGCCGACCGCTACCTCTACCTGATGGTGCCGGGCCTCTGCCTCGCCGTGGTCGCGCTGCTGGCGCAGTTGCATGCGCGTGGGCCGTGGTTCGCCGCTCTGCTGTTGCTGCCGCTGGCGTGGCAGACCGGCGCGCGGGCGCACGACTTTCGCGACGACCAGTCGCTGTGGCGCGCGAGCCTCGCCCAGGACGACGACAACGCGGTGGCGCACCTGAACCTGGTCGACGCGCTGATCGGCGAGGCGCTGGTCCGCGGCGACTTCGGCGATGCGGCGATGCAAGCGCACCTGGAGTCGGCAGCGAAGGCGGCGCGCTATCCGATCCACGAACTGCGCGCGCGCGAACTGCTGCGCGCGTTCGCGCTGGCGGGCGGCGACTACGCGGCGGCGGCTCGGGAAGCGCGCGCGGCGGTCGAGGCGGCGGCGCGCCAGCTGGCGCGCGAGTCGTCGCAGAAGCGCCTCGGCGAAGCGCGGCAGCTGCTGTTGCGCGCCCAGCTCGACGGGTTCGAACCGCTGCGCCTCGCCGGCGACGAAGCTGCCGCCGAGCGCATGCTCGCCGGGGCGCGCGAACTGGCTCCCGATGCCCCGACCGTGGTGGCGTTCGCGTCGATGCGCGAACTGGCGGCGATCGTCGAGGAACTGCAGGCGGCGGCGGCGCGCGGTGGGGCCGCGCGCCTCGCCGCCGACGATCCGCGCGGCCTCGCTGCCGACCGCACGCTGGCGGCCGCGCTGGCGGCGACGCGCGCGGCACCGAAGCACCCGCGGCAGGCGGCCGAAGTCTCGGCGCTGCTGCTGGCGCAGGCGCAATGGGATCGGGCCCGCGATCGCGTGCTCGAGGCCCTGCGCCACTTCCGGCAGAGCCGCCAACACGATCCGACCTGCTTCCAGGCGTGGCGTGGGGAAGTCGCGCTGCTGCGCGAGCGCAATCTGCACGAAGAGGCGGTCGGCATCGCCCAGCAGGCGTTGGCGCTGCGCCCCGACCCGGTGCTGCGGCAGGACCTGGCGCTGTCGCTGGCGGCCCTCGGCCGCATCGACGACGCCGAGATCCAGCTGCGTGCCTACCTGCGCGACCGGCCCGACGACCGCGACGTCGGCCGCGTGCTGGCGAACGTGCTGTCGGTGCGCGCCTACCAGAAGCTGTCGGATGGGCCAGCCGCGCGCACCGCCGTGCAGCGGCTGGTCGCCGACGCGCTGCACTTCTTCCCGGAGGAGCCGCGGGCGCAGCTGGTGCTCGGGCGCCTCGCGCGCGAGGGCGGCGACCTCGGTGCCGCCGCCGAGCACTTCCGCCTGGCGATGCAGCGGCTGCCGGACCTCGAAGAACCGCGGCTGCAGTACGCGAACACGCTGGCGGCGATCGGCTACGAGCACTGGTTGCGCCAGAACCAGGATGCCGCCGCCGACGCGTGGCGGCTGTGCGTGCAGCACGCGCCCGCCGACTTCGACTTCGGCGAGATCAAGAACCACCTGCGCCGCATCGCCGAGACCTGGCGCCAGCGCGCCGAGGCGGCGAAGGCGAAGGACGATCTGGCCGCGATGCGGAAGGCGCTGCGGCGCAGCCTGCAGGTCTGGCCCGAGCAGCCGGACACGGTGTGGCAGCTGGCCGTCTACAGCAGCGACGATCCGGCCACGGACCTGGCCGAACTCGAGCAGTGGTGCCGCACGGCGCTGGCCTGGCAGCGCGAACGGCAGCGCGATTCCGGGCCGCAGACGTTGCTGCTGGCGCTGACGCTCGCGCGCAGCGGCAAGATGGCGGAAGCGAAGGCCCTGGCGCAGGCCTACGTGGACGCCCCGCCATCCGATGCGAAACCGCAGATCCTCGCCGAGCTGCGGCTGCTGCTCGACGGTTGATCGCGCGCGAGAGGGCGCCGTTGCGCGCACCGTGAGCAGTCGTTACGTTCGCCCGCTCGACACGACTTGGTCGGTCGTGTCGCGGTCCTTCGCTGCGGCGTGCCGCCACCTCGGACGGTGGCGTCGCACCAGCGATGCGCCGGGCTTCGGCCCGGTGTGTTCTCGTCGGTCGGTGTCTGCTCGCCGTGCGCCCCACATCCCATCCCGGATGCCGTGGCCACACGGCTTTCCCCTGGGGGTGTTACGTGGTGCGGAAGTCCAGCGACATGGCGTTGTTGCTCGGTGCGCGTGGCCGTCTCGGCTCGCGCAAGGGCGGCGGTTTCCTCTCGGTCGTGCGCGGTGCGTTCGAGTCCTTGACCGGACGCTCCTGGCGCAGCGAACAACGCTCGCAGCGCGGCCGCAACATCCCCGGTTGGCTCGCCGGCGTCGGCGTGCTGGCGGCGTTCGCCGGCGGCTTCCTGGCGGGTGGCCACTTCGGTGGTCCTTCCAACCCTTCTGCGGGTGGTTCGGGCCTGCACGCGCAAGGCACCCAGCAGCAGGGCGTCGGGCCGAACGGGAGTGCGGCTCCGACCGGCACTCAGCCCTCGGTGCTCGACTCAGGCGACATGGCGAAGCTGAGCTCGCATGCGCTCGCGGTGTGCGGCTACAAGCAGGTCGCCGATGCCAAGGCGATGTGCGCGACGCTCAAGGGTCGTGGCCTGGAGAGGGCACGACCCTACGAGGTGAAGCAGAGCAGCGACTCCATCTGGCTCGTGGTCGTCTATTACGACGGCGACAGCCAGCGCCAGGAGACCATCCGGTTGCTGCGAGGCCTGACGGCAGCCGAGGCGCCCGACGCGATCGTCGAACGAGCGAAGGCAGAAAATCGCGGTCAAGCGTGGCCCTACGAGTGGGCCGTCAAGTAGACTGTTCGCCCTTTTCGTCCGCACGAGTCCGCTCATGTCGATCCACAGCAGTCTGAAGAGCTCCAAGTCCGGTGGTGGTAGTCGCAATGTCTGGACGCGCGTCGAGCGTCTCGCCGCCCTGAAGAAGGCCGGCCGTTGGCAGGAAGGCCAGCGCGTCGAAGGCCTGCCGAAGGTCCGCACGGCGTTCAAGGCCAAGGCCAAGAAGAAGGCCGACGCTCCGGCCGCTGCCCCGGCAGCTGGCGGCAAGGCTCCGGCCGCGGGAGCCAAGGCTGCTGCTCCGGCCGCCGCGAAGGCCGCTCCCGCGAAGAAGTGAGCTGAGTCGGTGCTGGCCGTGCCGCGCGGTCCCAAGCCGTGCTGGTCGCGAGTCTACGCCCTCACTCCAGCGTTCCGTTCGTGACGCTTGCCGGGCGTGAACTTGGCCGAGCCGTGCGCTGGCACCAAGCCGCCGCACCTCGTCCTCGCGTGCCCGATCAGCTGGGTGGAATCTCGGCAGGAAGCGCCTTCGCCGTGCTGCATGCCACCGCGACCGTCTCGCCTTGAGGCCCTGACCGCAACCTGACGGAGCTCCACGTGGACTTGAAGCAAGCGCTGCAGAAGCTGAAGGCGAAGGACCTGCCCGAAGGGCCGGCTGATGCGCCGGTGGCGCCGGCGAAGAGCCCGGTGCGCGGCGGCAGCGCCATTGCCGCCAAGGCGCCGTTGATCGAGATCTTCCACTCGGTGCAGGGCGAGGGGCGCTTCGTCGGCAACCCGATGGCGTTTCTGCGGGTCGCCACCTGCCCGCTGCGCTGCCTCTACTGCGACACGCCGCACAGCTACACCGCGCCGGCGCGCTTCCCGGTCAAGCTCGGCGTGCGCGACCTGCAGGAACCGAATCCGGTCGCCGCCGATCGCGCTGCCGAACTGGTTCGCCAGGTGCTCGGCGCCGGCGAGACCGGAGCGAAGGTGCACCGCGTCAGCGTCACCGGCGGCGAGCCGCTGGTGTTCCCCGAGTTCGTCCGCGACTTCGGCCGCTGCGTCCGCCAGAAGGGCGTGCGGGTGCACCTCGAGACGGCGGCGATCGACCCCGAGGCGCTGGCGCAGTGCATCGAGCAGGTCGACCACCTGAGTGCCGACTACAAGCTGCCCGAGACGTTGGGCGCGCCGGCGAAGCCCGAACTGGCGCTGGCGCCGGGGGCCAGCTACGGCGCGCAGCACCGCCGCTGCGTCGAGATCGCGCAGAAGCGCGGCGCCACCGTCGACGTCAAGATCGTGCTGACCGACAAGGTCGGTGACGCCAGCTTCGAACGCGCCCTCGCCGACCTCGAAGGCCTGAAGGAGAAGCTGCTGCTGGTGCTGCAGCCGGCGACGCCGTTCGGCGCGGTGACGCGCACGGTGGCGCGGCCCGAGCTCGAACGCTTCCTGGCGTTGGCGGTGAAGAAGCAGTTCGACGTGCGCGTGCTGCCGCAGGTGCACAAGCAGCTGCAGCTGCCGTGAGCGAGGGGCTGGCGCGAGCCCATTCCGCGCCGTCGCCGACCTGCTACCGTGGCGCCCGATGCGTTCCTGGTCGTGGTCGCTCGTCGTCGCCTGCGCGCTGTCGTTCGCGGCGTGGTCTGCTTCGGCACTCGTCGCGCAGACGCCGGCACCGAGTGCCTGCCGCCACTGCCAGGATCGCGGCGTCGTGCCGTGCAGCAAGCACGGCAAGGCCTGGGCGCTCGAACCGCCCGACCAGGGCGTCGCGTTCTGCAGTGCGGTCGTCGAGTGCAAGGCGTGCCTCGGCACGCTGCACGTCGACTGCAAGCAGTGCCAGCCCGCCGGCGCCGCCGACGACCTCGCGCACCGTCGGCAGCTGGCGCAGCAGTGGCTGCAGGAGCGGCGCAAGACGATCGACGCGCTGACGGCGCGCGAGCCGCACCAGCACCTGCGCACGACCCACTACGACCTCGCCTTCACGCTGAAGGCGGCGACGGTCGGCACCGAGAAGCTCGACAGCCACGCGCGCATGCACCTCTACGGGCAGCGCCTCGAAGCGCTGCGCACCGCGTTCCAGACGACGCTCGAACTGCCGGACGGCGACTTGCCGGAGCGCATGCTGGTCTGCATGAGCGAAGATGCGCGCGACCACGCGGTGCTCGGCCCGCGGCTCACCGGCATGGGGCCGCCGAACTCGGTCAGCCTGAAGCTGATGGGGCCGACCTACGTGTTCAGCATGCATCCGGAACGCAAGTCGCTGCCCGACGACGAAGCCGTGCATCGCAACCTCGTGCACAACGTCACGCACCTGCTGCTGACGCAGATGAAGCCGGCGCTCTACCTCGGCAACCGGAAGCACGGCTGGATCGACGAAGGCGTCGCGCACTGGTTCGAGGACAAGCTGGTCGGCAAGTGCACGAACTACTGCTACGAAGAGGTCGCCCTGCTGGCCGGCGACGGGTTCAAGGGCGGCAAGTGGCGGCCGGCGATCCGCCGCCTGGTCGACGCCGGCGACGTCGTCACCTTCGCGGCGCTGGTGCAGAAGCAGACCGACGAGTTGCAGTTCTCGGAGCACGCGTTCGCGTTCGCCTACGTCGACTTCCTGCTGGCCACGGCGGGCGGTGCGAAGTTCCGCGACCTGCTGCGGCTGGTGAAGTCGGGCGCGGAGACGCGCGATGCGCTGACCCAGGCCACCGGACTCAACCTGCTGACGATCGATGGAGTGTTCTCGACATGGGTGAAGGCCAACTACTCCTTGCAGCCGCCGCGCTGACGGCGCTCTCGTTCGCTGTTCCCGCCGTGGCCCAGGGGCCGCTGTACCGCGAGCGGTGGGGCTTCCAGTTGCTCGAACATCGCCGCCACGAAGTGCTGGCGTCGCTGCCGACGCGCCCGGCGGACGTGCGCCACGAAGTCGCGCGCCTGCTGGCGGCGCCGGAGAACGGCCAGCCGTTCGCGCCGGTCGCGGCGGCGCTGGCCCTCGTGCGCGGGGCGACGCTGGACGATGCGTTCCGCCTGCGCGCGGCGATCGGCGCCTACGTGCTGCCCGAGGTCTGCGATCCCGAGGCGCGCAACACCCTCTGCCGCACGGTCAACGTCTCCATCTTCGTGGCGACGCCGATGCCGCTGCCGGGTGGGGTCGTGTTCGACTGTGTCGCCCGCGATGCGAGCGGGGCCGAGCGGTGGCGGACGACCCTGGAACGCAAGGACGACGGTGCCGCGTTCACGCTCGAGGACCTGCGCATGGGCCGGGCGTCGGTCAGCGTGCCCTGCCAGGAATGGGCCGACGGCACCTACACGCTCGACGTCGTCACCCGGATCGACGGCAAGCTGCCGGCTGCCGGCGGGCCCACGCTTTCTTGGTCGTTCCACCTGCTGCGCGGCTACCAGGCGCGCGCCGAAGCGGCGATGGCGGCGGCCGCCGCCGACGCGGCGAAGCGAGCGCCGTTCGAGCGCGCGGTCGTGCACGGCATGGCCGAGCGGGTGCAGCGTGCCTACCAGGGCGAAGCGTTCGCCGTGCGCAGCGAGGCCGTGCAGGAACTGCTCCGCCTCGAGCGCGCGCTGCAGAACCTCGCCGGCGGCGAGCCGGTGCTCGCTGGCATCGACGGCGAGGTGGCGCTGGGGCTGCCGTCGGGTGCGGCGGGAGCTTCGGCGCCGTTGGCCGCGGTGCTGCGGCCTGCGCGCGGCGACGGCCCGCGGCCGCTCGTGGTCTTCGCTTCCGGCACCCCGTGCTACGACCTGTCGCCGCGCCGGCCGTCGTCGCCGGCGACGCGCGATCCAGCGTGGGCCGCGCATGCCCTCGGCGGCTTCGCGGCCGAGCGCGGTTGGCACCAGCTGTTCCTCGAGTCGCCCGGCGCTGGCCGCGACTACCTCGCCGCGCTGCGGGCGGTGCTGGCGGCCTTGCCGTCGCTGTTGCCCGGCGGTCGCGGCCCGGTGCTGCTGGTCGCCGAGCGCGAAGCCGCGGCCGTGGTCGGCCTGCAGCTGCAGCGTGTGCGCGAGGAGCTCGCCGGCCTCGTGCTGGTCGGCGGCGGCGTGTTCCCGCGGCCGGTCGCCGTCGCCACCGCCGGACTGCCGGTGCGCTTCGCGCGCGTGCACGGCACGCCGGCGAACGACGCGATGGCGAACCTGATCGACTTCTGTGCGCAGAGCACGGAGCCGAAGGGGCTCGACGTGCGCTGGCTCGCCGACGGCGAGCCGGCCTGGCCGTTGGCGCTGCCGCTGCACGCTGCCGCCATCGAGGCCTTCGCGGCGAGCGTCTTCGTCGGCCGCTGATCGCGGGCGCTGCGGCGACGAGCGCGCGGCTCAGGAACGGTCGCGTTCGTCGCTCTGCTGCAGCAGGTCGCGCACGACCGCCACCAGCTCGCGCGGCTTGATCGGCTTCACCAGCCACGTGCCCGGCCACAGGTCGCTCGGGCTCAGGTCGGTCTGTCGGCGGTCGCTGCCGCTGACGACGATCACCGGCACGCCGAGCTTGCCCATCGCGCGCAGCTCGCGCACGACGTCGGCGCCGGACAACGTCGGCAGGCTCATGTCGAGCACGATCGCGCTCGGGGCGCGTTCGCGCAGGCGCCGCAGCGCCTGCAGGCCGTCGCGGGCGACTTCGACCACGTGGCCGTCGCGCGACAACGCGCGCGCGAACACTTCGGCGGTCAGCGGTTCGTCCTCGACCAGCAGCACGCGCGTGCTGCGCTGGGTCTTGGCCGGCTCCTCGTTGCGCTGCGGGGCGGCGGCAGCGGCCGGGCTCGGGGCGGTCAGGATCTTCATGGGGGCTTCCTCCAACTCCGCGCGCTATCGGTCGATCCGAGACGGCGCGATGAGCGGGAGATCCCTGAATTGCCGCGGCCGCGGTGGTGCGCGGTCAGCGCCGCCGGCAGAGGACCAGCGTCTGCTCGGCGAGGAAACGGCGCAGCGGCGCCACCGCCAGCACGGCCAGTCCGGCGTCGTGCAGTTCGCCGAAGAACCGCCGCCGCGCCACCGCCGAGCGGCCCGAGCGGTTCTTGCCGAACGTGCGCCGCACGACACGCCGCAGGTGTTGCAGACTGCACGCATCGAAGAAGGACACGACGATCGGGCCGCGCGTGGTGCGCGCCAGCTCGCGCAGGATGTCGCCGCGTTCGACAGCTGTCGGAATGTGCTGCAGCAGGCGGTGGCACAGGGCGCCGGCGAACGTGTCGTCGGCGAACGGCAGCGCGTGGCAGCTGGCGCAGGCGCGATGCCAGTCGCCGGGGGCGGCGCGCACCATCGCCGGATCGCGGTCGACCAGCACGGCTGGCCCCGGCAGTTCGGCACTCATGCGCGCCGCACCCGACGGTGCGTCGAGCCACGGGCCCGGTCCAAAGCTCGCCTGCGCCAGCAGGCGGCGCAGCGCCGCGCGTTCGCGCCGGTCGGTGTCGGCGCCGGAGCCACTCTGGAAGCGGCGGTCGCGGTAGCGTTCGGCGTAGCCGGGTTCGCGGCGGTAGGGGGTCTCGGTCACCGACGCAGGATAGCCGCTCGCACCGGCAGTTCAGTCGCGGCAGCGCCGCGGCCGATGCCCGGCCGGAGGCATCCCATGCACGACGGCGACAGCAGGACCGGAGTCGAAGCGCGGCGCAGCCCGCGCGTCGAACTCGACGGCCAGGTGACCATCCGCTTCGACGCCGGCACCATCACCGGCAGCGGCCAGAACATCAGCGTGCAGGGCGTCTACCTGAAGACGCAGTCGTCGCTGCGCGTGCGGGTGCAGGTCGATGGCCACGGCGAGGTCGGCGGCCGCTTGATTCGCCTCGACAACATGGGCGACGGGCAGACCGGCTTGGCGGTGCTGTTCGACGAGCCGCACCCGGGCATGGTGCCGCCGACGGCCTGACGCGGCCGCTCGCGCGTTGCCACGGGTTCGCCGGCGGCTGGTCGCGGCGGCGTGACGTCGCCGTCGCCGGTCGATAGCCTGTGCGCATGAGCCTGCGCGACCAGCTGAAGAAAGCGAACCTGTTGTCGGAGAAGGACAGCAAGCGCCTCGCCCACGAGGCCCGCGTCGAACGCAAGGAGAAGGGCCGCGAGGTGCTCGAGCAGGAAGCCGCGCAGCGCCAGCAGCAGATCGAGGCGATGACGGCGCAGGAGCGCGAGCGCACGCGGCTCGAACAGGAGAAGGCCGAGCAGGCGAAGAAGCAGCGCGAAGAGGTCGCCGCGGTCGCCGTGCTGCTCGCCGACGCCAAGAAGCCGGGGCCGGGCGCGGTGAAGTTCTACTTCGCCGCCGAAGACGGGGCGCTGCCGTGGCTCGAGCTGTCGCCGCGCGAAGCGCAGGAAGTGCGCGCCGGGCAATTGTGCGTGGTGCGCAGCGGCAAGCCGGGAACGCACACCTACCGGCTGCTCGGCCTCGACGCGACGAAGCGCGTGGCGCGCGTGCGGCCCGAGGTCGTGGTGGTGGCGCCGCGCGGCGTCGTCGCCGGCTGATCGCGGCTCGGCTGCCGCTGCTGCGCACACGGCGTGTTGCGGCGCGGTCCGCCGCCCTCCACGATCCGCGCATGACGCGATCGTCCGCTTCGCCGCGCCGGCGCACCGACCGCAGCGGCACCAAGTACTTGCACGGCTACACCAGCAGTGAACAGGATCGCCTCTACAGGCAGGCTGCGTTCCTCGCCGACGCGGTGCACGATCGGTTGCCGTTCCGCCGCTGCCGCGAGTTGCTCGAGGTCGGCTGCGGCGTCGGCGCGCAGACCGAGATCCTGCTGCGCCACTTCCCGCTGCTGCACGTGACCGGCGTCGACCGCAGCGACGACAACCTCGCGCGCGCCGGCAAGCACCTCGGCCGCCTCGGTCACGGCAAGGGGCGTTTCCGCCTGCAGCATGCCGCTGCCGAGACGCTGCCGTTCCCGGTCGACGCGTTCGACGGCGCGTTCCTGTGCTGGATCCTCGAGCACGTCGACGATCCGTCGCGCACGCTGGCGGAGGTGCGGCGCGTGCTGCGCCCCGGCGCCCCGGTGGTGGTGACCGAGGTGATGAACGCGACCTTCTTCCTGCATCCCTACAGCCCCGCCACGTTGCGCTACTGGCGCGCGTTCAACGACGTGCAGCTGGCGATGGGCGGCGATCCGTTCGTCGGCGCCAAGCTCGGCAACCTGCTGCTGAAGAACGGCTACACCGACATCCACACCGAGGTGAAGACGTTCCACTTCGACAACCGCACGCCGGGCGAACGCACCGAGTTCCTGGCCTACTGGTCGGAGCTGCTGCAGAGCGGGGCGCCGGCGCTGGCCAAGGCCGGCAAGGTGCCGGCGGCGGTCGTGCGCGGCATGCAGCGCGAGCTCGACCGCGTGGCGCGCGATCCGGACGCCGTGTTCTGGTACAGCTTCGTGCAGGCGCGGGCGAAGGTGCCGTGACGCGCCGGCCGCGGGCTGCGATCAGCGCCGCCGGCGGCTCGCGCGCCGCGACGTCGGGCAGGCCAGCACGCCGCGTTCGGTCCACACCGGGATCGCCTCGCCGCGGCGTCCGAACTGCCGGCGCAGCGTGCGGCTGAGGCCGGCGTAGAAGCGGCGTTCGTCGTCGTCGAACGCGAACAGCTGCCGCCACATCGCGCAGCACTGGGTGACGAAGTCGGCCTCGATCTCGTGCGCGCTGGTGATCAGCGGGCACAGGTGCGCCATGTCGTAGGCGAAGACGATGCCGACGAACGTGCCGTCGTGGTCGAGGTAGGGCTCGAACGGGAACGTGCGGCACGCCAGCGCCCGGTTGTCGCGTTCGCAGTGCGTGTGGCCCTTGCAGACGGCGAACACGTCGCAGCCGCGCGCCGCCTGCAGGAGCGGCGCGTCGGCGCCGGTCGGCACGTGCTTCCGCCACAGCTCGCTGCGCTTCTGCAGCAGCGCCAGCTCGGCCTTGTAGAGCACCGGCAGGATCGACGGCGCGTGGCAGCAGACCGGCACGCCGCCGTTGCCGGGCGCGCACAGCGTGCCGCAGTCGAACTTCGTCACCGGCGCCGTCAGCGTGCGCAGCAGCGTCGCGACCTGGGGTTCGGTGAGGGCCATCGCGCGACTCGCTCGGTCAGAACTCGATCTGCGCCTCGTCGACGCCGAGCGCCTGGCGCCGCGACAAGCGCAGCCGGCCGCGGTCGTCGGCGCCGAGCACGGCGACGATCATCTCCTCGCCCTCGCGCGCGATGTCGGAGACGCTGCGCACCGGCATGCGGTCGAGTTCCTCGATCGGCACCAGCCCTTCGTTGACGGCGTTGATCTTGACGAACGCGCCGAAGTCCTTCACGCCGGTGACGGTGCCGCGGTAGCAGCGGCCGACCTTCAGGACACCGGCGCTGCGCTGCACCAGCGTGCGCGCGCGCGTCGCACTGGCGACGTCGGTGGCGTAGATCAGCACCTCGCCGTCGTCGCCGACGGTGACGCGGGCGCCGGTGCTCTCGGTGATCGCCTTGATGTTGGCGCCGCGCGCGCCGATCAGCGCGCCGACCGCGTCCGGCATGATCGACAACCGCATCGCCTGCGGCACGAAGCGCGACGGGGTCGCCGGTGCCGCGATCGTCTTCTGCATCTCGCCGAGGATGTGCAGCCGGCCGGCGCGCGCCTGCGCCAGCGCCTGCGCCAGCACCGCGTCCGGCAGCCCGCCGAGCTTGTTGTCGAGCTGGATCGCGGTGATGCCGACCGCCGTGCCGACGACCTTGAAGTCCATGTCGCCGAGGTGGTCTTCGTCGCCGAGGATGTCGCTGAGCACCGCGTGGCGCGTGCCGTCGGAGATCAGGCCCATGGCGATGCCGGCGACCGGCCGCTGCAGCGGCACGCCGGCGTGCAGCATCGCCATCGTGCCGCCGCAGACGGTGGCCATCGACGAGCTGCCGTTGCTCTCGGTGATCTCGCTCTCGACGCGGATCGTGTACGGGAAGTCGCTGCCGGGCAGCATCGCCCGCAGGCCGCGCCGCGCCAGCGAACCGTGGCCGATCTCGCGGCGGCCGGGGCCGCGCAGCGGCTTGATCTCGCCGACCGAGTAGGGCGGGAAGTTGTAGTGCAGCAGGAAGCGTTCGGTGCTGCCGCTCTCGTCGCCGAGGCCGTCGAGGCGCAGCGCGTCGTCGGGGCTGCCGAGCGTGCAGGTGACGATCGCCTGCGTCTCGCCGCGCGTGAACAGCGCCGAACCGTGGGCGCGCGGCAGCAGCCCGACCTCGCTCCAGATCGGCCGGATCTGCGTGGTGGTGCGGCCGTCGAGGCGCACGCCGTGGCCGAGTGCCAGTTCGCGCGTCTCGGTCCACACCGCGTTGCCGTAGGCGGTCTTGGCCTCGGCCTGCTGCTCGGCCGGCAACGTCGCCAGCCACGCCGCCTGGGCCGCCGCGATCGCCGCGCGCCGTTCGGCCTTGCCGGGGGTGCGCAGGGCCGTGCGCAGGGCCTCGCGCGTGGTGGCGGGCACCTCGGGCGGTGCTACCGGGGCCGGCAGCGGCCACTTCGGCTGGCCGCCGAGCGTGCGCAGTTCGTCGATCGCCTTGTGGCAGCGCCGGATCCACTCGGTGGCCTGCGCGATCGCGGCGACCGCGTCGTCCTCGGTCACCTCCTGCGCCTCGCCCTCGAGCATCACCAGGCCGTCGGGGCCGACGCCGACCGAGAACTCGAGGTCGGCGAATTCGCGCTGCGTGCGGCCGCCGAACGCGACCCACTGGCCGTGCACGCGCTGGATGCGCAGGCCGCCACCCGGGCCCTTCGCCGGCACCGCGCTCACGTGCAGCGCGGCACAGGCGGCGAGGATCGCCAGGCTCTCGAGGTCGCTGCTCGGCTCCGCGCTGAACACCTGCACCTGGACCTGCACCTCCGCCTTCCACTCGTCGGGGAACAGCGACCGCAGCGTGCGGTCGATCAGGCGGCTGACCAGCACCTCGTGGTCGCTGATGCGCGCTTCGCGGCGGCCGTAGTTGCCGGGGATGCGGCCGGCGGCGCTCCACTTCTCGCGGTACTCGACGGTCAGCGGAAAGAAGTCCTGGCCGGGCTTCGGCGTCTGTGCCGCGGTCACCGTCGCCAACACGACGTTGTCGCCGGAGCGGGCGAACACGGCACCTTGCGCCTGCCGGGCGATGCGACCGGTCTCGAACTGGACCGTGGTGCCGGCGATGCGGACCTCGGTGCGGTGGGCGGTGGGCTGCATGGGGCGAGCAGTCTCGGCATCGGCGGCGGCGAGGCAACGGTCGGCTGGCGGCGTTCGTGCGCGGCGGCCTACGAACGACGACGCCCTTCCATTCCACCGCGCGCCGGGGCATCATGTGCGTGTTGAGATAGTGTCTCAACAGAGCCCTGATCCGTGACAGTCGCCACCGCCGTTCGTGCCACCGACCCCGCCGCGGGTCGCCCGCTCTCGCTCGCCCAGCTCGCACCCGGAGCCCGCGCCGTCGTGCTCACGATCGCGGACGGCACCGATGCCGAACTGGCCGCCTCGCTGGTGGCGGCGGGCTTGTGGCAAGGGGCCGACGTCGAGTGCCTCGGCGCGGCGCCGTTCGGGGATCCGCTGCGCTTCCACCTGCACGGCTACCGTCTGGCGCTGCGCCGCAGTGAAGCCGCGGTCGTGCTGATCGGATCGCCGGAGTCGGCTTCGTGAGCGCCGCCGCTGCCGGAGCTGTAACCAGCCGCCGCACGGTGGCCCTGGTCGGGCGCGCCAACGCGGGCAAGACCTCGCTGCTGATGCACCTGACCGGCAGCCTGCAGCGGCCGGTCAACTTCCCCGGTTCGTCGGTCGAACGCGTCGAGAGCGAAGTGCGCGTCGGCGACGTCGCCCTGCGCGTCGTCGACCTGCCCGGCATCGGCTCGCTGGTCGCCGGCAGCCGCGACGAGGACGTGGCGCTGCGCTACCTGCGCGGCCAGGACGGGCCGGCGCCGGACCTGCTGTGCGTCGTGCTCGACGCCGCCAAGCTGCCGGTCGAACTGCGCTTCCTGCAGGCGGTGCACCAGCTCGGCGTGCCGGTGGTCGTGGCGCTCGCCAAGGTCGACGTCGCGGCGGCCGAAGGCGCGCCGGTGGCGGCGGACCGGCTGCAGCGGGCCCTCGGCGTGCCGCTGGTGGTCGTGCACGGCGGCTCCGGTGCCGGCTGCGACGAACTCGGCCGCGTGCTGGCGACGACGCCGCTGGTGGCATCGGCGACGCGCGCACCCGCCGTCGATTCCGCACCCGCCACCGCCGCGAGCGAACGTGCGCGCCGCCGCAGCACGCGCACCGACCGGCTCGACGCCGTGCTGCTGCATCCGCTGCTCGGGCCGCTGGTGCTGCTCGGCGTCGTGCTCGGCATGTTCCAGCTGGTCTTCACCGTCGCCGACCCGGTGATCGGTTGGATCGAGGCGCTGCAGGAACTGGTCGGCGGCGGCATCGCCAGCGTCGTGCCGGACGGCGCGCTGCAGAGCTTCCTGATCGACGGCCTGGTCAACGGCGTCGGCAGCTCGCTCGTGTTCGTGCCGCAGATCGCGCTGCTGATCGCGTTCGTGTCGGTGGTGGAGGCGAGCGGCTACATGGCGCGCGCGGTGTTCCTGCTCGACCTGGTGCTGCGCAAGGTCGGCTTGTCCGGCAAGAGCTTCGTGCCGCTGACCAGCAGCTTCGCCTGCGCGATCCCGGGCATCGTCGCCAGCCGCATCCTGTCGGACGAGCGCGACCGCCTGGCGACGATCGCGGTGGCGCCGCTGATGTCGTGCTCGGCGCGCTACCCGGTCTACGTGCTGCTGCTGGCCGCGTTCTTCCCGGCGCACCAGGCGGGCCTGCTGCTGTTCGCGCTCTACGCGCTCGGCGTCGTCACCGCGGCGCTGGTGGCGCTGGTGCTGCGCCGCACGGTGCTGCGCGGTGGCCACAGCCGGCTCGCGCTCGAACTGCCGGTCTACCAGCGGCCGCGGTTGCGCATGGTGCTGCTGCAGGTCTGGCTGTCGGTGAAGGCGTTCCTGCGCACCGCCGGCACCGTCATCTTCGTGGCGACGCTGGTGGTCTGGGCGCTGGCCTACTTCCCGCGGCCGGACGCGATCCACGAACGCTTCGAGCAGCAGCGGCAGGCGGTGCCGGCCGGCGCCGACGGCGAGGAAGAACGCGCCCGCCTCGACGCCGCCGAAAGTGCGGCCTACCTCGAGCAGAGCTACCTGGCGGCGATCGGCCACACGATCCAGCCGGTGTTCGCACCGGCCGGCTTCGACTGGCGGATGACGGTCGGCGTGCTGGCGGCGTTCCCCGCGCGCGAGCTGGTGCTGCCGACGCTCGGCACGCTCTACAGCCTCGGCGAAGTCGAGGCCGGCGACGATCCGGATCCGCGCCTGCGCGACGCGCTGCGCAGCGCCAAGGGACCGGACGGCCAGCCGATCATGAGCGGTCTGGTGGCGCTGGCGGCGATGGCGTTCTTCGCCCTCTGCAGCCAGTGCGCCGGCACGCTGGCGGCCATCCGGCGCGAGACCCACTCGTGGCGGTGGCCGCTGTTCACGTTCGTCTACATGACGGTGTTGGCGTGGCTCGCGGCGGTGGCGATCTACCAGGTCGGCCGCTGGCTCGGCTTCGGCGGCTGATCGCCGCGCGGCGGTCGCCTGCGCCTGCAGGCGCCATGGCGGCGGCGGTTCCGCGCCACTGCCGAGCGCGGACCAGTCGCCTGCACGCGAATGCCGAAAGGGCCGCGGGCCCGGTGCCACCGGGCCAGCACCTCCACGACCTGCACCCGTGCCGTTCCCTGCCTTGCCCTTGCTCCGTGCGCTGTGCGCCTGGTTCGCGTTCGTCGCGGGCCTCGCCGCGCAGGCGGCACCGCCAGCGGCCGGAACGGCGCCGCAGCCGGCCTGGCTGCGGCACGGTCAACAGCTGCTCGAGGCCGAGGATCCGGTCGGCGCCTGGAACGCGTTCCGCAGCGGCCTGCGCAGCGGCGACGACCGCATCGACGTGCAGGTCGGACTCGGGCGTGCGCACCTGATGCTGGGCCAGAGCCGCCATGCGATCGCCTACGGCCGGGCAGCGCTGGCGGAGGACCCGACGCAGCAGGACGGCATGGCGCTGCTGGTGCGCGCGCTGATCCGCGCCCGCGAGTTCGACGCCGCCGTCCAGCACAGCGACCGCTACCTGCTGCAGGTGCGCGACGCCGGCAGCGAACTGCTCGCCGCGCGCGGTTCGGCGCTGTTCCGCGTGCAACGCATCGAAGACGCCGCCCTGGCCTACCGCCGCGTCGTCGCCCTCGACCCGCTGCAGGCCGAAGCGCATCTGCGCCTGGGCTCCGGGCTGCTGCCCCCGACCACGGTCGCCGTGTCGGCGGGCCTGCGCGAGGCCGTCATGGCGCTCGCCGCCGGCGACCGGACGCGCGCGGTCGAACGGCTGCGCGCCGTGCTGCGCGCCGAACCGATGCACCCGATCGCGCACCGACTGCTCGGCGAGACGCTGTTCGCGCAGCGCACCGCCGCTGGCCTGGCCGCCGTCGATCCGGCGTTCGTGCAGTTCGCGGCGGCGCTGCCGCAGCCCGACGTCACCCGCCTGCCGGTGGCCGAGTTCGTGCCCGGCTACGCCCGGCTGTCGGCGAGCCGCCGCGCCGTCGTCGATCGCACCGCGGCCATGTTCGGCTCGCACCTCGGCAAGCTGGTGGCGATCGGCGGCCGCCACGACCTGCTCGGCGAGCTCGAACGCACGACCGACGCCGAGGCGCGGGCCAACCTGCGCGGCCGGCGCACGTTCGACGGGCGCGTCTGGGACGACGTGCGCGGCGTCGGCGGGCCGCAAGCGGCGACCGGCATCGAGGCGCTCGACGACGCGGCGACCTTCGGCTTCGACACGTTCGCGCACGAGGTCGCGCACCAGGTCCACTACTACGCCTTCACGCCGCTGCTGCGCGCGCGCATCCGTTCGCTCTACCAGGCGGCGATCGCCGAAGGTCGGTGCCTCGACTACTACGCCGCCAGCAACGAGGCCGAGTACTTCGGCCAGGGCGTCGAGGCGTTCGCCAGCCTGTGCAAGCGGCCGGGTGGCGAGACGACGCACGGCCACACCCGGTTCGAGCTCTACGCGCTCGACCGCGGCCTGCACGACTTCGTCGCCAGCGTCGTCGACTTCGATCCGCTGGCGCAGCCGGCGGTGCGCGAACGGTTGCTCGCCGCCGCCGTCGCGGTGGCGCTGCGTTGTGGCCGCGCCGGCGATGCCGAGGTCGCGGCCTCGATGATGAGCCCTGGCGCCGAGCGCGACCGCCTGCTGGCGGCGGCGGCGCGGGCGCAGGCGGCAGCGCGCTGCCACTGAGTCCTGCGAGCCTGGTCGGGCGGGGCGCCGGTTGGCGCTGTGCGACGGATTCCTGCAGGTCCCTGCGACCGCGAGCGCCCGAGCCGACACATAACGGGCATGAACGAACAGCAGACGATTTCGACGGTGGGACGACAAGCGGCCGACGGGGCGACCACGGCGGCCGCGTCGGTGGTGCACGACGGGCCGCGCGAGCGCATCCTGCAGCTCGGCGAACCGCGGCTCGGCGACGCCGAGTGCGTGGCGCTGGTGCTGCGCACGGGCTGTCGCGGCGCGCCGGCGGAGCAACTGGCGACGCGGTTGCTGCGGCGCTTCGGCGGCATCCCGGGGCTCGCGGCCGCGAGCCTGCGGCAGGTCGCCGCCGAGCCGGGCGTCGGCCTCGTGCGCGCGGCGGCGCTGGCGGCGGCGTTCGGCCTGGCCCGGCGGCTCGGCGAAGCGCGCTTCCGGCCCGGCTCGCCGGTGCGTTCCGGCGGCGACGTCGCGCGCATCGTGCGCGACTCGGCGCACGGCTCGCGGCGCGAGAGCTTCTTCGCGCTGCTGCTCGACGCCCGGCACCGCCTGCTGTCGATGCACACGGTCAGCACCGGCAGCGTCGACGCCGCCCCGGTGCATCCGCGCGAAGTGTTCTCGCCGGCGATCCGCGACGGCGCCGCGGCGGTGGTGGTGGCGCACAACCACCCGTCCGGCGATCCGACGCCGAGCGCCGAGGACCGCGCCGTCACCGAGCGGCTGCGCTCAGCCGGGGCGCTGGTCGGCATCGAGCTGCTCGACCACCTGGTCGTCGGCGCCGAGCGCTACTACAGCTTCGCCGAGGAAGGCTTCTTCGCGCTGACCTGACGGAGGGCAGCTGGGCTCAGCGCTGCGCTTGCCGCCGGTCGCCGGTCCGGAAGAACAAGCCGCCCTTCAGGTGGTGGATCGTGCGCGGGCCATCGGCCGCGAACTGCCACTCGCCGCGCTGCCACAGCGCGTCGTCGGCCCACGCCGCCACGCACTCGAGCACGAACAGGTCGTAGGCCTGTTCGACGTGCGGCTCGGGCACCCGCTTGCACTCGAGCCAGCAGGCGCAGCCGGCGATCAGGGGCGCCGCGACGACGCTGCCGCGCTCGGCGGCGAGTCCGTACTGCGCGAACTTGTCGCCGTCGCGGCCGCTGTGCGTGCCGACCGCATACGTCACGTCCAGCATCGCGTCCGTCGGCGCCATCAGCGTGCACTCGCCGGTGGCCAGCAAGAGCTCCCGCGTCTTCGTGTCCGCCGCGACCACCGCCGCGAACTTCGGCGGCGTGAAGTCGATCGGCATGACCCACGCCGCCGCCATGACGTTGCGTTCGTCGCCGCGCGCGGTGCCGACCAGCGTCACCGGTCCGTGGTTCAGCAGGCGATGGGCATGGTCGAGCGGCACCGGGATGCGCATGCCGGACAGGCTAGGCCCGTCTTCCGCGTTCGCCAGCTTCGCGGCAGCCACCCGCGGGTTTGGGGGCCTCGAGTTCCCTTCTCGCCGAGTGCTCCCTTCGCGCCACGGATCGCGGCCACCGTCATCGCCGTTGCGCCGCGACCGCTGCGGTCGTCGGCTCCTACCGGGCGGGCGACGCCACCAACCTCGCGTCCCTCAATAGTCCGTGAACCAGACGTCGCTGGACAGCAGCGGGAAGAACGTGTTGTCCATCAGCGCCGCCTGCGCGTAGAGCCGGAAGCCGGCGAAGTTCGCCGGGATGGCCGGCAGGATCACCGTGCCGATGCCGGTGACCGCGTCGTTGATGACGACGTCGAGCAGGAACAGCTCGGCGAAGCCGTTGCCGATCTGCAGGTCGACCAGGCCCGGCGCCACGCTGGGCACGTTGCTGGTCGAAATCGCCAGGAACGTGAAGTGGAAGCCCGGATGGTTGGCGCCCTGGTGCACGAGCCAGTGCTGCGGCTCGCCGGCGAAGCGATCGTTCTCGGTGCGCAGCGTGCGTCCGGCCGGCGCCACCAGGTCGACCGTCGCCGGCGCGCTCAGCGTCGTCTGGTTCAGCAGCCACAGCGGGTACTGGCCCGGTGCCATGCCCTGCGGGATCGACAGCTCGATCGTGTCGTGCGCGGTGACGCGCAGGTGGCCCTCGTACCAGAGACGCTGGTCGAGACCGAGGAAGCGCGAGCCGAGCACGGCCTGGGTGACGAAGCCGAGTTCCGGACCGTGGTAGACGAGCCGCTGGTGCGTCAGCGAGTCGCTCTGCTGCAGCTGGCCGCTGGTGATCACCGGCTTCGGCAGCAAGCAGTCGGACGACAGGTTGGCCTGCAGTCGCAGCGTGCCGGTCGGGGTGATCGTGCGCGAGGTCGGCTGCGTGGTGACGGCGACGGCGAGGGTGCCGTCGACGCCGAAGAACAGGTTGCCCTGGCCGGCGCCGTGGCCGACCTGGAACGGCACGCTGCTCGACAGGGTGATCAGGCCGCCGGCGTTGATGCCGGCACCGGTCAGCGTGCCGCTGGCGACCGTGTAGTAGCGGAAGCCGTTCGGATCGACGGCTCCGCCCTGCGCGGCATAGGACGCCGGCAGCAGCTGCTGCGACGGCAGGCCCGCGGGCGGATGCGCGGCGTCGCCGGGGATCACGCGGTTGCTCAGCTGCAGCTGCAGCTGCCAACGATCGCTGTAGTCGGACTGGCGGCGCACGCTGGCGACGACGGTCGCCGAGCCGTCGGCGTTGTCGAACCAGGTGCCGGCCGGCACGAAGATGTAGTCGCTGGCGAGGCCCGGCAGGTCGATCGCGGCGCGGTTGGTGTTGCCGCTGGCGGCGGCGTTGCCGTCGACGTGGGCGAGGCAGAACGTGGCGCTGGTGGCGAGCTCGGCGCGCAGCTGGGCCGGGCCGGTGATGTTCAGCGTGGCGCCGATCGGCTGCTGGGCGACGGTCAGCGACAGATCGCCGGCGAGGCCGAGGCGCACGTTCTTGTTGTTGGCGCCGAAACCGACCTGGATCGGGGTCGCGGCGCTGACGTCGATGCGCGCTCCGGCGAAGCTGCGCAGGCCGACCATGCTGCCCGTGACCTGCGTGTAGTAGACGAACGTGGCCGGATCGACCGGGCCGCTCGGCACGTAGGCCGTCGGCAGCATCGTCACCACCGGCGAGTTCGCGGGCGGGTAGCCGACGTCGGTCGGCGCCAGGCGGCCAGCCAACTCGAGCGTGACGTAGAACTCGCGGTCGAACGAACTCTGCTTGTGGGCGAACGCCGACAAGCGCGCGGTGCCGTTCGCGCGCACGTCGAAGGCGCCGTCGGCGAACAACACGATGTCGTCGGCGACGCCGGGGATCGACAGCAGAACACCGCCGGTCTCGGTGGCGAAGGCATCGGGTGCAGGGACCGTGGCGACGCTCGTCGTCGGCAGTTGGGCGGTGGCGGACGCGGCGATCAGGGCCACCAGGGCCAGGCTGCGGAGGCCGTTGCAGACGGAGATTCCCATGCTGCAAGGCTAGCGCACCGCATGGATCCGTGCGCCCGGCGTTGCATCGGAACGAGACGCGCGGCGGATGCCCGTCGGCAACTCGCCTTCCCAACGCGCTTGCTGTATGCACAGCCAGCACCGCCGGTCCCATGCCTCTTCCGTCCCGCACCCGCTCGACCGCGCCCGCCGTGCGGTCCGACAGAAGCCCGGTCGCGTGGGGGGCGTGGGGGTTGATGCTTCTGGCGACGCTGGTCGGCGCCTGGCTGCGCCTGCAGGGAGCCGGTACCTGGGCGCTGTGGGTCGACGAGGCGCACACCTGGCGCGACGCGACGCTGCCGTGGAACGAGTTCCTGCAGGGCGCCGACCGCTGGAAGTACGCGCTGCCGTTCCTGCTGCTGCGCGGGCTGCTGGCGCTCGGCTGGATCGGCGAGGATCCGTGGTCGCTGCGGCTGCCGTTCGTGCTGGTCGGCATCGTCACCGTGCCGCTGATGGCGATCGCCGGCCGGCGCCTGGTCGGCCTGTGGCCAGCGGTGCTGGCGGCGTGGCTGCTGGCGCTGAATCCCTGGCACGTGTTCTGGAGCCAGAGTGCGCGCGGTTACGCGCTGGTCGTGCTGGCCGCCGTGCTGGTGGTGGAACGTGCGCACGCCGTGGTCGCCCAGGGTCGTCGGCGCGACTTCGTCGGCTTCGCCCTCGCCCTCGCGATCGGCGGCACCAGCCACCCGACCGCCTGGTTCCTGGTCGCGGCGTTCGTCGGCTTCCTGGTGCTGCAACGCATGAAGGCGATGCCGTTCGGTCGCCTCGTCGCCATCGCCGGGGCGGTCTGCGGCATCGCGCTGCTGTTGCCGGAGCTCGGCCCATACTTGCCGTTCGGCGGCTTCGCCAAGAGCAAGGCCGACGCGTCGCTGCTGCACTACGCGCAGACCACGGCCTTCTTCTTCCGCCCGGCGGCGCTGCTGGCGGCGGCGGCCGGGCTCGCCCTCGCGGTGGTGCCGCTCGGCCGCATGCGCACCCTGCTGCTCGCGTGCTTCTGCGTGTTGCCGTTCGTGGCGCTGGGGGTCATCGGCCACAAGTACGTCAAGGTCACCGCCCGCTACGCCATCTGCGCGCTGCCGGCGATCACCTGGGCCGCAGCGCTCGCCTGCGTGCACTTCGCGGCGGCGACCCGGCGCTGGCGCGAAGCTCGTTGGCTGCAGGTCGGGGCCGCGGCCCTGCTGCCGCTGCTGCTGCTCGGCGAGCAGGTGCACTTCCTGGTCGCCTACCACGGCGAACAGCGCGGGCAGCGCGCCGCCTGGGACGTCGCCGTCGACTACCTGCACACGCGCGCCGCGGGTCGCCCGCTGCGTGTGGTCACGACCAACAAGCCGACCCTGCTCTACTACCTGCGGCCCGGCGCCTACGCCAAGGACGTGCCCGAGCAGTATGCGCGCAACCAGGTGTGGCCGGTCAGCGACTGGATGTTCCTGCAGGGCATCGACGAGGACCGGAAGTCGATCCACGCGCCCGGCGCCGCCGCCTGCCTGCAGTGGCATCGCCAGCGCGCCGCCGCCGACGGGGCCCTGTTCGCGGTGGCGTTGACGCTGCCGGAGCTGCAGGAGAAGGACCCCGCAGGCCATTTCCGGCTGGCGCTCGCCGAGCAGTGCGAACCGGCGTTGCATCTGCCGTGCTGGGTCGGCCCGAAGGACGAGAGCGTCTACGTCTACGTCGAACACAAGCCATGAACAGGATCACAACGGGTCTACGCCGCGTGCTCGCGGCCTTGCTGGTCTGTCTCGCGGGTGCCTGCCACGCCACGCACCCGGTCGAACGGAACGTGGACGTCTGCGTCTACGGGGCCACGTCGGCCGGCGTCATCGCGGCGATCGCCGCGGCGCGCGAAGGCCTGACCGTCGTGCTGCTCGACAACGACGGCTTCGTCGGCGGCCTGACGACGTCGGGCCTCGGCGCCACCGACGTCGGCAACAAGGACGCGATCGGCGGCTTGTCGCGCTCGTTCTATCGCCGGCTGCGGGCGCACTACGAACGGCCGGAGGCGTGGACCTGGCAGCGCCGACAGGACTTCCGGAGCCGCGGCCTCGAGCCCGACAGCGACGCCGCGTGGACGTTCGAGCCGAAGCAGGCGCAGGCGACGTTCGCGGCGATGCTGTCCGAGGCGGCGATCCTGCCGGTGTACGGGCGGCTCGACCGCACCCCGCTGGGCGTCGTCAAGGACGGCGACCGCATCGTGTCGCTGCGCACCGAGGACGGCGCGGTGGTGAAAGCGCGCTTGTTCGTCGACTGCACCTACGAAGGCGACCTGCTGGCGGCGGCGGGCTGTGCGTTCGCGGTCGGCCGCGAAGCGAACGCGCAGTACGGCGAGACGCTGAACGGCGTGCAGACCGCTCAGGCGACCAAGCATCAGTTCACCGCGCGCGTCGATCCGTACGTGGTGCCCGGCCAGGCGGCGAGCGGGCTGCTGCCCGGTGTGGCCGCGACCCCGCCGGGCCCCGACGGCAGCGCCGATGCCGGCGTGCAGGCCTACTGCTATCGCCTGTGCACGACCGACGTCGCGGCGAACCGGCTGCCGTGGACGCGGCCCGACGGCTACGACGCGCGCGACTACGAGCTGCTGCTGCGCCACTTCGAGGCCGGCAGCACGCTGGCGCCTTGGCACCCGGTCGGCATGCCGAACGGCAAGACCGACACCAACAACAACGGCGCGTTCTCGACCGACTGGATCGGCGCGAACCACGCCTGGCCGCTCGCCAGCTACGCCGAGCGCGAGCAGCTCGCCGCGGCGCACCGCCGCTACCAGCAGGGCCTGCTGTGGACGCTGGCGAACGACCCGCGCGTGCCGCCGAAGGTGCGGGCGGAGTTCCAACGCTACGGTCTGTGCAAGGACGAGTTCGTCGCCACCAACGGCTGGCCGCCGCTGCTCTACGTGCGCGAAGGGCGTCGGCTGGTGGGGCAGGAGGTCGTCACCGAGCAGCACTGCATGGGCAAGGTGGTCGCCGACGATCCGGTCGGCATGGGCGCCTATGCGATGGACAGCCACAACGTGCACCGCTACGTCGCCGCCGACGGCAGCGTGCGCAACGAAGGCGACGTGCAGGTGCGCGTGCCAGCGCCCTACGGCATCCCGTTCGGCGCCCTGGTGCCGCGCCGCGGCGAAGCCAGCAACCTGCTGGTGCCGGTGTGCTGCAGCAGCAGCCACATCGCCTACGGCTCGATCCGCATGGAGCCGGTGTTCATGGTGCTGGCCGAGTCGGCGGTGCTCGCCGGTGCGCTGGCGCTGCGGCGCGGCATCCCGGTGCAGGACGTGCCGTACGCGGAACTGCGCCAGGCGCTGGTCGCGCGCGGCCAGGTGCTGCAATGGCCGGTGCGTTGATCGCGGGCGCCGTTGCCGCGGCTGTGGCCTTGTGGCCGGCCGGCGCAAGCTCGATCATCGCGCCATGCTCCGCCGCCACCTGCTGGCCTCGTCGTTCCTGACCTTCGCATGTGCTGCTGCCATGGCGCAGCAGGAGCCGGCGCCGAAGCCGACGGCGCCCGCACCGGCGCCGCAGGCGGCCGGCTCCGACGAGCCGACCAAGACGCCGAGCGACTTCGTGCGTTTCGTCGCCGTCGGCGACGGCGGCCACCTCGACACCGCGATCACGACCTACCGGAAGGGCGACGTCACCTTGACGCTGTTCGGCGCCGTGCACATCGCCGACCAGGCCTGCTACGCGACGCTGAACGATCGCTTCACCCTGTGCGACGCGCTGCTCTACGAGCTCGTCGCCGAGGCCGACACGCGCCCGACCAAGGACCGCGACGAGGGCATGAACCCGCTGGCCCTGCTGCAGCGCGGCATGAAGAACGTGCTCGAGCTCAGCTTCCAGCTCGACGAGATCGACTACCAGGCGACCAACTTCGTGCACGCCGACATGACCCCTGCGGAGTTCGCCGCCAGCATGGACGCGCGCGGCGAGAGCATGCTGTCGATCATGCTGGACATGATGCTCGCGGGCATGGAGCAGCAGGCGGCAGCGGCGGCGCGGACCGAGGCGGAAGGCGGTGGCAAGTCGCAGGCGTCGGCATTCGACCTGATCAAGGCGTTCCGTTCCGGCGAGGGCCGCCACTCGATCCGCATGATGGCGGCGACGCAGCTCGAGCAGGTCGAGATGCTGACGGCGAGCGGCGGCGGCAGCACGCTGCTCGAAGGGCGCAACGAGAAGTGCCTCGAGGTGCTGGCGCGCGAGGTCGAGAAGGGCCGCAAGAAGCTCGGCATCTACTACGGCGCCGCGCACCTGCCGCACATGGAGAAGCGGCTGGTCGAGGATCTCGGCTGGCAGAAGGTCGGCCACGAGTGGCTGGTCGCATGGGACTGCACGAAGCGCCCCGATCCGAAGTTCGACCGCGCGCTGGTCAAGGCGCGGCAGCGCTGCCGCGACGAGCTGAAGGCGCTCGGGACTGCGGCCAAGGTCTGGCGGCTCGCGCACGGCCGCGCCAAGGTGCCGACCGCGGCGGAGCTGGCGGCCGGCAAGCAGCAGGACGGCTCGCCGTTCTACGCCGGTCCGGTGCAGGATCCGTGGGGCACCGACTACGTCGTGCGCAAGCGGACGGTCGGCTCGCGGTGGGAGGTGGTCAGCGCCGGGCAGGACAAGCAGCTCGGCAGCGACGACGACCTGGTCGTCGTCGAAGAACGCACCGGCGGCATGAACCCGCGGTGAGAACCCACGGATCCGCGCGCCTTCGCGCGTCGTCGCGCGAGATCCCCTCGCGCGAGCTCGCTACGGACAGCCGGCGATCAGGTTGCCGACGCGCACGCGCAGGCCGTTGCTGGCGTTGAACACCCCGAGCAGCGCACCGCCGGTCTGCACGGCGAGCCACTGGAAGTCGAGGTCGACGCCTTCGAGCGCGGGATCGTTCGGGATCGCCAGCGGCACCGTCGCGGCACCGGTGCCGTCGGTGGTGGTGACCACGGGCCCGAGCAGCGTGGCGACGTCGGCGGTGTAGGCGGTGCAGCCGCCGCCGAGTGGCGTGGTGCCGGACGCGGTCGCCAGGTAGAGCGCGCCGATGGCTCCGGCGGGGTTCTGCCGGCTCTGCAGCGCGAACGTCGCGTTGCCGAGCAGCGCGCGGTCCGGCGTGCCGGTCGCGAACAGGCTCGGTGCCGTCGGCGCGCCGCAACCGGCACCGAGGTGCTGGTTGTAGACGCCGCTCGGCGTCGTGGTCGGCACGGTGACGACCAGGGCGCCGGGGCCGAACGCATACTGGTCGAGGGCGACGCTGCCGGCGACCGGCGCCGCGTCGCTGTCGAACCAGAAGTTGTAGATGCTGTTCCAACGCAGCGGGTTCGGGTTCAGCGCCGTGGTCTGGAACACGATCTCGTTGCCGGTGACGGCGACGCTCCAGTCGGTGACCGCCGTGCGGTCGACGTCGTGGAAGCCAAGGTTCAGCACGCGCGCGCCCGAGCACACCGGGATGCGCAGCGAGCCGGCGCCGCGGCCGTTGTCGCGGTTGTGCACGGCGTACTCGTAGTGGTAGAGGCCGTTGGTGGGGCCGGTGACCTTGACGGCGACGTAGTAGCGGCCGTCGTCGTTGCCGTTGCCGTTGCTGGTCAGCGTGGCGCCGGTCCAGCGCTGCAGGATCGAGCCCGACTGGAAGCCGCCGCTGTCGGCGAGCGTCCACTGGCTGGCGCCGGCGTTCCAGGTGGCGGTGAAGGCGCGCGAGCCGAGGTTGTCGCCGCGCAGCGCGTCGGCCTCGCCGGGCACGAGGTAGCCGGCCTGGTAGCTGAACGCGGCGCCCGGCACGTTGAGGTCGTCGTCGTGGACGCGCATGGTCAGGCCGATCTGCTGGTTCAGCACCGTGGCCTGCGCCTGCGTCAGGCTGCGGATGCCGTCGCACTGCTGCGCCACGCCGACCTCCGGATTGCCGCGATCGAAGTACGAGCAGATCGGGTTCCAGTTGCCGAGCCACGGATCGAGTTCCGCCGGCGGCCCGAGGTTGAAGTGGTCGACCGACTGCGACGCCAGGTAGGTGTCGCTGCAGCCGGGCTCGACGAAGCTCGTGGTCGTGCCGGTCGGGCAGGCGCCGCATGCGCCCGGGTCGTTGTTCGAGCCGAACGTGTGCTTGATCCACGCGTAGTTGCTGATCTGCACCATGCGGCCGCCGGACTCGCGGGCGACGATGTAGTGGATGAAGCCGTGCGTCGCCTGCATCGCCGCCTGGAACGGGATGGCGCCGACGCCGGGGTTGCAGCAGGTGGTGCGGATGCCGATCGCCTGCACGCCGTTCGGGAACGTGCCCGTGCGGCGGTAGCGGGAGATCGTGTTCGCGGTCTCGAGGCGCAGATCGCGGCCCGCGATGACGTTCGACTGGGCCTGTACGAGATCGGCGCCGCCGACGACGACGGCCGTCGTGGCGAGCAAGGCACGGAGAAGCATGGAGACTCCGAGTGGTTCGGGACGAGGCGCTGCCGCGTTGCGGCGGCAGGGGGCCACTGCACGGTAGCGCGGCCGCACCGCCGGCAGAAGGCCCGCGCCCGCGGCGAGCGCGCTACTCGCCGTCGCCGCCGTCGTGGCCGGCGAGCAAACGCTGCAAGCGCGCTTCGTCGCGCAGCACGACGATGGTCTTCGTCTGGCTCGGCACCACGGCGCCGGCCGGCAGGCCCTTCGGTTTGCGCACGTGCTTCCTCAGCGTGTAGACGACCTCGAGGCGGTTCTCGCCGCGCGCTTTGCTGAAGTGCACGGCCAGCGTCGCCGCGTCGAGCAGGGTCTCGAGGCTCGCGGTCTTCTGCTTCGGCAACCGCACGACCACGTGCGAACCCGGCCGGCCGCCGCCGACGTGCAGCCAGACGTCGTTGCCGTTGGCGACGCGCATCGTCAGCCGGTCGTTCTGCTCGTTGTTGCGGCCGACCCAGATCGGATAGCCCTCGGCGGAGACGAAGCGGCGGAAGTTCTCGCCGGCGGCCGGGTCGCGCGGCCCCTTCTTCGTGGGCGGGCTGCCTGCTGCGGGCTTCGGCTTCGGCAGCACCCCGAGCTGCACCAGTTGCTGCCGCAGCGGAGCGAGCCGCAGCGACAGTTCAGCGTCGTCGGCGCGCAGCGCCGCGAGGGCTGCCTGCAGCGGGCGCAGCCGTTCGCACTCGGCGCTGGCTGCCGCGAGGCGCTGCTCGTGCGACGCGCGGCTGTCGTCGAGGCGGCGCGCCTTCTCGTACAGCGTCTGCGCCTGCACGACGACCGGGCGCGCTGGATCGAGTTCGAGCGTGCGAGGTTCGCCGGTCTCGGGGTCGGCGAACGCCATCGTGGTCGCACCGCGCCGCACGGTGTGCGCGTAGGCCAGCATCATGTCGGCGTCGCTGCGCAGCCGCGTGGCGCGACCGGTGTCGGCGAGCTGCTTGGTCAGGCCAGCGACCTTCGCTTCGGCGCGGCTCGACGCGCGCTGGGCGGCGCGCTGCAGGGCCTCGAGGTCGGCGGCGAGTTCGTGGTGTTCGTCGAACGGGCGGAACAGCGCGTCGATCGCCGCCAGCACCGGTGCAGGGAAGCGCGGCGGCTCGTCATGGCCCGCGGCCTCGGGCCGCGGCTCGCTGGCGGGCGGTGGCGCGTAGGCATCGCCGGGCCGCAGCGTGCGCACCGCCGTGGTCACCGGACGCGACAGCACGACGGCGCGCCCCTCGGCGTCGAGCACCGCCCACAAGCCGCGCGCGCCGAACAGTTCGACCACCAGTCGGCGGTCGCCGGCGGCGGTGGCGAAGTGCAGCGCGCAGCGCCGTTCGCCGGCGGTGGCGAAGGCGCCGGTCAGCGTGGCGCCGAGCAGTTCGCGCTGCAGCAGGTCGCGGGCTGGGCCGCGGGCGAACGCCTCCGCCGGGAAGCGGCGCGCCGTCGTGCCAAGGCGCGCGCGGGGTCCGCCGGGGGCGATGTGCAGGAACTGCTTCCGAGGCGCGCTGCCGTCGTCGCCCGCAGGGAGCTGCAGCACGAGCAGCAGGTCGTCGGCGTTGGCCGGCACGACCAGCGGCGCCAGGTCGAGCACGACGGCGCCGGCGAGCGTGTGCAGTTCGGCACACGCTGCCGTCAGTTCGGCGGCCGACAAGCCGCGCAGCGGCGCGGGCGCGGCCATCGGCGACTACTTCTTCAGTTCCTCGACCGGATCGTAGATCCAGTTGACGGCGGCGTAGTCGTACTTGACGAGGCCCTCGGGGAAGAACAGGCCGAGCTCGCGCGCCGCGGCGTCCGGGCTGTCGCTGCCGTGCACGAGGTTGTAGCTGCGGCTGACGCCGTAGTCGCCGCGGATGGTGCCCGGGGCGGCGTCGGCGCCGAAGGTGGCGCCCATCAGCGTGCGGCAGATCTTGATCGCGTCGATGCCTTCGAGGGCGAGCGCCACGACCGGCGAGCTGGTCATGAACTTGACCAGACCCGGGTAGAACTTGCGCTCCTTGTGCGCCTCGTAGTGCTTGGCCGCGAGTTCCGGCGTGATCTGCATCAGCTTCATGGCGACGATCTTGAGGCCCTTCTGTTCGAAGCGGTTCAGGATCTGGCCGACGAGGCCGCGCTGGACGGCGTCCGGCTTCAGCAGGATGAGGGTGCGTTCCATGGGTTCTGTCTGCTCGTTGCGAGTTGAAGGGCGAACATGATAACCACGCGCGAAGGCCGTTCCGCAGCGTTTTCTGCCCGGTCGTCGACCGGTGGCTCCCGGCGGTCGCCGTGGCTGGCGGCGCTGCTGCTGCTGGCCGCCGGCTGTGCCACCGAGCAGGACAACTCGGTGGCGCGGGCCGCTCGCGCACGCCAGGTCGGCGCCTTGCGGGCCGAACGCGAGCAGTTGCAGCGCGAGCTGGCGGTGCTCCGGCAGAGCGAGGGCGAGGCCGAGCAGGCGATCGTCGCCGCCGACGCCGAGGCGATCGCCACCGGGGCGAGGCTGCGCGCCGTGCGCGCCGACCTGCGGCTCGAACTCGCGAAACTGCAGCAGGCCGAACGCGACCTCGCCGAGGCCGTGGCGCGCGGGGTCCAGATCGAGGCCGAACTGCAACCGCTGCGCGCGCTCGAGCGGCAGCTGGCCGAGCGCGACCAGCGGGCGGCGGCGTTGGCGGGAGCACTCGCGGCGAAGGACGCCGAACTGGCGACGCTGCAGGCGAAGGTCGCCGAACAGGAGCTGGCACTGGCGCCGCGTCTTCAGCAACTGCAGCAACAGCTGCAGAAGGCGCAGCAGTTCGCCGCGGCGCTGGCGCAGGTCGAGCAGCAGGTGGCGGCGGCGCTCGCGGGACTGTTGCCGCCGGTGCCGGCAGCTCCGGCGCCGCCGCCCGCCGCACCGGGGACGCCGCCTGCGGCGCCGGCGACTCAGCCGGCGGCGACCGGCGCGCCGAAGTGACGGCGCGCGCGGCCGGGTTCGCCGTTCACGGCCACTCGTGGTGGAACATCTGGCCGGCCGGCGCATCGACGCGTTCGAACGTGTGGGCGCCGAACAGGTCGCGCTGCGCCTGCGTCAGGTTCTGCGGCAGCGAGCCGCGGCGGAACGAGTCGAAGTAGCTCAGCGACGCGCCCATCGCCAACGTCGGCACGCCGCGTTCGGCGGCCAGCGCCACGACCTTGCGCCACGCCGCCTGGTTCTTGACCAGGAAGCCGCCGAGCTCGGCGTCGAGCAGCAGGTTGCCGAGCTGCTTCTGCTTGCCGTAGGCCTGCTGGATGCTGCGCAGGAAGCGCGCGCGGATGATGCAGCCGCCCTTCCAGATGCGGGCGATCTCGCCGAGGTCGAGGCCCCACTTCTTGTCGGCGTCGGCGGTGGCCAGCAGGTCGAGGCCCTGCGCGTACGAGCAGATCTTGCTGCAGTAGAGGGCGTCGCGCACGGCGTCGAGCAGGCCCTGCACCGGCGGCTGTGCCGTGGGGCCCGGCAGCTGCTTCTGCGCGGTGACGCGCTGTTCCTTCATCGCCGACAGGCAGCGCGCTTCGACCGCGGCGTGCATCGTCGGCGCCGGGATGCCGTAGCGCAGCGCCATCTCGCTGGTCCACTTGCCGGTGCCCTTCTGGCCGGCGCGGTCGACGATGACGTCGACCATCGGCTTCTTCGTCTGCGGGTCGACGGCGCGCAGGATGCGGGCGGTGATCTCGATCAGGAACGACTCGAGGAACGTCTTGTTCCACTGCGCGAAGGCGTCGGCCATCTGGGCCGGCGACATGCCGAGCACGTGCTGCATCAGGTCGTAGCACTCGGCGATCAGCTGCATGTCGCCGTACTCGATGCCGTTGTGGACCATCTTGACGAAGTGGCCCGCGGCGCCGGTGCCGACGTGGGTGACGCACGGACCGTCGTCGACCTGCGCGGCGATCTTCTTCAGGATCGGCGCCAGCTCGTCGTACGAGCTGCGGTCGCCACCGGGCATCAGGCTCGGCCCGTTCAAGGCGCCTTCTTCGCCGCCGGAGACGCCCATGCCCGTGAAGCGGAAGCCCTTGGCCAGCAGCTCGCGGCCGCGGCGTTCGGTGTCGTCGGGATGGCTGTTGCCGGTGTCGACGATCAGATCGCCCGGCTGCAGCACCGGCAGGAACGTGGCGATGGTGTCGTCGACCGGCTGTCCGGCCTTGACCAACAGGATCAGCTTGCGCGGGCGCACCAGCGAGGCCGCGGCTTCCTGCGGCGTCTTGGCGCCGAACATGCGGTAGCCCGGGCCGCAGCGGGCCAGCGTGGCCTCGGTCTTGTCGTACGAGCGGTTGTAGACGGTGACCGGGAAGCCGTTGCGGGCGATGTTGAGGGCCAGGTTCTGGCCCATCGTGGCGAGACCGACGACGCAGATGTGGGAGGTTGCTTGCATGCGGGTTCGGCGACGGCGGCGCACTGTAGCGAGCCGGGCCGCCGATCCCGCCTTCTTTGTGGTGCTGGGGCCGATGCCAGCGGCCGCTCAACGCGGCGGCGCCTTCGGCGTCGTCGGCGCCGTCGCCTCCTGCTGCCGCTGCAGGTTGGCGAGCCAGTTCGGCCAGCCGCGCGCATCGGGCCCCGGATCCTGCTTGGCGAGCTTCTGCAGGGCCTGCCGGTAGGCCTGCACGATCGTCACCTCCTCGATGACGACGCCGAACACGTTGACGTCGAGCACGGTGCCCGTCTGCAGCACGTCGATCTTCGGATCGGCGATGAACGCGCCGGCGGCGACCTCGACGTCGAAGTCGCGGATGTAGGCCTGCTGCTGCAGGAACGCGACGTGGCCGCGGGTGCCGGCATTGCCGCCGTCGGGGGCCGCGAGTCCCTTCGCTGCGTGCGGGGCGGCCAGCACCAGCAGCTTGATCGCGTCGGCGTGGCCCAGCTCGCCGAGCGCTTCCGCGGTGCGCACGCGGACCTTGGCGTTCTGGTGGGTGAGGCCGCTGGCCAGGTAGGCGACGTCGTCGTCGCGCAGCGTCGGACGGCTGAGCCCGGCGGCGGCGGCGCGCACGGTCGGGCTGCCGTCGAGCACGGCGGTGCGCAGCACGAAGCGATCGTTGCCGGCGAGCGTGCGCCGCTGCAGCGCGGCGAGCGCGCCGATGCGGCGCTGCGGCGACGGGTTGCTGCGCACTTCGCGCCGCAGGTCCTCGTCGGCCGCCGGCTCGCGCACCAGCAGTTCCTCGACGGCGGCGGCGCGGCCGGGACTGCCGCCTTCGCGCAGATGTTCGAGCAGCTGGTGCACGCGCACCTTGGTCGGCGCGCCGCGCTGGCGCAGCGGCAGCAGTTCGGGGCCGAGTTGCGCCAGGAAGTCGGCGAGGCGGCGCTGCAGGGCCGGCGCGGCGTCGGCCGGCACTTCGGGCAAGCGGGCCAGGGCGCGGTCGAGGTGCTGCCACAGTTCGGCGTCGAGGCCGTAGGCGCGCGCCTGCATCGCCAGGTTCAGGTGGGCGAAGGTGGTGTCGCCGGCGGCCTTGGCCTGGGCCGCCAGCGCCTGCCGCAGTTCGCCGTCCTTGCGCCAGCTCGCCACGTCCTTCTTCGCCAGCGCGACGATGCCGTCCCGGGTCGTCACTTCGAGCCGCTCGCCCTTCTCCGCGACCTTGCCGACCAGCACGCGGCCGTCGTGCAGCCGCAGCTCGTCGGCGCTGGCGGGGCCGGCCAGGGCGAGCAAGGCCAGCGGCAGCAGGAACACGAACGACGGACGCCTGGGATTCGCGGTCTTCATGGTGGGAGAGGTCGTTGGCGCGGGCGGGACGAACCCCGGCGCGCTATGGTGCGCCCAGCATGAAGCGTACCGACGTTGTCACCGCAGGTCTGCTGTCGCTGTTGGCGTGCGCCGCCTCGGCGCAGGCGCCGGAGGCCGCGGGCAAGCCGGCCGCTCCGCCCGACCCCATCGCGGAGATCGTCGCGAACATGCGCAAGGCGGAAGCGGGGCTGAAGTCGGTGCAGATCGAGATGCGCACCAAGGGCGTGCAGCCGAGCGGCCTCGTGGTCACCAGCAAAGGGGTGCTGCGTGTCCTGCGCGGGACACAGTCGACCGCCGGCGCTGCCGCGCCGACGCAGCTGCACACGGTCGTCGAGGTCGAGTTCGAGGGCGGCATGAAGAGCCGCACCGAGACGGCCCAGACCGAGGACGGCATCGTCATGGCGCAGAGCGACCCGGTGGTCGGCGACCTGCTGGTGCGCTTCGACCGCAAGGTGACGGCCGACCTCGAATGGGCCGGCGAAGTGCTCGAGCGCGCGGACCTGCCGGGCATGAAGGATCGCCGGGTGTCGGCGCCGCTGGGCAGCACGATGGTGGCCGAGCTGCAGCGGCACTTCCTGCTGGCGGTGGATCCGCGGCCGCAGCGCCAGGGCGAGGCGGGGACGTGGCTGGCCGGCAAGCGCAAGCCCGGCCTCGACACCGACGACCCGGACCTGCCGGTCGCCGACCGCGTCGAGTTGTTCGTGCGCGCTGCCGACCACGCGCTGCTCGAGGTCGTCCTGTGGCAGGGCGAGACGCAGCTGCAGCAGCTGGTGGTCGACAAGCTGCAGCTCGGCGTCGAGCTGCCGCCGAAGGTGTTCACCGTCGACGCCCGCGGCGGCAAGGTGCGCGACGTGCGCGAGGTCCCGGCGATGTGGGAGCAGATCGAACAGGTGCTGAAGCAGGCCGAGAGCAAGAGCCAGGACGGCGTCGTGCGGCCGAGCAAGCGCTGAGTCGGCTCGACGCCGGAACGCGGGGCCCATCCGCCTCGAGGTCGGCGCCGTCGCCGATCAGCCCTGGTCTTCTTCCGCCGGCGGCGTCTCCAGCAGCTCGAGGCCCTTGTAGCGCGACTTCGCGTAGTCGATCTCGAAGTCGGAGTGGAACAAGGCGACGAAGCGGCCGGCTTCGTCCTTGACCACCATCGGCAGGATCTCGAGCACCTCGTCGGTGACGTCCTTGATCCACCGAGCGCGCGTCCAGCCCTTGCGGTCCAGCCGCAGGTCGACGCCGTACTCGTTCTCGAGGCGCCATTGGAACACCTCGAGCTGCAGCTCGCCGACTGCGCCGAGCACCGGTTCGCGGGCGCCGAAGCGCGGCCAGAACACCTGCACGACGCCCTCTTCGCCGAGCTGCTCGAGGCCCTTGCCGAAGCCCTTCGCCATCGACGGCTCGCGCGGCGCCACCTGCGCGAAGATCTCCGGCGCGAAGCGCGGGAAGTTGCGCACCTCGAACGTCGGACCCGAGCTCAGCACGTCGCCGACGCGGAACATGCCCGGGTTGATCAGGCCGATGACGTCGCCGGGGAACGCCTCCTCGATCGAGATGCGCTCCTGGCCGAAGAATCGGTGCGGGTGCGACAGCCGCACTTCGCGCGACAGCCGCAGGTGCTTGGCCGACATGCCGCGCACGAAGTGGCCGGAGGTCACGCGCAGGAAGGCGATGCGGTCGCGGTGCATCTTGTCCATGTTCGCCGCGACCTTGTAGACGAAGCCCGAGAAGTACGGCGCGTCGGGCGGCACCGCGCCGTCGAGCGTCGGCAGGGGGCCTGGCGGCGGCGCGATCTCGAGGAAGCGCTGCAGGATGTTCTCGACGCCGAAGTTCACCAGCGCGCTGCAGAAGAACATCGGCGAGATCTTCTGCTGCAGGAACGCGTCCATCGCGAACGGCTGCACGCAGGTCTCGACCATGTCGAGGTCCTCGAGCAGCTGCTTGTGCGCCCGCTCGCCGAGTTCCTCGCGCAGCACCGGGTCGTTCGGGCCGGTGGTCTGCACCAGCGCCTTCTGCGCGTTGTGCGCCGTGCGTTCGAACACGAACACCTGCTTGTCGCGCAGCGAGTAGACGCCGCGGAAGCCGTCGCCGCTGCCGATCGGCCAGGTCGCCGGCACGATGGTGATGCCGAGCACCTTCTCGACCTCGTCCATCAGGTCGAGCGGCGAGCGCGACGGCCGGTCCATCTTGTTGACGACGGTGACGATCGGGATGCCGCGGTCGCGGCAGACCTTGAACAGCTTGATGGTCTGCGGCTCGACGCCCTTGGCGCCGTCGATCAGCATCAGCGCCGCGTCGGCGGCGACCAGCGTGCGGAACGTGTCCTCGCTGAAGTCCTGGTGGCCCGGCGTGTCGAGCAGGTTGATGCAGTGGCCTTGGTACTCGAACTGCAGCGCCGAGCTGGTGATCGAGATGCCGCGCTTCTTCTCCAGCTCCATCCAGTCCGAGGTCGCGTGCGCGCCGCCCTTTCGGGCCTTGACCGAGCCGGCTTCGCGGATGGCGCCGCCGTAGAGCAGCAGCTTCTCGGTCAGGGTGGTCTTGCCGGCGTCGGGGTGCGAGATGATCGCGAAGGTGCGCCGGCGTTGGATCTCGTGGGCGAGTTCGGCCATGGGGGCGGAAGAGCGTAGCGAGCGGGCGAAGATCCACCATGACGGCGCCTGGGCGATGCGGGTATGGTCCCCGATCGCCATGGCGTCCCGCTCCGCCACTGCGTCGTCTGGATCGATGCTCGCATTGGTCCACCTGTGCCACGAACTCGCCAATGCCTCGTCGTTGGCGAGCATGTTCGAGGCCGTGGTGCAGGCGTTGGTGGCGACCACCGGCTTCTCGCGTGCATCGGCGCTGGCGTTCGATGCCGCCGGCGTCATGCGGTTCCGTGCCGCGCACGGCCTGTCGGCCGAGTATCGCGCTGCCGTCGACGGCCACTCGCCATGGCAAGCGGATGCCCTCTGCCCCGAACCGATCCTGGTCGACGACGTGGCGTCGGCCCCGGAACTGGCGGCCCTGATGCCGGTGTTCGCGCGCGAGAACGTGCGCTCGCTGGCCTTCCTGCCGCTGTGTGCCGACGGCCGTCTGCTCGGCAAGTTCATGCTGTACTCGGCGACGACGACCGACTGGCGCACCGTCGATCTCGGCTTCGCGTCCGCGGCGGCCGACCTGCTGGCCAGCTTCCTGTTGCGAGAGGCCGCGCAGGAACGACTGCAGCAGGCGCAGCGCATGGAGAGCCTGGGCCTGCTCGCCGGCGGCATCGCCCACGACTTCAACAACATGTTGACGTCGATCCTCGGCTACGGCGACCTGATCCGCGGCGAGACGCTGCACGGCACGCCGGCCCGCAGCTACGTCGAAGAACTGCTGCGCACCGTCGAGCAGGCGGCCGAGCGCACGCGCCAGCTGCTCGGCTTCGCGCGGCCGCAGCTCGGTGGCCGCGAGCGGGTCGACCTCGCCGCGTTCGTCGCCGAACTGATGCCGAGCTTCACCCGCGTGTGCGAGCCGAAGCATCCGTTGCGCGTGCACGGCCCGACCTCGGTGCCGCCGGTGTTCGCGAACCGGGCCCAGCTGCAGCAGCTGCTGTGGAACCTGGTGCAGCACGCGCGCGATGCCATGCCGGACGGCGGTGCCATCGACGTCATGGTGTCGCCGCGCGGCGACGGCATGGTCGAGTTGGTCGTGCGCGACCACGGTGCCGGCATCGACGACGCGTCGCGCCGGCGCTTGTTCGAGCCGTCGTTCTCCAGCAAGGGCGACAGCCAGAGCATGGGGCTCGGACTGCCGACCTGCTACGCGATCGTGCGCAGCCTCGGCGGCGACATCGTCGTGCGCAGCTCGCCGGGCCGCGGCACGTCGTTCGTCGTCGTCCTGCCGGTGTCGGCGTCGACCGCTGGCGCGGCGGGCCCGAGCGCGGCGCTGACCCCGCCGCCGTCGCGCGGCACCGTGCTGCTGGTCGAGGACCAGGAACACGTGATGGGGGCGCTGGTGCGCCAGCTGACCGGCCTCGGCTACCGCGTGCGCACCGCTATCGACGGCCGCCAGGCGCTGGAGCTGCTCTCCCGCGAGACGGTCGACGCCGTCGTCTCCGACGTGGTCATGCCGGAACTCGGCGGCATCGAACTGGCGCGGCTGCTGCGGGCGCGCACGCCGGCGATCCCGGTGCTGCTGATGACGGGGTTCGTCGACGAGCCGCAGTCGGTGCCGCCCGGCGTGCCGGTGCTGAGCAAGCCGTTCCTGCCGCGCGAGCTGGCGGCGCAGCTGCAGCAGTTGCTGCTCGGCCGCGCCGAGGCTGCGGGCTAGCGGGCGGTGCCAGCGGCTGGTCGCCGGCGCCGTTCCCGGTCGATCAGACGCGATCGGGGTCCTGGCCGCGCAGCACCGAGTTGCCGTCGAACGTCTCGCGCAGGTTGGCGCGCGCCGGCTGCCGCAGCAGCGCTTCGTCGAGGCGGCCGCTCTGCGCGAAGAACGCGACCGGGTTGCGCCACACCAGCTGCTCGATGCGGTCGCGGCCGACGCCGGCTTGTTCCAGCTTCACGGCGGTGCGCGGCACCATCATCGGGTCGCTGACGCCCCAGTCGGCGGCGCTGTTGACGACCATGCGCTCGACGCCGTACTCGAGCACGATCGACACCATGCGGGCCGGGTCCATCTTGGTGTTCGGGTAGATCGAGAAACCCGACCAGCAGCCGAGGTCGCGCGTGATCTTGATCGTCTCCTCGTTGCCGTGGTCGAGCAGCACCTGGGCGAACGGGAACCCGCTCTCGCGCACCATGTCGATGCAGCGCTGGAAGCCGCGCTTCTTGTCGCGGTGCGGCGTGTGCACCAGCACCGGCAGCTGGTGGCGCTTGGCCAGTTCGAGCTGGCGCAGGAAGAACTCCTCCTCCTTCTTGGTCTGGTCGTCGAGGCCGATCTCGCCGATGCCGAGGCAGCTGTCCTTCTCGCAGTAGCGCGGCAGCACCGCCAGCACGTCGTTGTTGACGCGGTCGTCGTTCGCCTCGCGCGGGTTCAGGCCCATCGTGCAGAAGTGGTGGATGCCGAACTGCTGCGCGCGGAAGCGCTCCCAGCCGATCAGCGTCTCGAAGTAGTCGACGAACGTGGCGACGTTGGTGCGCGGCTGGCCGAGCCAGAACGCCGGTTCGAGCACGGCGCGCACGCCGGCCAGCGCCATGCGCTCGTAGTCGTCCGTGATCCGGCTGTACATGTGGATGTGCGGTTCGAAGATCAGCATCGGCGGACGTCGTTGGGGTCGTGGGCTCGGACGGTGGGTGAGGGGATGTCGGTCAGCGTGCGAGCAGCTGCTGCAGCAGGGCACGCACGGATTCGCGCGGCTCGCGGCCGAGGCGCTCGGCGACGAACGGCTTCAGGTCGGCGCGGTGGAGCGCCAGCAGGCCTTCGGCGGCGCACTGGCGCACGCCGTCGTCGCCGTGCTCGAGGCCGCCGACGAGGCGGGCCGCGGTGCCGGGGCACGGGGCGCGGCCGATCAGCCGCCAGGTGTCGCGCCAGACGCCGCGGCCGGCGGCTTCGCGCTCGGTGGCGAGGTCCTGCAGCATGCGCGACAGCTCGGGGTTGGCGCAGCGTTCGGCGCCGTGGCAGCGCACCAGCGGCAGGTCGAGGAACGCGAACTTCAGCAGCAGCTTGTTCGCCGCCTCCTGGTCGAAGCCGGGCTGGCCGAGCGTGCGCACGAACAGGTCGCCGTCGGCGATCGCCGCTTCGAGGTGCAGCACGACGTTGGTGCGCTGGATCTCGCCGAACAGGCGCACCGTGGTCGGGCCGACCGGCAGGAAGTGCAGGCTGCGCAGCAGCATCGCCCGCTCCTCGATGTCGCCGTGCGCGTAGAGATCCCACAGCGCGTCGGCGTTCGCCGCCGTCTCCAGCAGCAGGATCGCGGCGGCGAGGTCGCAGCGGCGGAAGGCGCCGAGTTCGACGGTGCCCGGGCCGATCGTGGTCCGACCACGGCCGACGGCGTCGCGACCGAAGCGCCGCGGCAACCCGGGGAACACGACCGGCAGCTGGCGCGGATTCGCGCGGACCTCGGCGATCGCGGCGTCGAGCATCGAGAGGTCGCCACCGAGGTGGGAGCGGAGAGCGGTCGTGACCATGGCGGGCGAGCAGGATAGCGAGGGGCGCAGCGGATGGCAGCTCCGCCGAAGGTCGGACGCACGCCGTGCTTGGCCGGCGCCGGTCCACTGCCTAGCCTGCGGCGATGGACTTTCCCGCTTGGGATCCGGTGCTGTTCGACATCCCCGGCCTGCCCATCGACGTGCGCTGGTACGGGTTGATGTACGTGGTCGGATTCCTGGTCGGCCAGTGGATCCTGGTGCGGCTCGCGCGCTCGGGCTTCCTGCCCGTGCGACCGGAGGCGGTGCCCGACCTCGTCTTCTACTGCGTGTTCGGCGTCATGATCGGCGGCCGCACCGGCTACGCGCTGTTCTACGACCAATCGCTGCTGAACCCGCTGAACTTCGTGCGGGTGTGGAACGGCGGCCTGGCGTTCCACGGCGGCCTCGGTGGCGTCGGCGTCGCCACCTGGCTGTTCTGCCGCAAGCACCGTTTGCCGTGGCGGCGCCTGGTCGACGCCTGTGCGATCGCGGTGACGCCGGGCATCCTGGCGGTGCGCATCGCCAACTTCATCAACGGCGAGCTGTACGGCCGCGTGACCGCGGCGTCGACGCCGTTCGCGATGCAGTTCCCGACCGATCCGCGGGCGATGCAGCTGCTCGGCCTGTCGAACGGCTGGACCATGCGCGACCGCGAGCTGTGCATCCAGGTCGCGTTCGGCAAGGCGAAGTTCGCCGACGTGCAGCCGTACCTGAGCGCCGTCGACGACCAGAATCGCGCGATCGACTGGGCGGCGGTGGCGCCGAAGCTCGACTGGGCGCGCGTCAGCGGCCTGCAGGGCGCCGATGGCGCGCCGTTGGTGCCGTTCCGGCATCCGTCACAGATCTACGAAGGCCTCGGCGAAGGCCTGCTGCTCGGCCTCGTGCTGGCGATCCTGTGGTTCCTGACGCGGCACCGGCCGTGGCCGATCGGGCGCTACGCGGTCGTGTTCCTGATCGGCTACGGCCTGGTGCGCTGGTCGCTCGAACTGGTGCGCCAGCCCGACGACTGGATGCCGAAGGACGTGCTGTTCGGCATGACGATGGGGCAGACGCTGAGCGTCGGCCTGGTCGTGCTGGCGGCCCTGATGCTGTTCTGGCCGCGCCCGGCGGTCGCCCGCGACCGCGCCGCCGACACCGTCTGAAGCGCTCGGTTCGCCGCGATGGGGCCGTGGCGACGGGCGGTCCACGATGCCTCGGCGCCTGCTGGTTGCGCGCGCGCGCGGCGGGAATAATGCGAGTCCGCCACCAGTCTGCGCGCGCCTGCAACCCTCGATGCCGATGACCCGATCCCGTTTCTCGCTCGCCCTGCTGCTCGGGCTCGCCGCCTGCGACAACGTCGGCCGCGCCTTCGATCCCATCACGGGGCCGATCGAGCCTGGCCCGGGTTCGAACATCTCGATCGTCCAGGTGGTGCCGGTCGGTGGCGACGCCCGCGAGGGGCGCCCGAAGGTGCGGGCGACGTTCCCGCGCGACGGCGGTTGGCCGCGGACCGTGCCGGTCGTGGTCGAGTTCAGCGAGAGCGTCAACGAGGCGACGATCGCTCCCACCAGTCCGGCGGGCCTCGACGGTCGCATCATCCTGCGCGTGGCAGGGACGACCCAGGCGCTGCCGTGCCAGTACGACTTCCTCGCCAACGGCAAGCTGCTCGTGCTGCGGCCCGTGGACCTGCTGTCGAACGTGCAGACGCCGACCTACCAGGTCGTGCTTCTGCCCGATGCTCGCGACGTCGACGGCGTGCGCTTCGAGGCTGCGGCCGACGGCACCGTGTTGAGCGAGTTCCAGGTCAACCAGGATGCGTCGATCACCGACGGCCGCATCCTGACGACCTTCCCGCGCGACAACGCGCGCGACGCGACCCGCGAGGGGGCCCTGATCGTCGTCTTCGATCGGCCGGCGAACGATTCGACGGTGGTCGACGCCAACCTCTTCGTGCGCCCCCAGGGCGGCGCCGCACTGCTCGCCGAGATCCAGCGGCCGTTGACGACCGTCGGGGTCCCCGACCTGCGGGTCGTGCGGTGGGCTCCCGACAACACGCTCGACGCCAACGTCTCGCACGAACTCGTCGTCAACGCCTCGATCACCTTCGGCCAGGAGGGTGTGCTCGACTTCCGCGGCCGCACGCCGTTCATGCGTTTCCAGACGATCGGGCCGGAGGCGCCGACGGCGGTCGAGCTGGCCAATCCGGTCGGTGCGTTCACCAACAAGATCAACCTGCAGAACCTGGCCAACGCCCGCCTGCGGGTGACCACGCCGGCCTCGGCGCAGGCCGGGGACCGTGTGCGGGTTCGCATCTACGGCGGCGACAAGGCCACGGCCTCGGCCATCGACCAGGCGTTCGTCGAGCGCCTCGCCGAGGTCCCGGCGGCCGGCGTGCAGGCGATCGACGTCGACTTCACCGAATCCCTGGGGTCCGAGTCGCGGCCGAAGTTCGATGACGGCTCGGTGGTGTTCACCGCCCAGCTGCAGCGCGGCTCGCAGTTCAGCGGCTTCATGCGGATCGGTACCGGCGCCGCCGCGCGGTTCGACGTGACGCGGCCGACGCTGGTGCGCGCGGGTGCGGCGCCGGCGGCGAACAGCAACGACATCGTGTCCGACACCGAGTTCCTGGCGTTCTACGGCATCGCCAGCGAACAGCTCGCGTCGGCGCAGATCGACAACCTGCAGCCGTTCGGCCCACCTGCGGTCGACAGCGCGGCCATGTTCGGTTCCGACGCCTCGGGCCGGTTCGTGATGCTGCCGATCACGATGGGTCGCTTGTCGGCGCCGTTCCCGTACCAGCTGACGATGGTCGACATCGCCGGCAACAGCATCGCTGGACCGGCGACCGGCAACATCCTCCAGCGCGGCTTCGTCGGCGGCACCTTCGTCGACTCGGTGACGGTCGAGGCCTACGACCAGGTGACGCTGCGGCCGATCGCGAACGCGACCGTGCTGCTCGATCCGGGCACGCCGACCGTGCCGGCGACCGGACAGCTGGTCGGCACCACGGGGGCCGACGGGCGGGTGACGTTCGCTGGGCTCGGGGCGGGGCCCTACACGATCACGGTGGTGCGCGCCGGCTTCGACCTGATCACGATCTACCGCACCAACGCGGCGTTCGCGTCGCTGCCACTGCGCCCGACGACGGCGGCGACGGCGACGCTGAAGGGCTCGGTCACGTTCGCGCCGTCGCCCGGCACGACGGCGGTGGTCGGCTGCAACACGGTCGACGACCGCTCGGTGCTCGGCATTCGCACCGCCAACGCCGCGCCGACGACGATCCCCGACCTCGCGATCGTGCCGAACCGGATGACGGTGCTGACGGCGTTCACCTCGCCGGGCGAACCGACCAGCAAGCCGACCTACGGCTCGCACGGGGCGCAGCTGCTCGGGGCCACGTTGACGACCGCGACGGCGCCGGTCGCCCCGGCCGAGCCGGGCGCCACGACGCAGCAGTCGCTGACCCTGGTGCCGGCGACCAGCGCGATCGCCTCGCAGATCGGTCCGTTCACCAAGGACTTCTCGTTGGCCACCGGCCTCGACGTCGCCAATCTGGTCGACGGTCGGCCGCTGGTCCGCGTCACCGGTTCGCTGCACGGCTTCGAAGGGCAGGTCATGGTCGGCCTCGGCTTCGCCACCGCCGCCGGCGGCGGCCAGTTCGCGATCGACTCCAACTGGGGGCTGCCGCTGGTCGGTGGGTTGATCGGCTTCGATTCGACCTTCTGGTGGGTCGCGGCGGAGGCTCGGGACACCGGCGGGCGCATCTCCCGCTACCGGGCCTTGCTGTCGTTGGTCACCGGCCAGCCGACCTTCGTCCTGGAACCGATGTCGATCCCGACGCTGGTGACGCCGGCGCCACCGACGAACGGCTCGCCGGCGCTCGAGTTCCAGGATGTCGTCGACGTCGCCCTGGTGCCCGGCGGCATCGGCCTCGTGCAGCTGAGCGCGCGCGACGGCAATGGGCGCAACTGGCGCATCCTGACGACCGACGAAGACGACGCGACCGGCACCGAACAGCTGCAGTTCCCCGACCTGGTGACGGCTGGGGTCGGCGGGCTCGCCGCCGGCACCTGGAGCATGTTGGTCGAGTCGCGGATCTTCCTGTCGACGACCCTGGCGACGCCTTCCAACTTCATGCTCAGCGAGCGCCATCGCATGGAAGTGCTCTACGCCCGCTCGGCGTCGCTCTCGATCACGGTGCCGTGACGCGCCGCGGCATCGTGCTGCTGTCCGGGGGGCTGGACTCCGGCGTCGCCGGTGCCGTGTTCCGGCGCGACGGCGGCACGGTGGTGGCCGCCCTGTTCTGTGACTACGGCCAACGCGCGCGCGAACGCGAGGCGGCGGCGGCCGGCCGCCTGGCCGAACGTTGGTCGGCCCCGCTGCTGCGCCTCGAACTGCCGTGGCTCGCGGCCCTGGCGCGCCGCAGTGGCTCGCGGCTGCTGGCCGGCACCGGCGAACTGCCGCACGGCACCGCCAGCGCCCCGGGCGACGAAGCCAGCGCGCGCGCGGTGTGGGTGCCGGCGCGCAACGCGGTGTTCGTCGCCATCGCCGGTGCGCACGCCGAAGCGCTCGGTGCCGACACCGTCGTCGCTGGCTTCAACCGGGAGGAAGCCGCGACCTTCCCCGACAACTCGGCGGCGTTCCTCGCTGCGGCCACGGCGTGCCTCGGCCTCGGCACGCGCACCGGTGTCGCGGTCGTGAGTCCGACGATCGACTGGGACAAGCCACGCATCGTCGACGAAGCACGCCGGCTCGGTTTCACCGCCGCCGACTTCTGGTCGTGCTACGAGGGCGGCAGCACGCCGTGCGGGCGCTGCGAGTCCTGCCTGCGGAGCCGCTGGCGCAGCTGAACGTCGACGTCGCGCTCAGCGCAGCGGCCGCCACAGGTTGCCGTCGGCACCAGGTACGTCGAGCGCCAGTTGCCCGCCGAGTTCGTTGGCGGCGCCGCCGAGCAGAGCGGCACCGGCCGGCGGCACCTGGCTCGGGCCGTCGTAGGTGGCGCCCTTCGCGACCAGGATCTCCCCGGTCTGGTTGACGAAGAACGCCGCCGTGCCGGTGCGCCCGCGCGACACCGGCCAGGCGAGGCAAGACCAGACGATCTCGGCGCGGTCGGCGTCGACGTTGCCGGCGTTGGCCGCGGTGGCCAGCTGGCCGACCCCGCTCGCGTCCGGCAGGTACATCGCCAGCAGATAGCCGCGGCTCTGGCAGAGGCCGTTGGCGCCGAGGGTGCCGAGCGACTGCGGCAGGAAGGAAGGGGTCAGCAGCTGGCCGTCCGCCAGCATGCGCAGTCCCGACAGCTGGTCGAGGCCGAGCGCTTCGCCCATGCCGTCATGGTCGGTGTCGACGACGGCGCGCGTGACCACCTGCGTCTGCGCGGTCGACAGCGTGCGCAGCGAGGCCACGACGGCGCGTTCGTTCGCCACCGCGCGACTGCTGAGCAGGTTCGGCACCGCGATGCCGGCGACGATGCTGACGACCGTCGCCACGATCATCAGCTCGACCAACGTGAATCCGGTTTGACCGCGCATAGGACCTCCAGCCTCCCTTCCGTGCGGCACCGATCGGCTGCCCGCCCGCCGCTCCGGCAAGTCGGCGTGGTGCGGCCGCCATGGCACGGCGGCCATGGTCCGTGCCGATTTCCTCAAGTCGGCCGCAGGCCGCGCGCGGCCCGGCGCCGCCTATGCTGCCGGCCCGCCATGGTCGGCACCTTCGCCATCCTCAATCTGACGCGCGACTCCTTCTCCGACGGCGGTCGCTACCTGGCTCCGGAGCCAGCGCTCGCACACGCCGAACGCCTGCTCGCCGCCGGGGCGAACGTGCTCGACGTCGGCGCCGAGTCGACGCATCCCGACGCCGAGGATGTTCCGGTCGACGAGGAACTGCGCCGCCTTTTGCCGGTGGTGCAGACGCTGTTGGCGCGTGGGGCCGAGGTCAGCGTCGACACGCGCAAACCGGAAGTGATGACGGCGATGGGGGCGCTCGGCGTGCATTGGTGGAACGACGTCGACGGGTTTCGTTCGCCGGCGGCGATGGCGGCGGTGGCCGCCGCTCCGCCGCACGTGCGCTTCGTCGTGATGTTCCACCGCAACCAGACGTCGCGCGCGGACCGGCGCGAACTCGGCGTCGACGGCCTGCTGACGGACCTCGAGGCGTTCGTCGCGGAGCGGCGGGCGGCGTTCGCCGCCGCCGGCGTGCTGCCGCAGCGGTTGGTGTTCGATCCGGGCATGGGCTTCTTCCTCGGCCGCGAGGCCGCACCGAGCCTGCACGTGCTGCACCACCTGAAGCACCTCGTGCGCGCCGCCGGTGCCCTGCTGGTCTCGGTGTCGCGCAAGTCGTTCGTCGGCGAGGTCACCGGCCTGCCGGTGGGCGAGCGCGGGCCCGGCAGCCTCGCCGCCGAGCTGTGGGCGGCCCGCGCCGGGGCGGCCTGGATCCGCACGCACGATCCCGGGGCGTTCCGTTCGGCCTGGGCGGTCGAAACGGCGATCGCGCGGGCGCTGTAGCTCTCCGGGTCTTCCCGCACGGCGCCTGGCGGAGCAACCGGTCCCGCGGTGGGACACCGCGACTGCCGCTGGCGTCTCAAGTTCGCGCCGGCGGACGCCGAAACTGCTGCCGTCGTGGCGCCGCTCGTCGGCGTCCGCGCGGAGCCAATGGAATCCGTCAACGAGATCAAGGAAGCCCTGTCGGCGCGGTCGCGTACGGCCACCCTCGACGAGCTGGCCAGCGAAGGTCGCAAGCGGGTGCGCCTGATCCGCGCCGAGCACGTCGCGGCGATGATCAGCGAGGCGGTGCATGCCGCCATCGAGCATTCGGGCCTGATCGCGCCCGAGGAAGTCGAGAAGCTGGTCGAGAAGAGCCGCGTCGAGTTCCGCTCGATCCTGAAGGAACGCGAGCAGGAGCTGCAGCGCGCGCACGACAACGAGAAGGCGCTGGAGATGCGCGAGGGCGAGCTCAACGAGCTGCGCCAGCGCTTCGCCGCGCTGACCGACGCGCTGACGACGACCCGCCGTGAGCTCGAGGAGGCCCGCGCCGAGAGCGAGGCGATGCGCGAGCACGTGCAGAACCTGCGGGCGCAGTCGGTCGCCGCCCCGGTGGCGGCGGCGGCGCCGGCCGCCGTGCCGTCGAGCGACCTGCTGATGTCGATGGTGCAGGAGATGGCCAACCTGAAGGCCAACCTGATGAACGTGCAGGCGCAGCGCGCTGCCGCACCGGCGAGCCCGGCCGCGCCTGCACCGGCAGTGCCCGACTTCAGCGCTGCGTTCGAGAAGCTCGCCGGCACGCTCAACGACCGGCTCGAGAAGCTCGGCAAGAAGATGGGCGTCAGCGCCGCCGTCGCCGGCGATCAACCGGTCGACTTCGGCGGCCTGTTCAAGGACGAGGGCAAGCAGCTCGAGTCCAACATGGACAACATCGAGGTCAAGCAGAAGGCCGGTGGCGGCATCGCCGCGAACCTGGCGCGCTTGAAGAAGCTCAAGGGCGGCGGCTGAGTCCGCGGCCGGAGCCGAATCCACATTCCACGCAGAACATCCGGGGACAAGGGCGGAGACACATGACGCAGAACAAGAACGAACAGAATCAGGATCATGGCGCCGACACGGCCATCGCGTTGGGCAAGGGCCTCGACGTCGGCACGGCGAACCTCGCGGCGGCGGTGCAGAACGAGGACGGCGGCATCACGGTGACCGTCGAGCGCAACGCGTTCCTCGACATCCCGAGCGACGTCTACAGCAAGAACATGCTGACCAAGCTGAAGGTGCCCTACGTGGTGCACAACGGCAAGCTGGTCGTCATCGGCGAAGCCGCGTTCGAGCTGGCCAACGTGTTCGGTCGCGAGACCCGTCGCCCGATGTGCGACGGCCTGATCAGCCCGAACGAGCAGGATGCGCTGCCGATGATGAAGATGATCATCCAGAAGATCCTGGGTGAGCCGCGCGTCGCGGGCGAGAACTGCTACTTCTGCGTGCCGGCCCCGTCGCTGGACGTCGACAACAACGTCGTCTACCACCAGGGCCTGTTCGAGAGCCTGATCAACAAGCTCGGCTACAAGGCGCACGCCATCAACGAGGCGCACGCGGTGATCTTCGCCGAGCTGGCGGAGAGCGACTTCACCGGCATCGGCCTGTCGTTCGGCGGCGGCATGGCCAACGCCTGCATCGCCTACAAGTCGATCCCGTGCCTGTCGTTCTCGGTGGCGCGCGGCGGCGACTGGATCGACAAGAACGTCGCCAACGTGCTCGGCTGCCCGCGCAGCAAGGCGACGCACATCAAGGAGCGCGGCATCGACATCCGCGACCCGAAGAGCCGCGAGGAGGAAGCGGTCTCGATCTACTACCGCAGCCTGATCAACTACGTGCTGCAGAACATCAAGCAGCGCTTCGAGTCGGGCCAGAACATGCCGAGCTTCCAGCACCCGATCGACATCGCCTGCGCCGGCGGCACGTCGCTGATCGGCGGCTTCATCGAGGTCTTCCGCGACGAGTTCGCCAAGATCGACTTCCCGATCCCGGTCGGTCGCATCTTCCGCAGCGAAGAAGCGCTGACCGCGGTCGCCAAGGGCTGCCTGGTCGCCGCCGCGATCGGCGAAGGCTGAGTGCGCAGCGGCCTTCGCCGCGCGACACCGAGTGCAGCACACGGCCCGGGGCGACCCGGGCCGCGTCGTTCGTGGGCGCGGCCTACAGAGTCAACGTGATGCGGACCCAGTTGGTCAGCTTGCTCTCGGCGGTGCCGGTGGCGTCGAGCGTGAAGCCCGCTATGTGCAGCGGCAGGCCGGCGAGGAACGGCACCAGCGGGATCGCCAGCGTCGCGTTGGCGTTGCCGCTGCCGTCGAGCGTGCCGACGAAGCCCTGGAAGAACGGGCTCACCGGGTCGAGGCTCAGCTGTGTGATGACGCTGAAGTTGATCGGCAACAGGCCGCCCGCCGGCAGCGGCACACCGGGCAGGTAGCTCTCGCTCGCGCACAGCAGGTAGGGCCGCCCCGCTTCGCCGGGCAGTGCCAGCTGCAGCGGCGTGCTGTTGCCCATCGTCAGCGTGGCGGCGTTCGCGCGCAGCGGCAGGCCGTCGAGCAGCCAGGCCATCGCTTGTTGCAGCAGCCGCGCCCGCAGCGTCGGGCTGGTGATCGTCTCCAGCGGCAGGCCGAGCACGACGGTGCGCGCCCCGGTCGCCGGATCGAGCTTCTGCACGCCGGCGACCTGGCCGTTGCCGTAGCGCAGGCAGACGATGCTGCTGGCGTTGGTCGGCGCCAGCACGTCGGCGAAGTTCACGTCGTAGGTGCCGGACGTGCCGTTGTCGAACGCGCCCGCCGGGGCGCCGGCGCTGACCGTTCCGGGCAGGCCCGCCTGCAGCGTGTAGACGTTGGCGTCGTCGGCGACATAGGTGGCGCCGAGCACGTTCCGATAGAACGCGCGGTCGGCGGTGCTGCCTTGCGCGTCGAGGTCCCAGCCGACCTCGGCGCCGTGCACCAGCACGCTGCCGCCGGCGTTCAGGTAGTTGCTCACCAGCACCTGCTCGAGCGCCGAGAACGTCTCGTCGGCGGTGCTCTCCTCGCCGAGGTTCCACACCACGGCCTGGTAGCCGCCGAGCAGCACGCGGCCGAGCTGCACCGCCTCGTTGCTGGCGGCGTCGAAGCCGAGGCTCAGGTTGGCGTCGCGGCGCAGCGCGTCGCCGACGAGGCGCGTGTAGTCGCGCGTGTTGTCCGGTCCCTTGACGCTGCGGTCGAGGCGATCGAAGCCCTGCACCAGCAGCGCCTGCGCGGTCGCCAGGTGGTCGGTGCCGGCGGTCAGCACCTCGGTCGGGAACGAACGCCCGGTCGCGTTCGCCGCGCGCACACGGAACGAGCGCAGGCTGTGGTGCGGCAGCGGACCGGTCGACCAGTTCGTGGTCGTCACCGTGGCTGCGGTGGTGAAGCCCTTGCCGTCGAGCGAGGTCTCGACCAGGTAGCTGGTGGCGCCGGGTGCGGGATCCCAGGCGACGCGCAGGCCGCGCGCGCCGTCCTGAACCACGCGCAGGGCGGGCGGCGGCTCCGGCGGGAACGGCGCCAGCGGCGCGAAGTAGCGCAGCACGCCGCGCGCGTAGGCGCGCGCCGCGAGGTAGCGGAAGTCGGGGTCGTGCAGCGACGTGTGGTCCAGCGAACCGGGCGTGTCGTGGAACGCGAGTTCGACCAGGATGCCGGGCATCGTGCTCAGCAGCCGCACCTCGCCGAAGTTCGCGGTCTTCTGGCCGCGGTCGACCCACGACGAGTTCCAGAACGCCTGCAGGTCGCCGACGATCTGCGTGTGCACGGCCTGGCTCAGCTGCGCCGAGCCCGCGGTGGCGCCGCCGTTGTAGATGAACGTGTCGGTGCCGGTGCCGCCGCCGGCGTTGGTGTGCAGCGAGACGAACGCGTCGGCGGTGCGCCACTCGGCGAAGCGCGGGCGCGCGGTGACGTCGTCGTCGCTGTCCTGGCCGGTGCTGCTCGAGTCCCAGACCGTGCTCGGTGCACCGGCGAACTGCGTCCAGTAGCGCGCGCACTCCCGCCACCGCAGCTGGTTGCTGGTGGTGCCGCCGCGCACCAGCGAGCCGAGGCCGCCGCCGAGGCGCACGGTGTCGGCGATGACGACGCCGCCGCCGCTCGACTGGTTGCTCAGCGTGATGCGGGCGCCGGTCGCCGGCGCGAACCAGAAGTTGCCGAGGTGCGCCCAGGTCAGGTTGTCGAGCCGCTGGTCGACCACGACGTTGGCGACGCCGCCGGTGTGCTCGATGCGGTAGTTCGTCGTCGGACAGCGGTTGGTGCCGGCGCGATACCAGACGAACACCGGGTAGAGGCCTTCCTTCGCCACCGGGATCGTCCACGTCGCGGTCGCGGTCTCGGCGGCGGGGTTCGTGCTGGCGAAGCGGAACGTGCCGCCGTTGTAGCCCGACGACGTCGACAGGCTCCAGACGCCGGTCTCGACGTACGCCGGGGCACCGCTGTCGTTGTCGACGAGGCCGTCGACGTCGACTTCGCCGTGCTCACGGCACATGACGACGTCGGCGCCGAGGTTCTGCAGGAACGGGATCAGGTACTGATTGCAGATCTCGGCGGTGTGGATGTCCTCGATCAGCCCGTCGATGACACCGCGCTGCGTCGTCCAGCCGAGCGTGCTGTGCCAGTAGTAGCCGTGGCCCGGCGACACCGCGATGCGCTTGCCGGCGAGCGCGCCGAACGGCGCCACCAGCGACTGCACGCTGGCCGCCGCCGCCGGGGCCGCGGGGGCGGCCGGCAGGCGCGTCTCGCCGAGGGCGGTGCGCAGGTCGACGACGCTGCCGTCGGCGCGTTGGACCAGGATCTCGACGTGGTTCAGCCCCGGCGTCGACAGCGCCGTCTTGTCGATCTGCTCGAGGGCATGTTCGCGCTCGCAGCCGGCGACGGTGGCGCACAACCGCTCGTCGAACACCAGCTGCACTTCGTCGCCGGTCACCGTGCAGCCGAGCAGGCGCGTTCCCGGCGGCACGTGGCTGGTGAAGCCCTGCGCCCGTTCGGCCGCCGACGGGCCGGAGCACAGGTGCGCGATGGCGGCGGCGACCGAACCGTGCAGCGGCGGCACCGTGGCGAGGTTCTGCTGGCGGAAGAACAGCACCTGCTGGGCCGCGGCAGGGAAGGCGCAGAGCGCGGCAGCGACGGCGACGAAGGGACGATGCATGGTCCGACCAATCTAGCGCTTCGCGCGCCGCCGTCAGCCGTCGGCGACGGTGCGCGCGACGACGGCGCGCGAGGCGGCGAACACCGCCCGCAGGATCGGCTCGAGTTCGGCCGGGGCGAAGCCCTCGGCGGGGGGCTGGCCCAGCAGGGCTGCCAGCATCTGCTGCTCGCGCGCCGGGTCGGCGGCGGCGTCGCCGTTCGCCTTCTTGCAAGCGCCGATGCGACGGCACAGCCGCGCGCGCTCGTGCAGCACGTCGACGAGACGGCGGTTCAGGACGTCCATGGCCGCGCGCAGCGCATCGAGTTCGGACGGTGGCATGCGGGGCCCATGCTACGGCCGCCGCCGGGCGAAGCGATCGGCCGCCGCCGCGGGTGGCATTGCGGGGTCCACGCGGGCGGGGTACAGACTTCGCCCCCGATGCAGAAGACCCACAAGCCCGAAGTGCTGGCCCCGGCCGGCAGCCTGCCGTCGTTGCTGGCGGCGCTGCAGCACGGTGCCGACGCCGTCTACTTCGGCCTGCAGGAAGGCTTCAACGCCCGCGCCCGCGCCAGCAACTTCGCGTTGGCGTCGTTGCCCGAGCTGGTGGCGCGCATCCACCGCGCCGGGGCGCGCGCCTACGTGACGCTGAACACGCTGGTGTTCGAGCCCGAGCTGCCGGCGCTCGAACGCGTGCTGCGCGGCATCGCCGCCTCGTCGGTCGACGCGCTGATCGTGCAGGATCCGGCGGTGTGCCTGCTGGCGCGCGCGGTCTGCCCCGAGCTCGAACTGCACGCCAGCACGCAGATGACGATCGCCGAACCGGCGGCGGCGCCGTTCGCGCAGGCGCTCGGCGTCACCCGCATCGTCGTGCCGCGCGAGCTGTCGGTCGCCGAGATCCGCCAGTTCGCCGCCGGCACCGACGCCGAGCTCGAGGTGTTCGTGCACGGCGCCTTGTGCGTGTCGTGGAGCGGGCAGTGCCTGACCAGCGAAGCCTGGGGCGGCCGTTCGGCCAACCGCGGCCAGTGCGCGCAGAGCTGCCGCATGCCGTACGAACTGGTCGTCGACGGCCAGCTGCGGCCGCTCGGCGACGTGCAGTACCTGCTGAGCCCGAAGGACCTGGAGGGCGCACGCGCGGTGCCCGAGCTGCTGCAGATCGGGGTGCACGGGCTGAAGATCGAGGGCCGGCAGAAGGGCCCGCAGTACGTGGCGACGGCGACCGGCGGCTACCGGCGCTGGGTCGACGCGCTGGCGAGCGGCGGCGAACGCAAGGCGGCCGAGCGGCAGCTGGCGCACGACCTGCTGGCGATGACGCTGTCGTACTCGCGTGGCGCCAGCGACGGCTTCTTCGCCGGCAGCGACCACCAGACGCTGGTCGAAGGGCGCTTCCCGAAGCACCGCGGCGTGTTCGTCGGCAAGGTCGTGCGGATCGTCGGCAAGGACGTGTTCGTGCGCGAGGCCGCCGACGGCCGACCGTGGACCGGGGCCGCGGCGTTGTCGCAGCGTCCGAACGAACCGGTGGGCGAGCGCAGTTCGCCGCTGCAAGCCGACACCACGGCCGCACCGCTGGTGCTGCGCGCCGGCATGGGCATCGTCTTCGACCAGGGCGATCCCGAGGACAAGAACGAGCCGGGCGGGCCGCTGTTCGCCGTCGAGCGCCGCGGCGACGAGACGCGGTTGTCGTTCGGCCAACCGGGCCCCGACCTGTCGCGCGTGCGCGTCGGCGATCGCGTGTTCGCGACCAGCGATCCGGCACTCGCCAGCGCCACCGCGCGCGAGGTGCGCGAGGACGCGCCCGAGCCGGAAGGCCGCAACCGCGTCGACCTGGTGGTGACCGGCGCGGCCGGTGCGCCGCTGCACGTGGTCGCGACCTGCCGCGGCCACCGTGCAAAGGCACGGACGACGTCGTCGCTGCAGCCAGCGCGCGGAGCGGGCCTCGACGCGGCGATCCTCGCCGACAAGCTGGCTGCGTTCGGCGGCACCCCGTTCGCGTGCGGCGCGATCGACACCGCGGGGCTCGCCGCGGGCCTGCACGTGCCGGCCAGCGAGCTGAAGGAACTGCGCCGCGCGCTGGTGCAGGCGCTGCTGCCGCCGCTCGAGCGCGGCGCCGTGCGCACCGTCGATCCGCGCCCGGCGGTGCCGCGCGTCGCCGCGGCGTTCGGCGAGCTGCCGGCCGGCCCGGCCGGTGAGCCGCAGCTGGTGCCGCTGCTGCGCAGCGACGCGCAGCTCGACGCCGCGCTGGCGTTCGGCTGCCGCGAGGTCGAACTCGACTGGATGGAGTTCGTCGGCCTCGGCCACGCCTTCGCCCGCGCGCGTGCGGCCGGCGTGCAGGTCACGGTGGCGACGACCCGCATCGGCAAGCCCGGCGAAGAAGCGCTGCTCGAACGCATCCGTCGCCTCGCACCCGACGGCATCCTGGTGCGCAACTTCGGGGCGATGATGCGCTGCCTGCATTGGCGCCGCGACGGCGATCGCGCGCTGCTGCACGGCGACTTCTCGCTGAACGCGTCGAACTCGCTGACCGTGCGCCACCTGCTGGCGATGGGGCTCGACTCGGTGACGGCGTCGTTCGATCTCGACGAAGCGCAGCTGTTCGCCATGCTGGACCAGGTGCCGCCGCGGCGCGTCGCCGTCGTCGCGCACCACCGCATCCCGACGTTCCACACCGAGCACTGCGTCTACAGCCACCTGCTCAGCAACGGCCGCGACTTCCACGCCTGCGGCCGCCCGTGCGAACGGCACCAGGTGGCGCTGCGCGACCACCAGGGCCGCGAGCATCCGGTGATCGTCGACGTCGGCTGCCGCAACACGGTGTTCCACCATGCGCCGCAGCAGAGTGCGATGTGGACCGAACGGCTGCTGGCCGCCGGCGTCGGCCGCTTCCGCGTCGAGTTCGTGCGCGAGACCGCGGCGGAGACCACGCGCGTGCTGACGGCGTGGTGCGAGCGCCTGCGTGGCACCATCGACGGCCCGACGTTGGCGCAGCGCACCGGCGCCCTCGGTCAGGTCGGCGTCGCCCAGGGCGGCATGCAGCTGCTCAGCGAGTGAGCGGGCGGGCTGCCGCTGCCGCCAGCAGGCGCGGCAGCAGGGACACGTAGCTGGCGCCGCCGGCACAGGCGCCGTGCCACACGGCGCACAGCCACGGTGAGGCCATGTCGGGGAACTGGGCTGCGATCGCGAATTCGATGGCGGCGCCGACCACGGTGGCCAGCAACGCGAGCAGGCCCGCCGCCAGCGCCGCCACGACCGCGGGGCGCATGTTCGGCGGCAGCGGCGGCAACGGCCGCGGCCGCAGGGCGCGCCGCACGACCAGTTGCAGCGCGATGGCGCCGGCGACCAGCACGGCCCAATCGCGGCCCGCGAGCGCGCGGCCGTGCAGGCTGGCGGTGCCGCCGACCCACAGCAGTGCGATCAGCGCCGGCAGCAGGCCGAGCACGATGCCGAGCCACGACAAGCGGCGGCGCCTCACAGCGTGATCACCTTCGCGGCCTTGCCCATCTCGCGCACGATCGCGTCCATGTCGCCGACCTTGCCGACCGCCGGGGTGATGCCGTGGTGGGCGAGGCAGGTGCCGCACGGCACCAGGTCGACGCCGCGTTCCTCGAGCAGGCGCAGTTCCGCCAGCACCGGCGAGTCGGCGGCGACCAGCTTGACGCCGGCGTTGTAGAGCAGGATGGCCCGGAACTCCGGCAGCGCGATCGACTTCCTCAGGAACGTGCCCAGGATCTTCTGGCCGAGCGCGCGGTCGCCGTGGCCCATCTGGTCCTGGTTCAGCACCACGATCGTGTCCATGGCGCGCATGCAAGCGCCGGCCGCACCACGCCGCCAGCACGTCGGCGACGAAGTGCTACCGGTCGGCCCGGGCACTCCGTAGCCTGTGCCGTTTCCTTCGCGCATGAACGTACTCGTCGTCGGCTCGGGCGGCCGTGAACACGCCCTCTGCTGGAAGCTGCGGCAATCGCCGCTGGTGAAGCGCCTGTTCTGTGCGCCGGGCAATCCGGGCACGAAGCTGGTCGCCGACAACGTCGAGATCCCGGCCGACGACATCGCGCGCCTGCTGCGCTTCGCGATCGACGAGAAGATCGACCTGACCGTCGTCGGCCCCGAGGCGCCGCTGTGCGAGGGCATCGTCGACGAGTTCCAGAAGCAGAAGAAGCTGTGCTTCGGACCGACCAAGGCCGCCGCCGAGATCGAGGGCGACAAGGCATTCGCGCGCGAGCTGTGCCGTCGCCACCGCATCCCCGGCCCGTCGTTCTGGGTCTACGAGGAACTGGCGATGGCGCGCTCGTTCGTCGACAACCGGCCGGACGGTCCGATCGTCGTCAAGGCGTCGGGGCTCGCCGCCGGCAAGGGCGTCACCGTCTGCAAGAACAACGAAGAGGCGCGCGCGGCGATCCACGAGTGCATGGAGCGGCGCCGCTTCGGCGACGCCGGCAACCGCGTGGTGTTCGAGGAGTTCCTCGAGGGCCACGAGGTGTCGCTGATCACGCTGACCGACGGCCGCACGATCGTGCCGCTCGAACCGGCGCGCGACCACAAGGCGGTCGGCGACGGCGACAAGGGCCCGAACACGGGCGGCATGGGCGTGATCACGCCGGTGCACGTGCTGCCCCGCATCCGCACGCAGATCGAGAGCCAGATCGTGTTCCCGACGGTGCACGCGATGAACCGCGAGAACCGCCGCTACCAGGGCTTCCTCTACGCCGGCCTGATGCTGACGCCGCAGGGCCCGCGCGTGCTCGAGTACAACTGCCGCCTCGGCGACCCCGAGACGCAGCCGCTGTTGATGCGCTTGCAGAGCGACCTGTTGCCGCTGCTGCTGGCGACCGCCGAAGGCAAGCTGGAGGAACAGCAGGCGCCGGTGTGGGACGACCGCGTCGCCGTCTGCGTCGTCGCCTGCGCCGCCGGCTACCCCGGCGACTACAAGAAGGGCACGCCGATCTTCGGCATCGACCGCGTCGCCCAGGGCCCGGACCTGCAGGTGTTCCACGCCGGCACGGCGCAGCGGCTCGGCAGCGACCTGGTGACCGCCGGCGGCCGCGTGCTCGCCGTCACCGCGCTCGGCAAGGACCCGACCGCGGCGCGGGCGCGCTGCTACGAGGCGCTGCAGCAGATCGAGTTCGCCGGCATGCATTATCGCCGCGACATCGGAGCGCGGGCGTGAGCGGACGGCGGTCCGTCGCTATGGTCGGGGCGTCGTGAAGCTGGACCAGGAACAACAGGTCGTCGAGGCGGCGCTGCGCCGGCGCGGCTTCCGCTGGACGAACCAGCGGGCGGCGATCGTGCGCACGGCGCTGCAGAGCCACGAGCACTTCACCGCCGAGGAACTGCTGGCGCTGTGCCGGCGCCTCGACCCGAAGGTGTCGCGCGCGACCGTCTACCGGACGCTGGCGGTGCTCGAGGAGGCCGGCTTCGTCGAAGGCCTCGACACCGGCGACGGCGGCCGTCGCTTCGAGCACGTGCTCGGCCACGACCACCACGACCACATGGTGTGCCTCGGTTGCGGCTCGATCTTCGAGTTCCGCGACGACGAGCTCGAGCGCCGGCAGGAGGTCGCGGCCAAGCGCATCGGCTTCCGCATCGAGCGCCACAGCCTGCGCATCCACGGCCACTGCCGCGACTGCCAGCGCACGCGGAAGGGCGGCGACCGGGTGTCCGGATGACGATCGCGCCGCGCGTGCTGGTCGTCGACGACGAACGCGACCTCGCCGAGCTGAACGCGTTCTTCCTGCAGCGGGCCGGCTACACGGCGAAGGTGGCGACGTCGGCCGAGGACGCGCTGTCGCTGATGGCGCAGGAGCCGTTCGCGGTGGTGGTGAGCGACGTGCGCATGCCGCGCATGAACGGCATGGAACTGCTGACCGCGGTCAAGCGCAGCGACCCCGACGTCGAGGTGCTGCTGCTGACCGGCCATCCCGACCTGCAGGCGGCGGTGGCGTCGATCAAGCTCGGCGCCTTCGACTACCTGGCGAAGCCGTACGACGAGAAGGCTCTGGTCGAGCGCGTCGCCAAGGCGCTGGCGCATCGGCAGGTGAAGGACGGCAACGAAGGGCTGCGCGAACGCCTGCGCTCCGGCCTCGCCGGGCGGCAGCTGGTGCACCGTTCGTCGGCGTTCGGCGACGTGGTGGCGATGCTCGAGCGCGCGGCGCGCACCGACGCGTCGGTGCTGCTGCTCGGCGAGAGCGGCACCGGCAAGGAGCTGCTGGCGCACCACCTGCACGACAGCAGTGCGCGCGCCGACAAGCCGTTCGTGCCGGTCGACTGCGCGTCGATCCCGACCGAGTTGTTCGAGAGCGAGCTGTTCGGCCACCAGAAGGGCGCGTTCACCGGCGCCACCAACAGCAAGCCCGGCCTGTTCCAGGTCGCCGACGGCGGCACGCTGTTCCTCGACGAGCTCGGCGAACTGCCGCTGGCGTTCCAGCCGAAGCTGCTGCGCGCGATCCAGGAGCGTTCGGTGCGGCCGGTCGGCAGCAACGAGCAATGCCTCGTCGACGTGCGCATCGTCGCGGCGACCAACCGCAACCTGCAGAAGGAGGTCGAGGAAGGGCGCTTCCGCGCCGACCTGTTCTACCGCCTCGACGTCGTGCGCATCGCCGTGCCGCCGCTGCGCGACCGCCGCGAGGACGTCGAAGCACTGGTGCGCCACTTCCTGCAGCGCTTCGGCGCCCCGGCCCGCATCGAGCGCATCGCACCCGACGCGATGGCGGCGCTGCGCGGCTACACGTGGCCCGGCAACGTGCGCCAGCTGCGCAACGCGATCGAACGGGCCTGTGCACTCGGCCATGCGCCGGAGCTGCAGCTGGGCGACTTCCCGCCGGAGGTGCGCGGCGAAGAGCCGGCGGTGCTCGGCGCCGGCGGCGACGGCAGCGGCGGCACGTTCCAGGAGATGAAGGCGCGCGCCATCGCCGAACTGGAGAGCAGCTACGTCGAGGCCCTGCTGAAGAAGCACCAGGGCAACGTCACGCACTGCAGCGAAGAGGCTGGCATGGCGCGCAGCGCGTTCCAGAAGCTGATGACGAAGTACGGCATCCGCAGCGCCGACTTCCGCGGCTGACGCGGCACGGATCGTCGGTGTGGCGGCCGGCCTTCGTCTTCAGCTGCGCTTCGGTGCGCGCTCGCCGAGCAGCACGTTCGCCTTGCGCGCCTGGATGCGGCCGCCGAGGTGGCGCATGGCGCCGGCCTTCACGTAGGCGACCGCTTCGGCGACGTCGTCGGTGACCAGGATGCGGTCGAGGTCGGCGGCGGCGATGGTGCGCTCGCCGACCATCGACGTGCGCAGGAAGTCGAGCATCGGGCGCCAGTAGTCGACGCCCATCAGCACCAGCGGGAAGTCCTGGATCTTGCCGGTCTGGATCAGCGTCGCCGCTTCGAACAGCTCGTCCATGGTGCCGAAGCCGCCCGGCATGACCACGAAGGCATGGCTGTACTTCACCAGCATGACCTTGCGGACGAAGAAGTAGCGGAACTCGACGAAGCGATCGAGGTAGGGGTTGTGCTTCTGCTCGTGCGGCAGCGTGATGTTGCAGCCGACGCTGAGGCCACCGACGTCGCGCGCGCCGCGGTTCGCCGCCTCCATGATGCCGGGCCCGCCGCCGGTCATGATCGTGAAGCCTTCGCGGGCGATGCCGGCGCTGACTTCGCGCGCGAGCTTGTACCAGCGGTTGTCCTCGCCGAAGCGCGCGCTGCCGAACACGGTCACGCACGGCGGCAGGAAGTGCAGCGCACGGAAGCCCTTGATGAACTCGCCGAAGATGCGGAACGCGCGCCACAGCTCGCGCAGGCGGCTGCGCGGTCCGGCGAGGAACTGCCGTTCGTTCTGGTCGCGCGAGTCCTTGCCCCACGACGGCGGCAACTGGTTCGGGTCCGTCAGGTGCATGGATCGCTCTTCGGGTTCAACCTTCGGCCTTGGCGACGCGCACCATCTCGCGGAACACCACCATGCCGTCGCCGTCCTCCGGCAAGGCGCCGCGTTCGAGTTGCGTGCGGCGCCAGTCGGGCATGTGCGTCGGCAGGTAGCTGCGGTCGGGGTGCGGCATGACGCCGAGCACGCGGCCGGTGCGGTTGGTCAGGCCGGCGAAGCCGAGCGGCGCGCCGTTCGGGTTGTGCGGGTACTGCTCGGTCGGCTTGCCGTCCGGGCCGACGTACAGCGCCGTCGCGTAGCCCTCGGCCAGCAGCATCTGCTGCATCGCCGCGTCGCGCGCGATCAGGCGGCCTTCGCCGTGCGCCGCCGGCCAGCGCAGCGTCAGGCCCGCCGGCAGGAACACGCAGCGCGACTTGGTCGTCTGCAGCGTGACCCAGCGGCACTCGTAGTGGTTGCTGAGGTTGTGCGTCAGCGTCACTTCCTCCTCGAGCTTGTCGGTCGTGCACGGCAGCAGGCCGAGGCGCACCAGCACCTGGAAGCCGTTGCAGATGCCGAGCACGAGGCCGCCGCGGGCGACGAACTGCAGGATGCGGTCGCCGAGCTGCGCCTTCATCTCCTGCGCCAGCACGCGGCCCGAGCTGATGTCGTCGCCGTACGAGAAGCCGCCGGGCACGACGACCATGCGGAACTGGTCGAGGCGCTTGGGCTCGGCGAGCAGCTGCTGGATGTGCACGTACTCCGGCGAGCCGCCGGCGCGGGCGAAGGCGAAGTGCGTCTCGCGTTCGCAGTTGATGCCGGGGGCGCGCAGCACCAGGACCTTGGGCGAGCTCACTTGCCACCTCCGACGGTTGCGACCAGCGTCTGGTCGAGATCGAGCGGGCGCTTCCACGCCGCCTCCAGTTCGGACACCGGCATCGCCAGCAGCGGCGTGGCACCGTTCTGCAGGCGCACGCTGGGCTCCTTGGTGACTTCGCCGACGACCGCGAACGGCACGTCGCCGAGGTTGGCGCGCAGGTCGGCAAGGCGATCGGGTGGCACTTCCAGCAGGAAGCGGCTCTGCGACTCGCTGAACAGCACCTGCTCCGGCCCCAGCGTCCCGACGACCGGCACCTTGGCGACGTCGACGACGACGCCGAGCTTGCCGCCGATCGCCATCTCGGTGGCGGCGGCCGCGAGACCGCCTTCGCTGAGGTCGTGCGCGGCCAGCGCGCAGCGCGCGGCGAGGGCGCGGTGCACGGCGCGCAGCGTCTTGTGGCCTTGGACCTTGTCGACGCGCGGCGCGTTGCGGCCGAGCTGGCCCTTGGTCTTGTAGTAGACGCTGCCGCCGAGCTCGTCCTTGGTGACGCCGACCAGCACCAGCAGCGAGCCTGCGCGCTTGCAGTCGGTCGTCAGCGTGCGGGTGACGTCGGCGATCACCGACATCGCCGTCACCAGGATGCAGCCGGGGATGCGGATCGTGCGGTCGCCGGCGCGGAACTCGTTGTGCAGCGAATCCTTGCCGGACACGAACGGCGTCCGGTACTGGATCGCCAGTTCGCACACGGCTTCGGTCGCGCGCACCAGTTCGCCGAGCGCCTGCGGGTCGCGGGTGTTGCCCCAGCAGTAGTTGTCGAGGATCACCGTGTAGTCGGGATCGCCGCCGGCGGCGACGACGTTGCGCATCGCCTCGTCGAGCGCGCACTCGGCCATCGACGCCGGGTCGATGCGGCTGTAGCGCGGGTTCAGGCCGTTGCCGAGCACCACGCCGCGGCGGCTGCCGAGCTTCGGCGCCAGGACGGCGGCGTCGGCCGGGCCGTCGTCCTTCAGGCCGCACAGCGGCTTGCCGGCGGACGCGGCCTGCACTTCGTGGTCGTACTGGCGCACGATCCACTCCTTGCTGCAGACGCCGTAGTCGCTCATCACGGAGCGCAGCGCACCGGCGAAGTCGCGCTCGGGCGGCAGCGCGGGCTCCTGCAGCGACGGCGCCACGTAGACGGCGTCGCGCGTGCGCGTCGGCAGGCCCTTGTGCAGGAAGTGCAGGTCGAGGTCGGCGTGCACCGTGCCCCGGTACTTCACGACCAGCCGGTTGTCGCCGGTGAAGCGGCCGAGCACGACGGCTTCGCACGCTTCTTCGCGGCAGACCTGCAGCAGCTGCTGCAGCTTCGAGCTCGGCACGGCGAGCACCATGCGTTCCTGGGCTTCGCTGATCCAGATCTCCCACGGCGCCAGGCCCGCGTACTTCAGCGGCGCGTCGCCGAGTTCGATCTCGGCCCCGAGGCCTTCGGCCATCTCGCCGCAGGCGGAGCTGAAGCCGCCGGCACCGCAGTCGGTGATCGCCGAGAACAGGTCGAGCTCGGCGCAGCGCAGCACCGCGTCCATGACCTTGCGTTCGGTGATCGGATCGCCGATCTGCACCGCGCCGGAGCTGAGCTTCTCGCTCTCGGTGTGCAGCTCGAGCGAGCTGAAGGTGGCGCCGTGGATGCCGTCGCGGCCGGTGCGGCCGCCGAGCGCCACGATGACGTCGCCGGCGTTGGCCTGCTTCTTCGCCCGCGCCGTCGGCAGGATGCCGACGTTGCCGACGTAGACGAGCGGGTTGCCGACGAAGTTCTCGTCGAAGTGCACGCTGCCGTTGACGGTCGGGATGCCCATCGGGTTGCCGTAGTCGCGCACGCCGGCGACGACGCCCTTCAGCAGCGACAGCGGCTGCATGCAGCCTTGCGGGATCTGCTCCGGCCGCAGGTCCGGCGGGGCGAAGCAGAACACGTCGGTGCTGGCGATCGGGCGGGCGCCGAGGCCGGTGCCGAGCACGTCGCGGATGACGCCGCCGACGCCGGTGCCGGCCCCGCCGAACGGTTCGATCGCCGACGGGCGGTTGTGCGTCTCGACCTTGATGCAGACCGAGTCCTGGTCGTCGAACTTGACGATGCCGGCGTTGTCGACGAACACGCTGACGCAGAAGTCGCGGTTCAGCGTGTGGGTGACCTTGGCGATCGTGCTCTTCAGCAGGTTCTCGATCAGCCGGCCTTCGAAGCGCACGTTGCCGGTCAGCGTCTTGTGCTTGCAGTGCTCGCTCCACGTCTGCGCCAGCGTCTCCAGCTCCATGCGCGTCGGCGCGCGGCCGAGCTTCTGGAAGTGCTGCTGCACGACGGTCATCTCGACGCCGTCGAGCGCGAGACCGCCGTCCTTCGACAGCTTCTCGAGGCCTTGCGTGTCGAGGTGGGCGAGCGGGATCGGGTGCACGGCGAGGTCCGGAGCCGGCGAGGCGCCGGGCAGGCCCGCCGGCAGCGCGTCGACCAGCACGTCCTGCACGACGTCGTTGGCCAGCACCTTCTTGGCGACCTGCAGCAGGCGCTTGCCGTCGAGGTTGCCCCTGACGTCGAACGCGCGGTAGGTGCCGGCGGCGACGACCGGCAGGCGCATGTCGCCGAGCGCCTTCTGCACCGAGTGCGCGACCGGGTCGGTGACACCGGGGCGCGGCACCACGGTCACCAGGTGGCTGCCGGCCTGCGGCTGCTGCGGCGCCGCCGTCGGCGCGTGCACGACGAACTGGTCGACGACCGGATCGCACAGCACGGCGCGGGCGAACTCGCGGACCTGCGCCTCCTGCAGCTCGGCGCCGAGCAGGTAGCCGCGGCGCGCGCGCACGTCCTGCACCCCTTCGAGGCCCGCGGCCTGCAGCGCGCGCAAGGCGGCGCGACCCATGGGGTCCGGTTGGTCCGGTCGGGCGAGAACGTCGATGCGCCAGGCTTGCATGAGATCGGCCGCGGGATGGCGGCGGATCACCGCCACACCGCAGGGCGAGCACGATGCCGGTCGGTCCCTGCGTTCGCAAGCAGAGCGTCGGCGCGCTCTGCATCCCGGCCGGGCCTTGGCTACTGCAGCGTGAACGCGTAAGCCAGTTCGGGCGCCAGCAGCGGGTGCCGCGGCGGCCGGCGCAGCTGCAGCGTCGTCATCTCGCGGCGCAGCGCCGCGGTCAGGTTGTCCGCCTCGGCGCTGCGCCCGGCGGCGCGCAGGCCGTGCGCCAGCAGCGCCTTGGTCAGCGGCGACGACGACAGGCGCGCCGCCGCCGCCAGCGCCGTCTGCATGTCGGCGATCTCGCCGCGCCGTTCGTGTCCGTAGGCCGCCAGCAGGGCCGCGAACGCGTTGTCGCCGCCCTTGCCCAGCGCCGCCATCGCCGCGGTCGCCGGCTCGCCGGTGCGCTGCACGTCGAGCATGCCGCCGAGGAACGCGCAGGCGTCCGCGACCGGTGTGCCCGGATGCTGCTCCTGCGCCGCCGCCAGGATCGGCGGCAGCGCGTCGCCGCCGCCGAGCCGGATCAACACGGCGCCGCGTTCGGCGAACTCGCCGCTGCCCTGCTGCAGCTGCAGCGGATGGTGCAACAGCCACTGCAAGTCGGCGGTCAGGTGTTGCCGCGCCGTCGCCACGTCGCCGCGCAGCAGCGCTTGTGCGGCGAGCATCGCCAGCACCTGGTGGGTGAGCTCGCCGTTCTCGGCCTCGTCGCGCAGGGTCTGGAGCAGCGCGCGCAGCGCCTCGCCGCGGCCGGCTTCGTGCAGCGCGATGGCGCGCGGCAGCAGCACCCAACCCGCAGGCAGGCGCACGGCGGCGCGTTCGAACGGCTCGCACGCCGCCGCGGCCTCGCCGGTCGCCAGCAGCGCCCAGCCGAGGTGGTAGGCGACGACCGGCTGGTCGCGCAGCGCGGTGGCCAGCGGCGTCAGCACGGTGCGCGCCGCCGCGAAGTCGCCGAGGAAGTTGTGGGCGATGCCGACGCACAGCGCCGCCTCCGGGTCGTGTGGCCGTTCGCGCTGCGCCGTCAGGCCGAGCTGCAGCAGTTCGCGGTCGCGTTCGCCGGCCTGCTCGGGCCGCAGCGACGCGCGGGCCAGCAGCAGGGTGCGCGCGAGCCGCAGCCGCGTGGTCGGCAGCAGGCGCGCTTCGTAGCCGAGCGCTTCGCGGGCGGTGCGTTCGGCGCCGGCGAGGTCGCCGCGCAGCAGCTGCAGCACCGCGGTGCCGTCGAGCACGAACGGGGCCCCGCCGTCGCGCGCGCGCGCGTCGCGCAGGGCCCGCCACGCCGGCTGCAGGCCGCCGTCGCGCAGCAGTTGCATCGCATCGTCGACGGCGCTGCAGACCAGCGGCTGCGGCGAGGTGCCGGGGCCGACCGGCAGCGGCGCCGTGGCCGCTTCCCCGAGGGCGAGGCGCGCGGACCAGGCCAGCCGATCGATCGCCGCCGGCAGCTGCTCGGCGGTGAAGCGGCCGCCGGCCAGCACGCGCGCGCCGTCGGCGTCGCGCAGCGTCGCGACCAGCGTGCCGCCGGCCGCATCGAGGTCGAGTTCGAGCACGGGCAAGCCGCGGACGGCGCCGTCGTCGGGGCCGTCGTCGACGGCGAACGCGACCGACTGCCGCAGCGCCTCGCGCCACCAGACCAGCGCGGCGCGCCACGGCTGTTGGTCGGGCACGCGCGCCGCCAGCGCCGCGCGGAAACGCTGCCCGGCTGGCCAGCGGGTGACCAGCGGCACCTCGGGCGCCTCGGCCGGGGGCGGCGGCGCCGCGGGCGTGCCGGCGCAGGCGGTCAGCAGCGGCAGCAGCAGCCAGGCGGGCGACGGCGGCTTCGGCAGGGGCTTCGGACGGCGGGTGCGCACCGGCGCAGCATCCGCGGCCGCCGGCAGAGACTCAACGCAGCGGGGCCGGAATGCCGATGCCAACGGCATGTTGCTGTCGGCATGGCTCGTGGTGCACTCGCTGGCGTCGGCCGACGCTGGTGCGGTCGCGTTCCCGCAGGTGCAGACTCCCGCGGCGAAGCCGGCGGCGACCGGCAAGCCCGCTGGCCAGGCGCCAGCGGCGGCAACCGGCGGCACCAAGCCGAACGGCGGCGCGCCGGCGGCGGGTGCCGGTGCCGCGAGCAAGCCGGCCGCCAACCCGGCCCCGAGCGGTGAGTCCCTCGGGCCGCGCTTCGACGACAAGGGCTGGCCGATCACCAGCGGCCTGCCGACGGCGCCGAACCCGGCGCCGCCACCGACGTCGCCGGTGGCGGACGGGGCCGATGCGCCAGCCGCCGGCGCCGCGGGCCATGCCGGCGGGCAGGTCGGTGGCAGCGACGCACGCAAGGGCCAGACCGGCGCGGTCGGCTCGGCCTTCGACGCGTTCGACGGCACGCGGCAGACCCGCCAGCAGGACCCGGCCCCCGACGTGCCGGCGCTGGCGTCCGGCACGCAGCTCGGCTCGCCGTTGCTCGACGTCTACAAGTCGGTCGGCGGCGTCGAAGCGTTCCGCGGCCTCGAAGGCTGCGTCGTCTGGTGGCGCGTGTCGACGTTCGGCGAACAGGGCGAACCGATCGGCCTGCGCGAGGTCACCCACACCGCCGACTGCCGCTACGCCGAGCGCGATCGCCTCGAGTTCCAGGACGGCCGCATCTACGGCCGCCTCGGTGCCCAGGTGTTCGCCGAGCTGCGCGGCATGCCGTGGCCGACGCTGAACGATCCCGCGTCGCAGGACCTGATGCTGTTCGGCCTGCACCTGCGCGCGCCGTGGTGCTTCGGCGACGCCAACGTGTTCATGGTGGTCGGCAAGGACTTCGTCGATCGCTCGGGCGAACGCCTGCTGCGCATCACGCTCGAACGCCGGCCGCCGGCGTCGCTCGAGGTCGTCGGCCCCGAGCTCGACGCCAAGCCGCGCGACCGCTTCGAACTGCTGTGCGAACCGTCGAGCGGGCGGCCGCGCGAACTGGTGCACCGCTTCGCCTGCAGCCTGGCGACGCGGCGCGTGCTGCTCGAGGACTGGCGTGCGGTCGAGAACGTGCAGATGCCGTTCCGGCGCGTCTACGTCGACGAGGCGATGCGCACGAAGACGACGCTCGAGATCCTGCGTTTCGAACGGCAGCGCGCGAGCGAGCGCGACTTCCGCTTGCTGTAGTTCGCTGCGCGCCAGTCGACTCAGAACCTGGCGCCTTCCTGCACCCAGCGGCGCAGCGCCGCGATCTCCTCGGCGGTCGGTTGCTTCTTGTCCTTCGGCGGCATGTGGTCGTCGTGGTCGGCGGGCAGTTCGCAGCGCGTGACCAGCGGGCTCTCGTCGGGCTTGCCGGCGACGACGACGGCGCCGTTCTCGCCGCCCTTCTCGATGCCTTCGCGCGTCGTCAGCAGCAGCTCGCCCTTCACCTTGTCCGGGTTGTGGCACGCCACGCAGACGCGCTCGAGCACCGGCTGCGCCAGCGTCGCGAAGTCGGTGGCGGTGGCCGTGGTCGCGGCACCGTTCGCCGCCGTCCCGCCCGCCGCCGCCGGCTGCAGCGGCTTCGTCGGCCGCGGTTCGTCGCTGGCCGGCTGGCTCGCGCCGATCAGGCGCCGCAGCGCGTTCTCGAACTCCTTGCCGTGCGTGATCTCGCCGCCCTTGTGGCCGGTGTAGACCATCGTGCCGAGGGCGCCGAGCAGGGCGAGGCGCAGCGGCAGGCGGCCAGGGCGGAACGAGAGCACCATCAGCAGGAGGCACAAGCCGCCGAGCACGATGCCGCCGACCTTGTGCTCGGTGACGAGTTCGCCGCTGCGGCTGCCGCCGAGCACGAGCCCCGACGCCATCGCCAGCGCGCCGGCGAGGCCGTTCAGCACCGCCAGCGCCTGCACCGCGCCGCGCTGCGGCTCGCGCCGCAGCAGCAGCGGGCCGAACTCGAACAGGGCGATGGCCGGCAGCAGGCCGAGCGGGGCGTGCAGCAGCATGGGGTGGGCGAGGCCGAAGGCTTCGACCCATGGCGACTTGTCCGCGAGCATCGGCACAGGCTACCGCTGGCGCGGCGTCGGGCCAGCAGCGCCGGCGCCGCGCGGCAGCCCGTTCACGCCAGCAGCGGCCGCACGACCTTGCCGGCGACGTCGGTCAGCCGGTAGTCGCGGCCCTGGTGGCGGAACGTCAGCCGTTCGTGGTCGAAGCCGAGCAGGTGCAGCAGCGTCGCGTGCAGGTCGTGCACCGACACCGGATCGCGCACGATGTTGTAGCCGTGTTCGCAGGTCTCGCCGAACACGGTGCCGGCGCGCACGCCGCCGCCGGCGAGCCACATGCTGAAGCAGCGTGGGTGGTGGTCGCGGCCGTAGTTGTCGCGCGCGAGGCCACCCTGGCTGTAGACGGTGCGGCCGAACTCGCCGCCGAACACGACCAGCGTGTCGTCGAGCAGGCCGCGGCGGCGCAGGTCGGTCAGCAGCGCCGCGATCGGCCGGTCGACCGCCTGGCACTGCAGGCGCATCTCGCCCGGCAGGTTGCCGTGCTGGTCCCAGCCGCGCATGTAGAGCTGCACGAAGCGCACGCCGCGTTCGCACAGCCGGCGCGCGAGCAGGCAGCTGCTGGCGAACGTGCCCGGCTTCTTCGCTTCGTCGCCGTAGAGCTGCCAGGTCGCTTCGCTCTCGTTGGCCAGGTCGACCAGGTCCGGCACCGAGGTCTGCATGCGGAACGCCATCTCCTGCTGCGCGATGCGCGCTTCGACCTCGGGGTCGAGCGTGCGGGCGTGCGTCTGCTTGGAGAGTTCGCCGACGAGGTCGAGCATGGCGCGGCGGTCCTCGCGGCGCACACCCGGCGGATCCTGCAGGAACAGCACCGGATCGCCGCTGCTGCGCAGCTTGCAGCCCTGGTGCTCGCTCGGCAGGAAGCCGTTGCCCCAGAAGCGCGCCGCCAGCGCCTGCATGTTGCCGAAGCCCTGCGTGATCAGCACGACGAACGTCGGCAGGTCGCGGTTCTCGCTGCCGAGCCCGTAGCTGGTCCACGCTCCAAAGCTCGGGCGGCCGGGCTGCTGCGTGCCGGTCTGCGCGAACGTGATCGCCGGCTCGTGGTTGATCGCCTCGGTGTGCATCGAGCGCACGATGCACAACTCCTTGGCGACGGTGCCGAGGTGCGGCATCAGCTCGCTGATCCAGGCGCCGTCGCCGCCGTTGTCGTGGCGGGTGAAGCGGAACATCGACGGCGCGATCGGGAAGCGCGTCTGGCCCGACGTCATGCCGGTCAGGCGCTGGCCGTTGCGCACCGACTCCGGCAGGTCGCGGTCGTACCAGTCGACCAGGTGCGGCTTGTGGTCGAACAGGTCGAGCTGGCTCGGCCCGCCTTCCATGTGCAGGTAGATGACGCGCTTGGCGCGCGGTGCGAAGTGCGGGCCGCGACCGGTGTCGTCGCCGCGCGCCCGCGGTTGCGCCCCGGTGCGTGCCGCGGTGCTCGCCGGCAGCGTCTCGGCCAGCGCGGTGGTGGCCAGCGCTGCCGACAGGCCTTGCGCCGAGCGGGCGAAGAAACGGCGGCGCGTCAGCGCCAGCGGGTCCGTGCTTCCGTGGTTGGGTTGCATGGTCACTCGATGCAGAGGGTGGCGTCGAGGTTCAGGAAGGCGCTGGCGACGACGACGAACGGCGCCAGTTCGACCGGCGGGGTGTCGCTGCGTGGATGCGCGCCGACGCCGACCAACGCCTCGGCGTCGGTCGGGGCCGCGGCGAAGCGGGCGCGCAGCGTCGCCAGCGTGCTGCGCACGGCGGCGAGGCCGCGCGCATCGAGCGTGCGGCCGGTGGTGCGCACGTGCATCTGCTGCAACCGCGCGTCGTCGTCGGCGAGGCCGGCGTCGGCGAGCGTGCGTTGCGCCAGCGCACGCGCCGCTTCGACGAACTGTTCGTCGTTCCACAGCACCAGCGCCTGCAGCGGCGTGTTGGTCGTGCTGCGGCGGATCGTGCAGAACTCGCGCGTCGGCGCGTCGAGCGTCAGCAGGCTCGGCGGCGGGCAGGCGCGCTTCCAGTAGGTGTAGAGGCTGCGGCGCCACAGCGCGTCGCCGCTGCCCTGCTGGTAGACGCGCGTGTTCGACTGCGTCATCGCCACCTCCTGCCACAGGCCGCTCGGCTGGTACGGCTTCACGCTCGGGCCGCCGAAGCGTTCGACCAGCAGGCCGCCGGCGAACAGGGCCTGGTCGCGCAGCGCCTCGGCGGTGAGCCGCCGGCGCGGGAAGCGGGTCAGCAGGCGCGCGTCCGGATCGTGGGCGCCGTCGCGCGGGCGGGCGGCGTCGCGCTGGAACGCGGCGCTGGTGACCAGCAGGCGCAGCATCGCACGCGGGCTCAGGCCGCGGTTGCGGAACTCGACGGCCAGCCAGTCGAGCAGTTCGGGGTGGCTCGGCCACTCGCCCTGCAGGCCGAAGTCCTCGCTGGTGCGCACCAGGCCCTGGCCGAACACGAACTCCCACAGCCGGTTCACGGTGACGCGCTGCAGCAGCGGGTTGTCGGCGGAGACCAGCCAGCGGGCGAGGCCGAGGCGGTTCTTCGGTGCGTCGGCGGGCAGTGCACCGAACATCGCCGGCAGCTCGCGCGCGACCGGGCGGCTCTTGTCGGGCTTGTCGTACTCGCCGCGCAGCAGCACGTAGGTCGGCCGCGGCTGCTCGAGCTCGTCCATGACCATCGCCCGCGGTTCGGCCGCGGTCAGTTCCTCGAGCTTCTGCTGCACGCTGGCGAGCGCCTGCTGGCGCTGGCGGTAGTGCGGCGAGTGCTGTTCGCGGTAGGCGCGCAGGAGCCGCTTCTGGCCGCTGGCTTCGGCGGCGCCCGGCGGCAGCGCCAGCACGGCGAGCTCGTCGGCGAGTTCGTCGGCACGGTCTTCGGCGGCGCGTTCGTAGCGCAGCGCGAAGCCGCCGGCACCGCCGGTGTTGACCACCTTCAGCACCAGCAGGTGCAGGCCGGCGGTCAGCTCGAGTTCGACGCTGTCCTGGTCGAGGGCGACGCCGCGGTCGACGCGGCGCTCGGCGACCTGCTTGCCGTCGAGGAAGAGCTGGAAGCCGTCGTCGCTGCCGAGGCGCACGGTGACGCGGCGGGCCGACGGCACGCAAAGGCGCTGCGCCACGTAGGTGACGTTCTGGCCGTCGGGCAGTTCGCCGTTGGCGCGGCCCAGGCGCAGGCGCCCGTCGAAGCGCCAACGCACGTCGCCCCACTGTTCGCGCGGATCGAGCGACGTCGTGTGCTCGGGGCCGAACGCCTGCTCGTAGAGCCCGGCGGCATCGGGGCCGCGGAACGGGCCGGCGGTGTGGAAGCGGCCGGTCGCCAGCGGCAACCGCGCCAGCAGGGCCGGATCGGCGGCGGCGAGCTGCACGCGCACGCGGCCGAACGTGTGCTGCGCGTAGACCGAGTCGTAGCGCAGCGAGACGCGCAGCGCGGTGCCGCCTTTCTGCGCGAACGGGGCCGCCGCCAGCACCGCGAGGTGCACCGGGCGCGGCTTGCTCTGGTGCGCGGCGATCGCCCAGCCGCTGCCGTCGTGTTCGTCGAGCACGTTGCTCGGTGCGAAGTCGCCGTTGTCCTGTTCGCGGTCGGCGAGCGCGTGCACCAGCGGCACGTGCTGCCACGGCTCGTCGCTGCCGAGCGGCCGCGCTTCCAGGCGCAGCGACTGCAGCACGACGTTGCCGTTCGGCGCGCGCCCGACCTTGCCGTGCGGCAGCGACGCATCGGGCAGCGCTTCGAGGCACAGCCACTGCAGCGGGCCGCGGTCGCCATCGGCGGCGAGCTCGAGCACGTGTTCGTCTTGGTCCGGATTGGCGCCGCTCGCCAGCACGCTGCCGTCCGTTTGCGTGGTCAGCGTGGCGCCGCCGGTCGAGGTCGCCGCGACCACCTTCGGCACGAACCAGGCGCCGCCGCGCTGCTGCATCACGCCGTCGGCGAACGTCGCGAACGCCGTCGACTCTTCGGGCGCGTCGGCTTCGAGCGCCTGCTGGGCTTGCGCCAGCGCCGCTTCGAGTTCGCGGCGCTGCGCCTGCTGCTGCTTGGTCGGCACCGCCAGGAACGGCTCCAGCGCGCGGTTGGCGTCGGGCACCTGCGAGTAGAGGCCGGGCTCGCGGTTGCTGTTGAAGAACGCGAACAGCCGGAAGTAGTCCTCCTGGCGGATCGGGTCGTACTTGTGGTCGTGGCAGCGCGCACAGCCGAAGGTCAGCCCGAGGAACACGCTGCCGACGGTCGCCGTGCGTTCCGCTGCGTACTCGACCAGGTACTCCTCGTCGATGGCGCCGCCTTCGTCGGTGGTGACGTGGTTGCGCAGGAAGCCGGTCGCGACCTTCTGCTCGGCGGTCGCGTCGGGCAGCAGGTCGCCGGCGAGCTGCTCGAGCACGAAGCGGTCGAACGGCAGGTCGTCGCGCAGCGCGCGCAGCAGCCAGTCGCGCCATGCCGATGCCTGGCGGCCGGCGTCCATGTGGATGCCCGACGTGTCGGCGTAGCGGCCCGCGTCGAGCCAGATCGACGCCAGGTGTTCGGCGTAGCGGCTCTGGTACGGCTCCTGGCCGAGCAGGCGGTCGACCAGCTGTTCGTAGGCGCGTTCGTCGCGCGCATGAGCCGCGGTGAACGCCGCGAGCTCTTCGGGCGTCGGCGGCAGGCCGGTCAGCACCAGGAACAACCGGCGGCACAACACAGCCGCGTCGGCGGGTGGGTTCGTGGCCAGCGGCCCGCGGGCCGCGGCGAGGAAGCGGTCGATCGGGTGGGGATCGGTGCCGGCCGGCACCGGCTGCGGCGCTGGCGGTACGAACGACCAGTGCGGTTCGTACGGGGCGCCGGCGGCGAGCCAGCTGCGCACGATCGCGCGCTCGGCGGCGGTCAGCGCCGGCTTGCCGCTGTCGGGCGGCGGCATGCGGTCGTCGTCGTCGCGGGCGATGCGGCGCCAAAGCTCGCTGGCGTCGGGATCGCCGGGCACGATCGCCGGCGGGTCGTCGCCGCGCCTGGCGATCGCGGCCTCGCGTTCGTCGAGCCGCAGCTCGGCGGCGCGCGTCTTCGCGTCGGGGCCGTGGCAGCGGAAGCACTTGTCCGCCAGGATCGGCCGCACGTCGCGGTCGTAGCGGAGCGATGCGGGGGCTTGCGCTGCGAGCGAAGCCGACGCGAGCAGGACGGAAGACAGGCCGACAGCGAGACGAAGCAGCGGCATGGGCGGGGGCGCCGGGGGGCAGGGACGGCGCGTTCGCCATCTTGCCGGTGGCGCGGTCGGCTGTCAGGCCCCGCGCCCCGCCCGCCGCAGGAAGTTTCTCCGGCGCGTTCCTCCGCGCGTCACCGCAGGCCGCGTCACCGCAGGCCGCGGCTCGCGGCAGGCGGCGTCACTGCAGACCGACCGTGTGCCTCAGCGCCGTGCTCGAGCCGGTGATCAGGTTGGGGCCGCCGAACAGGCCGTCGAGCACCAGGAACTGCGTGTAGAACTGCGCGCCGAGGAAGCCCGGGTTGTAGCCCGCCGGGATCGTCAGCGGCAGCGTGCCGGTCGCGGTCGTGCCGGGCAGCAGGAACACCTCCCACGCGAACGCCGACGGGGTCACGCTGATCAAGCAGCCGGGCGCGATCAGGCCCGGCAGGTTCAGACCCGGGGCCAGCGGAGCGAGGTCGACGAACAAGGCGCCGATCGTGGTCGTCGGCGGCAGGTCGGTGGCGTTCCAGGTGACGCTGGCGCCCGGGAACATGCGGCCGGCGATGCCGGGCGGCGTGGTCGGCGACTGCACGGCGACGAGGCCGATGTGGTTGGCGACCTCGGCGCCGGTCGAGAACGGCAGCTCGAGCGACAGGTCGCGCGACTTCGGGTCCCGCGACGGCACGCCGGCGATGTTGCCGCGGGTGAAGCCGGTGATGCCGACCCACTCGCGGGTGGTGCCCGACGACGCGCCGCCGGCGATCTCCGTCATGTTGCCGTAGCGGAACTCGACGACGCCGGTGGCCTGGTGGAACACCGCCTGGAACGTGTTGACCGAGTGGCCGCCCGGGGTCGACTGCACGTTGGCGCGCGCGACCTCGAACCACGTGACGTAGGTCACGTTCTGCCCGGCGCCGCCGCTGCCGTCGTTCTGGATGTGCAGGCCCGAGTTCGGGTTGCTGCTGCTGTTGCGGCCGCAGTGGAAGTCGTGCCACAGCGGGGCGAAGCGCACGGTCTCGGTCGCCGCCGTGCCGAGCCACTTGTTCAGCGTCGGCACCCAGGTCTGCGCCGTCGTGCCGTTGTCGAGGAAGATGAAGCCGTTGGTGCTGACGCGCAGCTGGTTGGTGGCGCCGCCGACGTAGTTGAAGGTGTAGCCGAGTGCGAACGTCACCAGCAGGTCGTCGGCGGTGCTGTTCGGCGTCGTGTTGAGCCTGGTCAGGTCCGGCGGCGTGGTGCCCGCCGTCACCGTGTAGACGTTCGGCGCCGTCGGGTTGTCCGGCGTGATCGCCAGCGTGCTGTTGGCGAGGTCGAAGCGCTGCGTGTGCTTCCACTCCTGGTAGAAGCCCGAGGCCGAACCGTTGCAGCCAGCGCCGTAGCTGTCGACGCGCGCCGGCACGAGGCTCTGGTAGCCGCCGTTGCCGAAGAACTCGAGGTTCATCACCGGAGCGTTCTCGCTGAGGCCGCCGGTGGCGCCGCTGGCGTCGCTCGACGAGAAGCAGGCGACGCCGGGGGTGTTGGCGGCGACCTGCTGGGTCGGCACCAGGCCGATCGACGAGCCGATGGTGAAGCCCGGCGCGTTCGGCATGACGATCTCGACCAGCAGGTTCGGCTCGGCCGAGGTCGGGTCGATGCTGATCGCCGAGCCCAGCGCCAACAGGTCGATCTCGATGTGGAAGTTGTTCGGCGACGTGCCCAGCGACGGGGCGACGTCCAGCGAAGCGATCGTGCCGATCGGAGACGCCGTCGTCGTGTCCGGTGCGATCGGCGCCCAGTTGGTGGCGAACGACGGGCTCAGCGTCGCCGTCGTCAGCGACGTCGTGCCGAGCTGCACGGTGGCGCCGGCGTAGGACTGGCCGCCCTGGTTGCACTCGGTGTCCTCGCCGCGGAAGCGCAGCTTGCTGATCGTGATCGGGCCGGTGACGCCCGACGCCGTGAAGTGCGCGGCCTCGTAGACCGCGACGAAGCGGCCGGCCGAGCTGCGGAACAGGTTCAGCGAGCCGGCGGTGTGGCCGACGTCGACGCCGAGGTGGTGGGTGGAAGGCACCAGGGCCTGCTGGACCTGGGCGGTGGCCGCGACGGCGAGCGCCGCGACGGCGAGGAGCGGGAGGGAGTAGCGCATGGATGTTCGACGAGTGCGCGCCGACCGATGACGCGTCTTGGGCCAGTCTAGCGAGGTGGTGGGCGAAGCCCAGGTGCCGGCGGAACCCAGCTCGGTCCGCAGGGTCGTGGCCGGAAACGAACGCGGCCGCCCGCAGGCGGCCGTGTTCGTGTCGTTCACTGCGACTGGGGGATCAGTTCAGGCCGATCGTGTGCTTCACGGCGTTGCTCGACGCGGTGATCAGGTCCGGGCCGCCGAACAGACCGTCGAGCACGAAGAACTGCGCGAAGAGGTCGACGCCGAGCAGGCCCGGGTTGTAGCCGGCGGCCAGCGCCAGCGGCACCGTGCCGGTCGTGCTCGGGGTCGGCAGCAGGAACGTCTCCCACAGGATCGCGTTCGGGGTCAGGCTGATCCTGCAGCCCGGCGCGGTGATGCCCGGGATCTGCAGGCCCGGCGTGAAGCCGCCGAAGTCGACGAACTGCGCGCCGAGGGTCGCGCCCGCCGGCACGTTGACGGCGTTCCAGGTCAGGCTCTGGCCACCGAACAGGCGGCCGCCGTACTGCGTGCCACCGGCGAACGGCGTCGCCACCGGCACGATGCCGAGGTTGCCGCTGCTGCCTTCGATCGACGTGTTGAACGGCACTTCGGCCGACAGGTCGCGGCTCTGCGGATCGACCGAGTTGACGCCGGCGATGCGACCGCGGGTGAAGCCGACGATGGCGGCGTGGCCACCGACCGTGGCGCCCGAGCTGCCGACGAACGCCGGCATCGCCTGGTAGCGGAACTCGACGTTGCCGGTGGCCTCGAACATCACCATCTGGAAGGTCCAGTTGGCGTGGCCGGGCTGGGCGACGGAATTGAACTCACCGACGTTGAGCCACGTCACGTAGGTGACGTTGTTGCCCGGGCCGCCGGTGGTGTCGGTGATCGCGTGCAGGCCGGCGAGCGGGTTCAGCGCGACGTTGCGGCCGGCGTTCAGGTCGTGCCAGTAGGGCGCGAAGCGGGCCGTCTGGGGGGTCGTCGCCGTGTTGCCGAGCCACTCGAGGATCGTCGGGCTGAAGTCCGACAGGGTCATCGCGGCGTCGAGCCAGACGAAGCCGTTGGTGCTCGGCTTGACCGAGGTCGTGCTGCCACCCGGGTAGTTGAACGTCCAGCCGAGCGTGTGCGTGACCACCGCGTCGTCGAGGGTGCTCAGCGCCGCCGCACCGATCTTGGTGGTGTCGACGGCCGGGGCGCCGGCGACGACCGTGTAGAAGTTCGGGGCCGCGGCATTGTCGGGCTGCAGCGTGAAGCCCGAGCCGTTGTCCCAGGCGTCGCCGTTGATGTAGGCCTGGTGGAAGGTCGACGGCGAACCGCCGCAGCCGGCACCGTAGTAGGCGTTGCGCGCCGGAATGACGTTCGTGTAGCCGCCGGCGCCGACGAACTCGAGGCCGATGACGGGCGGCGCCGTCGACGCGGTGCCGGTCGCCGAAGCAACCGTCGCGGTGGTGATGCCGCGGCCGCGCACACCGGGCGTGCCGGCGACGGTGTCCTGCATGGCGACGAGGGCCAGCGGGGCGGTGTTGGCGGGCGCGGTCGGCAGCGTGATGTCGACCAGCAGGTTCGGCTCGGCGCCGGTCGGATCGAACGTGATCTGCGCGCCGATCGCGAGCAGGTCGATCTCGACCACCCAGTTGTTCGGCGTGGTGCCGAGGGCGGGGGCGATGGTGACGTTGGTCGTTCCGAGCGCACCCAGCGTCGTCGTGTTCGGCAGCGCCGGCGCGCGGTTGGCCGCGAACGTCGTCGTGTTCATCGTCGTCGACGACAGCGACGTCGAGCCGAGCTCGACGGTGACGCCGGTGTAGACCTGGCCGCCGAGGTTGATCTCGGCGTCTTCGGCGCGGAAGCGCAACTTGGTGATCAGCACCGGGCCGGTCATGCCGGCACCGAGGAAGTGGCTGGCGTCGTAGACGACCTGGAAGCGGCCGGCGGTCGTACGCCACCACGTGGTCGTACCGACGTTGCCGATCTGCGTCTGGCTCTCGCAGAGGTGGTGGTGGTCGGGGAGGACGATCTGCTGCTGGGCCTGCAGGGCACCAGCGACAGCCGCGAACGTGAGCAGGGCGATGTTGCGCATAGAGACAGTGGAAACCGCGACGATGCGGAGGCCGGAGAAACTAGCTGGCGCGCATCGCTTGAGAAGGCCCATGGCAGCGTGCGCAGCTGCGGTCCACCGCATCGCGGGAGCGTGGGGGCCGCCGTTCAGAACGTGTTGCCGAAGGCGATCGTGAAGTTCGTGCCTTCGGTGCCATAGCCCCAATCGACGCGGAACACCGCTTCGCGCGCGAACGCCATGCGCAGGCCGAAGCCGTAGCTGTCGTGGTAGCGCGCGTCGTGCAGCGCTTCGAGGCCAGGCGCCACCGTGCCGCCTTCGTAGAACAACGCGAGCCCGAGCCGCTCGATGCGCACGGTCTCGCTGAAGGTGATGCCGCGCGGGATCAGGTTCACCCGGTACTCGGCCGACGCGTGGGCGCTGGCGCGGTCGGTGAAGCGGTTCTGGATGAAGCCGCGCAGCGTGTGGCTGCCGCCGAGGGTCGGCAGGCTGTAGTACGGCAGTTCGCCGAGGGTGTCGTTGACGAACGCACCGAACGCCAGCACGTCGGTCGGTGGGTTCTCCTCGCGGCCCTTGCCGCCGTTGTGGAACAGGCCCGGCAGCGGGATCACGTGCTGGGCGTCGAGGCCGACGATCGCGCCGAACTCGCCGGCGGTGCCCCAGGCGACGTTGGCGCTGCCGCCGATGCGGCTGCCGCGGTAGGCCTGGTGCAGGCTGTCGCGCGTGTCCCAGGCGACGCTGTTCAGCGACCACAGCTGGTGGACGCCGTCGCCGTCGGCGAACTCGGTGGCGAACACGGCATCGGTGCTCGGCACGTCCTCGACGCGGCCGCGCGACAGCCCGTGGTGTTCGTAGTGCAGGTCGCTGCGCAGCACCCAGTCGCTGCCGGCGTCGGGCAACGAGAAGCGGATGCCGAAGCCGACGCCGGTCAGCTCCTCGGTGTAGCTGGTCTCGGCGTCCTTGCGCGTGCGGCTGCCGAGCCCGAAGAAGCGCCGCGTCAGCGTCTTCTCGTAGCCGAGCCGCCCGAACAGCCGGCCGCGTTCTTCGCGCAGCACGCCGCCGGTCGGCAGCTCGCGGTGGTTGAGCCAGCGCGACCAGTTGATGCGGTAGGCCTGCTGGCCTTCTTCGCTGTAGGTCAGCAGCACGTTGGCGAACTCGTGGTAGCGGTTGTCGCCGAAGTCGACGTCGGTCAGTGCCAGGCCGCCGCCGAAGCCGATGTCCTTCTCGCGGAACAGGATCGGCGACACGAAGCTGCTGACCAGGAAGCGCTCGAGCACCGAGCCCGGCTTGATGCGCGCCTCCGGCGTATAGCGCCAGCGCTCGGGGTGCGGCACGTCGTCGGGGATCGGCGGCTTCTCGATGCGGCCGTCGGGGTCCATTCCGCGCAGCGGATCGAACGCCGGGCGCTCGGGTTGCTGGGGTGGGTCCTGTTGTGCTGGAACCGCGACGGCGAGCAGGCACAGAGGCAGCGACCAGCGGAACGGCTTCGGGAGCGGCAACGGCATCGGCGCCGGATCGTCGCGTCGGCTGGCGACTTCGCAAGAATCCGCTGCGCCGACGTGTGGTATTCCATCGGCATGCGCGCGCTCGTGCCTCCGTTCGCCGCCGCGGTCTTCGCCGCCGTCGTTGCCGTGCTGCTGTCGTCGTCCTTGCCGGCGGCGCCGCAAGCGCCTTCGGCACCGCCGCCGTTCGACCTCGCCACCGGGCTGCAGCGCCTGCGCGACCCGCGCTGGCTCTACCGGCCGGCACCGGCCGGCGAACGCTGCGTGCAGTGGAGCAGCTTCGATCCGCGTTCGCGTTCGGGGCCGAACGACTCCGATGCGTGGTACGCGAACGACGACCGCGGCCACTACGTGCGCACCGTCGACGGCCCCGGCGGCAAGGAGTACGTGCTCGCCGACGCAACGGGGCCCGGCTGCGTGGCGCGGCTGTGGTCGGCGAATCCGCAGGGCACGCTGCACGTCGACATCGACGGCGCGCGCGTCTGGAGCGTCGACTTCGCGGCGCTGCTCGCCGGCAAGGTCGATGGGGTGCCAGAGCCCTTGGCCGGCATGCGCAGCAAGGGCGGCAACTGCCACCTGCCGATCCCGTTCGGCAAGTCGCTGGTGCTGTCGTGCACCGCGGGCGACCTCTACTACCACGTCGACGTCGTGCAGTTCGCGCCGGGCACCAGCGTGGTGTCGTTCGCGCCAGCGCAGCTGTCGACCCAGGCGGCGGCGGTGGCTGCTGCGGCGAAGTCGCTGGTGTCCAGCGACTGGAGCCCTTCCTGGGGCAGCTCCTGGACGTTGCCGGCGAAGATCCCAGCCGGCACCGTCGTCGAGTGGTTCGACGTCCAGGTCGCACCGGGCAAGACCCGCGAGCAGGCTCTCGACCTGCTGCGGCGTTCGCGATTGCGCGTGCGCGCTGGCGAGGAAGTCACCGTCGACGTGCCGCTGGTGGACTTCTTCGCGGCCGGTCCCGAGTGGCGCGCGTGGCGAGGGTTCGGTCTCGAGGTGCGCGGCGACCACGAGGCCCGTTGCGCGTTGCCGATGCCGTTCCCGCAGGGCGGCGAGATCGACATCGTCACCGAGGGCGGGAGGCAACGCGACGACCTGAAGTTCCTTCCCGGCATGACGGGGAAACAGGAACTGCCGGCCGACACGCTGCTGTTCCGCGCCAGCTACCACCAGCAGTACGGCATGCCGACGCTGCCGCGCCGCGACCACCGCGTGCTCGACGCCACGGGCAAGGGCCGCTTCGTCGGCTGCACGCTGCGCCTCCGCAACTCGTCGCGCATCTGGTGGGGCGAAGGCGACGAGAAGTTCACCGTCGACGGCGAAGCGTTCCCGTCGTGGTTCGGCACCGGCACCGAGGACTACTTCGGCTACGCGTGGTGCGAGCCGACGCCGTTCCAGTCGCCGCTGCACGCGCAGATCGAGTGCCAGGGGCCGATGAACTTCGGCTTCACGCAGTTGCACCGGTTGCACTCGCTCGACAGCGTGCCGTTCGAACGCTCGTTCCGCTTCGACCTCGAGGTGTGGCACTGGGTCGAGCAGGCGAAGGTCGACTACGCGACGGTCGCGTACTGGTACGGGGCGCCGGGGGCGTCGTCGGGCTTGCCGAAGGTGCCGAACGCCGCCGAGCGTGCGCTGCCGCGGCTCGCCCAGCCGCCGGTGTTCGTCGCCGACGGGGCGCTCGAAGGCGAAGCGCTGCGCGTGCTCGCGTGTCCATCGGGCGTGCACGAGGTGCAGGACCTCGGCGTGTTCGACCAGACGTTCTCCAGCGACAAGCACCGCTGGTGGCGCGATGGCAAACCCGGCGATGCGCTGGTGCTGGCGCTGCCGGTGGCGAAGGCCGGGCGCTACCGGCTGCGCGCGGCGTTCGTCGTCGCCGACGACTTTGCGATCGTGCAGGTGCAGGTCGGCGGCAAGGACGTGGGGGCGCCGTTCGACGGCTATGCGGCGAAGGTCGGCAGCAGCGGCCTGCGCACGCTCGGCGACGTCGAACTCGCGGCGGGCGAGCACGAACTGCGGCTCGTGATCGTCGGCAAGAACGCGGCCGCGAAGCCGTCGCACATGGTGGGGCTCGACTACGTGGTGCTGGAGGAACTGCCGTGAAGCGTCGCGCGAAGAAACCGCCGGAGACGTTCGTTTGTGGTCACTGCGGCGCCGACGTCGTGGTCGGGGCGAAGGCGTGCCGCGAGTGCGGCAGCGACGCCGACACCGGTTGGCAGAGCCAGGAGGAGATCGACTACCGCAGCGTCGAGATCCCGGACCACTACGGCGACGACCCGAACGCGCTGCCGCCGAGCCGCACGCCGCGTTGGGTGGTGGTCACGGCGCTGCTGCTGGTCGTGCTGTTGGTCGCGTACGCTGCTCGTGCGTTCGCTCTGGTCTGATCCATCTGGATTGCCAACTATTGCAGAGGGTGTCGGCGGCTGACAACCTCGGCCACCCCGAGCGGGCACGTGTTCGACGGAACACGCGGTCTTGCTGCTGGCCAGCTACGGGTAACCGATGACCCCTTCCGCGGCATCCGAGACGACAGCACCGAAGCTGTTGGCCGTCGGATCGAGCACGAGCGCCTGGTGATAGAAGTGCAGACCGACCAAGGGCGGCTTGTTGGGGATGGGCAGTTGGAAGACTGCCTGATGGTAGGCGCCGACCAGTCCGGCAATGGCGTCCATGTTGATGGCGAGGCTGCAGCCGGGCATGCCGAATGCCTGCAGCGACACAGGGGAAGCGGGGGTGCCGAACCCCATCGCGAGCAGGGCGACATCGACTGGGAGGTCGAAGAGGGTCAGCTTCAGGGTCTGGCCGATCTTCGGGGTGTCGCGTGGCACGATGCGCGTAGCAGGCAGGGTGCCGCTGCAGCCTGGATGGATGCCGACGTAGGTGCTCTGGGGCCCGACGCGCGCTGCGATGCAGCGCTCGTTGGCGGAGACCTCGAGATAGGAGGTGCCTGGGTCGAGCGGGGGAATGTGGTCATCGCGGTTGCTGCAGTATCCGGAGACGACCACGTTGCCGTCGGATCGGCGCCATGCGAACGCCCGCTCGTGGGCGTCGACCTCGACGAGGTAGACACCGAACGGCAGTTGGGGCCACGGTTGCCAATACTGGCCCGTCGAGGTGCTGCCCCACCACTCTGCCGTGCCGTCCGAGCGGATCGCCGCCGTCGCAGACATGGCGAGGGCCATGTCGACGAACTGCAATCCGCTGGGGGGCACCAAGGTGGTCCAAGGAATGTTGGCGGACTGCCCGACGGCCACGATCTGTCCGTCCGAGCGCAGCAGGGCCGTGTTGGCGTATCGGGTGTCGCACTTTGCGTAGGAGATCCCGGGCGGAAGCGGCGGCAGGTTGCACTGTCCCGAGAGGTTGTCGCCGAAGGCGACCGCCTGCCCGTCCGAGCGCACCAAGACGCTGTGGCCGAAGGTCGCAGAGATGTCGATGTAGCGAACGCCGGGCGGCAGCGGCGGAACGTTGAGGGCGCCGAGGGAGTTGCTACCCCAGCCGAACACCAGCCCTTGGTCGGTCAGCCCGAGCGTGTGCACGGACCCACAGGAAACCTGGGTGAACCGATGCGCTTGCGTCCAGGCCGGCGGCGAACTCTGACCGGCATTGTCGATGCCCCAGCCGACGACGCGTCCATCGGAGCGGATCGCGGCGTTGTGATAGCCGCCGCGAGCGATGTGCTCCCAGCGGAGATTGGACTGCGGTTGCCCAGAGAACGTCAGGTCCGGGGTCGAGGCGGCGTTGAAGCCATTGTCACCCCAGCCGAGGATCTGGCCGTTCGAGAGGCGCGCGACGGAGTGGAAGGCTCCGGCAGTGAGCTCGCGGCAAGCAGTGCCGGCCGGTAGTGTGGGTACATTGCACTGGCCTTCCGTGTTGTCGCCCCATGCGACGATTTGACCGTCCGAGCGGCAAGCGACGCCATGAAATCCCCCTGCTGCGACCTGGGTGTAGACGGTGCCCGGGGGTGGAGCCGGAACGTTGAGCTGGCCGTAGAGGGGGCTGCCCCATGCAAGGATCTGCCCGTCGTCGCGCAGAGCCAACGCGTAGTCCCAGTCCAAAGACACGCGGGTGTAGTGCAATCCAGGCGGCAAAGCTGGCACAAGCGCGTGCCCCCTGCTGGTATCGCCCCAGACAACCAGGCTGCCGTCGTCCAAGAGCGCGCAGCAAACCGCAGATGAGATGTTCAGCTGAGTCACGGAGCGCCCGTTCGGGATGATGGGCACGTTGCACTGCCCAAATTGGTTGTTGCCCCAGGCGACGATCTGACCGTCCGATCGAAGAGCCAAGGCGAAGCGATTGCCCGACTCAACATCGAGGTAGCGCGTGCCGGGTGGCAGCGGTGGAGCGGGCGGGATGCCGAGGTAGGGCGGGAAGCCATTGATCGTGCACCATGTCACGATTGTGCCATCATCGACGACTGCCGCCACCCCGTCGTCGCTGATGCTGACGTCGACATAGCGGCGGCCTGCGGGAAGCAATGGGGCAGGGGTGAAAGACAGGACGCTGCTCCCACCATTGATGAAGATCCGGCCGTCATTGCGGAGGACCGCCGTGGCATAGACCTCGGCGTCGACCTGCACGATACCGCCTTCTGCCGAAGCAGTGTCGAAACACATCTGCCCCCACGAGCGGATGGTGCTCTGTGCTGTCAGCTGGAGGGAGAGGGCAAAGAGCCCAAGTAGTGGCAGGTGCTTCGGAACCATGTCGATCCTCGATGGCAGGTGTCTTTCGGGATGGCCCCCACCTCTTGGCGGGGGCAAAGGTCCGAGCGGTCAGAGCTCGAAGAACAACGCCGGGCTGGCGGTGAAGTCCGAGGTGCAACCGGGAGCGAACGTGGTCGTGCCAGCAAGCAGGCAGATCACCTGGACCGAGAGAATGCCGGTGCCGGTGAACGGCGGCAGCGGCATGCGCAGGGTCGTTGGTGACCCGAAGAACACCAGTTGGGCGTTCTGGCTGCTCGGTCCAGCGAGCCAGAAGTCGGTGCCAGCCAAAGTCAGCCACGGCGTCGCCGGCGGTAGCCCGAGTTGCACGATGGCTGAGCCGAGGGTGCTACTTGGCCGCGTGACCAGGATCGCGGCGTCGCATGTGGTCGCCGAGGGTCGCTTGGCCGTGGCTGACGTCAGGAAGAACCCGAGCCCGTCATGCGGCTGCGCGGGGAACTGCGAGAAAACCGCCAAGTTCGCGCGTATGTCCCGAACCTCGATCGCGTCAACGGCGTAGGTGCGCCGTGAATCCGCGTTTGCACCGAACTCCGGGAACCCACCAGGCGTCTTGACATCAGCCCTGACTTCCCGGAACTGCTGTTCCGAACCGGCCGTAGCCTGGGTCCAGTCGTACGTGCTGAAGATCTGCTTCTGAGCACTCAGGGGGATCGCGAACACCCCCGCGGCTACGAACTTCGCCGAGCTGAGATCTGAGAGAACCAATCTCATCGTGCTACCTCGACTCGCGGTGCAGTTTTGTGGATTCCCCCTCGGGGGGGCGGCCCCAACGTCTCCGAGACTCTACCTTCTCCTACTGCGCACGCGTCCAGTTGCTGCCGAGGCCGCAGCGAAGCGTCAGCCTCCTCATGCCATGGAATTCATGGGCACGCTTCAGCGTAGCCGCAGCGCCGCCACCTGGGTCGCGTGCACGGTGACGAGGCCGCCATCGGTCTCGAGCATCACCCAGCCGGTGCCGTCCTGCGCCAGATCGCGCGCCAGCGTGCCCGAGTAGCTGACGCCGCCGGCGAGCAGCTGCACGCGGCGGCCCTGCGTGAACGGCCACGCGATCGGCTTGCCGATCTCGCGGCCCGGCTCGCCGCCGCCGTCGCGCGGACGACGCTGCGACAGTGGCAGCGCCTGCTCCGGGCCGCCGCGCCAGAACGTCGCCTGCGGGTCGTCGTCGTTGGCGCAGCGCAGCTGGATCGTCACCGGGTAGTGGTCGCTGTAGGTCTGCCGCCACGCGTCCTTGCCCAGGCCGCCGAAGTCGCTGGCGACGTGCAACGAAGTGCGGCGCACCTCGACGCAGGCGTCGGATACGACGACCTGATCGATCGGCTCCGGGAAGTGCATGATCGTCGGCGACGCCGAGGTCTGGTCGAGGTACTTGCGCAGGCCGCTCTGCTCGAGGATCTGCTCGGGCTCGGTGCCGTAGGTGCTGTTGAAGTCGCCGAGCACGACGACGTCCGGGTCCTCGTTCGCCTGGCGTGCCAGCGTGTCGAGCCAGCCTGCCAGCGCCGATGCTTCCCCGCGGCGCTTCTTCTTGTCGTCGGCCTTCTGGCCGGCCTTCAGGTGCACGGTCACGAGGCGGAAGTCGCAGCCGCTCGCCTTGTGCTTCCACACCGCCGTCACCGGCACGCGATGGAAGATCGACTCGCCTTCGAACTCGCGCGGCAGCTGCAGCAGTTCTTCGGCGAACAGCAGGTCGACGGTGTTCTTGTCGTAGACGAAGCCGATGCGCTGGGCGACCGGGCGATCCGTCCAGGCGCCGCTGGTGCCGAGGAACGCGTCCCACTGCGGTCCGGCAGCGGCCGCGACCTGCTTCAGCGTGCCTTCGTCGTTGACCTCCTGCACGGCCATGATGCAGACGCCGAGCTCGGCGATCTTGCGGCCGATCGCCTGCAGGTCGGCGGCACCGCGCGGCGGCAGGTTGTTGCGGAAGTTGCCTTCGGCGCCGAGGAACTCGAGGTTCCAGGTGCCGACGCGGAACGACTGCAGGCGCTGCCCCGCCAGCATCTCCTCGCCCGGCGGGTCCTGCGCCCACAGGCACGAGGTGCCCAGGGCGAGAGCGAGGACGAACGGGAACAGCAGCGACGACGTTCGGTTCATGCGGACACCTTCAGGCGGCTCCTTCGGCCCGCGCGCGGATCGAGCGCATCAGGTCCTGCAGGAAGTGGATGTTGTGGATCGACAGCAGGATGCCCGCGAGCATCTCGTCGGCGACGGCGAGATGCCGCAGGTAGGCGCGTGAATACTTGCGGCAGCAGTAGCAGCCGCAGCCGTCCACCAGCGGGTTCGGATCGTCGGCGTACTGCGCGTTGCGCAGCTTCAGCGAGGTGCCGTCGGCGCCGAACGCGGTGTGGTTGCGGCCGTGGCGCGTCGGCACCACGCAGTCGAACATGTCGACGCCCTGCGCCGTCGCCGCCAGCAGGTCCTCCGGCATGCCGACGCCCATCATGTAGCGGATCTTGCCGGCGGGCAGGTGGTCGACCGCAGCGTCGAGCGCCACCGCCATCTGCGCCTTGGTCTCGCCGACGCTGAGGCCGCCGATCGCGTAGCCGTCGAAGTCCATCGCCGCCATCGCCACCGCACTGGCGGCGCGCAGCTCCGGATCGATGCCGCCCTGGCAGATGCCGAACACCGCCTGGCCGCGGGCGCTGCCGCCCCAGCGATCGTGCACGTCGCGGGCGATGCGGGCCCAGCGCAGCGTGCGTTCGTGCGCGTCCCGCTGCGTCGCCAGGTCGGCGTCGCCGGGCGGGCAGTGGTCGAGCACCATCGCGATGTCGGGGCCGAGCTGCTTCTGGAACGTCAGCACCGACTCCGGCGTGCAGCGGTGCGTGCTGCCGTCGATCACCGATTGGAACGTCACGCCGCCGTCGTCGACCTTGACCTTGCCGCCGAGCGAGAACACCTGGTAGCCGCCGCTGTCGGTCAGGATCGGCCCGTCCCAGCCCATGAACCGGTGCAGCCCGCCGAGGCGCTCGATGCGTTCGGCGCCGGGCCGCACGTGCAGGTGGTAGCTGTTGGCGAGGATCAGCTCGGCGCCGGTCGCCTTCACCTGTTCGGGCGTCAGGCCCTTCAGCGTCGCGTAGGTGCCGACCGGCGCGAAGCACGGCGTCTCGAACGTGCCGTGCGGGGTGTGGAAGCGGCCGCGGCGGAGCTTGCCGTTCTGGCCGAGCAGTTCGAAGCGGAACGCGGTCACGAGGAGGGGCGGGTGGGCGAGGGCGTTGGCCGGGACGGCGGGATCACGCGAAGGATCAAGCGAACGGCAGCTCGCCGGGTTTCGTCGCCGGCGGTGGCAGCTGCAGGTGCTCGTAGGTGCGGGGCGTGGCGACGCGGCCGCGCGGTGTACGCGCCAAGAGCCCGCAGCGGATCAGGTGCGGCTCGAGCACTTCTTCGATCGTGTCCTCGGCTTCGTCGAGCATCGCCGCCAGCGTCTTCAGGCCGATCGCGTCGCCGCGCTGCACCAGGGCGCGCAGCAGCTTGCGGTCGAGTTCCTCGAGGCCGAGCGCGTCGATGCGCAGCCGCTGCAGGCCTTCCTGGGCCACGACCGCGTCGATGCTGGCCTTCTGCTGCATCTGCGCGAGATCGCGCACGCGCCGCAGGATGCGCAGCGCCACGCGCGGCGTGCCGCGGCTGCGTTCGGCGCACAACGCCGCGGCCGGTGCCTCGAGCACGACCGAAAGACGCACGGCGGCGCGCAGCAGGATCTGCTCGATGTCCTTGCTCGGGTACGGCTCGAGCCGTTCGACGATGCCGAAGCGGCTGCGGAACGCGGCGGTCAGCAGGCCTTCGCGCGTGGTCGCGCCGACCAGCGTGAACGGCTGCACGCCGAGGCGCACGCTGCGGCCGCTCGGACCCGGATCGAGCACGACGTCGATCGCGTGGTCCTCCATCGCCGAGTAGAGGTACTCCTCGAGCACCTTCGGCAGCCGGTGGATCTCGTCGATGAACAGCACCTGGTTGCGCTGCAGGCGCGTCAGCGTGCCGGCGAGGTCCTTCGGCGCGCCGAGTGCCGGGCCCGAGGTCAGCACGATGTCGGCGCCCATGCCGGCGGCGATCAGGTGGGCGAGCGTGGTCTTGCCGAGGCCGGGCGGCCCGCACAGCAGCACGTGGTCGAGCGGTTCGTCGCGGCCGCGCGCGGCGCCGATGGCGATGCGCAGGTTGTCGCGGATCTGCTCCTGGCCGACGAACTCGCCGAACGTCGTCGGACGCAGGCTGCGGTCGAACTCGCGTTCGTTCGGATCGGCCGTGTGGAAGACCATGGAGGCGGCAGATGGTACTTGCGTCCCGCTGCGGTTCCACCACGCTTGCGCGCCGTGAGCGACGCCGAACTGCCGATCTTCCAGCTGCTGGGGGCCGAGGCCCTCTCGCGCATCGTCGCCGGCTTCTACCGGCGCGTGCCGCAGGACCCGATCCTCGGCCCGATGTACCCGCCGCACGACCTCGCCGGCGCCGAGCACCGGCTGCGCACGTTCCTGATCTACCGTTTCGGCGGGCCGCCGGACTACCTGCGCGAACGCGGCCACCCGCGGCTGCGCATGCGGCACATGCCGTTCGCCGTCGACCAGGCGGCGCGCGACCGCTGGATGCAGCTGATGCTGGCGGCGATCGACGAGGAGCCGACGGCGGCGCCGCATCGCGCCTACCTCGAGAAGTTCCTCGGCGACATCGCGACGTTCCTGATCAACCGCTGACGGCGGCTGGGGCCTGGCGCGGGGCCGCTGCGGCAGGCTCAACGCAGCTTCAGCTCGAAGTTGCGGAAGCGGACCTCGGTCGGCCCGCCGCTGTGCAGTTGCACGGCAACGATGCCCTCGCGCGCGCCGGCCGGGTCGTCGAGGTCGACGCATGGCTGCCCGTTGAGCCACGTCTGCACGCGGCTGCCGACGGCGACGATGCGGTAGTGGTTCCACTCGCCCTTCTTCACCAGCGCGTCGCGGTCGGTGGCGTCGAGCAGCGCGCGGCCGTGCTCCTCGTAGAGCTTGCCCCACCAGCCCGGGCCGATGTCGGCCTGGTAGCCGCGCACCGAGCCGTCGGTGAGCGCTTCGCTGCGGAACTGCACGCCGCTGTTGCCCTGGTCAGAGGCCAGCAGCACCTCGAACGACAACTCGAAGTCGCCGAGCAGCAGGTGGCTCCTGGCGAAGCGGTTGTGCGGGATGCCGGTGGTGGTGCGACCGACCAGTTCGCCGTCGTCGTTCACCGACCAGAACGCAGGGTCGGCGTCCCACAGCCGCAGGTCCTGGCCGTTCCAGAACAGGAACGTGTTGTCGGCGTTGGCGCGCAGCGGCACCTGCACGTCGCTGCCGAGGTAGGCGACGAGGTCGCGCACGTCGGTCTCGCGCATGCCGTCGAGCTGGCCCGCGGGCATCAGCGACTGCTCGCTGCGTTCGATGCGCACGACGTCGGCCTTGGCCACGCGCTGTCGGTCGAACTGCGTGCGCACGGTGAGCCCCTGCTCGGTCTCGTCGCCGAGCATGCCGACCAGCACGCTGCCGTCCTTCCGATGCACGGTGGCGAGCATGTAGTCGCGTGCGACCTCGCGGCCCGGATCGAGGATGTTGCCGAGCAGGTAGTCGAGGTCCTTGCGGTTGCTGCCGGTCAGGTCCGGGCCGAAGTCGGTGCCGCTGCCGAACAGACCGTGGCAGGCCATGCAGGTGCGCGCGAACACGGCGCGGCCGTTCGGGAGGTCGGCGCCGGCCAGCGCCTGCTTGCCGAGCTTCTGCTTCCACGCGGCGATGCGTTCGTTGGTCGCGGCGTTGGCCGTCGCGGTCTTGCCGAACACATCCTGCAGCCGCTGCGCCACCGCGTCGTCGCCGAGTGCGAGCAGGCGCTGGCGCACGCTGGCGTCGAGCGCGTCGCGCGGCAGCGTGCCCGCGGCGACGGCGTCGAGCAGCGTGCGCGCCGACGCTGGGCGACTGCACAAGGTCTGGATGGCGGCTGGACGGCGCGCTGGCGGCAGCGTGCCGTAGGCCTGCACCAGCCACGGGGCCAGCGTCGGATCGTCGACATCGGCCAGCGCGTGCAGCGCGCGTTCGCCGAGCAGCGCATCGCCGACCAGCTCGCGCAGGGCCGCACCGAGTTCCGGGCCGCGTTGGCGCTGCAGCAGCTCGAACGCGCGTTCGCGCTGGTCGCGCGGCGCCTTGCTGGAGCTCGCGACCTGCAACAGCCGCGGCCGCGCCGCCGGATCGCCGAAGCGCCCGGCGAGCCACAGCGCGGCGTCGTTGGCGGCGGCGTCGCCGTGGCGTTCGATGCGCGTGCGCACGTCGGGCCAGTTCGCCGGCATCGTGTCCGTCGGGGTGCGCGCGAGGCCGCGCTGCACGAACTCGAGGCGCTCGGTGGTCGTGCGCGCGTCGGTTGCATCGCCGATCGCGACCAGCGCCGCCGCGAGCGCTTCGCCGCCCGCTTCGGCGAGCCGTCGGTAGACGAACTCGCCCATGCGCGGCAGCGGCGTCGCTGCCGCCAGGGCCAGCGCCTGCTGTGGATCGAGGGGCACGGCCGGCTGGATGCCGAACCAGAGCATGCGTGGAATGTTGGCGTCGGCGATGTCCTCGGCACGAGCCGCCAGCGCCATGGCGATCGGCCAGCGCTGCGCGTGCGGCAGGCGCTGCAGGGCGGCGGCGAGGTAGAGGCGCACGACCGGCGACGGATCCTTGGCCGCGAGCTCGGCGAACGCGGCGAGCTCCGGCGCGGTGGCGGCGCGGTCTTCGACCGCGAACTGCACTGCGAACGCGCGCACGTGTTCGTGCCGGTCCGCCAGCAGCAGGGCGAGCGCCGCTTCGCCGACTCCACCGATGCCGTGCAGGGCCCACAGCGCGCGCAGCCGCTTCTCCTCCGGGGCGGCGGCATCGGTGAGCACCGTCACCAGGGCCGGTCCGACGCCGGCCGCCTTGCGCTCGGTCAGCACGCGGCGGGCGCGACGCGCGTAGAACTCGTTCGGGTCGAACAGCAGCGCCACCAGCTGCGCATCGCCCATCGCCGCGAGGTCCTTCGGGGCCTCGACGTCGGTGCCGTAGGCGATCTTGTAGATGCGGCCGTTGCTGCGGTCCCAGGCGCCTTCTTCGCGCAGGTGGCAGTGCTGGTCGTCGTACCAGTCGGTGACGTAGACGTTGCCGTCGTGCGCCTGCGCGATGGTGACGGCGAGGAACCAGCTGTCGTCGACCAGCAGGAAGTCCGGGCCGTGGCTGCCGACGTAGCCCGAGCCGCGGCGGCGCAGCAGGTCCATGTTGAGCCGCGAGCCGTGGATGTTCTCCATCAGGATCGCGCCGTCGTAGGCCTTGGGCCAACGGCCGCCGCGCTGGATCAACGCCCCGCAGTGCGCGTGGCCGCCGCCGGCCGAACCGGAGATGCGGTTCGCGGCGTGCGTGTTGTCGCCGACGTAGTGGCGGTGGTCGGCGATCGTGTCGAGGTCCTGGTAGACGTAGCGATCGAAGTGGCTGCCCGATTGGCGGCGGTACACACCGCCTTGGATCACGTGGTAGAGGTGCGGGATCACGCACGCCGTGAGGAACGCCTGGCCGCGCGCGTCGAAGTCGAGGCCCCAGGGGTTGCTGGTGCCGTGCGCGAACACTTCGAACTCACGCCGCGTCGGATGCCAGCGCCAGACGCCGGCGTTCAGCGGTTGCCGTGCGTCGTCGGGCGTTCCCGGCTTGCCGACCCGGCTGTGCGTGAACACGCCGTGGCAGCCGTAGAGCCAGCCGTCGGGGCCCCAGGTGAACGAGTTCAGCGTCTCGTGCGTGTCCTCGTCGCCAAAGCCGTCGAGCAGCACTTCGGCCGGACCGTCGGGCACCAGGTCGCCGTCGCGATCGGGCACGAACGACAGCGTCGGTGCGGCGCCGACGAAGACGCCGCCGAAGCCGACCTCGAGCCCGCTGACGAGGTTGAGCCCGCTGAGGAACACCGTGCGCTGCTCCGGCGTGCCGTCGCCGTCGCGGTCGGTGAAGACGACGATGCGGTCCTCGCCCTGGCCGTCCGGGCGCCGCTGCGGGTAGGCCATCGCCTCGGCGATCCACACGCGGCCGCGTTCGTCGATCGCCATCGCCACCGGCTGCCGCACGTCGGGCTCGGCGGCGAACACCTGGGCGCGGAAGCCGGGCGGCAGCGCCATGCGCGCGATCGTCTCGTGGGCCGGGAAGCCGCCGCGGCGCTCGTCGTCGGCGTGCAGGCGGAAGTCGTCGAAGTTGACGTGGCCCCAGCCGCCGGTCTCGTCGTCGACGAGGCGAACGAACAATTGCTGGCCGAGGTGCGCGCGCAGGTCGAGTTCGATGCGCGCCATCTGTTCGTGGTTCTGGCCGCGCGCGGTGTGCAGCACGCGGCCGTCGGCGGCGGCGACGATCTCGACGCGCGTGCCGCGGTCGTCGCCGCCGCCGACCAGGAAGCTGACGCGCGGTTCGCTCAGCACGAACGGCGCCGACGTCAGCGTGCCGCGGGCGCGATCGGTGTTGCCGTGCTCGTAGCTGCCGATCCAGTAGCGGCCGTGGTGGCCGCTGTGCATGTCGCTGCGGCGGCTGTGCACCGCGTCGCCGTCGACGACCCGCGCGAACGCGTCGCCGGTCGCGGTCCAGTCGCGCAGATCGCCGGTCTCGAAGTCGAAGTTCAGGATGCGGCCGTCGCTGGCCTTCGGTGGGCTGCCGGCGCGCTGGTCCTGGCGCGGCTCTGCGCCGACCAGCTCTTGCGCCGCCGCCGCTTCGCCTTGCCGCGGCGCCGCTGCGGTCGGCGTGTTCGCGGCACGCCGTTCCTGCCGATGCAGGAACGCGCCCATCTTGTTGGCGACGACGATGTCGATGTCGCCATCGCCGTCGGCGTCACCGGCGGTGACCTGCGTGCCGACGCCGGAGTGGCCGTCGACGTCGTGCGGGGTGAAGCTGGCCGTACCGTTCGCCCGCTGCAAGCGGAACCACAACAGCCGCGCCGGCTCGCTGTCGGCGAGGTCGCGGCCGCCGTGCGCGAAGAAGCGGTTGCCGGTGACGACGTCGAGCAAGCCGTCGCCGTCGAGGTCGGCGGCGCACAGCGCGTGCAGGTTGCCGACGGCGACGCCGTGCGGGAAGTCGCTCGGCTGCCGGCCCATGATGCCGTGGCGCACGAACGTGCGGCGCCCCTCGGCGGGCTGCTGTTCGAACCACGACAGGCCATAGCCGTGCGCGTGGTCGCTGCTGACGACGTCGGCGTCGCCGTCGCCGTCGACGTCGAACACCAGCATCTGGGCCCCACCGGCGTCGCTGAACTTGTGTGCTTCGTGCGGCCACTGCGGATCGCCGGCCAGCGACTCCGGCTGCAACCAGACGCCGTGCTTCCACAGCACGTCGGCGCGGCCGTCGCCGTTGACGTCGCCGACGCCGAGGCCGTGGGTGAAGCGGCCGCCGAGCCCGGTCGCCGACAGCGGGTGCCAAGTCCACTCGCGTTCGGGCTGCTGCCAGTCGACCTTGGCGTAGCCGAGGCGGTCCTCGTGCATGCAGACCAGTTCGGGCCGGCCGTCGCCGTCGAGGTCGGTGAAGGTCGGCGACTCGTTGTCGACGCCGCGGAAGGCGAGGTGCTTCGTCCACGCGCCGTCGGTCGTGCGAGGGTTGCGGTACCACACCGCATCCTGGCCGGGGAAGCCGATGACGACGACGTCGTTCCACGTGTCGCCGTCGAGGTCGTGCACGAAGGCGAAGAAGTGGTCGGAGTAGCTGGCCGGATCGAACGGCTGCCCGTCATAGAGACGCCGCGTGTCGGTGAACGCCGGACCGCGGTACAAGACGTTGCCGGCGACGAGGTCGCAGTGGCCGTCGCGGTCGAGGTCGCCGAGTGCTGCCCCTTCGGCGACGAAGCGGGAGCTCAGCTGTGTACGGACGAACCCGACCTGCTGGCTCGTCGCGGGTGCTTGGAACGCGAAGACGGCTGCGGCGGTGGCCGCAGCGAAGGGCAATGCGCGCATGGGAGCAGGCGGGTGGGGCAGCGCCGGGAACGCCGCGGGACGAGCGAGGCCGCGCGATGCTCGACCGCGCGGCGGGGGGCGTCAACCGCCCAGCGCCGCGGCGAGGAACGCCCAGCGGTCGGCGGCTTCGTCGATCAGCTTCTGCACCGGCTTGCCGGCCCCGTGGCCGGTGGCGGTGTCGATGCGCAGCAGGATCGGCGCGCTGCCGCCCTGCGCCGCCTGCAGCGCCGCGGCGAACTTGTAGCTGTGGCCCGGCAGCACGCGGTCGTCGTGGTCGCCGGTCATCACCAGCGTCGCCGGATACTTCGTGCCGGCCACGACGCGGTGCAGCGGCGAGTAGGCGTAGAGCCACGCGAACTGCTCGGGCTCGTCGCTGCAGCCGTACTCCGGCACCCAGGCGCGGCCGATCGTGAAGCGGTGGAAGCGCAGCATGTCGAGCACGCCGACTTCGGGGATCGCCGCGGCGAAGCGTTCGGGATGCTGCGTCATCACCGCGCCGACCAGCAGCCCGCCGTTGCTGCGGCCGCCGATGGCGAGGCGCGTCGGGCTGGTGTAGCGGTTGCGCAGCAGGTAGTCGGCGCAGGCGACGAAGTCGTCGAAGACGTTCTGCTTCTTGTCGCGCATGCCGGCCTGGTGCCAGGCCTCGCCGTACTCACCGCCGCCGCGCAGGATCGCGTGCGCGTAGACGCCGCCGCGTTCGACGAACGCGAGGTTCGGGACCGAGAACGCGGGCGTCAGCGACTGGTCGAAGCCGCCGTAGCCGTAGAGGTAGGTCGGGTGCGTGGCGTCGCACAGCAGGTCCTTCTTGTGGGTCACGAACAGGCACAGCCGGGTGCCGTCCTTGGCGAGGAAGAACTTGCGCTCGGTGACGTACGGGCTGGTGTCGGCCTGCAGCGTGCTCGCGCGGAACGTCGTCGTCGCACTCGCGGCCAGGTCGTGGCGCAGCACCGTCGGCGCGTGCAGGAACGACTCGAAGGTCAGGTAGGCGTGCGGGTCGCCTTCCTTGCCGAGCACGCTGCGGATCGAGCCGAGGCCCGGCAGTTCGATGCGGCCGCCCTCGGCGCCGTCGTCGCCGTGCACCGTCGCTTCGTGCGCGGCGTCGACGAGCCACGTGCAGACGAAGCGGCCGCCGATGCGGCGCACGGTCTGCAGCGCGTTGCGGCGCTCGGCGATCACCACGGTCGGCTCGGCGTCCGGCTGCGTGCGATCGAGAGCGAGCAGGCGTCCGTTCGGCGCGTCCTTGTCGGTGCGCAGCCAGAAGGTGTCGCCGCGGTTGCCGACGAACGACCAGTGGCCGTCGCCCTTCATGCACAGCGGCTGCACCGGCCAGCCGTCCTGCTGCAGGTCGGCGTAGGCGAGGCGCGTCGTCGTGCTCGAGCCACTGCGCAAGGTCAGCACCAGGAAGCGGCCGTCGTCGCTGACCTCGGCGCCGAACAGCCAGTTCGGCTGGTCGGGCCGTTCGTAGACGACGACGTCGGCCGACTGCTCGGTGCCGAGCACGTGGAAGCACAGCTGCGGGTTCTGGTTGGCGGCCTGGAACACCTCGCCGTCGCGCGGTGCCGGGAAGCGCTGGTAGAAGAAGCCGCGGCCGTCGTGCGACCAGCGCGCGCTGGTGAACTTGGCCCAGTGCAGCACGTCGGGCAGCGGCTGCTTCGTCGCCGCGTCGAACACGCGCCACTGCTGCCAATCGCTGCCCGATTCGGCGACCGCGTAGGCGACGAAGCGGCCGTCGTGCGACGGGCTGAAGCCGGCCAGCGCCACGGTGCCGTCGCTGCTCCACGTGTTGGGGTCGAGCACCACGTCGCCGGCCGCGTCCGGCGCGTCGCCGACGAGCCACACGCCCTGGTTCTGCAGGCCGTCGTTGTGCGACCAGAACCAGCGGTTGCCGAAGCGCTCGGGCGCGCTGGTGCGCGGGAAGTTCCACAGTTCCTCCAGCCGCTCGCGGATCGCTTCGCGCTCCGGCAGTTCGTCGAGCCAGGCGCGGCTCTGCGCGTTCTGCGCCTGCACGAAGGCCTTCGTGCGTTCGCCGTCCTGGTCCTCGAGCCAGCGGTAGGGATCGGCGACCTTCGTGCCGTGGTAGTCGTCGACGACCTCGTCGCGCGCGACCGGCGGCGGCGTGAACGGCGGCAGCTCGGCGGCCGCCGGCGGCTTCGGCAGGAACTGGCGCACCGGCGGTTGCTCTGCGGGCCCGGGGCCCCAATCGAACGTCGAACACGCGGCGGCGAGGCCAAGCAGGCAGAGGGCGGCGGCAGCGGAGCGGGGGGAACGGGACCGCGCGTGGGCGGGCCGGGACGAAGCGAGCATGGCGCGACGTTACGCGCGTCTTCGCACCGCGGCGAGCGTGTGTCGTGTCGCAAGGCCGCACCAGTCGGGGTTGCGCGCCTGCTCGCCGCCGGGCCGAGCCGGGCCCCGAGCTACTTGGCCGCCGACTTCGCGAGTAGAGCCTCGGCGAAGGCCACGCCGATGGGGGCGAGGATCTTCGCGGCGCCGAGGTAGTGGTAGCCGCCGTTCGACGCACCAGCGAGGCGCTTCCATTCCGCCGGGGTGAAGTTCTCCGCCATCAACTTCTGCTTGTTCTCAAAGGAGTCCGCATCCGGATTCGTGGCCTTCTGCTCGGCGACCTTGGCGTCGACCTTCGGCCAGCAACCGTCCATGCGCTCGCAGAGCTTCTCGAGTTCGTCGTCCCAGAACGCGGCCGTCTCCACCGTGAAGACGTTGCCTTGGAACTCCGCTCGCAGCGCCGGCTGCCGCTGGGCCGCGCGGAAGTTGCTCATCGGCTTGTTCTTGTCGCCGCGCAGGCCGTCGATGCCCATGACCCCGACGACGAACGGCATGTTCGGCGCAGCCAGGTCCTTCCGCACGTCGCGAATGAAGTGTGCCAGCAGGTCGGCGTACAGCTGGTAGCCGTTGGGCTCGTCTTGACGGGGGTAGACCCCGCCGTCGACATAGTCATTGAATCCCTGGAACCAGACGAAGCCGGCCAACTCGTAGCCACGCTTGTCGTCGTGGTTGGGCACCACGCGCTGGATGTCCTTCAGGACCATGCGCACGTGATCGATCATCGCGCGGTAGATGAGGCCCGTCGCCGCGACCTTCTCGGCTTGGAGCTTCTCGATGTCCTCGCCGTTCTTCTTCCTCTCGGCGAGTTCGCCTTCGCGCCACGCGAAGGCGCCAGCGCTCGGCGGACGGAAATCGGTGTGCAGGCTGCGGCCTCCCCACGACGTCTTGATGATGAGGATGGGCTCTTTCAGGGCCTTCTCCATCGTCAGGCCGAACGTGAACTCCGGTCCGATCTTGTCGTCCGGGGCGCCGAAGCCGGTCGTCAACTTGCCTTTGGCCTCCGTCATGTCGGCATAGGCGTCGCCGAGGCACCCGATCGACGAAATCCACACGTTGTCGCAAACCCGCGGCTTGCCATCGGGCCCGCGCATTGCCTTCAGCAGTGGAGCCGTCTTCGGGTCGTCGGCCAGTGCGTCGAAGGTCGACAGGCTGGCATGTCCCTGCATGTTCGACTGACCAGCGAGGATGTAGACCTTCAGTGGGGGCTTGGTGGTCGCCTTGCGTTGTGTCGCGCCCGCCCCGTCTTGTGCGGCGGCGGGGGTGGCATGCAATGCCAACACGAGGAAGGCGGTGAAGGTGCGGACCAGTTGGCGGAGCATGGGGACGGTGTCCTTGGGGGAGAGGGGAGTGGTCGAGGCGAAGAATGGGTGACGGCTCTTGCTATCGGTGCTGGATCTCGCGCGCCGGGCGAACGCCGATCCCCGACGAGATCGCGTTGCCGCGCGCGAACTCGCGAAACGCCGAACGGAGCCGATTGGGCGCACTGGCCCACGCACCGCCGCGCACCGCGCGCCGCCGTGGATCCCGTGTTCCGTCCGCGGTCAGCGGTTGTGGGATCGGAGCCGACTCCCGGTAGCTCGGCCGGAACAAGTCGCTGCACCACTCGGAGACGTTGCCATGGACGTCGTGCAAGCCGAACGGATTCGCGGCGAAGCTGCCGACCGGCGCCGTGAACATATGGCCGTCGTCGAGGTTGGTGACCTGGACCAGCACGTCCTTCGACGAGCGGTCGGCGAAGTTGGCGAACCGGTGCAGCTGCGGCCCCTCGTTGCCGAAGGACCACATCGTGTCGGTGCCGGCGCGAGTGGCGTACTCCCACTGGTCTTCCGTCGGGTACTGCAGCCCGGCCTGGTGCAAAACGCGCCGGCCCTCGCTCCATTCGACCTGCTCGACGGGATGGCGCTTGGTCACGCGAATCTCGTTCACGACCAGTCCGTAGTAGAAGTAGCTGGGGTTGCTGCCACCGTCGAGGCGCATCCACTGGGCCTGGGTCAGCTCGTGCTTGGCCAGGAAGAACGAGGCCACGGTGACCTCGTGGACCGGCCCTTCGTCGGAGCGCCCGAGGCCGTCGAAGTTGGGAGCGCTCTCGTCTTCCCTCTGCGCTCCCATGCGGAACGCGCCGCCCGGGATCAGCACGAGCACCACTCCCGATTCGGCGGCAAGCGGGAGGCTCCCGTCGGCACCACGGGCCGGGATCGGCCCGCCGTGCGTGGCCAGGTCGAGGAACTCCTGGAGCCCCGAGGCGGGATCCCGGCCGAGCGGGACCAAGCCGAACTGGGGTCGGAAGCCGTTGGCGAGCAACTCCGGATACCGGTCGCCCTGCACGATGTCGTCGATCACCTGCCGCCACGCCTCGGCGTCGTCGCCGACGAGGCGGGCCGAGGCCATTCTGGCGAACGCGAGCCGCTCGCGGACCGAGGCCATGGTGCCGGACGCCGGCGCGGCGAACGCGTCGAGGCGCCGCACGTAATCCGACAGCAGACCGTGCAACCAGGCGTCCTTGGTGGACGCGAACGACCAGGTCCTCGCCTCGGGGCCATCCGGCCCGGCGATGTCCGGCTCGGTGGACAACCCGACGTCGCTGTCGCTGGCCGGGACCGTCGGGTCGTGCCGAGGTCGCGGGGAGAACCGCACCGTTGCCGGCAGGACCTGTTCGGACTCGAATCCAACCTGACCAGGTGGGAGGGCGCGGGCGCGCACCGCCACCAGCTCGGCTCGATGCAGGTCGGCGCGGTCGACGACCTGCTGCGCCTCCAGCAGCCATTGCTCCATGAGGTCGGCCTTCTCGATCACGGCCGGCCACAGTTCGCGTTCGGCACGTCGCACGAGGTTGGCGAGCACGTGGGCGTCCGAGAGGCGCTCGACGTCCTGCAGGGCTCGTTGCGCGATCGACTTCTCACGCAGATAGGCCTCGTTCTTCTGCCGCAGCTCGGCGTTCGAGGCGTCGAGCTGGCGGTTCTTCCATCCCGTCCAGAAGAAGCCGACGGTCGCGACGACGCAGAACGCCGCGACCAGGGCGACGGTGGCGCCGACGGCCACGCGATGGCGGCGGCAGAACTTGCGCAGCCGATAGGCGAGATCCGGCGGTCCGGCGACGACCGGCAGGTCGTCGAGATGCCGGCGTACGTCGTCGGCGAGCTCCTGGGCGGAGGCGTAGCGGCGGGACTTCTCCTTCTCGAGGCACTTCAGCGCGATCCAATCGAGGTCGCTGGGCAGAGCGGCGCGCGCTGTGGCCACTCGGCTCGGGCGGCTCGGGTGCTCGTCACGGATGCGGCGCGCCAGCGTCTCGAAGCCGACGCTCGTCGTGACGTCCTCGTGGAACGGCGTGACCTCGGTCAGCAACTCGTACAGCACGACGCCCAGCGAGTAGACGTCCGATCGGGCGTCGACTTCGGCCCCGGTGGACTCCGTCTGTTCCGGAGCCATGTAGGCCGGAGTGCCCACCAGCTGGCGCTGGTGCGTCACCTGCGACGACGAACCGTCGGCGGTCGCGACGGCCTTGGCGATGCCGAAGTCGATGACCTTCGGGACCGCGTCGCCGTCGCACTCTATGACCAGCACGTTCGACGGCTTGATGTCGCGGTGCACGATCCCGCGCTGGTGGGCGTGGTGGATGGCGCGACAGACGAGCTCGAAGATGCGGAGGCGGGCGCCGGTCGTCAGGTTGCGCTGCTGGCAGTAGGGAACGATCGGCGTGCCGATCACCAGCTCCATGGCGAAGTAGGGGCGACCTTCCGCGGTGCACCCGGCCTCCAGCACCTTGGCGATGCTCGGGTGGTCCATCAGGGCGAGCGCCTGTTGCTCCGCCGCAAAGCGCGCCAGGACCTGCTTGCTGTCCATGCCGCGCTTGATCAGCTTCAAGGCGACGAGCCGATGGATCGGTTCCTTCTGTTCGGCTTCCCAGACCACGCCGAAGCCGCCTTCGCCGAGCGGACGCAGCAGCTCGTACGGGCCGATGCGTTGCCCAGGGCGCCCGGCTTCGTCCGCATCGGCGAACGAGCCGTCGCTGGCCGGTTGCTCGCGGTCCGTTCGCTGGCCGGATCGCGTGCGGGCGCGTTCGGCCGCTTCGACGACTTCGGGCAGCGGCTCGAGGAACCCGTCCGGGACGCTGGCCGCCTTGGTCAGCAAGGCCTGCACCGCGCGCTGCAGCTCGGGATCGGCACCGTGCTCGCTCACGAGCAGGTGCTCCCGGTCGGCAGGATCCGCCTCGCGCAGGCGAAGGAACGCTGCCTTGATCTGTTGGGTGCGATTGCCCTTCATGGAACGGGTGGCGCAGTACGGCTCATTCGGAATCCGGGCCGGAAACCGGCGGTCGATTCGCGAAATCGTCGTCGCTGCCCAACCGTTCGTAGAGCCAGGCCCGCGCGAAGGTCCAGTCGCTGCGGGCCGTGCGCGCCGACACCTCGAGCACTTCGGCCGCTTCGTCGATGGTCATGCCGACGAAGAATCGCAAGGCGACCAGCTGGGCCGAGCGTGGATCCTCGCGCTCCAGATCGACCAGCGCCTCGCGCAGGGCCAGCAGATCGTCCGAGGGCACGGGGGCACTCAGTTGCCGCGGCGTGACGTCCGCGCGCTTCTGGTCGCCCCCGCGCTTCTGCGTCGCCTTCTCACGCGCCCGGTCGACGAGGATGTTGCGCATCAGGATGCTGGCGGCGGCGAAGAACTCGCTGCGAGTGCGCCAGCGCTCGGACCCGCTGCCCTTCATGCGCAGCCAGACCTCGTGCACCAGGGCCGTGGCGCTCAGCGTGCTGCCGGGCGGCTGGCGGGCCAGTCGCAGCCGCGCGAAGTTCCTGAGCTCCGCATAGACGGCGCCGAGCAACTCGTCGACGCCGACATCCGACGAGGCAGCAGGTTCCTCGGGTCGCGCACCCATCTGGCGCCAATCTAGCAACCGAGGATCGGCCGGTAGCGGTTTTCTGGTGCCGCTTCTGCCGCTTTCGGCGGCATCTCCCGAAGGACAGGTGGGTGGCGATCCTGACTCGCAGCGTGCGAGACGGACCGCGGCCCGGCCGACGCTCGCTCCTGCGCTGCGGCCCCTGATCGTCCCACACCTGGCAACACGCTCGTCATGCACCACATCCTCTCCACCTCCTTCGCCCTGCTGCTGGTCGCGACCACGGCGGCGGCGCAGAACACCGACTTCAGCTTCGCGCACGGTATCCCTGGCCTGCCCGCTGCCGTCGACGTCGCCATCGACGGCACGACGGTCTTCTCCGGCGTCGACTTCGGTGGCCTGCGGTCGACGACGATCGCCCCTGGCTTCCACACCATCCAGGTGCTCGCCGGCGGCAGCGTGCTGCTGTCGGCGACCACCACGACGGCCGCCGACGAGAGCTTCACGGCCACCGCGCACCTGCAGGTCGGGGGCGCCCCCAAGCTCGCGATCTTCGAGAACGACCTCGCCGCGGCCAGCTTCGTCGGCAACGGCCGCCTGATCGTGCGTCACCTCGCGGATGCGGGCCCGGCATTCTTCGGCACCGTGTCGCCGATCTTCCAAGGGCTCGCCTTGCTCGCCAACGGCGACGAGCAGCCACAAGAGATCGCCGCGGGTGTCTACGACCTGACCGTCTCGGTGTTCGGGCCGGGCTTCCAGTTCCCGCCGACGACGCCGGTCGCTCAGGCGCTGAACGTCGCTGCCGATGCCGGGCTCGTCGTGAACGTGGTCGGCGTGCCGGGGACGCCGTCGTTCTCGGCCATCGTGCAGAACCTGGCCCTCGCTCCGGCCACGCCGATCAATCCGGCCGCGTGTGACCTGGCCCTGTCCGGCACGTACGTCGGCGGATCGATCGCCGCCGGCGGTGACGTCACGTATGCGGTCACGGGCGCGTCGGCGAACTCCCTCGTCGTGGTCTTCCTCGCCTTGGACACCACGCCGTTCCCGTTCTTCAACGTCCCGCTCGGCATCGGCGGTGGCGGTGGGCTCGCGGTGGTCACGTTCGGGCTCGCCGACGCCAACGGCGATTTCTCCCGGCAGCTCGTCTATGGGCCGAGCGCCGTTGTGAGCACCGGTCCGACGAGCTTCTGGAACTTCTACGTGCAGGCGGTGAGTGCCGACTTGGTGTCGGCGGGCTTCCTGCCGACCTGCGTGTCGGACATCGAGACGCTGCAGATCAGCGTGCCGTAGCCGAGCGCGCACCGAGGCGGTGTGGTTCGCCTGGATCCACCGCCGGCTCCTCGACCCGTTCGTGTTCCCTGCCCGCGCGCACCGCTGACAGCGGCGGCGCGCCGGCCCCCAGTTGTCGCAACGTCCCTTCCCATCATGCCGAAACTCCCCATCCTGACGCTCTCGCTGTTCCTCCCCGCACTCACTGCGCAAGCACAGATCGTGCTCGAGATCGAGCCGAACAACGTTCCTGCGCAAGCCCAACCCATCCTTCCCGGTCAGCACCTCCGGGCCAGCTTCCCCAGCAACTCCGACGAGGATTGGTTCTCGTTCACGCTCACGGCGCCAAGCCAGGTTCATCTGCGCTCGCTGAACTCCGGCACGCTGTCGGCCAGTTCGACCCGCAACACCCGCATCGGGCTGTACGACGCCACCGGCACCACCCGCCTCGCCTGGAACGACGACTCGGCGCTCATCTTCGCAGCGCATTGTGGTGTCACCGTGCCGGCGGGCTCCTACCTGTGGCGCGTCAACTACAAGGTCGGAACCGGCCCTGCGCCCTACGACCTCGACTTCTTCGTGCAGCCGGGGCGTCCGATCGACACGACCGAAGCCGCGGAGCCGAACGATCCCAGGTTGCCGGGCGGCGTACCGACACCGATCGCCCTCGGCGACACGGTCGAAGGCATGCTCACTGCCGGCGATGCCGACTTCTGGTCGTTCACGCTGGCCAACCCCGGCACCGTGAAGATCGCCGCGCTCGACGATGGTGGCATCCCGCAGCTCGATCTGCTCGGGCTCCGATTCCATCAGGAAGTCACGCCCGGCACCTGGGTCGGTATCTTCGCCACCTTCACGGACCCGTTCAGCCATCGCGTCGAGCTGAGCGCCGCGCTCCAGCCCGGCAACTATGCCGTTGCCGTCGACAGCTTGGGCGGCGGCGGTGTCGGTCCGTGGGCCGCCGTAGGAGTGGGCCGCTACTCGCTGCGCACCGAACTGGTCGGAGTGACGGCGCCGGTCTACGTCGCCAGCACGACGAGCGCGCAACCCTCGTCCTCCGCCTGTGTCGGTAGCAACGGGCAGCGTCCGCGGATCGGGCACATGCCGGGCGAGACCCCGGTGTTCGACACGACGTTCGTGACCCGCATCGAGAACACGATCCCGTCCTCGTTCGCGGCCGTCATGCTGGGGCTCTCGAACACCACCGCGGCCGGCGGCGCCGTGCCACTGCCGGTGTTGCTCGACAACGGCGCTCAGGGAACCCAGTGCCTGATCCGCATCGACCCGGCCGTGCTGGTGCTGGTGCTCACCGATGCCAGCGGTCGCGGCGAGTTCGCCAACCAGTTCCCGTTCGTCGCCGCACTGCTCGGCACCACGGTGTTCGAGCAGGCCTTGTGCTTCGATCCGGCGCTGAACGGCATCGGCTTGTCGGTGAGCAACGACGGCTCCTTCGTGGTCGGCGAGTCGTTCTGAAATCTGCTCGCCCGCAGGCCGACGAGGTTCAGCGCTTGCAGGGACCCTGAAGCACGGGGCTCATGGGGAGGTGGGCTTGGTCGCCGGGCACTTGCTTCTGCAGGCGGACCCAGTAACCACGTGCTTCCCATGCGCGTCCATGCCCTCGTCCTGTTCGCCGCCGTCGACCTCGTCGCCCAGACGCCGGCTTTGGCGCCAAAACCCCTGTGGAACGGCCGCGACCTCGCCGGCTGGCACGGCCAGCGGCACTTCGATCCGTACAAGCTGGCGGCGATGGCGCCCGACAAGCGCGCGGCGATGCGCAAGGAAGACGACGCGACGATGGCCGCGCACTGGCGCGTCGACGGCGGCGAGCTGGTCAACGACGGCGACGGCGCCTACCTGACCAGCGACGCGAGCTTCGGCGACGCCGACTTCCTGCTCGACTACAAGACGGTGGCGCTCGCCGATTCGGGCATCTACCTGCGCGGCTGCCCGCAGGTGCAGATCTGGGATACCACCGAAGCCGGCGGCAAGTGGAAGCTCGGCGCCGACAAGGGCAGCGGCGGCCTGTGGAACAACGAGAAGCACCCGCGCATGCCGTTGGTGCTGGCCGACCGGCCGTTCGGCGAGTGGAACCAGCTGCGCATCGTGCACGTCGGCGAACGCGTCTGGGTGTGGCTGAACGGCAAGCAGACGGTCGCGGGCGCCATCATGGAGAACTACTGGGATCGCCAGCGGCCGCTGCCGGCGAGCGGGCCGCTGCAGCTGCAGACGCACGGCGGCGAGATCCGCTTCCGCATGGTGCTGGCGCGGCCGATCGGGGCCGAAGAAGCGGAGCAGTGGCTCTGCGGCGGCGACGACGCGACGTTCCAGCCGCTGTTCGACGGCAAGACGTTCGCCGGCTGGCGCGGCGACGTCGACAGCTACGAGATCCAGGATGGCGCGATCCGCTGCAAGGCGGGCAAGGGCGGCAACCTCTACACCGACGGCCGCTACGGCGACTTCACCGTGCGCCTGCAGTTCCAGCTGCCGCCCGGTGGCAACAACGGCCTCGCGATCCGCTACCCGGGCCAGGGCGATCCCGCCTACGCCGGCTGCGAAGTGCAGGTGCTCGACGACACCGCCGCCAAGTACGAGAAGCTCGAGCCCTACCAGTTTCACGGCTCGGTCTACGGCGTCGTGCCGAGCCACCGCGGCTACCTGCGGCCGGTGGGCGAGTGGAACTTCGAGGAAGTGACCGTGCGCGGCACCCGCTACACCGTCGTGCTGAACGGCACCACGATCGTCGACGCCGACATCGCCTCGCTGCCGAGCAAGCTGAAGGACCACGTCGGCAAGAACAACCTCGAAGGCCACTTCGGCTTCTGCGGCCACGGCGACGCGGTCGCGTTCCGCAACGTGCGCATCAAGAAGCTGTAGTCGCGTCGGCTACCGGCGGAAAGGGCAGGTCGAGCCGAGTCAGGAAGGCAGCGAACGGAACGCAGCGGAGGGCAAGCAAAAGGGGAACGCAGAAGGGGAACCAGATCAGGCTCCCTCCCTCCTTCAACCGCCAAGCCCGCTGCGCGCGTCCCGCCGATTGCCGCAACCTCGCCGTAGCGTGGAACGGGCCGCGCAGCGGAAAACTCACGAGCGGTTGCTCCCTTCAGGAACAACCACCGCCAAGCCCGCTGCGCGCGTCCCGCCGATTGCCGCAACCTCGCCGTAGCGTGGAACGGGCCGCGCAGCGGAAAACTCACGAGCGTCTGCTCCGTCAGGAGCAGCCGCTCGTCCCGCCGCAGCTCATGCACTTCAAGCAGGTGCCGTTGCGCACGAGGGTGAAGGCGCCGCAGCTGCCGCACGGGTCGCCTTCGTAGCCCTTCAGCTTGGCCTCGGCGATCTTCATGCGCGTCTGCCGCACCTGCAGCTGCTGCGTCGACGGTTCGGCGCGCAGCAGTGCCGCGTTGGCGGCGACGGGCGTGGTCGCGACGGCCGTCGCCGTCTGGCCGTGCGCCTGCGGCTCGTGGCCGCGCGTGATGCCGCGGCTGTGCGGGTGCAGGTGCACGTTCTCGTGCAGCGTCGGCTTCGGCGTCTCGCTCTCGTAGACCGTCTCGGAGACGACCTCCTCCTCGGTGAAGTCCTCGTCGTCGAGGTTCTTCTGGCCCATCGTCGTGTTGCGCAGGTCCTCGCTGTGGACCTGGGCGAGCTCGTCGCGGCCGAGGTAGCTGATCGCCAGCTCGCGGAACACGTAGTCGATGACCGACGTGACCATCTTGATCTGGTCGTGGCCCTGCACCATGCCGTTCGGCTCGAAGCGCGTGAACACGAACGCGTCGGCGAACTCGTCGAGCGGCACACCGTGCTGCAGGCCGAGCGAGACCGCGATCGCGAAGCAGTTCATCAAGCTGCGGAACGCCGCACCTTCCTTGTGCATGTCGAGGAAGATCTCGCCGAGCGAGCCATCCTCGTACTCGCCGGTGCGCAGGTAGATCTTGTGGCCGCCGACGACGGCCTTCTGCGTGTAGCCGGCGCGGCGGTTCGGCAGGCGACGGCGCTTGGCGATGTAGCGGTGCACGACGCGCTCGGTGATGCGCGCGGCCATGACCGCGGCCTCCTGGGTCAGCGCCGCCGGCGCGTCGGCCGCCGCCGTCGCCGCCGTGTCGTCCTCGACCATCGTGCTGAGCGGCTGGCTCAGCTTGCTGCCGTCGCGGTAGAGCGCGACCGCCTTCAGCATCAGCTGCCAGCCGATGCGGTAGGCGTCCTTGACGTCGTCGATGGTGGCGTCGAACGGCATGTTGATGGTCTTGCTGATCGCGCCGCTGATGAACGGCTGGACCGAGGCCATCATGTGCAGGTGCGCCTGGTAGGGGATGTAGCGCTGCCCCTTCCTGCCGCAGCGGTTGGCGCAGTCGAAGACCGGCAGGTGCTGGTCCTTGAGGTGCGGCGCGCCTTCGACCGTCATCGTGCCGCAGACGTAGTCGTTGGCGGCCTGGATGTCGGCCTTGCTGAAGCCGAGGTGCTTCAGCAGGTCGAAGCTCCAGTCCTTCATCTGCGTCTCGTTGACGCCGAGCTTCTTCAGCAGGTCCTCGCCGAGGTGGCCCTTGTTGAAGGCGAAGCTGATGTCGAACGCGCCCTCGAGCGCCTTCTCGACCTTCTGCAGCGCCGCGTCGTCGAAGCCGCGCTTCTGCAGCGTCTCGTGGTTGATGCAAGGCGCGCCCGCCAGCGTCTTGCGGCCGACGACGTAGGCCAGGATGTCGTCGATCTGCTGTGGGCTGTAGCCGAGCTTCTTCAGCGCCGGCGCGATGCTGAGGTTGGCGATCTTGAAGTAGCCGCCGCCGGCCAGCTTCTTGAACTTCACCAGCGCGAAGTCCGGCTCGACGCCGGTGGTGTCGCAGTCCATCAGCAGGCCGATCGTGCCGGTCGGCGCGATGCAGGTCGTCTGCGCGTTGCGGAAGCCGTGCTTCTCGCCGAGCGACAGCGCGCGGTCCCAGCACTCGCGCGCCGACTCGAGCAGGTCGGCCGGGCACTGCTGCGGGTCGATGCCGACCGGCGTGATGCTGAGGCCTTCGTATTCGCTGGCCGAGGCGTTGTAGGCGGCGCGGCGGTGGTTGCGGATCACGCGCAGCATCGACTCGCGGTTCTTGCCGTAGCCGGGGAACGCGCCGAGCTCCTTCGCCATCTCGGCCGAGGTCGCGTAGGCCTCGCCGCACAGGATCGCCGACAAGGCGCCGGCGATGTTGTAGGCCTTCGGCGACGCGTACGGGATGCCGAGGCGCATCAGGATCGTGCCGAGGTTGGCGTAGCCGAGGCCCAGCGTGCGGAACTCGTAGCTCTTCTTGGCGATCTCCTGGCTCGGGAAGCTGGCCATCAGCACGCTGACCTCGAGCACGATCGTCCACAGGCGCGACGCGTGCTTGTAGCCCTCGAGGTCGAACGTGCCGTCCTCGGCGAGGAACTTGGCGAGGTTGATCGACGCCAGGTTGCAGGCCGTGTCGTCGAGGAACATGTACTCGCTGCACGGATTGCTGGCGTTGATGCGCCCGTCGGCCGGGCACGTGTGCCACTCGTTGATCGTGGTGTCGTACTGCACACCCGGATCGGCGCAGCCCCACGCGGCGTAGGAGACCTTGTCCCACAGCTCGCGGGCGTCGACCTCGCGCGCGACGGCGCGGTCGGTGCGGCGGATCAGGCGCCACTTGCCGCCTTCGTCGACGGCGCGGAAGAACTCGTTCGGCACGCGCACCGAGTTGTTCGAGTTCTGGCCGGCGACGGTGGCGTAGCCCTCGCCGTCCCAGTCGGTCGTGTACTCGGGCACGTCGATGGCGCGCAGGCCCTGGCCGCCGAGCTGGATGGCGCGCTGCAGGTAGGCCTCGGGCACACAGGCGGCGCGGGCCTCGTGCAGGGCGGCGCGCAGCTTGTCGTTCTCGCGCGGCGTGGTGACGACGGTCGAGCTGCCGTCCGCCGCCTGCACGTGGCAGGCGTTGACGACGGCGTTCAGGTGCTTCTTGATCAGCTTGCTGCCGGCGACCAGGGCGGCGACCTTCTGCTCCTCGATCACCTTCCACGACACGAACGCTTCGATGTCCGGGTGGTCGAGGTCGAGGCAGACCATCTTCGCGGCGCGGCGCGTGGTGCCGCCCGACTTGATGGCGCCGGCGGCGCGGTCGCCGATGCGCAGGAAGCTCATCAGGCCCGAGCTCTTGCCGCCGCCCGACAGCGGCTCGTTCTCACCGCGCAGCAGCGAGAAGTTGCTGCCGGTGCCGGAGCCGTACTTGAACAGGCGCGCTTCGCGCGTCCACAGGTCCATGATGCCGCCCTCGCTGACGAGGTCGTCGGTCACCGACTGGATGAAGCAGGCGTGCGGCTGCGGCCGTTCGTAGGCGCTGCGGCTCTTGTGCAGCTTGCCGGGCTGGCTGCCGGAGCCTTCGACGAACCAGTGGCCTTGGGCCGGGCCGGTGATGCCGTAGGCGTGGTGCAGGCCGGTGTTGAACCACTGTGGCGAGTTCGGCGCCGCGTGCTGCGCCGCCAGCATGTGGCAGAGTTCGTCCTCGAACGCCTGCGCGTCGTCGGGGCTGTCGAAGTAGCCGTACTCCTCGCCCCAGTGGCGCCAGCAGGTGGCCAGGCGCTGGAAGACCTGCCGCGCGTCGCGCTCGCCGCCGAGCACCGGGTTGCCGCGGTCGTCGGTCAGCAGCTTGCCGGCGGCGTCGCCGTGCTCGGCGGTGCCGCGCTGCGGCACGCCGGCCTTGCGGAAGTACTTTTGCGCCAGGATGTCGACGGCGACCTGCGTCCAGTGCGTCGGCACGTCGATGTCGCGTGCCTCGAACACCAGCGAGCCGTTCGGGTTGCGGATCTCCGAGTGGCGCTTGCCGAACGGGATGCCTTCGTACGGGGACTTGCCCTTGACCGTGAACCGACGATTGACCTTCACGCGACTTCCTCCTGATCCGTGGCCTCGCCACGGAGTACCGCTGCGCCGCCCGTTGCCGGGACGACTTGTGCCTGGAACGACTTGCCTGGGACGACTTGCCTCTGACGAGACGGTGCCTTGGACGAAACCCTGCCTGTGACGAGTGCTCTGGCTTGGTTCGCTACCGGTTCTTCTGGGGGGCCCTGTGACAGTGCGGCCGGTGATGGCACCGGACCGCGCGCCATTCGCCTGGCGCCCCGATGGTGGTGGGCGACGAGAATCCTCGCGGGCCTGTCGGACCAGGCACACCGGCGTCAGGTTGCGCGTGGGGTCGACGCCAGCCGGACCGGTGGATCTCCGTCGCCCGGGCCGTGGCTCGGGCACTGTCTCGCCGGCAGTGGGGCCGGCTCGCCGGCGGTTGGGCCGGCGAAGGAACCAGAAGAATCAGAGAGCGAACCGAGCGTGACCGGCGCCCGCCACCGCTGCGATCCCGGTGGTTGCTCCCCCTCGGGGACTCCCGAGGGATTGGGGCAACCGGCACCGCCGACCGCAGGGGTCCACTAGATATTGGGCTCGACGCAGGGGCGCAACCGAGGGCTCGCCAAATCACCTGAGGACCGCAGGAAGGCGGGAGATGGGCCCTGGTCCACGGATTCGCAAATGGGGGCTCAGCGCGACGGCAGGAAGCAGCCGACGGCTTCCGGGCCGGCGACGAAGCTGTGGTCGCCGCCGAGCGTGCGCTGCACCGCCTCCCGCAGGTCGTGGGTGACGGCTGGCCGCCGCTGGCCGCGCGCCGCCCAGGCGTCGTCGATGCGGCCGCGGTAGGTGGGGCCCGCGGTGGTCAGCACGAACGCTTCGGGCGTCAGCCGGGCGCCGACCTGCCGGGCCAGCTGTTGCTCGCGGTCGAGCACGAGGCGGCCGGGCAGCTGGTAGTCGGCGGCGTGCCGGCGCACCTGGTCCGGCGTCGCCTTCGGATCGGCGACCACGAGGAACAGGTCGACGGGCGCGTCCTGCCACTGCGCCGCCAGCTGCCGCAGCGTCGGCGCGTAGGCGTTCGCGATCGGGCACTCGAGGCTGGTGAACACCAGCACGTGCACGCGACCGGCGGCGGGAGCGGCCGGCGCAGCCGGCCGGCCGTCGACGGCGATCGGCGCCGCGTCGCCGCCGGGCAGGGCACAAGCGGCGAGGGCCGCGAGCAGCAGCGGCCACGACCTCATTGGCGCCGCCGCCGCCGTCGTTCGCCACCGCCGTCGTTGCCCTCGCCCGCAGCGGGCAGGCCGCCGAACTCGCCCAGCAGCGTGACCAGGCCGCGCACTTCCTCGCGGCTCAGGTCCGAGCTGCCGTCGCCGTCGAGCCGTTCGAAGAACGCGCGCCAGCGCGGCGGCACCTCGTCGCGGACCAGCTTGCCGTCGCGGTTCCGGTCGAGCCGGTCGAACTCGGCGTCGATGCGCGCTTCGGCGACGGCGGCGACGCGGCCGAGGTTCTTCTGCGCGACCGCGCGCTGCAGTTCGGGCAGGTCGGCCTCGTCGGCCGGCACCACCAGCAGCGTCACGCTGCCCATCTCGTCGGTGGTCTCGCGGCCCCAGCGCACGCGGCGCGGCGGGCGGTTCGGGTTGGCCGGGTTGGCCTCGCTGTTGTCGTAGCGCAGGTCGGCGTGCAGCGTCGTGCCCTTCGGCAGCCGCACCATCTCGCGGAACGTGTAGCGGTTCTGCCAGTCGAAGTCCCAGTTGGCGATGCGCAGCAGCGGCACTTCCTCGCCGTTCGGCAGCACGCCGTGCATCTGCAGCGAGCGACACAGCATGTGCGCGTGGCCGCCGATCGTCACCGCCTGCACGTCGCACGGCAGCACGAACTGGTCGCGCAGGTGGTAATCGGCGGCGCCGGCGGGGATGTCGAGGCCCGCCGTGAAGCCGAAGAACGGCGGCAGCTGGATCGACACCAGCGAGCGCTTGGGCGGGGCCTTGGCGAAGTAGATGCCGAGCGTGGTCTGTTCGCGTTCGACCTTGCCCGACGGATGCAGGTGGCTCGACAACACCAGGTCGGTGCCCTTCGGCAGGCGGATGGCGAGGCCGTCGGGCAGGTGCTCGGGCATGCCGCCGACCGCCCAGCCGGCGATCATCGGCGCTCGCTGCATGCGCATGCCACCGAAGCCGGGGCGACCGTCGCGGCCGTCGAGGTTGCGGCCCTCGCGCTGCTCGTCGAGGAACACCAGCACGTGGTGCAGCACCGCGCGCGCTTGCGGCCGCACTTCGATGGCGGTGATCCACTTGTCCTCGGGCAGGTCGAGCGCGATCGCGAAGTTGCGGTAGATGTCGCGCCCGTCGGCCGGCACCTCGAAGGCGCCGCTGGTGGTGACGACGAGGTCCGGTTCGCCGAGTTGCCAGCCGACCGGGAACTGCGGCACCGGCGGCATCGCCGCGGCCGGGCCTTCGGGCATGCCGGCGGCGACCCAGGCGGTGAACACCGCGATCTCGGCGTCGCTGAGCCGCGCTTCGTTGCGGAACTGGCCGTAGCCGGGCTCCGGGTGCCACGGCGGCATGTAGCGATCGGCGACGACGTCCGCGATCGTGCGGCCGCGCTTCTTCACGCTCTCGTAGTCGAGCAGCGGGAACGGCGCCACTTCGCCGGGACGGTGGCAACCGGCGCAGGAGCGGAACACCAGCGGCGCCACGTGTTCGGTGAACGTCACCGCCGGCGGGTCGCCGGCGGGTGCTGGCGCGGATTCGGGGGCCTGGGCGGGCAGCGTGGCGAGCAGCAGGACCGGCAGCAGGAATCGCATGGCGGGCGCGGTTCGCTGCAGACGCCGCGGCGGGGACAACGCCCCGCCGTCGGTGCGGCGATCACTTCGCCGGCGCGCTTTCCTTCTTCGCCGTCGCGTCGTCGAACTTGATCTTCAGCACGCCCTGGTAGGCCGGGACCTGCCGGATGTCCTGGCCGAGCTTGGCCAGCAGCGTGCGCACCGCCTCCTGCAGCTGCGCGTCCTCCTGCGGATCGCCCAGCGCGCGCTGGCCCGGATAGACGGCGCCGCGCAGGTCGCTGACCTGGTCGCGCACTTCGTAGCGCAGCCAGCGGCGCACGTCGTCCTCGCTCAGCTTGGTGTCGAGGCCCTTGTAGAACGCATCGAAATCCGGGTAGCGCTTGGGGTCGCCGCCGTCGCCGTCCGCCAGCTGGCGGAACAGCGCGTCGTTGGCGCCGATGTGCTTCTTCACGTAGTCGCGGAAGACGCCCTTCTTCAGCAGCGCGAACACCGCCGAGTTCTTCCACGCGTCCTCGGGCTTGGTCTCCAGCAGCTCGAGCACCTTGTCCGGCATGACGCCCCAGCCCGGGATCACGTGGCCGTCCTTGTCGAACTCGCGGTGCGGGCAGCGATCGCTCGGCAGGTAGTACTTCGCGATGGTCAGCTTGATGTGCGAACCGGCGTCGTACTTGCCGTTGCCGTTGCGGTCCTTGTAGGGCTCGCCCTCCTGCCAGATGCCGTCGTTGTTGAGGTCCTCGGTGATCTCCTCCGGCGGGTCGGTGGCGAGCTCGAACAGGTTCTGCACGCTGCCCTTGCCGAAGGAGCGTTCGCCGATGACCACGGCGCGCTTCATGTCCTGCAGGGCGCCGGCGGTGATCTCGCTGGCCGACGCCGACAGGTTGTTGGTCAGCACCGCCAGCGGCAGCTTGCAGACCTCGCGCGGCCGCGTCGACGTGAAGTAGTCGCGGCGCGGCTCGGCCGGGCCCTTCGTGTAGACGACCAGCTGCTTGCCCTCGACGAACTGCTCGACGATCGCCTGCGACTCGCGCAGGAAGCCGCCGGTGTTGTTGCGCACGTCGAGCACGATCGCCTTGGCGCCCTTCTTCTGCAGGTCGCGCAGGGCCACCTGCAGCTCCTGGCTGATGTTCTGGCTGAAGCTGATCAGCTCGACGTAGCCGACGTCGCCCGGCACCATCGCCCAGTTGACCGCCGGCACCGCGATCTGGCGGCGATTGATGGTCAGCTCCTCGGGCTTCTGGAAGCCGCTGCGGAAGACCTTCAGCACGACCGGCGTGTCGGGGCGGCCCTTCAGCCGCTTGATGATCTCCTCGGTGGTGTGGCCCGAGGTCTCCCAGCCGTCGATCTCGAGGATCTTGTCGCCGCTGCGCAGGCCGGCCTTGTAGGCGGGGCCGCTGTAGATCGGGCGCACGATCGAGAAGTCGTTGTCCTGGTCGAAATTGACGAACGCGCCGATGCCGCCGTACTCGCGGTCGAGGTCGAAGAAGAAGCGCTTGTACTCGTCGCTGGTGAAGAACGTGCTGTGCGGGTCGAGGCCCGAGAGCATGCCCTTGGCCGCGAACTCGACCAGTTCGGCGTCGGTCACCTCGCTGCCGCGGATGTGCTGGCGGTGGATGCGGGTCCGGATCTCGTCGAGCACGGCGTAGTCGCCGGTCGGGCCGGCGGCATTGCCGCTCTGCGCGTTGCGGGCGTTCAGCTGCGCCAGCGACTGCTCGAACTCGCGCCGCATCTCCTCGCGCTGCACGAACAGGCGGGCGCGGCGGCCGGCTTCGGTCGGCTGCTGCTGGATCTCGCGCAGGATCGCCCAGGCCGGGCCACCGCTGACGTTCAGTTCGGCGAGCGCCAAGGCGCCGCGCTGCTGCAGTTCGCGGTCGCTGGAGGCCAGGAACTGGTTCAGGATCTCCAGCGCCTTCTCCTGCTGCTCGACCGAGCCGGTGCGGTAGGTGGCCAGCGCCGCCTCCAGCCGCACCGCCGGCGCCAGGGTGTCGTCCTTGGCGGCGCCATCGACCAGCTTGCGGACCTCGGGCAGCACGCGCTGGTTGAACAGCCGGTCCTGCGCCAGCAACGTCATGGCGACGATGCGCAGCTCGTCGGGCGCCTTCTCGGCGACCGGCTTCAGCAGTTCGAAGACCTCCTTGCCGAAGGTGGCGTCCTCCTTGACGTCGCGCAGCGCCAAGGCGCCGCACAGGCGCACGCGCGGGTCGTCGCTCTTGCCGCACAGGCGCAGCACGGCGTCGCGGAAGGCGTCGAGGTTCTGCTCGGGCGCGGCGTCGGCGAGGCGGCCGGCCAGTTCGAACAGCGCCGGCGTGTCGGCGGTCGCCGCCGGCTGCAGGATGGTGCCGAGCTGGGAGTCGAGCCCCTGCGCGCGCAGCGCGGTCGGCGCCAGCGTGATCGCACCGAGCAGCAACGAGCCGAGCAGGAAGGAGCGGGAAGGAGCAGGCACCGGGTTGGCTTCGTGCATGTTGGGCTTCCAAGGGTGCGCGCCGCACCGGGGGGGCGCGACCGCGCACCGGATGGGGATCGGCGTTCGTTCGACCGGGGATGCACGGAAACCGTGGTTGCCGAGAAGGTCCGGTCGGACGGGGCGTCGAGGTCGTCGGGTGTGGCCGCGGGCAGCGCGCGCGCCGATCTATACGGAGCACCCGGCGGCTTGCCGAACGGAATCCTGCGGCGGCATCGGCACCGCCGGTTCGCTACGCTCGCGCCGTGGACCCGAATCGCGCGCTCCCTCCCGACCACGGCCTCTCGCATCTGGACGCGCACGGGCGCGCCAACATGGTCGACGTGTCGCAGAAGCCGACGACCGTTCGCCGCGCCGTCGCCGGTGCGCGCGTGCGGCTCGACGCCGAAACCCGCGCCCTGCTGCTGGCCGGGGTGCTGCCGAAGGGCGAAGTGCTCGCCACCGCGCGCATCGCCGGCATCCAGGCGGCCAAGGAGACGTCGCGGCTGATCCCGCTGTGCCATCCGCTGCCGCTGTCGTTCGTCGGCGTCGAGTTCGCGCCGGAGGGCGACGATGCGCTGCGCATCACCGCCGAGGCCCGCACCAGCGGCCCGACCGGCGTCGAGATGGAGGCGATGGTCGCCGCCAGCGTCGCCGGCCTGTGCGTCTACGACATGGTCAAGGCGCGCTGCCGCTCGGCGTCGCTCGAGGACGTGCGGCTGCTGCACAAGTCCGGCGGCAAGTCGGGCACATGGGAGGCGGGCGATGCTCCCGCGGGGGCGGACGGGGAGTCGCGGCGATGAACGCGCGCCACGTCGCCATCGTCGGCGCCACCGGCGCCGTCGGCCGTGAGTTCCTCGACGTGTTGGCGGCCCGCCGCTTCCCGCTGCGCTCGCTGCGGCTGCTGGCGTCGCCGCGTTCGGCCGGCCAGCGCCTGCCGTTCGCCGGCGAGATGCTGCCGGTGGAAGCGCTCGGCCCCGATGCGTTCCGCGGCGTCGACGTGGCGCTGTTCTCGGCCGGCGGCAGCGTGTCGAAGCAGCACGCGGCCCACGCCGTCGCCGCCGGGGCGATCGTCGTCGACAACAGCTCGGCGTTCCGGCTCGACGACGGCGTGCCGCTGGTGGTGCCCGAGGTCAACGCCGGGGCGCTGGCCGGGCACCGCGGGCTGATCGCCAATCCGAACTGCTCGACGATCCTCGCCGCCTTGGCGCTGTGGCCGCTGCACCAGGCCGCCGGTCTGCGCGCCGTGATCGCGGCGACCTACCAGGCGGCGTCGGGTGCCGGTCAGCAGGCGATGGCGGAACTGCGCAGCAGCACCGCCGCGGTGCTGCGCGGCGAGCCGGCGCCGCCGCCGCACGCGCTGCCGCGTTCGCTGGCGTTCAACGTGTTCCCGCAGGTCGACGTGTTCCAGCCCGACGGCTACACGCGCGAGGAGGACAAGCTGCTGCACGAGCTGCGCAAGATCCTCGGCCTGCCGCAGCTGCGGGTCGACGCCACCTGCGTGCGCGTGCCGGTCGAACGTTGCCACAGCGAAGCGCTGGTCGTCGACCTCGAGCGGCCGCTGGCGGTCGAAGCGGCGGCGGCGGTGCTGGCGGCCGCACCCGGGCTCGAACTGGTGCCGGCGATGGCGGAGCCGCCGTATCCGATGCCGCGCGAACGCTCCGGCCGCGACGCCGTCGCCGTCGGCCGCCTGCGCCGCGGGCGCGTGTTCGAGCACGGCCTGACGTTCTGGTTGGTCGGCGACCAGCTGCGCAAGGGGGCCGCGTTGAACGCGGTGCAGATCGCCGAGCAGGTGTGAGCCGACGGGCTGGTGGGCGCGGCCGAGCAAGTGGGAAGTGGGCAATCTCGCGCACGTGCCAAGCGGCATTGTCACCAACTCGCGCTGGACTCGGTCGCATGGGCACCTTTCACTTGTCGGCCCTTGGGTCGCTGTCCGGCACCCAGGAGCTCGACCGATGGCCCAGAAGCGCAACGACAAGTCCGCGAAGCCCTCCTCCTCTCCCCAGAAGTCCAAGCCCGCCGCTGGCAACAGCGGGTCCGACCGTCTGCAGCAGCTCGAGCGACTGATCGAGCTGATGGTCCAGAAGGACGTCGTCGAGGTCGAACTCGAAGAAGGCGCGACGCGGTGGCGCGTGCGTCGCACCGAGCCGCAGGCGGTGACCTTCGCCGCGCCGACGACGATGGCGATGCCGTCGATGCCGATGGCGCACGTCGGCCAAAGCCACGCACCCGGCGCGGCCGCGCCCGCCGCTCCGGCCGCCGCCGAACCGAAGGGCGAGGTGTTCAAGTCGCCGATGCTCGGCACCTTCTACCGCGCCGCGTCGCCCGAGGCCGAGCCGTTCTGCAAGGTCGGCGACCGCGTCGGTGGCGACAAGACGCTGTGCATCATCGAGGCGATGAAGGTGATGAACGAGATCAAGGCCGAACGCGAGTTCGAGATCCTCGAGATCCTCGTCAAGAACGGCGAACCGGTGGAGTTCGGCCAGCCCCTGTTCCTGATCCGCTGAGGGCGGGCTGCCAATGTTCCAACGCATCCTGATCGCCAATCGCGGCGAGATCGCGCTGCGCATCCTGCGCGCGTGCAAGGATCTCGGCATCCAGTCGGTCGCCGTCTACAGCGAGGCCGACAAGGACTCGCTGCACCTGCGCTACGCCGACGAGACCATCTGCATCGGCCCGGCGCCCAGCACCGAGAGCTACCTCAACATCCCGGCGCTGATCGCCGCGGCCGAGATCGCCGACGTCGAGGCGATCCACCCGGGCTACGGCTTCCTCAGCGAGAACGAGCACTTCGCCGAGGTCTGCCAGAGCTGCAACATCAAGTTCATCGGCCCGTCGCCGACCGCCATCGCCCAGTGCGGCGACAAGGTCGCGGCGAAGAAGCTGGCCAAGGAAGCCGGCGTGCCGTGCGTGCCGGGCTCCGACGGCCCGGTCGAGAACGAGCAGGACGCGCTGGCGATCGCGCGCAAGATCGGTTTCCCGGTGCTGGTCAAGGCGGCGGCCGGCGGCGGTGGCCGCGGCATGCGCGTCGCGCACAACGAGCCGAGCCTCGTCACCGGCTACCACTCGGCCCGCAGCGAGGCCGAGAAGGCGTTCAAGGACTCGACCGTCTACCTCGAGAAGTACATCGAGAAGCCGCGCCACGTCGAGATCCAGATCATGGCCGACCAGCACGGCAACGTCGTGCACCTCGGCGAACGCGACTGCTCGCTGCAGCGCCGCCACCAGAAGCTGGTCGAGGAGAGCCCGTGCCCGGTGCTCGACGAGAAGACCCGCCAGGCGATGGGCGAAGCGGCGGTGCGGTTGGCGAAGGCCGCCAACTACCACTCGGCCGGCACGGTGGAGTTCCTGCTCGACAAGAACAAGAACTTCTACTTCATCGAGATCAACTCGCGCATCCAGGTCGAGCACCCGGTCACCGAGATGGTCACCGACACCGACCTGATCCGGGAGATGATCCTGGTCGCCGCCGGACACAAGCTCTCCTGGAAGCAGGAGGACATCCGGATGCGCGGCCACGCGATGGAGTTCCGCATCAACGCCGAGGACCCGGACCACAACTTCAAGCCGAGCCCCGGCAAGATCACGCAGTTCGTGGCGCCGGCCGGTCCGGGTGTGCGGTGGGACAGCCACATCTACCAGGGCTACAGCGTGCCGCCGCACTACGACTCGATGGTCGGCAAGCTGATCATCCATCGCCACACGCGCAAGCAGGCCATCGACGTCGCTCGTCGCGCGCTCAACGAGCTGCAGCTCGAAGGCATCAAGACGACGGCCGGCCTGTTCCTGCGCATCCTCGACCACAGCGACTTCGCTGCGGGCGACATCGACACCGGCTTCATCGAGCGCTACTTCGCGCCGAGGTGATCGCACGCGCATGGCGGTCCGTCGACACCGCGTCACCGATCGCCTGCTGCTGGTGACGAACCTCGTCGTCGCGAACGCGGCGGCGGCGTGGTTCGTGCTGGTGTTCGTGCAGCCCGACCTGCTCGGCGCCGGCGCCGCGACGCTCGCGGCCGGCGCCGTGGGCGACCAGCGGGTCGCCGTGGTGCCGCTCGATCGTCCCGCCGCGTGGTTCGTGCTGGGGCTCGGCATCGCCCTCTTGCTGTGGAACTTCGCGTGGCTGGTGCGCCGCCGCGAACAGCCGATGCCGACCAACTGGGTGGTCAGCGACACGCCGTCGGGCCCGGTGCGCGTCGCCCGCGAAGCGCTCGAGAACGGCCTGCGCACCGCCGGCGAAGCGCTGCCCGAGATCACCCGCCTGCGTGTCCAGGTCGACACGCGCACGCAGAAGCGCCTGCTGGTGGTGGTGATGTTCCAGTGCGCCGAGGGCACCAACAACCTGGCGGCGAGCCAGCGCCTGCGGCAGGCGCTGGTCGATCGCTTCGGCGAGATGGTGCGGCCGCTCGACGGCGGTCAGCCGGAGTTCGACCTGGAGTTCCAGGGTTTCGCCGGCAAGCTGGGCAAGAAGGCCGCGGAGATCCCGCCGCCCGAGGATCCGGCGCCGTTCACCGGGCCGAAGTATCCGATCGACGACGACAGCAGCCTTTCCGGCGGAGCATGAGCATGCGAGTAGGAGTGTTGACCGGCGGCGGCGACGCGCCGGGCCTGAATGCGGCGATCTGTGGCCTCGGCCGGCGTCTGCTGGCGGCGAACGCGCAGCTGGTCGGTTTCGCCGACGGCTGGCGCGGCCTGATCGAAGACCGTTCGCAGTCGCTGCAGGACGCGAACTTCCAGCACCTGCTGGTCTACGGCGGCACGCTGCTCGGCAGCAGCGGCGACAACCCGTACCGGCATCCCGAGCGCGACGTGCCGCGCGTGCTGGCGACGATGCAGAAGCACCGCCTCGACGCGCTGGTCGCGATCGGCGGCGAAGGCACGCTCGGCGCCGCCGACCGACTGTTCACCGAGCATGGGATGCCGGTGGTCGGCGTGCCGAAGACGATCGACAACGACCTCGACGCCACCGACTTCACGTTCGGCTTCTTCTCGGCGGTCGAGGTCGCCACGCGAGCGATGGACGACCTGCGCAGCACCGCCGAGTCGCACGGCCGCGTGATGGTGGTCGAGTGCATGGGCCGCCACGCCGGCTGGATCACCGCCTACGCCGGCGTCGCCGCCGGTGCCGAAGCGGTGCTGGTGCCCGAGCGCGACACCCATCTCGAGGAGCTGTGCACCAACCTCGATCGCCTGCGCAAGAGCGGCGCGCGCTCGGCGATCGTCGCCGTCGCCGAAGGCGCGCGCCTCTACGAGGGCGGCGCCTGCTTGTCGTCGATGGAGAAGGACGAGTTCGGCGAATACAAGACCGGCGGTGCGGCGGCGATGCTGGCGAAACGCATCCAGGCGCGGCTCGGTTGGGAAGCGCGCCACCTGGTGCTCGGCCACCTGCAGCGCGCCGGCAAGCCGATCGCCTTCGACCGCATCTTCGCGCTGCGCCTCGGCGCCCGTGCTGCTCGCCTCGTGCTCGAACGTCGCTTCGGCCTGATGGCCGCGATGCGCGCCGGCGAGATCGTCGACGTGCCGCTGCGCGCCGCGGTCGCCGCCCGCAAGACCTTGACGAAGGAGTTCCTCGATCGGTACGAGACCTTCTTCCTGCCGATCGGAGGCCCATGACGAAGTCGCGACGGTCCGGGTGGCTCGTGCCCTGCATGCGGTTCGCGTTGGCGCTTGTGCTGTCCATTTCGTCCGCGTGGGCCCAGCAGGGCACGCCGGCGATGCCGCAGCCGTCGGCGGATGGGCGGGCGCCGACCCAGGACCCGCTGAACCTGACGCCGGTCTGGGTCAGCAGCTCGCCGCCGAACACGTTCCGCGGCTTTCCGGTGTTCCCGACCGCTCTGCAGGGCTACGGCGCCTATCCGACGGCGCCCGGGACCCCGGGCGCGCCCGCGGCCGGCAGCGGCTTCGGTTCGTTGTTCGGCGGCAACCGCGTCGGTCCGCCCGTGCTGCAGCTGCTGCCGCGGCGACCGCCGCTGCCGCCGGCGGAGCCGGAGAACGGCTGGCCCGGCTGGGCGCGATTGCGCGAGCGCAACCCGCTGCCGTACGCCGAGGACATGGCGCTGCTGGTGCGTCACAGCGAGCGCGTCTGGTGGCGCGCCGCCAGCGACGAGCCGCACGTGCCGATGGCGTTCCACGACAAGCTGCGCACGCTGCGGGCCGGCGCCGACGTCGAGGTGCGCCAGGCCGGCGACTTCGAGTTGCTGCTGCACGACGGCGGCTACGTGGTGTCGCGCGGCCCCGCGGCGATGGCGATCGACAAGCTCGATGCCGGCGAGGTGGCGCTGCGCTTCGCGCGGCTGACGCGCCTGCACCTGGTCGGTCGCGAACGTGCGCAGAAGATCGTGCTGCCGGACGGGTCGCTGCTGCTGTGGGGTGCGGCAACCCAAGAACAGCAGGGCGAACCGGTCGACGTGCACGTCGAGCGGCTCACCAGGGAACCGGGCTGGCTCGGCGGCCGGGCGCGGATCACCAACTACGGTCGGCGCGAGGTCGTGTTCCGGCACGCGTTCGGCGAGCAGACGCTGCGCGCTGGCGAGCGGCTGTCGTTCTTCCTGGCCGCGCCGGCGAGCGACGTCGGGGCGGCGCTGGTGACGCGCGACCTCGAGGTGCAGCGCGCCGCGGGCACGGCGACCTGCAAGGCGGGCGCGACCGCCGGCGAAGTGCGCTGGTGCGGCGCCAGCTTCACCGTGCCGGCGGGCCGTTCGCTGCGGCTCGAGGCGCTGCAGGGCGATCCGTTCGCCGCCACGGCGACTCCGGCGACGCCGGCTGGACCGTGAGCGGCGTCGAAGCTGCGTCGCTGGCCACGGCCGTGCGCGCCGCCGCCGAGCGCATCCGTGCGCACGTGCTGGCGACGCCGCTGGTGGGCGCCTCGTGGCTGTCGCGCGAGCTCGGCGCCGACGTGCGCCTGAAGCTCGAGAACGTGCAGACGACCGGCAGCTTCAAGCTGCGCGGCGCGGTGAACGCGCTGCTGCAGCTGCCGCCCGAACGCCGAGCCCGCGGCGTCGTCGCGGCTTCGTCCGGCAACCACGGCCTCGCCGTCGCCACCGCCGCGAAGTCGCTGCAGGTGCCGGCGACGGTGTTCGTGCCGACGACGACGCCCGCCGAGAAGCAGGCGGCGATCGCCGCGGCCGGCGCCTCGGTGCAGGTGCACGGCGACGACTGCGTGGTCACCGAGCAGCACGCGCGCGAGCTCGCGCAGGCCTCGAACCGGCCGTACCTGTCGCCGTACAACGACGCCGCGG
>ERZ1066117.69-NODE-69-length-126712-cov-16.558311_pt1 | contig 126712 bp, 112 predicted proteins | sample MGYA00382764_ERZ1066117 | MGnify/ENA primary metagenome ERZ1066117 (study PRJEB33369, sample SAMEA5778347) | biofilm metagenome | biome: Industrial cooling water; feature: Water cooling tower basin; material: Biofilm | place: United Arab Emirates | collected...
CAGGGTGGGTCAGATTTCGGCTGCCGGGTGGGTCCGTTTCAGATTGCCACCGACAGCGTCGTCACCGTCGCCCGATGCGCACCTCGATCGCATGGCGTTCGAGGTAGTCGAGCGTCGAATCGAGAGGCTCGCGAGACTCGAGGAACGAACGGGGGATGGCCGGGGGCGCAGCGCCCAGGGCCACGATGCCGCCCACGATGGCGCACGTGGTGTCGCGATCCCCCAGGCCAGAAACCGTGGTCCACAGCGCGTCCTCGAAGTTGTCGAGGTGACGGGCGGCGCACCAGAGAGAGAACGGCACCGTGTCGGCACAGAGGACCCTGCTGCCACTGCCCAGCTCGGCGCTCGCGGTCGCGGCGTCGGCCGTGAACGGCACGTCCAGCGCCCGCTCGATTCCGGAGGCGGTAGGACCTGCAGGCACGTGGGCGCGCACTGCACGCAGCAGCGCCACGCCGGAGCGCGGCATGGCACCGCGCCCCATCTGCCACGCGATGGCTGCGGCCACGGCGACCGCGATGGCACCGGCGTGGCCGTCGGGGTGAGCGTGGGTCGGCTCGGCGGAGGCGCGCGCTTGTTCGACGACTGCAACCAGGTCGTCCGCGAAGAAGGCTCCGATCGGGGCCACGCGCATGGCGCTCCCGTTGCCCATCGAACCCTTGCCGTCGAAGGCGGCCTGGGCGATCGCGCGCCAATCCCCACCGTGTGCGATGGCCCCCAGAATCTCGTGGGCGGTTCCCCCATAGCCACGGCGATCGTCTCGTCGGTAGCGGTCTGCGAATCGCCGCGCCAGGGAGTCGCGATCGACGAACTGCCGTTCCTCCAGTTCCTCGAAGACCGACAGCGCCATCGCGGTGTCGTCCGTCCAGAACCACGGTGGCAGCGGCACCGAGCGTTGCTCGATGCGTGGCTGCACCAACTCCGGCGCACCGAAGAAGCATTGCCCGAAGGCGTCGCCAACAGACAAGCCATCGAGAGCAAGCCGGGCGCGCTGGAGGGCGTTGAGGGTCATGGGGAAGGTCGTAGCAGAGCAGTCTGGTGACTCCTGGCAACCAGCGCTCTATCGCGCGGCGGCGGCGGCCGCTGGCGTTCGTACGCAGCCTCCGGGAGGGCGGCGGATCGGCGGGCGGAACGCCTTCCAAGGCCCGCAGTGCGAGATGCGCTCGCACGGGTAGTCCGCGCCTGGATCCAGATTACCTACCGTTCTTCCGATTGGTAGGTATCTTGGATCGCCCATGACTCGACGAGACGCCAGCGAAGCCGAGGCCCTGCGGCAGCTACGCGCTGCCAAGGGCGTGTTCCGCACCAGCCAGGCTCGGCAGCTGGGTGTGCCGACCAAGACGCTGCAGCACCTCCAGGACCGCGGGCACGTCGAACAGCTGAGCCGTGGCGTCTACCGCCTCGCCAGCCTGCCGGCCCCCGCCGATCCCGACCTGCTCGTCGTCGCGGCCCGCCTCCCGAAGGCGGTCCTGTGCCTGATCTCCGCGCTGGCATTCCACGAGCTGGCCGACGAGGTCCCGCACGTCGTGCACATCGCCCTGCCGCGCGGCGCCGAGCAACCGCGCCTCGATCATCCCCCGCTGCACGTCGTTCGGCTTCGCCCGGAACCGTTCCTGGCCGGCATCGAGGTCCACCGCCGAGACGGAGTCGACCTGCGTGTCTACTCGGCCGCCAAGACCGTGGCCGATTGCTTCCGCTTCCGCAGCCGGGTAGGGCTGGATACCGCGATGAAGGCGTTGAAGGACCTGCGCAAGCGGCGGGGGTTCGATCCGGAGGAGCTGCTGCGCTTCGCCCGGATCGACCGTGTCGAGCGCATCGTGCGCCCCTACTTGGAAGCCATCCTGTGACGAAGCCGATCCGGAACCTCGCCGCTTCGATCCGGCAGCGGCTCGCCAACGCCGCGAAGGAACGCCATCGCCCCGCCGCCGAGCTGCTCCAGTAGCCGTGGAACGCATCGCGAGTTCCCGTCACGGCCATCAAGCGCACCTGTTCCGAAACGTCGGACGAACGGCGTTTCGTAGTACGTTTCGGAACAAGAACGCCAAGCCGACGGCCATCAAGCCCTGAGCTAGCCTGGGCATCCGTCGCCGCTGTCTTGCTCGGCAACTTCGGAGAGCAGCAGCCTGGCCGTGTCCGCCACCTCGGCATCCGCATGCTCGGCAAAGCGACGGATTCTCGGCAGGGCGCTCCGAACCAAAGCTCGCAACTCACCATGCCAGGCCGGCGCGTTCTTCGTGCGCGGATCGGTGCACTCGACGAAGCCGAGCAGGTGAAAGAGCGCTTCGTCGACGACCGCGGGCTCCGGTCGCTCGAGGGTGTCGAGGATGAACCTTGCCGCTGGCAACGCCGCCGAAGAGACGTAGGCATGCTGATGGCAGAGGGAGCAGTCGAGCTTGTGCCCCGCATGGAGTGCGAGCGCCCTCGGCGCGAACCGGAAGATCAGCAGCCACAACGGCACGAACATCGCGAAGCCGTAGGCGGTCTCGAACGCCGACCACCGGATCGCCGCCAGACCTCGGAGGAAGGAACGTCGATTCGGGAACACCGGCGACCCCAGCGGAGTTCGTCGCGAAACCTACGGCAGCCGGAGCACGCGCAGCTGGTGCACGTCGCCGCCACTCGGCGCGCGCAGCTCGGCCGTGAGCCCAGGCGCGACCGGCGGCGGCACCGGCAATGGCACGAACGGCACCGGCGGCAGCAGCCCGCCACTCGGCGGCACCAGGTAGGTCGAGCCGAGCACCAGGTCTTCGTTGTCCGCCGTCACTTCGTCGACGACGAGCACGAGGCCCGCACGATCGCGCGCGACGGCGAAGCCGCGGTCGGCGACCTGGCGCGTCGTCATCACGTTGCCGAGCCCAGGCGTGCTGCTGTAGGAGAGGCCGGGCAGCGGCGAAGCGAGCGCCGGGTCCTGCCACGCACACGCTGCGTCGACCACGACCGACAGCTCGGGCCCCACGGCCGGCCAGTTGGCGAAGGCCGCGCGATGCAGTTCGCGGCCGGAAGCGCGCGGCGCCAGCCACAGCAGGTCGAGCAGCCGTTCCCCATTCGACTCGAACCCGGCGAGGCGCGGGTCGCGATCGCCGGCGCGGCCGAACGTGCCCGCGGCGGTGAAGCCACGATCGTCGCCGGCGAGCAGGCGCACACCGTCCGGCGCGTCGTGCGCGACGACGAAGCGCAGGTCGGGGCCGGTGCCGAACGCCGTCACGTCGATGCCGGCGCCGAAGCCGTCGAACGTCGCCAGGTCACGCAGGATCAGGCCGCGGCCGAGCCGCTGGATGGCGCAGCGCCACGACGTGCGCGGTTGCCAGATCTGCGTCACCGCGAACTGCAGCGTGCCGAAGGCGACGGCGAGGTCGCCGTTCGCCGACAAAGCGCAGCGCGTCGCCAGCGGCAGGTGGCCGGCCGGTGCGGTCGCCAGCACGCGAACCGGCGTGAACACGTACGAGCTCGGCTCGCCGTCCTCGAACGTCGCCGGCGTGCCTTCGACCGCCACCAGTTCGAGACCCGGGCCAGTTGGAGCGAGGCGCCAGCCGGCGACCAGCAGCCTGCCGTCGGCCGCCAGCTCGAGGTCCGGCCGCGCCATCGCCGGCGACGTGCCGAGCAGCAGCGGCCCCGGAACGAACGTCGTGCCGCGGTCGAAGCTGAGGGCGATGCGCAGCCCTTCGTTCTCGCCGCGCACCGTCGCCAGCACGTTGCCGCGCACCCCGACGGCGTACTCGCCGAAGCGCAGCGAGCCCGCGGGCATCGCCACCGCACCGCCGCGCAGCGTGCCGGCGTCGTCCACTTCGCGCAGGCGCAGTTCGAACCGATCGTCGTCGGCGGGGCGCCCGTGGTGGCCTTCCTGCACGAGCAGCGAGAAACGCCCGCGCTGCACCGCGACCGCAGGCGCACCGAAGCGCCACGAGTTGCTCGTGTAGGGAGTGGTCGCGGTGCCGCCGAACGGCAGCGGCGACGCCGGGCTCGCCGGCTGGTTGGCCGGACCTTCGGCGCCGAGGACGAGGTCGACGAGCGCGACCTTCGTCGAGTCGGTGTAGACCAGCAGCTGCTGGTTGGCGGTGATGCGGCCCTGCAGCGTCATGCGCACGATGCCGAGATCGAGCGCCCCGAGCAGCGTGTCGTTGTGGCCGAGCCACGGCCCGCTCGGCACCAGACCGGCGGCGAGCAGCGAGCCGACGTCGTCGCGCAACGTGACGCCGTCGCGCAGGTGGCGCACGGTGACCTGCGCGATGCCGACCGCCGTCGGCGCCCACGACAACAGATCGAACGCGAACGGTGCGTCCGCCGGCGTCTCGATCACGTAGTGCGCGGCGATCGTCGTCGGATCGACCTGCGTCGGATCGACGTCGGCAGGCGTCGCGACCGGCGTGAGCACGGTGCTGCCGACGGCGAGCACGAGGCGGCCCGGATCGATCGGCGGACTGACCGGCGGCGGCTCGGGGTTGGTCGGCGCCGTCGCCGAGGAACCGTTCGAACAGCCGAAGCTGGCGAACGCGCAGGCGAGCAGCGCGAGCGGCACGAAGGGGCGCATCATGGCAGGCTGCGAAGAGTATCCCAGCGCACGGCTGCAGCCCAATCGGCAAGCCGTGGCCCGGAACGGCCCGCGCCAAGGCGCTCAGGCCACTTCGCCGAGCGCCGACAGCATGCGGCCTTCGAACTGCATGACCTTGGTCGGCGGCGGCCCCGACAAGAGCCGCGCCAGCAGCTGCTGGTCGAGGCGGTCCGGGTGCAGCAGCGGGAATCCCTTCGCCTGCAGCCACGTGTTCATGCCGAGCCACGCGACCAGCGTGTTGAAGTCGGGGAACGGCGCGATGCGCGCGAAGCGCCAGAGCAGGCGGAAGCCCTGCCGCACCGGGTGCATGCCGTGCCAGACCAACGGCACGTCGCGGTAGCAGCGCGCGGCGTCGAACGTGTCCAGCAGCGACGGCAACTGCTCGGGACCCGGATAGGTCAAGTAGAGCAGCGAGTCCCACGGCGGCCCGCGACGCAGGTCGTTGTTGCGGAAGCGCGGCAGTTCGTGCGTCATCGCGCGGAACAGCTCCACCAGGAACCAGCCGTCGGGCGTGCGCCCCTCGGCGGCGCGCTCGCGGACGAGCCGCAGCGCGTGCTGCAGACCGCGCAGCAGGCGATGTTCCTGGGTGATCGGTGACAAGCGACCCTGGCCGCCGGCGAACACCGCTTCGGCGTCGTCGTCGAACACGACGAAGCCGCGCAGGCGCAGCAGGCCGGCCGCGAACGACGCGTCGCTCGGCGTCGGCCGGCGCACGCCGTCGAGCACACGCTGCGCGCGCGCGATCGGCTCGTCGTCGGCGCCGCCCTGGGCGGAGCCGATCTGGCCGACCATGCGCGTCGCCAACGCCAGGTCGATGCGCTCGAGCATCGACAGCTGCTGGGTGTCTCCGTTCCTCACTGGCCGGAGTTTTCGGCATGATGCGGCCCTCGCATGGACTCGGCCGCTGCATCCCCGCCCCCACCTCCCGTAGCGCCGGTGCCACCGCGGCGACGACGACGGTGGGTCCGCCGGCTGATCTGGTGGCTCGGCGTGCCGATCGCCCTCGTGCTGCTGGCGCCGCACATCGTCGCCTTCGACTTCGTGCGCACCCGCATCGAGAGCGAACTGTCGCGCGAGCTCGGCGCGCCGTGTCGGATCGGCCGGCTCGGCTTCTCGTGGTTCTCGGGCGTCGCCGTGCGCGACCTGCGCATCGACAATCCTGCCGGCTTCCCGAGCGAACGGCCGGCGCTGCAGCTGCGGCGCGCCGGCGGCGACCTCGGCTTGTGGAGCCTGTGGAGCGGCGAGTTCGTGCTGACCGGCGAACTCGACGGCTGCGAGGTGTTCGTCGAGCAACGCGCCGACGGCAAGACCAACTTCGAAGCCATCGGCCGCGCGCCCGACGTGCACGTCGGCGGCGGCGACGACGGCGGTGGCCGCGACGACGCGCCGCCGGACGACGTGCGCTCGCTGCTCGCCCGCCTGCGCCTCGACCTGCAGGTCCGCGACGCGCGCGTCGAGATCCGCCGCGACGGCCAGCTGCTCGAAGCGATGCGCGGTCTGACCTGCACGGCGCGCAAGGAGCTGGGCGCGTCGCAAGCGTTCGTCGACTTCGACGCGCAGCTGGCGCCGCTGCAGCCGGGCGGCGCCGACGGCCGCCTCGGCACCAAGCTGCAGTGCGACCTCGTCACGAAGACCGTCGACGGTGTGCTGACCGCGAGCGGCGTCGTGCTGCAGCGCTACGCGCCGCTGCTGCAGAGTCTCGCGCCGGGCCAGCTGACGCAGTGCGAAGGCACGGTGAACGGCACCGTGCGCGTGCGCGGCGGTGCGAGCGGTGTGCAGCTCGGCGGCGAACTGGTCGTCGCGGCGCCGCGCCTCGCCGGGCCGGCGCTGCGCGGCATGGCGATCCACGGCGAACGCTGGTCGCTGACGCCGGAGCTGTCGGCGAAGTTCGCTGGCGAGCGCACGGACTGCGATCTGAGCCGCTGTGCACTCGACCTCGGTTGGCTGCGGCTGCGCGGCGCGCCGTCACCGGCCGACGCGCCTGCGGGCACCGTGCGCCTGCACGGCGAACTCGACCTCGCGGCGATGGCGGCGTTCGGCGGGCCGATGCCGCCCTGGCTGCGCGACGGCGGCAGCAAGCTGGCGATCGACGTCGACGTGCCGGCGGCGGTGCTGCACGGTGAGTTCGACCTGCAGTCGCTGCTCGGCGATCTCGCGGCCACGGCGCGTTTCGACGCCCGCGAACTGCGCGCCTACGGCCTGACCGCGCGCGGCCTCGCGTTGACCGGCTCGCTGCGCGGCGGCGCACTGGCGCTGCAGCTCGGCGACGGCGCTTCGCTCGACGGCGGCTCCCTGGCGCTGTCGGCCACTGCTTCGCTGACCACCGACGCGCCGGCCCAGCTGCAGCTGCGCTGGCGGAACGGCGAACTGCGCGGGCCGGTGACCGCGGGACTGCGCTACGTCGTGCCGCTGTTCGCCGGACTCGACGCCGACACCGTGGCGCTGCAGGGCCGCCTCGACTTCGGCACAACGCTGCAAGGCCCGCTGCGCCCGCGCGCGAACGAGACGTGGCTGCAGTGGCTCGACCGCTGGGCCGGCGACGGCGACGTCGCGCTGCGGCAGGTCGCGTTCGCGCCGGCGCCGCAGCTCGGCACGCTGCTGCAGCCGGTCGGGGCGACGTTCGGCCCGACGGCGACGCTCGGCCGCACGACGAACGGCAAGGCGCTGCTGGCCATCGACGACCTGAAGGCGCCGTTCCGTTTCGCCGCCGGCGCGATCACGCTGCAGGCGACGCAGTGGCTGGCGCAAGGCAAGCGCATCGGCCTGTCCGGCTCGACGCGCCTCGACGGCACGCTCGACTTCGGCTTCGACGTCAGCGACCTGCTGCGCGGCCACCGCGACGGCGAGCGCGTGCTGAAGGCGCTCGGTGGTTCGCTGCCGCCGGCGTCGCTGCGCGGCACGGTGAACGCACCGGCGCTGGCGCTGCCGGACCTGCAGGGCGTGCTCGAACGCGTGCTGAAGAACGAAGTGCTCGAGCAGGGCGCGGGCCTGCTGCAGCGCGAGCTCGAGAAGCTGCTGCGCAAGCAGCCGAAGTGAAGGCACCGCGGCTGCGGGACGACGTCTCGCTCAGCTCTCGCGCCAGCGGTGCATCACCGGCATGCGGCGCCCGCTCCAGCAGCGATCGCTGACGCGCAGCGTCGGCGGGTACTGGTAGCGCTTCCACTCGGCGGCGTGCACCTTCGCCAGCAGCTGCGCCACGCGCTCGCGCGCCATGCCGGTGCGCTGCGCGGTCGCGTCGACCGTCAGCTCCTCCTCGACGAGGCAACGCAGCACCGGGTCGAGCTCCGGATACGGCGGCAGGCTGTCGGTGTCGAGCTGGCCGGGGCGCAGTTCGGCCGACGGCGGCTTCTCGATCGAGTTGACCGGGATGCGCACGGCGTCGCGATTGAGCCAGCGCGACAGCGCCCAGACCTCGGTCTTCCACAGGTCGGCGATCGGCGCGATGGCGCCGTTGGTGTCGCCGTAGATCGTGCAGTACCCGACCGCGCACTCGCTCTTGTTGCCGGTGGTCAGCACCAGGTGGCCGTGCTTGTTGGCGAACGCCATCAGCAGCGTGCCGCGCATGCGCGCCTGCAGGTTCTCCTCGGCGAGCCCAGGCTCTGTGCCGGCGAACACCGGCTGCAGCACGTCGGCGAACGTCTGCTGCAGCGGTGCGATCGGCAGCACGTGGAACGCGATGCCGAGGTTGTGCGCCAGCTGCCGCGCGTCGGCGATGCTGTGGTCGCTGCTGTAGAGGCTCGGCATGGCGATGCCGGCAACGTTCGCAGCGCCGAGTGCGTCGACGGCGAGCGTCGCCACCAGCGCCGAGTCGATGCCGCCGGACAGGCCGAGCACGACCTTCTGGAAGCCGAACTTGCGCACGTAGTCGCGGATGCCCTGCACGATCGCCGCGTGCTGCATCTGCTCGACCGGCACCGGCGCTGGCGTCTCGTTCCACGGCGCCTCGGTGTCGACCAGCACCAGCACTTCGCGGAACGCGATCGGCTGCGCCGCGACGCCGCTCGGCTTCACCGCCAGCGAGCCGCCGTCGAACTGCAGCTCGACGTCACCACCGACCATGTTGACGTAGAGCATCGGCACGCGATGCCGCGCCGACGCCGCCGCGACCATGCGGTGACGGAACGCTTCCTTGCCGCGCGACCACGGGCTCGCGCTCAGGTTGACGACGAACTCGGCGCCGGCGCGCACGACCCGCTCGACCGGGTCGACCGCGTAGCTGCGCTTGTCGAAGAAGTGCTCGTCGTTCCAGCCGTCCTCGCAGACGACGATGCCGACGCGGCGGCCGCGCAGCACGACGACGTTCTGTTCGGGCGCGCGGCACGGCTCGAAGTAGCGCGACTCGTCGAACACGTCGTAGGTCGGCAGCAGCGTCTTGCGCGCGACGATGCGCGCGGTGCCGCCCTGCAGCAGCGCCACCGCGTTGTGCAGCGCGCGCCCGCCGGCGGTGCCGGCGCTGTCGTTCCTGGCGACACAGCCGACCAGCACGTCGAGACCCGGCGGCACCTGCTGCGCCGCACGCTGCAGCGCCGCGTCGTGGGCGGCGAGGAAGCTCGGCCGCAGCAACAGGTCCTCGGGCGGGTAGCCGCAGATCGCGAGCTCGGGGAAGACGACCAGCTCGGCGCCCTGCTGCTGCGCCTTCTCGGCGAACTGCACGATGCGCGCGACGTTGCCGGCCAGATCGCCGACCGTGGTGTCGATCTGCCCCAGCGCCACGCGCATGGGTCAGCGCACCTCGAGCGGCAGGCTGAACTCGATCGTCTCCGGGATGCCGTCGACCTCTTCGACCGAGGTGGCGCCGAGCGAACGCAGCCGCTCCACCACCGCGGCGACGCTGCCTTCCGGCGTGCTGGCGCCCGACGTGATGCCGATCGACTGCTTGCCGGCGAGCCACGTCGGATCGATCTCCTCGGCGCCGAGCACCAGGTAGGCGGGCACGCCCGAGTCGGCGCCGAGTTCGCGCAGCCGGTTGCTGTTGCTGCTCATGCGGTCGCCGATGACGAGCCACACGTCGACCTTGCCGCGCAGGCCCTTCACCGCCATCTGCCGGTTGGTGGTCGCGTAGCAGATGTCCTCCTTGCGCGGCGTGTGCAGCGCCGGGAAGCGGCGCTTCAGCACGTTCATCACCGCCATCGCCTCGTCGATGCTGAGCGTCGTCTGCGTCAGCACCGCGACCTTGTTCGGATCGGGAACGGTGACCTGCTCGGCCTCGGCGGCGGTGGCGACGACGATCGTGCGATCCGGCGCCTCGCCGACGACGCCTTCGACCTCGACGTGGTCGGCGTGGCCGATCAGCAGGATCGTCATGCCGCGCGCGGCGAAGCGCTTCGACTCGACGTGCACCTTCGTCACCAGTGGGCAGGTCGCGTCGATCGCGTGCAGCTGGTAGCCCTCGGCCTGCCGGAACACGTCCGGGGCGACGCCGTGCGCGCTGAAGATCACGTGGCTGCCCGCCGGCACGCCGGCGAGGTCGTCGACGAAGATGGCGCCCTTCTGCTCGAGGTCGCGGACGACCACCTTGTTGTGGACGATCTCGTGGCGGACGTAGACGGGCCGCCCGAACTTGGCGAGCGCCCGTTCGACGGTTTCGATGGCGCGCTCGACGCCGGCACAGAAGCCGCGCGGGCGGCAGAGGAGGACCTTCATGCGGGGGGAAGAGTGTCGGCCCCGCCCGCTCCATAGGCAAGGCCGGCAACGGCCCGCCGGCCCCCTTCACTGCACTTCGAACACCATGCTGACGCCGGCCTGGACCGAGCCGGAGGTCGGCACCGGCGGTGGCACCAGCGTGTTGTTGTAGAAGGCGACGTTGCGGGCGACGCCGAGCGGCCCGCAGATCGTGGCGCCGTAACCGCGCGTGGTGATGAAGCGCAGCGGATTGGCGGTCGGCGCCAGGATCAGGGCCTGCGCGTAGAACGTCGTGCCGACGTTCTGGCGGCCGGCCGGCAGCTGGGCGGTCGCCGTGCCGACCCCGTTGGCGTCGGCGATGCCGGACAGGAAGACCGGCATGTTCATGTTCAGGTAGCAATCCGGCGCGGGGTAGACCAGCGCGGCCAGCGCCGGCGACGGCAGCGTCGGGTTGGCCGGGTCGAACATCGGATACGGCAACGGCCACGCCGGGTTGTCGAGCAGGAAGCCACCGCCGACCAGGTTGAGCCCGACCAGGAACGGCATGCTCGCCGGCGCGCCGTCGACCCGCCACGTGTAGCTGCTGCCGGCCACCATCGTCTGGTCGCCGGTCAGCGTCGCCGGCTGCGGCCCGACCGCGCACGCGGGCCCCACCGACCCGAACGTGGTCTGCTGGGCCGAGCAGTTGCCGATGTTGTCGATGCGGTAGATGCCGCTCGGCTGCGAGTGGATGTGGATCTCGACCAGCAGGTTGCGCGGCGGCGGCATGCCCTGCACGACCGGCGTCAGCCCGTAGACCCACGGCACGGTGAACACGAGCGGGATGTTCGCCGGCATCGGCCCACTGGCCTGCGGCGGCTGCGCTGGCAGCATCACCAGCTGCCGATTGACCACCAGCGTCACGTCGGTGCCGTAGTTGTCCGCGAACACCGGGCTCATGTTGGTGATGTCGCGAGCGGTCGTCGACATCAGCACCGAGATCTCGAGGAACCCCTTCTGCGGCACCGGCAGCGGGCCCGTGTTGAGGTCCGGCCGGATGCGGATGCCGGTGATCACGCGCGGCCCGCTCCACGGCAGCTCGCCCGCCTCGTAGAGGCACTGGTAGCGACAGGCGAGGTTGCTGCCGAACGGGATGCTGGTGCCACCACCGCCTTCGACACCCTGCAGCAGGGCAGGCACCGTGGTGTTCTGCGCCAGTGCGGTGGCCAGCGCGAAGACGACGACGGCGACGATGCGGAGCGAACGTTCCATTGCCATGGCGGGATCCTCGGCTCGCGCATCGACCGCGATGCCCCGGCGACTTGATTCGCGACAGCGGCAAGGCGCCCGGTCCCACGCCGAGACACGGCGGTCAAGGGTGTGGCGGAACGCGCCGATGCACGGACTGCCGCAGTGTCCGACAACCGGACGACAACCAAGGAGCAGATCGTGCAACTCGAGAGTCATGCCACACCCGCGATGGAGACGCCGCAGCAGCGTTACGCCAACCTCCATCGTGCCATCGAGCGCGGCCTCGATTCCGACGAGGTATGGAAGGAACTGGCCGACGTCAGCCTGCGCCTGGGCCACGGCGACGAAGCCGTTCGCTGCATGCGCCGCATCGGGAACGAGGCGACCCGCCTCGCCCTGGCGTCGCGCCTCGCCCGCCTCGGACTGGTCGAGGACGTGGCTGGTGCCCCAAGCAGCAGCGAACAGCATCCCGCGGCGCCGGCAGCCAGCGATGCCGGGCCCGCGGCCTCTTCCGTGGCCTCCGGCCCGCCGCGGCTCGTCGACCATGTCGTCGACGCGCTGCAGTACCTGATGCACCAGCACATGCCGGCGCTCGTGTTGTTCACGACCCTGGCGTTCCCGCTGGTCGTCGGCGTCGGCGGCTTCCTCACGGCCGGTGGCTCGTGGGTCCTGCTGGCGGCGATCGCCGCGATCCCGGGCCTCAGCGTGCTCGCCGTCGTCGGCGCGATGGGACGGCAGGTGTTGATCGCCAGCGCCGAAGGCAACGGTGACGTCCCGCCGATCCCGCGCCTCGCCGAGCTCGTGCGCGACGCGAAGCGCTTCCTGTTCGACACCGCGTTGGTGACCGGTTCGCTGCTCGGCCCGTCGCTGCTGGCGCTGGCCTGCGGCACGCCGTGGACGGCGGTGGTTCCCGGGCTGCTGATCGGCGCGTTCTTCGCCCCGATGGCCTGGGCGCTGCGCCATCTGCGCGGCGACCTCGGGGCGCTGTCGCCGGTGACGCTGATGCGCGCCGTCGCGCGCACCGCCAACTCCTATCCGGCGCTCGCGATCGTCAACATGCTGCTGTTCGCACCGATCGCGCTGGTCGCGTTCCTGGTGTTCGGGCGGCCGATCTGGGTGCAGATCGCGGTCATCGGCCCGCTGTGCGTGCTGCCGGTGTTCGTGGCCTCGCGCCTGCTCGGCACCTGGCTCGAGTTCCACCGCGAACGGCTGGGTCGGCTGACCGAGGCGAAGGTCGCGGGGAAGGAGGAAGCCAAGGTCGCGGCGAAGCCGGTGGCCAGCGCGCCGAAGGTGGCGCCGCGGCGCGAAGCCCCGGTGCCGCCGAAGGTCGCCGCGAAGGCCGCGAGCAAGGCGCCGGCGGCGGCGCGCGCAGTTGCCGCGAAGCCGGTGGCCAGCGCGCCGGCGGCGGCGCCGGCCCCGGCGAACCAGCCCGCGCCGAGACTGCCCAAGCGCCCGGAGCAGCTGCAGCAGTTCACCGCACCGGTCGCCAAGCGTGCTGCGCCCGCAGCGCCGACGAAGCCTGCCGCAGCCGCGAAGCCAGCGGCGGTGCGCAGCAAGCCGAGCCCGACCGCGAAGGCCGCGGCCCATGCCGCTCCCGCTCCTGCTCCCAAGGGGACCGCTCCGAAGGCAACCGCTCCTGCCGCGGCGCCGGCGAAACCGGCCCCGCGGCAGATCGAAGGCCGCGGCCCGGTGCGGCAGCTGACCGACAAGCCGGATCTCTCGGCGATGCCGGGGGCGGTCGTGGTCAGCGGCAAGGAGCGCCTGCGCCAGGGCGCGGCGGCCAAGCGCAGCTGAACACAGCGCCGGCGCCGCCTTCGCGCGGCACCGGCGTTCGCCTGGCGGCGTTGCCGTGGCTCCGCCAACGGCGCATCGCCGCATCGCGGCCCCGTCGCTACGCTGCGCGCGCCATGGACCTCGCCAAGTACCTCCGCGACGTGCCCGACTTCCCGAAGCCCGGGATCCTGTTCAAGGACATCACCCCGCTGCTCGCGTCGCCGGTGGCGATGAAGACGGCGATCGACCGGCTGGCGAAGCTGCCGTTCGGCAAGGTGGACAAGATCGCGGCGATCGAGTCGCGCGGGTTCCTGTTCGGCGTGCCGCTGGCGATGCAACTCGGCATCGGCTTCGTGCCGGTGCGCAAGCCCGGCAAGCTGCCGTGGAAGACCAACCGCGTGGAGTACAAGCTCGAGTACGGCAGCGACTCGGTCGAGATCCACCAGGACGCGGTGCACAAAGGCGAGCGCGTGCTGATCGTCGACGACCTGCTCGCCACCGGGGGCACCATGGGTGCTGCCTGCCAGCTGGTCGAGAGCTGCGGCGGCACCGTCGCCGGCTGCGCGTTCGTCGTCGAGCTGTGCTTCCTGCCCGGCCGCAAGCGGCTCGGCACCTATCAGGTCGAGTCGCTGGTCGCGGTGAAGTGACCGGCGGGTGCTCCGTCAGGCGTGGGGCTGGAGCAGTTCGACGACCTTGACCACGCCGCCGCGCAGGCGGGGAACCAATCCGGCGAGCTCGTCGGCAGGGAGAACCGGCGCCAGCTCGTCGCGCAGCATGTCCTCGTCGAGCGCCGCGACAGCGGCCTGCAAGGCAGCGAGCAGCTCCGCCAACGTCATCGTGCGCCGCCGCCGCAGCGCCGGCAGCCGCGACTCGACCTGCAGCAGGCGCTGCCGCAGCACCACGACCTCCGGCACGGCCCCGAGGCGCACCACCAGGTAGTAGACGTCGTACAGATCGCGCATCAGCCGGCGCTCGTTCCACGCCGCCAGCTTGTGGGCGAGGGCCCGTTCGACGGCCATCACCCGAACGAGCCGCGAGGCCTGCCCCTGCGCCCGCGCGAAGCCCGCCGTCGGCACCGGGAGCGAAGGGCACGCGGCGTCGACGTTCGCTTCGATCTGGATGGCGGCGCCGTCCACGCGCAGGGTGGCGCGGATCATCTTCGAGTGCACGCGAACGTCGACTTCGGCGCCGTCGACCTCCCCCAGCACCTGGCGCAGCCGCCCGACCACGTCGTTCTTCGAGGCGAACGGCACGAACACATAGTCGATGTCGGTGGTCGCTCGTGGGCAGTCGAGCAGACGGAGCGCGATGCCCCCCTTCACGATCGCGTGCTCCTCGAAGACCTCGGCGAAGCGGTGCAGGACCCACACGAACAGGCCGTCGGCGGTGGCGGGTCGCGTCAGCTTGGTGTTCATCGCAAGTCCAACACACCGCGCGCGAAGGCCACGAACTTCGGGTTTCGGAAACGCGCCAGGTAGTCGGCGAGCTTGCCGGCGTCGAGCCGCGTCGCGTCCAGGTCCGACCAGATGTCGAACGGATACCGCCGGCCGCGCAGGTGGAAGTAGAGCGTGTCGAGCACCGCCTTCTCGGGAGTGGCCCAGCGCACGCCGTCCTCGACCACGTGCCCGAAGTCGAGGTGCTCGGCCACGTGCACGTGCACGACCTCGATGCCGAGTGCACGGTAGGAATGCGCCCGCCCCGGCTTCGCGGCGAGCAGCTGACGTTCGGGTTGTGGGCCGATCACCAGATGGCGGGCGAGCACGGTGCCGAAGCTGACGTACGAATCGGCGGCCAGTCGCTGGCTCAACGTCGGCACGTCGAAGTCGCGCCCGACGTAGAGGCCGCGGACGAACCGCCGCAGCACTCCCCGAGCAACCAACGCCTGGACGCGGCGGACGAACGCGGCCGGATGCCGCTCGGCGAACAGGACCTGCAGGTCCGCCTTCGAGAACACCCCGCGCTGCGCTGCGGCGTGCTCGGCCACCAGCTCGGCATCGCCAGCAGTGGGTCGGGGCGGCGATTTCATGTACGCAGCAAAGCTACGAATAGATCGTTTTTCCTGCAACATGAACTTGAGGCCAGGCCCGTGGGGCAGCAGCGCGCCGTAGCCTGGTCGGCGCTGCCTTGGCGGCAGCATGCAGAAACCAGCCGTCACCAATCCGCCGAAGACCTGAGCCCGCAGATTTTTCCGATCGCAACCACTTCCTGATCAAGGCCTTAGGAAATCTCCTCAAGATTCTCCACGGGCAGGACTCAATCTCGGGCGAGCAACTGCCGATCATGGGCCACCGACTCCCGACCAGGAGTCCCGCTCTTTGGTGTCTTGGCTCCCACCAAGCAGACGCTTCTCGAAACGGCAAACCCGACGAAAGTCGGGGACGCAAAGCCATAGGGCCTTCGGTCCGGTTCCCGCCGGACCATGGCAGCCTGGTTCCCGAAATGAAGCGACAGCCAGCAGTCCTCCTGTCCACGCACGGCTCCCCCGACCTCGCAACGGTCGCCCGGGACGCCCGATCGGCCAGCCCCGATCGTCGCGTGCGGCAGTGGCACCGCCGGCCGTCATCAGCCTCCAGCGCGCTGGCACAGCCCAGCGCGGCTCAGCAGAGCACTGGGGAAGGGAACGCGGCGATGCCGCCGGTGCATGCACCGGCGAGCCGGATCGAAGCCGACGGAGCCAACCCGCCACCTCGTGGCGAGTGATCGATCTTCCCTTCCCGCAGTCCTTCGTCCCGCTGGAGCCCTGATCATGGCCAAGTCCGCCGCCGCCCTCCGTTCGTCGCCCCGCCAGACCGTCGCCACGCGCAGCAAGGCCGTCGACAACAAGACGACGAGCCGCCTCGCCAACCTGACGCCGGCGCCGACGCCGAACACGGCGCCGCGCGCGATGACCGAGGCCGAGCTCGAGGTGATCTGGAAGACGTTCAAGCGCACCCGCGACGAGAACCTGCGCAACACGCTCATCGAGCACCACATGCCGCTCGTGCGCTCGATCGCGGAGCGCGTGCTGCAGACGCTGCCGAAGTCGATCGACGTCGACGACCTGAGCTCGGCCGGCACGTTCGGCCTGATGGACGCGATCAACGGCTTCGACCTGAGCCGCGGCATCAAGTTCAAGACCTACTGCACGACGCGCATCCGCGGCTCGATCCTCGACGAGCTGCGCAGCCAGGACTGGGTGCCGCGCCTCGTGCGCCTGAAGGCCCACCGCCTCGACCGCGCCATCCGCCAGCTGGAGGGCGAACTCGGCCGTTCGCCGAACCAGGTCGAGATCGCGCAGGTGCTCGGCATCTCGCTCGAGGAGCTGCAGGCGCACGAAGCCGAGGCCAACGCGAAGACCATCTTCTCGCTGTCGGAGAAGTGGGACGACGGCGACGAGGAGAAGGAGATGGAGAAGATCGAGATCCTCGCCGACCGCAAGTCGGTGGACCCGGTCGACACCATCCAGCAGAGCGACGCGCTCGAGATGATCACCGGCTCGCTCACCAAGAAGGAGCGGCTGATCATCCTGATGTACTACTACGAGGGCCTGACGATGCGCGAGATCGGCGAGATCATGGAGCTCACCGAGTCGCGCGTGTGCCAGATCCACAGCAACGTGATGGCGCGTCTCAAGGCGCAACTCGAACGCGCGCAGGGCGCGCCGGTGTGATCGGCGGATCGCCGAACGCGAGCGGTTCGTAGGGACGATTCCCCGACGATTCGGGCTGTGGCGCTCCCCCCGTCCGTGCCGATGTGGCACGCGGAGAGCGCCCCGGATGCACCGAGAACCGACGATCCTGCGCATCGTGAAGACGATGCGGCCCTTGCCGACAGTCGCCCAGCGCGTGCTGGCCCTGGTGCAGGATCCCGACTACGCGATCGACGACCTGGTGTCGTTGCTGAAGACCGACCCGTCGCTGGTCGCGCGCGTGCTGCGCCTGTGCAACTCGGCGCGCAGCGGCCTCGACCGCGAGATCACGGCCATCGGCGACGCGGTGACGTTCGTCGGCACGCGCAACCTCGTGCAGCTGACGCTGGTCAGCTGCTCGGCGGCGACGTTCGCGGCGACCACACGCTCGGCCTACGTCGAACCGACGGCGCTGTGGCACCACTCGCTCGCGTGCGGGCTCTTGTGCCAGGAACTGGCGAACCACGTCGACGGCGTCTCGCCCGGCACGGCCTTCACCGCCGGCATCCTGCACGACGTCGGCCGTGTGGCGCTGAGCCAGCTGCCGGCCGCGTCGGAGCCGCGCCCCGCCGCGCCAGGCTCGGCGCCGCAGCCGCACGAACGGCTCGAGCGCGACGTGTTCGGCCAGGACCACGCGGCCGTCGCCGGACTGGTCGGCGACCACTGGCAGCTGCCCGCCAACCTGGTCGCGGCGCTGCGCGGCCATCACGCCGACGACACGCTGCTGGGCGAGGATCCGCTGGCCGCGATGCTGCACGTCGCCGACCAGATGGCGATCCAGCACGGCTTCGCGGTGCCGTTCGGGAACGCGACCGCGGCGATCTCGCCGATCGCCCTCGCTCGCCTCGGCCTCGCCGAGGATCGACTCGCGGCGCTCGGCGCCCGTGCGATCGCGGAAACGGCGCGGACCGCGGAACTGTTGAACCTCGAAGCCGCGGCGAGCCGATAGGCCCGGGGCACCAGCACGTCACTCAACGAGCACCCATGGCAAAGAACGTTTTGATCGTCGACGACTCCGCCACGATGCGGAAGATCATCATGCGCGGCATCCGTCAGGCGGGCATCGAGAACGCCGACTTCAAGGAAGCCGGTGACGGTGTCGAGGGGATGAAGGCGGTCGAAGGCGGCAAGTTCGACCTGATCCTCTCCGACGTGAACATGCCGAACATGAACGGCCTCGACTTCGTCAAGGCGGTCAAGGAGAAGCTCGGCACGCCGCCGCCGATCGTGATGATCACGACGGAAGGCAGCGAGGAGGTCGTCAAGGAGGCGATGACCCGCGGCGCCAAGGGCTACCTGAAGAAGCCGTTCACGCCCGAGAAGATCCAAGAGGTCATCGGCCCGTTCCTCAAGTGAACGGCCGGCCGCGACTCGCCCAGGGAGAACGAGGGACACCAGCCATGACGATCCAGACGTTGGAGCCGCACCTGATCGACAGCCTGCGGCAATCGGCACGAGAGATCCTCGAGACGATGGTGTTCCTGTCGCCCAAGGCGATCGACGCCGCTGCCGAGGAAGGCTCGAGCTTCGGCGACGAGGTGATCGGCCTGCTCGGCTTCACCGGCACGCGCTCCGGCACGTTCGTCGTGCGCACCGACGAGACGATGGCGAAGACCATCGCCGCGAAGATGCTGATGATGGAGCCGTCGGAGCTGGGCTCGTTCCAGGAGGCGGCCGACGGCTTCGGCGAGCTGGTCAACATGCTGGCCGGCAACTTCAAGAACGCGTGGGTCGCGGCCGGCAACCAGATGGACCTGTCGGTGCCCAACGTCATCCACAACGGCGAGGTCAGCCTGAAGTCGAACGACGCCGGGGCGCTGCGCTCCCGCGTGCACGTGGTGCTCGACGGCGGCAACCTCGACATCGGCGTCCACTTCGAACCCCAGTACTGAACGACGGCCCGCCCCCGGCCGCCGCGATCGCCGACGTCGGTGCCGGTGCGTCGAACCGAGCCATGCCTGCGACGACCCTGAAGCCAGGAACCGGAAAGGAGCTGCGGCGCCTGTTGGCGCTGCTGGTGAGCTCCATCGGCGAGACCCTGGGCTCGCTGGTCGGCAAGTCGTTGGTGGTGCGTCCGACGGAGCCCGAGGTGAAGGACGTCGACGCGTTCCTCGCCGAGATGCCGCGCGCCTGCGCCGTCGCCCGCGGGGCGATGGACAAGGGTTTCGCCGGCAAGACGTTCCAGGCGCTGTTCGAGGTGCCGGACGCGATCCTGATGGCGGGCCTGCTGATGATGACGCCCGAGGACGTCATCAACCAACGCCGCAACAAGGGCACGCTCGAAGGCGAGGACGCCGAGGCGTTCGGCGAACTCGGCAACGTGCTGTTCTCCGGCTTCGGCAACGTGCTGCGCGAGCAGGTCGGCAACATCGACATCCGCTACCAGGACCACGGCGTGGTCAAGCCGGGTGTCGACAAGGACGGGCTGCTCGGTACCGGCAACGTGTTCGCGCTGCCCTTCAAGCTGAAGGTCGGCGATGCACCCGAGACCACCGGTGCCCTGGTCGTCGACCAGGCGACCGCCGAACTGTGGAACAAGGGGCCGCTCGAACTGGGCGACGCGCCGGCGGCAGCTCCGGCGGCCGCGGCTCCGGCCGCTGGTGCGCCGGCGACCGGCCGCGCCGAGGACGAGGGCCTGGAGAGCATCCCGGCGGCGCCGATCCGCGGCACGCTGGCGGCGTTCGTCATGCACCCCGACGTGTTCCGCATGCTGCGCCGCAGCTGCCGCCGCGTCGGCCTCGAGCTGCGCCGCCACGGCCGCGGGGAGATCCCGAATCCTGCCGCGCACAAGAACGAGTTCGTGCTGCTCGACGTTCCTCCTGGCGAGGACCGCCGCTTCGACTGGTGCCGCCGCATCAAGGAGATGAGCGACAGCACCAAGGTCGTGCTGCTGATCCTGCATCCGTCGCGGCAACGCGTGACGCAGGCCTTCCTGTCGAAGGCCGACGCGATCATGGGCTTCCCGTGCGACGAGCAGCAGCTGTCGCAGAAGCTGACGTCGCTGCTCGGCAACGCGCCCGTCGTGTCGCCCGCAGCTCCGGCAGCTCCGGGGGCACCGCCAGCCACCCCGCCCGCCGGCGACGCACCGCCGGCGTGAGCGCCACCAAGCGAACTCAGCCGTCGCGCCCGGCCTGCTGGCCGCGCAGCCGACGCACGTCGTCCTGCGTCTTGCGCGCCGACTCGACGATCAGCGCCAGCGCCTGCTGGTGCGCCGGCAGCGAGCCGTCGCTCGCCGCCAGTTCGGCCTGGATCTCGATCGTGCCCAGCAGGTTGTTGAGCCGGTGCACGAGCTCGTCGAACGGCGTGCGCGTCATGGTGGGCCACAGGCTAGCACGGGGCCCCGCTGCGGCAGCGCGCGCTGCGGCGCGCCTCAGCCGTGGTGCCGGCGTACGAAGCCACCACGGCGCTGCTGCAGAGCGCCACGCCACGATCCGCTGATCGCCGCCCACCACCACTAGGAATGGTGGTTTGGAGCCTGGCACGCGCCGTGCTCCAGGGAGCCGTGAGGTTCCCGATGAAGTCGATCCCGAAGTGGTTGCTGATCCCGCCCGCCGTCGCCCTGTTGCTGCTGCTCGGCATGATGTCGATGCAGGGCCAGGCGGCGAACGGGGAAGCCGAAGTCGCCCAGCGCCCCGCGCCCCGGACCACGACGGCGCTGCCGAGCGGCGACGACGCGCGGTCGAACCGCACGGCGCCCGCGACGCCGCGCACGCCGGACCTGTGGCAGATGAGCAGCGGCATGATCGGCGTCGTACTGCTCGGCGCCGCGGTCCTGTTCGGCCTGAAGCGCCTGCGCTCGGGCAGCGCCGCGAGCCGTGGCGCGCCGGTGATGGCGCTGCGCCAGACGCTGCGCCTCGGCGCGCGCCAGGCGCTGCACGCGATCGAGTTCGACGAGCGCATCGTGCTGGTCGGCGAGAGCGACAAGGGCCTCGTGCTGATCGAGCACGGCAAGCTGCCGGAGCGCGCCGCCGACGAAGCCGAAGTGCTGTCGCGCGGCGAGCTCGGCCGCCGCGTCGACGCCGTCGCTGCCGACGAGGACGAAGGCGCAGTGCCGAAGGACCTGGTGATCCCGCGGCCGGACCACCCGGCGCGCCGCCTGCCCAAGCCTCCGGTCGACCAGGCCACGCCGGCGAAGAAGCCGGGCCTCGGCGACTTCCGCAACCTGCTGCAGAAGGTCGGCCGCTCATGATCCTCCAACGCCTGCTCTGCTTCGTGCTCGCGTGCTTCGTCGCCATCGGTCCGGCCCTCGGCCAGGACCCGGGCAGCAGCGCGCCGCCGACCCCGGCGAACGATCCGTCGCTGTCGCTCGACAGCGGCGCCGTGCAGCAGCCGCAGGGCAACGGCCCCGGCGTCACGCTGCAGATCAACGCCGGCGACGGCAAGCAGCAGCTCGGCACCGCGCTCGAGATCGCGCTGCTGATGACGGTGCTGACGATGGCGCCCGCCCTCGTCATGACGATGACGTGCTTCACGCGCATCGTCGTCGTGCTGTCGTTCCTGAAGCGCGCGATGTCCATGCAGGACCTGCCGCCGGCGACGATCACCACCGGCTTCGCCCTGTTCATGACGATCTTCGTCATGCGCCCGGTGGTGTCCGACATCTACGACCAGGCCTACGTGCCGTACGTCGAGGACCGCATGGGCTGGCAGCAGGCGGCCGACATCGCCGGCAAGCGCATGAACAAGTTCATGCTGGCGCAGACGCGCGAGGAGGACGTCGCGCTGATCCTCGAGCTGAGCCGCACGCCGCGGCCGGCGACGGCGATGGACACGCCGTTCCACGTCGCGGTGCCCGCGTTCGTGCTGTCGGAGATCAAGACGGCGTTCCAGATGGGCTTCGTGCTGTTCCTGCCCTTCGTCGTCATCGACCTGGTGATCAGTTCGATCCTGGTCTCGATGGGCATGTTCAGCCTGCCGCCGGTCGTCGTGTCGACGCCGCTGAAGCTGCTGCTGTTCATCCTCGTCGGCGGCTGGGACCTCGTCGTCAGTTCGCTGGCGCAGAGCTTCAACACCTGATCGGAGCATCCCATGGGCCACGAAACCCTCCTCGACCTCGCGAAGACGACGCTGCTGACGGCGCTGATGATCTGCGCCCCGGCACTGCTCGTCGGCATGCTCGTCGGCCTGACCGTCAGCTTCTTCCAGACGGTCACCTCGCTGCAGGAACAGACGCTCACCATCGTCCCGAAGATGCTGGCGGTGCTCGCCACCATCATCCTGATGATGCCGTGGATCCTCGGCACGCTGCGCGAGTACACGGCGACGCTGTTCCAGAACCTCGCCGCCTACGGCATGCAGGGTTGACGCGATGGACCTGCTGGCCTTCGAGGACTACGCGGTGGCGCTCTTCCTGCACATGGTGCGGGCCGGGGCGTTCTTCGCCGTGGTGCCGATCTTCGGCCGGCAGACCGACTCGTTCATCCTGCGCCTCGTGCTGGCGATCTCGCTCGGCGGCGTGTTCTGGTGGGTCGGCGACCAGCACGTCGACGTGCCGCACAACCTGCTGGCGCTCGCCGTCATGGCGCTGCGCGAAGGCGTCGTCGGCATCGCGTTGGCGTTCGCGCTGTCGGTGATGACGTCGCTGCTGGTCAGCGCCGGCGAACTGATCAGCTCGGAGATGGGCTTCTCGCTCGCGCGCACGATGAACCCCGAGAGCGGCGTCGACGCGACCGTCGTGTCGCAGCTGCTCCAGGTGCTCGGCTTCCTGCTGATCCTGCAGCTCGACCTGCACCACGACGCGCTGCGCGTGCTCGAACAGACCTACCGCGCGTGCCCGGTCGGCCAGCCGTTCGACATCGAGCCGATCTGGCTCGGCTTGCAGGCGCTGATCGGCGGCAGCGTCGAGCTCGCGGTGCAGTACGGCTTCCCGATCCTCGGCCTGATGCTGCTGCTGTCGGTCGGCATGGTGCTGCTCGGCCGCGCCGTCCCCAACATCAACCTGATGGAGTTCGGCTACGCGCTGCGGGTGCTGCTGGCGCTCGGCGCGATGGCGTGGTTCCTCGGCGAAGGCTCGCCGTTCCTGATCCAGACCTTCCGCGGCGTGCTCGATCGGGCCGCCGAGATGTTCCCCGTCTGACCCATGGCACTCTTCGGCGACGACCAGGGCAAGACCGAGAAGGCGACGCCGTCGCGGCTCGCCGACGTGCGCAACCGCGGCGACACGCCGCTGTCGCGCGAACTCGTGCAAGGCGGCACGCTGCTGGTGGCGGCGGTGATGCTCGGCTGGACCGGCGACTGGCTGATGGCGGCACTGGGCCAGTGCATGCGGCGCGGCCTGGCCCTCGACCTGGGCGAACACCAGATCACCGACGTGGGCGGCATCTGCCGCGAGGTCGGCGTGCTGATGTCGATCGTCGCCCCGCCGTTCGCCACGCTCGTCGGCACGCTGGTCGCCGCCACGCTGATCATCGGCTACGCGCAGATCGGCGTGCACTGGTCGAACGAAGTGATCGGCTTCAAGCTGAGCCGCCTCAATCCGATCACCAACCTGAACCGCCTGTTCAACGTGCAGGGGCTGGTGCGCACCGGCTTCGCCGTGATCAAGCTGGCGGTGCTGGTCGGCATCGCCTGGATGGTCGTCGGCCACCGGCTGCCCAGCCTGCTGCACCTGCACACGCAGCCGCTGTCGACCGCGGCCGGCGAGGTCGCCGACCTGGCGCTGACGCTGGTGCTGTGGGTCTCCGCCGCGGTCAGCGCGATCGCCGCCGCCGACTTCTTCTGGCAGCGCTTCCAGTTCGAGAAGCGCAACATGATGAGCAAGCAGGAAGTCGAGGACGAGCGCAAGCGCAGCGAAGGCGACCCGGCGATCAAGAACCGCCAGCGCCGCGCGCGCGCCGAGATGATGAAGCAGCGCATGATGACCTCGGTGCCGAAGGCCGACGTCGTCGTCACCAACCCGACGCACTACTCGGTGGCGCTGCGTTACGACCGCAAACGCGACCTCGCCCCGATCGTCGTCGCCAAGGGCGTCGACGAGGTCGCGCTGATCATCCGCACGCTGGCCAAGGAGCACGGCGTGCCGCTGATGGAGGACCCGCCGCTGGCGCGCGCGCTGTTCCGCGCGGTCAAGGTCGGCCAGTCGATCCCCGAGAAGTTCTACCAGGCCGTCGCCACGGTGCTCGGCCACGTCTACCGCCTCAAGCACCGCACCGCCTGAACCGGCACTGACTCATGCCCGAGATCTCCAACAAGCACCAGCGGAACACGCTCCTCGCCGTGTTCTTCGTCGGCATCCTCGCCGTGATGCTGATCCCGCTGCCGCCGCTGCTGCTGGACGCGATGTTGTGCCTCAACATCACCAGCAGCCTGATGATCCTGATGGCGGTGCTGAACGCGGGGCGTCCGGTCGAGTTCAGCACGTTCCCGAGCGTGCTGCTGTTCACCGCGCTGTTCCGGCTGGCGCTGAACGTCGCCTCGACGCGCTTGATCCTGCTCGAGGGCAACGCCGGCGACGTCATCCGCACGTTCGGCAACTTCGTCGTCGGCGGCAACCCGCTGGTCGGCATCGTCATCTTCCTCGTGCTGATCGTGATCCAGTTCATCGTGATCACGAAGGGCCAGAACCGCATCAGCGAGGTGACGGCCCGCTTCGCGTTGGACGCGATGCCCGGCAAGCAGATGTCGATCGACGCCGACCTCGGCGCCGGCCTCATCACGGCGGAGGAGGCGAAGGCGCGGCGTCAGGCGCTCACCACCGAGATGGAGTTCTACGGCGCCATGGACGGCGCCGGCAAGTTCGTGCGCGGCGACGCCGTCGCCGGCCTGATCATCACCGGCATCAACATCGTCGGTGGCCTGATCATGGGCATGCTGTACCGCAACTACACGGCGGGTCAGGCCTTCGAGGAGTACACGATCCTCACCATCGGCGACGGCCTGGTGGCGCAGATCCCGGCCCTGCTGGTGTCGACCGCGGCCGGCATCCTGGTGACGAAGGGCGCCAGCGAACAGTCACTCGGCCAGGAGATGGGCGACCAGATGATGGCGAGCGGCAGAGCACTGCGCCTCGTCGCCGTCGTGCTGATGCTGCTCGCGATCCTGCCCGGCATGCCGACGATGCTGTTCGCGATCATCGCCGCGCTGCTGTTCACGTTCTCGAACACGGTCGAGAACGCGCGCAAGAACGCCGTCGAGCAGAAGCAGAAGGCCGCGGCGGCCGCCGCCGAGGAGAAGAAGCCCGAGGACGGCCAGGCGCCGGTCGAGGACCTGCTCGCCGTCGACCGCCTCGGCGTCGAGATCGGCTACCGCCTGATCGGCCTCGTCGAACCCGGCCGCCACGGCGGGCTGCTCGACCACATCCGTTCGCTGCGGCGCCAGTTCGCGCAGGCGCTCGGCCTCGTCGTGCCGCCGATCCGCGTGCGCGACAACGTGCAGCTCGACCCCAACACCTACCGCGTGCTGCTGGGCGGCCAGGAGATCGCGCGCGGCACGCTGCGCGCCGGCCACTTCCTCGCCATGGACCCGAGCGGCACCGCCGCACCGATCCAGGGCGTCGAGACGGTCGAGCCCGCGTTCGGCCTGCCGGCGCGCTGGATCGCCGAGGGCGACAAGGACCGCGCCGAACTGCTCGGCTACACGGTCATCGACGCCGCGTCGGTGCTGATCACGCACCTGACCGAGGTGCTGAAGAAGGTCTCCGGCGAGCTGCTTTCGCGCGACGACGTGAAGACGCTGGTCGACAACCTGAAGAAGGTCTCGCCGGCGGTCGTCGAGGAGCTGATCCCGGCGCAGCTGTCGCTCGGCCAGGTGCAGCGCATCCTCGCCGGCCTGCTGAAGGAAGGCGTGCCGATCCGCAACCTGCAGACGATCCTCGAAGCGCTCGCCGACGCGTGCATCGAGACCAAGGACCTGCGCGCGCTGACCGAACAGGTGCGTGCGCGCCTCGCCCGCACCATCGTCGAGCCGCACCTCGATCCGGCCGGCACGCTCTACGCAGCGTTCCTCGATCCGGACCTCGAACGCAACCTCGCCGAAGCGCTCGCCGGCAACGACGGCGTCGCCAACCTGCCGAGCGGCTTCCTCGGCCGCTTCGTCGACCGCACCGCCGAGGCGCTGTCGTCGATGGCGAAGAACGGCCGCGACCCGGTGCTGGTGACGCGCGCGAGCTTGCGGCCCTTCCTGGCCGAGGCGATCGCCGGCGTCATCCCGAACGCCGCGGTGCTGAGCTACCAGGAGACGACGCCCGCCAAGCGCGTCGAGACCACGCAACGCATCGCCGTCGCCGGCTGAGCGCGACCACCACCCACGCATTCCCCCTCGCATCCCGACGCACATCCCATGTTGCTCAAGCGAATCGAAGCGAAGACCATGCCCGAGGCCCTCGAACGCGTGCGCGCCGAGTGCGGCGACGACGCGCTCGTCGTCGAGACCCGCGCGACGAAGGGCGGCTACCTGATCGTCGCCGCGCGGCCGGAGACCGCGGTGCCGACGCCGGCACCGCGCCGCGACCTCGCCCGCGACCAGGCCGGCAGCACGTCGTTGCTGTCGAAGTGGACGCGCGGCTTCCAGCCGCTCGCCGACAAGGCCACCGACTTCGGGCTCTCCGCCACCGTGCTGCGCGCCGTCGAGAAGGCGCTGCTCGGCACGCGCGTCGACATGAGCCGCCCCGGCGACCCGGCGCTGCCGAACCTCGCCGCGCGTGTGCTCGCCGCGCTGGTGCGCACCGAGCCGCGCGTCGAAGCCGCCGAGAACGCGTTCCGCACGCTCGCCGTCGTCGGCCCGACCGGCGTCGGCAAGACGACGACGCTCGCCAAGCTCGCCGCGCGCGCCAAGGACCGCGGCGAACGCGTCGCCATCGTCACGCTCGACACCTACCGCATGGCCGCCGTCGAGCAGCTGCGCGCGTTCGCCGACCTGCTGGCGGTGCCGTTCGACGTCGCCTTCACCGCCACCGACGTGCGCCGCTTGATGCAGCAGCACAAGGGCATGGACCGCGTGCTGATCGACACCACGGGCCGCAGCCCGCGCGACACCGACGCGATGCCGCTGCTCGAAGGCAACCTGCGCGCCGGCGGTGCCGCGACGCTGCTGTGCCTGTCCGCCGGCACGCGCGCGCGCGACTGCCAGGTCGTGTTCGACGCCTACGAGCCGCTCGGCATCGACGCGGTCTGCCTGACGAAGTGGGACGAGACGATCGCGCCGGGCGAAGCGCTCGCCGCCGTCGTCGAAGCCGGCCTGCCGCTCTCGCACCTGTGCATCGGCCAGGAAGTGCCGGCCGACATCGTCGCCGCCGAGGCGACGCAACTGGCGCGCGCCGCGTTCGACCTCGAGACCGCGGGGGCTTCGGCATGAACCCGACGATCGTGACGCCGCCGAGCTCGCCGACCGCGCCGAGCTCGCCGACGAACCCGCCCACCGGCAACCTCGTCAACCAGCAGGCGAACGCGCTGCAGATCCCGCGCCCCGCCAGCGCCCCGTGGCTCGCCGTCGCCGGCGCCAAGGGCGGCGTCGGCAAGACCACGCTCGCGGTGAACCTCGCCGTGCTGCTGTCGCGCAAGGGCCACCGCGTGCTGCTCGTCGACTTCGACCCTGGCTGCGGCAACGTCGGAGTACACCTGCGCCTCGCCGGCCGCTTCGACCTCGAGGACGTCGCCACCGGCGTCTGCAGCGCCGCCGACGCGCTGCTCGACGGCCCCGGCGGCATCCGCGTGCTGCTCGGCCGTTCGGGCCCGACCGTTCTCGTCGGCGACGATCCTGCCCCGCGCCAACGGGCGCTCGCCGAAGTGGCCGCCGTCGCGCGCGACTTCGACGTGGTCGTCGTCGACACCGGGGCCGGCATCGGCCCGGCCACGCTCGCCGTCACCGAACGCGCCGACCTCGTGCTCGCCGTCACCACCGCCGACGCCGCCGCCGTCACCGACACCTACGCGCTGTGCAAGGTGCTGCACCTGCGCGGCCGCCCGCTGCCGCAGCTGGTCGCCAACCGCGTCGCCAGCCGCGACGAAGCGATGCGCACCGCGGCGAAGCTGACCGGCGTCACGCGCAAGTTCCTCGGCAAGGACCTGAAGCTGTGCGGTTCGGTCGGTCGCGATGCGAAGGTCGAACACGCGGTGCTGGCGCAGGAGCCGCTGGCGTTGTTCGGCACCGGGCCTGGGCTCGACGACCTGCAGAGCCTGGCGGCGTCGGCGCTGGCGGCGCTGCCGCCGGTCGGTCGGCAGAACCCGGCTCCGGTCGTGGTGCCGCGGCCCGTTCGCCTGCGGCCGGCGACGTCGCCGTCGACGACGACTTCGTGAGCCGGGGTGTGGGGCGCGCTACCGCGCACGGATCACGACGCGATCGCCGAGCAACTCCTTCAGACGCAGGGTCAGATCCGCGGCACGGGCATTCTTCAGCGGGCCATCGTACACCAGATCGAGCCGACGCAGCTGCGGCAGCTCTGTCAGGCGCAAGGATTCCGCTCGCTCGGGAAGCGAGAGATACGAGAGGAACAACCGCTCGAGCTTGGGCAGTCGCACGAGCTGGGCGGCGATGGCATCGAAGTCCCCGCCGAGCGGCAAGTGCAGCGAACGCAAGCGCGGCTGTGCCTGCAGCGCCTGCCACAGCGGCTCCGTCAGTGGTGTACCGGGCATCAACAACTGTTCGATCGGTGCAGTCTTCACGACCTCGGCAAGTGCCCCCTGGACCTCGGGGTTGTTCAGATCGTCGTAGTACAGCGAGCGCAGCAGCGGCAGTCGCACCAGCTGACGCAGGCCGGCCGCCGTGGTCCCCGGCACATTGACGAGCCGCAACGAGTGCAACGTGGTCGGCAGCGCCGCCAACGCTGCTTCGTCGCAGTAGAAGCCGGAGAGAGTGAGTTCGACCAGTCGCGGCAACGCCCCGAGGGAACGCACGCGTGCAGTCGTCAGCGTCCCCGGCTTCCCACCTCCGTCGCCGAGGTCCCACAGCGTGAGACCGCGCAGGCGACGCAGCGAGCCGAACGCGGCGAAGACCTCGTCGTCGTAGGCCGTTCGGTCCACATACAGCAGCTCGAGGTCCGACAACGCCGACAATCCGCGCACACCCGCTGCGGTCAGCGGCACGCGCGACAACAACAGTTGCTGCAGTCGCGGCAGTTCGGCGATCGCCTCGGCGAGACCGCGATCGAGCGGCACACTGCCGTCCCCTCCGAGGGCCAGGGTGCGCAGCTTCGGCGCCATACGCAGCTCACGCAGCACTTCGGCCGTCGGCGAACGCGTCGTCAGCAGATGCAATGCCTCCAGCTCGGGAATGGCGGCGATCGCCCGCAGTGCCGCAGCCGTCGGCTCCGGATCGGATCCATCGGGACCCGTGCCAATCGACAGCAGGCGCAAACCGCGTCGCCCGGCGAGAGCCTCGAGGATCGGCGACGACGCCCGCGCCGCGATCGCATCGACGTGCGGCGGCAGCGCTGCCAGCGCGGCGAGATCTTCGACACCGACGATTCCCGGGACGTGAGGCATGTCCTCCTGCAGCCGCGGATACACCGGATCGAACGCTTCCGGCTGCTGTGCCTCGCGCGACGCGTCCTCGTGCAGCCAGCCGACCCCCACCGCGACGGCGACGCCGAGCAGCATCAAGGCTGCGAGCAGCCACTGGCCGAAGCGTGAATGCGAACGACCGTTGCCTGCTTCGTCCGCGCGCACTGGCACATCGAGCACCGCCGCGATCTCGGCCGCGAACAACCGCGCGCGCGCACGGTCGTGCACTCCAGCCTCCTCGTCCCGTTCCGTCGTCATGGTTGCCTCCGCAGTCGTCGTTCGACGCATTCCCGCAGTCCGTCGCGCAGCCGCCGCAGCGCTGTTTTCACACCGTCGGGCGTCATCGCCATCGCCGCCGCGATCTCGGCGCGGCCTTCGTGGTTCGCGTAGTGGCGATGCAGCAGGTCGCGGCTGCGCTCCGGCAGCTCGCCGACGCACGCACGCAGCGCCTCGACGCGCGCGTCGCCGTCGTCACCGCATTCGCGCTGCCACACCTCGTCGGCGCCTTCGACCTCGCGCCGCGCCTGCCGCGAACGGCGTTCGCGCAACAGCAGGTTCTTGGCGACACCACGCAGGAACGCCCCGACGGCGCGCGGCCCGCGGTCCTCGAGTCCCTTCTGCAGCACCAGCACGAACGTCTCCTGCACCAGGTCGTCGAGGCGGTCGACGGCAGCGCCGAGCACGAACAGGTAGCGCCGCAGCATCGGTGCGTGCGGCGCCAGATCGAGCGTCGCGGTGCGGGCGGGGCTGTCGCTGGTCGGCGGCATCGCGGGTGGTATCGCGGGACGCGCCGACAAAGGGTTCGCCGTTCTGGCGATTCTTGGCGCGCCTACCGGAACAGCCGGCCGAGGTGCTCGAACAGCACGACGTACGCGTTCTGTTCGAACGCCTCCGGCCGCACGAACTCCACGCCGAAGCCGGGCGTGCCGCGGAACGGGCGCAGCACCCACGCCAGCTGCACGCCGGTGAACGCGTAGAGCACGAGCCAGCTGGCCAGCGTGCGGCGGTGCCGCGGATCGCGCGCGATCAGCGGCCGGTAGTGGCGCGCCAGCACCTGCTGGGCGGCGAGCGTGGCGACGCCGCACAGCACGCCGTCGAGCAGCGTCAGCGCGTACGGGTCGGCGACGCTCAGCGTGTGGAAGGCGGCGAACGGCGCCATCGCCGCCAGCGCGATGCCAAGCACGGCCTGTGCCGAGATCAGCCCGCGCATGGCGGCGGCGAAGTCGTCGCGCAGGCCGAGCACCGCGTGCACCACCCAGAAGCTCGGCAGGCAGAACAGCGAGGTCAGCCCGAGCAGCAGCGGCAACTTCACGGCGGCGAACAGGGCCAACAGCGGTTCGCCAGAAGAAGCTCCGAGCACGAGGCCGAACGCTGCGGCCCCGCACGCCCCGACGGCGACGCACGCGCGCGCCGTCGGCACGGCCTGGGCGTCGCCGCGCAGCAGACGTTCGGCGGCTGCAATCACGAGAACAGGTCCTTCAGCACGCGCACGATGCCGACGAAGACGTTGTCCTCGCGCGGACGGTACAGGCTGAAGGCCAGTTCCGGCTTGCCGACGAACGGGCGCAGCAACCACGCCATCTGCGCGCCGACGACGCCGTAGACGAGGCTCCACGTGGTCAGCAGCCGATGCGCCTGGTTCTCCGGCGCGTGCTGGCTGCGTGGCGGCGTGCTGCCCGGCTCGCCGCCTTCGGGTCTCGGCGCCACGACGTTCGTCGGCATCGCCAACATCGCCGCACGCTGCAGCGTCCCGAGGCCGAACAGTCCACCGATCACGAAGAACACCACGTTCAGCAGCAGCATGAACGGATAGCTGTCGGTGCTGGCGGCGAAGAAGGCGAACACCGGGGCGAGGCCGGCGAGCACCGCGGTGTGCACGACGATCGCGGTCAGCAGCAGCTTCAGCGTCGCGCGCAGGCCCATCGGCAGCCGCCGCAGCGTGGCGAAGACGTAGAGCGACGGGAAGGTGACCACCATCGTCAGCACGAACAGCGCCGGCACCTTCAGCGCCGCCACCAGTGCCTGCAGCCACGCCTGATCGGCACCGCGGAACACGCCGAAGGCGCCGAGCGAGAAGCCGTAGACGCCGCCGAGCAGAAGGGCCATCGCCGCCAGGTGCCGCGGCCGTGCGGGCACTGCCCCCGAAGGTGCGCGATCGCCACCGAGCCCGTCGCCGCGCAAGACCCGATCGAGGGAGGACAACATCTCCTGCAGTCGCATGCGCGAAGGCTACTCGCTTTGCCTGGCAAAGCTACCCCCACCGATGCGCCGCCTCGTCGCCCACCACCACGGCCAGCCGGCAGTCACCAGCAGTGCCACGTAGTAGGCGGGCCCGGCGATCGGATCGCGGTCGAACAGCACCTGCGCCGGGAACTTGCCGAGCATGGCGCCGAGTCCGCATTCGGCGACCAGCAGCATGGCCATGGCGAGGCCGCCGAACGCGAGGTGCTGGCGCGCGGTCAGGTCGTGTTCGCGCCGGCAGCGCACGCGCGCGATCCAGCCGGCGATCGCCACCATCACCGGCAGCTCCAGCAGTTCGGACGTGCGCACGCCGAGGGCCGGCACCAGCAGCGGCACCCGGATCGTGCCGAGCACGAAGCCGGCGGCGAAGACGCAGGCGAAGTAGACGAACGCAGCGCGGAGGACCCGCATGGCAGCAGGATGCCGCGTCCGGCCGGCGAGGGGCAGCGGCCGTCGTGCGCAGAATCCCCACGTCGCTTCCCCACTCGGACAGGCACGCTGACCATCGGCCCGACTGTCGAGGACGGCTACGTCGTCGACGTCTTCCAGCTGCAGGTGTCGACGATCACACCACTGCCGTACTGACGACCGGCACCCGGGCTACGGGAAAGCCCGTTCCGATCGCGAGTTCCGCGCTCCCGTCTCAACTCGCGTCGACGTCGGTGCCGATACGCCTGCCCGGCAAGCGACATGAAGTCCGGCACTGGCAGCCAAGAACTGACGCGCCTCATCACGGCGTACCTGACCAGCATCGCGTTCGGGGTCACGTTCCTCGTCGCGACGCTCGTCGGCGTCGATGGTGGCACCGCCCTCTGGCGCAGCGTCGTCTGCGCCGGCATCGCCCTCGTGGCCGGCAACCTGCTGGCGCCGCCGGTCGTCGACGCGGTGCTGACCGCGATCGCGCGCGAAGAAGCCAAGCGCGCCGCCGAGAAGGCCAAGGAGGACGCGTGAGAGGCGACACCGCCAGGATGCTGCGTTCGGTCGCCGACCGCGACCGCCTCGTCGAGCAGTACCTGCCGCTCGTCCGCTACGTCGTCGCGCGCCTGCCGGTGACGCTGCCGGGCTCGCTCGACCGCGACGACTTCTACTCGGTCGGCGTCATGGGCCTGATGCACGCGGCCTCGACGTTCGATCCGGGCCGCGGCGCGTCGTTCAAGACGTTCGCCTACACCGCGATCCGCGGCGCCATCCTCGACGAGGTGCGCAAGCACGATCCCGTGCCGCGCAACCGCCGCGATCGCCTGCGCAAGATGGAGCGCACCAACTCGCAGCTCTACGCGGAACTCGACCGCGAGCCGACGCTGGCGGAGCTGGCGCAGGCGATGGGTTGCAGCGAACAGGACCTCGACGAGGACCTGCAAGCGCTGCACACCGCGCGCACGCTGTCGCTCGACGAGACCTACGGCAGCGACGACGAAGGCAGCACGACGCTGGCCAACCTGATGCAGGCGGAGGACACGCGCGATCCCGGCGACGCCGCCGACGATCGCGAGCGCATGGCGCGCCTGACCAAGGCCATCGCCGAACTGCCCGAGACCGACCGCCACGTGGTCGTGCTCTACTTCCACGAGCAGTTGTTCCTGAAGGAGATCGGCACCGTGCTCGGCGTCACCGAGTCGCGCGTCAGCCAGATCCTGACCCGCGCCACCGAGCGCCTGCGGCTCAAGCTGAAGGAACAGGAGTGAGGCGATGGAACCGCTGCGCGCCGTGTCGAACGTCCAGGGTTCGCTGCGCGTGAACGAGCGGCAGGCGGGCGGCCAGAAGCAGGCCGACGCCTTCCGCCGTGCGCTGCAGCAGCAGGGCGAGGCCATGGGCGGCGAGCCGGAGCCACGGCGCCGTGCCGCCGAACGGCCGATGCGAACGGGCCTACAGGCCGAGGCCGGAGCGGACCGAAAGGACCCGCAGCACCGCCACGTCGACGTGATCGCGTGACGGCGCCTCGAGACACGAAGCGATGGCCGAACGCACCGAAACCCCCGGAGTCATCCGCCGCGACGCCGTTCGCCTGGTCGCGCAGCCCGCGATGATCGACTGCGGCGGGCCCGGCAACGGGCACGCAGCGCAGCCGATCGCCGTGGTGCCGCTGCTCGACGGCGAGCGCATCGCCGGCTTCGAGATCCGCTGCGGCTGCGGTGCGACCGCGGTCGTCGAATGCGTCTACGGCAAGGAGTCCTGAGCATGCCCCCGTTCCTCCGTTCCGCCCTGCTCGTCGCTGCCGCCCTCGCGGCCCTCACCCTCGGCGCCTGCCGTTCGGCGGCGAACCTGTTCATGGAGCCGTCGCCGACCGATCCGCTCGACGGCTACAAAGGTGTGCTGGCCGAGACCGGCAACCGCACCGAGATGGACTGGGGTCCGAAGCAGGAGCTGCTGCTCGACAAGTTCACGGCCCTGACCGAGAGCAAGCGGCAGCTCGAGAAGCGCTGCGGTGAGCTCGAGGCGATGAACCAGAACCTGCAGTCGCAACTCGGCGACGAAGGCAAGCTGCTCGCCAAGGAGAAGGCGCTGCGGGCGCAGGCCGAAGCCGAGACCGAACAGCTGCGCGAACGCCGCCGCGAGCTCGAAGCGCGCATCCTCAGCTTGTCGATCGAGAAGGCGAAGCTCGAGCAGGCCGCGCTGCACGGCAAGATCCAACAGCTCAGCGCCTCGCTGGAGACGCTGAGCGCCACCGCCGTCGAGGCCGCGGCGCCGCCGCCGCGGAGCCGCTGATGTCGCCGCTCCGCTGCGCCCTGTTCGCACTGCCGCTGCTCGCGACCCTCGGCTGCCAGATCGAGGCCCCGCCACGGCCGAAGGTCGTCAACAGCTACCTCGCCGAACGCGCCGACCTGGCGAACGTGCGCCGCATCATGGTGCTGCCGTTCGCGCACGAAGCAGGCGTCGCCATGGACTGCAGCAAGGTGCGCGACGCGTTCGTCGCCGAGCTGCAGAAGCTGCGCCGCTTCGAGGTCGTGCCGCTGCCGGCCGAGGCGAGCGAGGACGAAGAACTGAACTTCTCGCTGAGCCGCGGTCGCCTGTCGACCGAGGCGGTCGTGCGCTTGTGCCGCCGCTACTCGCTGGACGGCTTGTTCCTCGGCTCGGTGACGTCGTGGCGCGCCTACACGCCACCGCACCTCGGCCTGCGCACGCAGCTGGTGTCGGTGCACTCCGGCGCCCCGGTCTGGGCGGTCGACGCCATCTACGACGCCGCCGACCGCTCGACCATCAGCGACCTGCGCCACTACACGGACACCATGCAGCAGGACGACGGCAACCTGCACGGCTACGAGCTCAGCCTGTTGTCGCCCAGCAAGTTCACGACCTACGTCGCGCACCGCTGCGTCGGCACCTGGATCGAGGACTGAACGGCCGCGTGCCGAGAGGCCGGCGGCACCGCCCGGACGGCGGCCGGCCGAAGCGGCGGGCGGCAGGGGCGAGCGGACGGTCGCGGTGACGGGCTCCCGGGCGTATCCTGTTTGCCCCCAACGTCACCCCCTGGAGCCCCGCCCGCGTGTACTCCGTCATCCTCTCCTGCGCCTTGGCCCTGCTGCTGGGCTTCAGCGGCACCTTCCTCGACTGGTGGGGCTGGGGCTGGGCGATCCTGTTCTCGCTGGTCCTCGCCCTGGTCGTCTGGGCCATCGTCGCCCGCCGCATCGCCGCGAAGCTGCAACCGGCGATGGCGCGTGTGCAGGCGCAGATGGAAGCCGGCCACATCGACGCCGCCATGCAGTCGCTCGAAGCGCTGCTGCCGATGGGCAAGTGGATGCCGATGCTGCGCGGCCAGCTGCTCGCCAACATGGGCATGATCGCCTGGCACACCGGCAAGAAGGAACGCGCGATGGAACTGCTCGAGCAGTCGAGCCTGCGCGCCCCGGACGCCCGCCTGCTGCTCGGCTGCATCCTCTACAAGAACGGCGACACCGCGCGCGCCCTGTCGGTGCTGCAGGTCGCCGGCATGGTCAACAAGAAGCACACCCTGCTGCACAACACGTGGGCGTGGATCCTGCACAAGAACGAACGCGCCGACGAGGCGCAGAAGGTGCTGGCCGACTTCTGCCGCAAGAACCCGAACGACGAAGTCAGCAAGGACAACCTGCTGCGTGTGCAGAACCGTTCGCGCATGACGATGCAGGGCTTCGGCATGCACTGGTTCGCGCTCGGCCTCGAGCAGCCGCCGCAGCAGATGGGACAGATGCGCCGCGCGCCGAACGGCTTCCGCGAACCGCCGAAGGGCAAGCGGTGAACGCGGGCGGCCGATGAGCGAGCCCGGCACGCCGATCGTGAAGCACGCGCTGCCGGCAGCGCAGTGGCCCGACGCCGCGACGGCCGCGCGTTCGCGCCTCTTCTCCAGCGCACGCATCGGCCCGCTGACCACGACGTCGCGCAGCTGGGTGCCGGCGATGGTGCCGTGGCGCGCGACCGACGACGGCTTCGTCACGCCCGACGTGCTGTCCTGGTACGGCCGCTATGCCGACGGCGCGCCCGGCGTGCTCGTGGTCGAAGCCACCGGCATCCGCGACGTGCCGAGCGGCCCGCTGCTGCGCATCGGCCACGATCGCTTCGTGCCGGGCCTGCACGAACTCACCAACCACGTGCGCGAACGCAGCGGCGGCCGCACCCGGCTGTTCCTGCAGATCCTCGACTTCCTGTCGATCCGCCGCCGGCCCGAGAAGGAGAAGTTCTTCGCGCGGTTCCTGGCCGTCACGCCGCGCCACCGCGACGCCGTGCGCGAGCGCTTCGGCGCTGCCGCGGCCGCCGACGATGCGAACGTGCGCACGACGCTGGCCGGCTGTGACGACGACGTGCTGCGCACCCTGCTGACGCCGCGCGAGTTCCGCGACTACGCCTACGGCGCGCGCGAGGAGGTCTCCGACCTGCACCTGCCGCACGTGCGCGAACTGCCGCAGGTGCTGCCCGGCCTGTTCGCCGACGCCGCCGCCCGCGCGCGCGACGCCGGCTTCGACGGCGTCGAGCTGCACTTCGCGCACGCCTACACGATGGCGTCGTTCCTCTCGCGCACCAACGTGCGCGACGACGGCTACGGCGGTTCGCTGGCCGCGCGCCAGCGCCTGCCGCTCGAGGTGATCGCCGCCGTGCAGCGGCGCGCCGGCGCCGACTTCGCGATCGGCGCACGCTTCCTCGGTGACGAAGTGATCGCCGGCGGCAGCCCGCTCGCCGACGCGGTCGCACACGGCGTGGCGTTCGCGCGAGCCGGGCTGCACTTCCTGTCGATCAGCAAGGGCGGCAAGTTCGACGACGCGAAGCAGCCGAACGTCGGCGAGGCCGCCTATCCGTACACCGGGCCCTCGGGCCACGAGTGCATGCCGACGGTGCGCAGCGACGCGCGCGGACCGTTCGGCCGCAACGTCGAGCTCGCCGCCGCCATCCGCCGCGCGGTGCGCGATGCCGGCCACGACACGCCGGTGGTCGCCGCCGGCGGCCTCTGCGAGTTCACGCAGATGGAGGCGATCCTGCAGCGCGGCGACGCGGACTTCGTCGCCGCCGCGCGGCAGAGCCTCGCCGACCCCGACTGGTGGGAGAAGGTGCGCCTCGGCCGTGGCGACGAAGTGCGCCGCTGCCTGTTCACCAACTACTGCGAAGGCCTCGACCAGAAGCACAAGCAGGTGACCTGCCAGCTGTGGGACCGCGACTTCCGCGACGGCGCGGCGGTCGCGCGCAGCCACGACGGCAAGCGGCGCCTCGACGCACCGCGCTGGCAGCGCTGACTCGCCGCTGGAAATCCGGCGCGAGCCTGCCCCCGGTCCCCCACTAGGGAACTGGAGACGCGCACCGTTCGCAGGGGCCGGTGCACGACCGAAGGAGTGGCTATGCTGCGATGCTTCGACGGGCCGACCACGATGACCCAGACGATCCCTTCGTCGCGACGCTGGACCTACGCCGACTACTGCCGCATCCCGGCAGATCGCAAACGGCATCAGATCGTCGACGGGAGGCACTTCGTGAGCCCCGCGCCTAGCCCGCGCCATCAGGAAGTGGCGCTGCGGCTGGCGATGGAACTGGTGCGAGCAGTCGAAGGCACTCGCCGCGGTCGCGTGTTCATCGCGCCGGTCGACGTGCACCTCGCCCCTGGCACGATCGTGCAGCCCGACCTCGTCGTGCTGGGTGCCCGATGCACTTCGCGCATCGGGCAGAAGAAGATCACGGGCGCTCCCGACCTGCTGGTCGAGATCCTGTCGCCATCGCACCGCTCGTTCGACACCGTGCTCAAGCGCGAACGCTACCAACGCGCCGGCGTGCGCGAGCTGTGGCTCGTCGATCCCGACGCCGACTCGCTCGTGCAGCTCGTGCTGCGCCGCGGCCGCTACGTCGAAGTCCCCAACGACGGGCCGCTCGTGCGCCTGCGCGCCCTGCGTGGTCCAACCGTCGACCTGCGCAACGTCTTCGGCTGACCCGCGAAATCCGGCGCGCGCCTGCCCCCGGTCCCCCACTAGGGAACTGGGACGAGCACCGTTCGCAGGGGCCGGTGCACGACCGAAGGAGTGGCTATGCTGCGATGCTTCGACGGGCCGACCACGATGACCCAGACGATCCCTTCGTCGCGACGCTGGACCTACGCCGACTACTGCCGCATCCCGGCCGATCGGAAGCGCCACCAGATCGTCGACGGGAGGCACTTCGTGAGTCCGGCGCCTAGCCTGCGCCACCAGGAAGTGGCGGGCCGGCTGCTCGTGCTCCTGTTCGACGCGATCGAACGGAAGCGCCGCGGTCGCGTGTTCATCGCGCCGGTCGACGTGCACCTGGCTCCCGGCACGGTCGTGCAGCCCGACCTCGTCGTGTTCGGCACGCGCCGCACCTCGCGCATCGGCCAGAAGAAGATCACCGGCGCTCCCGACCTGCTGGTCGAGATCCTGTCGCCGTCGCATCGCGCGCTCGACACCGTGCTCAAGCGCGAACGCTACCAACGCGCCGGCGTGCGCGAGCTGTGGCTCGTCGATCCCGACGCCGACTCGCTCGTGCAGCTCGTGCTGCGCCGCGGTCGCTACGTCGAAGTCGCCGCCGACGGGCCGCTCGTGCGCCTGCGGGCTCTCCGCGGTCCGACCGTCGACCTGCGCGCGGTGTTCGACTGACGCCGACGGCTCTCGCGCTCAGCGCGCAACAGCCGCGAGCCAGGCCGCCGCAGCCTTCGGCCGATCGGTGCCGAGGCGATCGACGCCGAGTTCGCACAGCAGCGCCCACGCTTCCGGCCGATCCGGCGCACCCCAGAAACGCAGTTCGCGCCCGGCGGCGCGCACCGCCGCCACCAGTTCGCCGATGCGCTGCCGTTCGTCGGCCTCGAGCTCGCCGTAGCCGCGCCAGGTGCTGACGCGGGTCCACGCCTCGCTGATCCACGGCACCAGCGACGGCGGCGGCAACGGCACGCGCGCGAGATCGGCAGGGCGCCCATCGAGCGCGCACCAGCGCTCGCCGGCGGCGGCGACCTCCGCGAACGGCCGCGCGCCGGACAGCAGCACGAGCACGGCCCCCGGTTCGCAGCGATCGCCGGCGTAGCGCGTCAGCAGCCCCGGCTCGGCGGCGGCGCGCGCGAGTTCGGCGTGCAACACCGGCCACACCGCTGCGCCGTCGGCCTTGATGTCGACCAGCAGCACGAACGGCGAGCCGTCGCTACGCACCCGGCCGCCGTGGGCACGCGCGAACGCCGCCAGCGGCTCGAGGTAGAGCGCCGCCAGCGTGCGGCCCGGTCGCAGCTGCCAGCGCTCGTGGCCGACGCGCAGCTCGCCGTCGACGAGGAACACGTCGGCCTCGACGCTGCCGAGGCCGAGTTCGAGGGCGGTCTGCAGCGGCCGCGGTTGCAGATAGTCGTTGTGACCGTGCAGGCGAACGGCCGGTGCCAGCTGGGCCGCCGGGGTCGCCGCGGGGCCGCCAGTGCCAGGACCGGCGGCCGTGCAGCCCGCCAGCCAGGCCGCCGCCAGCGCGACGAGTGCACCGAGGACCACGCCGACGCCGAACTTCCTGGCCATCGCCAGACCCTACGGCGCCGGGCGCCGCAACGCGCGTGGGAAGAACCACCCAGCCGCCCCGTCGGAGGCGGCCTCGGAGGAACCATGAAACCAGCCGCTCTCGTCTTCGCCCTGCTCACCGCCCTTCCCGCCTGTGTCGCGCAGCAAGGCGCCAAGGAGCCACCGAAGGAGCCGTTCCGCTTGGCCGCTGGCGACGTGCAGATGACGGCGCTGATCGACCAGTGCGCCGCCTACCTGCAGGTCAACATCCTCAGCTCGCCGCAGGAGCTGCAGACCAGTCAGTCGATGAGCGTGAAGCTGCAACAGCCGGTGACGACCGACCGCAACGGGTGTGAAGAGCTGCTGACCTCCCTGCTCTATCGCAGCGGGTTCGGACTGATGTGGCTCGACGACAAGGGCAGCATGATGGAGGTCGTCAACCTGCAGGGCCCACGCGCACGAGAGATGTGGAGCCGCGCACAAGAACGCTCGATCGAGGCCGTGCTGTCGCGCCCCAACCTGAAGCTCGCCGTCACCGTCGTGGTACCGCTGGAGCACATCAACGCGACCATCGCCACCAACGCGCTGCGGCCGTTCTTCGCCAGCTCGGGTGGCATGCAAGTCGGCTCGCTGACCATCGGCAACGTCGGCAACAACAAGTCGCTGCTGATGAGCGGCATGCAGGACCAGGTCGTGCAGGCGATCCGGCTCGTCCAGAAGTGCGACCAGCCGGGCAGCTACGAAGGCCAGGGCATGCCGATGCCCGACCAGGACCGCATGTCGAAGCTCGAGGCGCGCGTCAAGACGCTCGAGGAACAGCTCGGCAAGGCGAAGGCGAGCGACGCGAAGCCCGGCGAAGCGAAGGCGAAGTGAGGGCCGCATGCCACGCGCCTTCGCCGTGCTCGCCGCCGCTGTGCTCGCGCTGGACGGGGCTCTGGCCCAGCAAGTCCTCGCCGAAGCGAGCCTGACGCGCGGGCCGATCCTCGCCACCAAGTCGGGGCTGACCTTGCCGGCCGGCGAGTTCACCGTCGCCGACCTGGTCGAAGCGACCGCGCGCTTCCTGTGCCGCAACTACCTCTACGACGACGGCGCGATCGCCGCGCTGCCGTCGTTCACGCTGCAGAAGAGCCTCGCCCTCGACGCGCTCGGCGCCGAGGACGTGCTCTACGCGCTGCTGGCGTCGCGCGATCTCGTCGTGCTGCCGATCGACGAAGGTCGCGGGCTGTATGCGATCGTGCCGATCGCCGCCGGCGACCGGCCGGTGCCGGTGACGTCGATCCCGACGCGCACGCCGAACGAGATCCTGATGCGCCCGCACCTGCGCGAACTGGTGACGACGACGCTCGAGCTGCGCGGCCTCGACGCCTTCCAGCTGGCGGCGTCGCTGCAGGTGCACTTCACGTTGCTGTCGCCACGCGCCGCCGGCCGCCCTGCCGCCTGCGCCGCCGGCCCCCGCACGCTGCTGCTGCACGGCTTCCGCGACCAGCTCGCCGAGGTGGTGAGCCTGGTGCGCCAGATGGAACGGCAGGCCGAGTCGATGGCGGTGCCGCCGAGCCTGCTGCAGCGCCTCGACGCGCTCGAACGCGAGGTCGCGGCCCTGCGCGCCGAGCTGCGGGCCGCGCGCGCGGCCGGACGCTGAGCCCGCGCCACGAACGCCTCGTCGTTCGTGCGCAACGCACCGCCGGCAGTAGCCTGCGGCGATGGCCACGTTCGCTTCGCAGCTGCTGACGATCGGCGCGCTCGCCAGCGCCCTGCTCGCGCAGTCCCCGCCCCCGCCGACCGCCAGCGCCGGCCAGATGGACGGCTACCTCGGCGTGCCGCAGCAGAAGGTGCCGCTCGACTTCGGCGGCGGCTTCGCGATGCACGTCGCCGCCTGGCCGCTGCTGGCCGCGTGGCCCGGCGAGCAGTTCCAGACCGGCCTGTTCGGCACCTGGATGTTCGCGCACCTCGGCGCCGACAAGCCCGACGCGAAGATCTACTCCGACGTCGAAGGCGGGCTCGGCTGGTGGCGCGACACGCGCTTCGCCACGCCGACGCCGAAGTTCATCATGGGCGGCGTCGCGCTCGAGTTCTGCATGTGGGCGAACGGGCCCGGCGCCGGCAAGGGTCGTGACTGGCAGCGCCCGCTCGGCAAGTACGGCGTCGCCCAGCTCAGTCCGTGGGTGCTGTGGCCACCGGACGGCCTGAACCTGCAGCAGGGCACGTGCGGCGAACTGTTCGGCTACGGCTACCTGCCGCTGCCGCTCGTCGACGCGAAGGCCACCACCGCCGGGGCTTCGGTGCCGACCGGCGGCCAGTGCTGGACGCTGTTCCTCGACACCGCGAACTTCCAAGGGCCGGTCGCGTTCTTCACGCCGTTCTTCTTCAGCGCGCCGACCGTGGACAAGCCCGAGCTCGCCGGCCTGTTCCTCGACGCACGCCCGGCCGATCCGAACCGCGCGCTGCAGATGGAGACACAGTACGTGCCCGCCTACGTCGCCACCGCCGCCGACGGCACGCAGCACGCACGCGTCGCGCCGACGCGCTTCCCCAGCGACGCCGAGGGGCGCTCGGTGCTGGTGCACAACATCCGCTCGTTCCGGAAGGGCACGCTGTGGAACGACGTCGCCGCATGGTTCGCCGGTGGCGCGGTGAGCGACGGCCGCATCGACGCCGAGCAGAGCTCGTTGCACACGATGACCGGCCAAGGCTGGTCGACGTGGCGCATCCACACGCCGCAGACGCCGAAGGAACAGCGCGTCGCCGTCGACTGGCGGCAGTTCGCCAAGCCCGAAGCGATCGACGGCCACACGTTCTGCTGGGTGTGGGACAAGGCGCACGTGCGCATCGGCAGCGACGGCCTGGCGACGCTGCCCGAGCACTTCGTGGTCGCCGACGCCGGCAGCAAGAAGGCGCAGTGGCGCCCGGCCCCCGCCGGCACACCGCTGCCCGAAGCACTGCGCGACGTCGCGTTCACGCCACCGACCAAGCAGCAGCCGGAGCCATACGTGACGCCGAGCGACGGCGCGTGGGCGAAGCCGGGCCCGGTCGCGGGGCCGTTCACCGCCGAGCTCGGCGACGGCAGCGTCGTCACCTACAGCTGGTACCGCTTCTGCGACCAGCCGGCGCTGCAGCACGCCGACCTCAGCGACGCCGACCGCGAACGCCTGCAACAGCGCGTCGAGCTGCTGCATCGGCACTGGACGAAGGAACGCGCCTACCTGCCGCCAGCGACGATGGGCAAGCTGGCGTCGCTCGATCCGGCGGTGCTGGTGACGCCGCCGAAGGCCTTCGAGGTCGGCTACGTGCCGATCGTCACGCGACAGGCGGCGAAGTAGCGCGACGCCGCGCCCGATCTTCGGCGGCCACTTGCGCAGCTCGCCGCAGCGGCTTCGCTGGCGCGTGCATGGCCAGCACCCTGATCGTTCCGATCGCCGCGATCGACAGCATCGTTCCGCACCCGAACGCCGACCGGCTCGAGATCGCGCACGTGCTCGGTTGGCAGGTCGTCGTGCCGAAGGGCCGCTACCAGCCCGGCGACAAGGTCGTCTACTTCCCGCCCGACGCGATCGTGCCGGCGGTGCACAGCGACCGCTTCGGCGTGACGCAGTACCTCGCCAACGGCCGCGTGAAGTGCGCGCGGCTGCGCGGCGTGCCGAGCCAGGGATTCCTCGCCGCACCCGACGATCCGACGACGCCGCTCGGCACCAACATGGCCGCCCACTACGGCGTCACCAAGTTCGAGCCGCCGGTGCGCACGTTCGCGGGCGATGCGATCGACGACCATCCGTGGTTCCCGCGCTACACCGACCTCGAGAACTGGCGCAACTTCGCCAACGTGATCGCGCCCGGCGAAGCGGTGGCGATCACCGAGAAGGTGCACGGCTCGAACGTGCGCGTCGGCATCGTGCGCGGCGAACGCATGGCCGGAAGCAACCGCGTGCGCCGCGCCGAGCCACCGGAGCGCCTGCACGAGAACCCGTACTGGCTCCCGTTCACGCTGCCGCCGGTGGTCGCCCTGCTCGAGCACTTCGCCAAGGACCACGAACGCGTGATCCTGTTCGGCGAGACGTTCGGCCGCGGCGTGCAGTCGTTCCACTACGGGCACCGCGGCAGCCTCGGCTTCGCCGCGTTCGACCTGATGGTCGGCGACCGCTACCTCGACTGGCCCGAGTTGAAGGCCGCGCTGCAGCGCTTCGAAGTGCCGAGCGTGCCGGTGCTCTTCGAAGGGCCGTTCGACGCGGCGACGATGAAGGCGTGCGCCAGCGGCAAGACGACGTTCGACGACACGCACATCCGCGAGGGCGTGGTGCTGCGCCCGCAGCGCGAGCGCTTCGACGATCGCATCGGGCGCGTGGTGCTGAAGTACGTGTCCGACGAGTTCCTGCTCGACGAACGCAAGACCGACTTCACCGAGGCGTGAGGGGGCGGCTCGGCACCTACATCGAGTCGCGATAGAGTGCGCCGGATGCGCCACGCCCTCGCCCCCGTGCTGCTCGCCCTCGCCGCCGCTGCACCCGCGCAGACCGTCTTCGACATGGGCGCGCCGTGGACCGACCTCGCCGCCGTGTTCACCGCGGCGGCTCCCGGCGACATCGTGCGGCTGAACGGCCTGACGTTCCCGCCGTTCGCGCTGAGCAAGGGCCTGACGATCGTCGGGCCCGGCACGATCCAGCCCACCAGCTTCCCGGGCACGGCGCAGTCGACGCTGACGATCCCGGCCGGCCAGTATGCGCGCCTCGTCGACGTCGAGTTCGCACCGCTGGTGGTCGCCTTCGGCCTCGGCTTCACCCCGCACAGCGTCGTCGCCGACGGCTCGATCACGTTCGACCGTTGCCGCTTCCGCCAAGGCCAGCCGTGCAACCTGACGACCTCCGGCTCGGTGCTGCTGAACCGCTGCCAGGTGCTCGGCGATCCGTTCAACTCCTTGCCGCAGCCGGTCGGCGGCATGCAGGTGCAATCGGGGTTGTGCTCGCTCGTCGACTGCGACGTCGACGGCGGCAACTCCGTGTTCCAACCCGCGCCGCCATACTCGATCGCGTCGACGCCGGCGCTGCGGGTGAACGGCGGCACGGCGCTCGCGTCGCGCACGAGCTTCGACGGCGGCGCGGGCAGGAGCCTCGGCGTGTTCGGCGTCAGCGCCGGCTCGTCCGGCGTGGTCGTCACCGCCGGTTCGTGCTCGCTCGCCGACTGCACCGTCACTGCCGGCAACAGCCCGAGTGCGATCTCGCCGCCATCGCTCGCCGCCAGCGCCACGACGTTCGTCGCACGCACGACGCTCGCCGCCGCCACCGGCCCGGCGAGTTCGGGACCGGTGCAGCAAGAACCCGAACTGGTCGGCCTCGGCCTCGACCTGCCGCTGCAGCTCGGCCAGACGTCGACGTTCACCGCGATCGCTGGCAGCACGAACCTGCTCGCGATCCTCGCCGGCTTCGACGGCGACGCCTACACGAACCCGGTCGTGCTCGACCCGTTCGTCGGCTCGCCAGCACAGCACGTGCTGCTGACGCTCGACCTGCCAACCGCCGGCAGCAGCGTGCCGCGCGCGATCCTCGTGCCGAATGCGAGCACGCTGGTCGGCTTCGGGTTGTACGTGCAGGCGTTCCAGCTGGTCGCGAACGGCTTGCGCGCGTCGGCGGCGGTCGGCTGCGTGGTGCGCTGAGCGCGACTACAGCACGAGCTTCGTACCATCGCTCGGCACGTCGAGCGAACGCGTGCTCGTCGTTCCACCGAGCGGCGTGATCGCCACCTGGTAGCGCCCCGGCAGCAGCGGCATCTCCCAGCGGCCGCGCCACGTGATCCAGCGATCGTGCACGACGGTGCCGTCCTCCGCGGTCAGCACCAGCCGCGTCGGCGGCGTAATCGCCGACGGGTCGATCTGCAGCTTCGCTTCGGGCTGCAGTTCGACGACCAGCGGCGCATCGCCGAGCACACGCGTGTCGACGACGCGGCGCACGCCGCCGGCCCCGCGGACCTGCAGCAGGTAGCGGCCGTCGACGAGCTCCAGCTTGGCCTCGCCGTTGCGGAACGGGAGGCGATGCTCGAACGGCCGCAGCGCCGCATGGTTCGGCGCATCGAGCAGCCGCATGCTGCCGAGCGGTATCCTGCCTTCGGCGGCCCCGGCGAGTCGGATCGTCACGGCGCGGGATGGCATCGCCTGCACCTGCCCGAGGTCGGTGACGGCCCCCGGGCGCAGCGTGATCTGACTCGGTGCGAACTCGTGGCCTTGGCACGAGATCGTCAGTTGGAACAGCCCCGGCGCGAGGTCGGCCCTGTCGAAGCGCCCGTCGGCACCAACTGGCGCAGGCTCGCCCCAGCTCTGCCGATCGTTGACACCGACCTTGGCGCCCGGAAGCGGCTTGCCGTCGCGATCGACGACGACGAGACGCAGCGTCGCCAGCGATGCCTGCAGACGCGCGGGATCGACGACCAGTTCGAGTTCCTGCTGGTCCTTCGCCAGCGATCCGCGCGCGAGCACCACCTCCTTCCATACCGCGGCCACGAACGCATCGCGCGACTCGGGCAACTCCAGCACGCCGGCGTAGCGCGCCGGCAGCTCGCGGGTCGCAGTGCCGCGGCCGATGTCGCGCGACGACTGCCACTTGGCGACGGTCAGCGGAGTGCCACGCAGATCCGAAGGCGGCAGGGCGTCGGGGATCGGCTGCCACAAGGCGATCACCTGCACGCCCTCCCCGAAGCCCAAGCCCAGCTTCCGCTGCAGCTCGGGCGTCAGCGCTTCGTGCAGCGGTTTGGCGTCGGGCGTCGTCAGCAGGACGCGCACGAGCCAGCTGCGTTCGAGCACGACGTCGACGCGCAGGTCCGGAACGCCGGGCGGCACGACGACCGACTGCTTCGCTTCGCGAACGCCCTCGCCGCGCATCGCCAGCTCGTACTCGCCCGGCTCCACCTCGGCCCACGCGAATGCCCTGTCGCCAGCCGACAGCGACGTGTACTCCACCGCTGCGGGCGCGCTCGACGCCATCAGGCTCAGCGTCACGCCCGGCACCGCGCTGCCGTCCTGCATGCGCACGACCCCGTGCACGAGGCAACCATTCATCGGCGCGACCGGAACGTCCACAGCGGCAGGCGACGGGGTCGCTTCCGTTCGAGCGGCCGATGTGGCGTCGACCACCGGCTCGACCACCGCGGGTTGCACGACGGCATCACGCTGGGCCTGCGGCGCCGCCGCCGCGGGCATGGCTGGTGCTTCCGATTCGGCCGCAGCGGGCGCTTCGTCGCCGAACACGATCCAAGCGAGCCAGGCGATCGCCACCGCCTCGAGCACGGCGGCAACGAGCCACGGAGTCGAACGCGAGTTCATGGCAGCTCCTTCTGGAGATCGGCGCCGGCGACGACGAGCCGTTCGCGTTGCAGCTCCCGCCCCGCACTGTCGTAGACGATCAGCTGGTAGTCCCCGTCGGGCAGCGACATCGCCTGCAGCGGCCACCGCGGCTCGATGCGGCGCACGTCGAACGGCTGGCCCGTCGCATCCGCGACCACCACGCAGCGCGTGCCGGCCTTGGTCGCGTCGAGGTGCAGCTTGTGCGTCGGACGCAGCGTGACGACGAACGGCTCCGTGCCCGCCGTGGCACCGTCGACGAACGCGAAGCCGAAGCGCCCCGCGGAGCCGCGGACCCTGACCGTGTAGCGACGGCGCCCGGCGCCGTACAGCTGGAACTTGCCGTCGCCGTCGGACTCCGTGCTACGGCGATCGGCGAGCGGGTGCGGCGGGCGCCAGGCGTCGAGGGCCGTCCACTGCACGTTCCCCGATGCCGGCGCCCCCGCCTCGTCGACGATGCGTCCATGCAGCGGCTGGGCGGCCATCAGGCGAAAGTCACCGAGGTCCACCTCGCCACCCGTGCTCGGGATCGTCACGTGGCCGTTCCACTGCTCGCAGTCCTTGGCCCAGATCTCGAAGTAGTTGAGGCCCGGCGGCACGTTCTCCAGCACGACGACGCCGTTCTCGTCGGTCTTCTGGCCCCCGCCTCCCGTCTGCGCCGTCGACAACGACACGCGCGCCACGGCCGGATTGCCGTCCGGGCCGAGCACGCGCACGCGCACCTTCGGCATGCGGGCGCGCACCGCCGCCGGATCGACGACGAAGCGCAGCTCGGTCTGGCCCGGTTCGATCGGCAGCTGGGCCAGCACCATGTGCCGCAGCACCAGCGCCGCATGCGCGGGCGGCGGCTGGTCGAGTTCCAGCACGCCGTCGTTGGCGTTCGCGTCGGTCGCCTGGCTGCGGTCGCTCGACGCGCGGAAGCGGCCGATCGGAGAATCGCCGACACTCGAGTTCTCGGTCGGCTCGAAGTCGCCGCTCCGCGGCGTCGCCGAAGCGACAACCCGCAGTTCCGCCATCAGCCCGAGCTTCGCCAGTTCGCTCGCGAGGCGCTTGCCGTCGGTGGTCGATGCATACACCGTCAGCACCGGCGCCTTCGTCAGCGTGAGGTCGAGACGCTGCACGGGCGCGCTGCCGATCGTGGCCGGGAAGTCGAGGCGTTGGTAACCCGGCACTTCGCAGCGCAGACGCCACACACCTTCCGTGAGACCGGCGACCGCGAAGCTGCCGCGTTTGGTGACCTCCGCGCCGGCCCATCGATCCAACCGCGACACGAACAGGCGGACGCTGTCCGGATCCGGCGGCGGCTCGACGCCGAGCAGCTTGCCGTGCAGCACGACGCTCGTCGCCGCCCCCGTCTGCGTCACCGAGTTCGCCGGCGCCCGTTCGCGCGCCAGCGCCGCGGCGTTCGCAGTGCCGGCTGCCGCGAGTTCGCCGCTCGCCGCAGTCGCGGCGCCGGCCTCGGCGGCGATCACCGGCGAAGCGGCCGGCACCAGCGGTGCCGTGTGTTGCGTCCATTGCAGGAACAGGACGATCAGGACGATGGCTTGGGCGACGACGATGGTTGGCAGGGCGCGCACTCTCGACCTCCTCGAGGCCGGGAGGATAGACGCGCGTCGTCGGGACGTCGATCGGGCCGCCGGGAGTCGGCATAGGTTCAGACGACGAGAACGCGACCAGGTTGCGGGGCCCTGCAGATCCGCCACGATGGAGCGATGGGCCTACCCCAGATCGACTGGACCAAACTCACCGACGCGGAGCGACTCCAGCTGCTGGACGCTGCGTGGGAGAGCTTCCAGGCCGCACCCGACACCTTGCCGCTCACACCCGCCCAGGCCCTCGAGATCGATCGACGCCAGGCGGCGTACGAGGATGGGTCGATCAAGGCCCGCTGTTGGGATGTCGTGCGCGAGGAGATCCGCGAACGCCTGCGGAGCGCTGGCTCGTAGCGAGCCCTCAGCGAGCCAGCAGGTTGACGAGCAAGCGCGCCGCCCCGGCATTGCCGACGCGGAGCTGGCGATAGAGCGCCAGCGAGCAGTGCACGAAGTCGCCGCGGCCGTACTGCGTGTGCAGCAGCGAGCCTTCGAGCGGCTTCTCCTCGCCCTTGTCCGCCATCGCCAAGAGCGGCGTCCACGCGGCGTCCCACGTCTTCGCGAAGTTCAGCCCGCGCTCCTGCACCCAGCCGTCGAAGTCGGTGGCGGCGATGGTGTGCGGATACTGCAGCAGGCGATGGCCGGGCTGCAGCAGCGTCACTGCGCTGTCCTCCTCGGTGACGCGCCCATCGCCGACGACCAGCGCGAACGGCGCCAGCAGCGGATGCCCGGCGCGTTCGTTCCACTCGCCCGGCTTGTGGTACATCGCCACGACGCGGCCACCGCCGCGGCAGAACTGCAGCAGGCGGTCGCGCACCTCGGCGAGCTCGGGCCGGTGGTGGTAGGCGCGGATGTCGAGCAGCACCGTCGAGAACTCGTCGAGCCGCGCCATCGCCAGCGCGTCGCGATCGAGGGCCGTGAACGCGACACCGAGGTCGCTGAGCGTGCGTTCGGTCGTGTCGTCGGGGCCGCGCACGAGCGCCACCTTCAGGCCCGGCGGCACGGAGACGTCGACGGCGCGCAGCGGCAGGCGCGTGCGCACGTCGCCGAAGCCGATCTCGATGCCGGCGGTTTCGGTCAGTTCGTCGGCGGCGATCGTCGCCTTCACCAGCACGCGCGCCTGTGAATGCTCGCGCGACAGCGTGAGCCGCGTCGGCAGCGGCACCGCCTGCACGCCCGGCGGCAGCCCGAGGCGGATCGGCGCCGACGACTCGCCGTCGGTGTTCGAGGTCACCGCGACGCTGAAGATGCGTTCGACGGTGCGGCCCTTCGGCACCAGCACCACTTCGCGATCCCATGCGAGCTCGAGCGGAGGTACTGGCGTGTACGGCATGCGGCGCTCGACGACGTAGTTCTCGCCGTCGAGGTCGAACTTGATGCTCAGCTCGACGAAACGTGGCTCCGGACCACCGGTCGGCGGCTCGCAAGGGAACAGCACCTGGAAGCGGCCGGTTGGGCCCGGCGACGTCGGCGCGTTCGTCGTCGTGGCACCGGTCACCGCGGCTTCCGGCTGCGGCAGCGTCATCGCCGGCGACACTGGCAGGCCATCGAAGACGAGTGCACGCACAGGGGCGGTGACCGGAGTGCCCTTGCGATCGCCGCAGGTGACCTCGAGGTTCTGCAGGCGGTCGGCGCCGTGCACGACGACGTTGGCCTTGCCGTCACCGCCGGTGGCGATGTCGTCGCGATCGAGCCAAGCTTCGACGCGCACGTTCGCGAGCGCGAGCAGTGCGCGGTTCAGCGGGGCGTACTGGGCCGCCTGTCTTCCCAGCCGATACGCGTGCTCCTGGTTCTGCGGGCTGATCGCAAAGGCACCCGCAACGGAGCGAAGATGCTGGCGCACGACCTTGGTCATTTCGACGACAGGGAGCCTGGCGACCTCTTCCCCCAGAAACTCCGTGGTCGCTGCGCGCGACACCCACAGCCACGGCATCTCCTTCGCAGCCCCCTCACCACCGCCCACCGTGCGCACGTCGTCGTTCGCGACCTTCCACCAATCGCGCCCGACCTGCAGCGGGTTGTGCGGCCCCCACGGCCCCTGCGTCACGTGCTGCACCCACGCGCGATGCGCGAGCCGCGCGTAGGTCTCGCCGCGCGCCGGTTCGAGCTCGGCCGGATCGAGGATCCACTGCGCCTCCTCGACCTTGGCGCGCGTCAGCAGCGCTGGCACGTAGCGCTTCTGCGCCGCGCGTTCGCGCAGCACGGTGTCGATCGCCCAGAACGTCGCGCGATGGTGGCCATGGCCCTGCGCGATCGTGTGGTTGGTGATGACGAAGTCCGGGCCGACCTCGTCAACGACCTTGCGCATCGCCGCCAGCAGGTTCTCGTCGCCCCACTTCGCGCGCGTCTCGTCGAGCGTCTTGCTGAAGCCGAAGTCCTCCATGCCGAGCCAGCGCACTTCGACGTCGCTCATCGCCGCCGCGCGCAGCGTCTCGCGCACGCGCAGGTAGGCGAGCTCTGGGCCAATCTCGCGGCCGATCGCGTTCTGGCCGCCGTCGCCGTAGGTCGTGTAGGCGGTGACCACGCGCATGCCGTACTTGCGGCGCAGGATGGTGTTGGTGCGCGACGCTTCGTCGTCCGGGTGCGCGGCGACGTTGAGCACAACCGCGTCGGTGCGCGCGTCGAGCAGCGCCTGGTGCAAGGCGACGAGGCCCGCTTCGGGCTCCGCTTGCTGAGCTAGCGCGAACGGAGCGAGAACGGCGAGTGCGAGCACGCCGACGATCGGGAGGGACTTCATGCCTGCAGACTCCGCAGCCGCTTCATCGCTTCCTCGAGCACCGGCCAGTCGACGGCGAACTGGAACCGCATGCTGCGCACGCCGTCCGGCCGCGCGAAGAACAGGTGCCCCGGCACCGCGTTGACGCCGATGCGTTCGATCATCTTCAGCACCGCCGGGTGCGGCTCGAGGTCGCCGAAGACCTTGGTGTAGTCGGCGAGCACGTAGTAGGCGCCTTGCGGCACCTGGAACTGGAAGCCGGCGTCGCGCAGCGCCGCGCAGAACGCATCGCGCTTCTTCTGGTAGCCCGCCTCGAGGTCGCGGTAGTAGCTGTCGGGCAGCTGCTCGAGCGCCTTCTGCACGCCGCGCTGCATCGGCCGCGCCGCGCAGACCTCGACCTGATCGAAGACGATGCCGCACTTCTCGACGATCTCGGCGGGGCCGGCGAGGAAGCCGATGCGCCATCCGGTGACCGAGAACGTCTTGCTGAACGAGTTCATCGTCAGCGTGCGTTCGGCGAGGCCCGGCACGCTCGCCGGCGACACGTGCTTCCGGCCGTCGAAGCACATGTACTCGTAGACCTCGTCGGTCAGCACCAGCACGTCGCTGCCGTCGAGCACGGCGGCGAGTTCTTCGAGTTCGGCGCGCGTCCACACCTTGCCCGACGGATTGCCGGGCGTGTTGACGACGACCGCGCGCGTCTTCCTGGTCAGCGCGCGCCGCAGCGCCTGCGCATCGAACGCCAGCGTCTGCCGGTCGAGCGGCACCGCCACCGGCACGGCCCCGAACAGCGGCACCGTGCTGCCGTGGTAGCTGTAGTACGGCTCGAACAGCACGACCTCGTCGCCGGCGTCGATCAGCGTCATGCCGGCCGCGAAGAAGGCGCCGCTGCTGCCGGTGGTCACCGCGACGTTCGCCGCTTCGTAGGGCAGCCCGTTGTGCCGGCGCAGCTTGCTGGCGATCGCTTCGCGCAATTCGGGCAGGCCGGCGTACGGCGTGTAGAGCTGGCGGTCGGCGCCGCCGATCGACTGCATGGCGCCGTCGCGCAGCGGACTCGGCGTGTCGAGGTCGCAGACGCCTTGGCCGAGGTTGATGCCGCCCGGCACCTTGTTGATGACCAGCGTCAGCGAGCGGAGCAGATTGCCCTGGTCGAGATGCCGACGGCGGGCGGCCGTGCGCGCGAACGCGCGAGGGAGTGGACTCATGGGCAGGTGTGGGCCGCGAATGATACGGAACGAACGCACGAACGGGCCGTTCGTCTTGACGCAGCCCGCGGCGCCGCGAGCATGCCGCCCCCGTGACCGCCGCCCTCGAACTGCGCGACCTGCACTTCGGCTATGGCCGCACGGCCGCCGTGCGCTCTGTGTCGCTGACGCTGCAGCCGGGTGACTGCTACGGCTTCCTCGGCCACAACGGCGCCGGCAAGACGACGGTCATGCGCCTCGCCCTCGGTCTGCTGCGACCGACGCGCGGCCGTGTGCACGTGTTCGGCATCGACGCGCTGCGCGATCCGGTGGCGGCGCACGCGCAGGTCGGCGCCCTGGTCGAACGCCCGGGCTTCCACCTGCACCTGTCGGCGCGCTCGAACCTGCGTGCGCTGGCGCGGCTGCAAGGCCTGCCGCGCGCGCTCGCCGCTGCCGAGACCGAACGGGTACTCGACCTGCTCGGCCTCGCCGCCGCCGCCGATCGCAAGGTCGGTGCGTTCTCGCTCGGCATGCGCCAGCGCCTCGGCATCGCGCAGGCGGTGCTCGGCCGGCCGCGTCTGCTGCTGCTCGACGAACCGACCAACGGCCTCGACCCCGAAGGCATCGCCGACCTGCGCGCGGTGCTGCGGCGGCTCGTGCAGGAGGAAGGCACGGCGGTGCTGCTGTCGAGCCACCAGCTGGCCGAACTCGACGGGCTGTGCAACCGCATCGGTGTCCTGCGCGAGGGCGCGATGGTGGTCGAAGGCGACCTCGGATGGCTGCGCGAACAGCTGCGTCCGCAGCATCGCCTGCGCGGCACGCCGCTCGACGCACTCGCCGCCCAGCTGCGGCAGCGCGGCCTGCCGAACGAACGGCTCGGCGACGAGCTGCGGTTCGACCTCGGCGCGCGCGAGCCGGCGACGCTGCTGCGCGAACTGCTCCAGCACGGCGACGTGCGCGCGTTCGCGCCGGAGCCGGTGACGATGGAAGCGCTCTACCTGCGCGCGGCCGAACTGCAGAGCCAGCCGCCGGCCGCCACAGCCCCCACCGCGCCACCGCTGTCGCCGGCGCACGCGCCGATGGGCCACGCGACGTGGCCGCGGCTGCGCGCGTTCGCGCACGAGCTGCGCCTGCTGCGGCTGCAGAAGAGCACGTTCGCGCTGGGACTGCTGCCGGCGCTGCTGGCGGCGTGGCGCGTGTTCGCCCACCACCGCCACGTGCAGCACAACCTCGCCCGCACAGCCCGCGGCGAACTGTTCAGCGCCGACGCCGGCAGCGGCCACCTCGCCACCGCACTCGCCATGCAGCAGGCGCTGCCGCTGCTGGCCCTCTGCCTGCTGTGGCTCGCCAGCCAGTCGCTCGCCGCCGACCTGCACGGCGACACGCTGCGCAACACGCTGCTGCGCGCCGTGCGCCGCAGCGACGTCGTGCTCGGCAAGCTGCTGGCGCTGACCGTCGTCGCCGCGCTCGCCTACGCGCTGCTCGTCGCCACGACGCTGGCCACCGCCGGCGCCCTGTTCGGCTTCGGCGACCTCGAAGAAGTCAGCAAGAACGGCGACCGCCAGGTGCTCGCCGACGCACGCGACGTCGCCGCCGTGCTGCTGCGCACGCTGCTGCACGCGGCCTGGCCGCTGCCCGCCCTGCTGGCGACGAGCCTCGCCGCCTCGGCGCTCGCCCGCCGCCCGGCGCGCGCGCTGGTGTTCGCCGCGGCCCTGGTGTTGCTGCCCGAACTGTTCCGCGAACGGCTACGCGACCACGCCGGCTGGCTGCTGACGAGCCATCTGCCGATCGGCCTGCGCGACGACTCGGTGCTCGGCTGGTTCGGCGCGCTGGCGCGCGGGGCGGCCGACGCGCTGTGGCCGTGGCAAGCGAGTGCACTCACGGCGCCGCTGTGCTGGCTCGCGGCGGGCTTCGTGGCGACGGTGCTGCTGGTGCGGCGGCTGCGCCTCGCGTGAACGTTGCCATCTGCGCATCGACATCCCAACACTCGGCAACTCCGCCCGGGCCGGCCGAGAGAACGTGCGCTGGCACCGGCCCTTCGCCGACCTACCATCGCGCCCCCACCGCCGAGGCCCGCTTGAAGATCCCGTCGCCCGCTCCGTTCGTGCTGCTCGGCCTGCTCGCCGCGTGCAGCAGCACGCTTCCGACCACGCCGCCGCCGCTCGCCGACATGGAGGAGCCGCTGGCCCTGCTGCGCGAACCCGACGACGAAGCGGCGCGGCGCGCGCTGCCGGCGGGTGCGTTCTCCGGCCTCGTCGTCGACGACGCGCGCGACACGCTGGCGCAGAAGCTCGACGAAGACGGCGTGCTGCGCATCGTCGCGATCGTCGAGAACTCGCCGGCGGTCGCGGCCGGCTTGCAGGTCGGCGACGAACTGCTCGAAGCGAAGCTGCCGGAGCTGGAGGCCAAGCCGCTGCGGCGGCCGAGCGATTGGCGCGCGCTCGAGCTGGCGGCTGCACCGGGCACGACGATCGAACTGGTCGTCGATCGCGCCGGGCGCGAAGCGAAGACGAAGCTGACGTTGGTGCCGCGGCTCGCTCCCGCCGAACGGCAAGCGAGCGAACGCTTCCGCGAAGAAGCGCGCGTCGGCGTCGTGCTGCGCACCGCGACCGAGGTCGAAGCGCGCGCCGCGGGCCTGGCGCCGGGTGCCGGCGCCGTCGTCGTCGGCTTGTCGCACCACAGCCCGTGGCGAACGGCCGGGCTGCGCTTCGGTGACCTGCTGACCCACGTCGACGGCCAGGTGATCGCGCATCCTCAGGACGTGCTGCAGAAGCTGCGCGAGCCGGCGCGCGAACAGCTGCAGCTGCGGTGGATGCGTGGCACGGCGGCGAACGAAGCCGAGACCGTGTTGAGCCAGCGCGCGCAGGAACTGCACGAACTCACGATCCCGATCCTGTTCTCGTACAGCGCGCAGCGCGGCCGCAGCGAATGGTCGCTGCTGTGGGGCCTGCTCGGCCACGAGAGCACGGCGGCGGCGTGGCGCATGCGGCTGTTGTGGCTGATCACGTTCGGCGGCGGCGACGCCGACCAGCTGCTGGAGACCGAACGATGAAGCGCACGCTGCTCTGCCTTGGGGTGCTGGCGGCGACGGCGGCGGCGCAGGCGCCGCGCATCGTCGCGACGCTGCAGTTCCCGGCCCCGCTGGTGCTGACCGGCGTGCTGGCCACCGACCTCGACGGCGACGGCATCGGCGACCTCGTCGTCGCCGTGCGCCACGGCGAACGCGGCCGCCGCGAACTGCGCGTGCACCGCGGCCGCGACGTCGCGGCGCACGGCACCGCGTTCGCGAACGAGCCGTCGCTGCCGCCGCTGCCGGTCGAACGCGACGTCATCGCGTTCACCGTCGCCGACTGCCGCCCCGAGCCCGGGCGCGAGCTGGTGCTGCTGACGCACGAACGCGCGGTCGCGGTGCAGCAGCCGACCGCCGGCGAACCCGTCTACACGGCGCTGAGCGAGCACCGCCTGGTGTGGCCCGCCGCCGACCCGGACTTCGTGCTGCCGCTGCCCGACGCGCGCTGCGACTTCGACGGCGACGGCAAGGACGACCTGCTGCTGCCGACGCCCGACGGTGCGGTGCTGCAGTCGCTGCACGTGCGCGAACGCCGGCACGAATGGCCGCTGCCGCCGTGGCGCAGTCCCATGGCGAAGAGCAAGGGCGGCGGCGTGTCGCTGCAGGACGGCAACCTGTCGCTGGCGTTCGCCGCCGGCGGTTCGAACCAGGCCGACGCCGAGAGCAAGCGCCCGCTGGTGACGCTGCGCACGCGGGCCCCGCGTTCGCGCCTCGTCGACGTCGACGGCGACGGCAAGCTGGAGCTGCTCGCGGTGCGCAACGGCCAGCGCTTCGTCGGCCGCGTCGCCGACGGTGCCGTGACCACCACCGCGACCAACCTGCCGCTGCCCGGCGATCGCCTCGCGTTGTTCGACCCGATGTTCGACGCGCAGTTCGTCGACGTCGACGGCGACCGCAGGCTCGACCTCGTGCTGACCACGTCGGCGCGCCGCGACGACGAAGTCGAAGTGCGCATCGACCTCTACCGCAGCGCGACCGACGGCACGTGGCCGGCGAAGCCCGACAGCCGCTTGCGCCTGCAGACGCTGGCGCGGCCAGCCCAGCTGGTCGACGCCGATGGCGACGGCAAGCTCGACGTCGTCGTCGCCACGGTGCGCACCGACGCGCTGCGCATGCCGGGCAGCGAAGCGCCGCAGTCGCTCGAGGCGCAGCTGCACGTGTTCCGCGGCGACGGCACGCGCTTCAAGCAACCGGCCCTGCTGGCCGAACGCCTGCAACTGCCGGCCGGCGGCGACCGCGGCACGCTGCTGCGCGCGCTACCCGGACGCGCGGACACGCCGGGGGCCCTGCTGCTGACCATCGACGACCAGCTGCAGCTCCGCGGATTCGAACGCGACGGCGATCGGCTGCGCCTCGGCGCGGTGCGCGGCGGCGTCGCGCTGCCGGCGAAGGCGCGCTTCGCGGGCAATGGCAACGTCGACGACGACGGCGAAGACGACGACGACGCCGACGCCGACGACCGCGACGACGAACCCGGCGACGGCGACGTGCTGGTGCGCACCGAACACGAACTGCTCGTCGTGAGGTTGCCATGAGCTTCGCCACCTGCCTGCACGGCGCGTCGTTCCCTGCGCTGCTGGCCCTCGCCAGCGCGCTGGCCGCGCAACAGACCTCGCCGACGATTGCCCCCAGCGAGCCGATCGTCGAAGCGCGCCTCGTCGACACCGACGGCGACGGCCGCCGCGAACTGCTGCTGGTGCGCCGCTCCGGCACGATCGAGCGCCACGGCGCCGAACGCGGCCAGTTCACGGCCCGCGGCACGCTGCCGCTGCCGCAGCCGGCGCGCTCGCTGCTGGCGTTCGCCGACCTGCTGCCGCAAGCGGGCACCGAGCTCGTCGTCGCCGACGGCAGCGGCACCGCCGCGTGGGCGTGGCCCGCGAACGCGCCGCCGGTGGCGACGCCACTGATCCGCCGCGCGCGCACGACGCTGCCGCTCGGCTCGGTGCACGTGTCGCCGTTCGTGCAGGACCTCGACCGCGACGGCAAGCTCGACGTGCTGCTGCCCACGCTGACAGGCGTGCTGCCGTTCCATCAGGAAGCGCCCGGCGACGACGGCGTGCCGACGTTCCGCGCGCTCGAAGCGATCGCCGTGCGCGTGCGCGCGCAGGTGAACGCCGGCGACGGCCGCGGCGAACGCGAACTCGGCGGCGAGCTGGTGGTGCCGCCGATCGACACCGAGGACCTCGACGGCGACGGCAAGCCCGACCTGCTGACGCGCGAAGGGCAGAAGCACCGCTTCCACCTGCAGGCGAAGGACGGCTCGTTCGCGTCGCCGATCGAAGTCGACCTCGCGCAGTTCGTCGACAGCACGCCGAAGGCGACGACCGAACTCGGCAGCACGGCCGTGCTCGGCGACCGCCAGCTGCTGCAGCGCGGCGACGTCGACGGCGACGGCATCCCCGACCACGTGATCGCCCACCGCCGCAAGGTGTGGACGTTCGTGTCGAGCAAGCAGGGCCCGCAGTTCGCGAAGGCGCGCACGCAGGCCACCGCCGACGACGTCACCGGCATGCTGCTGGTCGACCTCGACGACGATCGCCGCGCCGACCTGCTGACGTTCCAGGTGCAGCTGCCCGGCGTCGGCGCGCTGCTGCTCGGGCTCGTGCAGTCGATCGACATCGACGTGAAGGCGGTCGGACACAAGAGCGAGGCCGACGGCTTCGCGCGCACGCCGACGTGGCGCCGCACGGTGACGCTGCGCATCCCGCCGCTGCTGTCGCTGCTGAGCCGCCAGGAAGAACTCGTGCAGCGCTTCACCGACATCGTCGGCAAGGCGCGCCTCGGCGTGCGCGGCGCGTTCGCCGGTGGCGACGCCGCCGACCTGCTGCTGGTCGCCACCGACGGCAAGGCGCTCGAACTGTTCCCCGACGCCGGCCCGGCGCCGACGCTCGATGGTGCCCGCGGCCGCCGCCTCCTGCGCGAGCTGCTGTTCGACGACCCGAATCCGCTGTTCGACCTCGAACGCCTGTTCAAGCTGGTCTCCGGCCTCGTCGACGAACTGTCGAGCGGCCTGATCGGCGACGCCAAGGTCGCGACCACGGTGCCGCTGCGCGATCCGACGAAGTGGCGCCTCGTCGAGCTGCTGGCCGGTCCGCTCGACGAAGTCGCCGGCGACGACGTCGTCGCGGTCTACGAAGCGGTGCCGGCGGAGGGTGCAGCGCCGAGCGGGCCGACGCTGCGCGAATACGAGCTGCTGGCGCTGCCGCGCTGAACGCGCGCGAACGCCAGCACCGCCGCCGCCAGCAGCAGCAGGCCGTCGACCTTCAGCCGATGGCGCATGACCTCGTTGGTGTCGAGCAGCACCGCGGCGAGCGCCAGGTAGACGTAGGTGCCGACCGCGAACGCGACCACGACGTCGGCGCGTTCGGCCACAGGACCGCGGCGCACGACCCGCCAGACCGCCGGCACCGACGCCAGCAGCACGACGAACGTGCCCCACGCCCACAGGCCGAGTCCAGCGAACCACGGCGTGTGCAGCACGGTGTCGATCGCCGTCGCATAGGCGCCGAGCTGCGCGCGCGGCGTCGCCACCGGCCGCCACTCGCTGGACGGCGCGAAGAAGATCGGCACCGTGCGCAGCACGTCGGCGACGTAGCGTTCCGGTCGCTTCCGCATGTCGGACCAGGCCGCCTCGCGCATGCGCGCCGAGGCTGCGGCGACCAGCGCGTGGTGGTAGTTGACGAAGCCGTTCGCCTTGCGCGGTCGATCGAGCACCGGCACGCCGGTCGGCGGGACCGCCGGCACCACCGGCGCGAACTCCTCGACGCTGCCGAACACCGGCACCGCCTGGATCGGCTCGCGCAGGCCGCGCAGCGCTTCGTCGGCGCGCAGCGCGAGCTCGTCCTGGTGGTAGGTCTTGCGCGCGAGGCCGAAGCCGCTCCACGACGACGCTTCGAAACGGCCGTGCACGATCAGGTTCTTCGCGTACGGCGCCACCGCGACCAGCGCCGGCAGCGCGGCGGCGAGCAGCAGCGCGCGGCGGCTGCCGCGCCACGTGCGCAGCACCAGCAGGAAGCACGCGAGCCACCACACGAGGTGGAACACGTTGCGCACGTTCAGCACCAACGCGGCGACCAGCAGGAACAGGCCGGCGCGCGCTGCCGACGTGCCGCTGCTGCGCACCAGTGGCACCGCGGCGGCGAGCAGCAGGGCCGCGACCGGCAGCGTCGTGAACGCGTAGTGCTCGTAGACCAGAACCGACGGCAGCAGCACGAAGCCGAGCGCCACCGCGACGGCCAAGCCCGCGCGCACGCCGAGTTCGCGCAGCACCGCCAGCAGCGACAGGCCGGCGAGCGCGCCGAGCCCGTGGAACAGCCACGCCGCCCAGCGCGGCCAGTCGTCGCCGGCGAGCTTCAGCAAGATCCCGAGCACGAGGCTCGGGCCGGGCGGCTGGCCGTGCAGGTGCCAGACCGTTTCGCACAGGCGGTCGCGCAACAGTTCGAGCTCGGGGAAGTGCATGATCTGCGCCGCGTGTTCGCTGCAGAACACGAGGCCGCAGGCGGCGGCGAGTGCGCGCGACGCCGTGAACGCCGCGAGGAAGACGGCGGCTGGCAGCCAGGAGCGCGCCGCAGCGGTCATCCGCGGCCTCCGTGCGCGCTGGGCAACGCGGCGGCGAGACGCAGGCAGGCGGCGCGGAAGCGTTCGGCGACGACGGACCACGGCGGCAGCGACGAACGGTGCGCTACGGCCACGGCGCGCGCGGCGGTGAGACGTTCTGGCTGTCGCAGCAGCGTGTGCAGCTGTGCGCTCATCGCCGCGTCGTCCGCCATCGGCGGCAGCAGCCAGCCGTTCGCTCCGTGCTGCACGTGCTCGGCGATCGCGCCGGTCGCGAACGCGAGCACCGGGACGCCGCACGCCGCCGCTTCGGCGACCGCCATGCCGAACGACTCGCTGCGGCTCCACGAGACGCAGAGGTCGCTGTCGCGCAGTGCTGCGGCGACGGCGGCCGGCGGCACGACACCGCGCGCATGCATCACGAGGTGCTGCGTGCGCGGCAGCGAAGCGATGGCCGCCGGTGCGTCGGTGCCGGCGCCGAGCAGCACGAGCTCGCACGGCACGTTCGCCGCGGCCAAGGCTTGCGCCAAGGCGAGCTGGCCCTTGCCCGGCCCGAACGTGCCGATGCAGACGATGCGCAGCGGGCCCGGCCGCCGCGGTGCCACGGCTGCCGGTGCGAAGCACGCGTCGAGGCCCGGTGCCACCACGTCGGTCGCCAGCGCCCGCGCACGCACACGTTCGTGCGCCGCCGTGCTCGCCGCCGTCGCCACGACCGGCAGCGGCGCCGCACTCCACGCCGCGACCGCGGGCACCATGTGCAGCAACGCCAGCACACCGTTCGGCAGCGGAGCGGAGGCGGCGAACAAGCCATCGACGACCGACACCATCTGCGGTTCGCGCGCGCGCCACGCATGCAGCGCGGCGGTGAGCTGCGTCGGCGCCACCGCGACCAGGCGCCCGCAGCCCGCAGCCGCGAGCGGCGCCATCACCGCCTGCTGGTAGCGATAGCCGCCGGAGTCGAAGCCGGCGGGCCGCTCCGGCTCGAACAGCACGATCATCCGATCGGGCCTTCGAAGCTCGCCCACGCCACGCGGCTCTCTTCGAGCGTCACGCGCAGGCCGCCGCGGAAGCGCCCCGCCATCGCGTCGGCGACGGCGCCGTGCAGCCAGCGCGCGAGGAACTCCGTGGTCGTGTTGGCACCCGCGAACTGCGGCAGCTCGTCGAGGTTCTGGAAGCGCAGCGGCGCCAGCACGTTCGCCAGCACCTGCAGCGCGAGCCCGATGTCGACGACGATGCCGTCGGCGTCGACCTCCGGCGCGGAGTACTCGGTGACCACTTCATAGGTGGCGCCGTGCATGCGCTGTGCTGGCCCGAACACGGCCCCGCGCAGGCTGTGGGCGATCATCACGTGGTCGCGGACGGCGACGCGGTAGAGGGACTTCATGGAGCGCGGTTCGGATCGGGGACGCGGTGATCGAGGATGGGGAAGGTCGGCACGGCGGCGCCGCGATGCAGCGCCGCGAACAGTTCGGGAGCAGCGGCCCACGGCACGCACGTCGGCAACGCGTCGAGCCGCGCATCGGCGAGCAGCGCCAGCACGGCGGCCGTGCGCGCACTGCGGCCCGCGGCGCGTTGGCTGCGCGCGACGGTGCCGACCTGGCTGCCGACGAGGCGCAGGCGCCGCCAATGGAACGCACCGCCGAGCTGCAGCGCGACCGCCTGGTCGCCGTACCACGACAGCTCGAGCACGCGCCCTTCGAACGCGCACGCGTCGATCGCCGTCTGCAGACCGGCACCCGCGCCGGTGGCGTGGAAGACGACGTCGAAGCCCGCACTCGGCAGCTGCGCCGGATCGGCCACGGCCGCGATCCACGGCAGCTGGGCCGCCCGTTCGCGCCGCGCCGGATCGCGTTCGGCGACCACGACCGCACCGCGATGGCTCGTCGCCAGCACGTGCGCGACCAGCAGACCGACGGCGCCGGCGCCGAGCACGAGCACGCGTTCGTCGCCGGCGAGTTCTGCGTCCCAGACGGCGTTCTGCGCGGTCTCGAGGTTCGGGAACAGCGTCGCGCGCGCCGCCGGCACGCCCGCCGGCACGTCGATGCACGCGGCGTGGGCGACGCGCGCCCGCTGCGTGTGCGGATGCATCGTGAACACGAGGCGCCCGCGTTCGGGGCCGGTCGCGATCTCACCGACGAAGCTGTAGCCGTAGAGCACCGGCAGCGCGAACGTGCCCTGCATGCCCGGCACGCGCATCGTCGCTTCGGCGTCGGCCGGCACGCGGCCAGTGCCGACGAGGCGTTCGGTGCCGGGGCTGATGCCGGTGCAGACGGCGGCGAGTTCGACGTCGTCGGGGCCGAGCGGCGGCAACGGCGTCGCGCGGATGGCGCCGCGGCCGGGCGCTTCGATCCAGTAGCCGAGCGTCGACGCGGGCCCGCTCATGGCGCGCCTGCATCCGGCGGCGTCTTCGGCCAACACGACAGCAGCATGTCGCCGTCGAGCGCCGCATGGTCCATCGCGAACGGGATGCCGTGGGCGACGTGGTCGATCGTCGGCAGCTGCACGCCGGCGAGGCCGGAGCCGAGCACCAGCGGCGCCACGTGCACCTGCAGCAGGTCGACGGCGCCGGCGCCGAGGAACGACGACAGCGTGGCGGCACCACCCTCGAGGTAGACCGAGTGCACACCGTGCGCGGCGAGCGCGCGCCGGATCGCCGCGGGTCGCAGTTCGCAGCCGTCGCTGGCGACCGGCACCACGCGCACGGCGGTGGGCGCGTTCGCCGGTGCGTTCGCCGCGGCGACGAGCACGAGGCAGCCGGGCGCTTCGAACAGGCGCAGCGACGGCCTGGCTGCCAGCACGCGCGCGCTGCCGCTGACGACGACGCGCAGGGGCTGCGGCCCGACGACGTGGCGCACGGTCAGTTGCGGATCGTCGACGAGCGCCGTGCGCGCGCCGACCATCACCGCATCGCACAAGGCGCGCATGCGGTGCGCGTGGTGGCGATCGGCGAGGTTGCCGATCCACTGCGACTGCCCGTTGGCGCAGGCGATGCGGCCGTCGAGCGACTGCGTGATGTGGCCGGCGACGAACACGCCACCGCGCGCGCGCGCCGCTGCGGCCCCGAGCAGCACCGGCGCGTAGACGCGGGCCAGCGCCAGCACGACCGGATCGCACGCGCGGCCGTTCGGGTGCAGCACGGTCGGCACCGCGCCGGGCTGCCAGGTCAGCACCGAGTGTCGCTTCGCGCCCGCGGCGGCGAACGCGTCGGCGCGCGCGCCGGCTTGCGCGACGAGCAGCTGGTCGGCCGCTGGCGGTGGCACGTCGCACGCCGACCACGCATCGCCGCGCGCGGCGAGCACGACGCGATCGGCGCCCGCGCGCACGAACTCGCGCGCCTGCAGCAGGGCTGGCCAGGCGGGATGGTCGAACAGGTCACAAGCCATGCAGGGCGGTGGCGAGGGCGAGGCGAGTTGCGGTGCGCACGAGCGGAAGGACAGCAGAGGCGACGCGTTGCGACGAGACGTGTCGGCCGCCCGCTGCCGGGCCGGATAGTCTAGTCCACCGTGTCGGTCACTGCGCTGTCCACCTGGCTGCGGCTGCAATCGTCGCTCTGGCTGCCGTGCTGCGCGTGGCTCGCGTTCGGGCGAGAACGGGCGAACGCGGCGACACCGGCGTGGCTCGCCGTTGGCATCGGGCTGTCGTTCGCCGCGCTACTGCCGATCCTGCGCGCACCGCGCACCGCCGCCGACGTGGTGACGATCGCCCGCCTGCTCGGCCTCGCCGTCCTGCTCGCGGCGATGCCATCGGCGAACGCGTGGCTGTGGTGGGCCGGCGCCGTTGCCGTCGTGCTGGCCGACCTGCTCGACGGCGCCATCGCACGGCGGTTCGGTGGCAGCGAGGCCGGCGCGTCGCTCGACATGGAGGCGGACCAGTTCGTGGTGTTCGGCCTCGCCGCCGCGATCGTGCTCGCCGGCGGCGGGGCGCATGCGCTGCTGCTGCCGGCGATCCGGTGGGCGTTCGTGCTCGCCGCGTGGTGGCTGCGCGTGCCAGCGCACGAACCGAAGCCGGTCGACGGCGACAACCGCCGCGGCCGCCGCATCTGTGCTGCGGTGCTGGTGGCGCTGCTGCTCGCCTTGCTGCCGGGCCTGCCGCCGGTCGCCGCCGATGCCGCGACGGCGATCGCCGTGCTGCTGCTGCTGTGGTCGTTCTCCGGCGACGCGCGCCATCTGCTCGCGCACCGACGGAGAGCGGCATGAGCCTCGCCACCTGGCTCGATGCCGCCGCGATCGCGGCCTACGCGACGTTGCTGCTCGAACTGACGGCGTTCCCGATCCCGAGCGAAGCCAGCACGTGGCAGCTGCTCGCGGCGCGCGGCGACGGCGCCACCACGCCGGGCGCCGCCGCCTTGCAGCGCGTCCATGCCACCGCGCGTTCGCACCGCGTGCTGACGTTGCTGGTGCCGACCGCGCTCGGCGTGCTGGCGTGGCTCCTGCCGCTGCTGCTGGTCGCACTGCCGTCCTGCCGCCCGGCCTTGAGCGTGCCGATGCCGGACGCCGTCGTCGTCGCCGGCATCGTCGCCATCGGGCTCGGCCGCGCGATCACGTTCGGCTCGGTGCTGCAGCTGCGCGCGGCGAAACGCCACGAACGGCTGCCCGGCGGCCTGTTCCGCCACTCGCGCAATCCAGGCCTGGTCGGCATGTACGTCTGCTACCTCGGCCTGATGCTGGGCTACGGCCTGCCGCTGCTGGCGGTCGTGCTGCCACTCTACCTCGGCAACATGCACCGCCGCGTGCGCCTCGAAGAGGCCCAGCTCGACTTCGCCCACGGTGCCTCGTGGCGCGACTACGCGGCCCGGGTGCCTCGGTACCTGCCGTTCCCCGGACTACGCTGATCCCGTGCTGCTCGCCCCGCCACACTCCGACGCGCCGCCTCGCCGCCGCGCCCAGCGAACGTGAGCGCGCCGCCCGTTCCGCAGGACGACGTCGCGGCGTGGTTCGACGCGACCTACCGCCGCCGCGGGCTCGCGTACTTGCGGCCGCAGCGCGCCTATCCGGTGTTCGTGCAGCTGCTCGGGGCCCAGCGCGGCGAACGCCTGCTCGACGTCGCCTGTGGTCCTGGCCTGTTGCTCGCTGCGGCCGCGGCGCGCGGTGTCGTCGCCAGCGGCGTCGACCTGTCGACCGCGGCGATCGAACTGGCGCAGCAGCGGTTCCCCGGCATCGACGCGCGCGTCGGCAACGCCGAGCAGCTGCCGTTCGCCGACGGCACGTTCGACCACGTCACCTGCCTCGGTTCGATCGAGCGCTTCCTCGACCGCGAAGCCGCCCTGCGCGAGATGCTGCGCGTGGCCAAGCCCGAGGCGCGCTTCTGCTTCCTCGTGCGCAACGCCAGCACGCTGGTGTGGCGACTGTGGCGCGAACGGCTCGGCCGCCGCGAAGTGCAGGGCCACCAGGACGCGCAGACGCTGGCGCAGTGGCGCGCGCTGTTCGCACGCTGCGGCTTCCGCGAGCTGCGCGTGCTGCCGGACCAGTGGCCGCAGCAGCGCTGGCGCCAACTGCTGCCGTGGCGGCGCCCGCGGCCCGACCGCGACGAACCGATCCACACCGGCCTGCTGCCGCTGCGCTGGTGCAACGAGCTGGTGTTCGTGCTGGCGCGAGCGAACGCATGAGCGAGCGGCCCGACGCGATGTACGAAGCGCTGGCGCGCTGGCAGCTGCGGCGGCGCCGCGGCCTGCCGGCGGGCGCCGGGCTCGAGCTGCGCAAGCGGCTCGTGGCGCCTGCACACGGCGCGAACGCGCCCGCCGACGGCGGTGCGGGCCTCGATGCGTGGCTGCGTCAACTCGCCGGCGAACGCGCGCGCGGCCGCGTGCTCGACCTCGGCTGCGGCTTCGGTGCGTCGCTGCTGCGCTGGCTCGCCGCGGGTGCTCGCGCCGGCGTCGGCATCAGCGCCAGCGCGGTGCAGATCGCGACCGCGCGGCAGGAAGCGGCCCGCCAGGGCCTCGCGGCGCGCGCGACGTTCGTGCACGGCGACTTCACCGCGCTGCCGCCCGGTCCGTTCGATGTCGTGCTGGCGATCGAGTCGCTCGGCCACGCGCACGACCTCGACGCCGTGCTGCGGGCCGTGCGCGGAGCCCTCGCGCCCGGCGGCGTGCTGCTGGTGGTCGACGACCAGCTGCTCGCAGCGCGCGACAGCGACGATGCCGACGTGGTCGAACTCGCCCGCCGCTGGCGCTCGCCGCGCTTGCGCAGCGTCGACGCGCTCGGCGACGCGCTCGCGGCGGCCGGCTTCACCACGCGCGCCGAGTTCGACCTCACGCCACAGGTGCCGACGAACGACGAACGCACACTGCGCGCACGCCGCCGCTGGCTGCGGCTCGCGTCGCTGCTGCCGTTGCCGTCGCTGCGCCTCGTCGTCGACGCCTTCCTCGGCGGCATCGCGCTCGAGCGCCTGCACCGCCGCCGGCTCTGCTGCTACCGTGCACTGCTCGCCGCAGCACGCCCATCGCCCGCATGAACGACCAACCGGAGGACGCACGCTCCGCACGCCGGTCGCGCCGACAACCGTGGGTGCCGATCGCCATGCTGCTGTTGCTGCAGGCCATGATGTCGGTGCCGTTGCCGATGAGCCTGAAGGCCTGGGCCACCTCGTCGCTCCAGCCTTCCCTCGACCTGCTCGGCATGCTGTTCCTTGCCGGCCTGGCGACCGCGGCGGGGCGAGCCCGGCTCGGCGCTTCCGTGGCAGGGCTGGCGCTGTGGGTCGCCATCGTGCTGCGCCCCGCGATCGCGTTGTTCCCGCGGATCTTCCAGCGACCATTCGAACTCGGGGACGTCCTGCAGCTGCCCGGACTCGTGCACCTGCTGATGGGAGACGCGACACTCTGGACGAAGCTCCTCGCCTTGCTCGCCGTCATCGCCATCTGGCCGGTGTCGGCGATCGCCGTCCACCAGCTGGTGAAGACCGTGCGCAGCCGCGACTTCGTCGCCGGAGGCGGGGTGGCCGCAGCCTGGCTGCTGATCGGCGCGTTGTCGTCGCTCGGCTGGCAGCCTTCGACCCTGTTCGCGGTCGGTGAGTGCACGATCGCCGCCGTTCGCACCGCCCTCGGCCTGGACGAACGGGTCCAGCGCATGCATGCCGACATCGACGCCGGCATCGCGCGCATGGCGAGCGCACCAGCCGAACTTGCCGGGCTGCGCGGCGTCGACGTGCACGTGCTGGTCGTCGAGTCGTATGGCGACATCGCTTGGCGACATCCCGAGCTGGCGCCTCGCATGCGCCGGCTGTGGACCGATCTGGAGGGAGAACTGCGCGCGAACGCCTTCGCGATGGTCAGCGGATGCGTGCAGCCCGCGATCACCGGTGGCGGATCCTGGATGGCACACCAGGAGCTGTTCACGGCGATCCGGGTCCCCGACCAGCGGACCTGGGAGCATGTGCTGAAGAGCGAAGGGCGCCGGCTGCCGGGCCTGTTCGCAGCCGCCGGCTGGCACACGGTCGAGGTCATGCCGGCAATGCCGTACCACTGGCCGGTCGGAGCTGCGTTCTACGGCTTCGCACAGTCGCTGGTGAAGCCGGACATCCCCTACGCTGGTCACCCGTACGCGTTCGGCCACATGCCCGATCAGGTGGCGCTGCTGCACTTGCTCGACCATGTCGTGCGACCGGCCCAGCGTCCGCTGTTCACGACCTTCGTCTCCGTGTCGAGCCATGCCCCGTGGCCAGAGATCCCACGCTATGTCGGCGACTGGCGCCCGACCGCCGCGGACTTCGCGCAACCCGCGATCGTGCATCCTGTGTCGTGGACCGACCTGCCGAGCGGCGAGCCCCTGCTGCCGGCCTACGCCGATTCGCTCGACTACGCGCTGCGCACGGCGGTCGGCTACGTGGCGCGCCTGCCGCGGCCGTCGCTGGTGCTGCTGCTCGGCGACCACCAGCCGCCGCTGAGCGCCGTCGACGTGGCGTGCCCGGAGGATCGCCGGCTCGACGTGCCGGTGCACGTGATCAGCAACCGCCCCGACCTGCTGGCGCCATGGCGCGAAGACGGCTTCGTGCCGGGCAACGATCCGCGGGCGGCTGCGGGCACGTGGCCGCTCTACGAACTGGCGCCGCGCCTGCTGCGTCACTACACGCAGGTGCGCTGAGCCTCGCTCAGCGATTCTGCAGCGCCCACAGCTCCGCCTTCTTCACCGCTTCGCGCGCGCCCTCCGCGTCGCGATCGGCGAGTGGATCGAAGCCGAACGTGTCGCCGGCGATCGCCGTCAGTGCCTTCGCCGCGGCGCGCCGCTGCGTCACCACGTCGCTGCGCATGCCCTTCACCACGTCCGCCATCGCCGCCTTGCCGCGCGCCGTCAGCTGCTGCGCGCACGCGTCGACGTCGGCGTCCTTGCTGGCGGGGCCGAGGTTGGCGAGGTTGACGATGTGCTTCGTGTAGGGCCCCGTCGGCGTCTTCTGGAACTTGCGCCGCAGGAACAGCACCGCGAACGACGTCGGCACCAGATCGCCGCGGCCGTTGCTCTGGTGGCCACCCGGCATGCCGTCGGTGGTGCTCTGCCAGCCGCCGCCGGTCAGCTGTTCTTCGAGCAGCATGCCAGCGCCCTCGGCGTACCAGTCGATGCGCCCGGCGACCTTCTCGACGTCGCACAGGATCGCCGCGCGTTCGAGCCCGTAGTGGAAGTAGAAGCTCCAGCGCTCCTTCTTGTCGCCGATCGCCTTGCTGTGCGCGTCGAACCAGGTCCAGCCGCGGGCGATGCGCTGCGACAACTTGGTGTCGTTCTTGCCCGCTTCGCCGAGCGCTTGCTGGCAGATCGCCAGCACGGCGATGCCGGCGGCGGTCATCGACGCATACCCGTTGTCGCCGTCGGTGCGGCGCTCGACGTAGCCGAAGCCGCCGTAGCTGTCCTGCTGCTCGCCGATCTCGGCCGCGAGCTTCGCCCACACGCCGCGGTCGACGTCGACGCCGAGCGCCGCGGCCGCCCGCAGGCCGAGCGCGCCGTACTGCGTGTTGCTCAGGTCCCAGGTGGACGGCGAACGCCCATACTGGAACGCGCCCTGCTTGCTGCGATGCGCGAGCAGGTCGCGGCCGTCTTCGCGGCTCAACCGCTCGCGGTCCGGCACCTGCGGGCAGGCTTCGAGCACGAGCAGGCGCAGTGCGATGTCGTAGGTCTGCTCCGGTCTCGCCTTCGCCAGCTTCTGCAGCGCCTTCGCCATCAGCTTGTCTTCGGCGGGCACGCCGTCGTGCACCGCCGCCAACGTGATCAGCGCCAGTTCACCGGGCGAGCCTTCGTTGGTCGCGGCGGCGAGGTGGGCGAGCAGCGCCGGCCGCGCCTTCTTCAACGCCGCGTCGACGCGCTGGTGCAGGTCGTTCTGCGCATGGACGAAGCACGCAGCCCCAGCGATGGCGACGACGACGCGAAGCAATCGGGGCGGAGCGGCCATGTCGTGGCCATGATAGACACGAGCTGCATCCGGCCGCGACTCCCCCGCGAAGCCGGCCCGCCCACGCCATGCGCATCGCCATCACCGGAGCTTCGGGATTCGTCGGCCGCGCCGTCGTCACCGCACTGCAGCAGCAAGGCCACGAACTCGTCCGGCTGGTGCGGGCCCGCGATCCCGCCGCTGGGACGGCGCACTGGGACGCCGCGACCGGCGCCGTCGACACCAAAGCGCTCGGCGCCGTCGACGCCGTCGTGCACCTCGCCGGAGAGAACGTCGCCGGCGGCCGCTGGAGCACCGCCAGGAAGCAGCGCATCGCCGACAGCCGCGGCCCGGCGACGCTGGCGCTGTGCCGCACCCTGGCCGCCTTGCCGAAGCCGCCGCGCGTGCTGGTCGCAGCGTCGGCGATCGGCATCTACGGCGATCGCGGCGACGAGGTGCTCGACGAACGGAGCGCGCCCGGCAACGGGTTCCTGGCGGACGTGGCCAAGGCCTGGGAGGCGGGCGCCGAGCCGCTGCGCGCCGCCGGCACCCGCGTCGTGCACCTGCGCATCCCGATGGTGCTCGATCCGTCGGGCGGCGCCTTGCAGCGCATGCTGTTGCCGTTCCGCCTGGGTATCGGTGGCCCACTCGGCAGTGGCCGGCAATGGGTCGGCTGGATCACCCGCCACGACCTCGTGCGCGTGATCACGACGGTGCTCGCCGACGAGCGCTACCGCGGGCCGGTGCTGACCACGACGCCGACGCCGGTGACGAACCGCGAGTTCGTGCGTGCGCTGGGCAAGGCGCTGTACCGGCCGGCGTTCCTGCCGGCGCCAGCGTTCGCGCTGCGGCTCCTGCTCGGCGAGATGAGCGACCTGCTGCTGTTCAGCCAGCGCCCGCGGCCGGGCGTGCTGCCGGCCAACGGCTTCGTGTTCGACCACGCACAGATCGACGCGGCGTTCGCGGCGATGTTCGCGCGCGGCGAGCGCGGCGCCCGCCCCTCGTAGTCCCCGATCGGCGCGCGGTAACTCCGCGAGCATTGCAGCACGGCGACGAGCGGCGACGCTCGCAGCAGCGGGGTGCGGCGCCGCGGTGGCGGTAACGCAGCGAGGCCGAACACCGCGATCTGCGGCGACGCGGCGCACATCGGGCCGAACGGCACGTGCTTTGGAACGCGCCACCGCCGCCCGGCGAGGGAAGTCCAACCCATTGCACGCACGGGCGGCGAGAGCCTGCCCATGAAGACCCCTCGACCGAAGCCGGCACACCGCCTCCCCGATGGTGTCCAGCGTCCCCACCCGTTCGCCCGTTGGCTCGTGCCGCTGGCGCTCGCCGCTGCGTGTTCGCGCGGCGGTGGCAGCGGGCCCGCGCCCGAGCTCGACACCGTGCAGCCCGAACTGATCGCCGTCGAGTTCGGTCGGCTGGTCGACGTCTACGGCCTGCGCACGACCGCGAGCGGCACCGTGCTGGCGCTGTACGAACGCGACGTCGTCGTCGGCCTCGGCCTCGACGACCAGCGCCCGACGACGTCGTCGCTGGGCGATGCCGAGGTGCTCTACGACTTCCTCGCCAACGACCCCGACACGCTGCAGCCGCGGCTGCTGATCCCGCGCGAGCTCGGCAGCGACGAGTTCGCGCGCGCGTTCGCCGACCTCGACGACGACCTGCGCGAAGTGGCCCCGATGCGCTTCGGCGAGGCCAGGCCGGGCCTGCCGTACTCGGTGGTGCCGCGCAACGCCGCGCTGCGGCTGCGCTTCTCGGCGCCGCTCGGCGTCGACGATTCGTTCTTCGTCGCGCGCGGCGGCGACGGCCGCGTCGCCGGCATCGTCAACAACGAGGCGGTGCAGCTGCTGCAGATGGGCGGCGATCCCGAACAGCCCGGCAACCTCGCCCCGTTGCCGGTGCGCGTGATCCCGCGCGAACGCAGCCTCGTGCTCGACCCGGTGCTGCTCGGCAGCGAAGGACTGCAGTACCAGACCACGAACAACGCCGCCGGCCTGCCCGCGTCGACCAACGCGCTCGGCGCCAACGTGCGCCTCGCCCTCGCCCTCGAGGGGCCGCTGGCGATCCCCGGGCTGCGCGCCGGCGACGACGGGCCGACCGGGCGCAACAACAGCGCGCGCACGTCGATCGTGCGCGACTTCCGTTCCGGCAACGCCGACGACACGTCGGCGGCGATGACCCGCGGCTTCGTGCGCGACCCGCTGCCGCTGCGCCTCGTCGGCGAGATCCCGATGTTCCTCGAGCGCGTCGACGAAGCGTCCACCGACGCGCAGGAGGTCACGGTGTGGAAGGGCGGCCGCTCGCACGAGATCGACCGCGGCGACACGCTGCGCTTCCTGCGCGGCGACGGCACGCTGCTCGGCACCGCCGACGTGATCGTCGATCCGATCGACGACCGCGACGTCCCCACGGCGCAACACGTGCGGGTGCGCATCCGCCGCCTCGACGGGCTCGCCGAACTCGATCCGCGCCAGCAGGCCGGCTACCCGGCCGAGCTCACCGCGCGCGAAGCGTGGCTGCGGCTCCGCGCGCCGCGCGTCGTCTGCATCGCCGAGTTCACGGCCGGCGGCGTGGACGGCCGCGACGACGCCCGCAACTTCGTGACCTTCACGCCCGGCCCGGTGCCGCTCGCCAACGTGCAGCCCGAACCCAACGCGATGCTGTCGCCGTTCGTGAACGCGGTCGTGCGCTTCAACAAGCCGGTCGACCTCGCCACCGTGAAGTGGGCCGACACCCTGTTCTTCGCGATGCGCAACCTCGCCGATCCGGCGGCGATCGCCGAGTTCGTCGCCACCGTGCCGAACCAGGCCGGCGGCCAGGGCATGGACCCGGGCTCGTTCGACCTGGCGAAGTACCGCACGCCGTTCCTGATCGCCGCGCGTGCACTCGACGAGGACGGCTCGCAGACGTCGGTCCGCCTGCAGCCGACCGCCGGCTTCTACCTCGACGAGGCCATGCGCGAGCAGGCACCGGCCGTCGAGCATCCGTACTTCGTGCACCTGATCGCGAACTCGCCCACCGACGGCGGCGTGCGCGACCTCGCCGGCAACCCGCTCGACCTGCAGGGCACGACCACCGCGCGCTCGGCCAGCGTCGTCGTGCCGTTCACGCTCGACACCCGGCGCAACGGCGACCAGGCGATGCAGCCCGACAACCTCGTGGTGTCGATCGTGCGGCGCTACGCGTCGCGCGACGAGGACCCGCAGCCGAGCTACCTGAAGCCGTCGGAGGTGCAGCCGCCAAGTGGGCCGCCGGTGGCCGCTGCGCTGCCGCTCGACGACGTGTTCGGCGGGGTCGTCTACCTGGGCGGCCAGCTGATCGCGCGCCCGAGCTCGCGCACGCGGGTCGCCGCCGACAATCGGAACGCCCCGACGATCGTGCAGCAGTCGCCGCTCGGCCAACCACAGCAGCCGCTGGCGATCTGCCCGCAGGCAGTCACCACGCAGTTCAACCAGCAGGGCCAGTCGGTCAGCAGCGCGGTCGGCAACCTGGTGACCATCCCGATCCAGAACCCGATGAACCCGAACGGCGCGCGCCTGCAGACCCTGTGGCGCGAGATCGACCTCGGGCTGTCGCGCACCGAGCCGTTGGACATGAACCTCGACGTCGAACAGATGTACTGGGCGCCGTTCCTCGAACGCCCGGTCCTGTTCGACGAGTTCGATCGCACCAGCCTGTGGCTCGGCCACTCCGAGTTCCGGCCGGTGCCGTGCGTCGGCAGCTTCAGCGCCCTGCCGTCGTTCCCGGACTCGGGCCTGCGCGGCACGTTCGGTCGCAACTTCGTGTGGAACCCCGCGCCGAGCGGCGGCAACAGCATCGAATCACAGCCGTCACGGCATCCGTGCTACGTCGACACGCCGATGACCATCGACCCGGCGCGGTTCGTCAAGGAACCGAGCGGCGTGATCGACTACCTGCCGCTGCCGCGCTTCCAGAAGCCGTACTTCGTGTTCCGCGACGAGACGGTGATGGAGCAGGGCTGCGACTCGGGCATCGGCACCGACCTGACGCCGACGTTCGGCACCGGGCCGGCCGCGGCCTACGCGCCACACATGATCTCGCCGTTCCTGAACGGCATGGGCCGCCGTCGCATCGCCGTCGGCGGCGGCATCGAGTTCGTCAACTCCTACTGGAACGACGCGCCGAACTTCCGTCTCGACAGCCCGAGCGCGCCCGAAGCGCTGACCGGCGGCCTCGTCGGCAGCATCGCCCTGCCGCTGCTCGCCGACTTCTGGACCTGGTGCGACTCGGCGTCGCTGCCGGCGGACGCGCCGTACGTGGCGCAGGGCCTCAACGGCTGGCAGACGTCGATCACCGTGCAGTCGAACGTGCGGCCGTGCTTCCGCGTGTTCAGCGGCGGTCGCCCGAACGGTGCTTCGCAGGGCGGCCTGTGCATCGGCATCGGCGACTCTGCCTGGCAGGTGGCCGCCGGCGGCTGGGCGCCCGGAGCGAGCCCGTCGGCACCGTGGGTGCCGACACCGAACGATCCGCTGAAGGGCGACAACACGTTCTTCTGGGTGATGATGGACCTCGTGCGTCGGCAGTCCGTGGCCACCGCGGGCTTCGTCGACCTGCTCGATCCGCATCGCGTCGACCCGAACTTCGGCGATCCCCGACTCGGCCCGTGGTTCCTGGCCGGTGGCCAACCGGCACTGCCGAACGACGTGCTGCCGGAGTTCGGCATCGCGTTCGATCCGCCGCTGGCGCTCCTGCCCACCGGCACCTCGGTGACGGCGCAGTTCCGCGGCGCCGACCTCGTCGATCCGCAACCGTGGTATTGGACCCGCTGGATCTCGCAGCCGAACGTGCTGTTCCCAGCACCGACGCAGCAGAACCCGCTGTTCGACCAGACCGCACGCGCCGACCTGCGGCCGACGGCGGACAACTTCCCGCTCGACCCGCTGAAGGCCGGCGACGCCCACATCCGCAAGTGGGACACGCGCGCGGGCAGGAACTGGTGGTCCTACCTCTACAACCGCACGGTGACGCCGTACGTCGAGGACCCGAACCAGCTGATGGACGAGGCCTGGCTGGCGAGCCTCGGGGCGCCGGGCCTGCAGCCGCGTTCGCTGCGCTACGTGAACTGGCGCTTCCTGATGGCCAACAACGTCGACGCGCAGCCGCCCACGGCACCGGCGATCGAGACGTTCGCGTTGACCTACCGCTTCGCGCAGCGCCCGTGACCTTCGGATGAAGTTCCGATGCGGTACACGCATCGGACCGCGCCGAGGCAGAATGCGCAGCAGGACGCAGCGAAGGCGACGACCTTTGTGCTTGCGTGGCCGGAGGCGCTCGCTTTGCTCTTCCGCCCGCAACTGCGCCACGATGATCATGCCCGGCTCACCACGCATCTCCGGAGAAGCGTTCGCCATCGAACGACTCCGTGAGGACCCCGACCTCGACTACGCCGCCGTCCGCCGCCTCGCGGACGAGGCCGGGGTCGCCATGCAGCCGATCCTGTACGGACGCGCGCGGCGCCACCTCGGCCTGCCGCCCGCACGCAGCAAGGGCCCGGTGCTTGCGACCGAGCCTCGTCGCGAGCCGGAGACCCGCCGCGAACCGACCCCCGAGCCGATCGAGATCGAAGCCCGAGACGAGACTCCGATGGACACCACTCCGGAAGCCGACATGAGCGACGAGGCCACGCCGAGCCCGAAGAAGAAGGGCTCGGCCGCGTTCGAGTTCCTGGTCGCCGAACTGCGCCGCGAGCCGAACATGCTCTACGCCGAGCTGCGCCGCCGCGCCGAAGCGAAGGGATTCCCGATCGCGCCGATCATGTACGGCCGCGCCAAGGCCGTGCTCGGCCTCGTGCCGGTGAAGCCGCGCGGCAGCAAGAAGGACAAGGAAGCCGCTGCCGCGGCGACGCAGGCGGCACCGCGCGTGCTGAAGCAGGTCGAGTCGGTCGCCGCCGACCGCTTCTCGCAGAAGCTGGAGGAGGTGCGCAACCTCGACCAGCTGGTGCAGGCGGTGAAGGAGCTCGACGCCGAGCGCCGCCGTCTGCGCGGCCTGCTCGAGAAGATCGTGACGATGATCGACGAAGCGCTCGGGTGATCCGGGTCGCCCTGCGGGCGAACCGGATGAGTGTTTCTGGCGACGCCGCAACGCGGGATCCATCCACACCGAAGTTGGCGCACTCGGCCCCGCTGCGGCGTCTGGTTGCTGGCCTGATTCAGCGCGCGAACTCGCGCAGCATCGCCGCCGCCGAACGGCAAGCGCCTTCGAGCGTCGCCGGAAAGCCGGTCGCGGTCCAATCGCCGCACACGCGCAGGTTGCCAGGCCCCGCCGGCAACTTCCCAGGCGCTGGCCGCAGCGCCGCAGTGCCGCATGCGGGCACGAACGTCGCGAGGTTCTCCTTGCGCACGACGACCTCCGCGCCGGCGAACGACGTCGCCGGATACCAGCGCGCCAGCTGCGCCAGCGCGCGTTCGGCGATCGTCGCCACCGGCTGTCCGTCGAACGAACGGTCGCCGCCGCTGAGCAGCGCCACGTGCCGTGAGTCGTCGCCGGGCCGCCGCAGCACGAAGTGGAACGGCGCGCCGTCGACCAGCGCCGTCACCGGACCGTCGTCCGGCAGCGGCTGCGCCGTCGTCACGTAGGCGGTGACGATCGGGGCCGCCCGCAGCTCGCGCGCGCGCGGCAACACCGCCGGCGGCAGCAGCTCCGCCAGCGCGAACCACGGCAGCGCCGAGACGACGAGGTCACCGTCGCCGAGTTCGAAGCGTTCGCCGGCGAGCGTCGCGATCGCCGTGATGCGATCGCCGCTGGTCGCCAGCGACGCCACGCGCGCGCCGAGGCGCAGGTCGATGCCCGCCTGCGGCAACACCGAACGCGCCGGCGCGTCGATCAGTTCGCTCCACGGCTGCTGCGGGATCCAGAACGCCGCGCGCGCCGCACTGCCGAGGAACGCTTCGCGCAGCGTCGCCAGGAAGCCCGCGGCTTCGGCTTCCTCCGGCTCGCAGTTCATGATCGCGCGGCACAGGGGACGCCACAGCATCGCGTCCGGCACGCCGTGCTGGCGGCGACGCGTGTACCAGTCGCCGAGCGTCCACGCCGCCGGCGCGCCGAACAGCGAACTCGCCATGCCGACGAACGCGCGCAGGCGCGCGCCGAGCGGCACCGGCAGGCGGAACAGCGCCCACGGCATCGCCAGCGGCACCGGCAGGCCCGACAGCGACAACCGCGCCACCGCGCCACCGTCGTGGCGGTAGGCCATCGAGAGGCGCCGATCCTGCTGGAAGCCGCCCTCGGTGCCGAGGCGCCGCAGCAGCGCGCGCATCGCCGTGTAGCAGCCGAGCATCACGTGCGGGCCGTTGTCGAGCACGCGCCCGCGGCGCCGCTCCGGCGACGAGAACGCGCGCCCGCCGAGCCAGCCGCGCGACTCGAGCAGCGTCACCGCGAAGCCGGCGTCGCGCAGGCCGAAGGCGGCGGTGAGACCGGCGACGCCGCCGCCGAGCACGAACGCGCGCTTCATGCGCGCACCCCGAAGAACACCTGCAGCACGATGCACAGCTTGTGCAGCTTGCCGAGGCGCACGCGCGGGCGGCGCACGTCACCGCGCTGCTGCTCGAGCTTGCCCAGCAAGGTCTCGTAGACCGCGCCCATGATGCGCGCCGGCACCAGCGCCCGCCGTTCGCGTCGCGGCAGCGAACGCAGCGCCGCGTGGGCGCGCGCGAACTGCGTCCGCGCGGCGGCGGCGAGGCGTGCGCACAGCACCGCCACCGGCCCGTCCGGCGCGTAGGCCGCCGCCGGGCCCGAACCATCGAGCCAGGCGCGGTCGACGCCGGCCGCCGCCAGCCAGCTGGCCGGCACGTAGCAGCGCCCGCCGCGCGCGTCGCCGGCGAGGTCGCGCAGGATGTTGGTGCGCTGCAGCGCGTGACCGAGCGCGTCGGCGAACGTGCGCGCGCCGTCGCTGGTGGCGCCGAGCACCGGCAGGCACGCGAGGCCGACGGCGGCGGCGACGCGGTAGCAATAGGTGTGCAGTTCGGCGTCGTCGGCGAACGGCCGCGGCCGCAGGTCGGTGGCGACGCCGTCGAGCAGGTCCTCGAGCGGCCCGCGCGGCACCGCGAAGCGCTGCAGCGCCTGCTGCAGGTCGCGGCCGACCGGCGTCTGCGCGGTGCCGTTCGCGGCGGCGGCGAGCTCACCGCGCCAGAACGCGAGGTGGCGTTCACCGGTGTCGGCGTCGGGCGCGTCGTCGACGGCGTCGTCGGCGACGCGGCAGAACGCGTAGATCGCGATCATGCCGGCGCGGCGCTCGGCATCGAGACCGATGAAGCCGGCGAGGAAGTTGGAGCCGGATCCGCTCGCGATCTGCGCCGCGGAGGCTTCGGCACCGGGCGGCAGCACGACCGCGCTCACGCCCGCCTCCCGGGCGCGAAGGCGGGCGCCGCCGCGAGGAACAGGCCGCCGAGCACTGTGCGCAGCCGTTCGCCCTTGCTCAGGTGCACGCGACCACCGAGCACGTCGGCGTCGACGGCGGCGATGCGGCGCAGCACGGCGGCCGCCCCGCGCACGATCGCGCGCAGCTCCCAGCGCAGCCGGCCGCGCACGCGGTCGACCAGCGGCCAGCCGGCGGCGAACTCGGCGGCGAGCCACGCCGCCCAGTGCTGCACCAGCGCGCGCACCGCGGCGTCGGCGTGCGGTCGCAGCAGCTGCGGTGGCGTCACGCCAAAGCGCGCGAGGTCCTCCTGCGGGAAGTAGATGCGGTCGCGTTCGCGCAGGTCGCTGCCGAGGTCCTGCAGGTGGTTCAGCAGCTGCAGCGCCGTGCAGATGCGATCGGACAACGCGAACAGCGCCTCGTCGCGATGGCCGTGCACCAGCAGCACGAGGCGCCCGACGGGATCGGCCGAGCGCCGGCAGTAGTCCATCAGCCCGGCGCGGTCGTAGCGCGTCTGCACGCAGTCCTGGTCGAACGCGTCGAGCAGGTCGGTGAACAGCCGCACCGGCAGGTCGAGTTCGCGGATGCTCTGCACCAGGTCGGCGAACATCGGCACGTCGGCCCGCGCGCCGCCGTGGTGCGCCAGGAAGTCGGCCCGGAACGCCGCCAGCGCCGCCGCGTCGCGGTGCTCGTCGGCGAGGTCGTCGGCGGTGCGCGCGAACGCGTAGATGCGGTGCAGGTGGCGCCGCGCCTGCTTCGGCAGCAGCCACGAGCCGACCGGGAAGTTCTCGTAGTGCCGGCCCGCCAACGCGAGGTAGTGGCGCGGGTCGTGCCGCGCAGGATCGGCGGCGGGGGCGGACGGCGAGATGGTCAAGGCGGGGCGCAACGGCGGTCGGCCGGGGCACGGTAGCCGCGTCTGCAGGATTTTTCCGGCAAGAGTGCGACCGGAACGGCGCGAGCGGTCACGGATACGGGGTCCGCCGCGATGGCGGGCAAGGAGCAACCAAGGAGCAACGCAATGGAGTTCGACTTCGACGGCAAGGACCGCATTTCCGACTACGTCACCGTTCCCGCCGGCACCTACTTGTGCCGCATCACCGAGGTGCGCCCGGGCACCACCCGCGCCGGCGACGAGCGCTGGTCGCTGCGACTCGTCGTCGCCGAAGGCCAGCACGTCGGCAAGCAGGCGGCGTGGGACAGCCTGGTGTTCAGCACCCGCGGCCGCGCCCGCGCCCGGCTGGTGCTGCAAGCGCTCGGCCTGCCGGCGTCCGGCCGCGTGCAGATCGAGCCGCACGACCTCGAAGGGCGCCACGCGCTGGTCGAGGTGCGCCCGGCGGAGTACCAGTCGCCGTCCGGCGACGTCGTGCGACGCAACGAAGTGCCCTACGACGGCTTCCGCACTGCGCCTTACGAAGTGCCGGTGCTGGCGACGCCGAGTCCCGGCACCAGCAACGTCGCCGAGTCGGCGCGCGACGGCACCCGGGCGCGACGCCGCGACGCGGCCGCCGCGGACGCCGAGCCGGTGGCGCCCGACGAGATCCCGTTCTGACGAACGCACCGGCGCCGCGTATCCTCCGCGCCCTGCCGGCGACCTCGCCGGCAGGGCCACCCTCCGCACGAAGAGCCACGCGCATGCGCATCGTCCCCCGTCTCGCCCTGCTCGCGCCGTTCCTGCTGGTCGCCGTGTCCGCGCAGGAGGCTGCGACCCCGCCGGCGACACCGGCCGCCGCCCCGAACCCGGCGCCGGCCGCAGTGCCGGCCGCGACCAGCGGCCCGGTGTGGCTGACCGACTTCGAGCAGGCGAAGGCCGCGGCGAAGAAGGACGGCAAGGCGATCGTGGCCGCGTTCGTCGGCAGCGACTGGTGCGGCTACAGCATGCGCATGCAGAAGGAGGTCTTCGACAAGCCGGCGTTCGGCAAGTGGGCGGCCGCCAACGCCGTGCTGCTGCAGGTCGACTTCCCACTGGCGGAACTGCCGGCGGCGCAACGGGCGCACAACCGCGACCTGGCGCGTCTCTACGGCGTGCGTGGCTACCCGACGATCGTGCTGCTCGACGCCACCGGCAAGCAGATCGGCCTCTTGCGCCATGCACCGGGCGGTGTGCGCAACTGGATCGAGCGCGCCGACGAGCAGCTCGCCGCCAGCAAGCCGGTGCCGCCGGCCGAGAAGCTCGAGTGGCTGACCGACTACGAGGCGGCGAAGAAGCGCGCGCAGGAGCAGCAGAAGCCGCTGCTCGTCAACTTCACCGGCAGCGACTGGTGCGTGTTCTGCATCCGCCTGAAGAACGAGGTCTTCGCCAAGCCCGAGTTCGCGGCGTGGGCCAAGGAGCACGTGGTGCTGGTCGAGCTCGACTTCCCGCGCAAGAAGAAGCTGCCGAAGGAACTCGCCGAGCAGAACGAAAAGCTGCAGGAGCAGTTCGCCGTGGAGGGTTTCCCGACGGTGGTCTTCGTCGGCACCGATGGCAAGGAGATCTCGCGCACGGGCTACGAACGCGGCGGCCCGACGCCGTGGATCGCCGCAGCCTCGCGCGAACTCGGCCTGACCAAGAAGGACGGCGCCGAGCAAGCGCCGAAGTGACCGGCGCCCCGGCTCGCGCCGTTCCGAAGCGAGACGCAGCACTCATCGCCGGCGTCGCATTCTGCCGATCCACTCGGGCATGCAGGGTGGTCAGTTCCCAGCGTCCGCCGCCAACTCGCTGATCCAAGGCTACTGCGAGGACTTCGTCAGCTTCGCCGCCGTGCTCGCGCAAACGCTCGAGCAGGTGTCGATGCGCGGCATCGATCTCAAGCAGAGCCGCACCGACCTCGAGCGCATCGAGAACGGCATGCGCAACCTCGCGGACGCGATCCACGAGTTGCTGGCGCGACAACCGGCGAAGGGCGGCGCCAAGACGAACGAGCGCGCGCCGGAGAAGGCGGCGCCGACGGCGAACGCGACCCCAGCGCCGAAGGCCGCGACACCGAGCGCTCCCGCGGCACCCGCGGCGGCGCCCAGCGCCAACGCGGCGCCGGTCGCGAAGCCCCAGCCGGCGCCGACCGCGCCGACGCCGAGCAACAAGCCGGCGACGACACCGAACCAGGGAGCCGTTCGCGTGGACATGCGTCCGCGCGACGACGTGCCGGCGAGCAAGCCCGCAGCAGCGGCGCCGAAACCGAGCGTGCCGGCTGACACGGCACCACCGAAGCCCGCGCCGACGGCGACGAACGGCGCCGCGCCCGCAAGCACGACGACGCCGGGCGCGAACCCGAACACGGCACCGACGACGCCGATCCTGACGCCAGCCCCGGCCGCCACGGCTCCGAGCCGACCGGTCGGCACCGCACCGGCGAAGCGCGCCAAGGCCGCGGCTCCGGGCTCGACGCCGCGCCCCGCCGCTGCGGCCAACGCCGCGCGCCCGGGCCAGCGCCCGGCGGCGCGCCCCGAGAACCTGAAGGGCACCAACCGCAGCATGCCGCTGCTGTCGGTGATGCAGTTCCTCGGCCGCATGCGCAAGCGCGGCACCATGCAGGTCGTGCTGCCCGGCGAGACGCTGACGTTCGACATCGAGAACGGCTGCGTGATGTCGGCCGCGAGCACGAACTGCCCGCGCGACGAACGCCTCGGCGACATCCTGTGCGACATGGACGTCTGCACGCGCGAGCAGCTCGAACCGCTGGAGCTGCTGGTCGAGTCGGGCCAGGCCGCCGAGCGCTTCGGCCAGCTGGTGCTCGAGCACCAGCTCGCCACCGACCAGCAGGTCGTCGCCGCCCTCGAAGCGCAGGTGAAGACGCGGTTCAGCCGCGCCTGCAAGCACCTGGAAGCGAGCTACGAGTTCGTCGAAGGCGCGCGCACGTCGGCGCCACCGGTGTTCCCGGTGCAGCCGCTGCCGATCGCCTGAGCGGGCGACGCCAGCTTCGGCGGACTGCAGGTTGACCACGCTGCCGGGCCGGCTAGACCGTTCGTCGTGACCGCCGAGCACGACATCGCGAACCTGCGCGAACGCATCCGCACCGCCGACGACCAGTACTACAACCGCGGCCACAGCGACCTCAGCGACGCCGACTACGACGCGCTGTTCGTGCAGCTGCGCAAGCTCGAGCAGGCGAACCCGGAACTGGTCACGCCCGACTCGCCGACGCAGCGGGTCGGCGCACCGTTGCCGAAGGGCAGTTCGTTCGCGACCGCACCGCACCTGGCGCCGATGGGCAGCATCGAGTCGCTGATGGCGGCCGACGAAGTGCGCGAGTTCGCGGCGCGCGCGCGCAAGCTGCTGGCGCTGCCGGACGGCGAGCCGCTGGTGTGGAGCTGCGAACCGAAGCTCGACGGCGCCTCGGCCAACCTGCTCTACGAACACGGCGTGCTGGTGCGCGGCCTGTCGCGCGGCGACGGCACGCAGGGCGAGGACCTGACGCAGAACCTGAAGACGATCCGCAACCTGCCGCTGCGCTTGCACGGCGCGGGACCGTTCCCGGCGCGCATCGAGATCCGCGGCGAGGTCATCATGAGCAAGGCTGGCTTCGCGGCGCTGCAGGAGCGCGAGGAGACGAGCAGCGAGGGCCAGTTCCGCAACGCGCGCAACACCACAGCCGGCACGCTGAAGCTGCAGGACCCGCGCGTGGTGAAGCGGCGGCCGCTCGACTTCTTCGCGTTCGCGGTCGGCCACGTCGAAGGTGTCGAGTTCGCCACGCACACCGCCCTGCGCGAGCAGCTGCGCGCGTGGGGCTTCGCACTCGCCGAGCCGTTCGCCGTCGCCGCCGACGTCGAACAGGTGCTGGCGTTCCGCGACGACCTCGAACGGCGCCGCGACGAGCTGCCGTACGAGCTCGACGGCACCGTCGCCAAGGTCGATCGCTTCGACTGGCAGCAGCAGCTCGGCCGCACCTCGCGCACGCCGCGCTGGGCGCTGGCCTACAAGTTCGCGCCGCGCATCGGCACCACGCGCGTGCTGGCGATCGGCGCGCAGGTCGGCCGCACCGGCGCCGTGACGCCGGTCGCGCACCTCGAGCCGATCGAGCTCGCCGGCGTCACCGTGCGCAACGCGTCGCTGCACAACTGGGCGCTGCTGCAGGAGCGCGACGTGCGCGCCGGCGACACGGTCGAGATCCAGCGCGCCGGCGACGTGATCCCCGAGGTCGTGCGCGTGCTGCTCGAACATCGCCCCGCCGACGCTTTGCCGCCGACGCCGCCGAGTGCGTGCCCGGTGTGCCAGGGGCCGCTGCAGCAGGAAGGCAAGTTCGTCTACTGCGGCAACCTCGACTGCACGGCGCAGCTCGTCGGCCGCATCGTGCACCTCGCCGGCCGCCGCGCCTTCGACATCGAAGGCCTCGGCCCGAAGCAGGTCGAGCAGCTGGTGCAGGCGAAGCTGGTCGCCTCGATCGAGGACGTGTTCACGCTGGCGCCGAAGAAGCCGCAGCTGCTCGAGCTCGAGCGCTGGGGCGAACGCAGCACGCAGAACCTGCTCGAGCAGATCGACAAGGCGCGCACCCCGCCGCTGAACCGCTTCCTGCACGGCATCGGCATCCGCCACGTCGGCGAGTCGACGGCGAAGGACCTGGCGACGCACTTCGGTTCGCTCGAACGGCTCGCCGGCGCCAACCACGAGGCGCTGATGGCGGTCGACGGCGTCGGCGAAGAGGTCGCGGCCGCGGTGGTCGAGTTCTTCACCTCGCCGAAGAACCAGGCGACGCTGCAGGCGCTCGCCGCGGCCGGTGTCGTGCCGCAGCAGCAGGCGCCGCAAGGGGCCGGGCCGCTGTCGGGGCGCGTGTTCGTGTTCACCGGCGGCCTGTCGTCGATGTCGCGCGACGACGCGAAGGCCAAGGTCGAAGCGCTGGGCGCGCGCACCGCCGGCAGCATCGGCAAGAAGGTCACCGACGTCGTCGCCGGCGCCGACGCCGGCAGCAAGCTCGAGAAGGCGCAGGCGCTCGGCCTGCGCATCCTCGACGAAGCGGCGTTCCAGGCGCTGCTGGCGGGCCTGTGAAACGTCACCTCGTGCACGCGCTGTGCGTGCTCGGCCTCGGGCTGGCACTCGGGGCGCTGCTCTACGGCGCCTGGCTGTTGCTCGGCATGCTATGAACCCCGAAGGCCTGGTCACGGCGCTCGCAGATCCGGCGTGCTACCCGCACGCGCCGCGCACCGTGCGCCTCGTGCAGACGCACCTGTCGGTCGTCTGCCTCGCCGACCAGCTCGTCTACAAGCTGAAGAAGGCGGTGACGCTGCCGTTCGTCGACTTCGCGCCGCTGGCCGCGCGCCGCCGCGCCTGCCGCGACGAAGTGCGGCTCAACCGCCGCGCCTGTCCGGACGTCTACCTCGGCACCGCCGCGCTGCGCCGGCGCGCCGACGGCGGCCTCCGGTTCGCGCCGCTCGGCGACGACGAAGGTCCTGACGACGTCGACTGCGCCGTGGTCATGCGGCGGCTGCCGCAGGAACGCATGCTCGACGAACTGCTGCGCGCGCACGCGGTGACCCGTGACGAGATCGAAGCGCTCGCGGCGCACGTCGCGGCGTTCCACGCGCGCTGCGAGGTGCTACCGGCGGCGGCGGGCGCAGCGCTCGTCGACGACCTGCTGCAGTTCGCGACCGCGAACTTCACCGAGCTCGCCGCGATCGCCGGGCACGGCCAACCACCGTCGCTGCTGGCGGCGCTGCGCAGCGCGCACGAACGCGCGTTCGCCGCCCTGGCGCCGCAGCTGCGCGCACGGGCACAGCGCGGCTCGTGCATCGACGGCCACGGCGACCTGCACGCGCGCAACGTCTGCATGACGGTGCCGCCGGCGCTCTACGACTGCATCGAGTTCGAACCGCGCTTCCGCTGCGGCGACCAGGCGCTCGACGTCGCGTTCCTGGTGATGGACCTGCGCTACCGGGGCGCTGGCGATCTCGCGGCCGCATTCGTGCGCGCCTACGCGAACGCGCGCGGCGATGCCGAGCTGCCGGCCCTGCTGCCGACCTTGTGCGCCTACCGCGCGATGGTGCGGGCCAAGGTCGCAGTGTTCGCCGCGCACGAAGCCGAGCTGCCCGCCGCCGATCGCGACGGCGCCCGCCAGTCCGCGCGCCACCACCTCGAGCTCGCTGCCGCGCTGCAGGTCGAAGCCACCGGACCGCTGTGGCTCGTGCTGTGCGGACCACCGGCGAGCGGCAAGTCGCAGCTCGCCGCGGCGCTGGCGTCGCGCGCCGGCTGGCCGGTGCTCGCCACCGATGTCGTGCGCAAGCAGCTCGCCGGCCTCGCACCGACCGAACGCGCGCGCGCCGAGCACTACACGCCGGCCTTCTCGCAGCGCACCTACGACGCACTGCTGGCGCGCGCCGCCGCCGCCACGGGCGACGGCGCTCGCGTGGTGCTGCTCGACGGCAACTTCGCGACGCCGGCCCAACGCGCCGCCGCTGCGACCGCCGCGTCGGCGGCTGGCGCACGGATCGTCTTCGGCTACGTCGCCATCGACCGCGCCACCGCGATCGCCCGCGCCACAGCCCGCGCGCAGGATCCGGCCCGCGTCAGCGACGCCGACGCCGCGGTCGCCGCCGCGCGCCACGACGCGTTCGTGCCGCCGACACCGGCCGAGGGGCGGGCCCTGGTCCACATCGACGGGAACGCCGCGCCAACGGCGATGTGCGCAGCCCTGCTGACTGGAGCCCAGGAGCCAACCTCACCACCCTGTGACAGGTAGTTGTCCGAAGAACGAAAGCGCCACGATAGTCTGCGGATCCTCAGGTCTGCGATGCGGCTTCTCCACTACCTCGAACTCCAGAACTTCAAGCGCTTCGGGTCCAAGCAGCGCATCACGCTGGACCACCCATCCGTCCTGATCGGCCCCAACAACTGTGGCAAGACGACCGCCATCCAGGCGATCGCGCTGTGGTCGCAGGCAGTGAAGAGCTGGATCGACGCGCGGCGCGAATCGAAGGCAGAGAAGCGGACCGGCACGGCGCTCAACCGGCTGAGCATCGTCGCCGTACCGGTTCGTCGCACTCGCTACTTCTGGCACAACACGGTCGTTCGCAGCGGCACCAAGGCAGTGCCTCTCGTCATCACGGTGGGCGTCGAACACGACCATCGTGTCTGGCCGGTCACGATGGAGTTTCGCAACGACGGTGAGGACATCGTCTACTGCACCCCAGACGCCACGACGGTGCGCCACCGCGAACTGCTGGAAGCGGCGGCGAGGATCGAAGTCGAGTTGCTCTATCCGATGTCTGGTCTCGACATCGAAGAGCCTGTCCTGCAGCCAGGTCGTATCGCCGTATTGCTGGGGCAAGGTCAGACAGCACAGGTTCTGCGCAACCTGTGCCTGCAGGTCCACAGGACAAACCCCGAAGGATGGCGCGAGATCGTGCACTTCGTGCACCGGCTCTTCGCCCTCGACCTCGGCGACCCGCAAGAAACCTCACGCGGAAGCATCGAGTTGACCTACTCCCAGGCTGGTGTGAAGGAGCCGCTGGACCTCGCCCAGTCGGGTCGCGGCCTGCACCAGACCCTGCTGATTCTCGCCTACCTCAACTCCCACCGCCGCAGCGTGCTGCTGATCGACGAGCCGGATGCACACTTGGAGATCCTGCGGCAGAAGCAGATCTATGTCCTGCTACGCGACGTGGCAGCGAGGAACGAGTCACAGGTGATCTTGGTGACCCACTCCGAGGTCGTGCTCGGTGAGGCCCACGATCGCAACCTCACCTTGCTGTTGGACGGCAAAGCCGAGGATCTGGCGGCTCGCACCGCGATCCACAACGCCCTGAAACACTACGGCACCGAGAACTACGTCAGGGCTCGCGAGCTCGGCCACATTCTCTACATCGAGGGGGGAACGGACCTCGACATGCTACGGGCTCTCGCACGCCGCCTGCGCCACCCCATCGCCGATCGACTGGATGGCCGCCTGAATGTGTTCTACGTGCAGAACAACTATCCGGAACAGTCCACCGAAGCCGAGCTCGAGCGAGTCGAGGGGGGCTTCGGCATCGAACCGAGGAACCACTTCGGGCGACTTCGCAGCTTGGTCCCCAGCCTGCGCGGACTGGCCATCCTCGACAACGACGGCAAGTCCCGTAGCGATGCAGACGACGGCAGACTGCAGATCGCCTACTGGCGCCGCTACGAAGCCGAGAACTACTTCATCACCCCCGAGGTGCTGCGCAGCTTCGCGCTCGTCCACTACCGCGAGATGACCCTCTTCCAAGGGCATCGGAAGGAGATCGACGAGACCCTGGACGCACTGGCACTCGAGCGAGTGTTCGATGGGGATCGACTCGACTTTGCGGCCTGGAAGAAGGCCGACCCAGAGGCTGCTCGCGTCATCTGGGACGCCAAGACCGAACGCCGGAAGCTGAGCGACTTCGCGGAGGACTTCTTCCGCCGCCTTGCGGCGACCCTCGGCCACGAGATGATCATGCGCAAGGGCGACCTCCACACACTCCTCGAGTTCGTGGACCCGGCGAGGATCTCGTCGGAAGTCTCCACCAAGCTGGACCTGCTTGCCTCCCTGCTGACAGCAACGGACTCGGACCGACAAGTCGCGGACGCCGACTCATCGCAATGAAGACTGCCTTCGATCTGACCGGGACCTGGGAAGGCCACTTCGTGCAGAACGGCCGGCGCCACGCCATCTCGATGCGCGTGGTGCAGCGCGGCCAGTCGTTCGTCGGCGCGATGCGCGACGCCGACACGCTGATGGTCAGCCACGAACGGTTGCACACCGCCGGCGGCGACCAGGGCAAGGACATCGAGATGGTCGCCGAGGCCGAGGTGCTCAGCAGCCTGCCGGAGCACAGCTCGATCGAAGGCGAAGTCGAGAAGCGGCTGGTGACGTTCGTGAAGCGCTACCAGGGCAAGACCAGCACCAGCATCTGGATGGAAGGCAAGGCGGCCATCACGGTCGAGGTGCCGGGCCACGACGTGCACTACCGCGGCATGGTGTCGCTCGACGGCAACACCATCGCCGGCATGTGGCGCATCCCGCCGCAGCACACGGCCGGCGAACTGCTGCGCGACCGCTTCGAACTGCAGCGCGCGGCGAAGTGATCGCGGCAGCACCGGCGTCCTCCGCGACGGCCCGCGCGCGCTAGACTGCGCGCTTCTCCGTTCCCCGCGAGGTCGGCCATGCGGCTCGTCACGTTCCTCTGCCTCGGCGCCAGCGCCGCCGCCCAGGCCCAATGGCTCGCGGTGCCCTCGACGAACACGCAGGCGGCGACCCTCGGCCATCGCATGGCCTACGACCCGGCGAGCCAGCGCACGGTCACGCTGTGGGGCACGACCGCGAACGGGGTCGCTGGCTGCAGCATGTGGGACGGCACCGACTGGAGCGCGTGCACGACGCAGGTGGTGGGCCCCGGCTTCCTGCTGGTCGGCCGCGACGTCGCGCTGTGCAGCGACGGCAACGGCGCACTGCTGATGTTCGGCGGCTGGCGGCCGGGCTTCGGCATCGGCGGCGGCATCCCGAGCGTGCTCGACGGCACCTGGCGCATCGTGACCAGCGCCACGGGCACACTGCAGTTCACGCAGCTGACGCCGGCCACGCGCCCGTCGCCGCGCCAAGGGGCGGCGATGGTGCTGACCGCGCAAGGCATCGTGCTGTTCGGCGGCAGCGCCGTCAGCGGCTTCCCGCAGTACGGCGACACCTGGCGATGGAACGGTGCGGCTTGGAGCCAACTGGCGCCCGCCAACGCACCGCCGGCGCGCACGCTGGCCGCGATGGCGTTCGACCCGGTGCGCCAGGTCGCGGTGCTGTGCGGTGGCACGGGTGCTAGCGGCGCGCTCGGCGACACCTGGGAGTTCGACGGCAGCAACTGGCTCGCGCGCACGCCGACGGTGAGTCCGAGTGCGCGCAGCCGCGCCGCGTTCGCGTGGTCGCCACCGATCGGCCGCTGCGTGCTGTTCGGCGGTGCTGGCGCGAGCGGCGCGGAGCTGGGCGACACCTGGACGTGGAACGGCACCAGCTGGGAACGCGCGATCGACCTCGCGACACCTTCGGCGCGGCAGGGGGCGACGCTCGACTTCGACGCCGCGCACCAGAAGCTGCTGCTCGTCGGTGGCGTGGCGCCAGCGAGCTACCTCGCCGACACGCACGAGCTGGCGTGGACCGCCGGCCCGTCGAGCTTCACGACGTTCGGCAGCGGCTGCGTCGGCCCGACGCTGCAGACGCCGACGCTGGCGGCGGGTCCCGGCGAAGTGCCGCGCCTCGGCACGACGTCGCAGCTGACGATCGGCGACCTGCCGGCGGGAACGCTGACCGTGCCGGTGTTCGTGTTCGGTTCGAGCACGACGTTCGAAGCGAGCGGCGGCCATCCCTTGCCGTTCGATCTCGGCTTCCTCGGCTGGCCCGGCTGCCAGCAGCTGGTGTCGCACGACGTGCTGCTGCCGAGCCCGACATTGGCCTCGTCGGTGACGTTCCCACTGACGGTGCCGATCGCGGCGAACCTGGTCGGCTACACGCTGCACGTGCAGGGCTTCGTGCTCTACGCGCCCGCCGGTGCTGCGGTCAGCAACGCGCTGACGGCCGTCGTCGGCACCTGAGCTGCGCAGCGCTCACTCGCGGCGGGCGAACCGCACGTCCCCGCCGCCGTCGCCGACCGTCACCTTCGCTCGCAGCGGCTGCCAGCGATCGTCGAGCTCGAGCGCGTAGTCGCCCTTCGGCAGCGCCACCAGTGCGCGCAACTCGGCGTCGACGCGGCCGTGGAACAAGCCACCGACCTTGCGGCGGAGCACGACGACTCCGGTGTGGTCGCGCACCAACAAGGTGGCGCCGTACGCCATCTGGGCGCGCTGCTGGACATTGAGTTCGACGATCACGCGCAGCGCAGGCGCCGCGCGCAGCTGGAAGGCGACCGGCACCGGCTGTGCGGCGGCGGCGACGCCGATGCGCTGCGGCAGCACCTGGTGCGTGCTGCTGCTGCCCAGCAACTGGTAGTCGCCCGGCGGCAGTTGCTCGTGCGTGAACGAACCGTCGCGCTGCCGCACCAGCTCGAACGTCTCGCCACCGCGCACCGCGGCCAGCGCCAGCTCGAGGTCGTCGGGCACGCTGGCGCCGTCGGCGGCGACCGCGCGCACCTTCGCCGGCAGCCCCATCCGGATCGTGCCGAGCTCGGCATCGCCGCTGGTCGGCACTTCGACGTCGGTGAGCCGCAGCGTTGCGCGGCCGGGCGCCGACACGACGACGCGCACGCGACCGGGCGCAAACGGGCGGATGGCGAAGGCACCGTCGCCGTCGCACGTTGCCCGCGGGCCATCCCACCAGTCCTGCTGGCTCACCACCATCACGTGGGCGCGCAGCGGCTGGCCGTTCTCGTCGACGACGAGCCCGCGGATCGTGTGCGTGGCGCGCGCATGGTCGGGCACGACGACGTCGACGATGCTGCCGTCGGCGACGATGCCTGGCACGCGCCAGCACGGGAAGTACTGGCCGGCAGCGTGCGCCGCCGGATCGAACAGCGTGAGCGTCAGCGGCCGATCGGCAGGAAACCGCCACTGCACGTACTCGAGCGTGACGCCGTCGTCGCCGGTGATGCCAGAGTTGCCCCCGAACCCACGATCGTCGGTCACCTTCACGTTCCATTTCGCCAAGGGCTCGCCTCGCTCGTCGCGAAGACGAATGCGCAGCGACTTCGCCGGCGCCGCCACCGCGTCCCAGGTGGTCGTCTCCCCGGCGCGCAGCGTCAGCAGTTGTTCCACGTACACGTTGCCGATCTGCGCGGTGGCCAACCACGTGCCTGGCAGGACATCGGCGAAGGTGAACACGCCGCCTCCGCCGCTGCGCAGGGTGTGCTGCGCGAACGGGAATGCGAACGCGCCATCGGCGAGCCACCGCAGCGACACCTGCGAACCACCACCGGGAGCGCCGTCGGCGAACTTCGTCGCGCCTTCGAGCCGCGCGCCTTCGCCGACGCGCAACTCGACGAGGCCGTTGCTCGGCACGTCGACACGCACCATGCCGATCAGGCGTCGCCCGCCGACCAGCGCCCGCGCGACGATGGCGACGTGGCCGTTCGGCAGCCAGTCGAACGTGAACGTGCCGTCGGCGGCGGTGCGGTCGTACCACGGCTCAACGACATCCGACGCGAACGCGATCGTGCCGAGCTCGGCCGCCACCGGCTTGCCGTTCGCATCGACGACGCGGCCGTGCAGCGGCTGCCCCGCCGGCGCCAGCTGCAGACGGCAACTCTGCGTGCCGTCCTCGTGCACTCTTGCCTGCAGGAACGCCGCCACGGCGTGACCCGCGGCGCGCGCGCGCAGCTGCGCACCGCGCTGCGTCTGCCCGCGGCGCCGCAGCGTGCCGTCGCTGCCGGTCCGGCCGAGCGAGCACCACCGCTGGTGGCCGTGCTGCGAGCCGTTGCCGTCGACCTCCGCGCCGGCGACCGGTCGCCCGGCGGCATCGACGACAGTGACGGTGAGCACTCCGGTCGCTGGCACCAGCAACGTCATTTCATGGCGGAACGAGGGGCGAGCAGGCCGCGGCCACCAGTTGTCATCCACGTCGGTGCCACTGACGAAGACCTGGTACATCCACTGATCCGACACGTCGTCGAACACGGCGTCCCCTTGCGCATCGGTGACCGCGAAGCGGACCTCGTCGCCGACGAGAAGACCGACACGTTCGCCAGCCTCGACCTTCGGCTCGTCCTCGTGGCGCACGTGCACCGTGATGCGGCGCGGCCGACGCTCCTGAGGGCCCTGCGCCGGCACTGCCGCGGGCGCTGATGGCAAAGCCACGGTCTCGCGCGGCGCGTCGTTCGCGACCACCTCGGCGACCAACGGCGCGGCCGCCTCGCTCGCCGCCGCTGCCGGCGGCGCCAGTTCGTCCGGACGCCACAGCACGGCCAGCATCACCGCCGCCGCCAGCGTCACCAGCGCCCCGCTCCACCGCAGCACTCGCGCCAACGAGCCGCTCGGCAACGGCGGCCCGAACTGCGCGAGCACTTCGCCGCGCACCCGCGCCAGCTGCTGCGCCGGCAGCGCCGCGACGCCCACACCCACAGTGGCGAGCCCCATCGGCAACAGCGCACGCAGGCGATCGAGGCCGCGCACGATCTGCGTGCGCACGGTCCCCGCGGGCCGGCCGAGCGCTGCGCCGATCTCGACCGCGGTCAGCCCGTGCTGCACGTGCAGCGTCACCGCCTCACGGAACGGCGACGGCAGCTCGCCCAGTCCCTTCGCCAGCAGCTGCGCGAACTCGCCGTCCGCGCTGGCGCGCAACGGATCGTCGCTGGCCAAGAGGTTGGCCAGCACCTCGCCGCCCGGCACCTGCCGCCGCTGCGCCCGCGCCGAACTGCGCGCGTGGTTGGCGAGCACACCGAGCAGCCACGGCAGCAGTGGGCGTTCGCTGTCCCACGTCGTGGCGCGCGTGATCGCCGTCAGCCACGTCTGCTGCAGCAGGTCCTCCGCGCGCGCATGGTCGCCGCCGCTCAGGTAGCTGGCGACGCGGCCCAGTTCGGGAGCCGTGCGGTCGAACACGGCCGCCAAAGCGCGGGCGTCGCCACGTTCGCGGAAGCGGAGGAACAGGGCCTCGAGGGCCAGGGCAGGGGCGTCGATCATGGCGTTCTGCCCCTGCTTGCCGGAGCGGCCGGCAGTGCGCCCGGAATCGGCAGATTCCTGTGCGGGGAAGGCCGGCTCATCGCCACGGCCCGCGGACCTCCTCGAACCGCCCCGTTGGCGGGAGCCGTGGCAGCGCTCGCGTTGCACCGTGCGGTTGCGGTGACGAAGTGGGCTCCATGCTCCGCCATCACTCTAGCGATGCGAGCCTCCTCTTCGCGCTCGCCTTCCCTGCCCGCCAGGGAATCGGGAGCCCACCCCGTATCCTCGCGCATCACTCGCTCGTCCTGCTGGCATGAACCCACCGAACCGACGCTCGTCGCCGCCACCCAGCAGTCCTGGCACCGCTTCCTCGAGTCGTTCGAGCCGCTGCGACCGGACCTGTATCGCTTCTGCCGGCTGCTGACGCGCAGCGCCATCGACGCCGAGGACCTTTCGCAGGAGACGCTGACGCGCGGCTTCGCGGCGATGGGGCGGCTGGCGGCGATGCCGGGCAATCCGCGCGCGTGGCTGTTCCGCGTCGCGACGAACGCGTGGATCGATGCGACGCGGCGGCCGACGAGCACCTCGCAGACGAACGAGACGGCCGTCGCCGAGCCGCTCGCCGCCGCCGCCCCCGAGCCCGGCGCGAGGCCACCGCGACCTCGGGCGGCGTGACCTGATCCGGCGACGCGACTATCGCTGCCGCCCTTCGCCGAGAGTCGCCCCATGCTCACTGCCGACGTTTCCCACACTGCGTTGTTGCTCTGCACCTTCGGCCTGAGTGGGGTCGGCCTGGCCCAGAACGTCAGCCTGGAAGCGGTCACGACGACACCGATCCAGCTGGCGACGTCCGCCGGCTCTGCCACGGCAACGGGTCAGGTGTCGCAAGGAACCGTGGCCACGGCAGCCGTCAGCGACCTGAGGGCCATCCTGCTTGGAGTTCACTCCTTCGCCGCCGTGGGGTGGCATGGCCCGACGCAGCTGCAGAATGGCGAGATCGAGTATCGCTACCAGCTGCGCACGGAGGCCTTGGGATTGGCCGCAGGCGTCAACAGCTCGTCGGTCTCCACGCACCAGGTCCTGCTGACGCTGCAGCCGCAAGCGCCGCGTCCCTACCGCATCGTCGCCGAGATCACCGCCGATGCCTCGCAGGGCCAGACCGCACCGCGCCTCGACGTCGACCTGTTCGACGACGGCGTCGTCGACGGCGACCCGATCTCGGGCACCGCGAGCACGGGCGTGCTGGCGAACGGCAGCGCGGTGCTGGTGCGGTTGACGGCCGCGTGCAGCGCCTCGGCCACACTCGGTCAGCTATCCAAGGTCGTGGCCGAAGTCCGGCTCCGTGTGCAGCCACACAACGACGTCACCATCGTGCAGACCGGCGTCGGCTGTGTGCTACCGCCCGAGTTCCGCGTGAACGAAGCGTTCGACCACCGCGGCGTGCGCCTCGGCCTCCCGAACTCGCAGGAACTGCACGTGGTCGTACTCGGACTTGCGGCGCAGCCAATGTGGGTCCCGATCGGCGGGAGCTGGCCATGCCTGCTGATGCCGAGCCCCGACGTGCTTGTGCTCGGACAGCCGGGCGGAGTGGATCTGCCGATCCCGGCGTCGGTGCGACCGTTCTCGTTCCACGCGCAGGCGGGGGCCCTGCTGGGCGTCACCGGCCAAGTGGTGTTCACCGAGAGCTACGCGGTCGTCGCGAACTGAACGAGCGGCCGGCGCGCGCTACTTCTTCGGCGCTTCCTTCGCCTCAGCCGGCTTGTCGCCGTCCTTCTTCTCGCCCGCCGGCTTCGGCGCCTCCTTCGGCAGCCCCAGCAGCTCGCGCAGGTCGGCCTCGAAGTGCTTCTCCTGGCCCGGGCCGAAGCCGATGTGCACCTTCTGGATCACGCCGTCCTTGCCGATCATCACCGTGTGCGGGATGCCACCGACCCCGAACGGCTTGGTGAACTTCTGGTCGACGATCGCGCAGGCGATCTCGAGCTTCTTGCGGGCGAGGAACTTCTCGACGCCGCCCTTCGCCTCCTCGATGTCGCAGGCGACGAAGACGACGCCCTGGTCGGCGTAGCGCTTGGCGACGGCGGAGATCTTCGGCAGGCCCATGACGCACGGGCCGCACCACGTCGCCCAGAAGTCGAGCACGACGACCTTGCCCTTCAGGTCGGCGAGCTTCTGCGTGGTGCCGTCGAGCAGCGTCCAGCTGACGTCCGGCGCCGGCTTGCCGACGGTCGCGTGCGGCTTCTCGTCGCTGCGCGGGGGAGCCGGCTCTTCACCGGTCGCACCCACCTCGGCTTCGCCGCCGCCCTCCGCCGCCATCTGCTTCTCCATCTCCTCCATGTGCCGCTGCTGCTCCTCCATCACGCCCTCGGCGAGATCGTCGACGCGGCGGCTCTTCTCGGGAGCCACGAGTGCGAACGCATCCTTCGGCAGCTCGCGCGAGCAGCTCTCGACCTCGAGCCAGAGGTCGCCGGCGTAGAACTCGAGCGTGTTCGCCTCATGGTCGATGTGCCCCCACTTCGGGCGATAACGCAGCAGCCACGGCTCGCTGCCCTTCTGCACCCACAGCTCGCACGCGAGCTTCTCGTCGCGCACGGCGAGGTGCAGCGCCTGCTTGTCGCCGATCTTCTCCTCGCCGAGCAGCGCCACGGTCTTGGCGTCGAGCAGCGACGGCTCCGTGCCGCTCGGCGCGAACAGGCCCCGCAGCGTGGTGATCGACACGAAGTGCGGCGACGGCTCGCCACGCAGCCATTCACCGAGGCTCTTCGGCGCCGGCCCGACCGCATGGATCGCCTGGAACCAATCGCGCAGCATCTGCTTGCCGTCGCTGACGAGCAGACCACTGCCGCCGCAGTCGACGCGGAACTGGTTCGGCGCCGCCATCGTCAGCGTGAACGCGAAGTCGGGCCGCTGCTCGTCCTCGAGGTTGAGGTTGGCGCGCGCCTTCATGTGGAAGCTCGGCAGCGTGTGCAAGAAGTGCAGCGCGCGGGCGAGCTCGTCGGCGGCCTCCTTGCTGGCGGCGACTTCGTTCTTCGGAGCCGCGGGCTTCGGGACCCGGACCGGGATCGGGTCCTGGGCGGAGAGGCTCGTCGCAAGGACGGCGAGCACGAACGGGGTGACGATACGCATCGGGGTCATGGGGAGCAGTGGCATACGCGACTCGACGCAGAGCTTCGGGGGTTGCTCCGCCGCGTTCGCCGACGGCAACACGCGCGCAACAACCGATTGCCGCGCGCCTGGGCGCAGGCCGACGCAGCAGCACCGAGCACCGGGTTGCTGCGTTGTTTCCTCGCAGACCGCCGGCGGCACATCGCCCACCGCCGTCCGTGCCATCCGGCATGATGCTGCGCATGCCGTCGCCGTCCGACTCGCCGTCGTTACGTCCGTTCCGTTCGCTCGTCTCGTCGCTCGTGGTCGCGTTCGCGCTCGCCACCCCCATCCTCGCGCAGGCGCCCGACGTGCCGATCCGCGCGCAGACGCTGCAGGGCCTGCGGTCCGAAGACGCCGCGATCGGCAAGCAGATCGCCGCCTTGATCGCCGCCGACAAGCTGGCGACGACGGCGACGGTCGAAGGCTGGTGCAAGCAGCCGAAGCCGTGCGCGCTGGAACTGCCGAAGCCGCACACGCAGGAACTGACGCCGCCGAAGATCGCCGAACGCGCGCAGAAGGCGCATCTGCGCGTCGGCTGGTGCTACCTGTGCACCCACTGCGACCACTGGCACACGGCGATGGGCTGCGGCTACGCGCTCACCACCGACGGCGCCATCGCCACGTGCGCGCACGCGCTGCAGCGCCCGCCGATGGAAGTGCGCGATGCGCGGCTGATCGTCGTCACGGCGGACGGCATCGTGCATCCGGTGACGTCGGTGCTCGCCTGCGACGACGACATGGACGCCGCCATCGTCCGCATCGACGTCAGCGCCGCGGCGACCCCGCTGGTGCCGCTGCCGCTCGCCACCGACGTGCGCCCCGGTGATCGCGCCTACTGCTGGAGCCGCCCGCTCGAGCAACGCGACTTCTTCGGCTCCGGCATGGTCAATCGCTTCTACCTCGACCGCGACGTCGCCGAAGAGCACGGCCGCGACAGCCTGCCGTTCCTCGCCGCGGTGCGCATGGACGTCGACATGCCGTGGGCCCCGGGCAGCAGCGGCGCCGCCCTGCTGGACCATTGCGGCAACGCCATCGGGCACGTCAGCGAGATCCGTCCGCTGAGCAACGGCATGCCGGCCCCCGGCATGAACGGCGCCATCAGCGCCGCCGAAGCGGCGAAGCGCCAGGAGGAAGCGGACCCCGAGCTCGAACAGCCGGCGAAGATCGGCGACCTCGAGGCGCGCACCACCATGATCACGCTGCACGTCGCCGTGCCGGTGCGCGGCGTGCAGTTCCTGGCCACGGCCAAGCAAGCGGAGAAGCCGGCGCCCGCCGCGACGCAGCCGGCGGCGAAGTGACGCCACGACCTGGACGACGCGCGGTAGCCCGGCGACGGTTTGCCCGGGCCACCGGCCACTCCCGCGACTTCCACCCGACCCGCCGCCGATGAACCACCAGCAAACGCTCGCCTTCGTCCCGTCGCTGCTGCTGCTCACCGCACCCTTCGCCACGTCCGTGCGCGCCCAGGACCCGATCGTGGTCCAGATGGCCCCGTGCGAGCAGAAACGACCGGTCCGCAGCTTCTATGTGAAGTCGTCGCGCGACCTGGTCCGCAAAGGCAGCCTGCAGGTCGGCAGCGAGACCTTCGACCTCTACCTGCCCAACGAGAAGGGCGGCTGGTCGGCCGCCGCGCGACCGGAGCGCAAGGGAACGCTCGTCACGCTGACCTCGACCTGGCTCGCCGTCGACCAGGACCACGACGGCAAGATCACCCTCGAGGAGTCGTACTTCGCCGAGCTGCCGCTGCGCATCGGCGACACGATGTTCGACGTCGTCGCCATCGCGACCGACGGCAACACGATCACGCTGCGCCGCCGCGAAGGCCCGCTCGGCGGCGCCGTGCTCGGCCGCAAGGCCGCGGCGTTCGAGTGGACCGCGCCCGACGGCAGGAAGCTGACCAACGCGAGCTACGAGAACCGCGTGCTGGTCATCGACTGCTGGGCGCCAGGTTGACACTCCTGCTGGGAAGGCTTTCCCTTCGTGCAAGGGAACATCGACTACTTCGGCAAGGACAAGCTCGCCTACCTGCTCTACGACTGCGGGGGCACGTCGCCCGGTGACGTGACCGCGTCGGAGGAGCGCCTGCGCACCTACGGCATGCGCGGTTTCGATGTCGTGCGCACCGACTTCGAAGTCATGGGGCGCGAACTGCCGGCCCTGTTCGGCCACTTCGGCTACGGCGCCATGGTGATCGACGCCGCCGGCAACCTGCGCGGCGCGAACCTGCACGGCGACCAGGTGTTCGCACTGCTCCGGCAACTGCTGGAGCCCGCTGCCGAAGCCGACGAGGACGAAGACGACCCGGCGACTCGCCTGCGCGTCCGCACCAAGGTCGACGTGAAGCAGCGCGGCCGCGCCGGCCTCAGTGTCAGCAAATCGCTGACCCAACCGATGACCGCCACCGTGGTGATCGAGCTGCAGCTGCCCGAGGGCTACCACGTCTACGGCATGGCCGCCGGCAACCCGACGCCGACGACCGTGGCGGTCCGCTACGCCGCCGGCGTCACCGCGGGCCAGCCGGAGATGCAGAACCTGCAGGACGTCGGCGACGGTGTGCAGCATGCGAAAGGGCCGGTGCGCATCCACGTGCCGGTGGAGCTGCCGAAGGGCACGCCGGTCGGACAGTACGTGGTGCACGGCACGCTGCGCTTCATGGCGTGCAACGACAGCCAGTGCCTGCCGCCGATCGAGCGCAGGTGGCACGCGGTGATCTCGGCGCTGTGACGCGAGCTGGACGCCCTGCAGGCGCAGCACGGCGAACGGCAGCGGCGTCGGCGCATTCGCCCACGCCGCGGAATGCGCAGCGGCAACACGCCAGCAACATCGGGCGCGACGCCAACGTCACCTTGTCCACGGATCGCATCTAGGATCGAAGCGCTGCACATCGCCACATGCAGCGAGTGAGATCCGAATGCTGACCAACCTTCTCGCGCCTCTTTGTCTGCTGGCTCCGCAGGCCCCGCAGTTCACCGAGCCGGTCCGCGTGCGCGCCGGCGACGACTTCGTCAAGGTCGAGTCTCCCGGCTATGCCGCGCCCGCCGTCCACGACGTCGACGGCGACGGCGTGCTCGACCTCGTCGTCGGGCAGTTCCACAAAGGCAAGATCGCCGTCTACAAGGGCACGGGCAACGGTGCCTACGCCGCACGCACGTGGCTGCAGGCCGAGGGTGCCAACGCCGAGATCCCCGGCGTCTGGTGATGCACCTCCTCGACTCCACAGTTCGTGGATCTCAATGGTGACGGGACGATCGACGTTCTCTCCGGCTCGTACTCGCGCAAGAGCGAGGACATGGCCGGGCTCTTCCAGGTCCTCTTCGGACGCAAGGGCGGCGGCTTCGGCAGACCCCAGCCGCTGGACGGCAGCGATGGCGAGCCGCTGATCCTGCCCAAGCAGAAGAACGACCAGGGCGACGACGGCATTCTCGACGCGATCTGCACGCGGCCGACCGCGGTCGACCTCGACGGCGACGGCAAGCTCGACCTCGTGGCCGGCAACTTCCGCGGCACGTTCGGCTTCTTCCGCGGCGGCGGCGACGGGGACTTCGACCCGAAGGCCGAGTGGCTGCAGGCCGACGGCAAGCCTCTGTCCGTCGGTGGCCACGGCGACCCGTTCTTCGTCGACCACGACGGCGACGGCGACCTCGACCTGTGGAGCGGCTCCGAGATGGGCGGCGTCTACCTGTTCGAGAACCTCGGCAGCAAGACCGCGCCGAAGTGGGGCAAGCGGACGACCGTCTGCCAGCCACCACGCGTGCAGAGGGTCGGCGAATCCCCGCGCGCGCCGGAGTTCGGCGACGCGCATCTGCGGGGTCCGCAGCGGTCCACCCGCGTCTGGCTGGCCGACGTCGACGGCGACGGCAAGCTCGATCTGCTGGTCGGCGACACGTTGGCGCTGGTGCAGGCCGCCCCGGGCGTCGACGAAGCGAGCGCGCGCACGCAGTACGCAGCGTGGGCCCGGAGGTGGAACGACCTGAGCTCGCAGCCCGAGCCCGAGAGCCGGGCGGATCAGCGGAAGCGGCTGGCCGAGTTCGAAGCTCTCGAGAACGACCGCAAGCAGTTCACGAAGGACGAATCGACCGGCTTCGTCTGGCTGTTCCGCGGCAAGTGAACTGCAATGACCGAGGAGGCGCAGCCAAGCCGGGCCGCCCTCCCGACGTCACTTGCCCGAAGCCGGCTTCGGCTTCGCTTCGGACGCAGGTGCCGGACCTGCCGAGCCCAGCGCAGCCAGGATCGCCTGCTCCAGCATCGCCTCGTCACCGGGCGTGTAGCCGACGTGCACCTTGCGGATCACACCGGTGGCGTCGATGACGACGGTGTGCGGCACGCCGCTCACGCCGAACGCTTCGAGGATCGGCTGGTCGACGACCGACACGGTGACGTCGAGCTTGTTCGACCGCAGGTGACGACGAACCGTCCTTCGGGTCTGGTCGAGGTTGAGGGCGAACATCACCACGCCGCGGTCGGCGAGCTTCTTGGTCACTTCGGCGACCTTCGGCAGGCCCGCGACGCAGGGGCCGCACCAGGTCGCCCAGAAGTCGAGCACGACGACCTTGCCCTTCAGGCCGGCGAGGCGCACGGTCGCGTCGTCCAGCAGGGTGAACGTCACGTCCGGCGCCGGCTTGCCCACGGTGGGATGCGTGGCTTCGGGCGCCGCCACGGGCGCGTTCTGCTGGTCGACGACCGCCGCCCCACCGACCGCGACAGGGCCGCCGGTCTCGGCGATCTCGGCCGCCACGTCGGCCTCGACGATCGCGTCCTGCTTCGCGCGCTCCTTCGCCAACTCCTTGACCAGGTCCTCGACCAGCACACTCGCCGCGGAGGCCTGCAGCACGAACGCGTCCGCAGGCACCGCGCGACTCCACCGGGTGTCGTCCCCGAGCGCCAGGTCGCCCGACGTGTAGTCCATGACCCCGTGTTCGTCCGCCCGAGGCTGGAAGCGACGGATCCACGGCTCGTTCCCCTGCTGCACCCAGATCTCGCACTCGAGATCGCGGTCGCGCACCGCGAGATGCGTGCACGCATGTCCGGCGACGTTCTCGATGCCGCGGGCGACGACCTTCTTCGCATCGAGCAGGGACGGCTCGGTCCCCGTAGCGCCCCACAGCCCCTGCAGCGTCACCGCACCGAAGAAGGCCGAGCCCGGCTCGGCGTCGTTCGACAGCGCGTGCAGCCAGGCACGAAAGTCCTTCGGAGCGTCGCCGATGCCGTGCTTCTGCCATCGCTCGGACAGCATGCGCCGACCATCGCTGATGGTCTGGTCGAACACGCGCCCGCCGCGGCCGACCTTGACCGCGAAGCGCTCGGCGGCCACGTGCACGTCGATCTCGAGCCCCTCGTGACGCAGCTGCAGACTGCAGGCGGGCAAGGCGTGCAGGAACTGCAGCGCGCGCTGCAGCTCCGCCTTGGCTGCCGCCGTCGGCGCCGGCTCCGCGGGAGCTGGGGTCGGATCCTGGGCAGCGGCGAAACTGGCGAACGCCAGCAACGAGACGAAGCGACGGTCGAGAGAAGGCATGGTCGCGTCGTAGACTCTGCGAACGCCGAAGCAAGGAACGCCCACGGCCGTCGCTCGGCCTGCAACACGCGAGAAACAGCGGCAGCGCTGCGGATCCCGACGCCTGCCGGCCGACGCGGCGCGATCGCCGGAAGGCGCTCGCTCAGCCGTGTGTCGGGAGCACGAAGCGCGAACAGCAGCCGCCTTCCGGGCGATCGGCGAGTTCGAGTTGGCTGCCGTGCGCGGCGAGGATGCGCCGCGCGATCTCCAGCCCGAGGCCGGCGGCGTCGGCACGCCTCGCGTCGCTGGCGGCGGGATCGGCCAGCAAGCCCGGGCCGTCGTCGAGCACTTCGACGCCGACGCCGTTCGCCACCGCTGTCGCACGCACCTCGACGCGGCTGTGCGCATGCTCGATGGCGTTGCGCACGAGGTTCTCGAGCACGCGCAGCAGACGGCGGCCGTCGCCGGGGACCGTCGGCATGCCGGAGGCCGGCACCGCCGACAACGCGAGGCCCGACTTGGCCGCGAGCGGCGCCAGCTCCTGGCCGACGCGAAGGACCAGTTCGCCGACCAGCAACGGCTCGAGTTCGAGCTGGTCCGGCAGGTCCAGGCGCGCCGCCTCGAGCAGATCGCGCGCCAGCTGCGCCACGCGGTCGGCATCGGCGAGCGCGACGTCGATCGCGGTGCGCAGCTCGTTCGCGTCGCCGTTCGTCGGCTCGGCCCGGCACTGCACCAACAGGCGATCGACGACCGGCAGCGCGCGTTCGAGGCGCGCCATCAGAGCCGTCAGCGGCGTGCGCAGGTCGTGCGAGACCTGCGCGATCCACTCGCGCCGCGCGCGATCGCGGGCCCCGAGTTCGTCGAGCAGCGACTGCACGCGTTGCCGCGAGTCGCCCAGCGCCTTGGCCAACGCCGCGATCTCGTCGGAGCCGCGGGCGGCGACCCCGGCCGTGGTCGCGCTACCGAGATCCGCGCTCGCCACGGCGGCCAGCCGCGCGAGGCGCCGCGTCACCAGCCACGAGAAGAACAGGGCGACGATGGCGACGATGGCGAGCCGCAGCAACCAGATCGAAACCTCGCCGGCGAGGCGCATGCGCTGGAAGCGCGCCTCCATCTCTTCCTGGCTGACCACGGCCGACTTGCCCGACCACTCGGCGGCGAACCCGTTGGCGATCGCATCCGGCGGCGGCGGCAGCAGCGCCAACCATCCGCGCAGGGCTCCGTCGCGGCGCAACGGGAACCAGTGCAGGAACTCCCAGCCCGCCCGGCCGCTCGGCGACGGCTCGCCGACCGCGAGGCGCAAGCACGGGCTCGCGGCCCGCACGAGCAACTGGGCGTCGCAGACCAGGAACACGGTCGGGAACTCCTCGCGCCATGCCACCAGCGCCGACTGGATCGCGGCCAGGGAGACGTTCGCGCCGGCGGCACCGTCGAGCAGTTCCAGCGCCTCGCACTCGACCGCCGACCGCAGTGCCACTTCCTTGCTGTCCGGCTCGCTCGAGAGGGAATAGACGACGTGCCCTTCGGACTCGACCAGCCAGCTGTGCAACGCCCCGAACACCCGCGGCGCCACGTAGTCGAAGCCGAGCAGCAACAACGTCACCAGCACCGCCAGCCGGAACGCGAGGCGTCGGTACCACGGCAAGCGCTGCACCTTGGCCGTCACGACGGTTCCACCATGCGGTAGCCGACGCCGAACTCGGTCAGCAACAGCCGCGGGCAGCTCGGGTCCTCTTCGATGTGCTGGCGCAGCCGCCGCACGTGCACGTCGACGGTGCGCGTATCCTCGTCGGAGTCGTCGCGCCAGACGCGCTGCCGCAGCTGTTCGCGCGACCAGGCCTGGCCGGGGTGCTGCAACAGGAAGAGCAGCAGGTCGAACTCCCGCCGCCGCAGCACGAGCTGGCGCTCGCCACGGCCGGCGATGCGGCGCGAACGATCGGCCCACAGCGGCCCGACCCGCACCACGTCGTCGACCGACTGCCGGCCGGCGCGGCGCAGCAGGCCGCGCACGCGCGCGATCAGTTCGGCGGTGTGGAACGGCTTCACCACGTAGTCGTCGGCGCCGGCCTCGAGCCCGCGCACCCGTTCGGCCGGGTCGTCGCGCGCGGTCAGCATCAGCACCGGCAGCCCGGGCACCCGTTCGCGGATGGTCGCGCACAGGCCGATGCCGTCGCCGTCGGGCAGGCCGCGGTCGAGCACGACGAGGTCGATGCCGCTGTCGAGCGCCGCCACCGCACCGCCGAGGTCGACCGCGACCTCGACCTCGAGCCCTTCGGCGGCGAACGCCGCCATGACCTCGACGCGGATGCGTCGGTCGTCTTCGACGAGCAGGAGCTTGACCATCGTGGCCTGCGCGACGCTAACCCCCGGTCCCGAACTCCGACAGGACACCAATCAACGATTGTTTCTGGGGTGTTTCCTCAGCGTTCTCCGGTCACTTCGACGCATCTTCGCCAGCCGCATGGAACGAAGGCGGCAAACCACGCAGGTAGCGCGGGATTCCTGTTTGGCCTGGACCGGCCGAAATCGATGCAGCTCGACGACTTCGATTCCAAGACTCCTTCGGCATTCCAAGCCAGCCAACAGAAAGCGCCAAACATCCAGCGCGGCTGCAGAACGGTGTGTCTGCCCTTGCTGATCCTGGGCAGCTGCATGGTCGGCCCGGATCCCAACTCTCTGCCCGATGCACCGGTGCCCGCAGCGTTCGGGGAACTGGAGCCGAACAGCGTGCCGAGCGGCCCGTCGACCGCTCGTTGGTGGGAGTCCTACGGTGATCCGCAGCTCACGGATCTGGTGCGCACAGGCATCCGTGCCAATGCGGACGTGCGGGAAGCTGCGGCCAGGGTGGCTCAGGCGCGGGCGCTGCTCGGGCTCGAGGAGTCCGCTCTCTACCCGGACCTCGACGCCGTTGGCGGTGTCACCCGTGTTCGCGGATCGGAAACTGCCGACCCAGGTGGCGGCATCACGCAGAACCGATTCGCACTGGGCTTCGGCACGGCTTGGGAGATCGACCTTTGGGGCCGTGTGCGGCGAAGCATCGATGCTTCCGCATTCGATGCGCAAGCGGCAGCCCTACTCGTCGCCGACGCCCAGCGCAGCGTCGCCGCCGAAATCGCAGGCGAGTACATCCGGCTTCGCAATCACCAGTCCCAGCTCACGGTGTTGCGGCTGGGGATCGCCGTGCAGGAGCGACTGCAGGCGATCACCGCTGCATTGGTCACCAAAGGCGCTGCCTCCGGCGCAGAGGCGGAACGCGTTCGTGCACGCCTGGAGCGCACTCGATCGGCCGTCCCGTCGCTCGAAGCTGCCGTGCGGGTCGGAGTGCAGCGTCTCTCCGTGCTGTGCGCGCTGTCGTCCGACGAAGTCGATCGGCGGATCGCGAATGCCGGGCGGCTGCCGACCACACCTCTGCACCCCGACCCGACCGTGCCATCCCTCGTTCTGCGCGATCGCCCAGACGTTGCTGCAGCTGCAGCCAGTCTCGGTGCCGAGATCGCGAGACTCGGCGTCGCGGAAGCAGACCTGTACCCCAGGATCACGCTGACCGGGGACTTCGGATCCGCGGCGACGGATCTTCGCGATCTGTTCGATGGCGAGTCCACAGCGTTCGGCATCGGTCCGTCGGTGCGTTGGCCGCTCCTGAACTTCGGTCGCGTCCGCGCCCGAATCCGCGCCCAGGGCGCCAGCCAGGAGGCGGCCTGGGTTCGCTACGAACAAGCGATCCGAGTGGCGATCGCCGAGGTCGAGATGGCGCTCGCCGAGCGACGGGGTGCCCTCGGCACCCGCGACACGCTCCTGCGCGCTAGCGAAGCGAGCACTCGTGCTCAGCAGCTGGCCGAGACCCGCTACCAGCTCGGAGCCGAACCTCTGATCAACGCCCTCGACGCCGAGCGCGAGCGGCTGGAGATCAGCGCCGAACTGGTGGCATCCCAATGTCGCCTGCTGCTCGCGGACGTCGCCCTGCACCGTGCGATCGGCAGTCGGCGCGAACCAGCCGAGCATTGAGCGACGGGCATTGCGAACCGAGCACGGCTTGCCCCTCTCCACGGATCGACGGAACCAAACATGAGAAGACGCATCCTCGGAATCAGCCTCGCCGTCGTGGGCACGATCCTCGTCGCCATGGGCGCCTACTCACGGCTCGGAGCTGCCGACGAGGCTCCTCCGTCCGCGCCGATCCGCCCCGTACGAACCGTCACGGCACGAGCCGTCGACATCCGCGCGGTCCTGCAGCAGACGGGAGAGATCCAGGCGCGTCGGGAGACGTCCCTCGGCTTCCAGCTCGGTGGCAAGGTGGCGCGCCGCATCGTCGACATCGGCGATCAGGTGGCCGCCGGAGACCTCGTCGCCTCGCTCGACGACACGGACGTCGCGAACGAACTGCGCGCCGCCGAAGCAGAACTCGAGAGTGCCAACAGCCTGGCAGTCCAAGCGAACGCATCCCTGGTGCGCGCCCGCGAACTCTCGTCTCTCGACGCGACATCCCGAGCGGATCTGGAGGCGGCGGAGGCGAACCAGGGATCCGCCCGCGCGAAGCAGACCGCTGCCCAGGTCGCGGTGGAGGCAGCCCGCCGGCGCCTGGGCTACACACAGTTGCGCTCGCCGGAGGGGGGTGTCGTGACTGCAGTCGGCGCGAACGCGGGACAGGTCGTGGCACCCGGCCAGACGATCTTGGTCGTGTCGTCGTCCGGCGAACGCGAAGCCCTGTTCCACGTGGCGGAGTCGGTTCTCAACGTGTGCCCGCCCGACGTCGAGGTCGAGGTCGCGCTCGTGTCCGACCCGAACGTGCGCACCACCGGCAAGCTGCGGGAACTCAACCCCATCGCGGATCCGCTGACCCGAACCTCCCGCGTGCGCATCAGCCTGCGTGAACCACCCGAGGCGATGTCGCTCGGCACGACCGTGACCGGCAGGATCCTGCTGCCGGCAGACCGGCTGTTCGATCTGCCCGCCACGGCGATCACCAGCGCGAACGGAGAACCTGCCGTGTTCGTGGTCGACCCGGCCAACAGCTCGCTGATTCTGCGCCCGGTCCGAGTCGCACGCTACCACGCTGCGAGTGCCCTCGTGCAGAGTGGGATCGCCAACGGCGACCTCGTCGTCGTCGCCGGCGTAAGCAAGCTGCGACCTGGGCAGACCGTGCGCCTGGAGACGGAACGGCGATGAGCGCTTCCGACGACACACGCGGCGAGCCGTTCAACCTCTCCCGCTGGGCGCTCCGCGAAAAGTCGCTCGTGGTGTTCCTGATGCTGGTGACGCTCGCCGCAGGGCTCTGGAGCTACGGGCGACTCAGTCGCAACGAAGACCCACCGTTCACCATCAAGACGATGGTCGTCAGCAGCCTTTGGCCCGGCGCCACGGCGACGGACACGGCACGTCTGCTGACGGACAAGATCGAGCAGAAGCTCGAGGAGACACCTTGGCTGGACCGGATCGACAGCTATTCGCGCGCCGGTGAGTCGGTGGTGTTCGTGAACCTGCGAGACGACACGCCACCGGCCGCCGTGGAGGGTCTGTGGTACCAGGTGCGAAAGAAGGTCGGCGACATCGTCGCCGTGCTCCCCCAGGGTGTGATCGGGCCGTTCTTCGACGACGAGTTCGGAGACACGTTCGGCATGATCTACGGGTTCGCGGCCGACGGCTTCACGGATCGCGAACTGCGCGACCGGTTGGACGAGATCCGTGCTCGTGTTCTGCGCACCCCGGGCATCGGCAAGGTGATCCTGTTGGGCGTGCAGGAGGAGCAGATCGTGCTCTCGTTCTCGCCGACACGACTCGCCGCCTACGGCATCGACGCCGATGCCGTCGTCGCAGCCCTGGCCGGGCAGAACGCGGTCGAACCGGCAGGTTCGATCCGAACCCCCGAGGACAACGTCGCCCTGCGCGTCACTGGTGCGTTCCTGTCGGAGCAGAGCATCGGTGAGGTCGAGCTCCGGGTGCACGACCGCAACCTGCGTCTCGGCGATCTCGTCACCATCGAACGTCGGAACGTCGACCCGCCAGCGCCGACGTTCCGAGTCGCCGGGAAACCCGCCCTCGGCCTCGCCATCTCGATGGCAGCCGGCGGCAACCTGCTCGAGTTCGGCTCCTCGGTGCGAGCCCTGATGCAGGAGCTGGAACGCGATCTCCCGCACGGCATCGACGTCACCGTCGTCGCCGACCAATCGACCGTCGTCGCCGAGTCGGTTTCCGGCTTCGTGAAGGTCCTCCTCGAAGCGATCGCCATCGTGCTCCTGGTCTGCTTCGTGTCGCTGGGTGTGCGCGCCGGACTCGTCGTGACCTTGTCGATCCCGCTGGTGCTGGCGCTGACCTTCGTCGGCATGGACCTGCTGGACATCGGACTGCAGCGGATCTCGCTCGGTGCACTGATCATCGCGCTCGGCCTGCTCGTGGACGACTCGATGATCACCGTCGAAGCCATGGTCTCCCGACTCGACCTCGGCTGGAGCCGCGAGCGCGCCGCGTCCTACGCCTACGAGTCGACGGCGTTTCCCATGCTGACAGGAACCCTGGTCATCGTCGCCGGGTTCGTGCCGGTCGGCTTCGCGGCCTCGAGCGCCGGTGAGTACTGCTACTCCCTGTTCGTGGTCGTCCTGGTATCGCTGCTCGCGTCGTGGTTGGTGGCCGTCTTGTTCGCCCCCATCCTCGGAGTCTGGGTGCTCGCGGCCGGCAGCGGACACGCGCACCATGGCGAAGGGCGGCTGCTGCGTTCGTATCGGAGTGGCCTGCAGTGGCTGCTCGCTCGCCCGGCGAAGACGATCGTCACCAGCCTGATCGTGCTGGGCCTGGGCATCGTCGGCAGCACCGCGCTGGAGGAGCAGTTCTTCCCGGCCTCCGACCGGCCGGAACTGCTGGTGAACCTGAGCCTGCCCCAAAACGCGTCGCGTCAGGCGACGACGCGAGAAGCCGAACGCCTGGACACCATCCTGGCGGCCGACACCGACGTGGATCGATTCTCGACCTACGTGGGTGCAGGGGCGATCCGCTTCTACCTGCCCATGGACGTGCTGCTCAGCAACGACAACGTCGCGCAATCGGTGGTGGTCGCGAAGGACCTGGCGGCGCGCGATCGTGTGCGCTCGAGGCTGGAAGCCGTGATGGCGCGCGACTTCGGCGACCTGACGAGCCGGGTGATGCCGCTGGAACTCGGCCCGCCCGTCGGCTGGCCGCTGAAGTACCGGGTGACCGGTCGCGATCCGACCAAGGTACGCGAGATCGCCCTCGAGGTGGCCAACGTGGTGAGCCGCAACCCGGAGACCCGGGAGGTGAACCTCACTTCGGGCGAGCCACAGCGCGCCGTTCGCATCCAACTCGACCAGGTGGGAGCGCGAGCGGTCGGACTCTCTTCGCAAGACGTCGCCAGCACGCTCGCGACGATCGCAGCCGGACGTTCGGTGACCTCGGTGCGGGACGGCAATCGGCTGATCGACGTCGTCCTGAGGGCCGAAGCAGCCGAACGGAGCGACCCGGCGGCCTTCGAGAACCTTCAGATCAGTGACGGCTCCGGACGCCAAGTACCGCTGCGCCAGATCGCCTCCCTGGCACACGGGGTCGAGGACCCGATCGTCTGGCGCCGCCAGCGACAGCCGATCATCACCGTCCAGGCGGACGTCGCCCCTGGCACGCAGGCGGCAACGATCACCGGCCAACTCCAGGAGTCGCTCGCAGCGCTGCGGGCATCTCTCCCAGCCGGCTACGCCCTCGAAGCCGGCGGCATGGTCGAAGAGGCAGCGAAGGGCAACGCATCGATCATCGCGGTGGTCCCGGTGACCATCCTGCTGATGATGACCCTGCTGATGATCCAGCTGCGCAGCTTCACGCGCATGGCCATCGCCATGGCGCTCGCACCGTTCGGTGTCATCGGCGTGGTCGCAGCCATGTTGCCGACCGGCACGCCGATGGGATTCGTCGCCCAGCTCGGCGTGATCGCCCTCGCCGGCATGATCATCCGGAACGCCGTGATCCTGATCGAGGAAGCCGACGCCAACGTGCAGCAAGGGCGAACGCCACACGATGCCGTGGTGGATGCGGCGATGCATCGGTGTCGACCGATCCTGCTCACAGCCCTCGCAGCGATCCTGGGCATGATCCCGATCGCCGGCCAGGTTTTCTGGGGCCCGATGGCCTACGCGATCGTCGGCGGGCTGACAGCGGCGACCGTGCTGACCCTGAGCCTGCTGCCGACGGTGCTCGAACGGCTGCTGACGATAGAGGCCAGGAGCGCCGTCCAAGCCATCGAGCCAGATCGAGCGTGAGCATGCTGTCGCCCGACGATTCGCTGCGTCTTTCGAACTTGCTGCGGGCGGCCGCACGCGACTCGGCGGCGCCGTTGCCGGATCCGGTGCACCTGCGGCGACTCGTGGACACGGTGTTCTGGGCGAGCCTGGAGCGCGAAGAGGGGCAGCCGGCGCGCTTCTCGATTTGCTACGCACCCATTCGTCCGACCAAGCCTCACCACACCCTCACCTTCGCCGCGCCGACCCCGCTGACCTCGAACGAGATCGTGAAGTTGTCACCGGCCATGCGGCGCGGCTGCAACGCCATGGCGGCCGAAGCGAACGAGGACGGCGACCTGCAGCTGTGGGGGATCATCCCCCTGCCGTTCGACGGTCTCTGCGTTTCGGCAATCGACCCAGGACACATCGTCGTCGGTTACGGCGGCCGCAACCGACTCGTGTGTCGCAGTGGACGCGCCAGCTTCTTGCGCAACGACGCCACGGACAACCTGGTGCTGATCGTGATGCAGCTCACCGGGCAGGAGGCCTCCCCGACCTTCGAGAACCTGCTCGCCGCGCAGTCCTTGCAACGCATCGTCGACACGATGGTTCGCACCGGCCACGGCGGCACCCTTCTGTGGATCCCGGCGGGAACTCCGTGGACGACCAGCGCCAAGAGTGCGCGTTACCGCCTCGATCCGCCCAACAGCGACATCGGAGACGCACTGTCGGCCGTCGCAACGACACGTACGCCCTTGCCGCATGCTGCGCACGACCACCGCACGGGCACGCTGCGCAACGAGTTGACGGCCACCCTTGCGGGGACCAGCCCACTGCTCGATGCCATCGGCCAGCTGACCTCGGTCGATGGAGCAACCGTATTGACCGAGGACATGCGACTCCTGGCATTCGGCGTGATGCTGCGCTCGGCGGACGCCGAGGACGATCCCGATGTCGAAGTGATCGACGTCGGCAGTGACGGCGACGATGGCTGCAGCCCGGCAGTCAGGACGCTGAAGCTCTCCCGGCTCGGCGGCGCGCGTCATCGATCGGCCGCCGAGTTCTGCATGACACACCGCCAGTCTCTTGCGTTCGTGGCCAGCCAGGACGGCACGATGACGATCTTCGGTTGGCGCGACTCTCGCGCCACCTTGTTCGCCGTGCGACGTGCGGAGCTGGAATCACTCTGAAGGTTGCAGAACCGCCGAACCTCCTGCGAGGCGAAGGTAGACCCTCAGCCGGGCAGCTTGTGGAAGCGCTCCCGCGCCGCGCGCTCGAGCGCTTCGCGATGGTCCGGATGCGCGATCGAGATCAATGCCATGGCGCGTTGGCGCAGGTTCTTGCCGCGCAGGTCGACGGCGCCGAACTCGGTCACCACCCAGTGCACGTGCGCGCGCGTCGTCACCACGCCCGCCCCCGGCTTCAGCAGCGGCACGATGCGCGAGATGCCCTTGCCGGTCTGCGACGGCAGCGCCAGCACCGGCTTGCCGCCCGGCGACAGCGAGGCGCCGCGCAGGAAGTCCATCTGCCCGCCGACGCCGGACCACATCTTGGTGCCGATCGAGTCGGCGCAGACCTGCCCGGTCAGGTCGATCTCGACCGCGCTGTTGACCGCGACGACCTTCGGGTTGCGGCGGATCACGCTCGGGTCGTTGACGTAGCTGATGTCGAGCATCGCCACCTGCGGGTTGTCGTCGAGGAAGTCGTAGAGCTTGCGCGTGCCCATCGCGAAGCCGGCGACGAGCTTGCCCGGGTGGATCTTCTTCTGGCGCCCGGTGATCACGCCGCGCTGCACGAGTTCGAGCACGCCGTCGCTGAACATCTCGGTGTGCACCCCGAGGTCCTTGTGGCCGGTCAGCGCCGCCAGCACCGCGTCCGGGATCGAACCGATGCCCATCTGCAGCGTCGCGCCGTCCTCGACCAGCGCCGCACAGTGGCGGCCGATCGCGCGTTCGACGTCGCCGAGTTCGCCCGGCACGTGTTCGGGGATCGGCTCGTCGACGCCGACCGCGGCGGCGAAGCGGCTGTGGTGCACGAGCCCGTCGCCGTGCGTGCGCGGCATGCGCGGGTTCACCTGCGCGACGACGACGGCCGCCGAGTCGATCGCCGCGCGCGCGATGTCGACCGAGACCCCGAGCGAGCAGTAGCCGTGCTTGTCGGGCGGCGACACGTGCACCATCGCCACGTCGAGCGGCAGCACCTTCTGCCGGAACAGCGCCGGCATCTCGCTGAGGAACGCCGGCACGTAGTCGGCGTCGCCGCGCTCGACGGCGTCGCGCACGTTGGCACCGACGAACAGCGCGTTGACGTGGAACGCGTCGGTCATGCCCGGCGCCGAGCACGGGTGCTCGCCCTCGGTGTGGAGGTGGACGAGTTCGACGCCGCGCAGCTCGGCGCGGCGCGCGGCCAGCGCCCGCAACAGCACGTGGGGTGTGGCGGCACCGGCGTGCACGAAGACGCGTTGACCGGAACGGACGAGGCCGACGGCGTCGGCGGCGGAAACCAACATCCGGAGGATGCTGGCCTCCCTGCCCCCGGCGTCAAGTCGGCTTTGGGCCGACCTCGTCGGAGCCAGGAGCGGTCAGGAAGCGCGCCAGCTCGCCGTGCAGCATCGCCATGCGCACCGGCTTGCCGAGATACCCGTCCATGCCGGCCTCGCGGCAGCGTTCGCGGTCCTCGGGCAGCGCGTTCGCGGTCAGTGCCACGATCGGTACGCGGCGCGCCCCGGCCTCGTGCTGGCGCACCTGCCGCGTCGCCGCATAGCCGTCGAGCACCGGCATGCTGCAGTCCATCAGGACCAGGTCGTAGCTGGCAGAGGTGATGCGGGCGACGGCCTGAGCACCGTCGGCGGCCTCCTCGATGTCGCAGCCGAGCCGCTCCAGCATGCGCCGCATCAGCAGCCGGTTCGCTTCGTGGTCGTCGACGACCAGCACCTTGCGCGCCACGAACGGAAGCGCCGCGTCGGCACCGCTCGTGCCCGCAGCGGCGGCTTCGAGCGGCGCGTCGACCCGCGGCAACCGGCACGTGAACGTGAACGTCGAGCCCTGGCCCGGCTCGCTCTGCACCTGGATGTCCCCGCCGAGCAGCTGCACCAGCCGCTTGCAGATCGCGAGGCCGAGCCCGGTGCCGCCGAAGCGGCGCGTGGTGCTGACGTCCTCCTGCACGAACGCCTGGAACAGGCGCGGCAGGGCCTGCGGTGCGATGCCGACGCCGGTGTCGCGCACCGTGAAGCGCAGCACGTCGGCGCTCTCGGTCGGCGCCACCGCGAGCACCACTTCGCCGTGCGGCGTGAACTTGACCGCGTTGTTGACGAGGTTGTTGAGCACCTGGCGCAGCCGCCCTTCGTCGCCGGCGACCCACGGCGGCACCGCCGGATCGATCTCGCAGCGCAGCCGCAGGCCGCCCGTCGACTTCGCCGCGGCCTGCAGGTCCAGCACGGCCTGCAGGCACGGCCCGAGCCGGAACGGCACCGACTCGACCTGCAGCATGCCGGCCTCGACGCGCGAGTAGTCGAGGATGTCGTTGACGATCGCCAGCAGCGCCGAGCCCGAACGGCGCAACAGATCGACGAGTTCGAGCTGCGGCGCGTCGAGCGGCATCGCCATCAGCAGCTCGGCGCTGCCGATCATGCCGTGCAGCGGCGTGCGCAGTTCGTGCGTCATCACCGCCAGGAACCGGCTCTTCGCCTGCGTCGCCGCCTCGGCGCTCTGCTTGGCCGCGCGCAGCTCCTCGACCATGCGGCGAAGGTCGGCGTGCGTGCGCAGCATCGCCCGCTTGCTCTGCTCGGCGATGGTCTCGGAGGATTCCGCGACGCGCCACATCTGGCGCAGCTCGCGCTTCTGCAGTTCGAGTTCTCGGCGCAGGCGCACGCACTCGCTGCAGCCGCCCGCGTCGTGCACGTGTTCGATCTTCATCGCCCGAGCAGCACGGTCACGCAGGTCTCGTTGTGGAACTCGCTGGCGGCGTCGACGCGCGGCGGCGCGATCTCGCCGAAGCAGTAGCCGCCGGCGACCAACGGCGCGATGCCGGCCTGCTGGAACGCCGTGCGCAGCAGCTCGATCTCGTTCGCAGCCTTGGTGCCGAGCACCCACTTGCGCGCCGCACAGCTGAACACGAACGCCAGCATCGGTTCGCTGCCCGGATAGGCCGCCGCGGCGTTCGCCGCGGACGTCATCGAGCCGGCGAGGATGCCTTCCTGCACGACCTCGGTCAGGCGCACGCGCGCACCTTCGCGCACCTCGCCGGCGACGCGCAGGCTGCCGTCGTCGCGGTTCGCGTCGAGCACGGCGCGCAGGTGGAAGTCGCCGCCGTCACCGTCGGGGAACACCGCCAACGGGTATTCGCCGAGGCTGTCGGAGGCCGGGATCGCGCCCCAGTAGTCCTGGAAGATCTTCAACGCCGGGCGCCCGTCGATCTCGCGCACCCAGTGGCCGTCGGCCTTCGTCACCGTCATCGGCTCGCCGATCGGGAACCAGCCGGTGCCGACGCCGAAGCCGACGTGCAGGTCCCCGGCGAGGTACATCACCGGCAGCGAGTCGCGCAGCACCTCGGTGCCGCAGAACTCGACCATGCGCGAATACTCACGGTGGTCACCGGAGAGCCCGCCGACCACCGGACAGCCGGGGCCGACGCCGCGCTGGAGCGCGCGCACGACCGCGGTGCTGTTGGTCGACGGCGCGAACACCGTCCAGCACAGGCGCGGCGGCTCGCCGGCTGCGCGCAGCGCCGCGGCGACCGCGGCTTCGGGATCCTTGCTGAGGTCGCGGCCGAGGCCGACGTAGGCGCGCAGGCCAGTCCCCACCAGTAGCGTCAGCAGCGCACCGTCGTGGGCGAAGCCCTGCGACGACAAGGTGCCGTCGGTGGTGCCGCCCACCAGCGGCAGACCCGGCCAGTGGGACGCCAGCGCCGCCAGCAACTGCGCGTGATCGAGGTCGGTGCTGGCGAACAGGAAGGCGGCGACCGGCCGTTCCCCCGCCAGTTGTTCGGTGCAGGCGGCGATCAGTTCGGCGGCGGCGAGCGTGGCGTCGAACTCGAGCGTGGTGGCCGTGATGGCGCGCATGCCCGCACATCGGAAGGCGCCGATGGCGGCATTGACCCAACGTCGTGCCGTGTGCCGGCAGTTCTGCCGCCTCCTCGCCTACGGCCCGTTCATTCCATCGCCCAGCGCACCAACGCGCCGATGGCAACGGCCGACCAGATCGCCTCGAGCCAGAACGCCTGCCACGTGCGCTTGCGCCAGCAGGTCCAGGCGACGCCGAGACCGCCGGTCAGATTCATCACGGCCAGCACCGGACTCTCGGCCGGCAGCACCTTGTAGGTCGCCAGCGTGTAGGCGCCGAGGATGGCGAGCATGCCGTACCACCCGGCGATCTCGGCGGGCAGCGAGAACGGCAACGGCGCCTTCGGATCGCGGGGAGTGCTCGGTTGGGCTGCGGTCATGGTCCGACGACGTAGAGACGGGTGAGGTCGACCTGGTGCATCCGCAAGCACAGTTCTTTGCCGCGCGACGCCATGCGCAGGCCGTCGGCATCGTGCGGCAGCGCCGCGAACGCGTGCGCGCTGGCGACCAGCACCGCCTTGCTGCGCGCGCGCGACAGCGCGACGTTCAGCCGGTTGAGCGACAGGTGGAACGCGCCGCGGCCCTTCGACTCGGCGGCGTCGCCGGCGGTCAACGAGACGACGACGGCTTCGCGTTCCTGCCCTTGGATGCGTTCGACGGTGTCGACGACCAGCTCGTCGAATTCGGCGAGGCCCTTGTGCTGGATCGCCGAGCGCAGCAGCCGCACCTGGCCGCGGAACGGTGCGATCACCGCGATCTCGCGCGGCGGCACGCCGTGCTGGCGCACGAGGTCCTCGACCACGTCGGCGACCGCGTTCGCCTCCTCGGGCGAACGTGCGCCCGGCTGCTGGTGGTCGAGCCGCAACCACACCACCGGGTGCGCCGGATCGAGCACGTCGTCGAGGCGGCCGCCGGCGCGGAACGGCAGGCGCCGCGCCGCCGCCGCCGTCGCCGCGCGCAGCCGACCGCCGTAGAACGAATCGCTGACCACGCGGCAGACGCCGTCGTTGAGCCGGTAGGTCGTGTCGAGCAGGTGCGAGCCGTAGCGTTCGTGCAGGTGCTCGAAGATCGACGCCGAGGCGACGCGATCGGCGTGCGCGGTGGCGACGACCGGCGGCAGCTGCGCGTGGTCGCCGAAGAACAGCCAGCGCTGCGCCCGCAGCATGCCCGGCAGCGCGTGCGGGATCGGCAGCTGCCCGGCTTCGTCGAACACCGTGTAGTGGAAGCGTTCGCGGTCCTGCAGCTTGGCCAGCTGGTAGCAGGTGCCGGCGACGACGCAGCCCTTCTCCGGCAGCTTGACGCGGCGCGCGTCGACGATCTGCACACCGGCCGCGCGCAGTTCGTCGTGGTCGTCGCTCGACGACGACGCCAGCTTGTAGACGGGCACCTCCGGTGCCGCGGCGCGGATCGCCAGCAGCGCGTTGCCGACGGCGCGGTGCGTGAACGCGCACAGCGCGATGCGGCAGGTGCGGCGGCACAACGCGGCGACGACGGCGGCGAGCAGGCGCGTCTTGCCGGTGCCCGGCGGCCCCTGCACCAGCGCCAGGCTCTCGGTCGCGATCGCCGCCGCCCCGGCCGCGATCTGCGCGTCGTTGAGGCCGAACGCCGCCAGCGCCTCGTGCGCGCGCGAGAGCCGTGCCGTGTCCTGCGCGAGCGCATGTTCGCCGGTCAGCACCTTCGCCAGGAACGGCGTGCGGAACGCCGCCTGCACCGCGTCGCGCAGGCGGCCCTGCAGCCCGAACGGCCGGCGGTCGAGCACGTAGGCGCGGCCTTCGACCAGGTCGACCTCGGCGTCGCGCTGGAACGGGTCCGGCTCGCAGCGCAGCGTGCCGGCCTGCGCGTCGTAGACACCGCACGCGAGTGGTGCGCCGCGCTCGAGGTCGACGCCGTCGCTGGCGATCAACGGATCGCCCGGCCGGAACTTGCTGGCGTTGTCGGCGAGCGCGAACAGGAAGCCGTTGCCGTCCTCGCCGAGGTAGCGCGCACCCTGGATGCACTCGCCGTCGAGCACACGCAGCTCGATCGGCTGCGCTCGCAGTTCGCGGTGCGTGCGCTGCTCGTCGCGCTCTTCGCGCGACAGCAGACGGAGCAGGCGTTGTTCGAGCGAGAGCTGCACGGTGCGGGGCCTCGGTGGGCGCCGCATCATGCGCGGTCGCGGGTGCCGTTCCAGCGCGCTCTACGCCGGCCCCTGCAGCGGTGGCGGCGTCAGCAGAGGTCGGTGTCGCCGAGCGTGTAGCGCCAGTGCTCCGCCAGCAGCTCGGGCGTCGTGTGCGGGCCGGTGATGCGGATGGTCAGGCGGCGTTCGAGCCAGTCGGCCGACGGCAGCAGCCGGGCGCCGTTCGCCAGCAGGTGCCGCGTCGCCGGATCGTGCGGTGCGAACAGGGCCAGCAGGCCTCGGCGGCCGTGTTCGTGCGTCAGGCGGCACGCTTCGGCCAGCAGCGCCTGCGCCGTTGCCGCGTCGTCGTCGTGGCAGACCCAGTCGACGATCGCCGCAGCGCCGGGGATCAGTTCGTTCTGCGGCCGCAGCACCAGCAGGCCGGTCGGCTCGCCAGCGACGGACGCGACGACGCGCACGTAGTCGGCGTGGGCAGGGTTCTGCACCCAGCGCCAGTCGAGGTAGCGATGGTCGCGCCGCACCGCGCACGGCACCGCCGGCAGGCAGCGGCGCCACAGCGCGTCGACGGACGCCGGGAACGCGCCGACGCGGCGCACGGCGACCCCCGCGGGTGCCGGCGGATCGGGCAACGCCGCATCGCGCACCAGGTAGTCGATGCTGCGCAGCAGCTTGTAGTCCAGCAGGCGCGCGCCGATCCGTTCGGCGATGCGCACCGGGAAGCCGTAGCCCAGCTCGTTGCCGTGCTGTGAGTGGTCGGCGGTGAACGCAGTGCCGAGCTGCGCGAACAGGCCCTCGCGCTGCAAGCCTCGCCGGTAGTTCGGATGCGTCATCGAGTCGACGACGTGCACGAACCGCAGCGGTCCGAACGGCGTGTCGGCGGTCTGCGGGATCGCCGCGTACTGCGAGGCCACGGTGCCGTCGACGTCGACCGCGAGCAGGATCTGCGTGCCGGCCGGATTGGCGAGGTACTGCCAGCGCCACGTCGCGACGTCGCGATCGACGAAGCCGGGGCCGCATTCGTGGCGGAACACCAGGTTGAACGTCGCCAGGATCGCCGCTTCGTCGCCGGGCTCGTACGGACGCAGCAGCAAGGAACCGTGCTGGATCGTCGTCATGCCACACTCTCCATGGGAAGGGCGCGCGCTCGGCAACCAACGTGCCCGCCGAGGTCGCGGGCCGGATCGCCGCGCGGCAGGCACGGCGAGCGGGCCATGCCGTCGGCAACTCGCCGTTCGCCGACGGCCGACCGATGCGCAACGACGCTGCGCGGTCGACGCATGGCGGCGGCGCGGCTGAATCGGCGCGTGGCACGCGGCGCAGGGCGAGGCACGCAGCTTGCGAAGCGCGACCCATGCCCGCTCCTTCGTCGCTCTCCCACGCCGCGTCGTGGTCGCCGACCGAGATCGTCGCGCGCTCACTGTTCCCGTTCGTCGCGTTGGCGCTGCTGGCGCTGGTGCCGCTGCTCGGCGCCTACGGGTTCGCGCTGCTGGTCGTCGTGTGGTGGCGCGTCGTCACCAGGCTCGGCTGACATGCGCGCGCCCCTGCTCGCACGTCGAGAGGACCTGCACTGCCTCGTCTTCCACGCCGCCTGCCTCGCCGCCTACGCGCTGGCGTTCTGGTGGTGGCTGCATCCGGAGGCCACCGGCCTCGACACCTTCGGCGAACGCGCGGCCTTCGTCGCCGGCGCTGCCGCGCTGCTCGGCTGGATCAGCGGCGTCGACGTCGGCGTCGTGTTCCACAACCACACGCATCGTCGCGTGTTCACGCGACCGTGGCTGAACCGCTGGGCGACGCGGCTGTGGACGGTCTCCGGCGGCTGGCCCGGTGCGTACTGGACGCACGCACACGTCGTCGTGCACCACGCCGAGCTGCTGGAGGCCGGCGACTGGACGGTGCCGCGGCGACGCGCCGACGGTCGCTTCGAGAACATCTACGTCTACCTGCTGTGCCACTGGCCGTGGCGCTACGCGGTGGCGCTGTGGCGCGACGTGCGCAGCGGCCGCTTCGACCGAAAGGTCGCGCGCAGCGAGCTGCTGTGGTTCCTCGCGCTGTGGTCGATCCCGTTCTTGATCGACCCGTGGATGGGCGTGTGGCTGTGGCTGCTGCCGCACTGGGTGGCGAACTGCGTGACGATGGGTTCGGGCATGTATGCGCAGCACGCCGGCTGCGTGCCGCGCAGCGACGCGCACACGACCGCACACAGCAACACGTTCGTCAACGCCTTCTTCAATCGCACGATGTTCCACATCGGCTACCACGTCGAACACCACGACCACGCCGGCGTGCACTGGGCCGACCTGCCGGCGTTCCACGCGCAGCATCGGCAGTCGCTGATCCACGCCGGCGCGCACGTGGTGACGTGCGGCTACTACGGCGCCGCGAGCCGGCTGTCGGTGCTGTGGGGTGCGGACAGGGCGCTCGACGCGTTCACCGCCGAGCAGGCGCCGGGCTACGAACGCGACCACGAACGCACGCCGATCGCCGTGCTGATGGCCGCTCTGGACGAAAGCGCCGCGAGCGCCTGAACGCCGATGACACCGCTCGACGCGAAGGCCCTGCACGCGCTCGCCGAGGTCTACCACGGCTCGCCGATCGGCCGCACGACCGGCATGCGCATCACGTTCGATGCCGAAGGTCGCGCCACCTGCAAGTGGCGACACGCGCCCGACTACGACCACGCCCTCGGCGCCGTGCACGGCGGCCTGCTGGCGACGATGCTCGACAACGGCGGCTGGTTCACCGCCGCCGCCGCACACGGCGAATGGGTGGTGACGTCGGATCTGCACGTGCGCTTGCTCGCCGCCACGAGCGGCCAGGACCTGCGCGCGACCGGCACCGTCGTGCGCGCCGGGCGCCGGCTGACGATCGTCGCGATCGAACTGCTCGCCGCCGACGGCACGCTGGTGGCGACCGCGACCGGTGCCTTCTGTCCGACCGGCAAGCCGCTGCCGCCGCCTGGAGCTCCCGCGCACCCGGAGTCACCGTGAACCTCGCCGGCCACTTCTGGTCGATCGCGCCGACGGTGCGCGACCTGCTGCTGCCGCCGCGTTCGCTGCCGGCGGGCACGACGGTGCGGGTGCCGATCGACGACGGAGCATTCGGCCCCGGTGCGTTGACGGCGACGCTGCGCGAGCCGCCCGCCGCCCGCGACCTCGTCGTGCTCGTGCACGGCCTCGGCGGCAGCCGCACCGCCGGCTACGTGCTGCGCGCCGCGCGCGCCCTGCACGGCCGCGGCGCCGCGACCTTGTGCGTCGACCTGCGCGGCGCCGACCTGTCGGGCAGCGGCGTCTACCACGTGGCGTTGACCGAGGACCTGCACGCGTTCCTCGGCGCGCGCGAGCTGCAGCGGTTCGCCCGCGTGTTCGTGCTGGGCTTCTCGATGGGCGGCCATGTGGCACTGCACCTGGCGGCGGCCCCGGAGGATCCACGGCTGTGCGGCGTCGCGGCGATCGGCACGCCGCTCGACCTGCATGGCATGCAGCGGCATCTCGATCGCCGGAGCGGCGCGCTCTACCGCCATTGGGTGCTACAGGGACTTAAGCGCATCTACGCTGCCGTCGCCGCGCGCACCGCGGTGCCGACGCCGTTGGCGACGGTGCGGAGGTGCCGCACGTTCCACGCCTGGGACGCGCACGTAGTCTGCAAGCGCTACGGCAGTGCGTCGCCCGAGGCGTTCTACGCGCGGCACACCGCGGCGCGCGTGCTGCCGCAGCTCGCCGTCGACACCGTGCTCGTGCACGCGGTCGCCGACCCGCTCGTGCCGCCGGAACTGGTGCTGCCGTTCGTCGGCCACGCCGCCCGCGGCCGGCTGCACGTCTGCCAGCTGCCGCGCGGCGGCCACCTGCAGTATCCGGACGGGCAGGCGCTGGGCCTCGATCGCGCCGACGACGGCGCGCGCGACGGCAGTCCCGGCGGCGACTCGGTGCTGGCGCAGATCGCCGACCACTGGCGACTCGGCGCCTACGCCGTGTCGTGACGCGGCGCCGTCGGCCGGCGAACGGGCCGTTCGCGGCGGAACGCGTGCGGTTGCCACGGCCCCCACTTCGACTCGTAGTAGGCCTTGTTGCGTTCGAACAGGCGCGCACGCTCGGTCGGGTCGACCTTGCCGAACGACGCCGACAGCTCGTGGTGCACGAACACGTCCTCGGCGCAGACGATGCGGCGGCCGAGGCGCCGCACGCGCTGGCAGTAGTCGTCGTCCTCGAAGAAGCCGGTGCCGAACGCCGGGTCGAGGTCGCCGACCTGCGCGTAGACGTCGCGCGGCATCGCCACGCAGAAGAACGCCAGCACCGGGATGTCGAACAGCACGCCGGCGTTGCCGCCGGTGATCGCCGCCGCCTCCGCCGCCATGCCGGGCATGTCGGTGTAGCTCGTCGGGACGCGCGCTTCGTTGCCGATGTTGTTCGTCACCGGCCCGATCAAGCCGATCGACGGATCGCGCCGCAGGTGGGTCGCCAGCGTGCGCGCCCAACCCGGCGTGACCACGAGGTCGTTGTTGAGGATCACCAGCACCTCGGCGCCGCGCGCGGCAGCGGCGGCGAGCCCCTGGTTGCAGGCGACGGCGAAGCCGCGGTTCTCGGCGTTGCGCAGCACGCGCACGCGCGGATGCCGTTCGATCTCGTCGAGCCATGCGGCCGTACCGTCGCTGCTGGCGTTGTCGACGACGACGACGTCGAGGTCGGGCGCCGCGAGATCCTCGAGCACCGAACGCACGCAACGGCGCGTCAGCTCGACGCCGTTCCACGAGACCACGACCACGCCGACGCGCGGCTCGCGCAGGCCGCGCTGCGCCGCCCGCAGCGCCTCGCCGCGGTGCGCCCACGTCTGCTGCTGCGCGAACGCGATCCGCGCCGCCGTCGCCGCCGGCTGCGCCGCTTCGGCGACCGCCTGGCGCAGGGCGGCGACGCAGGTCGCAGCGTCGCGGCCGATGCGCACGAACGGCGTCAGCTCGTCGCGCATCAGCTCCGGCATCGGCGTCGCCACCACCGGCTTGCCGGCGGCGAGCGCTTCGTAGGCCTTCACCGGATTGGTCGCGAGCGTCAGCGGCCCGATGACGAACGGCACGAACAGCACGTCCATCGGCGCCATGACCGCGGGCAGTTCGTGGTAGCCGACCTCGCCGACGAAGCGCACGTTCGGCAGGTCGCGCACCTTCGCCTGCACGCCGGCGCTGTCGGCGCCGACCAGCACGAAGTCGTGGTCCGGCATCGCCGCGGCGACGGCGCGGAACAACGGCACGTCGAACCACTCGGCGATCGCACCGAAGTAGCCCACGACCGGGCGCGTGGTCGGCGTGCGCTTCCGTGCTGGGACGAAGTGCGCCGGTTCGCAGGCGTTGCGCACCATCGCGCGCGGCACGTCGGGCCGCAGCTGCTGCACCGCCGCGGCGAGGTCGTCGCTGCTGACCACCACCAGGTCGGCAGCGGCGACGAGCTGGCGTTCGTCGGCGGCGACCGCGGCGCTGGCGGTGGCGAAGCCGTGGTGGTTGTCCATGCAGTCGTAGACGAGCCGCGAACGCGGCAGCAGGCGTGCGAGCGCGACCCAGCCCGGATGGTCGACGAGGGCTGTGTTCACGCCGATGCCGACGTGCGCCAGGAAATCGCGCAGGCTCGCCACCATGCCGTCGAGCAACGCCTTCGGCGGCGTGCCGCCGTAGATCGACACCACCGCCGGCGCGAACAGGCGCACCAGGTGGATGCACGGCTCGCCGTCGCTCCCTCCGCCGTCGCTGCGCTCCCCGTCGCTGCGTGCGCCGCCGCTGCGTGCGCCACCGACCGGCTCGAGCGCGAAGCCAGGCCGCGCGGCCGCCAGCGTCGTCGGCGACACGTAGAAGACGCGATGCCCGCGCGCCGCGAAGTCGCGGGCGAGGTGCTGCGGCCGCTGGATGCGGAACGCCCAGTCGATGACGCCGAACACGATCACGTCCTCGCGGTCGGCGGCCGCCGGCGACACCGGCGGCAGTTCCGCGAACGTGCGCACCGCGCGCAGCGACTGCCGCACCGACTGGAACTCGCGGTACTCGTGCGTGTTCTTCAGCAGCGGCGCGAACAGCGTGAAGAACGCGGACTTCAACGGCCAGCGCCAGCGCAGCGGCACGACGTCGCGCGCGCGCAACGCCACGGCGACCAACAGGCGCCGACCGCCTGCAAGCAGGTGCCCGCAGGCTGCGACACCGCGGCGCAGGAACCCGGCGGCTCGTGGCGTTCGCGCCGCGGGCTGGACGCCGTCCGCAGCGGATCCTCCGGGCTCTGGCCTGGTCGCGTTCAAGCGGGCCCACCATGCACACGGGGCAGCAGGCGGTCAATGGCGAGCGCCGCCCGCCCGGGCTCGCCTTGCCGCTGCCGCGGTGTGCAGGCGGCGAGAGGAGACCGGGGAGTCGACCTAGCGCGGCGGCAGCGAACAGAAGAACAGCTGCGAACGCACGACGCCGACCTCCGGCCGGTCGAAGTCGTCGTAGTCGACGGTGAAGCCGAGCGCGCGCAGGCTGTCGTCGAGCTCGGTGCCGAAGACGCGGTACGACAGCGCGGCGTTCTCCGGGTCGTTCGCGTCGCCGTGGAACTCGTCGGGCAGCACGTGCTCGTCGCGCGTCGGATCGCTCGGATCGTGAACGACGACGCGATGGATGGTGTCGCGCTGCGCCCGCGTGTGCGGCACGGTGAACACGTAGCAGCCGCCCGGCGCCAGCACGCGGCGGATCTCGCGGTGCGCGACCGCGTCGAGGCGCACGTGCTCCATGACGTCGCTGGTCAGCACCAGGTCGAAGCTGCCGTCGGCGAAGGTCAGGCGCTCCAGGTTCTGGTTGCTGGCGAACGGGCGCACGTCGACCGGTGCACCGAGCGGATCGCGCGGGCGGAAGCGCGAGACCTGCACGTCGACGTCCTTGCACGCGGCCAGCAGGTCGGGCAGCGGATAGGCGCACGTCAGGTAGCGGAACGGCAGCTGCGCGTCGTAGACGCGGAAGCGCCGCGGCAGGCGCACACCGGCGAGCGCGGCGAGGGACGGCACGCGCACGCCGGTCGCCCGTTCGATCGCGCGCAACACGCCGAGCGCCAGCGTGCGGTAGCGGCACGTCGTCAGGCACGACGAGCACAGCATCGACTCGCGCGCGATCGCGAAGTCGCCGACGAAGGCCGCGTTCTCGCCGCAGACCGGGCAGGTGCCGAGCAGGTAGGACCAGCTGCCGAAGCGTTCGTGCAGCCGGGCCAGGAACGGCTTCAGCAGCGGCAGGGCCGTCGGCGGCAGCACGGCGCCCGACGTCGCCGCCGCAGGTGCGGCCGCGGAGGAACCGGGCGCTGCAGAGGGACGGAACAGGTTGCGGACGCGTTCGAGCATGCGCTTCTTCGACGAGGCGATCCGGCGCACTCTGGGTCGCGCCTGGGTGCGGCATGCTATGCACCCGCGGCGGCGAAGCCGAGCGTGCATTGGCGAGGTTTCGCCGGCGGCGCCCGCAACATGCTTCGCGCCGCCTGGGTCAGCGCTTCAGCTTCTTCTTCAGTTCACTGTCCAGCGCGTCCAGGAACTGCTCGGTCGTCAGCCACGGCTGCTTGTCGCTGATCAGGATCGCCAGGTCCTTGGTCATGCGGCCCGACTCGACCGTCTCGACGCAGACCTTCTCCAGCGCATCGGCGAACGCGACGACGTCCGGCGTGCCGTCGAACTTGCCGCGGAACTTCAGGCCCTGCGTCCAGGCGAAGATCGACGCGATCGGGTTGGTCGACGTCGGCTTGCCCTTCTGGTGCTCGCGGTAGTGGCGCGTCACCGTGCCGTGCGCCGCTTCGGCCTCGACGGTCTTGCCGTCCGGGGTCAGCAGCACCGACGTCATCAGGCCGAGCGAGCCGAATCCCTGCGCGACCGTGTCCGACTGCACGTCGCCGTCGTAGTTCTTGCAGGCCCAGACGAAGCCACCTTCCCACTTCAGCGCCGACGCGACCATGTCGTCGATCAGGCGGTGCTCGTAGGTGATGTTCTTCGCCTTGAACTTGGCCGCGAACTCCTCGTCGAACACCTTCTGGAACAGGTCTTTGAACCGACCGTCGTACTTCTTGAGGATCGTGTTCTTGGTGCTGAGGTAGACCGGCCAGCCGCGCTCGAGGCCGTAGTTGAACGAGCTGCGGGCGAAACCCACGATCTGGTCGTCGAGGTTGTACATCGCCATCGCGACGCCGCCGGCGGGGAAGTCGAACACCTTGTGCTCGATCTTCTTCCCGTCCTTGCCCTCGAACGTGATCGTCAGCTTGCCAGCGCCCGGCACGACAAAGTCGGTGGCGCGGTACTGGTCGCCGAACGCGTGGCGGCCGATGACGATCGGCTTGGTCCAGCCGGGCACCAGGCGCGGCACGTTCTTGCAGATGATCGGTTCGCGGAAGATCGTCCCGCCGACGATGTTGCGGATCGTGCCGTTCGGCGACTTCCACATCTCCTTGAGCTTGAACTCCTGCACGCGCGCCTCGTCGGGCGTGATCGTCGCGCACTTCACGGCGACGCCGTACTGCTTGGTGGCGTTCGCGGAGTCGATCGTGACCTGATCGTTGGTCGCGTCGCGGTGCTCGATCCCGAGGTCGAAGTACTTCAGGTCGATGTCGAGGTAGGGAAGGATCAACTTCTCCTTGATGAACTTCCAGATGATGCGCGTCATCTCGTCGCCATCCATCTCGACGACGGGGTTCTTGACCTTGATCTTGCTCATCCCGGCAGTGCTAGCCGACGGCGCCGGGCGCGCGCAATGGTCTTGGCGGCGGCCGAGGCGGGATGTGCATGCGACGGTGGACCGTTCCGCAGCGGAGTGGCCGTGGCGACAGCCGGCTCCGCCGGCCACACTGCAGCCATGAGTTCGACCGACGACCGGCAGAAGGCGCGCGACGTGGCGCAGAAGATCGGTTTGCCCGGGGCCAAGCGGCACGTGTTCCTGTGCTGCGAGACGCAGAAGCCCAAATGCTGCAGCGCCGAGGCGATGACCGAGTCGTGGGACTTCCTGAAGGGCCGGCTGAAGGAACTCGGCCTGTCCGAGCACGGCGGTGTGCAGCGCACGCGCGCGGCCTGCCTGCGGCTGTGCGCCGACGGGCCGATCGCGGTCGTCTATCCCGAAGGCACGTGGTATCGCGGCTGCACGCCGGCGGTGCTCGAGCAGATCGTGCAGCAGCACCTGATCCGCGGGGAAGTCGTCACCGAACACCTGGTGCAACAGACGCCGCTCGCCGGCGGCAGGCTCGACATGAAGGCGGACTGGAACCGTCGCGCACGCGAGAACGCCGAGTACTACATCGCCAGCGCCGCGCCCGACCAGGGCGACGCCTTCCGTGCGTCGGGCCAGCGCGACGTCGACGCGTTCTTCGCCGAACTGGGTCACCTGCTGACGAAGCAGAAGACCGTCGTCGACCTCGGCTGCGGCATCGGCCGCATGGACGAGTTCGTGGCGCCGCACGTGGGCCAGCTGATCGGTGTCGACGTCAGCGGCGAGATGGTGAAGAAGGCCACCGCGCGGCTCGCGCACCTGCCGAACGTGCGCTTCGTCGAAGGCGACGGCTACACGCTGCCGCTGCCGGACGCGTCGGCCGACCTCGTGTTCACCCACATCGTGCTGCAGCACACGCCGCGGCACGTGACCCGCGGCTACCTCGCCGACGTGCTGCGCGTGCTGCGGCCCGGCGGCGACTTCGTCTTCCAGATGCCCGAGGTCGGCCAGGGCACACCGAACGATCCGGCCGGCGACGACACGTTCGAGATGCGCTTCTGGACCGAGGCCGAGCTGCGTGCGCTGCTCGAGAAGCTCGGCTTCGTGTGGCGATCGGTGAAGCGCTATCCGGTCGAAGCGCCGGGCGTGCGCTTCCACCAGTTGCGCATGCACTGCAGCAAGCCGTAGCGACAGCGCTCAGGCGGTGCTGGGCACCTCGTGCACACTCAGCCGCCCGTGCCGCAGCCAGCCTTCGGTCAACAACCAGGTGTGCGCGTCGGCAACCGGCCGCACGACCGCCTCGAGGCCGAGCACGGTGATACGTTCGCGGAAGCCCGTGAACCAAGGCGCCGAGGTGAACGTGTCGACGGCCTGAGCGACCTTCACTTCGCGGCCTTCGGCTGCGTGCTTCTTGGCGTTGCCGAACAGGTAGCGCAGCGCGTTCCGCACCTCGCGCGGCGACTTCAGGATGTGGTCGTGGTAGCGATCGGCGAACACGCGGCCGCGAAGCGACCAGAGCTTGTTCAGCGCCTTGGCGATGCGGATCAGCAGGCCTTGCAGGCCGCGGGAGAGGGCGGCACGGGATTCGGCTTCGCAGAGCAGGTGCAGGTGGTCGTTCAGGACCGCGTAGTGGCAGAGGCGGAAGGTGCCGGCGAGGTTGCGGGCGCAGCCGGCGGCGAACGCCGCGCGAAGGGCTTCGTATTCGCGCTTGCTGCGCAAGCGCGGCAGGCCGCTGCGCAGCTTGAGCGTCACGTGCACGGGGAATCGCTTCGCGAGCGGGGCGCGCTCGCGGTGGTCGACGCCAGGTCGGCCGGCGATCTTCGGCTTGCGACCGGCACCCTTTCGCGCACCGCCGCGCCCGGAGCGGAACGGCAGCAGCGGGGCGGCACGTTCTCCAGCGGAGCGCTGGCCGCGAACAGCCTTCGAGCCACCATCGTGG